>Ga0209909_100007_pt1 | contig 543848 bp, 546 predicted proteins | sample FECB22metaG_FD_188302 | JGI IMG/M metagenome (GOLD analysis project Ga0209909, IMG submission 188302) | Cyanobacterial communities from the Joint Genome Institute, California, USA - FECB-22 (SPAdes) (version 3) | ecosystem: Environmental > Aquatic > Thermal springs > Hot (42-90C) > Microbial...
CGATTACATCGAACGCTTCTACAATCCGAAACGTCGGCACTCGACGATCGGCTATATGAGCCCTATGGAGTTCGAGAGGCAGGCGGGATTAGCTTAGGCGGGTGTCAACCGAACCGGGTGCAGGCCAGTTTCTCGTGGATTTCCCTGAGGTGGTATCGGCGCTTGACCGTTTCCCCGGCCTGTCCTCCCAAGAAGCGGGCGACCTCGTCTACGACCTCTTTCAGCGCCATGCAAAATCGGTCGAGGAGGTCATCACCACAGCGGTTTCCGAGCATATAGGTCCGTTGTACCGGAGTGAGTTGCCGTCCGGCTCGTTGCTGGCAACCTGTTTCAGCCGGGGCCACATCGAAGCGCCGCCGCCATCCGATTACGACATACAGGCCAAGGCATTCATGGATCGCCTTGGCGCCCCTGTCCTCGAATTCGCTTTCGACCAGGACGCCAAGCGCGTTCTGTTTCAGGGAAACCATTACCTTGAAGGTGCGAATTTCCGCGTGGTCGAAGCGCTGATCGAGAACTTTCGGGAAGCCAAAAGGCAAAGAGCAGACGTCCCGTTCTTGCCCGCCACCGACTTGGCGGACCGACTTGGCGTCAGCGACCAGTCGATGCGTCAGCAACTTGGGCGATTGCGAAAGGCCATCGAACCGCTGACCGTGACGCTCGGCATCCCACTGGACCAAGATTCGTTTGTCCAAACGAAGGAGCGCGCTGGCTATCGCCTGAACCCCGAATGGCGGGAGGTCTCGGTCGGGGACATCCGGGTCGATACCGCGGTCACATCACAAGCTTGAGCCGATTACGTCACGGCCCGATCTACCCGACGTCACAATTCGCCCGCTGAAAGCCCCGGATTCCGGGGCTTTTTCGTGCGCCGACGTCACAAGAAAGACGAGGCCTGATTATATATCAGCGCCCGTAACACGTTGAAAATGCTCGCATATCCAGGCGCTCCAAAGTGGCTGGATGAAGCGGAAGGCACATCAACGGAGTTACACCCATGTCACTCAGGCATTTGAACCAGATCGAGCTCGCCGCTCGCTGGAACATCAGCCACCGAACGCTTGAGCGGTGGCGCTGGACGGGCGAAGGCCCGCGCTTCGTCAAGCTCGGCGGTCGCGTCGTGTATCGCCTCGAAGACGTCGAGGAGTACGAGCGCGAGCAGATCCGGGCGAGCACCGCCGACCACCCCAGCAAGCCTGCGGCATGAGGGGGTGGTGATGACGATTTCCAACCGCATCTCCCTTGATGAGCTCCGGCGCATGGCCGTCGGCGACATCGCCGCTCTGCCCGCCGAGCAACTCGTCCTCTTGCAGGACGAGGCCGCCGACGCCCTGCGCCGCGCCAAGACCGTCTGCGACTGGCTCGATGGGGCCGTCGCGCTCAAGTACGGTGATCGTGCCCACGCAGCGCGCCAGACTGCCGGCAAAGACACCGGCACGGTCCGCTTCGATGACGGCGCGGTCACCGTGATCGCCGACCTGCCGAAGCGCGTCGACTGGGACCAGGACAAGCTCGCCGCTCTCGTCGAACGCATCCGGGCCGAGGGCGACGACCCCACCGAATACGTCGATGTCGCGATCAAGGTGGCCGAGCGCAAGTTCGCGGCCTGGCCGAGCCACATCCGCTCCGCCTTCGAGGACGCGCGCACCGTCCGCACCGGCAAGCCCAGCTTCCGTCTTTCCCTGAACACCGAGGTGACGTCATGAGCATCACGAAGAAGCTCGCGGTGCTCCGCGAGCACCATTACGGGCTGGACAAGCTGCCCGAGACCATCCGGGTGCCGGCCCTTGGCGAGCGTCGCGACGAGACCGTCAAGCCGGTCGGGGCGGCCTCGATCGACGACCTGGCCTTCGCCCTCATCGGGCTGAATGAGCAGGCATCGGCGCTCTACCGCGAGATCAATGCGGTGCGCACGCTCCACGACGAAGCCCGCAAGGCCGGCGCGCTGGGAGCGGACGTCGCGATCGACGCCCTGATCGCGGCGAAGGGAGGCAAGTGATGGCCCTCCCGATCATCTCCGCCGATCAGCGGCTCGCCGAGCCGCGCGGCATCAAGGGCACGATCTTCGGCAAGTCGGGCATCGGCAAGACCAGCCTTCTGTGGACGCTCGACCCCGCCACCACGCTGTTCATCGATCTGGAGGCGGGCGACCTCGCCATCGAGGGATGGTCCGGCGACAGCGTCCGCCCGCGCACATGGGCCGAATGCCGCGACTTCGCGGTCTTCATCGGCGGCCCCAATCCGGCGCTGCGGGACGACCAGGTCTACAGCGAGGCCCACTTCGCGGCGGTGTGCGAGCGCTTCGGCGATCCGGCTTCGCTCGACCGCTACCACACGGTCTTCATCGACTCGATCACCGTCGCCGGGCGGCTCTGCTTCCAATGGTGCAAGGGGCAGCCCGATGCGTTCTCGGAGAAGACCGGCAAGCCCGATGTCCGCAGCGCCTACGGCCTGCACGGCCGCGAGATGATCGCGTGGCTCACGCATCTCCAGCACACGCGGGCGAAGAACGTCTGGTTCGTCGGGATCCTCGACGAGAAGCTCGACGACTTCAATCGGCGCATCTTCCAGCCGCAGATCGACGGCTCGAAGACCGGCCTCGAGCTGCCGGGCATCGTTGATGAAGTCCTGACGATGGCGGAGATCAAGGACGAGTCCGGCGCGCCGTACCGTGCCTTCGTCTGCCAGACGATCAACCCCTGGAACTTCCCGGCGAAGGATCGATCCGGCCGTCTCGACCTGATCGAGGAGCCGCATCTCGGCCGCGTGATGGCCAAGATCCGCGGGCCCGTGAAGCCCGCCTCCGAGCGGCTGGCCTATCGCAGCCCGCCCCCGGCCGCGACCGCGCCGACCTCCGACGCCCCCACCCATTCCGAAAACGCCTGAACGAGGAGGCCCCAGCCATGACTGGATCCTGGAACGATTTCAACGACGCCAAGCAGAACAGCAACATCATCCCCAAGGGCACGCTGGCCAAGGTGCGCCTGACGATCCGTCCGGGCGGGTTCGACGATCCGGCGCAGGGCTGGACCGGCGGATACGCCACGCGGGGGACCACCGGCTCGGTCTATCTTTCGGGCGAGTTCACGGTTCTCGAAGGGCCCTACGCCCGGCGCAAGATCTTCACTCTGATCGGGCTCTACAGCCCCAAGGGGCCGGACTGGGCGAACATGGGCCGCAGCCTGATCCGCGGCATGCTCAACTCCGCGCGCGGCATTTCGGACAAGGACACGTCCGCTCAGGCCCAGGCCGCCCGTCGCATCAGCGGCTTTGCCGATCTCGACGGGCTCGAGTTCGTGGCGCGGATCGACATTGACACAGACACCAACGGCGAGGAGAAGAACGAGATCCGCGCGGCCGTGACGCCGGATCACAAGGACTATGCCGCCCTCATGGGCGTGCCCGGTGCGGCACCGCAGCCGCAGGCTCAGCCTTCCCAGCCCTCCATGCCGCAGCCGGGCACGCGCCCGTCCTGGGCGCAGTGAGGCGGCCATGCTGCTGCGTCCCCGCCAGAAGCAGTTCGTCGAGCGCAGCGTCCGCGCGCTCGGCGAACACGGAAACACCCTCGGCGTCGCCCCGACCGGAGCCGGCAAGACGATCATGCTCTCGGGGGTCGTCGGTCGCATGGTCGGCGAAACCCCGAAGAGCACGGGCGCCAAGGCCTGCGTGCTCGCCCACCGCGACGAGCTGACTGCTCAGAACCGCAGCAAGTTCGGGCGGGTGAACCCGAAGATCACGACCTCGGTCGTCGATGCGAAGGAGAAGTCGTGGGCTGGACAGGTCACCTTCGCGATGGTGCCGACGCTGGCGCGCGCCGGTAATCTCGGCCAGCTGCCCGCGCTCGACCTCCTGGTGATCGACGAGGCACACCACGCGGCCGCCGACAGCTATCGCCGCATCATCGACGCTGCGCTGCAGCGCAATCCCGCGTGCCGCGTCTACGGCGTCACGGCGACGCCCAATCGGGGCGACAAGCGCGGTCTGCGCCCGGTGTTCTCCAACGTCGCCGATCAGATCCGGATCGGGGAGCTCATCGCGTCCGGGCATCTCGTGCCGCCGCGCACCTTTGTGATCGATGTCGGCGTCCAGGACCAGCTCACCAAGGTGCGCCGCACGGCCGACGATTTCGACATGGCCGAGGTCGACGCGATCATGAACCGGTCGCCGGTCACGGACGCCGTCATCCGCCACTGGCGGGAAAAGGCGGGCGAGCGCCAGACGGTGGTGTTCTGCTCGACCGTGGACCACGCGCGCAACGTGACCGCCGCTTTCAACGCAGCCGGTGTCTCCGCCGGGCTGATCCACGGCGACATGGCCGATACCGACCGCAAGGCGACGCTCGCAGCTTATGCCGTCGGCGACCTGCGGGTCGTCGTCAACGTCGCCGTCCTGACCGAGGGTTGGGATCACCCGCCGACGGCCTGCGTCGTGCTGCTGCGGCCGAGCTCCTACAAGTCGACCATGATCCAGATGGTCGGTCGCGGTCTGCGCACGGTCTCGCCCGAGGAGCATCCCGGCATCATCAAGACCGACTGCATCGTGCTCGACTTCGGCACCTCGACTCTGATGCACGGATCGCTGGAACAGGACGTCGACCTGGACGGTCGCGAGCCCTCCGGCGAGGCGCCCACCAAGGATTGCCCGGACTGCGGCGCCATCGTGCCGCTCGCCACTATCGAATGCCCGCTGTGTGGGCACCTCTGGGAGCGTCCCGAAGGCGGCGAAGCAGCGCCGCTCGGCGACTTCGTGATGTCCGAGATCGACCTGCTGAAGCGGTCGAGTTTCCGCTGGTGCGATCTGTTCGGCGACGATGCCGCGCTCATCGCCAACGGCTTCAATGCCTGGGGCGGTGTCTTCTTCCTGAATGGCCGCTGGTACGGCGTCGGCGGGCTGCAGAAGCAGCGGCCTCATCTGCTGGCAGTGGGCGAGCGCACTGTCTGCCTGGCGGCGGCTGATGACTGGCTCAATGAGCATGAGAGCGACGAGAGCGCACACAAGACGCGCCGCTGGCTGAACCAGCCGCCGACCGACCGGCAGCTCGCCTTCCTGCCGCCGGAGTATCGGCAGGATTTCGGGCTCACCCGCTACCAGGCATCGGCGCTGCTGGCCTTCCGTTTCAACCGCGACGCCATCCGCTCCCTCGTCTTCGGGGCGGCCGATGCCGCGCCCGAAGCAGCCATCGGGAGGGCGGCATGAGACATGGCCTGTCCTACCCCCATCACGGCCGAGGACCGGCTGCGGCTCTGGCATCCGCGTGGAACGCTCTGTGCTGTCTGCCGGCGACCCACCCGTGGCTTTGGCTGGTTCGACCCGGTGCGCTCGAAGCAACCGCGCCCCTCGGTCTGGTTCTGCTCGATGGCCTGCCAAGGCTTCTGGACGCGCTTGGCGCGGGAGCGCTGGGCCATGGTTGATCTCACCGAACAGGAGAAGGCGGCGATCCGCGCCGCCATGAAGCCGGTCGCCGAGATCATGGAGGAGATCGGCTGGCAGACGCGCTTCTCCGACCTCACGGAGGCGCAGGTGCTCACGCTCATCGAGGTCGCCGTCGGCGGCTTCCAGGACGCCATGCACGCCATGGCAGCCGACGCCGACGCGGAGGTGCCGTTCTGATGAAAACGTGCAGCAAATGCAGTGAAGAGAAGCCGGCGGTAGAGTTTGGCGTGCGGCGCCGGAGCCTCGATGGTCTACAGGCTTGGTGCCGGGATTGCCGCCGGGAATATCAGCGTGCCTACGCGCAGAACTTCCGAGATCCCGAAAGGCATCGGGAGGCGCAGCGCCGGTATCGGCTGCGCCACGCTGAAAAGAACAAGGCGCACGGCATCGTCAGGAGTGCAGTCAAGGCGTGCCGGATCATCGTGCCGGTCTGGTGTCAGCGCTGCGGCTGCGTGACCGAACTCGAAGCCCATCATCACGACTATTTCGAGCCGCTCGCGGTCGAATGGCTCTGCTCGACCTGCCACGGGCTCGCCCACCGCAGCTACGAGGGAGGTCAGCATGCTGGACTATAACCGCCGTCTCAGCTTTGCCGACCGGGTCAACGCCACCGTCGATCGGGCGCTCACCGCCGATCAAGTGACACGGCCAGCCCGCGACTATTTGGGCGGCTCCCGCCTCGGACACGGCTGTGAGCGCGCTCTGCAATTCGAGTTCGCGGGCGCGCCGAAGGATGAGGGCCAGGAGTTCTCCGGCCAGTCTCTGCGGATCTTCGAGATCGGACACGCGCTCGAAGATCTTGCCATCCGCTGGCTGCGCGGTGCCGGGTTCGATCTCTATTCCCGCAAGGGCAACCGTCCGGACGGCGAGCAATTCGGCTTCTCGGTCGCTGGTGGCCGCATCCGCGGTCATGTCGATGGGATCATCGCCGCCGCACCCCAGCTGCTGGGCATCGGCGTTCCCGCGCTCTGGGAATGCAAGACGATGAACGCCAGGAACTGGCGCGAGACCGTGGCCAAGGGCGTGGTTGTCGCGAAGCCTGTCTACGCGTCCCAGATCGCCCTCTACCAGGCCTACATGGAGGCGCAGGTCCCCGGCATCTCCGACAATCCCGCGCTCTTCACCGCCATCAACAAGGACACCGCCGAACTGCACCACGAACTCGTGCCGTTCGACGCAGGGCTCGCACAGCGTATGAGCGACCGCGCCGTGCGGATCCTTCAGGCGACGGATGCAGGGGATCTGCTGCCGCGCATCGCCACGACCCGTGACTTCCACGCGTGCCGGATGTGCCCGTGGGCGGAACGCTGCTGGAGCCTGCCAGCATGAGCGACGACAACATCGTCCACTTCAACCCCTGGCGCGACTTCAACGACGCTACGCCGCAGGCCGATCCGTTCGACATCGAGCCGGATCCCGAGCAGATCGCCATCTTTCTCGACGTCGTCTTCGGTTACTGCGAGGGCTGGGTGCCCCTGCGCGGGTTCGTGGACAAGGGCCAAGGCATCGACGGCCGACCCCACAACGCCTGGATCGAGATCGACGACAGTTTGCTGGAGAAGGCGGTTTCCTTCGCCGGTTGGGCAGCGCGCGAGGGCGCGGCCTTCTATGTGGTGCCCGGCACGGTCGCGGAGACGGGCAAGGCCAAGGCCGCCGACGTCCAGCAGATGCAGACGGTCCTGGTCGACCTCGACGCCGGAGACATTGCGGCCAAGCTTGACCACCTCGTTCGTCATCTCGGCGAGCCGACACTTCTCGTCGAAAGTGGCGGCCGGACACCGGACGGTCTCGACAAGCTGCATGTCTGGTGGCGCTTGAGCGAACCGGCCGAGGGCGAGGACATCGCGCTTCTCTGTCGGCTGCGCGGCGACATCGCGGTCAAGGTGGGCGGCGACACCCATTTCCGATCGGCTCACCAGCCAATCCGCCTGGCCGGCTCCGTCTATCACAAGGGCGGGTTCAAGCGCCTCGTCAACATCCGCCGCCACAGCCCGCGGGTCGAGGTCCATCTGCGCGACTTCGCCGAACTCGTCGCCGACATGCCGCCACTTGCCGGAGTCGGATCCGAGCCAGGCCCCTCGACCGACAAGCCGTCGATCACCGATGTCCTGACGACGCCCGTCCGCGAAGGCGGATCAGACGATTGGACCCGCTTCCAGGGGGCGAGCGCCGCCATCGGCCACTACGTCCGCATGGCGCATGAGGGCCGCATGAGCCGCGACGACGCTTGGGAGGCGATCTGCCAGTACAACGCCGCCCAGCTCCGTCCCAGCTGGCCGCTCGAACGTCTCGCCTCGGAAGCACAGCGCCTCTGGCGGCTGCATGAAGAGCGCCACGGACCGGCTCTCGAACGGATTGCCGTTTCGCCGATGTCCGCGCTGCCGGTATTCACGCTCGGCGCGCTGCTCGACGACGTGAGCCCGATGCCCGACGACATCATCGCGCCGCGATTGCTGACGCCCGGCGGGATGCTGGTGCTCGGCGGCGCGCCCAAAGTCGGCAAGAGCGACTTCCTGATCAGTCTGCTTGTCCACATGGCGGCGGGTGTGCCTTTCCTCGGATTTGCGCCGAGCCGGCCCTTGCGGATCTTCTATCTGCAGGCGGAGATCCAGTACCATTACCTCCGGGAGCGCCTCCAGGCCATCCGGATCGAGCCGACGCTCCTGGCCGCGGCGCGCGATAATCTCGTCGCTACGCCGAAGGTCCGCATGCTGCTCGACGCCGACGGCGTGGGCCTGACCATCGCCGCGGTTCGCGCCCACTACGGCCATGGCGCGCCCGACATCCTCTGCATCGACCCGATCCGCAATCTGTTCGATGGCGGTCCGGACGGCGGCGGGGAGAACGACAACACCGCGATGCTCTTCTTCCTGCAGGAGCGGGTCGAGGCGCTGCGGGACGTCGTAGCCCCGGATGCCGGCCTGATCCTCTGCCATCACACCCGCAAGATCACGAAGAAGCAGCTCGTCGAGGACCCGTTCATGGCGCTCTCGGGCGCGGGCAGCCTCCGCAGCTTCTACACCTCCGGCGTGATCATGCACCGGCCCGACTAGGACCGACCGGAGCGGATGCTGCATTTCGAGCTCCGCAACGGCCCCGGCATCGAGCCGATGATCGTCGACAAGGCGGACGGACGCTGGGTCGCGATCGACCGCTCGGAGACAAGGCTCGTGCGTCGCGAGTTCGGCGAGAAGCTCGACGCCGAGCGCGCGCGCAAACACGACGTGATCCTTCAACTGCTCTTTGATGAGGCCGAGGCCGGCCGTCTCTATACCGCGCTGCAATTCGCCGAGAGCTTCGAGAATCAGGCCGGGCTCGGCGGCAAGGACACGATCCGCGAGCGGATCAGCGTGCTGGCCACGAAGGGTTTCATCAAGTTCGTTCGCGATGGCGCGCCGTTCGGTCTGCCAACCTCGCGCTCGAAGTTCGGCTATCTTTGCGTCGAGGGTATGACGTTCCCGACCGGAGAAGAGACGGCGGACCCCGACACCGGCGAGGTCGTGCCCGTCCGGATCCCAGTCCTTCCCAGCACCTACAAGTGCCCACAGAGCGGCGCGGCGCTACCGGTCGAGAACCCCCTGGTCTGGGTCTATCAGACGGAGGAGACCTCGTGATGCGGCAGCTCATCCCGACTACGCGGACTTACGCAGGATCAAGTTGTGGCAAGTTGTGGAAAGCTGGGCGGCCAGCTTCCCAACTACTTTCGTTGCTTTTCGCGCCGCCGCGCACCGCCGAGCCATCCCGCGCACATTCAAGTTGGGAAAGCTCGTCCCAACTACCTTGGCTCCCGCGCGCTCCGCTGCGCGGCCTTTCGCAGATTCAAGTTGGGAACGCGACCCACGCCATGGGCCGTCCCAACTTCGATTTCTTCAAAAGATTCAAAGCGTTGTTGCGCTCTCGAAGTTGTGGGGGGTGAAAGCCACCCCCTTCGGGGGTGGGGGAGAACCGCGCCGAGCGGGTTCTCCCACTCCCACCCCCAGGGGCTTCGCGCGCGCAGGCACCGTGCCGTCCATCCCCTCACCGACATCAGACGAGAAGGACCCACCACCATGAGCCAGTGTCCGTCACCCCTCTCCAAGAGCGCGCCCCATCCGGCCCCGGTCATCTCGACATCCGCGGGCGGCGCCATTCTCGCCCTGGATCTCGGCACCACCACGGGCTGGGCGAGCCTGGCGGGCGGGATCGTGCACAGCGGAACCGCCAGCTTCCGCTCATGCCGCTACGACGGCGGCGGCATGCGCTTCCTGCGCTTCCAGCACTGGCTCGAACAACTGGCCGACGACAGCGGTGGGTTGGCCGCGATCTATTTCGAGGAGGTCCGGCGCCATATCGGCACTGACGCCGCCCACCTCTACGGCGGTTTCCTGGCGACGTTGACCGCTTGGTGCGAGCGTGAGGGCGTCGCCTATCAGGGCGTTCCTGTCGGCACCATCAAACGCTTCGCCACGGGCAAGGGCAACGCTGGCAAGGATGCTGTGCTCGCCGCGATGCGCCAGCGCGGGTTCCAACCCGCCGACGACAACGAGGCCGACGCGATCGCGATCCTGCTTTGGGCGATGGAGACCCGGGGAGGTGTGCTGTGAGGTGGACGCCGAGCCTCGTCGAGGAACGTCTCGCGGAAGCGGCCTTCGTGCTCAAGCGCCTGCCCGAACCCCGGCGGCAGGGATATTTCAGCGTCTGGCCGGAGGTCATCCATAGCTTCGCCGACAAGGTCGGACAGGAGCCAAAGCCGATGCGCGTCATCCCGTCACCCGCCGCGATCAGCCGGATGGAGGAGACGCTCAGCTGGACGGTGGGGCTCGATCCGATCGACGGCAAGATCGTCTGGCTGCGCGCCTACGGCGAGCGCTGGAAAACCATCTGCTGGACCGTCGGATTGCAGCGCTCGGCGGCGCACGAGCACTGGCTCTATGCGCTCTGCGTGATCGCATGGCGGCTTAACCAGCGCAAAGTCCCCCGTCTCCGGTCGCGCCGCTACGTGATTGAAATGGTCAAAGGGGCTTGCGAGGACCCGACCAGTCACCCCAATTAACTTCTTGTCCGTACATTGTCCGTATGATACAGAAATTGGGACAGGAGATCAGCCATGCCCGTAGCCGAAGCCAAGTCCGAACGTATCGAGGTGCGCACCACGCCGACCATGAAGGCGCTGCTGCAACGTGCAGCCACGTTTTCGCACAAGAACGTGACGGAGTTCCTGCTCGAGGCGGGCATTCATGCCGCCGAGGAAGCGCTCGTCGATCGGCGCATGTTCCGGCTGGATGACGCCCAGTGGCAAGCCTTCCAGGATGCTCTCGACCGCCCCGTCCAGAGCAAGCCACGCCTCGCCAGACTGCTCGCCGAGAAGAGCGTGCTTGAGTGACGGCGGAGAACCAATCGTTCTCTGCCGTCCAAAAGCTCGATGCCTCCCACGAGGTCGACGCGTTTGATTGCGGCAAGGAAACTCTGGATCGATTCCTGCAACGCCACGCTCTGGTCAACCAGAAAGCGGGCAGCGCTCAGACCTATGTCGTGTGCCGCAGGGAGCAGCGTGTCGCGGGCTATTACAGCCTCGCGGTCGGCGCCGTTGAACATGCCGACGCTCCCGGTCGTGTCGGCAAAGGGCTTGCCCGTCATCCGATCCCGGTAATGCTCCTCGCGCGGCTTGCCATCGACCGAGCCGAGCAGGGAAAGGGGCTGGGCAAAGCATTGCTCAAGGATGCACTGCTGCGCACGGCTCAAGCTGCCGAAATTGCAGGTATCCGAGCGCTTCTCGTTCATGCCAAGGACGATGAAGCGCGCGCCTGGTACGAGCAGTTCGACTTCGAGCCGAGTCCGACCGACCCCTATCATCTCTTCCTGCTGATGAAAGATCTGCGAGCGCTCCTCGGCGAATGATCGCAAGCTCGCGAAGCGAAGCGGAAAGTGTCCGCCGGACACTTTTCGAAGAGACGAAAACCCCAGTTCTTGGGTAGATTCTGGCTATCCTCGGGAGAGGCGCGCGTCGCGATCACGAGCGCACGGATCCTTTCGCTGGAACCGATCCAAGTAAAGGATCCGCACTGATCCTTTCGTTCCGGATCGATGCCCGCTCACGCCAACATCGCCCGAGCATACGTGTTCGCGGGTCCTTCCTGGCGGAAATCGTATGCTGGCGGGCGAAGCGCGGCGCATCGCCAGCGGCAGGGCCGGATTTTTGGGAAGCCACCCTGAAGCCGGATCCGCCCGAACCCCGCGCCGACCCCAATGAACGCTGACTTTCGGGCCTGATAGCCCGGACGCCGCTGGATCCCGCGTGGAGTCCAGCGCGGCATCCGGAGTCCGGAAGCCAGTCGGCAATCCACCCGCACGACGGAAACGCCTTGCCCATGACGCTGAGCTTTGCTCCCGAGCGGATCGAGATGTGGCCGCTGGCCAGGCTCCAGCCCTACGCAAAGAACGCGAAGGTGCACGGGCCCGACCAGGTCGCGAAGATCGCCGCCAGCATGGCCGAGTTCGGCTGGACCGTGCCCTGCCTCGTGGCCGAGGACGGGGAGCTGATCGCAGGCCATGGGCGCGTGCTTGCCGCGACGCAGCTGGGGCTCACCGAGGCGCCTGTGATCGTGCTCGGGCATCTGACCGAGGCGCAGCGCCGGGCCTACCGCATCGCGGACAACAAGCTGACGGAACTGGGAAGCTGGGACGAGGCGCTGCTCTCGGCCGAGTTGAACGAGTTGCTGGCCGAGGACTTCGACCTGTCGCTGGTCGGGTTTTCCGACGGCGAGCTCGACAAGCTGCTAGCTTATGTGCAGGAGGGCGATGGCCAGGAAGGCGGCGGTGCCAGCGTGCCCCCGGTGACCATCCCCGAACCGCCGCGCAACCCGGCCTCGCGGACCGGCGATCTGTGGATCCTCGGTGAGCATCGTCTGCTCTGCGGTGACGCGACCTCCCATGCCGATGTCCGCCGCCTGATGAACGGCGAGCGCGCAGTGCTGTTCGCGACCGACCCGCCGTATCTCGTCGATTATGACGGCTCCAACCACCCGACGCGCAACAAGGACTGGAGCCAGTCCTACGGCGTGACCTGGGACGACAGCTCGCAGGGCGCGGACCTCTACGACGGCTTCATCGCCGCTGCCATCGCCGAGGCGATCACCGAGGATGCCGCCTGGTACTGCTGGCACGCCTCGCGTCGCCAGGCGATGCTGGAGGCCTGCTGGGAGAAGGCCGGCGCCTTCGTTCACCAGCAGATCATCTGGGTGAAGGACCGGGGCGTCCTGACCCGCTCGCATTACCTCTGGAAGCACGAGCCGTGCTTCATGGGCTGGCGGCGCCCCAACCGACCGCCGAAGGTGGCGGACGAGACATTGCCCTCGACCTGGGAGATGCCGAGCTTCGCGAGGGACGAGCGGCCCGACCATCCGACGCCGAAGCCGCTCGACGCCTTCGGGATCCCGATGCGCCAGCATGTGGCGCGAGGCGGCCTCTGCTACGAGCCGTTCTCGGGGTCTGGCTCGCAGATCATGGCGGGCGAGGCCAACGGCCGCCGCGTCTTCGCGATGGAGATCAGCCCGGCCTATGTCGATGTCGCCATCGAGCGCTGGCAGGCCGACACCGGGCGCGAGGCGATCCTCGACGGAGACGGCCGGACCTTCGCGCAGGTGAGAGCCGGGCGGCTGGGCGACGATGCTGACGCCCCCGCCGATCCCCCGGCAACGGACGCCGCCCCCGAACCCGCGCGAAAGCGCAAGACCGCCGCGTGACATGCATGACCTGGCTCTACCTTCCTCCGGACGCGCTTCCGGAGCCGGAGACGCATGCCTGTTCGGCCTCTCCCTCTGCTCCGGCGCGGGCGGGCTCGATCTCGGGCTCGTCATCGCCATCCCCGGATATCGTGCTGTGGGCCATGTCGAACGGGAAACCTACGCCGCAGCCACTCTCGTGGCGCGGATGGAAGACGCGTCCCTGGATCGCGCGCCTGTCTGGGACGACGTTGGAACCTTCGACGGCCGCCCGTGGCGCGGCGCGGTGGATATCGTCACTGCGGGCTATCCGTGCCAGCCGTTCTCGGTCGCGGGCAAGCGCCGGGGCGCGGACGACCCGCGCCACCTCTGGCCCCATGTCGCCCGGATCATCGGCGAGGTCGAGCCGTCCTTCGTCCTCCTCGAGAATGTCGCCCATCATCTACGCCTCGGCTTCCCCGAAGTCGCCGCAGGACTGGTCCGCATGGGTTACCGCCTTGCGGCAAGCATCTTCACGGCGGCGGAAGTCGGCGCGCCCCACAAGCGCGAACGGCTCTTCATCCTCGCCATCCGCGAGGGAGACGAACTGGCCGACCCCGCGCGCCTGCTCTGGAACCCGGTCGAGTGGCGGCAACCGGACCGAATTGCTGCAGCTCTGGCCGACGCCCCGCGCCAGCGCCAACGAGAACCGGCAGACGAAGCCGACGCCATCGCAGGAAGCGGGTCGGCACGGGATGAACCTCGCAACGACGGCGGCGATGTGGCCGACGCCGCAGACCGACAGTTTTCGCAGTCGAGGTGGCGACAGGCGCGACGAGAAGGGTCTGGACCGGATGGCGCGGGATTGGCCGACGCCGATGGCGAGCGACGGCTGCAAGCCGAGCGCTGGCAACCGCAGGAGTGCCGACCTGACCCATGCGGCGGGGATATGGATGACGCCGACGGCGCGCGACCACAAGGATGGGGCGACGACGTTGGCGAACACGCCGGTGAACGGCCTGCTTGGCCGCCAGGTCCTGGTGACACCTATGGCTGGGAGCGATACCTCCGATGCGCGCCGAACCTTGAACCCGCTGTTCGTCGAGGCGCTGATGGGCTGGCCCACCGGGTGGACCGGCTTCGGCTCTGCGGGAACGGAGTGGTCCCGCTGGTTGCGGCGCATGCGCTCAGAACTCTCGCAGCTGAATTGCTGGCCGATGGACGAAGGTGAAGGTGTGCCGGCATGAGGCAGTCGCGCCTCATGTCGCTGGTCGAAGCCATCACCAACGTGGCCGTCGGCTATGGCGTCGCGGTTGCGACCCAGCTGATGGTCTTCCCGTGGTTTGGCCTGCCCGCGCGTCTCGACAACGCGCTGGCGATCGGGGCGATCTTCACCGTCGTCTCGATTCTGCGCAGCTTCCTGCTGCGGAGGCTGTTCGAGGCGATCCGGGTCAGCGGTCAGTTCCGGGACTGATCCTCGAAGATGCCGAGCATCTCCTCCACCCAGTCCTCGTCCTCACTCCGCATCAGCACGGCCACGAGAAGCTGGACCAGGTGCGGGACCGGTGCATCCAGCGGATTGTCGGGCAGATAGAAGGACAGCTCGCCCTCGGCGGAGACGACGAGGGCGGAGGAGCCTGATGGCAGGACCCTGCCGTGATCGGTGGAAACATTGGTCATGGCATCACCAGTAGTATTTGTGCGGCTTGTGGTTGCCGAGATCCCAGATCAGCGTATCGGGATCGGCGCCGTGCAGCAGCCGGGTGATCGTCCGGGCGTTGCGGCGGCGGCGCGGACGGCTGTGGAAAAGGATGTTCCAGTGCGACGGCGTTCCGTTCGGGAACGCGCCGACGCTCCTGCTTCTGGTTCGGGATTTCTTGCGCTTGTAGTTCATCATTCGTCCTCCGGGATTTGCAGACATGCGAATGCCTGCGGTCCGGAGGGCCGCGAATGAAGAACCAGCGATGAGGGTCGAAGTCGGGATGATTTTCGCGGGAACGCGCATATCACGGCTGTGCCGAAACGTAAACCGCCGCCTCGAAGGGCGGCGCATCCGGTTCGACGCTTCGGCCTTCAGACAGGTGGAAGCCTGTAGACCCGTCCGCGTCCCTCGATCTTCTCCGAAGTCACTTCGAGCCCGAGCTTCTTCTTCAGCGCCCCGGCCATCGCGCCGCGCACCGTGTGCGACTGCCAGCCGGTCGCGGTCATGATCTCCGCGATGGTCGCGCCTTCCGGTGCGCGCAGCATGGCGATCAGGGTAGCCTGCTTGGTGCCCTCGCGCCGCGTGCGCGCCTTGGGCGCGGGATCGCTCTCACGCGGGGTGTTCTCCGGGGCGTCCGCGCTCGGCGTTTCGTTGGCGTCCGTGAGCGCGGTGTCGGGCCCCTCCAGCTCGATGCCGATGGCGGCGAGACCAGCGTCGGTAATGTGCAGGAGGATGGCGCAACCGTTCTCGTCGTTGCGCCAGATGCGGTTGAGCGCGGCGTCGGCCTTCGTCTGGCTGTCGGTCACCGTTTCCGCGACCAGTCCGCGAGAGAGAAGCGCGCCCACCACCTTGACGGCGGCGCCTCCGCGCAGGGAACCGGGCAGCGGCAGGACGTTGCCGTCGTCGCGCTGAGCAGCAGCGCTGAGGATCACGGCTTGAGTGTCGGAAAGCTGGGTCATCGGGGTCGTCTCCATGGTCGGGGCCGCGCCCATCGCGGCCCTTCTACGACCCCAAGCCCGCCTCGCGGCGGGCAGGCTTCGGAGAGGCTGGCACTACTCGGCGTGTTCGCCTTCGCAGAACGCCATATCGGTGATCTCCCGCAGTCTGGCGCTGTAGTGGTTCAGGGTGCCGACATGGCCCCAGTGGATCTCGTCGGGGTGGACCTCGAAGTGGTCCGCGCTGAGAGCAGCGAGGCGTTCCAGCATCGCGTCGATCTCGAACTTGGCGGCGAGGAAGGCGTCGAGGGCCTTCGTGTTGTCCTGTGTGCAGCGGGTCATCGTGGTGGCTCCGTGGTCGAGTTGCATCGCGTCGTTGGAGTGACGTTCGCTCCGGTCGCGCTGCTTATCAACTCAATAAGCACATGAATCTGAATGATAATCGGAGCGACCGATGCTAGGCATGAGCGAGCGCCAATACGCCGCGCGCGTCGGTCTCTCGCGGGGCGCGATCCAGAAGGCGAAGGCGGCGGGACGGCTGGTCCTCCATGAGGATGGCAGCATCGACGCAGAGGCGAGCGATACACGCCGGGCGGCGATGACGGACCCGTCCAAGACCCGGAAACCGCCCGCGCCGAAGCTGAAACCTGTCCCCGACGCGGCCGTGTCCGCCGTTGGCGACACTCTGCGGGAACAAGGGCTTGCCGCGCCACCCGTCGGCAGCGGCACGACCTTCCTGCAGGCCAAGACCGCGAATGAGGTGCTGAAGGCCCAGGAGCGGCGCATCCGGCTTCAGAAGCTCAAGGGAGAACTCGTCGACCGCGCCCGGGCGGTTGCGGTCGTGTTCCGGCTGGCGCGCGAGGAGCGCGATGCTTGGGTGAACTGGCCGGCGCGCGCGGCGGCGCTGATGGCGGCCGAACTCGGCGTGGAGGCGGCCACCATGCAGAAGGCCTTGGAGAAACATGTACGCGCCCACCTCGACGAACTCGCCGAGGTCCGGCCCGACTTCCGGTGAGAACGGCGATGGCCTGACGGACTTCGACGGCGCGGCGGAGATCCTGCGCGCCTGGGGCAACGGGCTGCGGCCCGACCCGGACCTGACCGTCTCGGAATGGGCGGACCGGCATCGGATGCTGTCGGGTCGCGCCTCGGCTGAGCCGGGGCGCTATCGCACGGCACGCACGCCCTACATGCGCGAGATCATGGACCGGCTGTCGCCCGGCGACCCCACGCAGCGGATCGTATTCATGAAAGCGGCGCAGGTCGGCGCGACCGAGGCGGGCAACAACTGGATCGGGTTCGCCATCCATCAGGCCCCGGGCCCCATGCTCGCGGTCCAGCCGACCGTGGAACTGGCCAAGCGCAACTCGCGCCAGCGGATCGACCCGCTGATCGACGAAAGCCCTGAGCTGCGCGAGCGGGTGAAGCCCGCGCGGTCGCGCGACGCGGGCAACACGATGCTGTCCAAGGAATTCGCTGGCGGCATCCTGATCATGACGGGCGCGAACTCGGCGGTCGGGCTGCGCTCGGCCCCGGCGCGCTACATCTTCCTCGACGAGGTCGACGCCTATCCGGCCTCGGCCGACGAGGAAGGCGATCCGGTGACCTTGGCCGAGGCACGGTCGCTGACCTTCGCCCACCGGCGCAAGGTGTTCCTGGTCTCGACCCCGACGGTCCGTGGGCTCTCCCGGATCGAGCGGGAATTCGAGGCGTCCGACCAGCGGCGCTACTTCGTCCCGTGCCCGCATTGCGGGGCGATGCAGTGGATGAAGTTCGATCGGCTGCGCTGGCAGAAGGGCAAGCCGGAGACGGCGGAGTATCTCTGCGAGAGCTGCGATCAACCCATCGCGGAGCACCACAAGACGGCGATGCTGGGGCGCGGCGAATGGCGGGCGACCGCTGTCGCCGCTGATCCCACAACGGTCGGCTACCACCTCTCGGCGCTCTATTCGCCTGTCGGCTGGCTCAGCTGGTCACGGATTGTGCGCAGCTGGGAGGCGGCGCAAGGCTCCGACGAGGCGATCAAGGCGTTCCGCAACACCATTCTCGGCGAGACATGGGTCGAAACCGGCGAGGCGCCGGACTGGCAGCGGCTCTACGATCGACGAGAGGCGTGGCGGCCAGGCACGGTGCCAGCGGGCGGGCTGTTCCTGACTGCGGGCGCGGATGTCCAGAAGGACCGGATCGAGGTCGATGTCTGGGCCTGGGGCCGAGGGCTTGAGAGCTGGCTCGTCGATCACGTCGTGCTCGAGGGCGGGCCGGATCGGCATGACGCTTGGGACCAGTTGACGGAACTCCTGGACCGGTCGTGGCCACATGAAAACGGCGCGCACCTTCGGATCGCGCGGCTCGCCATCGACACGGGCTACGAAGCCCCGGCCGTCTACGCCTGGTCGCGCAAAGTCGGCTTCGCGCAGGTCGCGCCGGTCAAGGGTCTCGAAGGCTTCAATCGCTCTAGTCCGGTCTCCGGCCCCACCTTCGTCGATGCGACCGAGGGCGGGAAACGCCTGCGCCGCGGCGCCCGGCTCTGGACGGTGGCGGTCTCGACCTTCAAGGCCGAAACCTACCGCTTCCTGCGGCTGGAGCGCCCGACGGCCGAGGAACGTGACGAGGGCGCGGCCTTTCCGCCCGGCACGATCCACCTGCCGACATGGGTCGAGAGCGAGTGGCTGAAGCAGGTCGTGGCTGAGCAGCTTGTGACGGTGCGCACGAAGCGCGGCTTCGCCCGGCTGGAATGGCAGAAGCTGCGCGAACGCAACGAGGCGCTGGATTGCCGGGTCTACGCCCGCGCCGCCGCCTGGATCGCGGGCGCGGACCGCTGGACCGACGAGAAATGGCGTGACCTCGAGGATCAGATCCGGGCGGCGCCGACCGACAGCGATCCCGCCGGGCAGATCAATCGACCTGGACACGCCCCGCAGGGAAAGCGCCGCTCCGACTGGCTCGGGCGGCGGGAGGGATGGTTCTGATGACCGATTGGACGGACACCGAACTTTCGGCGCTGCGCCGGGCCTATGCCAGCGGCACGACGCGGGTCAGCTATGACGGCAAGTCGGTGGACTATGGTTCGGCCGAGGATCTGCTCGCCCGCATCCGTACCATCGAGCGCGCCATCGCGGGTGTCGGCCGGCCGCTGCCGGTGGCCGGTCTCGCGGGCTTCTCGCGCGGGGATCGCTGATGGCCGTGAACTGGTTCGACCGCGCCATCGCGTCGGTCGCCCCGCGGGCCGCTGCACGTCGGGTGCTGGCGCGGCAGGCCTTCGAGACTCTCGCGCGGGGCTATGACGGTGCTGCGCGCGGGCGTCGCACCGATGGCTGGCGCGCGCCCGCATCCTCGGCCGATACCGAGATCGGCATGGCCGGGGCGCTGCTGCGCGACCGGATGCGCGATCTCGTGCGCAACAACCCGCATGCGGCCAAGGCCGTGGCGGTGCTGGTGAACAATATCGTCGGCGCGGGCATCATGCCGCGCGCCGCGAGCGGAGACGAGGCGCTGGACCGCCGCGTCGACGATCTCTTCGAGCGATGGGCCGAGGCCTGCGATGCGGATGGCCAGCTCGATTTCTACGGACTGCAGACGCTGATCTGCCGGGAGATGATCGAAGCGGGCGAGGTGCTGGTGCGTCGTCGCCTGCGGCGATCCTCGGACGGCCTGCCGGTGCCCTTGCAGCTTCAGGTGCTCGAGGCGGATTTCCTCGATGCCACGAAATCCGGCGCCCTCGGCGCCGGGCGGCTGGTGCAGGGGATCGAGTTCGACCCGGTCGGCAAGCGACGGGCCTACTGGCTCCATGCCGAGCACCCGGGCAACGCGTGGGGTGCGCTGAACGGTGGGCTCGGATCGCGCCCGGTCCCGGCGACCGATATCGCCCATGTCTACGAGAAGCAGCGCACGCAGGCGCGCGGCGTTCCATGGGGCGCGCCGGTCATCCGGGCGCTGCGTGATCTCGACGATTACGAGGTGGCCGAGATCGTGCGCAAGAAGACCGAGGCCTGCGTCACCGCCATCGTCTTCGGGGATGACGAGGCGCAGCAGGGCATCGCGCCCGCCGTGGTCGATGCCGATGGCAACCGGGTCGAGCAGTTCGAGCCGGGGCTGATCGCCTATGCCCGTGGCGGCAAGGACATTCGCTTCAACCAGCCCGCGGCGACCGGCGGCTATGGCGAATACAAGCGCGCGAGCCTGCACACCATCTCGGCCGGGTTCCGGGTGCCCTACGAGCTGCTGACCGGCGATCTGAGCCAGGTGAACTATTCCTCGATCCGGGCGGGGCTGGTCGAGTTCCGCAGGATGATCGACGCGGTGCAGTGGCAGCTCTTCATCCCGATGCTCTGCGCCCCCGTCTGGCGCTGGTTCATCGAGACCGCTTGGGCGGCAGGTCAGATCCCGGTACCGGATGTGCCGGTCGAATGGTCGCCGCCGAAATTCGAGGCAGTCGATCCGCAGAAGGATGCGATGGCGAACCTGCTGGCGATCCGCTCGGGCACCATGACTCTGGCCGAGGTGATCGCACAGCAGGGCCGCAATCCCGACGCCGTGCTGGCCGAGATCGCCGCGACCAACGCCAAGCTCGACGCGCTCGGGCTGGTGCTCGATAGCGATCCCCGCCGCGTCACCAAGACCGGCAGCGCGCAGGCGAGCGACCCGGCAACCAATCCGGAACCCGACCCGGGGCAGCCGGACTCCGCCCAACAGGACTGACTTCATGGACACGATGATCGAACTGCCGGCGCTTCGCCGGTCGGCGGAGCTTGCGCCGAACACTGTCGACAACGACGCACGCACGGTCGAGGTGATCTGGTCGGCGGGCGCGCGCGTCCGGCGGGCGAGGTTCTTCGGCGATCCCTATGACGAGGAGCTGAGCCTCGACCCTTCCCATGTGCGGCTAGAACGGCTGAACGCGGGCGCGCCGTTCCTGAAGGTGCACGAGCTCGACACGCTCGACGCGGTGATCGGCTCGGTCGTGCCGGGTTCCGCCCGGATCGAGAATGGCCGCGGCATTGCGCTGGTCCGGATCAGCGAGCGCGCCGATGTCGAGCCGATCTGGCGCGACATCCAGGCCGGGCACATCCGGGCCGTCTCGATCGGCTACCAGGTCCACCGCTTCGACATCTCCAAGCCCGATGGCCAGCGCGAGCTTTGGCGGGCGGTCGACTGGACCCCGTTCGAGATCTCGGCCGTGCCGGTCGGCGCCGATCCCGCCGCGGGCTTCCGCGCCAAGGGCGAACAACACGATTGCGTCCTCCATCGCCGGGACGCCCTCACAGAGCAAGGAGCATCCCCGATGACCGACAAGACCCCGGCCGCTCCGGCCGACCAGACCAACGAGACGGCAGCGACCGAGGAGACCACCATGACCGACGAAAGGACCGGCGCGGCCGAGACGCAGGCGCACGCCGCCGACACGCGCAACCAGCCCAAATCCCAGACCCAAGGGTCCGCATCAGCGAAACCGGAAGCGCCCGACACCGAGGCTGTCGCTACCCGCGCCCGCGAGGCGGAGCGCGACCGCGTCTCGACCATCTACGATCTGGCGGGCCGTTTGAACCTCGAGCGCAGCTTCGCCGAGGATCTGGTCAAGCGCGGTGTCGGTGTCGACGAAGCTCGCCGCCTGATCCTCGATCAGGTCGTCGCGAAGTCGGACGAAACCCGGACCTTCGGCCAGGTGTCGGTCCCGCTCGGCGGGCGCGACGAGCGCATCACCCGCCGCGACGCGGTGGCGAACGCGCTGCTGCACCGCTACAGCCCGACGCTCTTCCCGCTGGAGGACGCAGCGCGTCAGTATCGCGGCATGACGCTCTTGGAACTCGCCCGCGAAAGCCTCGGCAATGTCGGAGTCAATACCCGCGGCCTGTCGCGCGACGAGGTTGCGACCCGCGCCCTGCATTCGACCTCGGACTTCCCCGAGATCCTCGCCGCCGTCACCAACAAGACCCTGCGGCAGGCCTACGAGGCCTATCCCCGGACCTTCTCGCTCTTCTGCCGCCAGGTGCTGGCGACCGACTTCAAGGCGATGCACCGGGTGCAGCTCGGTGAAGCGCCGCAACTGCTGGAAGTCGGCGAGAGCGGCGAGTTCAAGCGCGGGACGCTGGGCGAGAGCAAGGAGAGCTACAAGGTCAAGACCTATGGCCGGGTGGTCGCGATCACCCGCCAGACGCTGATCAACGACGATCTCGACGCTTTCACGCGCATCCCGGCGATGTACGGCAACTCCATCGCCCAGCTGGAAAGCGATGTCGTCTGGGGGATCATCACCGCGAACCCGGCGATGGCCGATGGCACGGCGCTGTTCCACGCTAACCACAAGAACCTCGCGGGCACTGGTGCTGCGCTCGATGTCGGCAGCGTCGGTGCAGCTCGCGCGGCGATGGCCAAGCAGACTGGCCTCGACAAGAAGACGGTGCTGAACATCCGCCCCGCCTTCCTGATCGTGCCCGCAGCGCTGGAACTGAAGGCCGAGCAACTGGTCGCACAGAACCTCGTGCCCGCCGCGACGTCCAGCGTGGTGCCGCAGTCGATCCGCACGCTCGCGCCGATCAGCGAGCCCCGGCTCGATGCCGCCAGCGAAACCGCCTGGTATCTGGCGGCGAGCCCGAACCAGATCGACACCATCGAATACGCCTATCTCGAGGGTCAGCAGGGCGCCTACATCGAGACCCGCAACGGCTTCGACGTCGATGGGGTCGAGATCAAGTGCCGCCTCGACTTCGGCGCCAAGGCCATCGACTGGCGCGGCCTCTACAAGAACCCGGGCGCGTAACCCGAACCCCATGCTGAAACCTGACATCAGGGCGGTCCAATCGGGCCGCCCTTCGTCTTTCCACGAGGATCACGTCCATGAAAAACTACGTCCAGCCCGGCAACACCATCACCCTGACCGCGCCCTATGCCGTCGCCTCTGGCGATGGCCTGCTCGTCGGCTCCATCTTCGGCATCGCCGCGGGAGCGGCCGCCCTCGGCGAGCCCGTCGAGACCGCGCTCGTCGGCATCTTCGACATCACAAAGGTCGGCTCCCAGGCCTGGACCGTCGGCGCCAAGGTCTATTGGGACGACACCAACAAGCGCTGCACCACGGTCGCGACCGACAACACCCTCATCGGCGTGGCTGTCGAGGCGGTGGCGAGCGGCGCCGGCGACACCATCGGCCGGGTACGGCTGAACGCGAGCTTCTGATGAGCGCCTTCGCCGCCGCCGTCGGTGCGCTCTTTGCCGATCCGAACATCGGTCGGGATGCTGTCTACATCGTTGACGGCGGCGTGCCCGTTCCGGTGCGCATCGTCGCCCGACGGGCCGATACGATTACCGACTTCGGTGATGCGCGGCTCTGGTCGGAAACGACGCGGGTCGACCTGCGCGTGACGGAAGTAGCCGAGCCCCGGCCTGGCGATCGCATCGAGATTGGTGGCGATACCTTCCTCATTCAGGGTGAACCCGTCCGCGACCGCGAGCGGCTCGTCTGGACAGTGGACCTGAGGCCCGCATGAGGTTCGGCGTCAACATCGTCGGCGATATCGTCCGCCTGATGGAAGCAGAGGTGAAGGCCGGGGAGAAGGCCATCACCACGGCGATGCGCGACGCCGGGACCGGCCTCAAGACCGCCTGGCGCGCGCAGATCACCGGCGCGGGTCTCGGAGCACGGCTTGCCCGCACCATCCGGTCGGAGCAGTTCCCGAAAGGCAGGACCAGCCTCAATGCGGCGGCACTGGTCTGGTCGAAGGCGCCGGTGATCGTCGGCGCGCACGACACCGGCCCGCTGATCCGCTCGAAGAACGGGTTCTGGCTGGCGATCCCGACGCCTGCGGCGGGCAAGTCCCTGCGCGGCGGGCGGATCACTCCCGGTGAATGGGAACGTCGCACCGGCTTGCGCCTGCGCTTCGTCTATCGCCGGATGGGTCCGAGCCTGCTGGTCGCCGAGGGGCGACTGAACAAGAAGGGCCGTGCCGTGGCATCACGGTCGAAGACCGGCCGGGGGCTGACCACCGTTCCGATCTTCCTGCTGGTCCCGCAGGTGAGACTGCCGAAGCGGCTGGACCTCGAGCGGGATGCGGAGCGGGTGCGTGATGCGGTGCCGGGGCTGATCGTGGCAAACTGGGTGGAGCCCGGCTCCTGACAGCAGGAGGTCGACATTCAGGGACTATTGGCATATATTGCCAACATCCTTGATGGAGACCGTGGATGGCCACCCGAAACGTCGTTCTAACCGAAACCCAATCCGCTCTGGTCGACCGCCTGGTCGCCTCCGGGCGCTATCAGAATGCCTCGGAAGCCCTGCGGGCCGGCCTGCGGCTGCTCGAACGCGAGGAAGCCGAGCTTGGCGCGTTGCGCGACCGGCTGACGACCGGGCTGGAACAGGCCCGGCGCGGTGATCTGGCCGAGGGGAGCGGTGAAGATGCGATCCGGCGCGCCTTTGCCTCGGCGCGCCAATCGTCCTGATGCCGAAGCCATGGCGCCTGACGCGGCAGGCTGAAACCTCACTTGTCGACATCGCGAACTGGACCCTTGAGACCTTCGGCCCTCGACAGGCGGCGGCCTATGAGGATGACCTGATCGTCCGCTGCACGGAGATCGCGGCCGGTACGGCCATGTCGCAGGACTGCCGTCGGATCATCGATCCGGATCTGCCCGAGGATCTGCGCTTCGCGCGCTGCGGCCAGCATTTCGTCATCTTCGTCGAGGACGCCGAGCAGGTGATCATCGTCGATTTCCTGCATGCTCGCTCGGACCTGCCGCGACGGCTGGCCGCCCTCACGGATCCGAAACCCGACAGGGATCGCTAAAGCCGGGCCGGTCCCGGAAACCGGGATCGCCATGCCCACCACCCGCGAAACCGTCCTCGCCGCGCTGCACGCGCGGCTTTCGGCGTTGCCCGCCACCGCCCTCCGCGGCGAGGTGCTGCCCGAACGTGTGCCGGCAGCCGGGCTGCTGATCCTGCGCGACGGCGAACCTGGCGAGCCCGAGGTGACGCTGTCACCCCTGCGCTATCACTACCAGCACCGTGCAGAGATCGAAGCCGTGGTGCAGGGCGCGAGCCGGGACAGGGGTTTCGACACGCTCTGCGCCAGCATCGGCGCGGCGCTCGCCGCGGACCGCACGCTCGGCGGTCTCTGCGACTGGGTCGAGGCAGAGGCCCCGCAGCCCGTCGATCTGCCGGTGGACGGCGCGGCCAGCCTGAAGGCGGCCGTCATTCCGGTGGTGCTGCATTATTCCACGGCCGACCCGCTCGGCTGAACCCCTTCGACAAGGAGACCGACATGGCACGCGCCCAAGGGGCGCGGGCGCGGATGGCGCTCGCGTTCGAGACGACCTATGGCACGCCGCCCGGCAGCGGCTATACGAGGATGCCCTTTGCCAGCGCCACGCTCGGGGCGGAACAGCCGCTCCTGAACTCGGAGCTTCTGGGCTACGGCCGCGATCCTCTCGCGCCCATCAAGGACGCGGTAACCGCCGATGGCGATGTGGTGGTGCCGATCGACGCCGAGGCGTTCGGCTTCTGGCTGAAGGCGGCCTTCGGCGCGCCGACCACCACCGGAAGCTCGCCCGGTCCATATACCCATGCGTTCCAGTCCGGCAGCTGGACGCTGCCCAGCATGGCGATCGAAACCGCCATGCCCGAGGTGCCGCGCTACGCCATGTATTCCGGCGTGGTGCTGGACCAGCTCAGCTGGCAGATGCAGCGTTCGGGCCTGCTCACCGCCACCGCGCGGCTGGTGGCGCAGGGCGAGACGGTGGCCACGACCAGTGGCGCGGGAACACCGACGGAGCTCGACCTGATCCGTTTCGGGCATTTCAACGGCTCGATCAAACGCAATGGCATAGCACTCGGCAACGTGATCTCGACCGAGATCACCTATGCCAACAATCTCGACCGGATCGAGACCATCCGCGCCGACGGCATGATCGACGGCGCAGATCCCTCGATCGCCGCGCTCACCGGACGCACCGAGGTACGCTTCGCAGACAGCACGCTCGTCAGTCAGGCGATCAGCGGCGCCCCTTGCGAACTGGAATTCGCCTACGGCCTGACCTCGGGCCAGAGCTTCACCTTCACCGTGCACGCCGTCTATCTGCCCCGCCCGCGCATCGAGATTTCCGGACCGCAGGGCGTGCAGGCCAGCTTCGACTGGCAGGCCGCCCGCGACGCCGCGCTGGGACGGATGTGCACCGCCGTTCTCGTCAACGACATCGAAAGCTACTGACCATGATCCGTCTCGACCTTTCCAGCGGGCCGAAATGGCTCGATCTGGGCCCCGGCCTGCGCCTGCACGTCCTGCCCGTCACAACCGCGATCATGGTCGCCGCGCGCAACGACCCAGTTGTCGAGGCGCTGCCCGAAGGGGCGAGCAAAGAGGAGCAGGCGCTGGTCATGGCGAAGGCGGTCGCCCGCCGCGTGGTCACCGGCTGGGAGGGTGTCGGCGATGCCGACGGCAATCCCGTTCCCGTCACCCCGGAAGGGATCGACGCCCTGCTGGACATCTGGCCGGTATTCGAGGCGTTCCAGACCCGCTGCCTCACGCCGCATCTGATGCTGGACGCGGAAAAAAACGCCTCCGCACCCTCGCCGAATGGCACTTCGGCGGGGGCGACCGCTACTGCGAAGCCTGCCAAGGCCCGTGCCCGGACTGCCCGGGCCGCGCGAACCGGCCGCTGACGCCGGAGGGCTGGCAGGTCTGGGATCTGGCGCAGCGCCTGACCGGGCAGCTTCGCATCGCAACCGGCATGGGCGGGACCATAGTGCTCGGCTGGGACATGACGGCCGCGCTCGCGATGGCGCGGGCGCTCGGGGTCGATCCGCTAATCGCCGCCGAATGCCTGCCAGAGATCGAGGCGGTGACGGTCCGCAAGCTCAACGAGCAGATGGCCCGCGACGAAAGGTCGGATTTCAGGGCTTGATCTTCTCGATCAGCGTCACACCCGGCAGCCCGTCGAAATGCGCATCGCAGGTGATCATGGTGGCGTCCTGCGCGCGAGCGGTGGCGAAGACGATGGCGTCGGCGGTCGCGAGCTTGTGCACACGGCAGGCCTCGGCCGCCGCCAGAGCGATTTCGGTGTCGAGCGGCACGACGTGGCAGAGCTGCGTGAAGGCGATCACCTGATCGGCCTTGTCCTCACCCACCTCGCGGGCGAGCCATTTCGCCAGTTCGAGCTGCACCATGGTCGGCACCAGCCAGTCGGATTGCTCGGGCAGATGCGCAGTCACTGCCTCGCCGGTCGGCGAACCGATCAGCCATTCGATCCAGGCGGACGTGTCGACGAGACGCATCAGACGCGATCCGACCGGTCCCGGTAATCGGTCGCGGACGCACCTTTCGCGATCCCGGCCAGCGCCTCGCGCTTCGGCACCGGCACGAGCAGCACGCCGGTTCCCTTGGGGATGAAAGCGAAGGTCAGCCCGGCTTCCCAGTGCTGGGCCGCGCGGATCGCCTTGGGGATCGAGATCTGGAACTTCGAGGACAGGGTGGCGGTCTCGGACATGTTCCTACCTTCGGTTTATCGATGCGAAAAACGTAAGACAAACGCTCGCCTTTTTCAAGGACTCCCCGACAGATGAGCCAGAAACGAGTCTCCGTCCGCCTCGTCGCCGAAGGCGGCCGGCAGGTGAAGGCCGAGTTTCAGGGGATCGGCGACGCGGGCGAGAACAGTTTCAAGCGGATCGAGCGGCAGGCCGACATCACCGGAGCGGTGGTGCGCCGAGTCATGGGCGTCCTCGGCGCGGCGATCAGCACACGCCAGCTCGTCGCCTATGCCGACCAGTGGACCGACCTGCGCTCGCGTGTCGATCTCGCTACCGGCTCGCAGGAAGCGGGCGCGGCCGTCATGGACCGGCTCGCTGCCATGGCGCGCCGGACCTATTCGAGCCTCGGGCAAACCACGGAGTCCTGGCTCGCCAATGCCACGGCCTTGCGTGAACTGGGGCTGACGACGGCGGAATCGCTGGATTTCACCGAGGCGCTGAACAACGCCATGGTCGTCTCGGGCGCGCGGGCCGAGCGTGCGGCCTCGGTGCAGAACGCGCTGTCGAAGGCCATGGCCCTCGGCACGCTCAGCGGCGACAACCTCAACACCGTGATCCAGAGCGGCGGGCGACTTGCGGAGCTGCTGGCGTCCGAGCTCGGCACCACCGTCTCGGGTCTGCGCACCCTCGGTCAGCAGGGCGTCATCACCGGCGATGTCATCCGCACGGCGCTGATCGGCAATCTCGAACTGCTGCGCGAGGAAGCCGACAGCATGCCGGCGACCATCGGCGATGCCTTCACGCTGATCGGCAACGCCGCCCTGCAGCTGGTCGGGACCTGGGATCAGATGGCGGGCGCTTCCTCGACGGTTGCCGAGGGGCTGATCCTGCTGGCCGACAATCTGGAGAGGCTCGCGGCCATCGGCATCGCCTTCGCGGCCTTCATGGCCGGGCGTTGGGTCGCGGCGTTCGTCGCCGCCCGTGTCGCGACCTTCAGCCTTTCGGGTGCGTTGATGCTGCTGCGCGGCGCCATCATCCGCACCGGGATCGGCGCGCTGATCGTCGGCGCGGGCGAGCTGATCTACTGGTTCGGCCAGCTCGTGAAGGGCGCGGGCGGTTTCGGCGCGGCGCTTGAGCTGATGGGCAATGTGGCGCGCGCCGTCTGGGACGGGATCAAGGCCACGCTCGGCTCTTTCGTGGACGACTTCCGCGCCCTGCGCGCCGATATCGAGGCGATCTGGCTGCGGCTGATGGCCTTCCTGTCGAACAAATGGGCCGATTTCCTCGGCACCATCGGACCGACCTTCAATGCGGTGGCGGACACGATCGGTGCGGACGCGCGGATCGACTGGTTCGGCGCGCAGTCTTATGCCTCGATGCTTGACCACGCCGCCAGCAATGCCGGTGCGATGGCCGACCGCTACCGCCAGCGCGCGGTCGAGACCCGCGCCGGAGCCTTCGACGGCGTGGGCGCGGCGATGCGGGCGCTGCGCGATGCGCTGAGCGGCGGGGACGCCGAGAACCCGCTGGACGAGGCCGCCACATCGGCGGACCGGGTGACGGCGGCTCTGAACGATGCCACGACCGCTGCCGGTCGTGCCGGAGCCGCCGGGCGCAGTGCCGGCGAGCAGACGAAGGCTGGGGCCGAGGCTGCCGCGACCGGATGGGCGGCAGTGAGCCAGACCCTGGCCGACTATGCCACGAAGGCGCGAGAGATCGGCGGCGACATCGGCAACGCCCTGGTCGGAGCGTTCCGCAGCGCCGAGAACGCGATCGGCGAGTTCGTGAAGATCGGCAAGCTGAAGTTCGGCGACCTGGTCACCTCGCTGATCGCCGATCTGGCAAAGCTAGCAGCCCGGCGTTTCATCCTCGGCCCGTTGGCAGGCGTGCTCTCCGGCGTGCTGGGCAACCTCGGCGGCGGGATCTTCGCCAACATCCTGCACGCCGGCGGCATGGTCGGTTCTGCGGGACCGGGCCGCATGGTGCCCGCGCACGCCTTCGTCAATGCCCCGCGCATGCATTCCGGGGGCTGGGCGGGGCTCAGGCCCGACGAAGTGCCTGCGATCCTGCAACGCGGCGAGCGGGTACTCTCGCGGCGAGAGGCAGCAGGTTACGGCGCCACCGCCGCGCAGACCGTCAACGTCACGATCAATGCCCGCGATGCCGAGAGCTTCCGGCAGTCCCGCACGCAGATCGCGGCGGACATCGCCCGGGCCGTTTCGCTGGGGCGGAGGGGGATGTAATGGCTTTCCACGAGGTCCGGTTCCCGGACGACATCAGCCGTGGTGCGCGCGGCGGACCGGAACGGCGCACCCAGATCGTGGAGCTGGCCTCGGGCGATGAGGAACGCAACGCCAGCTGGGCGAACTCGCGCCGCCGCTATGACGTGGCCTATGGCATCCGTCGTGCCGACGATCTCGCGGCAGTGGTCGCCTTCTTCGAGGCGCGAAACGGCCGCCTTCACGGCTTCCGCTTCAAGGACTGGGCCGACTTCAAATCCTGCCTGCCATCGCAGGTGCCGAGCGCAACCGACCAGCAGATCGGCACCGGCGACGGCACGACGACGCAGTTCCAGCTGGTTAAGTGCTACACCTCCGGCGCGCAGTCCTGGACACGCAGCATCGCCAAGCCGGTCACGGGCAGCGTGCGTGTCGCGCTGGCGGGCATCGAACAGATGTCGGGCTGGTCGGTCGATACCACGACCGGCCTCATCACCTTCGGCTCCGCACCCGGTGCAGGCGTCGCCGTCACGGCGGGCTTCGCGTTCGACGTGCCCGTCCGCTTCGACACCGATGCGCTCGACGTCACCCTCGATCTCGAACGCCTCGGCTCGATCACTTCTATTCCGCTCCTGGAGATCCGCAGATGAACGACGAGACCGGGTTCCTCGCCGCGGTGCTGAAGGAACTCGCAACATCGACGGCGGTGATCCTGGCCGCCTGGGGTGCGCTCGGCGGGGCGACCAACGCACTGACCACGAGGATGCTCCTGCGCGATGCGCTGCGGCACATCCTGCTAGGCGGGTTGATCGCGGCTGGAATGGGCAGCCTTTCCATGGCGCTCGTCACCAGCTGGCTGGGCCTGCCGCCCGAGGCGATCCCGGCCGGGGGCGCAGCAGGTTCGGCGGCCTATCTCGTTGGCGTCTTCGGCCCCGCCTTCATCGAACTCGTCCTCGCCCGGCTACGTGGGGCGAAGAAAGGCGACGGCGATGCATGAGCTTCTCCGCCTCGCGCGCTTCATTCGCTGCGACCCCATCGCCCCGCGTCAGGCTTTCGCCCACCGCCTGCGCATCGGCCTCGCCGTCGCAGTTCTCATTCTGACCCTCTCGCTTCTGGGGTGATCCCATGCACACGACCGACCGGGGTCTGCTGGCCCTCGTCCGGCACGAAGGACTCGTGCCCGGACCCTATCTCGATGTGAAACAGGTCTGGACCTTCGGCATCGGCCACACGGCCGCAGCCGGACCGCCCGATCCGTCCAGGATGCCCCGTGGCATGCCCGCCGATCTCGAGGCCGGCGTCCGCGAGGCGTTCAAGGTATTCCGGGCCGATCTGGCTGCCTACGAGGCAGCGGTGCGACGGGCCGTGATCGTGCCGCTCGAGCCGCACGAATTCGATGCGCTGGTCAGTTTCCACTACAACACCGGCGGCATCGCGAGAGCTGCGCTGACGAGACACCTGAACGCGGGCAACCGCGCGGCGGCAAGCGACGCCTTCATGGGCTGGCTCAAGCCCGCCGCGATCCGCCCCCGGCGCGAGGCCGAGCGCGACCTCTTCCGCCATGGACGTTACCCCACCGGGACCATTCCGGTCTGGGCGGTCGACCGCAATGGCCGAGTCGATTTCTCGCGAACCGTGCGGCGGCTGACCGAGGCCGAGGCGCTGGCGCTGCTGCGCCCGGAGGCGACGCCGGTTCCGACGGCCGCTGACCCCATGCCGGTCCCGGCCGTGCCCGCTGCGCCCACGCTGCTGTCTCGTCTCACTGCATTCCTCACCACTCTCATCGGAGGACGTCCATGAACTGGAATCTCGCACGCGGCCTCGTCTATCTGGCCTGCCTTGCCGCTTCCGGCCTCGCCATGGCCGGGCTGGCGGATTTCGACCTCGCCACCGGCACCCTCGATATCCGGCCCTTCAATCTCTATGCCCTGACCGGTGCGACTGGTGGCGTGGTGTCTTCGCTTCTGGCATCCGTGGCGCTCCTGCGCGGCTGGGGGCGGAAGTGAAGTCTCTCTCGCCCGCGTTTCAGGCCCATCTCGACGAAGGCACGACGACGCTCGCTTGGGTGTGGCGGATCGTGCGCGCGGATGGCGCAACCTTTGGCTTCACCGACCACGACCGGACGCTCAGCTTCGACAACACCGATTTCGAGCCGGAGAGCGGGCTGACGGCATCGGAGGTCCGCTCGGGATCCGATCTCTCCGTCGATGCGCAGGACGCCGAGGGCGTGCTGACCTCCGACCGGATCACCGAGACCGACATCCTCGACGGTCGCTGGGACAATGCCGAGGTCGAGGTCTGGCGGGTGAACTGGAGCGATCCGGCGCAGCGTGTGCTGATGCGCCGCGGGGCGATCGGCCAGATCCGGCGGGGACGGCTTGCCTTCATGGCAGAAGTTCGTTCGCTCGCACATGTCCTCGGACAAACGGTCGGACGGACGTTTCAGGCCACTTGCGACGCGGCGCTCGGTGACGGACGTTGCGGCGTCGATCTGGACGCATCGGCCTTCAGGGGAACGGGCGCCGTCATCGACCTCCTGCGTGACCGGACGTTCACGGCGTCCGGCCTCGGTGGCTTTGCCGCCGGCTGGTTCACCTTCGGTACGGTCGAATGGATCAGCGGCGCCAATGCCGGGCGGCGTGCAGAGATCGTCGCGCATGACCTGACCGACGGCATCGCCGTGCTGACGCTGCTCGAAGCGCCAGTGAGGCCCATCGCCGGGGGAGATGGTCTTATCGTCCGCGCGGGCTGCGACAAGCGCATTGAGACCTGTGGCACGAAGTTCGCCAATGTCGCCAGTTTCCGGGGCTTCCCGCATATCCCCGGCCAGGATGCCGTTCTCCGTTACGCGACGAAGGACGGCGGGCACGACGGGAGCGTGCTGTGAGAGCCGCCGATCCGGAGCGGGTGATCGCGGCGGCGCGGTCCTGGCTCGGCACGCCCTATCACGACCAGGCCAGCCTGCGCGGCGTGGGCTGCGACTGCCTCGGCCTCGCCCGTGGCGTCTGGCGCGAGGTGGTTGGCCCCGAGCCATTCCCGATCCCGCCCTACAGTCGGGACTGGGGCGAGATCGGCCCGCGCGAGGTGCTGGCCGAAGGCGTACGGCGCATGATGATCGAAGTGGACCCCGCGGCGGCCGAAGCCGGCGCGCTGGTCCTCTTCCGCATGAAGCCCCGCGCCATCGCCAAGCATGTCGGGATCATCTCCGACCCCGGCAGCTTCATCCACGCCTATGAGCGGCTCGGCGTCATCGAGGAGCCGCTCTCCTCCGTCTGGCGGCGGCGCATCGCCTTCGCTTTCCTGTTTCCCCGTCCGTCCGCCTCCGTACGCAAGCAGGCGCGGCGCAAAAGGAAGTCCTGACAGTGGCCACTCTCGTGCTCGGCGTCGCCGGCGCCGCCATCGGCGGTTCCATCGGCGGTGCGATCGTCGGTGTCAGCGCCGCGACCATCGGCGGCTTCATCGGCTCCAGCATCGGTTCGGTCGTCGACAGCTGGATCATTTCGTCGCTCGCGCCCACCCAGCGTATCGAGGGCGCGCGTCTCGACACGCTGCGCATCACCTCCTCGACGGAGGGCGCCGTCATCCCGCGCCTCTATGGCCGCATGCGCATGGGCGGCAACATCATCTGGGCGACCGATTTCCGCGAGGAGACCAGGACCACCACGCAAGGCGGCGGCAAGGGTGGCGGCGGCGGCAAGGTCAGGACCACGGAATATCTCTACTATGCGAGCTTCGCGGTCGCGCTCTGCGACGGGCCGATCACCGGCATCGGCCGCATCTGGGCCGACGGCAAGCCGATGGACCTCTCCGGGGTCACCTGGCGCTGGTATCCGGGCGACGAGATGCAGACCGCCGATCCCTTCATGGCCACGAAGATGGGAGCTTTGAGCACGCCCGCCTATCGCGGCACGGCCTATGTCGTCTTCGAGGAACTGCCGCTCTCCAGCTACGGCAACCGCCTGCCGCAGCTTTCCTTCGAGGTGTTCCGGCCGCTCGCCGATCCCGACACGGCCGAAGGACTGACCCGCGCCGTCACCATGATCCCGGCCTCGGGTGAGTTCACCTATGCCACGCAGGCCATCCGCAAATCCGCAGGCGGTGCGACACAACCCGAAAACCTGAACGCGCTGCCGGATGCCACCGACATCGTGGTGGCGCTCGACCGGCTGCAGGCCATGGTCCCGGCGGTCGAGAGCGTGAGCCTCGTCGTCGCCTGGTTCGGCGACGATCTGCGCGCGGGATCCTGCAAGGTGCGGCCGGGTGTCGAGGTGTCCGCCAAGTCGACGACGCCTCTGTCCTGGTCGGTCAACGGCGTCAGCCGCGCCAATGCCTTCCTCGTCAGCCGCGACGATCAGGATCGGCCGGTCTATGGCGGCACGCCGTCTGACTTCGCCGTCGTGCAGGCGATCCAGGAGATGAAGGCGCGCGGGCTACGCGTCACCTTCTATCCCTTCATCCTGATGGATGTGCCGCCCGGCAACTCGCTGCCGAATCCGTATTCCGACAATGCTGCCGAGACCGGCCAGCCCGCATTCCCCTGGCGGGGGCGGATCACCTGTTCGCCCGCAGCGGACTATGCCGGAACCGTGGACAAGACGACCGCCGCCGCAGCGCAGGTTTCGGCGCTGTTCGGCACGGCGACGCCCGCGAACTTCAGCGTCTCGGGCCAGTCGGTCATCTGGACCAGCCCATCGGGCGACTGGGGCCTGCGGCGGATGGTGCTGCATTACGCCCATCTCTGCGCGGCCGCAGGCGGCGTGGACGCCTTCCTGATCGGCACCGAGATGCCGGGGCTCACCACCATCCGCTCGGGCGCATCCACCTATCCGGCCGTGCAGGCCTATCGGGATCTGGCCGCCGATGTCCGGTCCATTCTCGGGGCTGGCACGAAGATCGGCTACGCTGCCGACTGGTCGGAATATTTCGGCCACCAGCCGGCCGACGGAAGCGGCGACGTGTTCTTTCACCTCGATCCGCTCTGGGCCGATCCGGAGATCGATTTCGTCGGCATCGACAACTACATGCCGCTGTCGGACTGGCGGGACGGGTTCGACCATCTCGACGCTGCCGAGGGCTGGCCCGCGATCTACGACCGGGCCTATCTGCAGGCGAACATCACGGGTGGCGAAGGTTTCGACTGGTTCTACGCCAGCGCCGCCGATCGATCGGCGCAGATCCGCACCCCGATCACCGATGGTGCCGCCGGCAAGCCATGGATCTTCCGCTACAAGGATTTGCGTGCCTGGTGGTCGAATCAGCATTTCAATCGCCCCGGCGGGGTGGAGAGCGCGACGCCGACGGCATGGGCGCCGCAGTCGAAGCCGATCCGGTTCACCGAACTCGGCTGTCCCGCCATCGACCGGGGTACCAACCAGCCGAACGTCTTCTTCGATCCGAAGTCCTCCGAGAGCTTCACGCCGTATTTCTCACGGGGCTGGCGCGACGATGCGATCCAGCGCGCCTATCTCGAGGCGAGCTATCTCTGGTGGGGCGAGGCTGCGAACAATCCGGTGTCCTCAGTCTATGGCGACCGGATGGTTCATGTCCCGGAATGCGCCGCCTGGACCTGGGATGCACGGCCCTATCCGTTCTTCCCGGAACTGACCGGCGTCTGGACCGACGGTCCGAACTGGCGGCTCGGCCACTGGCTGACCGGACGCCTTGGCGCGGTCTCGCTGGCCGCCCTCGTGCGGCACCTCTGCCTGCGGGCAGGCATGCCCGAGGATCGGATTGATGTCTCCGGGCTCTGGGGCGCGGTCGAGGGATATGTCATCGGCGCACTGGAAAGCCCACGCGCCTCCATCACCACGCTGTCGCGGCATTTTGGTTTCGACGCCGTGGAGACCGAAGGGATCATTCGTTTCGTGATGCGTGGCCGGGCGTCGGTCTCGACCATCGACCCCGATCACCTCGTAGCTACCCGCGAGGGTGACGTGCTGGAGCTGACCCGCAGCCAGGAAACCGAGCTGCCGCAGGCGCTGAAGTGGCAGATCGCCCGCGCCGACGAGGATTACGACGCCGCGCTCGTTGAGGCGCGGCGCATCACGGTAGACACGACGCGGATCACATCGGAGAGCTTTCCGATGGCGGTGCCGCCCGAAGAGGCGGAACGCCGCTGCCGTCGTGCGCTACTCGAGGCCTGGACCGGGCGCGAAAGCGCAGCCTTCCGCCTTCCACCCTCGCGGCTGGCTCTCGATCCCGCCGACGTGATCCGGCTCGCCCATGACGGGCGGGAGATCGAGTTCCGTCTCGTCTCCGTCGCAGATGCCGAGGCGCGCAGAGTGGAGGCGATCCGCCAGGACCGCGCGACCTACGATCTGCCGCCGGGCGATCCGCGTGCCGCCTCGCTGACGCGCCCGGTCGTGTTCGGAGCGCCCGACGCGATATTGATGGACCTGCCGCAACTGACCGAGGATCAGCCCGCGCATCGGCCCTATGCCGCCGCTCATGCCGTTCCATGGCCCGGCGAGATGGCGGTGTTCCGCAGCCCCTCAACCGACGGCTTCGAGCTGCTGACTACCTTCGGCGGTCGGGCGCGGATCGGCACGCTGGCATTCGACTTCTACTCCGGCCCTACCTCGCGCTTCGACCATGGCAACGTCCTGATCATCGATCTGCTCTCGGGCACGCTCGAAAGCGTCACCGATCTGGCGCTGTTCGGCGGCGCCAATGCACTCGCCGTCGAGAGCGCACCAGGCATCTGGGAAATCGTGCAGGCGGGTGCGGCCGAGTTGCTAGCGCCCGGCCAGTATCGTCTGACCCGGCTCTTGCGCGGGCAGCGCGGAACGGAAGGCGCCATGGGCAATCCGGCGCCCGCTGGCGCGCGGGTGGTGGTGCTGGACGAGAGCCTCGCATCGCTGCCGATCGCCGAAGCCGATCTCGGGCTTCCCTGGAACTGGCGCATCGGCCCGGCAAGCCGACCGGTCAGCGATGAGACCTATGTTGCCACGAGCTTCACGCCCGAGGGCGTGGGGCTCCGGCCGTTCTCGGTCGCTCATGTCGAGCAGCCATGGCGAAAGCCCCAGACGCCGGGCGATCTCACGATCCACTGGACGCGCCGTTCGCGATCCCTCTCGGCCGACAACTGGGGCGCCGGCGAGGTGCCGCTCGCCGAGGAGGTCGAAGCCTATGAGGTCGAGATCCTCGACGGCCCGGCCGTCAAGCGAACCTTGGCCGCCGCCAGCACCAGCGTGGTCTACACCGCCGCCCAGCAGTCCGCAGACTGGGGCGCGCCGCTCGGGTCTGGCAACACGCTGACCGTCCGCATCTTCCAGCTCTCCGCCCTGATCGGGCGGGGCATGCCCAAGACAGTCACCCTCAGCTTCTGAGAACACCAATGTCCGATGCCACCACCCATCTGCTGCTGCCCTACATTCTCGCGGCGCAGGCCCAGAAGCATGTCACCCACAACGAGGCGCTGCGGCTGCTCGACGGCCTCGTCCAGCTCTCCGTCCTCAATCGGGATCTGACCGCCCCGCCCGGCAGCCCCACCGACGGTGACCGCTACATCGTGGCGTCGGGCGCCACCGGGGCGTGGGCGAGCTGGGATCTGAACGTCGCGCTCTGGACGGACGGTGCCTGGCTTCGCCTTCCACCGCGCACCGGCTGGCGGGCATGGGTCGAGGACGAGGGCCTGCTGCTGGTCTACAACGGCTCCGACTGGATCAGCACGACGCCCGCCGAATTGCAGAACATGGCGCTGCTCGGCATAGGAACCACCGCCGATGCGGCCAATCCGTTTTCGGCCAAGCTCAATGCCGCGCTCTGGACCGCCAGGACCATCGCCGAAGGGGGCACCGGCGATCTGTTCTACACCATGAACAAGGAGGCCGCCGCTCGCGACCTCGGGCTCACCCTTCAGACCGCCTACGTTACCAAGGCGCTGATGGGCCTCTTCGGTTCGGACAGGTTCCGGCTGGCGGTCTCCGCCGACGGCAGCACCTTCTTCGACGGGCTGATCGTCGATAACGCCACCGGCATCGTCGACCAGCCTCGGCTGCCGCGCTTCAAGGGCTATACCAACTATGACAACTATGTCGCCGTCGACACCTGGACGAAGATCGGCATCAACAACACCGACTACAACGACCAGAGCGCGTTCGATGCCGGCAACAACCGTTTCGTCGCCCCGGTCGCCGGCACGTATCTGTTCGGCGCCACGCTGCTCTACAAGGTCAATTCCAGCACCACGGCTCGGATGCGCGGACGACTCGTGCTGAACGGTTCGACCGAGATCCGAGGATCGTTCGGCGAGATATCCGGCGCGCACGCCTCCGAGGCGACGGCGCTATGGCTGCAGACCATGGCGCCGCTTGAGCAAGGCGACACCGTCGAGCTACAGGGCGCATTCCGAATGGCGGATGGGTATTTCGCTGCCGACCATACATCCTTCTGGGGCGTGAAGGTGGGGTGAGCGGTGGTGGGAGATGTCGAAGACCCCCCCCCCCGATCCGACCAGGGGTTCGCCTGAGCCGAGACCCGATCCGCCATCCTGCCGCTCGTACCCTAATCTCGACACCCTGCACCGTGGGGCATCGCCGTGGCGCTCACGGGCGTTGACGGGATCGCCATGAGCCCGTGGTTGTGAGCGATGCTGCGCTAGGCGCCATTGTCCTCGTCGTGCTCCTGTTCCTGATCGCGCTCCGGCGCTCCGGCGAGCGTGCTGGCCGGCTCGCCGAACGCCTCAAAACCTCGGAGAAGGTCAATGACGTCCAACGCCAGATGCTCGATGCGGCAGCTCGGCGTCCTCGCGATCGCGACGATCTCGCTGACCGCCTGCGCAACGGCCACTTCTGAACCTCGCATGGCCACCGTCTGTCCACCGGTTGTCGAGTACAGCCGCGAGTTCCAGGCACGCGCAGCCGACGAGCTCGATCTGTTGCCAGAGGGGTCGGCTCTCGCCGAAATGCTCGCCAACTACAGCGTTATGCGGGACCAGGCGCGAAGTTGTCGCAGCCGAAGCCCTTAAACACGGCAATGGGAAAAGCGCGAACCAAAAGCGCCTTATCCTGTTGATAATAATGAAGAAACGAGCGTTCTAGGCGTCGTGTCCACTGCGCTGGAGGAGCCGGTCAATGCCCCCCAAGTATCCCAACATAACAGTCCAGCTGACTGGACATGACAGCAATGCCTTCATGATCCTTGGCTTGTGCCGACGGGCCGCAAAAGAAGCGGGCCTCTCGCAGCAAGAGATCGACGCCTTCTACCAAGAGGCCACAAGCGTGGATCATGATCATCTGATCCAAACCGCCATGCGCTGGTTCAACTGCCAATAGAAGCCGAGCTGGCTTTTGACGCAGTGTCCGCATAGGTTGCCGCGAAGATCGTCTCGGAAAGCCACTTCTTGAACGAGGGGTTGTCGCTGAACTGCTTGAACAGTTCCGTGTGGTCGGACAGCAGTTCGATCACGGCACGTTCAAGCGCTTTGTCGTGCTCGATGCGCGCGTTCTGCTTGTCCGAGTTCTTCATGGCGTTCTGATACGCCTTGTCGGCCGACACCTTAGCCGGAAGCTCCTCCGCGATAACCTTCCCGATCTTGTCCCGATCCTTCCAATCAATGTTGCCGAACATCTCGTTGAACGTCTTGAGGATGTTGCTCAACAGATCGAGCTCGGGCTCGGGTTTGCGGCCGCCGCCAGCAGTAGGGACCGGTCCGATTTCGGCGTCTGCGTCGGGCAGCACGATGGCCATGGTTGCCTGGGCTTCGACGCGGTAGCTGTCCATGTCGATCGCTTCGAGGATCCCCTTGGACAGGTCCTGCTCCTCAGGCGCCGGCAGCTTGGGCGTCAGGAAGTTGAGGAAGATTGATAGCTTCTCCCAATCCGCATTGCTGTAGGGGAGGATCGCGGCCAAGAAGCCGTATGTCCGCGTGAACGCCTTCGCCTTGCCCTTGAAATCGACCTGCCCATCCTCATCGAGGTCGGTCTTGTATACGGCGACACAAGCGTCGAGAATCGGGTCGAGCTTGTCCCGGTTCGCTCCGCCGAGGTAGAGCGCCACCAGGCCCTCCACCTGGTCCCATGCATAGACCTGATAGCCATCTAGCGCGGCCTTCAGATCGTGCAGCTTGTTGGGGTCCGTTTCCTCGCTGAGGATCGTGGTCCGGTAATAGGGCTCGAACGACGTCTTGATGGCCTCGAAATCGTTCATGAAGTCCAGCACGAAGGTGTCGTGCTTTTGTGGATGCGCCCGGTTCAAGCGCGACAGCGTTTGCACCGCCTTCACGCCGGACAGCGTCTTGTCCACGTACATCGTATGCAGCAGCGGCTCGTCATAGCCGGTCTGGAACTTGTCCGCGACAATCAGAAACCGGTACGGGTCCTTCTGGATCAGCTCCTCGATCTGGCTGCTTGGAAAGCCGTTCAAGGTCGCTTCAGTGACCTTCTGGCCGCCGTATTCATGCTCGCCCGAAAAGGCGACGATGGCTTGATAGGGGCTTTTGCGCTCCTTCAGATATTCCTGGAACGCGTGGAAGTACTGGATTGCGCGCTGAATCCCGTTGGTGATGACCATCGCCCGGGCCGCGCCGCCAATCTTGCGATGCGCCATGACCTGGTCGTGGAAGTGATCGACCATGATCTCGGCTTTCTTGCGGATCGCGTGGTCATGGGATTCCACATACTTGCGCAGCTTTTTCTGTGCCCGCTTGGTGTCGAACTTGGGGTCGTCCTCCACCGTCTTCATGAGCCGATAATAGCTGTCGACCGGCGTGTAGTGTTTCAGCACGTCGAGGATGAAGCCCTCCTGAATCGCCTGCTTCATCGTGTAGCTGTGGAAGGGTACGTGCTTGATCTTGTCCCCTTGCGGGACCGGTGCACCAAAAACCTCCAGGGTCTTGTTCTTCGGCGTGGCGGTGAACGCGAAATAGCTGGCGTTCGGCAGCACCTTCCGCGCCTCCATGAGACGATTGATGGCGTCCTCGACCGTTTCCTCTTCCTCCTCAGCGCCATTCGCGGCGAGCGCGATGTTCATCTTCGCTGCGGTCCGGCCGCCCTGACTGGAATGGGCCTCGTCGATGATGATGGCGAAGGTTCGCCCGCGATGTTCGTCGCCGATCTCGTCGAGGATGAAGGGGAACTTCTGGACCGTCGTGATGATGATCTTCTTGCCGGCCTTCAGGAAGGCTCGCAGGTCGCCGGACTTTTCGGCGTGTCCAACCACGGATGAAACCTGCGCGAACTGCTTGATCGTATCGCGGATCTGCTTGTCGAGAACACGGCGGTCGGTGACCACGATGACGGAGTCGAAGGTCGTCTTGCCGCCGGTCTCCAGCCCGATCAGCTGGTGGGAGAGCCAGGCAATCGAGTTGCTCTTGCCCGAACCGGCCGAGTGCTGGATCAGGTAGCGCTTGCCCGCCCCCTTGGCTTCGGCGTCGGCCAGCAGCTTGCGCACCACGTCCAGCTGATGGAAGCGCGGGAAGACCTGCTTGGGCGGCTTCTTCTTGCCGCGCTCGTCGACCTCCTCGACTACCTGGGCGTAGTTTTCCAGAATGTCGGTGAGGTTCCGCTTCGTCAGATATTCCTTCCAAAGGTAATCGGTCTTCAGGCCATGCGGGTTCGGTGGGTTGCCCGCGCCATCGTTCCAGCCCTTGTTGAACGGCAGGAACCAGGACGCCTTGCCTTTCAGGTGCGTGCACATCCGGACCTCGTGGTCGTCCACGGCGAAATGGACGACGCAGCGGCCAAACTGGAACAGCAGCTCCTTCGGATCGCGGTCGCGCTTGTACTGCTCGACCGCGTCCTCGACCGTCTGCTTGGTCAGGCTGTTCTTGAGTTCGAACGTGGCGACGGGCAGGCCGTTGATGAACAATCCCACATCCAGCGACAGCTTGGTCGCGTCCTTGGAATAATGCAGTTGGCGGGTGACGCTGAAGACATTGGCGGCGAACAGCGCCTCGGCCTTCGCGTTCCCCGGCGTGGGCGTGCCATAGAACAGCTCCACCGAGCCGGGGCCGTGCTTCACGCCGTTGCGCAGCACGTCGATAACACCGCGCTTGGCGATCTCGCCCTGCAGCCGATGCAGGAATTGCAGGCGCTTCGGGCCGTCCACGCCGATCCCCAGCGCCTCGACAGCCTCTGGCTGCGTAGCGTTCAGGAAGTCGAACAGCTTTGCGACATCAAGAGCGTGGTCCCGGTCGAAATCCTTCGAGTCGCCCGCGACATAACCCGCCTCGTCGATCAGCGAACGGACGATCAGGACTTCGAGGCCTTTTTCACTGGTGTCAGTCGTCGGCATCGGCCCCCTCCATCACTTCGGCGTCGCCGTCTTCCAACGCTTCGTCCAGTGCCTCGTCCTCCGTGATCGGTTCAGCAGCAATCTCGACATGGCGCACGTCCAGTTTGCCAGTAACGATATCGGCAATCAGGCGTTCGCGGTACTCGCGTATCAGCGTGATCTCGTCCTGAGCCTTCTCGATTGCCTTGTCGAAAGCGGCAGTTTCAGCCGCGATGTGATCGAGGATGGCCTTCTGTTCGACAAGCTCAGGTGGAAATGCCACATGAAGGGTACCTAGACGCCCTTCTGAAATCGCTGGATACGCGACGCCGATCGATGCCCGGATGACGCGCTCGATGAACGTACTGCTCTGAAGGACGTAGCCAAGCAGCCGTGGCTCCACGCTTTCAACGGGCCGCAGCACGGCGAAACCCGTCGATGCGATCAGGTCGGGCCAATCGTCCTCGATGAAGTAGACCGCCTTCAAATAGGTCCGGACGGTTGAGAGGATAGTGTCGCCTTTCTGGACTATCTGGCGTGCGCGGGACGGAGCATCTTCGAACTTCATGCGCTCCGGTTTCGCGGTCAAAAATCCAGTCCCGACGCAGCTGATGTCGAGGTACTCGAACTCATACTCCGGTGAAGTCCTGTCGCTGAGCGACTTGGCACGTTCGCGAAGCCAATGCTTGAGTGGCTTTACCTCCCAATGCGCCGGAACCTCGGGCATCCAGTCGATGCCGGTGGGCTTCATCGGAGTGTTGGGGTTCAGGCCGCGCGTGACGGCCCGGTTGATGATCGCCTGCTTTTGCTCGTTCAATAGCCCGATCAGCCGCCGCTTGTTGCGGATCAGGCGCGCGGCGAGGCGCCCATGTGCGTCGAGGAAATCGGCAATTCTTGTCTGCTCCTCAGTCGGAGGAAACGCAGACGGCATCTGCTTGAACTCGTCCCAATAGAGCCGATTGCGGTCCGAGACGATGCCGCGCGAGAACTTGTTCACCTCACGCATGTAGGCGGTGGTGCGGAAGAGATAGGTGTAGTAGCGCGGATCAACTTCTGGGAACGGGCGCGCCACGACATAGGCAGGGCTGATCAGGCCATCCACAGGCGCAACACCCACCGCGCCCTGCCACATCCGCATCATGTTGTAGGCAACGTCGCCCTTGGCTGCGCGCTTGTACTTGCTGCGGTCCGCCATTTGCTGTTTCCGCGCGCCATTCTCCATATCGCGCACGCGCACGCCCGTCCGCAACGATACCTCCAGGATCGGCAAGTCCTCAAAGCCGGTCTCGACGCGCTCAGCGAAAAGACGACCGTTGCGACGCACATCCCAATGCTCCGGGATCTCACCAAGCCAGGGCAGACCGCTGTCTCGGTACTGCGGAAAACGCCCTAAAGCGCCGCGGCGCCTATTGCTGTCGGCGGCTGAATGGGCGGGTGCGGGCTTGGTCTCGGAATTCATTGGTTGCTCAAACAGGGATGGCTGGGGATCGCTGGGCGGCGGAGCGGCGACGGGTGCAGGCGACTGCCGCGCGGCCCAACCCGGAATCTGCGCATTGTTCGGGGCCTGCACGGCCTCGATGGGCTCTCCAAACAGCAGGAAGTCGGGAATGGCCAGCGGCTCAATAAACCGCAGGCTCTCCGCCTCGTCGCCCTTCAACTGCTCGCGCAGCTCCATCAGCAGGCGACCCAGCACGTTCATGCCGACGAGTGTGCCGTCCGGCTGCTCCGTGGCGCCCCAGAAATCCTTGCGGCGGACCTTCTTTTCAACGATCGGCATGTCCGCGGTGGACAGCAGGAGCTTGCCGAAGGTCTGCCAGTTCTGCGCCAGCTTCACGCGCAGGCACCAGCGCATGATCTTCACCCGCACCGCATCCCAGTCCGGTCGGGTGTCGGATCGGAACGGCTTGCTCCGCATCTTTGCGGTCATGGGGCTGGGGTCGTCGATGATCTGGCGCTGGACGTCCGGCCGGCGCGGGAAACGGCAGGCCTGGTAGAGCGCCTCCGACGTCCGGATCCGCACGCCGTTCAGGACAATCGGGAAGCCCGGCGCCATGTTCGACAGCCCGCCAAAGCGCTCGTTCGTCTTGAGGAAGACGGCGCTCTCCGCTGGGTAGTATGTTCGAACCTGGCTGGGCTGGGCCATCAGAGGTCTTCCTGTGCCAGCATCGCCAAGAACCTGCGCAGCGACGTATCGCTGTTCGTCGTGCGGGGGAAGAGTGGATACCAAGGATCCCCCGCCCACAGCGCCAGCGGCGCATTGTTGGGGCAATTTCTGAAGGTTACGATCAGCGAGCCGAAACCGAGCGTTTCGAGGACCATATTGCCCAGCGGCCGCTGGTACTGATTCAGGTTCGGGCACATCTGCCGGATGCGCACGCCCGCCTTCAGGAATTCCGATTCCAGCAGCTGGCGTCCGGCATCGCTGGAGAAGATGCCCTTGCCGCCGACGTGTCCCGCAGTCCGCAAATGGGGCGGGTAGCGCATCGCCGCGACATAGGCATTCACGGCCTCATCGTCGGGAAGTGCGACCGGTCGCAGGACATCGGACGTGTTGGTATGGGCCTTGCGGTCCTCAAGCTCGACCGCCCGCCACCAATGGACATCGATCGTTTTGCTGGACGCCTTGATGGCCTCTCCCACCCTGTTTCGATTGTAGTAGGAGCTTTGGTGGGTGGCGATGACGATGACGTGAATCGTCGCCTTATTCGGCGCATGTTGCGTAATCCAACCGGCAAGGTCGCTGCTTACCCGTCCTCCGGAGAAAATGGCGTCGTCGAGATAGATGAACGTGTCTGGATCAGCACCGCAGTCTTCGACCTTTAGGCCACATTCTTTTTCAAGGACGGCACCGAAAAGCGCCAACATCTCCTTCTGGCTTGCCCCGCCGCCCTGGATGTCGAGGAACTTGACGTTCCTCCAGAAGGCGCACGGATCTTCGCCGACCAGCTTTTCCGTTTTGAACAGGCCTGCGAGAAAACTGCGCGTGTTCGCGCGGGAGAAGTAGGTCTGCTTCAGAACGTGGTCCATTTCCCGCAGAATTGGCAGCTGAACTGTGGCGTCGAACTGACCGACCCAACGCTCGATACGCTCTGGCGTCGGGGCTTCCCCATCAGCCTCACGATAGTCGGCCGTCGTCGCTGCGATGGACGCGATGAAATCGTCCCACTCAGCCATTTCCGTTCTCCCCCTGACTGTCGCTTGCCCACCGCCTCATCTCAAAGCCCCTCGAAGTAGGTCTTAATCTTCGCCGCCATCAGCTTCCGGCGCGCCTCGAGGAAGTCGCCAAAATCGGGAATCTCTCCATCGAGCAGGGCTTCAGGCAGACAGCTCATGCGGAGGTTGGCCCGCATCTCGGTCATCTCCGTGATGCCGCCGTACTTCTTCGCGCCGCCGTTGCATTGGTCTGCCAGCTCGGCGAAATAGACCTCCGGCGACCGGTCGCCGATGCCGATGTTGATCTCGCTTTGCGCGAGCACGAAATTGGCGATCTGGTTATACCGCCCCCGCGCCATGCCCTGTTTTTTCAGGTGATTGCGCGGGTAGACGTGATGCACGTCGCTGCGGTTCAGCAGCAGGTCGCGCACGGTGATATCCCGCGACAGGAAGCCGAGATCTCCCAACTTCACCTGCGCGGCCTGATAGACTAGGAAATAGGGGCTCGATGCCGAGGAGGTATCCATCTCCTGCGGGAGCAGAGTGGACCAGAAGCTCTCGGGAAGCTCCGCATCGATCACCGCCTCGCAATAGGTCGCAAGGCCGCGCGCCTCAATCTGTCGGATGTCGAAATCGAATGCCGTCTCGGGGCTGCCGGAATAACGTCCCCGCAACAGCGACATGACATACCAGCGCCGCACCAGCCGCTCGATGTCGGCGGCCGGCATGCCCTCCGCGCGGCCGCGCAGGTAGAGGATGTAGGCGAAGTTGATAGCATTCTGGCTGCGGATGAGATTCGAAGTGACGAACCCGGCCGAGCGCAGGATCATCGTCAGACGATCGAAGTGAGTCTTGTTGATGAAGTTGAGAACGCCGGTCTTCAGGCGGGCGAACGCCTCCTCGGCGACGGTTTCCTCATACTGCTTGGTCTCGAAGTTCCGCCCTGACAGCAGGGCCACGAGATCCTGCAGCTTGCCGCGCCGGAACTCGGACGTGAACGCCACGCGCAGCATGTCGGTGTAGGAAGGGTCGTAGAGATCGTCGTTGACATCCTTCAGCCACCGCATTTTTGGGAGGAATTCGGACGAGGCGAATGCCTTGTCGCCCTTCTCGATGCGCGAGAGAAACTCGGGCGCGACGGCTAGATGGCAGAAATAGTCGATAGCCTTGCGCAGCATGTTGCCGCCGTAGGTGTCGTTGGCCGCGATCTTCGACATGGCGAAGTCCGCCTGGCTGAGCGACGCGCCGGCCGAGTTCACGCGAATGAAGATCTCGGTCACGGTTTCGATGTCGAGGTCTTCGGCCAGCTCGATGATGCCGACGTGGTTGTTGATGATCTTCCGGACGCGTTCCAAGATGCGCGAGACCTGCTTGCGGTCGGCATCGGGGTTACGTTCGGAATACTCGTCTGTCAGCTCGGTGAGGCTGGCATCTGGCGAAAAGACCGCCGCGAGATCGGGAATCCAGGCCGCGTCCTTGCGGATTGCGGGGTTCGAAACCTCGAACCGCTCATCAACCGGATGAAATGCGATCCTGATTCGGACGGTCTCGTAGTCCTTGGTCAGAACCTCTTGTCCGAGCAGCGCCGCCATCAGCGCCGTCACGCGCTGCTGCCCGTCTATCAGGATGCGCTTGCCGGACGATGTGGTACCGTCCTTCAACCGGACGGATGGATTTCGCCAGGCGATGAGGTATCCGACCGGATAGCCCTGATAGAGGGAGTCAAGCAGGTTCCGGACCTTCGTCGCATCCCACACGAACGGACGCTGGATCTCGGGGATCGCAATCTCACCGGACTTCACCCAAGTCAGAAGCGTTTCGATCGGATGGGGAGTGACGGAGTAGCGCTGGGTGGCCATTTTCAGTGCCCTCCCATGAGGACGTCTTCGAGCAAGCCCTCCGTCACTTTCTCCAGTGCTCGGATATCGGCCTCGATTTCATCGAGTGTGCGCAGCGGCTGCGGCTTGTAGAAATGCCGCGTGAACGAAATTTCGTAACCAATCACCGTTTTCGAGGCGTCGATCCAAGCGTCGGGGGCATGCGGCAATACCTCGCGCCGGAAGAAGGCTTCGATGCCGCCGTCTTCGAGGAACGGTACCTGTTCGGTATCCCTGAGCTCGGTGTCAGGCTCATACTCCACGACCGACGCTTTGCCGCCAATCGTCGTGTGATAGCTGCCATACAGCGCTTCCTGCGTCGCATCCGACCCCGCCTTCGGCTTCGAGGTCTTGCGGATCACCGGTTCCGCTGCGGCATCTTTCTGGCCGAGCGCCGACATGAGCAGCTTCTGCCGCTTGGCCGTCATACGGAGGCCAAGCGAGCTGGCGGCATCCTCCACCTCGGCAACGAAGGCATTGAAGTCCAAATGCGGGCCCGGACCACGGGCTTCCGCCACCGCCTCGATGGCGCGGACTAGATCGCTTTCTCCCGCTTCGGAGCACGTCTTGCGGAATCGCCGTAAGGCTCCTTCCGTCAGCTCCGTCTTCAAGCGCAAGGGACGTTCGACCGTGATCTTCCAATAGCCGAACGCATCGTTTGGGAAGACCTTGGATGTCTCGTCCTCTTTCTGGTGGAGGAACGCATCGCAGATGCGCTTGATATCGTCAGCGCCAAGTTCGCAGTTCTTTTTCCCGAGATTTTTGCGGAGCGGCTTGAACCAAGCGGTGGCGTCAATGAGCTGCACCTTGCCCTTGCGGTTCTCGGACTTGCGATTGCTCAAGACCCAGATGTAGGTTGCGATGCCAGTGTTGTAAAAGATGTTCAGCGGCAGGGCGATGATGGCCTCGAGCCAGTCGTTTTCGATGATCCAGCGGCGGACGTTGCTTTCACCGGAACCCGCATCTCCCGTGAAAAGCGAGGACCCGTTATGGACCTCGGCGATTCGGCTCCCAAGGGGAGACGCCTTCTTCATCTTGCTGAGCATGTTGGCCAGGAACACCATCTGGCCATCGCTGGATCGGGTGATCAGGCTGAACTCAGGATCGCCTCCGTGCTCGATCACGAAGCGAGGGTCACGCAGTTCTTTTTTCCCCCCCATGCGCTCCAAGTCGGTCTTCCAAGACTTGCCGTAGGGGGGATTGGAAAGCATGAAGTCGAACTCGCGGGACGGGAACGCATCCGCTGACAACGTAGATCCGAATTTCATGTTTTCGGCCTCAACGCCTTCTCCCTTCAGGATCAGGTCGGCCTTGCTGATGGCGAATGTTTCCGGGTTGACTTCTTGTCCATAAAGGTGAACGGAAACTTCCTTGCCGTGGTCGGTTGCCAGCTTGATCAGTGTCTCTTCGGCGACAGTGAGCATGCCGCCCGTGCCGCAAGCGCCGTCGTACACGAGGTATGTGCCCGACTGGATGTGGTCGGCGATTGGCATGAAGATTAGGTAGGCCATGAGCTCTACCACGTCGCGCGGCGTGAAGTGCTCGCCTGCCTCCTCATTGTTCTCTTCGTTGAAGCGGCGGATGAGCTCCTCGAAGATCGTGCCCATAGAATGGTTGTCGAGGCCGGGAAGCCGGACGCTCCCGTCCTGGTGGAGGACCGGCTTTGGGCTCAGGTTAACTGAGGGGTCCAGAAATTTTTCGAGCAGGAAACCGAGGACATCTGCTTCGACGAGCGTGGGAATCTGATTGCGGAACTTGAACTTATCCAGCACTTCCTGAACGTTCGGCGAGAATCCGTCGAGGTACGCCTCGAAATCGGCCTTCAGCTGCTGCCGTCGCGCTCTGGAGGTCAAATCGCGTAGGCGGAACTGAGATGTGTTGTAAAATGCCTCTCCCGATGCTTGGCACAGAGCGGCATGCTGATTCGCGACCCCCGCCTTATCGAGCTGGGTCTTCATGGAGAGCACCGCTTCCTTCGTCGGCTCCAGCACAGCATCGAGACGACGAATAACGGTCATGGGCAGAATGACATCTCGGTACTTCCCCCGGACGTAAACGTCTCGAAGGACATCGTCGGCAATATTCCAGATGAAGTTGCTGATATTCAAATCGCTCACGTGCCGCCCCTCACGCCTTGTTCTGCGCTGCTTTTTTCTGCTGATCGATCCAGCTATCGAGGTCCGACCGCTTAAACCGCCATGCACCGGCGACCTTAAAGCCCGGCAGAGCCCCGCGCTTGGCGAGCCTGTAAACGGTCTTCTCGTCGACGTTCAGGTAACCTGCCACGTCCCTTACGGTCATGGCCTGGTCAGGCGTATCCGCCATCATCCAGCCCTCACTGTTTTTCTGACCATAGCAGGAGAACGCAGGGCAAACTAGTCCATTCTGAGTGCTCCAAGGTTAGCAAGGGGTAAAGTCGTAACCCGGGAATCCGTCTCGCAAGCTGAACGTCGTTTTTCCGATCCAAAGATGGGCCGAAGGAGCAAGAGGGAGACCAGTGCGGCGTGAAGGCCCAGGAAAAGGGTCGGCCAACAGGGGCCGACCCTTGCTCGTCCTCGGATTGTTAGGCTTCCGCCTGCTGAGCGTGACCCGGGCCGGAGGTGCTGGAACGGATAATCGACTGCTCGTATTCCTCGACGTCGGACAGGCGATAGACCACCCGGCCGCCCACCTTGAGGAACTTCGGCCCCTCACCGGTCCAACGCCACCGCTCAAGTGTGCGATGGCTGATCCTCCAGCGAACTGCCAGTTCAAGTTGGTTCAAATGAGTTTCCTTCATTTCCGCTTCCTTTCGTTCAGGCCAGTTTGACTGCGACACGACGAAGGCGTGGGCGGAAAACACTATCAAGGTAATACTGTCCGGAAGCCAAACACAGGGCACTGCGCTTCCCTGTCTTGAACAGAGAATTTCTGCGGTGGCGAAGATTCACTTGCGAATACGAAGGCGTGCTGGGGCGATGTGGGGCATACTTCGAGCGAGTTTGTCGAAGAGTCCTCCCTCTCCGCGGAAATCAAGGAAAATCAACGTATTGAAGGCCAGCCCACCGCCCGTGAAGGCTCGCGCGGGGTCGCGGCGATAGCAAGGCAATAAGCACCGGCGCGAGTGCCGGCACCGCCGCGAGTTTCCGTCCGCGCCCCCGCACGGGGAGCGACGCCATGGAAGGAGACGGCCTTCGGACGCGCGCTGAAGTTTCAATCCGCGCCCCCGCACGGGGAGCGACATGCGACCTCATAGGCGCCGGTCGCGAGCGCCGAGTTTCAATCCGCGCCCCCGCACGGGGAGCGACAGTACCGGCGTAACAGCGAGGCGCGCGTCTTCAGGTTTCAATCCGCGCCCCCGCACGGGGAGCGACCGGCCTCGTGGAAGAGGTCGGACATGCTGTTGACGTTTCAATCCGCGCCCCCGCACGGGGAGCGACCTCGCGCCGGCCGGGCCTGTCTGGCAGGGTGACTGTTTCAATCCGCGCCCCCGCACGGGGAGCGACCGTTCGCGGAGTTTGGCAAGGACGCAAAGGGGGTGTTTCAATCCGCGCCCCCGCACGGGGAGCGACGTCTGAGCGACGAGGCTATTAAGACAGCGGATGCGGTTTCAATCCGCGCCCCCGCACGGGGAGCGACGCTTCGCCCACGTTCAGGCCACCATCAACGGTCTGTTTCAATCCGCGCCCCCGCACGGGGAGCGACATTCCGTCCGCCATCGATCGCGCCCCTTAGTTTGCCAGTTTCAATCCGCGCCCCCGCACGGGGAGCGACTGGCACATCTCGGCCAACTCCTTGACCATCTCCTCGTTTCAATCCGCGCCCCCGCACGGGGAGCGACCCGGCGCGGTGCAGGATGAGCGGATGCAGGCGCAGTTTCAATCCGCGCCCCCGCACGGGGAGCGACCGCACCATTGCGTGTCCGCGAAGACAGATGCGAGGTTTCAATCCGCGCCCCCGCACGGGGAGCGACTCGCGCCGCGGCACCACCAAGTACACCATGATGGGTTTCAATCCGCGCCCCCGCACGGGGAGCGACGTCTATGGCCTGACCGGGGCAAACAATGCGTCAGAGTTTCAATCCGCGCCCCCGCACGGGGAGCGACTTTCGATCATACGCGCCCCCTGAGCCACGTCAGGTTTCAATCCGCGCCCCCGCACGGGGAGCGACGCGTTTCCGGAATGTGCTCCATCACGTCGCAGCAGTTTCAATCCGCGCCCCCGCACGGGGAGCGACCCAAGGCGCTGGCCGGATATAACATCGACAACTTGTTTCAATCCGCGCCCCCGCACGGGGAGCGACTGTCGCGGATGGCCCTCGCCAGCCCCGCCTCGGGGTTTCAATCCGCGCCCCCGCACGGGGAGCGACACCGCATAGGTGGCAAGCCAAACAGCCAGCAGGAGGTTTCAATCCGCGCCCCCGCACGGGGAGCGACGCGCTGCGCCTGCGCCCGGTCGAGCCGGTCGGACAGTTTCAATCCGCGCCCCCGCACGGGGAGCGACACCCGACAATCGCCATGGCCGTCATCCGGCGGTCCCATCGTTTCAATCCGCGCCCCCGCACGGGGAGCGACTGTCTTCGCCTCGGTCTTCCACGAGACCGGCGGCCGTTTCAATCCGCGCCCCCGCACGGGGAGCGACTGTCAAGGATCTCACGTCCGACACGGTTGCGGTGGTTTCAATCCGCGCCCCCGCACGGGGAGCGACCGCGGCCATGGAGACGGATGACTTTGTTCCGCTTGGTTTCAATCCGCGCCCCCGCACGGGGAGCGACTCGCGGATGCGTGCTTCCGTCTCTTTGACGATGGGTTTCAATCCGCGCCCCCGCACGGGGAGCGACCATCGATCTGTGCTCCACAGATCGAGCCCTGTCCGTTTCAATCCGCGCCCCCGCACGGGGAGCGACAGACGATGCGCCCGTCCGTATTGAGCACGTCTGGGTTTCAATCCGCGCCCCCGCACGGGGAGCGACGCCGCATACGTTGCGGCATTCGCGTGCTACCCACATGTTTCAATCCGCGCCCCCGCACGGGGAGCGACACGAGCGCATGGCCGCGGCTTTTCCCGGCATGCGTGCGTTTCAATCCGCGCCCCCGCACGGGGAGCGACGCGTCACCGCCGCCTCGCTGACCGTTATGACGGAGTTTCAATCCGCGCCCCCGCACGGGGAGCGACCGCCTCTTCTTAGCCGATTGCGGGAACAAGCAAAATAAAGCCGGAAGCGCGAACCGCGTCGTGCCGCTGCCCAGGAGAGCGAAGCGTTTTCTGCGTGACGATGATGTTTCAACGATGTCAAGGAGCCAGGGAGTGCGCGAACAGGGCCGGTTTTTTCGGCATGCTTGGGGTTCGCGCTTCCGACGCGCAGTTGGTCGTGCTGCGGTTGCGGGTGGCGTCTCGGCCGGGCCAACGCGGCACTGTCGGCCGGTCATCGGCCCTGCCCCCGCCTGCACCCGACGCAGACGCACGCCATGTTATGATCGCGCAAGCCGCCGGCCGGGGTTGAGATCGGGCGGCCGCCATTCGCGCCGTGGGTTCTATCCGTCCGATCGCGCTGCGGGCTATCGCCGCGTGCCGCCACCGTCAAACAGGTGGGGCAGGGCTGCGATCTGGTGTTCCTGCGCCGGGTCCGAACCCGCCCGGGTTTCCGGCCGCGCCCCCCGCCTCGCCCTCGCATGCCTCACGAGAGCAAGGCCAAGAGCGCTTGTCAGGCCACCGCAGAAGGCGAGGTACATGGCCACGGCTTCGGCGCCCGAGACAGTCGAGGTGAGCCATGCCGCGCAGGCCGCAAGGCCGGCGAGGCCGCTCGTGACGATCCAGGCGGGAGCACAGGTGAAGATACCGGTCAAGAAGCCGCCACAAGCGGCCAGTGCGGCAAGAAGAATGAACATCGGCTATCCTGGCAAGGCAATGAGCAATTAGAAACGATTGATCTCAAAATCCGTCCCCCAACGGGGATGGTCCGGGTGAACATGCCTCCTCGTTTACCTGAGCGGTGGCGCGTACTGGATTCCCCCCAGGCTCCAGAGCTGGTTGATGCCGCGCGGGATGCCGAGCTTCGAGCCGACGCCGACGTTGCGCTCGTAGACCTCACCGTAGTTGCCCACAGCGCGGACGATGCGGACCACCCAGTCGTTGGTGAGGCCGAGCTTCTCACCGAAGCCGCCTTCCGTGCCGACGAGACGCCGCACGTCGGGTTTGCTCGAACGGAGCGCTTCGTCGATGCGCGTCGACGACACGCCAAGCTCCTCGGCGTTGAGCATGGCGAAGCTCACCCATTTCACAATGGTGAACCAGACCATGTCGTCACTGCGGACGGCGGGCGCGAGCGGCTCCTTCGAGATGATGTCCGGCAGGACGGAGTGGTCGGACGGGTTCTCGAGCGCCAGTCGCTCGGCGTGCAGCTGCGACACATCGCTCGAGATGGCCGTGCAGCCCCCCTCGCTGTAGGTCCTCACGGCCTCCTCGGGCGAGGAGACGACCACGGTCTCGAGCGTCATGCCGTTGGCATCGGAAAAGTCGCGCAGGTTGACCTCGCTCGTCGTGCCCGCCTGCACGCAGACCTTCATCCCGTTCATTTCCAGCGCCGAGCCGATGGCGCGCGCCTTGGGCACGAGGAAACCCTGGCCGTCGTAATAATTCACGGCGGTGAAGACGATGCCGTGGTCCACCTCGCGTCCCAGCGTCCAGGTGGAATTGCGCGAGAGAACGTCCACCTTGCCGCTCTTCAGCGCCTCGAAGCGCTCCGCCGCCGAGAGGGGGACGAACTCCACCTTGGCAGGGTCGTCGAAGATCGCCGCCGCGATGGCGCGGCAGAAGTCGACGTCGAAGCCGCTCCATTGCTCCTTGCCGTCCCGGGCGGAGAAACCCATGAGGCCCTGGCTGACGCCGCAGACAAGCTTGCCGCGCTGCTTGACCGTGTCGAGCGTACCGGCTGCCGCCGGTGCCGCGAGCGCTGCTGCCGCCACAAAACCGGCGGCCGCGGCCGCATTTGCGATGACGCGCATTCCCTTCCCCCTGCCCTGCCCCGTCACAGCTTCGCGGCGTGGCGGACGATGACCTTGGTGCCCACCGGCACCCGTTCATAAAGATCGACGATGTCGTTGTTGACGAGACGGAAGCAGCCGGATGACACGGCATGGCCGATCGTCTGCGGCTGGTTGGTGCCGTGGATGCGATAGACGGTGGCGCCGAGATAGAGTGCCCGGGCACCCATGGGATTGCCGGGGCCGCCGGCCATGAAGCGCGGCAGATAGGGCTGGCGCTGGATCATCTCCGGCGGCGGGCGCCAGTCCGGCCATTCCTGCTTGCGCGAGATCTGCAGCAGGCCCGACCACTGGAAGCCCTCGCGGCCGACCCCAATGCCGTAACGCATGGCGCGGTTGTTACCCTCTACGAGATAGAGGAAGCGTTCCGACGTGTGGATGATGATGGTGCCGGGCGCCTCCGTCGTGCGGAAGAAGACGAGCTGGCGCTCGAAGGGCCCGGAGAGGATCTCGTCGGCCTCGTCGGGCACGAAGCCCGGTTGATCCTCAATCTCCATGACGCCCCGTTGCACTTGCGCCACCGCAGGGACTGCGACCGCCACCGCCAGGACAAGTCCCGCGAGCACCCCAAACAGCCGCTGGAGGAGAACGTCCGTTTCCGGCATCGCCATCACCTCGCTTGTTCGTGGCGCGCGCAGCCGCGCCGCTGTTGCTCTCACCCCGCCGTCGTTCTTGCGCTCCGCGGCGCGCAATTGACATAGACCATCGTGCCGTAGCGGGACGAGACGTCCGGATCGACCCACTGCACGGTGAAGCTCGTATCGTCGACGGCGATGATCTCCATGTCCGTCAGGTCACCGGCCGGCCGCTCGCCCGGGCCGATGAAGGTGCGGCCCTCGCGCGTCGTCTTGACGAGGAGTTCGCGCGGCTCCTTCTCGTCGGCGAGGTTCATGATCACGCCGCCGTCGGCCCCCGCCTTGATGACATAGGGATTGCGGCACTGGGCGCGCGCTTCCTTGACCGTGCGGTCGCGGTCGGTGTCGCGGTGATAGGAACCGAGGCCCCAGCGGCCCACCAATTGCTCCGCCGTCACCGGTGGCAGGGCCGGCGTGGTCACGGCGGGCGAGACGACGTCATCGCCCGCGCAGCCGGCAAGCAGCGCCGCGCCGGTAATCCAGAAAGCCGTTGACAGATACGCCCGACGCTCGATCGCAAAACCCATGGCATTCCCCCCTTTGCCAGGTTGCGCAGCCGCGGGCCGAGCCGGCGGCGGCAAGAGCATCACGACGAAAGGACGGTGGGTCAAGCCGCTTTGCGTGCAAGGGGTGGATCAGAACGGCCAGAGATGCGTGAAGAAGGCGACGGCGGCAGCAACGAGCGCCGTCGAGATGGCGGCCAGCACGGCAAGGCTCGCGAGCTTGCCCAGCCAGCCGACGGCGACCGCGATGCCGTCGCGCTCCATGAGCCCGATAGCGAAGGCCGAGATGGCGAAGGCCGGCAGCATGTTGCCGAAGGGGATCGGCAGGAAGAGGATGATCGCGAGGATGAGGCAGGCGCCGCCGATGATGCGGTCGTGCATCGGGTTGAAGAGGCCGGTCAGGCGCGGCTGCAGCATGCGCTCGAACCGCGTCAGATGCGGCAGCAGCTTGTCGGCCATGGCGGCGAAATCGTTGCGCGCCAGCGAGCGCTCCGTGATGAACTGCGGCAGCCACAGCACCGGCCGGCCGAGCATGAGCTGCGCCGCGATGAACAGAAGCGGAGCGCCGAGCACGGACGAGGTGCCGGGCGGCAGCGGCAGCACATTCGGCACCGCGAAGATGAGCATCAATGCGCCAAAGGCCCGGTCGCCGAAGGCATCGAGAATGTCGGCGACGCGGACCCGCTCGGATGGGAAGGCCGCGAGATCCCGCAGCACCTCCGAGAAACGGCGGCGCGGGCGCGCCACCCCAAACACGACCGGCATACGATTCGTATCGTCCAGCATGCGAATTCCGGCAACGAGGCCCGGCATGCGGGCGCTACGAAGGACAGATGGGGTCCACGTCGTCAACGACAACGGCACGCCACATCTGGACGAACATCAAGGACGAATCATGACAGCGTGCGTATCGTGCGGCCTGCGGCTGCGCGCTGCGCCATGCACGCGCCGGGACATTGATGCATCGGCACGGCTCGCCCTATGCTGTCGACCATGAGGCGCGTCACGGCTCGCGCATTCGGAAGGGGGACGCTTCCATGAAGAAGACGGTCCTGGCCGCCGTCGCGGTCATTGCCATGGCAACGGGCACAGCGCGCGCCGACGTCGTCGTCGCATCGAAGATCGACACGGAGGGCAGCTTGCTCGGCGCGATGATCCGCCTCGTGCTGCAGGAGAACGGCATCCCTGTCGTCGACCGGGTCTCGCTCGGGGCGACGCCCGTGGTGCGCGCCGCGATCAGGGCAGGCGAGATCGACATCTACCCGGAGTACACCGGTAATGCCGGCTTCTTCTACAACATGGCCGACAGCGACGTCTGGAAGGACGCAGCCAAGGGCTATGCCGAGGCGAAGAAGCGCGACTATGACGCCGAAAAGATCGTTTGGCTGACGCCGGCCCCGGCCAACAACACCTGGGCGATCGCCGTGCGTGGCGACCTCGCGGCGGCAGAGAAGCTCGCGACGATGTCGGACTTCGGTGCCTATGTGGCGAAGGGCGGCACGGTGAAGCTCGCCGCCTCGGCCGAGTTCGTCAACTCGGCCGCGGCCCTGCCCGCCTTCCAGAAGGCCTATGGCTTTACCCTGAAATCCGACCAGTTGCTGACGCTCGCCGGCGGCGACACGGCCGCCACGATCAAGGCGGCGGCCGAGGGGACGGACGGCACCAATGCCGCCATGGTCTATGGCACGGACGGCGCCATCGCCGAGGTCGGCCTCGTCGTCATGACGGACGACAAGGGCGTGCAGCCGGTCTATCAACCGGCGCCGATCATCCGCGAGGCGGTGCTGAAGCAATATCCGCAGATCGAGGAGTTGCTTGAACCGGTGTTCGCCTCGCTCGACCTCGAGACGCTGCAGAAGCTCAACGGGCGCATCGCCGTCGGCGGCGAGAACGCCGGTGCTGTGGCGAAGGACTACCTGACGAGCAAGGGCCTCCTGAAGTAGCGGGCCGCCCTCGCGTGACGGAAGAGCCGACAGCGCGCCCGGTGCCGACGGGAGCCGCCGCGGAGGGACGCGGCCTTGCGCGGCTGTGCGCCGTCGCGGCGCTCCTCGCCGTCGCGTTTGCGCCCTTCCTCGCGCTGCAGCCCAACCGGATCGTCTCGGGCGAGGGCTTCTCCCTGCCCGCACTGCCAGCCGCATGGCTCGGACTGCCGCTTGCCGCCGTCCTCACGGCCTGCGCCCTCGTCGCGGCGCTCGCGCATCATGCCGCCGTGCAGGCCTTGGCCGGAGCGGCCGGCGCGCTCGCCGCCCTCCTCGGCGCCGGCCTTGCGGCGACGGCCCTGCTGCCGGCGGGCGCGACGCTGGCGCGCGTCTCCCTCGGCTCCGGCTTCTGGCTCACCACCGGCGCCTTCGGACTGATCCTCGCCGATGCGCTCGTCAAGCTGCGCGGCGGGCCGCTGGCGCGCATCACGCTCGCCTTCGCCGCCGTCGGGGCGGTGCTCGCCGTGCTGGCGGCGGGGCTGTGGAACGACCTGTCGATCATGCGCGAATACGCGGCCAACCGCGACAGCTTCTGGCAGCAAGGGGCGCGCCATCTCGTGCTCGTTGGCGGCAGCCTCGCGCCGGCGCTGCTGCTCGGCATCCCGCTCGGCTATCTATGCCATCGCCTTGCCGCGGCGCGGGGAGCCGTGCTCGCGGTGCTGTCGGTCATCCAGACCGTGCCGAGCATCGCCATGTTCGGCCTGATGATGGCCCCGCTCGCCGCGCTCGCCGCCGCCTATCCCGCGCTCGGCGCTGCCGGCATCCGCGGCATCGGCCTGACGCCCGCCCTCCTTGCGCTGTTCCTCTATTCGCTGCTGCCGGTGGTCGCCAATACGGTGGCGGGCTTCGCGGCCGTTCCGCCGGCGGTGGTGGAAGCGGCGCGCGGCATGGGCATGGGGCCCTTGCGGCGCCTCGCCGGCGTCGAATGGCCGCTCGCCTTCCCCGTCATCGTCACGGGCGTGCGCATCGTGCTGGTGCAGAACATCGGCCTTGCGGCGGTCGCGGCGCTGATCGGCGCCGGCGGCTTCGGCACCTTCGTCTTCCGCGGCATGGGGCAGACCGCCATGGACCTCGTGCTGCTCGGCGCTGTGCCCATCGTCATTCTCGCCTTCCTTGCCGCCGTCGTGCTCGATGCGGTCGCAGGCCGTGCGCGAGGGAGGGCGGCATGATCACGGTCGAGGGACTGACGAAGAGCTTCGGGCCGGTCCGAGCGGTTGACGGCATCTCCTTCGAGCTCGCCGAGGGCGAGGCGCTGGCGCTCATCGGCCCGTCCGGCTGCGGCAAGTCGACGACGCTGCGCATGATCAATCGCCTCATCGAGCCGAGCGCCGGGCGTGTCCTGATCGATGGCGTCGACACGACGGGCATTCCACCGGCGACGCTCAGGCTGCGCATGGGCTACGCCATCCAGGGCATCGGCCTCTTCCCCCACCGTACCGTCGCCCAGAACATTGCCACCGTGCCGCGTCTGCTCGGCTGGCCGCGCCCACGCATCGCGGCCCGCGTCGCGGAACTGCTCGAGCTCTTCGGCCTACCGCCTGCCATCTTCGCACGCAAATATCCGCACGAACTGTCGGGCGGCCAGCAGCAGCGCGTCGGCGTGGCACGGGCCATGGCGGGCAAGCCCGCCGTGCTGCTGATGGATGAGCCCTTCGGCGCGCTCGACCCCATCACCCGCACGCGCCTGCAGGACGAGTTCCTCGCCATCCGCCGGCGCATGGGCACGACCGTGCTGCTCGTCACACACGACATGGATGAGGCCTTCAAACTCGCCGACCGGCTGGCGGTGATGGAGAGGGGGCGCATCGTGCAGCTCGACGCGCCGGAGAGCCTTCTGCGCCGGCCGGCGAGCGCCTTCGTCGAGTCGCTGATCGGTAGCGAGGATCGTGGGCTGAAGCTGCTCTCCCTCGCCGGCGTCACCGCTTTGATGGGGCCTGCGATGGACTGGATGCCGATAGGCGACGGCACCTTCCGCAAGGCGGGCGCAAACGTATCCCTCGCCCCCCTCTCCGCCTCGGCGAGCCTGCGCGAGGCGGCGTCGCGCCTCGTCTTCGCCGGCGTCGACGAGTTGCCCGTCATCGACGAGGCCGGAGCGATCGTCGGCGTGATCGACATGGAGCGGATCATCGCCTTCGGCGGAGGCAGCCGGTGATGGCGCAGCGGCGGGGCCTCCTGCGGATCGTGGCGGCCGGGATCGCCGTCGCGCTCTTTTCCATCATGGTACTCGTCCCGCGGGCCTTCGAGCGGCCGCTCGCGGCGCTGGCGAAATTCGGCCAGCCGGCGATCTACGACCGCGACAGCATCCTGGCGCTGACCCTCTCGCATATCGGCCTCGTCATCGCGGCGAGCCTTGCAGCGCTCGTCATCGCGCTCGCCATCGGCATCTTCGTGACCCGCCCGGCCGGCGCGCAATATCTGCCGCTCGCCCGCGCCGTCGCCAATCTCGGGCAGACCTTTCCGCCCATCGCCATGCTCGCGGTCGCCGTGCCGCTTACCGGCTTCGGCGCGCGGCCGACGCTCGTCGCGCTCTTCGCCTACGGGCTCCTGCCGATCTTCGAGAATACCATCGCCGGGCTGAAGGACGTCTCGCCGCAGGTGGTCGAGGCGGCGCGCGGCATGGGCATGACGGGCCGGCGCATCCTCAGGGAGATCGAGCTGCCGCTGGCGCTGCCGGTGATCATCGCGGGCTTCCGCGTCTCGATCATCGTCAGCATCGGCACGGCGACGATCGGCTCCACGGTCGGCGCACGGGGCCTCGGCGAGATCATCATCGCCGGGCTGCAGGCGGACAACCTCGCCTATGTGCTGCAGGGCGGCGTGCTCGTCGCCATGCTCGCCATCCTCGTCGACCTCGGCCTCGGCTTCCTCGAGCGGCGGGCGCGTCAGCCGAGGAGCGCGTAGGGATAGACGTCGACCCTGTCGCCTTCGGCAAGGTCTGTCATGTCCTCGGGCAGTGCCGCGAGGCCGTCCGTCTCGGTGAGCGAGGTCAGGACGCCGGCACCGTCGCGCGGGTATTTCACCGCCTCGTATGTGCCGTCTCCTCCCCGCCGCAGGCTGACGCGCACGAACTCGCGCCGCCCGGCCTTCTTGCGATAGGCGAAGGCGGCCCGTGCCGGGATGGCGAGCGGGCGCGGTAGCTCCGCGCCCATCAGCCGGGCGAGAAGCGGGCGCACCACGAAGGTGAAGGTGACATAGACGGCAACGGGATTGCCCGGCAGGCCGACGAAGGGCGTGCCGGCGATGACGCCCATGGCGACCGGCCGGCCCGGCTTGATGGCGAGGCGCCAGAAGACGAGCCGGCCCGCCGCCTCCACCGCCGCCCGGACATGGTCCTCCTCCCCCGTCGAGACACCGCCCGAGGTGAGGATCAGGTCATGCTCCCCGCTCGCAGCCGCGAGCGCCTCGCGCAGGCGCTCCGGCTCGTCGCGCAGCACGCCGAGGTCCGACACCGCGACACCCAGCCGGCCGAGCAAGGCGATGAGGGCGAAGCGGTTCGAATCGTAGATGCCGGCCGTGGGCAGCGGCTCGCCCGGTTCCACCAACTCGTTGCCCGTGGAGAAGACGGCAACCCGCAGCGGCCGACGTACCGGCAGGCTCGCATGGCCGACGGCCGCCGCGAGCGCGAGGTCCTGCGGCCTGAGGAGCCGGCCCGCCGGCAGCGCCACCGCGCCGCGCGCAATGTCCTCGCCCGCCTTCCGGCAATTGGCGCCGCGCTTCAGCCCCGACGGCAGGACGACCGTCCCGCCATCGAGCGTCACGTCCTCCTGCATGAAGACGGTGTCGGCCCCGGCGGGCATCAGCGCGCCCGTGAAGATGCGCACGGCATGGCCGGGGGGTATGGCGGCCGCGGCACTGCCGGCGATCACCCGCCCGGCGGCCGGCAGGCGCGTCTCGCCCTCGCGCGCAAGGTCGTCATAGCGCACGGCCCAGCCGTCGACGGCGGAATTGTCGAAAGGTGGTAGATCGACGAGCGCCGGCACATCGCGCGCCAGCACGCGGCCCTCGGCGCTGCGCACCAGCACATCCTCGATGCCGTCGACGGGCGCGATGCGCTCGCCGATCAGCGCCAGCGCCTCCTCGACGGACATCAGCGGCCCGCCGAAGGCGAAGCAGTCGTCACTCAGCTGGGCCATGCGCGGAAAGCCTCTCCATCAGCCGCTCCACGGGCTCGGCATGGGCCAAGACGACATCGGCGATCGTTTCGATGTCGTCGATGTCGATGACCGGGCGCCCTGCATCGGGCAGGGCAACGTCGCTCGCCACGGCGACGATGCGGCCGTCGTCGGGATGGAGCGGCGGCTTGCCGTTGGCCTTGCGGTAGACCTCCACCTTGACGTGCTCCTCGCGCTTGAAGCCCTCGACGAGGAGGATATCGCAATCGTCGATCAGCGCCACGAGCTCGGCGAGCCGCGGCTCGCGCTCGTCCCTCAATTCGCGCATCAGTGCCCAGCGCCGGCGCGAGGCCACCAGCACCTCGCGCGCGCCGGCCTGCCGGTGCAGGAAGGAATCCTTGCCCGGCCTGTCGACATCGAAGGCGTGATGCGCATGTTTGATGGTCGAGACGCTGAGCCCGCGGGCGACGAGAACCGGGATGAGGCGGGTGAGAAGGGTCGTCTTGCCGGAGCCGCTCCAGCCGGCGAGGCCAATGACACGCATTGAGAAATCGATCCGGACACGAGAAAGCCGGATGCCCCTTGCGAAGCATCCGGCCCGACTGTGCACAAGGCGACGGGGTGCGTCGAGCCCTTCTTCCCCCTCCCCGCCACCCCGTGGGGGAGGGAGAGAGGCCTCGGTCGTTAGCCCTATTCCGCCGGCACGGCCGTCGGCGGCACGCCGTGCTTGCCGTCGGCCGTGGCCTTGCGCTCCTCCTCGGCGACCCAGAGGCTGTGATGCTGACGCGCCCAGTTGAGGTCGACCTCGCCGTTGCCCATGGCGTCAAAGGCGCCCTCCATGCCGAGCGTGCCGATATAGATGTGGCCAAGAATTACGGCCGTAAGGAGCACGCCAAGGAGGCCGTGCACCACCTGCGCCGTCTGCATGCCGGCGATGGTCGTGCCGTAGAACGGGAACAGCAGGACATAGCCGCTGACCGCGATGGCGGCACCGACGAGGATGACGAGCCAGAACAGCACCTTCTGGCCGCCATTGAACTTGCCGGCCGGTGGATGCGCCTTGCCGACGATGCCTCCTCCCTGGGCGAACCACGTGATGTCGACGCGGCTCGGGATATTGCGCAGCGCCCAGATGAAGAACATCAGCACCAGCCCCAGCGTGAAGGGGAAGCTGAGATAGTTGTGAGCGTATTTGGCAGCCATCGAGAAAGTGGAGAAGGCCTCCGGCCCGATGAGCGGCAGCAGCAGCGACTTGCCGAAGGCGACGTTGAGGCCGGACAGCGCGAGGATGACGAAGCAGCTCGCCGTCAGCCAGTGCACGAAGCGCTCGAACCACCTGAAGCGCACGATGGTGCGGCCCGACGGTCCGGCCTCCGTGCGAATGCGCCCGCGCACCAGAAAGAAGACCGCGAGCACCGCGAGCATGCCGAGGATGGCGATGCCGCCGATCCAGGCTAGCGTGCGCTCGTGATAGGCCCGCCATTCCTGCCCTTCGACCTGGATCAGCGTCGCCGCCTTCCGGTCGGGGATCGACACGCGGCCGGTGACCCGGTCGAGTGCCTGCATGAGCTGCTCTTCCCTCACCGCCTCGGTCGTCGGATTGACCTGGGCGAAAGCGGAGCCCGTCGCCGCGGGCAGCGCAAGGAGCAGCGCCATCAGCATCGTCAGTGCCGCGGCGATGCTGCGGGCCGACCAGCGCCGATCGTGTCCTGTGCGGGTCATGGCTCGTTCCTCCCCTCCCGTCGGCCGCTCGGCCCGATCAGACGTCGATCGTCTCGCGATAGGCCGTCTTCCAGCCCCAGGCGCCGGAGCCGTAGCCACGCTTGAGCACGCGTTCCTTGTAGATGGCGGCAATGATCTCGCCGTCGCCGGCGAGCAACGACTTTGTCGAGCACATCTCGGCGCAGAGCGGCAGCTTGCCCTCGGCGATGCGGTTCGCGCCGTATTTCTGGTACTCGGCGGCAGTCAGGTCCGGCTCGGGGCCGCCGGCGCAGTAGGTGCACTTGTCCATCTTGCCGCGCGAGCCGAAATTGCCGACGCGCGGATATTGCGGCGCGCCGAACGGGCAGGCGTAGAAGCAATAACCGCAGCCGATGCACAGATCCTTCGAATGCAGCACGATGCCGTCGGCCGTGTTGTAGAAGCAGTCGACCGGACAGACGGCCTTGCAGGGCGCGTCCGTGCAATGCATGCAGGCCATGGAGATCGACCTCTCGCCCGGCTTGCCATCGTTGATGGTGACGACGCGCCGGCGGTTGATGCCCCAGGGCACCTCGTTCTCGTTCTTGCAGGCGGTCACGCAGGCGTTGCACTCGATGCAACGGTCGGCGTCGCAGAGGAATTTCAAACGGGCCATTTCATCCTCCCTCAGGCCGCCCTGATCTGGCACAGCGTCACCTTGCCTTCGTGCATGCCCGTCACCGGGTCATAGCCATAGGTGGTGATGGTATTGGCGCTTTCGCCGAGGACGATGGGATCCGCGCCCGGCGGGTAGTTCTTGCGCTGGTCCTCACCCATGAACCAGCCGGAGAAGTGGAAGGGCATGAAGGCGACGCCCTTGCCGACACGCTCCGTGACGAGCGCCTTGACGCGGGCCTTGGACTGGTTCTCCGGCCCCGTCACCCACACCCAGCCGCCGTCGCTGATGCCGCGCTCGGCCGCGTCCGCCGGATTGATCTCGACGAACATGTCCTGCTGCAGCTCGGCGAGCCACTTGTTGGAGCGCGTCTCCTCGCCGCCGCCCTCGTATTCGACGAGGCGTCCGGAGGTCAGGATAATGGGGAAGTCCTTCGCGATGCCCTTGTCCACGGCCGCCTTCTGGACGGTGAAGCCGATGTTGGGCACGCGGAAGCTCTTGAAATCCTCCCGCGTCGGATATTTCGCCACGAGGTCGGCGCGCGGCGAATAGATCGGCTCGCGGTGCACCGGCACCGGATCGGGCAGGTTCCACGCCACCGCGCGGGCCTTGCCGTTGCCGTAGGGGATGCAGCCGTGCTCCAGCGCCACGCGCTGGATGCCGCCGGACAGGTCTGTCGACCAGGAGACGGCGTCGGGATTGTTGCCGCCGATGCCCTCGATGGTGGCGCGCTCCGCCTCCGTGAGGTCGGCATCCCATCCGAGCTTCTTCAGGACGCCATAAGTGAATTCGGGATAGCCGTCCGTGATCTCGGAACCCTGCGAGTAGGAGCCCTCCGACAGAAGCGTCACGCCCTCGCGCTCCACGCCGAAACGGGCGCGGAAGGTGCCGCCGCCGTCCTTCACGTGGATGTTGGTGTTGTAGAGCGTATGCGTGCCCGGATGCCGGTATTCGGGCGTGCCCCAGCACGGCCAGGGCAGGCCGTAGTAGTCGCCGCCGACCTCCGGCACGTCCTTCGCCGCGCGCAACGTGACGATGTCGAACTTGTCCTGGTTCGCCATATGCGCCTTGAGGCGCTCGGGCGACTGGCCGCAATAGCCGGTGGACCAGCCGCCGCGGTTGATCTCGCGCAGGATGTCCTCAGGCTCGGGCCTGCCGTTCTCGACCTTGATGTTCTTGAACATCTCGTCGGCGAAGCCGAGCTTCGTCGCCAGGCGATACATGACCTCGTAATCGTCTTTCGATTCGAAGATCGGCTTGACGATCTGCTCGCCCCACTGGAGCGAGCGGTTGGAGGCCGTGCGCGAGCCCGACGTCTCGAGCTGTGTACAGATGGGCAGGAGATAGGTGCCGTCCTTGCGCTGCGAGATTGCGGCGTAGGTCGTCGGATGCGGATCGCCGACGACGAGGAGGTCGAGCTTCTCGAGGCCCTTCACCATTTCCGGCATGCGGGGAATGGTGTTGCCGCCGTGGCCGAAGACCATCATGGCGCGGACATTGTCCGGTTGGTCCACTTGGTCCTTGGGCAGGAGCACGGCATCAAACCACCGCGTCGAGGGGATGCCGGGCGCCTCCATCATCTTCTTGTCGACGAAGCGCGAGAGCATCCAGTCGTAATCGACCTCCCACACCCGGCACCAGTGCTTCCACGCGCCTTCGGTGAGGCCGTAGTAGAGCGGCAGCGACGTGATATCGAGGCCGAGGTCGGTCGCTCCCTGCACGTTGCAATGGCCGCGGAAGATGTTGGCACCGTTGCCGAAGCCGCCGACGTTGCCGGTGGCGAGCAGCAGGTTGCAATAGGCGCGCACGTTGGCCGTGCCGACCGAGTGCTGCGTACCGCCCATGCACCAGATAAAGGTGGACGGCCGCTCCTTGGCGAAGGTTTCGGCGACGCGCTTCAACTGCTCTCCGGGCACGCCCGTCACGTCTTCGACGGTGGCGGGATCCCACTTCTTCACCTCGGCGCGCACCTGATCCATGCCGTAGACGCGCTGGGCGATGAACTGCTTGTCCTCCCAGCCGTTCTCGAAGATGTGCCAGAGCATGCCCCAGATCACGGCAATGTCGGTGCCGGAACGGATGCGCACATATTCCGTCGAATGCGCCGCCGTGCGGGTGAAGCGCGGATCGATGACGAAGACGTTGGCGCGGTTGATCTCCTTGCCTGTCAGGATGTGCTGCAGCGACACCGGGTGGGCCTCGGCCGCATTGGAACCCATGAAGACAATCGTCTTCGAGTTGCGGATGTCGTTGTAGCTATTCGTCATGGCGCCATAGCCCCACGTGTTCGCGACGCCCGCGACCGTGGTGGAATGGCAGATGCGTGCCTGGTGGTCGACCGAGTTGGTGCCCCAGAAGGCGGCGAACTTGCGCAGGAGATAGGCGCCTTCGTTGGAATATTTGGCCGAACCAAGCCAGTAGACGGACTCCGGGCCCGACGTGTTGCGGATCTCCATGAGCTTGTCGCCGATCTCGTTGATGGCGTCGTCCCAGGAGATGCGCTGCCAGGCGCCGTTCACCAGCTTCATCGGATATTTCAGGCGCCGGTCGCCATGCACCAGCTCGCGGATGGCCGCGCCCTTGGCGCAATGGGAGCCCCGGTTGATCGGGCTGTCCCATGACGGTTCCTGGCCCACCCACACGCCGTTCTGCACCTCGGCGGTCACCGTGCAGCCGACGGAGCAGTGGGTGCAGATGTTCTTCTTGCGCTCGACGGGCTGCTGGAAATCGGTGGGGCCGGCTTGCGCGCGGCGCACGGCGCCCACCTCGATCGTGCCGACCGCGGCGAGGGCACCGGCCGCGAAGCCGGCCCGCTTCAGGAAGGCGCGCCGGTCGACAAGGGATGCGCCCCCGAAGCCGGCGGCGACGGCCTGCAGCCGTCCCTGCGCGGCCGCAGCGGACTTGCGCTTGATGAGCATGTCGGCCTCCCCCTCAGTACCGGTTGACCCGGTAGAAGTCCTGGACGTGTTCGGTCTCGCGATAGCGCGTCTGGTCGTTGCCGGGAGGCTCGGCCATGGCTTCGGCCTTGTCGGCGACGACCGGTGCGAGCGCCGTCATGGCGGCGCCCGCACCGGCAGCGCCGAGGAAGCTGCGTCGATCGAGGACCTTTTTCTTCTTGTCGTCCTGCATGGCTTCCTCCCCTCGTTCCTTCATGTCAGGCGGGCAGCGCGAAGGCTTCCGCCTCGATCTCCATCATGACGCGCCCGAGCGTGCCCACAGCCCGGTAGAACCGGCCGGCGCGCGAGGTCTCGAGATCCGCGAAGAAGCGCCCGGCCCACGGTTCCACGTGGCGGGCGAAGAACTCCCGTTCGCCGAGGCCGGCGATACCGAAATCGCAGCGGATGAGCCCGGCCATTGTCTCGCAGAGGATGGCGATGTGGTCCTCCGGCTCGGCCACCCGCTCGGCACGCTCGATGCCAAGCCGCGCGAGGTCGCCGCGTAGCACGGCGAGCGGACGCTCGTGCAGGAAGCCGGTGAGGTAATAGGAGGCGTAGGGCAGGATCTCGCCGCGGCCGAGACCGATGAAAAGGTCGAAGAACTCGCGGCTCACGGCTTCGGCGTCCATGCCGGCGGCGGCATCGGCGAGCGCCAGATGCGCCATGCCGATCTCGCTCGCGTCGCCCCGCAGTTGCGCCAGCCGGTCGATGAGGTCCTGCCCCGGCGCGCGCCAGAGCAGCGCCGCGAGCAGCGCATATTCCTCGGCACGGGCCAGATCGATGGGATCGACGTCGGCTGCGGCGGCAGCATCCCGCGGCGGATACATGTCCGGGCGGAGCACGGCACGGTCAACGCCGGTCAGCGCTTCGACGGCAAGGACCCGGTCGGCGGGCACGCGGCGCCAGCCTGAAATTGTCGGCTGGGACACCCCGAGCTGACGGGCGAGCGCACGCACACCCCCCGCTGCTTCGATGGCCTGACTGAGCCCCGCCTCGCGCATTCCCGACCCGTTGCCTCCGTGTCTGAAACGGCAATAGGGCGAGCCTATCACCCCGTTTCCACATTGCAACCATTCCAATGAAATGCTGCAGTGCACCCGCTATGGCTGTAACGGCAGGCGTACGGCGGCGCGTGCCGTCCCCCGCCGCCGAGTCCGCGAAACCCTTGTGACGCCTCGCTCAGACCGGCGTCGCCGAACCCGAACGGCGGCGGGCAGAGGGTGACGGTTTCCCTAAATCTCTATTCAAATCTGTGTGATCTTTGCCCGTCGGCGCGATGGTGGACGGTGCTGGCGAAGGTTCGGGGGGCAACCGGACGGCAGCCGGCGCCTCATCCGGTTCCGGCGCCGGGCCGGGCGCCCGCTCGTCGGCCGGAGGTTCGATTGAGGCGCCGTTCTGCTGCACCCTCTCATCGGCGGGCGGCGGGGCCCCCTCGACGGCGGCGAGGAGGCGCTTGCGCACGGCCTCGCCAATCTCGAGCGGCCCGTAGCCCGGCATGCCGTCGGGAGTGTTCCAGTCCCAGTCGTAGTCCGCGAGACCGACGAAATCGCGGATGCCGGGGTCGCTCACCCACAGGCGGCGCAGCGCCGCCTGGCGCCAGGCCGGCGGCACGTTGCGCTTCAGCCATGGCGTCAGATCCGTCTCCGGGCCGATGCTCTCGATCGGCGGCAGTTCCTCGAGCGGGACAGGCGCATCGTCTACCGGGGAAGCGCTGACCTGCGCCCCTGCCTCGGCCGTCGGTGCGGCAATCTCGTCCGGCGCCTCGGCGGGCACATTCACGGGCACCGTTGCGTCTTCGCTCCGCCGCGCGGCCTCCTTGCGGCGCGACCAGCGGGTGAGGAAGCCTTCGTCGCTGCTCACGGCTCGCCTCCCTCCTTGTCGCGGCCCGGCCGCAGGGCCAAGGCGTCGGGATCGGCCCGATCGCGGCGGCGCTTGATGAAGGCGCGCTCCACATGGTGGTCGGCGACGAAGCGGGCGACGACGCCGGCAACCTCGTCCGGCATCGGCACCACTTCGACAATGTTGTCGCCCGCCTCCGTATAGGCGGCCCCCTCGTTGGGATCGGCCGTAACGACGAGGATGTCGAGCGGCGGCGTGACGCCTGTGGCATGGGCGGCGATCCACAGCTTCGGCGCCCCGCTTTCGAGATTGTCGCGGTACCCGGCCGTCTCCGCACGATAGAGATCGACGTCGAAGGCGCCGGCGTAGAAGCGCTGCACGCCGGCTTCCTCGCCGAGCAAGGTCCACGGGGCCGCCTCCGGCACGCCGGCGATGACGGCGACCGGCAGCCAGGCATGATCCACCCAGCGGCTCTTCAACGGGCGGCGTTCGACGACGACGCCGACGCTGAATCTCTCATGCGCCATGATCCGGCCTCCTCAATGCACCGGCTGGTCCGCCACGAGCGGCAGGCCGGCAATGAGGTTCTGCGGCTTGAAGCGTAGCAGATTGCTCCGGTCCATCGCCATGATGAGATAGACGGGATGGCCGCGCACATCCGGCCGCACCGGCACGGACGGGTCGACCGTCAGGCGGAAGAGGGCGAGAACGCGCGACGAAGCCTCCCCCTCCACCGCCTCTCCCCGCCACAGGGCGTTGCCGATGGCGGTGGCCTCGGCATCGAGCCCGATGAACCAGCGCCAGTCTCTGTCCTCGATGCGCTGCACAGGCTCGACCGCTACCGCGTGCCCCAGCGTCTCGCGCAGGAAGGCTTCGATGCAGCGGGCGATGGCCGCGCGGCCCCCGGCTTCGCCGCCAAGGTCGAGCACCATGTCGAAGGCATCGCTACGCTCCTGGTAGCCCGTCTCGCCCGGCTGCAGCACGTCAAGCTCGGTCACCGCCGGCCCGCCGAGCATGGCGAGCAGCGGCGAGGCCTGGCGGTTCTCCTCATGCATCGCGATGGTCTCGGCATCGGCGAGGAGGAGGTGGCCCTCGTGCACGGTCACCTTCTGCGGGCGGAAGAAGATCTCGCCCGCGCGCAGCACCTCGGCATCCTCGCAGCCGTCGAGCGCGGCACGCATCAGCACGTGGACGAGCTGGTTGAGGAAGAGCGGCGGAATGCCGGCGACGCCCTCCCCGATCATGCGCACATAGGCCGCCTGCAGCGTCGGCGCGGCCAGAAGCCGGTCGCGGAAGGAGAGAAACGCCCGCCAGTTGTCGCGCGCATCGGCATCGGCAAGCTGCGCCAGCGTCACGGGCGAGATGGCGGCGAAGGGATCGTCCATCAGCAGGGCATGAAGCGCCCGCTCGGCGGGGCAGGCCTCCTCCGGCGGCATGAGCTCCGGCCGGGCGAGATAGGCCTTCAGGAAGGCATCCGTCACCACGAGGCCGCCGTCCTCGCGCCGGTCGAGCAGCACGTGGCCGCTCGACAGCCAGAAGTCGCGGGTGGCGGCGTCGGTCATGGCTTGTCCTTCATCAGGGCGAGGAGGTCGACCTCCTCTGTCGGCTCGTCGTCGGTCTCGAAGAAGTCGAAGGCGCGGAAGCCCGCGCGCGGCCGGTCGCCACGCGGGGTGAGCGTGCGGTAGCGCTCGCGGATCTCGCCGTTCTCCATCACGCGCTGCAGGGCAAGGAGCGTGCCGACGGCATGGTCGCAGAGCGAGGCGGCGAAGGCGATCTCCTCGCGCGCTGCCGGCAGGGCGGTGGCGACGTCGGGGGCGCCGAGCCGCTCGACGAAGCGTTGTGCCAGAAGTGCCGTGGCCGCCTCGATCTCGTCTTCGCTCGCCTCGCTCACCACCGTGAGGGTGGAAAAGCCGAAGCTGTCGATGCCGAGAAAGCCGGAGCGGAAGGCGACACGCTCCTTCGTCGGCAGCGAGGCGACATCGCTATCGGTGAAGAGAAAGGTGCCGGTCACCGCCCATTCGCCCGGTGCAGCGGCACGGGCGAAGACGAAGGTGTCGGAGGCGTCGAGCCGGATGGTACGCGGCAGCTTCATGACGGACGCCTCCCCTCGGCATCGCGCTCGCCAAGACGCGCGAGCGCTTCGACGAAGAGACGCCGGCGGCGGCCGCGGCCCGTCGTGACGAGCAGATCGCCGTTCACGTCGATGGCAAAAGACGAATCGCCGGAATCGCTTGGCGCCAGACGTTCAACATAATGTAAAATCTGAGAAGCGCCGTGGTCGTCCGAGAAGCCATGCAGATTCGCCATCAAGTGGCGCGCGAAGCTCTCGACGAGGCTTTCGGCATCCCCCTCGAGCCCGCCGACCATATCGATGCCGAGGCTCCCGCTGGTCGCTTCCGGACCGTCGAGCGTCGCGATACGCAGTCGCGCGCCGAAGACGAGCCAGTCCGGCACCGCCGCATCGCGCGTGCCCGCCGGCCAGGCAAGTTGCCCGTCGCCGACGAGCACGCCGTCGAGGCGGATGCCGCCCGGCCAGTCGAAGGTCAGCGGATGCTCCGGCGCGCAATGGGCCGCGACGGCATCGGCGAGCGCATTTATCGCCGGGTAGAAGGCGAGGCGTGCGAGAGCGAGCGGCTCGGCCGGCTCCAGCACCACGGCGCAGTCGACGAGATCGAAGCGGCGCGCCCACACGAGTGTGCCCGCCCCTGCCTCGCTCGCGATCGCCCGGGCGTGGGCGAATGCATCCCTTGCCTCGCGCAGGGTGATGAGCGTGAACGGGGGCGGCAGCACGAGCTCGCGGCGGCCGATTGACGTGATCTTGACCGGAATGGCTTCCTCCCCTTCGCCATTCGATTGGAATTCATCCAATTCGATATAAGCTGACGCGAAATGGTGCGAATGCAAGCGCTGTCGGTATCGGTATCGCGGAGGTGAACGCAATGGCTGAAGGCCCCGGTCGCGGCAAGCGCCCCATCGCCAACGGCCCGGTGGTCGAGGCAAGGCCCGTCGCCTTCGTCTGCTCCTGCGAGGGCACGATGCCGCTGGACGAAAAGCTGCTGACGCGGGCCTGCCCGGGCCATGACATGCGCTTCGCCGACCAGCTGTGCCGGCGCGAGCTGGAGCGGCTCAAGGCCGCGCTCGGCCCGGAGGCGGACATCCTCGTCGGCTGCACCCAGGAGGCGCCGCTTTTCGAGGAGGTAGCGGGCGAGAACGCCCCGGAAGCTAATCTCACCTTCGTCAATCTGCGCGAGAACGCCGGCTGGTCGGCCGAGGCGGATGCGGCAGGCCCCAAGATGGCGGCGCTGATCGCCGCGGCGCGGATCGCGCCGTCGCAGGCGCCGCTGGTGCCCCTGAAGAGCGAGGGCGTCGCCCTCGTCTATGGCCGCGACGAGACGGCGATCGCCCTCGCCGAGCGGCTCAAGGACGTGCTGGACGTCACCGTGCTGCTGACGCGCCCCGGTGATGTGCCGGCGCCGCGCCGGAGCGACTTTCCCGTGCTCAAGGGCACTATCGCCCAGGCGACCGGCTGGCTCGGCGCCTTCGAGCTGACGGTCAACGACTTCGCGCATCCGGCCCCGTCCTCGCGCGCCAGGCTCGCCTTCGGCGCGCCACGCGACGGCGCCCTGTCGCGCTGCGACATCGTCCTCGATGTCAGCGGTGGCGTGCCGCTCTTCCCGGCGGGGGAACTGCGCGCCGGCTACCTGCGCGCCGACCCCGGCGACCCGGCGGCCGTGGCGCGCCTTGCCTTCGAGGCGTCGCAGCTCGTCGGCGAGTTCGACAAGCCGCGCTACGTCACCTTCGATGCGGCGCTGTGCGCCCACTCGCGCTCGAAGAAGACCGGCTGCACGCGCTGCCTCGACCTGTGCCCCACCGGCGCCATCACGCCGGACGGCGACCATGTCGCCATCTCGGCCGAGATCTGCGCCGGTTGCGGCGCCTGCGCCGCCGTCTGCCCGACCGGCGCGGCGACCTATGCCCTGCCGGCGAGCGACACCTTGATGGCACGGCTGCGCGCCCTGCTCCACACCTATGCCGAGGCCGGCGGCGAGCGGGCGGTGGTGCTCTTCCACGACGAGACCCATGGCGCGGAGCTGATCGATGCGCTTGCCCGTTACGGCGAGGGCCTGCCAGCCCATGTCCTGCCGGTTGCCGTCAACGAGGCGACGCAACTCGGGCTCGATGCCTTCGCTGCGGCCCTCGCCTATGGCGCGACGGCGATCCGCGTGCTGACGCGCGCCAAGCCCAAGCACGACACGGGCGGCCTCGTGCGCAACCTTGCCTATATGGACGCCATCGCGGCGCCGCTTGGCTTCGGCGAAGGCTGCGTGGCGACGATCGAGACGGACGACCCCGACCAGCTCGCGGCGGCGCTCGCCGGTGTGCCGGTGGCGGGCGTGCCGGAGCGGCGGGCGGCGAAGTTCCTGCCGCTCGGCCAGGGGCGCGAGCTCACCGTGATGGCGCTCAAGGAACTGCGCAATGTCGCGCCGCTTGCCGTCGACGTCCTGCCCCTGCCCGAGCGCGCGCCCTTCGGTGCCGTGCATGTCGAGACGGAGGGCTGCACGCTGTGTCATGCCTGTGTCGCCGCCTGTCCGACGGGGGCGCTCGGCGACAATCCCGACAAGCCGATGCTGACCTTCGCCGAGGACCGCTGCGTGCAGTGCGGGCTATGCGCCGCCACCTGCCCGGAGAAGGTCATCACGCTCGAGCCGCGCATCGACTTCGCCGCCTGGGCCGCCCCGCCGGTGACGAAGAAGGAGGAGGAGCCCTTCCACTGCGTCGCCTGCGGCAAGCCCTTCGGCACCCGCTCCACCATCGAGCGGATCGTCTCGCGGCTCGAGGGCCGGCACTGGATGTTCTCGGGCGAGCACGCCCGGCGCATCGCCGTCATCAAGATGTGCGAGGACTGCCGCGTCGAGGCCGTGGTCAACGAGAGCTTCGACCCGCACGATGCTCCCGCCCGGCCGGCGCCGCGCACGAGCGAGGACTACCTGCGCGCGCGGGAGAAGAAGCACCACTGACCGGCGTCAGCGCGGGTCCTGCGCCGCGGCGGCGATGAGCTCGAAGGACCTGAGCCGCGCCGCATGGTCGTAGACGTCGGAGACGACGATCAGTTCGTCGGCGGCGGTCTCGGCGACGAGCGCCGCAATGCCCTCGCGGACGGTCTGCGGCGAGCCGACGATCGAGCGGGCCAGCATGCGCATGGCCTGCGCCTTCTCCATGGGCGTCCAGTAGGTCTCGATGTCGTCGATCGGCGGGCGGCTCAGCCCGCGCGCGCCGCGGAAGATGTTGGCGAAGGACATCTGCTGGGTGGTGGCGAGGCGGCGGGCCTCCACATCGCTCGGCGCGGCGATGATGTTGACGCCCACCATGGCATGGGGCCGCGCGAGCTGGGCGGAGGGCTTGAAGCGGGAGCGATAGGCCTCGAGCGCCGGCAGCAGCATCTCGGGCGCGAAATGCGAGGCGAAGGCATAGGGCAGGCCGAGTTCGGCAGCGAGCATCGCGCCGAACATGCTGGAGCCGAGGATCCAGATCGGCACGTTCGATCCCGCCCCCGGCACGGCGCGGATCATCTGGTCCGGCGCGGGCGGACCGAGAAGCGCCTGCAGTTCCACGACATCCTGCGGGAAGGTATCGGCGCTGGCCGGGGAACGACGCAAGGCGCGCAGGGTGCGCTGGTCGGTGCCCGGCGCCCGGCCGACGCCGAGGTCGATGCGGCCGGGGAACAGGGCCTCGAGCGTGCCGAACTGCTCGGCGATGACGAGCGGCGAATGGTTGGGCAGCATGATGCCGCCCGCGCCGACACGGATGGTGCTGGTGCCGGCGGCGATATGGGCGATGACGACGGAGGTCGCCGCGCTCGCGATGCCCGGCATGTTGTGGTGCTCCGCCACCCAGATGCGGCGGTAGCCGAAGCCCTCCGCGTGGCGCGCAAGGTCGCGGGCGTTGTCGAGCGCGCCGCGCGCATTCGTCTCCTCCGTGATGCGGACGAGATCGAGAATCGAAAGTGCAACCATGTCGTCATCCCCGTCGAGCCGTTGTGCGGGCCAGATGGGGAGCCCGCGGACGAGGCGGAACCGCCAGACGCGCCCGGCCCCGGCGCCGAGCCATGCGCCCGGCGCACCTTTCGGAAGAATAGCGGCGGCAGGTTGCAGCGATGCAACGGGCGTTCAGCGCGGCGCAGTGGCCTTCCTCAGGAAGTCCACCAGCGCCTGTCGGTCTGCCTCGCTCGTCACCCGCTGCTCCGGCATCTTGGTGCCGGGCAGATAGGCATTGGGGCCGATCTCGAAGAGGCGGGCGATGGTCTGGCCCGACCAGACGATGCTCAGGGCCCTGAGTGCCGGCGAATAGTCGTAGCCGGGCGCGGAGGCGATGCGCCGGCCGAAGATGCCGTAGAGCGTCGGGCCGGCCCGGTTGCCGCCGTCCGGGGTCAGCGTGTGGCAGGCGGCGCAGGCGCGGAAGACCTCGGCCCCGCGCTCGCCGGAGAAAGCCGCGAGCGGATCCTCTCCCGCCTGCGGAATGACGGCACCGATATGCTCGCCCGTGCGCGCGTCCCAGCGGCGCACCATCCGGTCGCCGCCGCCCGAATAGATCTCGCCGCCGTCGGGCGAGAAGGCGAGCGACCACACCGGCAGCCCCGGCCCGACGAGCGTCGCGACCACCGCCCGGGTGCTGCGCTCGACGATGGCGACGTCACCGCGGATGCCACCGGCGGCGACGCGCTTACCGTCCGGCGACAGGGCGAGAGCGATGAGGGGCGTCGGGCCCACCTCGCGCTCGCCGAGCACCTCCCCCGTCGCCGAGACGAAATGCAGCTTGCCGTCGGCTCCCGCGACGACGATCTCGCCATCGGGGGCGACGACGACGCCGTTGAGCGGCGTCGGCAAGGTCACGACGACGGGCGGCCGCGCGGGATCCTGCGGCCACAGGCGCAGCGTCGCGTCATAGCCGGAGGTGACGAGCCCACCCGCGGGCATGAAGGCGACGCCGTTGACGTTGCCCTGATGGCCCCGGAGGCGCCGCCGCTCCTCGCCCTGCGGCGACCAGAGCGCCGCCGTGCCGTCCCAGGCCGCCGACGCGAAGGTGCCATCCGGACCGGCCGTGAGCGCGACGATTGGCGCCTCGTGTGCCACGATCACGCGCTCGGGCGTGCGGCCTGCGGCCGGCCAGATCGCGATGCGCCCGTCCTCGCCGCCCGTGGCGAAGCGTCCCTCTCCAAGCGCCACGGCCGCGTTGACCGAGCCGTCGTGGGCGCGCAGCACCGCTTCCGCCACGCCGGAGGCCAGCCGCCAGCGGATGGCCGAGGTATCGAAGCTCCCGGTCAGCGCCACCTCTCCTGCGGGATCGACAGCGATCGCCCGCACCGGGCCGCCGTGGCCGCGCAGTTCCTGCGCCTCGGGGGCACCGGTCAGGGAGAGCGTGAGGAACAGCGCGGCGAGGCCCCGCATTGCCCGGGCGAAGCGGCGCGGTGCATGATCCGGGCGAATCATCGAAGGGACGCCTCCCCATGAGCGACGAGACCAGCCATGATGCGACCGCCGGACAAACGCTCGACCTGCGCGGCCTCAAATGCCCCCTGCCCGCCCTTCACACCCGCAAGGCCCTGCGCAGCCTCAAGGCGGGCATGCTCCTCGTCGTCGAATGCACGGATCCGATGGCCGCCATCGACATCCCGAACCTGGTGCGCGAGACGGGAGACATGCTCGAGGCGCAGGAAAGGCGCGGCGACAACCTCCTCTTCTCCATCCGCAAGGCCTAAGAAGCGCGTCCCGCTCAGTGAATGTCACCGAGGCGCACGCCGCTCGTCGTGAAGGCCACGTCAACGGGCTTCTGCAGATCGGACAGGACGAAATCGGCACCCACCGCGACGACGATGGCGACGACCACGGCAACGATGAATGCGCGCATTGCTCCCTCCCCCAATGTCTCCACCCAATCTTCCTGTTCCCTGCATCGCCTGAGGAGGGTGCGTGCGAAAGCGCGCCCCGTCAACTCAGGCGTGCGTGAACGAGGATCGCCTCGGCGGCTTCTAGATCTGCCGGCGCGTTGGCGTTGAAGAAAACGTCGAAGGGCTCCGTCGGCCATTCGGCGACGGCGAGCGGGAAGCGGGCCGTGAAGCGGTCGATCTTGCGCTCGCCCTCGCCAACGAGCGCCCGGCGCAGATCCTCGCGGATGCCGACCGGCCAAAGCCCGACGACCGGATGGGTGCGCCCGCCGGAGGCGGCGCAGGCGAGCATCGCCCCCTCTTCCTGGCGCGCGGCATGGAGGCGCGCGACGAGATCCGGCGGCAGGAACGGCGTGTCCGCGGCGACGCTGACGATCCATTCCACGTCGCGCCGGCGCACCGCCACGTGGTCGAGCACGGCGAGAATACCGGCGAGCGGGCCGGCGAAGCCGGGCACGTCGTCGGGAACGACCGGCAGGCCATAGGGCGCAAAGCGCGCCGGATTGCCATTGGCGTTGATGACCAGCCCGGCGCATTGCGGCGCCATGCGCTCGACGACATGGTCGAGGATCGGACGGCCGCCGACATGGCGCAGCGGCTTGTCGCCCCCGCCCATGCGCCGGGCGAGCCCGCCGGCGAGCAGCGCGCCGATGGTTGGCGGGCAGGTTTCAATCATCTGCGCCTTCCTTGTCGCTTGCTCCCTTGCGCCGGTGCTTCGCCGATTCCTCCGCCACATAGGCAAGCTCCTGATCGAAGACGATACGCTCGGCACCCGAGAGGACGATGAAACGCTTGCCCCGCGCGCGGCCAACGAGCGTCAGCCCCGCCTTGCGGGCGAGCTCGACGCCCCAGGCGGTGAAGCCGGAGCGCGAGACGAGGACGGGAATGCCCATGCGCACCGTCTTGATGACCATCTCGGAGGTGAGGCGCCCCGTTGTGTAGAAGATCTTGTCCGCCGGATCGATGCCGTGCCGGTGCATGTAGCCGGCAACCTTGTCCACCGCATTGTGGCGGCCGACGTCTTCCATATAGACGAGCGGCCGGTCGCGCGCGCACAGAACGCAGCCGTGTATGGCGCCCGCCGCAAGATAGAGCGAGGGTGTCCGGTTGATCTTGTGGGTGAGCGCGTAGAGCCAGGACGTGCGCAACTCCGCATGCGGCAGGCGGGCCTCGTCGATCACGTCCATCAGGTCGCCGAAGGCGGTGCCCTGGGCGCAGCCGGACGTCAGGGTGCGCTTGCGCAGCTTGTCCTCGTAGTTGGTCTTGCGCTCGGTGCGCACCACGACGACGTCAAGTTCGGCGTCGTAGTCGACATCGGTGACGACGTCGTCCGGCTTCAGCATGTTCTGGTTGAGCAGGTAGCCGACGGCGAGATGCTGCGGATGGTCGCCGATCGTCATCATGGTGACGATCTCCTGCGCGTTGAGATAGAGCGTCAGGGCCCGCTCGGTGACGACGCGGGTCTCGACCGGGACGCCACCCTGGTCGATGCCGGCCACGATGATGCCGAGACGCGGGTCGAGCGGATCGGGCCGCACGAGGTAATCAGCAAGGAAGGCGAGGTCCTCGCTCTCGTCAGCGCGTGACGGCGACGCCAGGCTGCCCGGATGACCGTTTACCATGTGATCCCCCCGGTGATCCTCTCGGCGGCGCGAGCCTCGTCCGCGACCTGCGCGAGGCACCACGCTTCGAGCGCCTCGAGCGACGGCTCGAGAACCTGCCAGTCCTCGCCGGCGAAAGATCGCCAGGCCGGCAGCAGCGCCTCGCCGACCGCCGTGAGCGTCGGCAGGCCGCGACCGACGGCGAGTCCGAATTCGTCGCGCAGACCCCTGCCCTCGGCTTCCGCCTTGCCGAACTTGTTGAGGATGACGAGGTCAACGCGGTCCGACCCGATGGCCGCCGCGGCAAGGCCGGCCGAGGTCGCAAGACCCTGCGCGTCGAGCCGGCAGCCGCGTGCGCCCCGTCCGCGCTGCTCGCTGATGGGGACGAGGCGGCCGGTGGCGAGGTCCTCGAGCGCCATGTGTCCGCAGGCGGTGCAGGCATCGTCCTCGTTGTGCTGCACGAGACCGGCGAGGCGCAGGTCGCGTTGCCGGAGGCGCCGGCTCAGCGCGACGAGCAGGCCGTCGACGAGGTGCTGCGATTGATAGACGACGACGCCGATGGCCGGTTGCATTGGCATACTCCACGGCACCATTCTATTGTGCCGCCCGCCCCGACAATCTAGGCAGTCGGGCGAGGGGAGAAAAGGCTGCCCGTGCCAGCCAGCCGGCCGCGGTCTCATCTCGGTCACAGTTGCATGGTGAAGCAACTGCGCCGATTGATTGCAGGAACCAACGGAAAATGATCGATCTTCGTCGTACCGTCCTCGTCGCCGCCCTTGTCGCGACCGCCGCCACCTCGGCCCCCGCGGCTGAGACGGCTGCCGAGCGCGCGCCAGGACGCATCACCATCGTCGGCGAAGGAACCGTCAATGCGGTCCCCAACATGGCGACGCTCACATCCGGCGTCGTCACTTCGGCGTCGACCGCTCGTGAAGCGCTCGACGCCAATACCGAGGCGATGGCGGGCGTCATCGAGGCCTTCAAGAAGGCCGGCATCGCCGCCAAGGACATCATGACCGACGGCTTCTCGGTGCAGCCGCGCTACGTCTATCCCGAGCCGAAGGACGGTTCGACCCAGCCGCCGCGCATCGATGGCTACGAGGTGCGCAACCAGGTGATCGTGCGTGTGCGCGAGCTCGCCAAGCTCGGCACGGTGCTCGACGCCGCCGTCACCACCGGCGCCAACCAGATGGGCGGGCTCTCCTTCGACGTCGCCGAGCCGGCGGTCCTTATCGACAAGGCGCGTGCCGCCGCCGTGGAGGACGCCAAGCGCAAGGCCGCGCTGTACGTGCAGGCCGCTGGCGCCAAGCTTGGCCGCCTCATCGAGATTGACGAAACCAGCATGCAGATGCCGCCCCGGCCGATGATGATGGCAAGATCGATGGATTTTGCCGAAGCCAAGGCCGTGCCCGTGGAAGCAGGCGAGCAGACGCTGCGCGCCCAGGTGCGGCTTACCTGGGAACTGGCGGATTAAGGGAAGGACACCGATCTTCCGCCATCGCGCCTGCGGATCATGAATGAGGAAGCGGCCGGCCGCCCAGCCGCTTTCTTCATGCGCTGCCGGGCACGCAATCGGCCGGCGCGGCCGCTGGCCGACCAGCATCGAAGGCGAGGAGCCCGAGTCTTTCGCGCCGCAGCCAGCGGACCAGCATGAGAGCGGCCACGACGGCGAGGCCGGCGGCGAGGCCGATCCAGATGCCGACACCGTCGAGGCCGCCGCGGAAGGCAAGCGCGGCGCCGAGCGGCAGGCCTATGCCCCAATAGCCGAGCGCCGCATAGACCATGGGCACGCGGGTGTCCTGCAGGCCGCGCAGCATGCCCGCGCCCACGGCCTGTGCCCCGTCGAAGATCTGGAAGAGACCGGCCAAGGCCAGGAACGAGACGGCCAGCGCGACCACCTCTGTATTCTCCGGCGCCCGGACATCGAGGAAGGCGCTGACGAGCAGCTGCGGCGTCACCAGCATGAAGAAGGCCATCGTCGCCATGAAGGCGATGGCCATGACGAAGCCCGTCCAGCCGGCGACCCGCACGCCCTGCCTGTCCTCGGCGCCGAAGGCGCGGCCGACCCTGACCGTCACCGCCTGCCCGATGCCGAGCGGCACCATGAAGGTGAGCGAGGCAATCTGGATGGCGATGGAATGGGCGGCGAGCGAGGCCGTGCCGATGAGCCCCATGAGGAACACGGCGGCGTTGAAGATGGTGACCTCGAAGGCGAAGGTGGCGCCGATGGGCAGGCCGATGCGCCATATCTCCGTGAAGCGCGACCAGTCCGGCCGCCAGAAGCGGCCGAAGAGGGCATAGCGCCTCAGCCGGCGGTCGAGCGCGATGGCGATGACGAGCCCGGCAAAGAGGAAGAGGCTCGACGCCGTCGTGGCCACGCCGGCGCCCGTCAGCCCCAGAGCGGGGAAGCCGAGATTGCCGAAGATGAGGCACCAGTTGGCAAGGATGTTGAAGAGATTGGCCGCGATGCTCACCGCCAGCGCCCACATGGGCCGCTGCAGCGCCGACAGGAACGAGCGCAGCACGACATAGCCGCAGAATGGCAGCACTGCCCATTGCAGGGCGTGCAGATAGGTGCCGGCGGCCGCCGCAAGGTCCGGCTTCTGCCCCATGGCGAGAAGGATGGCCTCCCCCTGCCAGAGCAGAAGCCAGATCGGCAGAGCGATGGCGGCCGACACCCACAGCCCCTGCCGTACGGTGCGGCGCACCTGCCGCACCTCGTAGGATCGCCGGCCGATCTCGCGCGCGATCATCGGCGCGGTCGCCGTGACGATGCCGATGGCGAAGATGAGCATGGCGAAATAGAGGTTGAAGCCGAGCGCCCCGGCTGCGAGCGACTCGGCCCCCAGCCAGCCGAGCATGATCACGTCCGTCGTGCCCATCGCGGTCTGGGCGAGATTGGTGAGCACGAGCGGCCAAGCCAGCGCCAAGGTGGCGCGCCACTCCTTCGCCCACGCGCTCGGCGCGGCGTTCTCCGCGGTGTCGTTCTGCGTCATGGCGGGCAATCTATAGGTAAAATGCCCGTTCGCCCATGCTGTTGCCGCAAAAGTAGGCAGCGAAAATGGGGGGATGGCTTTGATCCTGCTGCAAGGACCCGTGCGTGCCGTCCTCTCCCTCCACGACCTGGTGGGCAAGGCTGGAATGGGGGGCAGTGCCGCCGGCCGGCGGTTCGATCGTGTTTGGCGACTGCGACTGGACGCATCGGGCCAGCGGCATCGCCCCCCACCCTAAACCCCTCCCACCGCAAGCGGAGGAAGGGGAATGGCGCTCCACCACGCTCTCATGCGTTCGCGTGTTCTCAACCGGCTGAAGCCACCGCCGGCCAGCCCTCGCCCAAGGCGGCCGTCCTCGCCTCGGCGAAGACCGCGCCAATCCCGATGACGAGCGGCTGCCTTTCATCCCGCTCGGCCATGCGCGCCGGCAGGTCGGCGAGGCGGCAGCGGCTGAGCACCTCCTCCGGGCGGCCGAGCGCCTCGGCAATCGCCACGGGCGTATCCGCCGCCATGCGATGATCCATGAGCCGGGCCGCAATCTGCGCGGCCGTGCGGCCGCCCATGTAGAAGACGGTGGTGGCGGAAGGATCGGCGATGGCGTGCCAGTCGACGTCCTCCGGCAGGCCGCCGTGGCGCGAATGGCCGGTGACGAAGCGGACGGACTTGGCGTGATCGCGGTGCGTCAGCGACACGCCGAGTGCGGCGGCCATGGCGATGCCGGCGGTGATGCCGGGCACGACGTCGAAGGCGATGCCTTCCCGGCGCAAACTGTCGATCTCCTCCCCCGCCCGGCCGAAGATCATCGGGTCGCCGGACTTGAGGCGCACCACGTGCTTTCCGGCGCGGGCAAGCGTCAGCATCATGGCGTTGATCTCGTCCTGCCTGCAGCTCGGCCGGCCGCCGCGCTTGCCGACGAGGATGCGCTTGGCCTCGCGGCGGGCGAGTTCCAGCACGTCCTCGGAGACGAGATCGTCGAAGAGAATCACGTCGGCCGCCTGCAGGGCGCGCACGGCCTTGATGGTCAGAAGCTCGGCATCGCCGGGGCCCGCACCGACGAAGGTGACGTGACCGCAGCCATGGCGTTCGCCCCGCGCGATGCGGCCCGCCTCGACCTCGAGCGCGCCGGCATCGTCGCCTCCGGGTGCCGCGCGGAAGGCGCGGTCGACGAAGGCCTCCCAGAAGGCGCGGCGCCGGGCGCCGGGGCCGAGGCGCGCCATCACGCGCTCGCGCATGTCCGCGGCAAGGCGCGCCCAGTCGGCGAGCCAGGCGGGCAGCAGCGCCTCGATGCGCCGGCGCACGGCCTGCCCCAGCACGGGTGCGGCGCCGCTTGTCGAGATACCGACGACAAGCGGGGAGCGGTTGACGATGGTGCCGAACTGGAAGGAGCAGAAGGCCGGCTTGTCGATGACGTTGCACGGCACGCCGGCCCCGAGCGAGGCAGCCCGGAAGGCGGCCGCCTCCGCGTCCCCCTCCGCGTCGGCGACGGCGACCGCGGCGCCGGAGAAGGCCGCCGCCTCCCAACGGGCGTCGTGGTGGACAAGCCGTCCAGGCAGGTCCGCCGTGGCGAGAAGGCGAGAGAACTCCCCGCTCAGCTCTTCGCGCGGAGCATAGACATGCACCTCGGCGCCGGCGGCGACCAGCAGCTCCGTCTTCCAGGCCGCAGCGTCGCCGCCGCCAGCGACGATCGCGCGCTTGCCGGCGAGGTCGAGGAAGACCGGCAGGACGCTGAGCGGTGCGATCCGCGCGGGAGCGCGCTCGCCCGGTGCCCGCTCACTCGGCTGCCTGGAGACGATGCGCATGGATGATGCTCCTGATCTCCGCGCGGCAAGAGCCGCAATTGGTGCCCGCCCGCAGGGCATCGCCCACGGCCTCCACCGTGTGGCAGCCGGCGACGACGGCGCCCGCGATCTGCCTCACGCCGACGCCGAAGCACGAGCAGACGATGGCCCCCTTGTCCTCACCGCCCTTGCCCGGCCGGCCGGCGAGAACGGCGAGGCGCGCCCGCTGGTCGGCATGGGCCTGCGACAACTGCTCGACGGCCCAGTCGCGCGGCACGGCGACCGGCTCGGCTGCGAGATAAAGCGCGCCGATGAGGCGCTCGCCGACGAAGCGCGCAAAGCGTCGGCGGGCGGCGACCGCATCCTGGAAGGACAGGGTGTCGGCATCAGGTACCCCGGGCAGGATGGCGTCCGCCACCGCCGGCCAGTCCGCCACAGCGTTGGCGAAGGCGAGTTCAACGCGCCAGCCCCCTTCGCAGCGGGCGATGGCCCAGTAATCGGCGGCAATGCGCTTGGGCTTCCCGGTGAGCACGGCGAAGCCGTAGGCCGCGGCGGTGAAGCGTGCGATGCGGACGGCGACGTGCTTCAGCGCCGGCTGGCCGGAGGTCGAATCGATTATGGGCGGCACGAGGCGATCAACACGGCCGTCGGCGGCGAACTGGTCGGTCCAGTGCATGGGCACGAAGATCGAGCCCTCGCGCTGGCGGCTCGTCAGCAGCGCCCTGACGACGATGGCGCCGCGGGCAGAGGTGACGCGCACGAGATCGGCATCGGCAATGCCGTATGTCGCCGCATCGGTAGGGTGGAGCTCGACGAAGGGCTCGGCGAGATGCTGCGAGAGGCGCTGGCTCTTGCCGGTTCGCGTCATCGTGTGCCACTGGTCGCGCACGCGGCCGGTGTTGAGCACGAGGGGGAAGCCTTCGCTCGTCCGCGCGGGCGCCGTCGTGGTGACGGGCACGAGCCGGGCCTTGCGATCCGGCGTGAAGAAGCCGCCCTCGGCGAAGAAACGGATGTCATCGGCCGGCGTCTCGCCGGCCCGCGCCGGCCACTGGAAGGGCGCGAGCGCATCGAACCCGGCGGCATCGATGCCGGCATGGGCGCCGATGTCGAAGTCGCGCGTGCCATGGTTCTCGAAGGCGGAGAGCGCCGCGTGCTCGGCGAAGATCTCGGCCGGCGAGGCATAGGGAAAGGCCTCGGCAAAACCCATGCGGCGTGCCACTTCCGTGACGATCCACCAGTCGGGCTTCGCCTCCCCCGGCCGGGGCAGGAACGGGCGCTGGCGCGACATGCGGCGCTCGGAATTGGTCACCGTGCCGTCCTTCTCGCCCCAGGCGGCGGCTGGCAGCTTCACATGGGCGTGGCGCACCGTGTCGGTTTCGCCGACCACGTCGGAAACGACGACAAAGGGGCAGGCCCGGATCGCGGTTTCGACCATGTCACCGTCCGGCATGGAATCGACCGGGTTGGTGGCCATGATCCACAGCGCCTTGATGCGCCCGTCAGCGACGGCGCGGAACATGTCGACGGCCTTGAGGCCCGGCGCAGAGGTGATGACCGGCGCCCTCCAGAAGCGCTGCACACGCTCGCGATCGGCCGCATTGTCGATGTCCATATGGGCCGCCAGCATGTTGGCGAGCCCGCCGACCTCACGCCCGCCCATGGCGTTGGGCTGGCCGGTCACGGAGAAGGGCCCCATGCCGGGCCGGCCGATGCGGCCGGTGGCGAGGTGGCAGTTGATGATGGCGCTCACCTTGTCGGTGCCAACCGACGACTGGTTGACGCCCTGGCTGTAGACGGTGACGACCTTCTCCGTCGCCGCGAAGAGCCGGTAGAATTCCGCGATGCTCGCCCGGTCGAGGCCCGTCTCGGCGGCGATGCCGTCCATGTCGAGGCGCCAGGCGGCGGCCAGCGCTTCGGCGAAGCCGGTCGTGTGTTCGGCGATGTAGTTCTCGTCGAGCGCACCCGCCTCGGCGAGATGGGCGAGAAGACCGTTGAAGAGCGCGACATCGCCGTCGGGCGCAATGGCGAGGTGCTGGTCGGCGATATCGGCCGTCATGGTGCGGCGCGGATCGACGACAATGACCTTCATCTCAGGCCGCTCGGCCTTGGCGGCGGCGAGGCGCTGGTACAGCACCGGGTGGCACCAGGCGAGGTTGGAGCCGACGAGGACGACGAGGTCGGCAAGCTCGAGGTCCCGGTAGCTGCCCGGCACCGTGTCGGAGCCGAAGGCGCGGCGGTGGCCCGCGACCGAGGAGGCCATGCACAGGCGCGAGTTGGTGTCGATGTTGGCCGTGCCGATGAAGCCCTTCATCAGCTTGTTGACGACGTAGTAATCCTCGTTCAGGAGCTGGCCCGAGACGTAGAAGGCGACGGAATCCGGTCCGTGCTCGGCGATGGTGCGCGAGAAGGTCTCGGCCACCCGGTCGAGCGCCTCGTCCCACCCGGCCCTGCGGCCGTCGATTTCGGGAAAGAGCAGGCGGCCTTCGAGGTCGACGGTCTCGGCAAGCGCCGAACCCTTGGAGCACAGCCGGCCGAAATTGGCGGGGTGGTCGGGATCGCCGCGGACGGCAAGGGTACCGTCCGCACCGACCGTGGCGAGGATGCCGCAGCCCACCCCGCAATAGGGGCAGGTCGTCTTCGTGATGGTCGGGACGGTTTCCTCCATCGCCGCCTGCCCTATTCGGCCGCGATGCGGGCGGAGGCCGCCGCCAGGATGGCCGAAGCGTCCATCAGGATGCGCTCGCCGTCGCGCTTCAGCGGGAAGGTCCGCACGGCGCCCTCGTCGGCGCCCTGAGCGAGGCCGGTCTCGAGCGAAAATACCCAGTTGTGCAGCGGGCAGGTGACCTGCGCCCCGTGGACGATGCCCTGGCTCAGGGGGCCGCCCTTGTGCGGACACCGATCCTCGATGGCATAGACCTCGTCCGCCGCCGTGCGGAAGACCGCGATGCGGCCGATCGGCGTATCGACGCAGCGCGCGCCGCGCCGCGGAATGTCGGACAGCCGGCCGATTTCAACCCAGTCGCTCATCGCCTTTCACTCCGCGGCTTCTGCAAAGCCGACGCTCGCCATCGGCTTGAACTCGTGCTTGTCCTTGCCGGAGACGCGCTCCGACCACGGGTCGACCTGGGCGAACTTCTGGGAGAAGACGAAACGGTCGAAATAGGCCTTGCGCCTGTCCTTGTCGTCGAGGATCTGGCGTCGGACCTCGTCGTAGCCGACGCGCTTGGCCCACTTGTAGATACGCTCGAGATAGCGCGCCTGCTCGCGGTACATCTGGGTGAGGGCCACGATGACCTCGAGCGCCTCGTCCTCGGTGGCGACGAGGCCGAGCTTCTCGGTGCCCTTGATGTCGAGCCCTGCGGCGCCGGCGAAGTGGATCTCGAAGCCTGAGTCGACGCAGATGACGCCGACGTCCTTGCAGGTTGCCTCGGCGCAATTCCTCGGGCAGCCGGAGACGGCCATCTTGACCTTGGCCGGCGTCCACGAGCCCCACATGAACTTCTCGATGCGGATGCCGAGACCGGTCGAATCCTGCGTGCCGAAGCGGCACCAGTCGGAGCCGACGCAGGTCTTCACCGTCCTCAGGCCCTTGGCATAGGCGTGGCCGGAGACGAAGCCGGCCTTGCCGAGCTCGGCCCAGACCGCCGGCAGGTCTTCCTTCCGCACTCCCAGCATGTCGATGCGCTGGCCGCCGGTGACCTTCACGGCCGGGATATTGAACTTGTCCACCACATCGGCGATGGCCCGGAGCTCGGCGGCATTGGTCACACCGCCCCACATGCGCGGCACGACCGAATAGGTGCCGTCCTTCTGGATGTTGGCGTGCACGCGCTCGTTGATGAAGCGCGACTGGTAGTCGTCGGCATATTCGTCGGGCCAGTCGCAGACGAGATAGTAGTTGAGCGCCGGCCGGCACTTGGCGCAGCCGCAGGAGGTCTTCCATTCGAGCTCCTGCATCACGGCGGGGATGGTCTTGAGCGCTTTCGCCTTGATGAGGCGGCGCACGTCGTCATGACCGAGATCGGTGCAGGTGCACATGGGCTGCACGGCGGCCGGATTGTAGCTGTCGCCGAGCGTCAGCTTCATCACCTGCTCGACGAGGCCGGTGCAGGAGCCGCAGGAGGCGGAGGCCTTGGTGTGGGCGCGGACGTCGTCGAGCGACGTCAGGCCCTTGCTCGTGATCGCCGAGACGATCTTGCCCTTGCACACGCCGTTGCAGCCGCAGATCTCCGCATCATCCGGCAAGGCTGCAACGGCCGCCGTAGGGTCCAGCGGAGACCCTCCCTGGTAGGCCTGGCCGAAGATGAGCGTCTCGCGCATCTCGGCGATGTCCGTCCCCTTGCGCAGCATGTCGAAGAACCACGCCCCGTCGGACGTTTCACCATACATCACTGCGCCGATGATGCGGTTCTGCTTCAGGACGAGGCGCTTGTAGACGCCGGCCGAGGCGTCGCGCAGCACGATCTCCTCGCGGTCGTCGCCGTCCGCGAAGTCGCCGGCCGAATAGAGGTTGATGCCGGTGACCTTGAGCTGTGTCGCCGTCTCGACGGGGCGGAACGCGGCATCCTCCTTGACCAGCGTCTTGGCGACGACGCGGGCCATGTCATACAGCGGTGCGACGAGGCCGTAGCAGACGCCCTCATGCTCGACGCATTCGCCGACAGCGAGGATGTCCGGGTCCGAGGTGACCATCTGGTCGCTGACAACGATGCCCCGCTCCACATGGAGGCCGGCATCGACGGCGATGCGCGTCTCGGGGCGTATGCCGACGGCCATGACCACAATGTCGGCGGGGTAGACGGTTCCGTCCTCCAGAAGCACGGCCTCCACTTTCTCCTCACCAAGGATCGCCTTGGTCTGCGCCTTGACGTGGACCTTGATGCCGCGACCCTCCAGTTCCTTCTTCAGGAGATAGCCGGCGGCGGGGTCGAGCTGCCGCTCCATGAGATGGCCCATGAGGTGCAGCACCGTGACCTCCATGCCGCGCAGCCTGAGCGCCGCTGCAGCCTCAAGGCCGAGCAGGCCGCCGCCGATGACGACCGCCCTGGCGCCGGGCTTGCGCGCGGCCTCCACCATGGCGTTGACGTCGTCGAGGTCGCGGAAGGCCATGACGCCGGGCAGATCCTTGCCGGCCACGGGAATGATGAAGGGCGCCGAGCCGGTGGCGATGAGCAGCTTGTCGTAAGGCGTCTCGCCGCCCTTGGAGACGACGACCTTGCGCTTGCGGTCGATCTTCGTGACCGTCTCGCCGAAGCGGCAGGTGACGCCGTTCGCGGCATACCAGGCGGCGTCGTGAGTGACGATGTCGCCGTAGGTCTTCTCTCCCGCCAGAACGGGCGAGAGCATGATGCGGTTGTAGTTGCCGCGCGGCTCGGCGCCGAACAGCGTGACGTCGAAGGCTTCGAGAGCTGCTTCGAAGAGATGTTCCAGCGCACGGCCCGAGGCCATGCCGGCGCCGACGACGACAAGTTTCTGGGTCATGTCCGTCAATCCGTTGTTCATTGGGCGGCGTAGCCGAGGCCGCCGGCGGCGCGGCGTTCCATGCGGCGGATGGCAACGTGCATCCACACGAAGGAGACGGCGACGATGGCGAAGAGCAGCATGAAGCAGCTCGACCACAGGCCGGTGAGATCATTGAGCGCGCCGAAGGCGATCGGCAGGACGAAGCCGCCGAGCCCGCCGATCATGCCGACGAGACCGCCGACCGCGCCGACGCTCGAGGGGTAGTAGACCGGGATGTGCTTGTAGACCGCCGCCTTGCCAAGGCTCATGACGAAGCCGAGGACGAAGGCGACGGCGATGAAGAGCGCCGGCCCGACCTCGACATGGAGCGCGACCGGCCCGTTGATGCCGCGCAGCACGTAGTCGCCCGTCGGCAGCGACAGGACGAGCGTGGCGAGCGCCGAGACGGCGAAGGTGCGGTACATGACGGCACGCGCGCCGATGCGGTCGGACAGGGCGCCGCCATAGGCACGGAAGATGCTGGCCGGGATCGAATAGGCCGCGCCGACGATGCCGGCCGTCTTGATGTCGAAGCCGTAGACGCCGATGAGATAGCGCGGCAGCCACAGGGCCAGCGCGACGAAGGCGCCGAAGACGAAGAAGTAGTAGAGGGCGAAGCGCCACACCTGCACGTTCTTCAGCGGCGCGAACTCCGACCAGAAGCTCTTCGGGGCAGGGGCGAGGCCGGCGCGGCGCGCCTTGATGACGGGATCGTCCTCGGTAGTGAACCAGAAGAGGAGTGCCATGACGACGAGCACCGCCGCCCAGATGAGCGCCACTGCCTGCCAGCCCCAGGCGATGAGGATGAGGGGCGCGACGAACTTGGTGACCGCGGCGCCGACATTGCCGACGCCGAAGATGCCGAGCGCCGTGCCCTGCCGCTCCGCCGGGTAGAAACGCGCCACATAGGCGACACCGACTGCGAAAGCTCCACCCGCGAGGCCGACGCCCAGTGCCGCGGCCAGCATCTGCGGATAGGTCTGGGCGAAGGCAAGGAGGACGGTGGCGATGGCCGCCGCCAGCATGGTGGCGGTGTAGACGAGGCGGCCGCCGTAGCGGTCCGTCCATACGCCGAGCGCCACGCGCACGAGCGAGCCGGTGAGGATGGGCGTGCCCACGAGCAACCCGAACTGGGTTTCGGAGAGGCCGAGCTCGTCCTTGATGCGCACGGCGATGATGGAAAAGATCGTCCACACCGCAAAGCAGATGGTGAAGGCGATGGTGGACATGGCGAGAGCCCGCGTCGCTTCGTCCTTGCCGGGCGCAGCTTGGTGGGGTGCGGTCATCATCGGCTCCGTTGGCGGCTCGCGGCCGCGATGGGAAAAGCAAAACAAAAAAGCCGCCGGCCGGGGCCGCACGCACCTCCTCCGGCGGAAGCGCGGGTTCACCCGATCGGCAGCTTTGCCTGCGGCGCCCGCCCTTGGACGCCCTATGTCGGCCGTTACGGCCTTCGCCCTCTTTCTTGCACGAGGCGTGCCAACTCAAAGGAAGGAGGCGAATTTTTTAGTTGTTACAATGCGTTGGAGCGCTTTGTCGGCGCTTTGGCAGCCTCTGCCCTGCCCTGCCGAATTGCTGAGCGGCGCAGCAATCCGCCCATTTCTTGTGCAGCGCACAACGCGTCCGGCCCGGCGCGTGCCTTGCTACAAGGAGCGCGATTACTTCCCTCCCCCTCGCGGGGAGGGGTTGGGGGTGGGGGGCAGGACGCAAGGACACGGCCTCCTGCATGCTGACCACCCAAACCCCTACCCTCCCCTGCAGAAGGCGGAGATTGGAGACGTCCCGCTGCTCCTACGCCGCCGCCTCCACGAAGCGATGGCGCTCGTAGAGGAACTTCAGCACCGCTTCGCGGCAGCGCAGGTAGGTGCGGTCGGAGGCGAGCGCCAGCCGCTCGCGCGGGCGGGGCAGCGGCACGGTGAGCACCTCGCCGATGGTGGCGGCCGGCCCGTTGGTCATCATCACGATGCGGTCCGAGAGGAGCACGGCCTCGTCGACGTCGTGCGTGATCATGATCATCGTGTTGCCGAGCCGGGCGTGGATATCCATCATCTGGTCCTGCAGATGGGCGCGGGTCAGCGCGTCGAGCGCGCCGAAGGGCTCGTCGAGCAGCAGGATCTTCGGCTCCATGGCGAGCGCCCGGGCGATGCCCACGCGCTGCTTCATGCCGCCGGAGATCTCGCCCGGCCGCTTGTCGGCCGCATGGGCCATCTGCACGAGGTCGAGGTTCTCCATGATCCACGCGTGCCGCTCGGCCTTGCTCTTCCGGCCGCGGAAGACCTTCGTGACGGCGAGCGCCACGTTGTCGTAGACGCTGAGCCACGGCAGCAGCGAGTGGTTCTGGAAGACGACGGCGCGGTCCGGCCCCGGCGCGTTGACCTCCCTGTTCTCCAGAAGCACGGCGCCTGAGGAGACCGGCGTCAGGCCGGCGACGAGGTTGAGCAGGGTCGACTTGCCGCAGCCGGAATGGCCGATGATGGAGACGAACTCGCCTTCGTCGATAGTGAGGCGGATGTCGCGCAGGACCTCGCTCACCTTGCCGCCGCGCGAGAAGCTCTTGCCGATGTAGTCGAGCTTGAGATAGCCGCTCATGGGTCTTCTCCCTCAGCTGGCCGCGGGGCCGCGGGTGACGATGACGCCGACGAAACCGACCAGCCGGTCGAGCAGGAAGCCGACGAGGCCGATGTAGACGAGCGCCACGATGATGTCGGTGAGGCGCGAGGAATTCCATGCATCCCAGATGAAGAAGCCGATGCCGACGCCGCCGGTCAGCATCTCGGCCGCGACGATGGCGAGCCAAGAGAGGCCGACGCCGATCCGGAGCCCCGAGAAGATGTAGGGCGCGGCCGTCGGCACCATGATCTTGAAGAAGAACTCCACCTGGTTGAGGCGCAGCACGCGAGCGACGTTGCGATAGTCCTCGGGGATGTTGCGCACGCCGGCGGCGGTGTTGATGATCACCGGCCAGATGGCCGTGATGAAGATGACGAAGATCGCCGATGGCCGCGAATCCATGAAGGCGGCGAGCGAGATCGGCAGCCAAGCAAGCGGCGGCACCGTGCGCAGTACCTGGAAGATCGGATCGAGCCCGCGCATCATCCACACCGACTGTCCGACGAGCGCGCCGAGCAGCACGCCCGCCACCGCGGCGAGGCCGAAGCCGATGGCGACCCGCTCCAGCGAGACGATGACGCGCCAGCCGAGGCCGATGTCCTGCGTGCCGTTGACGAAGAACGGGTCCAGGATCAGGTCGCTGCTCTCGTTCCAGATCTCGCTCGGCGGCGGCAGCGACGACCCGGGGCCCGAGAAGGCCACCTGCCACACGGCAAGGAGAACGAGGAGGACGACGAGGGGCGGTACGATGGATTGTGCGAACCGCGTGGCAAGAGCGGTGATATCGAACCTGGGGGGCACGGCGGGCGGAAGCGTCACCACCGTCGCCTTCTGGCGCTCGGCGGGGAATGCGGCGATCGCATCGCCCTTGATGGACGGCAATGTCATGAGGCTTGCCCTCGTTTTGGCGGAAGGGGCCGGCGCGGGTCGCCGGCCGGCTTTCACGAGACGGCCTTGATGGCGAGGCTGTCGAGATAGGCGGAGGGGTTTTCGGGATCGAAGATCTTGCCGTCGAAGAACTTTTCCACGCCGCGACTGTCGCCGGCCGGCAGGTCGGCGAGGCCGAGGCCCTTGGCGGCCGCGAGCCACAGGTCCGAGCGATTGGTGGCGTCGACCATGGCCTTGACGTCGACCGACGCGGGGAACTTGCCCCAGCGGATGTTCTCGATCATGAACCAGGTGTCGAGGCTCTTCCAGGGATAGGACGTCTCGCCCTTCTCGCCCCAGAACTTCATGCGCAGGTCGGAGCCGGCGACGGTGCGGCCGTTGCCGTAGTTGATGTCCCCCCTGATGCGGCCAACGATGTCCTTGACGGGCACGTTGTACCATTGCCGACGGCCGATCATCTCGGCCATCTCCTGCTTGTTCTCCTGTTTCTCGCACCACTGCTGGGCTTCCATCACCGCCATCAGGATGGCAAGGGTCGCCTTGGGGTGCTTGTCCACCCAGTCGGCGCGCATGCCGAGCACCTTTTCGGGGTGCCGGAACCAGATCTCGCCCGTGGTCGCCGCGGTGAAGCCGATCTTCTGGTTGACGAGCTGCTCGTTCCACGGCTCGCCGACGCAGAAACAGTCCATGTTGCCCACCTTCATGTTGGCCACCATCTGCGGCGGCGGCACGACGATGAGATTGAGGTCCTTGTCCGGGTCGATGCCGCCGGCGGCGAGCCAGTAGCGGATCCACAGGTCGTGCGTGCCGCCGGGGAAGGTCATGGCGGCCGTCACCTCCTTGCCGGACGCCTTCTTCCTGGCGAAAGCCTCCTTCAAGGCGCCGGAATCGAGCTTCACGCCCGTCTCGGCATATTCCTGCGCGACGGAGATGCCCTGACAGTCCTCGTTGAGGTTGAGGAGCGTGTACATCGGCAGCTTCTGGCCGTTCTGCATCACGGCGCCGGAGGAATAGAGGTGGACCTTCGGCCTCAGGATGTGGCCGCCGTCGATGCCGCCTGCGCCGCCGCCGAGCGCCATGTTGTCGCGCGTCGCGCCCCAGGAGGCCTGTTTCTCGATGGCGACGTCCGGCACCTCGTATTTGGCGAAGAAGCCCTTCTCCTTGGCGATGATGAGCGGGGCGGAATCGGTGAGCGCAATGTAGCCGAGGCGCGCGCCGGTGACCTCGGGACCCGAGCCGGCGGCATGGGCGCCGGCCGGCAGCAGCGCCTTGGCGGCGAGGAAGGTCGCGGTGGCGCCAGCCCCCTTCAGGAAGGCGCGGCGCCCGGGAGCCATGGAAAGGGTGGTCGTCTGCGTCCGTTTCATGTCGTCCCCCTCTGGAGCAGGCGGCATCCGCGATCGGTGTGCTGTGCAACAAAAAAGCCGCCGGCCAGGAACAGGCGCCCTCCTCCCGGACGCGCGCTTTCCCTGATCGGCAGCCTTGCCAGCAGCGCCCGACGCTGGACGCCCTATGTGGGCCCTATGGCCTCACGGAAAGGCAACGCAGGAAGCGTGCCAAGTTCCCAATGCGCCAGAATTACGTTGTTTCACAATAGATTATGTCTCGGAAGCGCGAACAGAGACCTGTGGACAAGCGACCAAGGCTTGATCAGATCGCGGCAGCATACCGCACCTTTATTGTGCAGCGCACAAGGATGCTGAAAATGCAGTCAGCTTGCCTTCCGACGCATGCAATCCGTCATGGCCGGGCTCGTCCCGGCCATCCACGCCTTTGATCTTGCTCACCGTGCAAGGCGTGGATGCCCGCGACAAGCGCGGGCATGACGGTCGCGATCAGGGCAACTGGTATCATAGCCGCCCCTCACACCGCCTCGGCCGCCCCCTGCGCTGCGATATAGGCATCGAGATCGTCAGGATCGAACAGGCTGCCGTCGAAAAAACCGTCGGGGCCGAGGATCAGGCTGGCGCCGGCCGAGCCGACGGCGGTTGGCCGCGTCAGCGCGCCCTCCACCTTGGCGTTGGCGCCGGGCAGCGCGACGCCGAGCGGCTTCAGCGCGGCGCGGTAGAGATCGGGCCGGTAGGTCTCGCGCGCAAGGGCGGCATTCGCCGGCGTGTGAAGCACCTGCCCCCAGCGCGCCATCTGGCTGTAGAACCACAGCGCGTGGCTCTTCCACGGGAAGGTGGCACCCCGCGCCTGCGGCACGAAGAAGTCCTCGACCTCCATTGCCGCATCGGGTCCGATGGCGAGGTGCCCCGTGAGCGCCGGCATCAGCCATTCGGCCGGCCGGCCGACATAGGCGGGTGCGGACAGAATGGCGGCGAGTTCCTGCCCGTTGGCCGGATCGGCGCACCACTCGGCCGCGCGATAGAGCGCGCGCAGCAGCGCCGCCAGCGCCTCGGGCGCGGCCTCGGCCCAGCGCGCGTCGGCGGCGAGCACCTTTTCGGGGCTGGAGCGCCAGATCTTCGCCTTCACGGTCGCGATGCGGCCCGTGCCCAGCATCACGGCCGCCGTGTTCCACGGCTCGCCGACGCAATAGCCGTCGACGACGCCGGAGCCGAGCGCATCCGCCATCAAGGGCGGCGGCAGGATGACGATCTCCACCGCCCGGTCGGGATCGATGCCGCAGGCGGCGAGCCAGTAGCGCAGGTCGTAGTTGTGGCCGGAGTGCGGGTGGACGACGGCGAAGCGCAGCGGCGGCAGGCCTTGCCGGCCACGCTCCCTGACCACGGCGCGCAGCGCCTCCCCTGCCGCGCGCGGGCCGAGGTCCGGCACGGCGCCGTGCCCGGCCATCGCCTGCCACAGGGCATTGGAGACCGTGACGGCATTGCCGCCGAGGCCGAGCGCCATCGGCACCACGGAGCGCGCCGCGAGCGGCGTCAGGCCGAGGTTGCAGGCGATCGGCATCGGCGCGAGCACATGCGCGACCTGGAAATGGCCGACCGCGAGCCTGTCGCGGATATTGGCCCAGGAGGTCTCGCGCACCAGTTTGAGCGCGACGCCCTCGGCCTCAGCGAAGCCCTTCTCGTGCGCCGCCACGACGAGCGCACTGTCGAGCAGCGGCATGAAACCGGCGGCGATCTCGTGCGGCGCCTCGCTCATCCCTCGTCTCCCGGTTCGAGCAGCCCCGCGGCGGTGACGAGGCTCTGGGCGATCTCGGCGATCTTGCGGTTCTGGTTCATCGCCGTCTTGCGCAGGAGCGCATAGGCCGCCTCCTCCGTCATGCCGCGCGACTTCATGAGGATGCCCTTGGCGCGCTCGACCAGCTTTCGGTCGGCGAGTTCGCTGCGCGCTTCCTCCAGCTCCCGCGACAGGCGGGCAAAGGCGTTGAAGCGGCTGATGGCCATGTCGAGGATGGGCTTGACCCGCTCCTGCTTCAGCCCGTCGACGACATAGGCCGATACGCCGGCCTCGACCGCCGCCTCGATGGAGGCCTGGTCGGAGCGGTCGACGAACATGGCGATAGGGCGCTTCACGGCACGCGAGAGCTGGAACATGTTCTCCAGCATGTCGCGGTTGGGGTTCTCGAGGTCGATGACAATGACGTCGGGGTTGATCTCGGCGATGCGGCGGGCGATGCCGGTCACGTCGTGCACCAGGGTGACGTTGTCATGGCCGGCCTCGCGCAGCCCCGCCTCGATGATGGAGGCGCGAATGCGGTTTTCATCGATCACGAGAATGGCGAGCGACGCACGGGGCATGCCCGCATCATGCTCATGCCGCCGTTTTGTGCAACGCGGCATGCTGCAAAAAGATCGGGCACGGGCTGCCACTCGCGTAGCCGTTCGGCGCCCCCGAAAACGGCCGTGGCGGTGCAGCGCGAAGGCGCTTAAGAATACGCTCGAGGCACGCGGGTGGTCGCGGCATGCCGGGAGAACGTCGATGTACCAGCCGCCCCATTTCCGCGAGGAGAGGCTCGAGGTTCAGCACGCGCTGATCCGCGCCCATCCCCTCGGCCTGCTGATCTCCTCGGGCGAGGACGGCCCCCTCGCCAATCCGGTGCCGTTCCTGCTCGATGCGGCAGCGGCGCCGAAGGGCGTGGTCAGGGCGCATCTGGCCCGCGCCAACCGGCAATGGCAGGCGCTCGCGGCCGGTGAGCCCGCCCTCGCCGTCTTCCAGGGCGTCGATACCTATGTGACGCCCTTCTGGTACGAGACGAAAAAGGAGACAGGCAAGGTCGTGCCGACGTGGAACTATGCGATCGTGCAGGTGCGCGGCCCGGTGCGCGTCATCGAAGACCGGGAATGGCTGCGGCGCCAGATCACGGCGCTGACCGCGCAGCACGAGGAGGGCCGCACGCAACCCTGGGCCGTGACGGACGCGCCGGAGGATTTCGTGGCGGCGCAGCTCAAGGGCATCGTCGGCATCGAGATGACGATCGAGAGCATCGAGGGCAAGTGGAAGGTGAGCCAGAACCGCCCCGCCCCCGACCGCATCGGCGTCGCCGAAGGCCTCGCCGCCGAGACCGACCCGCAGGCTGCCCGGATGGAGCGGCTGGTGCGAGACTATGGTGGGGTGTGAGGTGTGATGGCTGCCAGCGAATGAAGCACCATATGCTCCATTTCCCTCTAGACCGTAAACCCATAAACGGCTCTGGGTTCCCTGACGGTGGCAATCGTGATTCAAGCTCCTTTTCGGGAGCTTTGCGAGATCGTGTCCATCCGCATCTGGCTACGCGGTTATGAGTCTACGGCCTAGTAGCCTTGAAAGGGCCGATTAAGAGGCCATGAACTTTTCTTATATAGTTCTTGGAGCGGCTGACTGACGTACTGCTGGATCGCTGCCGAATGCGTGTAGCTCAACTCGCGAAAGCGCCCAAGCATCTGGTAGCACCTGGCAAGTGGACCTCAGGCCGCATTGCACACGCTGCCTTTCCGCTGCATCCGCGGAATGCAATAAAGCTCGGACCGGCCTTCCGTTGGCGCGTTGATGGACTTGAGACGGGCGAGCGCAAATTCTTGCTTCTGACCTTCTTCCGAGCGGATCGGGAGAACTTTGGTGCTTGGCTGGCCGAACAGCACCTAAATGACGATATCTTGGTCTTGATCCGCCTTGAGGATCACGGCACTCACCCCGGGCTTCACGTTCATGTCTGCTGCGATCCAGAAACGCTACCCCCGATCGGTCGTCAGAGCTACGGGGGTATGCAGCGCCTGCCGAACCGGCACTATCGTCGGCGGGGCGCGTTCACCGAGCAAGATGCCTTGTCTCTGGCGTATGGTTTCTTCAAAGTGGCGTCCAAGACCGTTGGAGGTCTGCTGTGAATCCGGTCGACGTTCTTCAAAAAGCCCTTTGCGGCACGATCACCACGCGGCATCTCGCTGGCGGCGTGATTGCCGTCGGCACCGAATTTAGCCTCTCGGATGGGGATCGCATCGGCTTCTATGTTACAAGCGCGAATGATGGCTTTTGGATATCTGACGATGGAACGACGATTCCATTCCTGGAGGCACAAGGGATTTCGTTCGATGGGAGCACCCGAGCAAGTGCGTTATCGGAGCTCCTCGCGGAATACGGGTTTTCCTTTAACGAGTCCGACGCGGAACTAATAAGCGGCCCATTTGACGAAGAGGCGCTGCCGGAAGCTGCAATGCGTTTCGTCAGTCTACGGCTTCGGCTGCAGGATTTCCTCCTGCTTCATCCAAAATCCGTCGCGAACACATTCAAAGACGACGTACGTCGAGCGATGGAAATTGCGCTTGAGGGAAAAGCCCATCTAGCGTTCGACAAAATTGTTAGCGACCATCTACCTGATATTGTTGCAGATGCCGTCGTAGAACGGCATGGCGTTACGCCAATAGCCGTTTTTTTTGGAACGAACGACATGCGCCTGACCGAGGCTCAGGTCTTACGTCTGGAAGCTAAATACCAGGCGCAAATCCCCCTTCGAGTCGTGTCGATTGTGGAGAGCCAACGGCCGACGGCGTTATCATCCCGTGTTCTTGGCCGTGCCATGAACCGGCTCGACAAGGTTCTCGTTTTTCGGGGCGAGGAACAATCAGCGATGCACGCATTAATGGAGCTGATCGGTGTCGATCTGACGATTAACAGTTTGCCCCATTAGCGCAGTATCTACGTAAACTGCGGACGGGCGTTATTCCCCTACACCCACTCCAATGTTGGAGCGCCGCAGCAATTTCTAACATGATTGGGGGGAATGGTGCCCAGAGCTGGAATCGAACCAGCGACACTGCGATTTTCAGTCGCATGCTCTACCAACTGAGCTATCTGGGCCCACGCTCGCCGCGCCTTGCGGCGCCGCTGCGGACGATGCGCTTATAGAGAGTGCGGCGGCGCCTGTCCAGCCGGGTGATGCGGAGTTCCACAGGCAGGTTGATCCGCATGGGAGAACGGCGCCGTCGATGCCGTCACGCCCGGCGCTTATCCAGGCACCCACGTCCTGTGGAAGCCCGCGACATGCTCCAAGGCGTGGATGGCCGGGACAGGCCCGGCCATGACGAGAGGACCCGGACAAGACTGAAAGGGCGGTCGTCGCCGGTCGCGGTCAGTCCTCGCCGGTGCGGCGCCGATCGCCCTCGCCCGCCCCGCCGTCGTCGGGCAGGTCGTCGTCCTCGGCGGCGGGGATGGCGTAGCTGCCGCTCAGCCAGCGGTTGAGGTCCACATCGGCGCAGCGCGAGGAACAGAAGGGGCGCCAGCGCTCGACACGCGGCTTGCCGCAGATGGGACACGCCGGGGCCCTTGCCTCGTCGTTGGCCGGCTTCGTCGCGAAATCCTTGATGGTCCGAACTCCCTGAGGCATCGACGTCCCGTCACACGGCATTGAGCCAGCTGAGGCGCACGGGATAACCCTCGCCCTCCAGGATGGCGACCGTCTCCTGCAGCGGCAAGCCCACCACGGCCGTGTAGGAGCCAACGAGCTTGACGATGAAGCAGCCGGCCAGGCCCTGGATGGCGTAGCCGCCGGCCTTGCCGCGCCATTCGCCGGAGGCGAGATAGCTCTCGAGCTCGTCGCGCGACAGGTTCTTGAAGCGCACGCGCGTCTCCACCACCCGCTCGCGCAGCTTGCCGGCGGGCGTCGCGACGCAGATCCCGGTGTGGACGCGATGCACGCGGCCGGAGAGCAGGCGCAGGCATTGCGCCGCCTCGTCCACCACCTCCGCCTTGGGCAGGATGCGCCGGCCGACGGAAACCACCGTGTCGGCGGAGACGAGGAAGGCCTCGGCCAGCTCCTCGCGCCCGCGCGCCACGGCGAGCGCAGCTTCCGCCTTCTCGCGCGCGAGGCGGCGGGCATGATCGCGCGGCTTCTCGCCCCGCCGGGGCGTCTCGTCGAGATCGGCCGGCAGGACGGCGTCGGGCTCGAGCCCCGCCTGCTGCAGGAGCGCGAGCCGCCGGGGCGAGCCAGATGCCAGTATGAGCCTGGGGCGCCAGCCGCCGGCCGGGTTGGGCTTCAAGGACAAACCTCTCTCCGCATCGAACGTAGGGTCGGCCGCGCGCGGCGCGTCTGCATCACTTGAAGCGGTAGGTGATGCGCCCCTTGGTCAGATCATAGGGTGTCATCTCGACGAGGACACGGTCACCGGCAAGGACGCGGATGCGGTTCTTGCGCATCTTGCCCGCCGTATGGGCGATGATTTCGTGATCGTTCTCCAGCTTCACACGAAACATCGCGTTGGGAAGCAATTCGGTGACGACCCCAGGAAACTCGAGCAGCTCTTCTTTCGACATGCTCTGACCAGCTCTGACAGCGAAACGGCGCGGAAACTAATCGAAAGGTGAAGTCTTGTGAACTGGGCCATTGGATGGATTTCACGCGCCCGCCGGCCCGCGGCGTGGTGCCTCGCCAGCGGTCTCCCCCGGCGCGGCGGCGGCTTCATCGCCCTTCGAGCGGGCAGCGTCCGCGCGCGCCATGCGGCGGTAGCGCATGACGCCCACCGGGATGAGCGCGAGATAGACGATCACGCCGATGGCGAGAACCTGGAAGGTGAAGCTGACGAGCAGCGCCGCGAAAAGAACGACGATCGCAAAGAGCGGCAGCACCTTCTCGCGCGGCACGCGGCTGCCCAGCGTCTTGCCGGCATAGGTCGGGATGCGGCTCACCATGAGGAAGGCGATGCCGACGAGATAGGCGGCGACGAAAGGGGCAGCGATTCCGTCGACCGGCAGGCCGAGCATGTAGAGATAGATCGGGAGAAGGGCACAGATGGCCCCCGCCGGCGCCGCCATGCCGACAAAGTAGTTCTTCTGCCAGTCCGGCCGGGCCGGGTCGTCGATCATGACGTTGAAACGCGCAAGGCGCAGGGCCGCCGCGATGGCAAAGACGAGCGCCGCGATCCAGCCGATCGACCTGAGCTCGTGCAGCACGAAACTGTAGAGGATGAGCGCCGGCGCCACGCCGAAATTGACGAAGTCCGACAGCGAATCGAGCTCGGCGCCGAAGCGCGAGGTGCCCTTGAGCAGACGCGCCACACGCCCGTCGATGCCGTCGAGGATGGCAGCGATGACGATGGCGATCATCGCCGGCTCGAGCCGCTCCTCGATGGCGAGGCGGATAGCGGTGAGACCGAGGCAGAGCGCGAGCAGGGTGATGACGTTCGGCACCAGCACGCGCAGCGGAATCGGCGTGAAGCGCCGGCGGCGCGCCTCCTCCGGATCCGGCGCGAAGGGCGGGAAAAGATCAGTCATCGCGGGTCATTCTCGGGCAAAGGCGCCGCCGGCACAACCTCAGGCGCTGCGGAAGGCGCGCGGCCCCTCCTCCGACCTTAGGTCGGCGATCACTGTCTCGCCGGCGATGGTGAGTTGGCCTAGTCCGACGAGCGGCTGGATGCCCGCCGGCAGATAGACATCGACGCGCGAGCCGAAGCGGATGAGGCCGAAGCGCTCGCCCGCGACGAGCGTGTCGCCCTCGTGCACGAAGCTGACGATGCGCCGGGCGACGAGCCCGGCGATCTGCACCACGCCGATGCGATGGGGGCCGGACTCGATGACGAGGCCATTGCGCTCGTTGTTCTCGCTCGCCTTGTCGAGTTCGGCGTTGATGAACAGGCCGGGCGTGTAGACGATGCGCGCGATGCGGCCGGGCACCGGGGCGCGGTTCACATGGCAGTCGAAGACGTTCATGAAGATGGAGACGCGCGTGTGCGGCTCCTCGCTCAACGCGAGCTCCGGCGGCGGCACCACCGTGGCGATGCCGCTGACGCGCCCGTCCGCCGGAGCGATGACAAGGCCGTCACGCGTCGGCGTCACACGCTCGGGATCGCGGAAGAAATAGCAGATCCAGAGCGTGATGATGAGGCCGATCCAGCCGAAGGGCGCCCACAGGTGCCCGAGGACGAGCGAGGCCACCGCGGCGATGGCGATGAAGGGATAGCCCTCCTTATGGATCGGCGTCAGCGTCTTGCGGATCGATTCGTAGATGGACATCTCTTGCTCTCGCATCGGCACTGTGCCGCCGGGACCCGGACCCTGTCCCCTTGGCGGAAGTCGTCATCCGGCCGGTGGAAGCCGGTTCCGTCATGAAAACGCAAACCCAGCAGGGGCGCGCCGTCGCGACAGCGACGCTGCTCGCAACCCGCGCCCTGCACGGGATCCGCGTGGCGCAGTGGGATGGCAGGCCTTGGACCGCCCGTCAACCCGCCGTCAGGCTCAGGCGCAGGCTTTCGCCCTCCTCCTCGGCGGCACGCTTGAGCTTCTCGCGGGCCTCGTCGGCCTCGCGCTGGCGGTTCCACATGGCGGCGTAGAGGCCGCCTGCCGCCAGCAGCCCGTCATGGGTGCCACGTTCGGCGATCACGCCCTTGTCGAGCACGATGATCTCGTCGGCGCCGACCACGGTGGAAAGGCGGTGGGCGATCACCAGCGTCGTTCGGCCGCGCGACACCCGGTCCAGCGCGTCCTGGATCTCCTTCTCGGTGAAACTGTCGAGGGCCGAGGTCGCCTCGTCGAGCACCAGGATGGGCGGGCCCTTCAGGATGGTGCGGGCGATCGCCACCCGCTGTTTCTCGCCTCCCGAGAGCTTGAGGCCGCGCTCACCGACGGGCGTGTCGTAGCCCTCCGGCAACGATCGGATGAAGGTGTCGATCTGCGCGAGGCGCGCGGCCTCTGCGACCTCTTCCTCATCCGCCTCCCAGCGGCCGTAGCGGATGTTGTAGCCGATGGTGTCGTTGAACAGCACCGTGTCCTGCGGGACCATGCCGATCTTCTCGCGCAGGCTGGCCTGCTGCACGGCGGCAATGTCCTGCCCGTCGATCAGAATACGGCCGCCGCTCGGCTCGTAGAAGCGGAACAGCAGGCGCGAGATGGTCGACTTGCCGGCGCCCGAGGGGCCGACGATGGCGACCGTGCGCCCCGCCGGGACCTCGAAGGAGATGCCCTTGAGGATCTCCCGCTCCGGCACGTAGGAGAAGCGCACGTCCTCGAAGCGCACCGTGCCTTCGCCGACGGCGAGTGGCTTGGCACCGGGCCTGTCGCTCACCTCCGGGTGGCGGGCGAGGATCGAGAACATGTCGTCGATGTCGATGAGTGCCTGCTTGATCTCGCGATAGAGCATGCCCATGAAGTTGAGCGGAATGTAGAGCTGGATCAGCATGGCGTTGACCATGACGAAGCCGCCGACCGTCGTGCGGCCCGCGCGCACGTCGAACACCGCCATCACCATGGCTGCCGTCAGGCCGAGCGTGAAGATGATGGCCTGGCCGGCGTTGAGCACGGCAAGCGAGGTATAGGTCTCGATGCTGGCGCGCTCGTAACGCTCGACCGAGCGGTCGTAACGGCGGATCTCGCGCTCCTCCGCGCCGAAATACTTCACCGTTTCGTAGTTGAGCAGCGAATCCACGGCCTTGGTATTGGCATCGGTGTCCGATTCGTTCATGCGCCGGCGGATGCCGATGCGCCACTCCGTCGCCTGATAGGTGAAGGCGAGATAGACGACGACCATGACGAAGACCACGGCGGCGTAGCGCCAGTCGAACTGCAGCCAGAGGACGGCCATCACCAGCAGGAATTCGATGATCGTGGGCACGAGCTGCAGCACCGCAAGGCGCACCAGTTCCTCGATGCCGGTACGGCCGCGCTCGAGGACGCGCGTCAGCCCGCCCGTCTTGCGCTCCAGATGGAAGCGCAGGGAGAGCTGGTGCATGTGCTCGAACGTCTTGAGTGCCAGGCGCCGCACGGCATTCATGGCCACCGAGGCAAAAACGCCGTCGCGCAATTGCGTGAGCGCGGCCATGAGCATGCGGGTGAGGCCGTAGAGCACCGTGAGTGTCACGGCCCCGGCCCACAGTGGCGCCGTGGTCTGCGCGCCGGCACCCCCGAGTTCGCCGGTCAGCGCGTCCGTCGCCCATTTGAAGCTGTAGGGCATCAGGACGGTGACGATCTTCGCCGCCAGAAGGAGGGCGAAGGCGATGTAGATGCGCAGGCGCAGGTCCGCCCGGTCGTGCGGCCACAGATAGGGCCACAGCCGCACCATGGTGCCTGCGATACCCGGCCGGTGCGACGCTGCGGCAGGCCCCTGCGCGGCCGTTTCCGGCGCGGCGAGGCCGGTTGCTTGGTCAGCCATTCAGAAAGATTCCAGACAGAACGCGCCCCTCATATAGGCCCGGCTGGCCGTTTGTGCACCCTGCCGATGACAGGGTGCTGCAGCGCGCCGCGGCGTTTGCGCTCGAAGGGCCGTCCCACCGCTCACCGTCGGGCGTCGCCGTTGGGCAGCACGAAAACCTGGCCGGGATAGATCAGGTCGGGATTGCGGATCTGCTCCTGATTGGCGTCGTATATCACCGTGTAGCGGATGCCGTGGCCATAGATGCGCCGGCTAATCCGCCAGAGGCTGTCGCCGCGGGAGACAACCGCGGTGCGCACCTCGGGCACCACGACGACTGCCTCGCCTCCGGCGGGCCGGGCCGCTTCGGCTGGCGCGACCTCCCCCTGCCCGGCCGGGACGCTCGATACTTCCGGCGAGGCCGGCCCGGTCGGCGCCGCCGCTCCCTGTGCGGCCGGGGCGGTGGAAACAGCCACGGCCGCTTCCGGCCCCGGCATGGTGAAGGGCACCTCGGCGCGCGACAGCACGGCTCCGGTTCCGGGATCCACATCATCGAGGCGCACGCGGTAGTCGCCCGGCGCCACGCCGCGCTCGACGGAGAAGGACAGGCGCCCGTCGGCCGGTACGTCGCCCGCCGCCAGATAGCTGTCGTTGAGATAGAGCCGCACCGTGGCGCCAGGAGCCCCGCGGCCTGACACGAAGAGCCTGCCCCCGCCTTCCACATCGACCGCATCGATGGCGACGCCGACCCGCTCGGTCGCCTGCCCTGCCGCCGGCGAATCCGCCGTCGCGGGGGTACCGGTGCCGGGCGCCGCAGGCGCCGCGCCTGCGGGCGGCTGAACCTGGTCGGCTCCGTCCCCGGCAGGCCGGGCGGGCGGCGTTTCCTGAACGCCCTGCTGAGCGTTCTGCGGCGCGACCGAAGGTGCCTGAGCGACGGTCGTCTCGGGGCGCGACAGCACCTGCGTCGGTGCGTTCGGGGTGGCGAGGGCCACCATGGGCTGCTGCTTCTTGTCGTCGGCGACGACCACCGTCACCGACTGGCCGGAGTGCTGCGTGCGCCCCTCGGCATCGGTCAGACGCAGGGTCAGTTCGAAGGTGCCGGCCGGCAGGGCCGGCGGTGTCATGGCGAACTGGCCCGCTGCATCGGTCGACGCCTCGGCGAAGGGCTCGCCGTTGCGCAGGAGCTCGACCTTGCCGTTGGGCGCGGCGCGGCCGGCGATGACGGCCTCGCCGCTCGGCTCGACGCGGACGATATCGAAGGATGGCACGACGGGCTGCGAGGCTGCCGGCGCCTGCGGCGCTGCCGGCTGCGCTTCGGCATGCTGCTGCGCCTTGCCCGCCTCCGGGTTCTGGACCGCACCACCCCTGGTCGCCTCGCCGTTGGCCGTGTCGTCCTTGGGCTCATCGCCGGAAGGCCTGTCGCCGGTCGTCGTCGGTGCAGCGGGCGCGCCCCGGCCGGGTACATCGGTTGCGACGACGGGCAAATCACGCTGCGCCCGCTGCCCGGCCTCTCGCGGAATGCCGAAAAGATAGACGATGAGTCCCAGGGCGATAACCCCTGCGACCGCAATGGCAACTTGCGAGTTGCGGGACAGGACCATATGCGACGAACCCCCGATTATCCGATTGCCCAAGCTAGCGGCGTTGACATGCGCTCGCCATATCCTTCTGAGCCGGCGGCACGTTTGCGCTCTCCGGCGACAGTGCTTGCCACATCAACCTTGCCTGTGCCGTTCCGGAACATCTCACGCTTCGTGACTTGACCGGAAGCGCCGGGACAAGCAAACCCCTAGGTCATGAGCAAGATTCGATCCATTTGCGTCTACTGCGGTTCGGCGGCCGGGGACGAGCCTGCCCATGCGGCTGCGGCAAAAACACTCGGCGCAGCCATGGCCGAGAAGGGCATCGGCCTCGTCTACGGCGGCGGCAACATCGGCCTCATGGGCACCGTGGCGCGCGCCGTCCTGGATGCAGGCGGGCGCGTGACAGGCATCATTCCCGAATTCCTCAAGAAGCGCGAGGTGATGCTGACGGACGCGCAGGAGACGATCGTCGTCCCCGACATGCATACGCGCAAGCGCATGATGTACGAGCGGGCGGACGCCTTCGTCGCCATGCCGGGCGGCATCGGCACGCTGGAGGAACTCGTCGAACAGCTCACCTGGGCCCAGCTCGGCCAGCATCGCAAGCCGGTCCTGCTGCTCAACACGCGGGACTTCTGGCGCCCGCTGCTGCAGCTGTTCGCCCACATGCGCAACGAAGGCTTCATCCGCCCCGGCTTCGAAGTGTCCTATCTCGTCGCCGAGAAGGTGGGCGACGTGATACCGATGATCGAGCAAGCGGCCGCCCGCGTCAGCGACGAGGAGCGGGAAGCCAAGATGCCGCTCGGCGAGCGGTTCTGAGGAGCCACTCCACGCGTCATGGCCGGGCTCGTCATGGCCACCCAAATCACTGACAGCATCAAGGTTCCAGAGGCACGGATGCCCGCGACAAGCGCGGGCATGACGGTGGGGCGTGCCCTCACTCCCTCCCCGCGCCGCTCCTGACGAGCTTGTAGACGACCGAATCCGTCAGGGCCTGGAAAGAGGCATCGATGATGTTGGCCGAGACGCCGACGGTGCACCAGCGTTCGCCGGTCTCGTCGCCGGATTCGATGAGCACGCGCGTCACAGCGTCCGAGCCGCCCTGGAAGATGCGCACCTTGTAGTCGACAAGTTCCAGGCCCTCGATGAAGCGCTGGTACTTGCCGAGGTCCTTGCGCAGGGCGAGGTCGAGGGCGTTGACGGGGCCATTGCCCTCGGCGGCGGAAATGAGGATCTCGTCGCCCACCTTCACCTTGACGATGGCCTCGGCCACGGTGACGAGTTCGCCGATGGCATTGTAGCGTCGCTCCACGTTGACGCTGAAGCGCTCCACCATGAAGAACTCCGGCACCTCGCCGAGCACGCGCTTGGCGAGCAGGAAGAAGGATGCGTCCGCCCCTTCGTAGGCATAGCCCTGGGCCTCCTTCTCCTTCACCGCCTCGAGCAGGCGGGAGATGCGCGGGTCGGCACGGTCGACATGGAGCCCGACGCGCTCCAGACCGGCAAGCAGGTTGGACCGGCCGGCCTGATCGGAGACGAGCACCTGCCTGGCGTTGCCGACGCTCTCCGGCGCCACGTGCTCGTAGGTGCGCGGATCCTTCAGCACGGCCGAGGCGTGGATGCCAGCCTTGGTGGCGAAGGCGCTCGCGCCGACATAGGGCGCGTGGCGGTTCGGCGCGCGGTTGAGGATCTCGTCGAGCGCGCGCGAGAGCTGGGTGATACCTGCCAAAGCCTCCTCGTCGACGCCGATCTCGAAGCGGTCGGCGAAGCCCGCCTTCAGCTTCAGCGTCGGGATGAGGCTGATGAGATTGGCATTGCCGCAGCGCTCGCCGAGACCGTTGAGCGTGCCCTGCACCTGCCGCACCCCGGCGTTCACCGCGGCGAGCGAATTGGCGACGGCGCAGCCCGTGTCGTCGTGGGCGTGGATGCCGAGATGGTCGCCCGGCACGTGGCGCGCCACATCGGCGACGATGGCAGCGACTTCCTCCGGCAAGGTGCCGCCGTTGGTGTCGCACAGCACCACCCAGCGCGCGCCGGCCTCATAGGCCGCCTTGGCGCAGGCGAGCGCATAGTCGCGGTTGGCCTTGTAGCCGTCGAAGAAATGCTCGCAGTCGAGCATCACCTCGCGCCCGGCGGCCCTCGCCGCGGCGACGCTCTCGCGGATGCCGGCGAGGTTCTCCTCGAGGCTCGTCTCCAGCGCCACGGTGACCTGGTAGTCCCAGGACTTGGCGACGAAACAGATAGTGTCGGCCTTCGCCTCCAGCAGCGCCGCCACGCCCGGATCGTTGGCGACGGAGCGGCCGGCGCGCTTCGTCATGCCGAAGGCGGCGAACTTCGCGCGTTCCGTGCGCCTCGCCGCGAAGAACTCGGTATCGAGCGGGTTGGCGCCGGGATAGCCGCCTTCCACATAGTCGATGCCCAGCTTGTCGAGCAGGCCCGCGATGAGGCGCTTGTCCTCCAGCGAGAAGTCGACGCCCGTGGTCTGGGCGCCGTCGCGCAGGGTGGTGTCGTAGAGATAGACGCGCTCTCGCGTTGTCATGAGGCTGGTCCTTCCCCTGCCGCCGGCAGGGCTTTTTCCATGCGGGTGCTGCCGAGCCATTCCTCGCCGCGCATGACCGTGTTGCGGTGCTGCGCGAGATAGCCGCGCCGTTCGAAGAAAGGCCGCGCCGCATCGCTCGCATCCGTCGTCAGGCGCTTCGCCGCGCGGGCGCCGGCGAGCTTCTCCAGCGCGTCGCACAGGGCGTTGCCGACACCCTGGCGGGCGAATTCGGGATGCACGTAGATCATGTCGATGTGATCGGCGCCCTTGAGTGCAGCGAAGCCCACCGGCATGCCGCCGATGGTGGCGACGATGGTCAGCATGCCGGCGAGCGTGTCGCCGAAGGCCGCCTCGTCGTCGGCAAGCATCATCCAGGCTTCCTGCTGCGCCTCGCTGTAGTCCTCGCCGGTCAGCTCCGCGATGCTGGCGCGGAAGATCAAGGCGAGCTCCGGCACGTCGGCCGGCAGGAAGGGCCGGAGCGCGGGAGCGGGCAGCGCCTGGGCGCTCATCGCTTCACCTCCCAGGTGGTGACGGGCTCGCCGGTCGCGGGGTCCTTGCCGTCCTTCAGCTGGATGCCCATGGCGGCGAGCTCGTCGCGGATGCGATCGGATTCGGCCCAGTTCTTCGCCTTGCGGGCGGCGAGGCGGGCGGCGATGAGGGTGTCGATCTCCGCCCGCTCCTCCGCCGTCACCTCTCTCGTATGCAAATCGATACCGAGAATATCCAGGCAGAATTTTGCCCGACCGGCCATTTCCGACCGCTTGCCAGCTGCCGTAAAACCGGAATATCCGTCACCAAAACCGACAGATCCAATCTGATCATCGGCGGGATCATCCAAATTCGCCCAATACCCCCAATTCATTAGCTCGTTAATACGCTTTATAGCTTCTGGCGTATTCAGATCATCTTTGAGAGCCGCCAAGAATTTCTCGTCCGGCACAGGCACTACGGCTTGGTCGTCGGATAACCGGCGCCGCCACCGCTGCAGCGTCTTCTCCTGCTCCTCCAGCGCCCTCACCGTCCAGTCGATCGGCTGGCGGTAATGGGTGCGCAGCATGGCGAGCCGGAGCACGGCGCCCGGCCAGGAGCGGCCGCCGAAGCTATCCGTCGCGAGCAATTCGTGAATGGTGACGAAGTTGCCGAGCGACTTCGACATCTTCTCGCCCTCGACCATCAGGAAGCCGTTGTGCAGCCAGAAGTTGGCCATGCGGCCGGTGTCGAAGGCGCAGCAGCTCTGGGCGATCTCGTTCTCGTGGTGCGGGAAGACGAGATCGATGCCGCCGCCGTGGATGTCGAAGACGTTCTTCGCCGGGTCTTCGCAGGCGAGGCCGCCGCCGAAGGGCTCAAGGAGCTTCGCCATGGCCATGGCGGAGCACTCGATGTGCCAGCCCGGCCTGCCCTTCGCCGCGATGCCGCAGGGGCTCTCCCACCCCGGCTCGCCCTCCTTCGAGGGCTTCCACAGGACGAAATCCATCGGGTCGCGCTTGTACGGCGCGACGTCGACGCGCGCGCCCGCCAGCATCTCGTCGAGCGAGCGGCGGGCGAGCGTGCCGTATTTCGGCGCCTTGCCGCGCGCGTCCATGGCGCCCGGGGAGAAGAGCACGTGGTCCTCGGCCACATAGGCGACGCCGCGGGCGACGAGCCGCTCGATGATGGCCTTCATCTCCTCGATGTGGCCCGTAGCGCGCGGCTCCGCGCTCGGCGGAAGGACGCCGAAGGCGGCGATGTCGGCGTGGAACTGCGCCTCGGTCTTCTCCGTGACCTTCGCGATGGCCTCGTTGAGCGGCAGGTCCGGATAGGCGCGGGCGGCGCGGGCGTTGATCTTATCGTCCACGTCCGTGATGTTGCGGACGTAGGTGACGTGGTTTTCCCCATAAATGTGCCGCAGCAAGCGGAACAGCACGTCGAAGACGATGACGGGCCGTGCGTTGCCGATATGGGCATAGTCGTAGACCGTCGGACCGCACACATACATGCGCACGTTCGCCGGATCGATGGGGCGGAAGTCTTCCTTGGTGCGCGTCAGCGTGTTGTGGAGCCGCAACGTCTCTTGAGACATGGATAATGATCTCCTAGCCGCCGGCAGGGAGGGCAATCCGATCTTTGCGAGAGAACAGGACGGCTCCAGCCAGCGGAAACGCTAGCTGCAAATAATGATCGGGCGAATGATCGCGGTGGCCGTCGTCATGGCCGTGATGTTTGCCTTTTCGGCGAGAATCCGTCAAGAGACCTCCGCCGTGAATGCGCGGCCCGCACTCCGCTGTGCGGCGGCGCACCTCGCCCCACGGAACTTTCAGGCTTTGTTCAGCTTCATCATGGAGAGTGCCTTCGGGCCTCGTCCCAACCCACCGTCGCCGACAACAGACACGTCCCCATGCGCCGCGCCTTCGTCCTGACCGGTCTTGCCGCCCACCTCATCGCGCTCGCCCTCCTCCTGCCCGCCGCCGTGACGGCACAGCCGGCGGACGAGGCGACGTTCATCATCCCGGCGAGCGACGGCTACGGCGTCGCAGAATGCCTCGCCACGGGCGACGATTGCGCGGCCGGCGTGGCGCAGGCCTGGTGCACGGCCCAGGGCTACGCCCGCGCGACGCATTTCGGTGTGGTCGACCGCCGGGAGGCAACCGGTTCGCTGAAGGAAGAGGTGGCCGTGACGAGCCGCCGGGGCGCCCCGTCCGTCTCCATCACCTGCTCGGTCGCGCCCTGAGCGGGACGCCTGCGGTCCTGGCAAGCCGGGCCAGCGTCAGCTCTTCAGCCAGTCGGCGCAGCGCGGCGCCTCGCTGTCGCCCCAGGGCATGATGGGTACGCTCGAGGTGGAGTTCTTCGGCGAACCCTCGATGATCCTGTCGGAATAGACGAGATAGACGAGCACGTTGCGCTTGACGTCGCAGCCGCGAACGATCTGCATGCGCTTGAACACGAGCGAGCGGCGCTCGCTGAAGACGACCTCGCCCTGCTCGAACTTGCCCTTGAAGCTGATCGGGCCCACCTGCCGGCACGACAGGGAGATGTCCGACACCTCCTCGGCGACCCCGAACATGCCCTTGACGCCGCCGCGCTCGGGCAAGGTGTAGTGGCAGGCAACGCCATCGGCCACGGGGTCGTCGATGCCATAGACGGCGAGCTTGTCGTCCGGCGTCAGCATCTTCCACACGGTCGATTTCTTGAAGATGAGGTCGGGGCCGTCCGCCCGCGCCGGCACCGCGGCCGCGACGATCACCGCCGCACCCGCCGCGGCTGCCATGAGAAACCGACGAAACGCCATGCATGCCCTCCTGCAGAACTGCAGGATCATATGGGCAGCGCATCCGCCCCGCACCAGCCTCTGCCGACGCCATCGCAGAATCACATCGGAAAAAATCTAAACTATTGATTTTGTTTGATTTTATGCCTCAGAGACGCTAGCCCTGCGGACGGGAGACAGGCAGAATGACCCTCAAGCAGCCAAGGAGCCATGCATGACGGGAACGTTCGAGATCGTATCGCCGCGGCGTGTTGCACGGGCAGAATGGATTCTCTGCCTGGCCGCCAGCGTCATTGCAGCCGCCGGCCTCGCACTCGTGCCGCACCAGCGCTCCGCCGGCCCGCAACTGACGGTGACGCGGCCGCTACCGACCGCCTTCCCCGTCCAGCCGCGCCTGAGGCTCGTCCCGCCTCAGGCGGGTGCGTGGCAGACGCAGCAGATCTTGTGGCCGTCGAGATCGCGGATGTAAGCCCCGTAGTAGTCCGGGTGATAGTGAGGCCGGAGACCGGGTGCTCCTTCGTCGCTCGCGCCCGCCCCGAGAGCCGAGCGGTGGAACGCATCCACCATGACCCGCGAGGACGCGGCGAAAGCAACCGTGACGCCGTTACCGACGGTGGGCACGCGACCGTCGATCGGCCGGCCGATCCAGAACTGCGGGAGGCTTTCCGGGCCGGCAGCATAGCCGAGCCAGCCGTGCGCGCGCTCGTCGAACTGGCATGCGATGCCGAGCACCGCGAGCACGGTGTCGTAGAAGCCCTTGGCGCGTTCGATATCGGACGTTCCCAGCGTGACGTGGCTCAGCATGTCGTCTCCTCGCTTATGGGTCGGCAGGATGCCGGTGCATGGACGCTCTAGCGCACCGGGCTTGATCGCGGTTGCGGATTTGCGCGCACCGTCGGCGGGACCGGCGGAGTTCGTCCGCCGCCAGTCTCGCGCGCTTTAGCCGATGCAACCGACAGTAACTGTCCCGGAGCCTGCGTTGCACAGCGCCCGAGCGATCAATCCGGCGCGCGGACCTGCTGCTCGATCGCTCCGAAGATGGAATGGCCGGCGGCATCGCGCATCTCGATGCGGACGGTATCGCCGAAGCGCAGGAAGGGCGTATGCGGCTCGCCGCGGAGGATCGTTTCCACCATGCGCTGCTCGGCGATGCAGGAATAGCCGCGCCCGCCGTCCGCGACAGGGCGCCCCGGCCCGCCGTCGCGGTCCCGGTTCGACACCGTGCCGGAGCCGATGATGGTGCCGGCACCGAGGCGCCGCGTCCTTGCGGCATGGGCGATCAGCGTCGGGAAATCGAAGGTCATGTCCTCGCCGGCGTTCGGGCAGCCGAAGGCCTTGCCGTTGACGTAGGAGGACAGGGCAAGATGCAGCCGCCCGCCGTCCCACGCCGGGCCGAGTTCGTCCGGCGTCACGGCCACCGGCGAGAAGGCGGACGAGGGCTTCGACTGGAAGAAGCCGAAGCCCTTGGCGAGTTCCCCGGGCACGAGGGCGCGCAGGGAGACGTCGTTGACGAGCATGACGAGCCGGATGAGCCCGCGCGCCGCCGCCGCATTGCTGCCCATCGGCACGTCGCCCGTGACAACGGCGACCTCCGCCTCGAAGTCGATGCCCGAAGCCTCGTCAGCCACCACGATAGCCTCGCGCGGGCCAAGAAGTGCATCGGAGCCACCCTGGTACATCAGCGGGTCTTCCCAGAACGACGCCGGCATCTCGGCACCGCGCGCCTGACGCACCAGTGCGACGTGATTGACATAGGCCGAGCCGTCCGCCCACTGGAAGGCGCGCGGCAGCGGCGCCGCGCAATCATGCTCGTGGAAGCGGAAGGCGGGCACCGAGCCGTGCTCGAGCTGCTCGGCGAGATCCGCGAGGGGCGGCGCGGCGCGCTCCCAGTCGTCGAGCGCCGCCTGCAGGGTCGGAGCGATGAAAAAGGCATCGGTGGCGCGGGTGAGATCCTTCGAGACGACGACGAGGCGGCTGTCGCGGCCGTGCTTGAGCGAGGCGAGTTTCATCTGCTTCGTTTCCTCCCCGGCGAGAACCGTCGCCGACGCGGCTTCTTGCGGATGCACAGCTTAACCCGGTTCGGCGCCGTGCGCGCCGTGTCTCTCGTGCTGCACGCCTTGCCGAGCTTTGCAGCGCCCGCCATCTCGGGTATTCGATCAAATCCTCAGATCTTTCGGGCTGCGCAAAGAGGCAGCGGACGAACGCTGTATGCTGCGCGCGTGACCAGCGGACGGGTGACCGGCAAGAGGCAACGACCTGTAGCACATGAAAGCGATTTCGACGGATCCGGCGGCCACCGCCTCGCCTGCGAGGCAGGTCAGGCTCGCGCTCTCCACCTTCCTGCCCTACCGGCTCAACGTCGTGGCCCAGCTGGTGGCCGAGGCGCTGGCCGAGAGCTATGCGGAAACCTTCGGGCTCGGCATCCCCGAGTGGCGCGTCATCGCCACGCTCGGCGAGTATGACGAGATGACGGCGCGCGACATCGGTCGCCACAGCCGCATGCACAAGACGAAGGTGTCACGCGCCATCAGCGCGCTGGACGAGCGCGGGCTCATCGACCGGCGCTCCAACGAGGAGGACCGGCGCGAGGCCTTCGTCTCACTGTCGCGCGAGGGCCGGGAAACCTATGCTGCCATCGTGCCGATCGCGCTCGGCTTCGCGGAGCGGCTGACCGACGGCGTCCCGCAGGAGGACCTCGCCGCCTTCGGCCGCGTCATCGAGCACCTCATGCAGCGCTGCGCCGCCCTGCACGAAGAGCCGCCGGCGATTGATCAGTGAGACGCGCTCGGCTAAGCCATTGACGAGTGCCCGCCGCCGTCCGCATGGCTCCAGACGGCGCCGCGACACACTTTGGTCGATGTCTCGTTGTCCTAATTCGCCGGTTCCACGTCCGCTGTCCCGCCGCCCCGAGAAGGATCGATGGTTGCTCGCTCACTGAAGTTCGCTGTTGCGACCGTCGCCTTCGTCGTCGCCGCCACCTCCGCACTCGCGCAATCGCCGGTCTGCGACCGCTACCGGGCCGAACTCGCCTCCCTGCAGGCGGGGCCAGACCCTCGTGCGCGCCAGTACGAGACGGCGGCTCGGCGCCAGCGGCAGGAACTCGACCGCACGCGCGCCTATTTCGACCAGCTCGGCTGCAGCCGGGGCCGCTTCCTGTTCTTCGGCGATGCGCCGCCGCCCGAGTGCAACGGCCTGGCCGGCCGCATCAGACAGATGGAGAACAATCTCGAGCAGCTGCTGGCCACCGCCGACCGTCTCGGCGGCGGGCCGGGCGTCGAGCAGCGTCGCCGACACCTGCAAGGGATGATCGCCCGCGAGTGTCAGCCGGGTGGGCGCCCGCGCGGCTTCTTCGAAAGCCTCTTCGGTGGCGGCCTGCCCCCGGATGAGCCGGTGCCCGAGATGACCGAGGTACCCCTCGACGAGGCTCAGCGCTTCGGTGGCTCGCGCGCTGTCTGCGTGCGCACCTGCGACGGTTATTTTTTCCCGCTCGGAGCGAGCCCCGGCGGGCGCGAGGGCGGACGCAGCATGTGCCAGGCGCTGTGTCCCGGCGCCGCGACCGATCTCTATTTCATGCCGCAGGGCGGCGCCATCGAGCAGGCCGCGAGTTGGTCCGGCCAGCCCTACACGGCGATGCCCAACGCCGGCCGCTACAAGAAGACCTTCGACCCGGCCTGCAGCTGCAAGAGCCAGAACGAGACCTGGGCCGAGGTGCTGCAGCGGGCCGAGCAAATGATCGAGGGCCGCAAGGGCGACATCATCGTCACGGCCGAGAAGGCCGAGGAACTGTCGCGGCCCAAGCAGGAGGCGCCGCAGCGCAGCCGCACGCAAGAGGCCAAGAAGCCGGCGGATGCGGAAGAAGAAGCGGGCGAATCGGCGAGCGCCCTGCCCACGGGCTCGAGCGAATCGTCGGGCATCGATGCCGGCGCCATCGAGGACACCGGGCCGACGGTGGATCAGCACGAGGGTCCCACGCAGGACGTCACCCGCCCCGACGGCGTGCGCACCCGCGTGCGCATCGTTGCCCCGAACGTCGTCGCCGTGCCAAAGGTCGAAGGGCCGGTGCCGAACAGGTAGGACTGCCTGCCCTGCCCCTGCCCTTGGGGCATGTCAGATCTTGGGGCATGCCCGGTCTTGGCGCAGCCCGGTCTTGGCGCAGTTCGGTCTTGGCGCAGTCCGTCATGCCCGCGCTTAACGCGGGCATCCACGCCGCAACGCTGGCGCTTGGGCGGGCAGTCGTGGATGGCCGCGACGAGCGCGGCCATGACGGCGGGGGTGTTGCGCCGGGAGCGTCTCGGCCGGAGCGTCTTGGCCGGAGCGTCTTGGCCATCCACGCCTTTGAACTTGCGCGACTTTTCAAGGCACACATACCAACAAGGGGGCAGGCATGCTCCAGCGGCTCGACCGCCACGCGATATCATTCAACCTTTCGGTTGACAGTTAATCTACGTACCCTATATTCAACCATATGGTTGAATTAAACGCACCCCAACTCGACACCGTCTTCCACGCTCTCGGCGATGCTACGCGCCGGCACATGCTGCACGCGCTTGCCGGCGGCGAACGCACGGTCGGCCAGCTCGCCGAGCCTTTCGCCATCTCGCTCGCAGCGGCCTCGAAACATATCAAGGCGCTGGAGAATGCCGGGCTCATCCGGCGCGAGATCAGGGGCCGCACGCATGTGTGCCGCCTCGATCCCGGGCCGCTCGCCAGCGCCCATCACTGGCTGAGCTTCTACGAGCGCTTCTGGACAGGACGTCTCGATGTGCTCGAGATGCTCCTGCGCGCGGAGGACGCCGGCCGCTCCCCCACCCCCGAAGGAGAGGAACAATGACCGAGCGAGCCACCCTCGACGCCTATGGCATGCTGACCGAACCGGCCACGCTCAAGATCCAGCGTCTTCTGCCGGGCCCAGTGGAACGCATCTGGGCCTATCTTACGGAGGGCGACCTCAGGCGCCGCTGGCTCGCGGCCGGAGACATGGAGATGAGGGTCGGCGCGCCCTTCGAGTTCGTCTGGCGCAACGATGAGCTGACGGATCCGCCGGGCCAGCGGCCATCCGGCTATTCGGAAGAGCACCGGATGCAGAGCCGCCTCACGGAGGTCGATCCGCCCCGCCGACTATCCTTCACCTGGAACGGCAGCGGCGATGTCACCTTCGAACTCGAGCCGCAAGGCGAGGCGGTGCTGCTCACCGTCACCCACCGCCGCCTGCCCGACCGCTCGAGCCTGCTCAAGGTCAGCGCCGGCTGGCACATGCATCTCGACATTCTGGTCGCCCGCGCTTCGGGCACGGAACCCACACCGTTCTGGGACAGCTGGCAGCGTCTGCAGCAGGATTACGACCGCCGGCTGCCCGCCTGAAGCCCATCGCGACGAGATGCAATCCGATCGGGGTCCGGGCCCGACAGGAGCCTTCGTCAGGCCGTGCGGCCCTCGAGCCGCGCGGCCGCCTTGTTCCGGCCGATGAGCGGCAGCAGCGCCGCGAGTTCCGGCCCGTGGTCGAGGCCGGTGAGCGCCTGCCTGAGCGGCATGAAGAGTGCCCTGCCCCGGGCACCGGTCTCGGCCTTCACCTGATCCGTCCAGCCCTTCCAAGTCGCCCCGTCCCACGGCTCGTCCGGCAGAAGGGCGCGCGCCTTGGCGACGAGCGCCGCGTCCGTCACGACGGGCGCGATCTCGCCGGCGACCACCTCCCACCACGTCGCCACATCCGCCAGGCGCACGAGGTTGCCGCGCACCGCTTCCCAGAAGGCGGCGCCGCCACCGACCCCGAGCGCCGCCAGACGCGGCCGGGCCTCATCGTAGGGCATCGCGTGCAGCAGCCTGGCATTGAGGCCGTCGAGCTCGGCCTCGTCGAACTTGGCCGGCGCATGCGACAGGCGGCCGAGATCGGCAAGACCGGCGAGTTCGTCGAGAGAGGCGACGGGCCTGACAGACTCCGCCGAGCCGACGAGCACGGCAAGGCTCGCAACAGCCATCGGCTCGAGACCGCCATCCCGCAGACCCTTGAGCGAGAGATGGCCGAGACGCTTCGACAGCCCTTCGCCGCTCGCCGTGGTGAGCAGGTTGTGGTGGCCGAAGGCCGGCACCGTGCCGCCCAGCGCCTCGATGATCTCGATCTGCACCGCGGTGTTGGTCACATGGTCCTCGCCACGCACCACATGCGTGATGCCGAGGTCGAGATCGTCGACGACGGACGGCAAAGTGTAGAGATAGGTGCCGTCCTCGCGCCGCAGCACGGGGTCGGAGAGGGAGGCACAGTCGACGTGACTGTCGCCGCGCACGAGGTCGTTCCAGTGGACGACGCGGTGTTCGAGCAGGAAACGCCAGTGCGGCCGCCGCCCCTCGGCCTCCAGCTTCGCCTTGTCCTCCGCCGTCAGCTTCAGCGCGGCCCGGTCGTAGACCGGCGGCAGGCCACGGCCGAGCTGGCGCTTGCGGCGGCGCTCGAGCTCTTCCGGCGTCTCGTAGCAGGGGTAGAGGCGGCCCGCGGCGATGAGCCTGTCCACCGCCGCATCGTAGAGCGCCGTGCGCTCCGACTGGCGCACGGTGACGTCCGGCACAATGCCGAGCCAGGCGAGGTCCTCGACAATGCCGTCGGCAAATTCCCGCGTCGAGCGCGCGAGATCGGTGTCGTCGAGGCGCAGGACGAAACGCCCCCCCTCCCGCCGCGCCAGGAGATAGTTGAGCAGCGCCGTGCGCGCGTTGCCGATGTGCAGGCGACCGGTGGGCGAAGGGGCGAAGCGGACGACGGGAGCGGGCATCAGATGGACCTTATAGGCTTGCCGCCGCAATGCTCGAAGCGAACGGCAGGACAAGTGGCTTATATCAAATATTGGACTTCGCCATCGTCATGCCCGCGCTCGTCGCGGGCATCCACGCCCTGACGTTGCGCAAGGCGGAAAGGCGTGGATGGCCGGGACGAGCCCGGCCATGACGAACGGGGAGGTTGTACCACGCTCTTCACGTTCCATTTGCGTAACTGTCCCCACCGTCATGCCCGCGCTCGTCGCGGGCATCCACGCCTTGACACGATGCGCGACGTGGGAAGCGTGGATGGCAACAGCAACGCGCAGGCGCGTTGCGTCTCCTTTAGGATCTCGCAAGTCGGGCGAGCCCGACTTGCGATGACGAGCCCGGCCATGACGATCCGAGGCCATGATGCTGCCGGCGCGGACCGTCCCTGCCCCTTAAAAATCGATGGCGTCGGCACGGGCTGCGCCCCTTGCCCGGTCCATGCCCGCTTCCGGCACGTGCGCCGGCGCGCCGGTGTCGCGGAAGTGATTGACGATCGGATAGCGCCGGTCGCGACCGAAGTTGCGACGCGTCACCTTGACGCCCGGGGCCGATTGCCGACGCTTGTATTCGGCGAGATAGAGCAGGCGCTCCACCTTCTTCACCGTCGCCTCGTCATGTCCGCGCGCGACGATCTCGGCGACGCGCCGCTCCTCCTCGACGAGCCCGACCAGAATATCGTCGAGGATGTCGTAGGGCGGCAGCGAGTCCTGGTCCTTCTGCCCCTCGCGCAATTCCGCCGTCGGCGCCTTGACGAGGATGTTGGCCGGCACGACCTCGCCGTCCGGCCCCAGGGCGCCAGACGGCTTCCAGCCGTTGCGCAGGGCGGAGAGGCGATAGACCTCGGTCTTGTAGAGGTCCTTGATCGGGTTGAAGCCGCCGTTCATGTCCCCGTAGAGTGTGGCATAACCAGTCGACATTTCCGACTTGTTGCCCGTCGTCACGACCATGGCACCGAACTTGTTGGAGACGGACATGAGCATGGTGCCGCGGGCCCGGCTCTGCAGGTTCTCCTCGGTCACGCCGCGCGGCGTGCCAGCGAAGAGCGGTGCGAGGGCCGCCTCCAGCCCCTCCACCGCGCTGGCGATGGGCAGGATGTCGTAGCGCACGTTGAGCGCCTTCGCGCAGGCTGCGGCGTCATTGAGGCTCTCGCTCGAAGTGTAGCGGTAGGGCAGCATGATGCAGTGGACGCGCTCCGAGCCGAGTGCATCGACGGCCATCGCGGCGCAGAGCGCGGAATCGATGCCGCCCGACAGGCCGAGGACGACACCAGGAAAGCCGCTCTTCTCCACATAGTCGCGCAGGCCGAGTACGCAGGCGGCATAGTCCGCCTGCTCGCCCTCCTCCACCAGCTCGCGCGGAGCCGCGACGCAGCGCCAGCCTCTCGGCTCGCGGCGCCACTCGGTGAGCGCGACGGTCTCGGCAAAGGCCCTGAACTGGCCGGCGAGGCTCGCATCGCCGTTGAGGATAAAGGAGGCGCCGTCGAAGACGAGTTCGTCCTGGCCGCCGACCTGGTTGAGGTATGCCATCGGCAGGCCCGTCTCGGTGACGCGGGCGGCCGCGATGTTGTAACGCTCCAGCATCTTGTCGTGCCAGTAGGGCGAGCCGTTGGGCACGAGCAGGATCTCGCTACCCGTCTCGGCGAGGCACTCGACCACCTCCTCACCCCAGATATCCTCGCAGATCGGCAGGCCGAGGCGCAGGCCACGCAGGCTGACAGGCCCCGGCAGGGGCCCGGCGGCGAAGACGCGCTTCTCGTCGAAGACGCCGTAGTTGGGCAGGTCCACCTTGAAGCGCACGGCGGCGACGGCGCCGGCATCGAGCGCGGCATAGGCGTTGTAGACCTTGCCGTCCTCGTTCCACGGCAGGCCAACGAGGACGGCGGGGCCGCCGTCGGCGGTGTCGCGGGCAAGATCCTCGCAGGCCCGTCTGCAGGCGTCCTGGAAGGCAGGACGGAGCACGAGATCCTCCGCCGGATAGCCGGCAAGGAACAGCTCGGTGAACATCACCACATCCGCCCCCATGGCGGCGGCCTCGGCACGCGCCTTGCGCGCCATGGCGAGATTGGCCGCGATGTCGCCCATGATTGGGTTCAATTGGGCGAGCGCGAGACGGAAGCGATCGATGGGTGTCGTCATGCCTTCGATTTAGCGCGGCCGCGCCTGCCCGGCAACGGCGGCAAGGCGCAACAGGGATGCGCGGTACACGGCGGGGCAGGCCCTCCGGCGCGGCCTTCAGCCAAACCGGTAGGCGTCCATCATGAGGACGCCATACTGCGCGCTCGCGTGCACGCGCTCGCCACGCGCCTCGCCGGCCGCGCCCATGGCGACGAAGAGCGGCAGGAGATGTTCTTCCGTCGGGTGGTTCTCGAGGCCGAAGGGGGCCTTGCGGCGATAGTCGAGGAGATCGTCGGTGCGCCCCTCCTCGATCGCCACGCGCATCCATTCGCCGAAGGCCGAGACCCAGTCGGGCGCCGGTGCATCGAGCGCGTAGCCGCGCCCGAACAACTCGTGCAGGTTGTGCGTCAGCGCCCCGGAACCGACGACGAGCACGCCCTCCCGGCGCAGCGGCGCGAGCGCGCGGCCCAGGGCGAGGTGATGGGCCGGCCCGGAGCGCGGCTGGACGGACAATTGCACGACCGGAATGTCGGCCGCGGGATAGAGCAGCGTGAGCGGCACCCAGGTGCCGTGATCTAAGCCCCTGCCCGCGACGGTGCCGGCTGCGAGCCCCGCCTCGCCAAGGAGCGCCGCGGCCCGCGCCGCGAGCGCCGGGTCGCCCGGCGCGGGATAGGTCATCCGGAACAGTTCCGGCTCGAAATTGCCGAAGTCGTAGATCGTCTCGGGCCGGGCATCGGCCGTCAGGGTAGGAGCGGACGTCATGAAATGCGCCGTGGCGACCAGGATGGCGCGCGGGCGCGGCAACGCAGCGCCGAAGGCCTTGAGGAAACGGTGCGCCTCGGTGTTGTGCAGCACGAGGTTGGGCGCGCCGTGCGACAGGAAGAGCGTCGGCATCAGGGTGGCATCCGGCATCGGCGGCTCCTTGGGCCTCTTTGTTCTTTGCTAACGGCTTCGGAGAACGACATTCCTCTCTCGTCATGCCCGCGTTCGTCGCGGGCACCCACGCCTTGATAGCCCCGCAACGTCCAGGGCGTGGACGGTCGGCACAAGCCCGGCCATGACGATGGTGCGACCCGACCGTCGGGATTGAATATAGCGCCGTCGGCCACCCCGCGCCGTTGCAGCGGCGCAAGACATGGTTTGCGGGCTGGCCCTACCAGATGCCGAAGACGGCGCGCTCGACCAGCGTCGCGCCCCAGACAAAGGCCGCGAGCAGACGCGTCAGGAACACCGCGGCCGAAGCGAAGTCCTTGGTGCGCTTGATGTCGGGATTGTGCTCGGGGGTGACGTGGTCGGCGAGTTCCTCGATCGCCGTGTTGAGAAGCTCGACGGCGAGCGCCAGCACGACGACGCAGATGAGCGCCGCGGAAACGAGGGGCGAGAAACCCACGACAAGGGACAGCGGCACCGCCGCCAGCAGCGCCGCGACGAGGATGCGCACGTTGCGGTCGTTGCGGAAGGCGACCTTGAGACCGCTCCAGGAATTCTTGAACGCCACGGCATCGCCTCCCAATTGCCCCTGCGTCAACGCCGGCCGTCAGCCGGCAGTTCCCGCGGGAAGCCTCCTCAGGCGGCCGCGTCCAGCTGACCGCGCGTGGCGAGCGGTCTCACCCCCATCGCCATGGGCGCGACGATCAGGCCGAACGCCGGAGGACGCCGCCCGTCCCCTTCGCGGCGATGAACCCGCCCGCCGACTCGACCGGACACGAGCGGGCGCAACCACATGTCTCGCGGCGCTGCGCCACTTCCTTCGTCTCCAAAAAGGCAAGGGCGGCCCCGGGGCCGCCCTTGCCTTTTCTCGTGACTGAGCCTTACTCGGCCGCCTCGACATGCGGCATGATGCGCGCGGCACGCTCGCGTTTCAGCCGCTCGGCGACGAGGAAGGCCACCTCGAGCGCCTGCTCCGCATTGAGGCGCGGGTCGCAATGGGTGTGGTAGCGGTCGTGCAGGTCCTCGTCCGTCAGGGCGCGGGCGCCGCCGGTGCATTCGGTGACGTTCTTGCCCGTCATCTCGAGGTGAATGCCGCCGGCGTGCGTGCCCTCGGCCTGGTGCACGTCGAAGAAACCCTTGATCTCGCGCATGATGAGGTCGAAGGGCCGGGTCTTGTAGCCGTTGCCGGCCTTGACCGTGTTGCCGTGCATGGGGTCGCACGACCACACGACCGAGCGCCCGCTCTCCTTCACGGCCCGAACGAGGGCTGGCAGGTGCTCCAGCACCTTATCGGCGCCGAAGCGGCAGATCAGCGTGAGCCGGCCCGCCTCGTTGTCCGGGTTGAGCGTGTCGATGAGGCGCAGAAGCTCATCGGCTTTCAGGGACGGGCCGCACTTGAGCCCGATTGGGTTCTTGATGCCGCGGCAGTATTCGACATGCGCATGGTCGGGCTGGCGCGTGCGGTCGCCGATCCATACCATGTGGCCCGACGTCGCGTACCAGTCGCCCGAGGTGGAATCGACGCGCGTCAGCGCCTCCTCGTAGCCGAGCAACAGGGCCTCGTGGCTCGTGTAGAAATCGGTCGAGCGCATCTCGGGATGCGACTCCGGATCGATGCCGCAGGCGCGCATGAAATCGAGCGCCTCGGTGATGCGCCCGGCGAGTTCCTGATAACGGCCCGACGAGGGGCTGTCCTTCACGAAGCCCAGCATCCAGCGGTGGGCGTTCTGCAGGTTGGCATAGCCGCCGCCGGCGAAGGCACGCAGGAGGTTCAGCGTCGCCGCCGACTGGCGGTAGACCATGAGCTGGCGGCGCGCATCCGGCGTGCGGCTTTCTTCCGTGAACTCGATGCCGTTGATGATGTCGCCACGGTAGCTCGGCAGTTCGGTGTCGCCCACCTTCTCGGTCGGCGCCGAGCGCGGCTTGGCGAACTGGCCGGCGACACGGCCGACCTTCACAACCGGTGAGGCGCCGGCAAAGGTGAGCACCACCGCCATCTGAAGGAAGAGGCGGAAGAAGTCGCGGATGTTGTCGGCGGAATGCTCGGCGAAGCTCTCGGCGCAGTCGCCCCCCTGCAGGAGGAAGGCTTCGCCGGCCGCGACCTTGGCGAGGTCGCGCTTCAACCGGCGGGCTTCCCCTGCAAAAACGAGCGGCGGAAAACCGGCAAGCTGCTGCTCGACGCCCGCGAGAGCATCGGCATCCGGATAGACAGGCACCTGCTGGATGGGCATCTTCCTCCAGCTTGCGGGCGTCCACCGCTCGGTCATCTCACCAACTCCCAACAAGTACAGGGAAAGCCGTCAGGCTCCCTCCATCGTGCCACAACAGAGGTGGCGCTTATAGCTGACAGTCCGCGACAAGGCGAGCGTCTTTGCTGCCCTCCTCCGCACGGCGGAAGGCACTCGCCGCCGCGAAGACGCCGAGCATGAGGAGGCCGGCGCCGCCCACCTCCCCGGGCGTCGGCCAGCGGCCCTCAAACAGGAAGCCGTAGACGAGCGCGAAGACCGTCTCCGAGACTATGAGCTGCCCGGCGAACGCCACCGGCAGGCGCCGCGCCGCGATGATCCAGAGCACCGCACCGACCCAGGAGCTGACCATGCCGAGCAGGACCGCCCACAGGACGAGGCGCAGCCCGTCGGCATTGAAGAGGCCGAGCTGCGGCACACTCGACCAACCGTCGACGGTGAGGAGCGGCACGAGCGGCAGCACGCCAACGAGCGAGCCGACGCCCTGAAGGCTCGTCCAGGCATAGACGCCGTCGCCGGCGAGCGCCCGCGAGGTGCGGGCGTTGACGAGGGCGTAGATCGTCCACACGGCGACGGCGCCGAGGGCGCACAGGCAGCCGAGAACGACGTTGGCGCGCGAAGCGGCGCTGTCCGCGCCGGCGAGCGTCGCGATATTGACGAGCGCGAGGCCGGCGAGGATCAGCCCGAGCGGCATGGCGAGCGTCCGCCAGCGCACCGTCCGCTCCCGCCAGTTGCCGACGAGCGCCAGCACCACCGGCAGCGAGCCGATGACGAGCGGCGGGATGGCCGGCCCTGCAAGCTGCACCGCGCCGGCGGCCAGAAGGTAGTAGACGACATAGCCGGTGAGGCCGAGCACGAGCCCGGCGCCCGCATCCCGCCGCGGCACGATGCCCGCCCGGCAGCGGGGCACCGTCAGCATCAGAACGAGCGAGCCGATGCCGAAGGCGAGATAGCGCGCGACCGTGAGGTCGAGGCTGGTATAGGGCATCACCGCCGCCGGACCGACGAAGACGAGCCCCCACACGGCGCCGGCGGCGAGCCCGGCCAGAAGTCCGATGATCATGGTGCGATGCTGCTTCTTTGCGCTGCGGCGCGGCGACGCGGCGCCTGCCAAGACAGGCTTGCCGGCGCCCCTCCGTGCCTTCGGGACGGAAAAATCGCGCATCGGCAAAGCATTTTGCGCAAAATCGACGCCCATCCGCAGCAGGATATGCGGCGCGGCAGGGCCGATGGCCGCCCGTGCGCTGCCACATTCGCGCAGGATGATCGTTCGCCTGTCGCGGCCCGCAAGGCCCGGGACGCCCTGCCCTGGTTGAATGACTGCAGCGTCGACGAAGCACTTTCCTTTCCCGCCTCTCTTGGCGAAGGTTGGAGATGCGCGCCGATGCGCCCCGCCCGAACACCGGACCCGATCGTGCCGACCGCCATCGTTGCCCTGTCCCCGGTTCTCCTCGCCGTTTTCATCCTCATCGCCGGCAACGGCCTCCTAACCACGCTGGTGCCGCTGCGCGGCGTGCTCGAGGGCTTCTCCCCGACGGAGGTCGGCGTCATCGGCTCGGTCTATTTCGGCGGCATGCTCGCCGGCACCTGGGTGACGCCGGCCATCGTGCGGCGGGCCGGGCACATCCGCGCCTTCGCGGCCTTCGCCGCGGTCGCGGCGGTCGCGTGCCTCGGCTTCGCGATCTTCCTCTCGCCGCTTGTGTGGATGGTGCTGCGCGGGCTCGTCGGCTTCTGCTTCGCCGGGCTCTACGCCATCGTCGAGGCCTGGATCAACGCCAAGGCGCACGACGGCAACCGCGGCCGCATGCTCGGCCTCTACAACATCGTCAACTTCGCCGGCTCCGCCGCGGGCCAGCAGCTGCTGCGCCTCGACAGCGCGCGCTCCTTCAGCCTGTTCTCCGGCGCCTCCGCCTTCCTCATGTTGGCACTGGTGCCGCTCGCCATGACGCGGGCCGAGGCCCCGCCGCTGCCGGCCAAGGGGCGGCTGCGCATCCTGGAGCTCTTCCGCACGACGCCGATCGGCGCCGTCGGCATCCTGCTCGTCGGCCTTGCCAACGGCAGCTTCTGGTCTCTCGCCCCCGCCTATGTGGAGCGGCTCGACCTCGGCGCCGGCGTGGTCGCCAGCTTCATGACCGCCATGATCCTCGGCTCGGCCACCGCGCCCTATCCCGTCGGCAAGCTGTCCGATATCGTCGATCGGCGCGGCGTCATCCTCGGCGTCTCGGCCGTCGCCTGCGTGGTCGAGGTGGCGCTCGTCATCGTCGGGCGCGGCGAGACGGCGGTGCTCTACGCGCTCGCCTTCGCCCTCGGCCTCACCACCTCCGTCATCTACCCCCTGATCTCGGCCCATGCCAACGACCGTCGCTCGCAGGAGGGGGCCGTGCACCTGTCGAGTACCCTCCTGTTCCTCTATTGCGTCGGCGGCATCGTCGGGCCCATCGTCGCCGCGACGCTGATGACGCTCTTCGGCGACGTCATGCTCTTCGTGCATAACGCCGCCATCCACGCCATGCTCGTCGGCTTCGTCGCCTGGCGCATGATGCAGCGCCCGCCCTCCGATGCGCAGCTCGTGCTGGAAGCGCCACCCGGAACAGCGGCACACCATCCGGTGCCATAGCGATCCTGGATGATCGGAAGGGCGCCCCGGCCAGAGGCCGGGACGTCCCCCTCTTTCGCCGATCGGCTCAGGTGGAGAGCAACCGCTGCGCCTCGACATCCGGCGCCGCGGAAGCTGCTTCACGCGGCGCCGGTCGTGCAGGCGCGATGTAATCAGCCAGGAGCTGAGCCCCGCCCGAAGCGATGCCGCTCAGGGAACCTCCGCCCCACAGGAAGGCCGATGTGCGCGCATGCCCGACGGCCCCTGCGTCATCCCCGGCATCCGCAGCCCGCTGCGCATATCCACTCTCGACCGCCGCCGCCAGATTGAGACCCGCGGACAGCAGGGCGAAGGCGTCGCGCGTGAGCAGCAGCCCGCCCCGCAGACCCCGCTGGGACAGGTCCTGCGAAACATCCACGCATGCCTGCGCCGCGCCGGACAACGCATTGACGCCCCAGCCGACCGCATAGGCATAGCCGGCTGCCGAGGACAGCGGCGTATTGCCCAGCAATGTGAAGAGCAGCTTTGCGCGCCCCGCTGTCGTGGCAGCGTAGGTACCCCGACCGGCCAACGCGCCGAGCCGCCCGGAAGCGCCGGCCTCTTCGCTCTGCGGAGCTTCGGGCAGCCGGATGGAACCGCGCCACAGCTCGTTGCTCAGGAAATCGCGACCGAGGCTCACCTGTCCTTCGGCTGACGTCGCCCAGTGAGAGGCGCTCGCGGCCGCCAGTTCGAGCGCTGGTGCCACGACCGGACCGGCATACCCGAGGGCGTCACGGCCGCGCGCCACCGCCCGCCGCATCGGGGCCAGCAAGGTTTCCGCCTGTCTCGCATTCCGATCCGGAGTTGCCGACCGGCGCGCAGACACCGGGCCATTCTGGCCAGCCCGGGCCTCGCGCACGCGCTGCCGGACGACGCTCGGCAAGACCGGCGCGCCGCCGCCGCTCCGCACATGATCCGAGAACTCCGCCACGACATTGCCGAGGCGCTTCGCTGCCGCGGCATCCATGCCAGCAATACGGTTATTCATGTCAGCCAATCCATTCCAATAAACAAAATATATGCACCGCGCAATTATCGCTGAACAGCAACACCGGATCATAGTCGCTCAAATCGACACGACAATAACTATCAGAAATATATCGCTTGATGGCGTTGTGCATGAACGCAAGCCAACAAAGCTTCAGGCAGGGATCTCCGCGCGGCAACAGGAGAGCCCAGCCCAGCGCCTTCCCGTTGCGGTCGCCGGGCGAGCGCGGGTGTCGTTCCCCGCAGGTGAAGGCGAATCGAGCTTACGGCTTCCGTTCAGGCCACCGGCGTGCGCATGGTCACGAGTTCCTCCGCCGCCGTCGGGTGGACGGCCATGGTGCGGTCGAAGTCGGCCTTGGTAGCGCCCATGGTGACGGCGATGCCGACGAGCTGGATCATCTCGCCGGCGCCGTCCCCCAGGATATGGACGCCGAGCACCCGGTCGGTGTCGCCGTCGACGACGATCTTCATCAGCACCCGGTCCTCGCGCCCCGACAGGGTCGCCTTCATGGCGCGGAAGCTGGACCGGAAGATCCTGACATTGCCGTAGCGCTGGCGCGCGTCGGCTTCGCCGAGGCCGACGGTGCCGATCTCGGGCGAGGAGAAGACGGCAGTCGGGATGACGTTGTGGTCCACGCTCGCCGGGCGGTTTCCGAAGACGGTATCGGCGAAGGCATGGCCCTCGCGGATGGCGACGGGGGTGAGATTGACGCGGTCCGTCACGTCGCCGACGGCGTAGATGCTCGGCACGTTGGTCCGCGACATGGCGTCGACCACGATGGCGCCATTGGAGGCGAGCGCCACGCCCGCCTCCTCGAGGCCGAGCTTCTCGGTGTTGGGCACGCGGCCGGTCGCGATCATGACCTGGTCAACGCGCAACTCGCGCCCGTCCGTAAGGGTGATGAGCAGTTCGCCGCCCATCTTCTCGATGCTCGTCAGGCCACATTCGAGGCAGAGCCTGATGCCGCGCTGCGCATAGGCCTCCCCCAGCGCGTCGCGCACATCCTCGTCGAAGCCGCGCAGCAGCTTCTCGCCGCGGTGGATCAGGGTGGTCTCGACGCCAAGGCCGGCGAAGATCCCCGCGAATTCGACGGCGATGTAGCCGCCGCCGACGACGGCGATGCGCTCCGGCAGCCGCTCGAGATGGAAGGCCTCGTTGGAGGTGATCGCGTGCTCGATGCCGGGCACCGCAGGCACCTTCACCACCCGCCCGCCGGTGGCGACGAGGATGACGCGGGCGCGGATACGCGCGCCGGTCTTCAGGACGCGCACCGTGTGGGCATCCTCGATCACGGCGCGGCTGTCGACGATGTCGACGCCGGCCTTGGTGAGGTTGGTGCGATAGATGCCCTCGAGCCGGGCGATCTCCGCATCCTTGTTCTTGATCAGGGTCGGCCAGTCGAACGCCGCCTTGGGCACGCTCCAGCCATAGCCGGCCGCGTCCTCGAAATCGCCAGCAAAGCGGCTGGCGTAGACGAGGAGCTTCTTGGGCACGCAGCCGCGGATGACGCAGGTGCCGCCCATCCGGTCTTCCTCGGCGAGCATGACGCGGGCGCCGTGGCCGGCGGCGATGCGCGCGGCGCGCACGCCACCGGAGCCCCCACCGATCACGAAGAGATCGACGTCGAAATCACTCATGATCCACCCCCTTGGAAGGCACCGCCCTGTCCGGACGGCGCCGGAACCAGACGACCGCGGCGCCCACAGCCGCGATCCACCAGCCCTGCCAGGCCCCGTGCCCGACGAGCATGACGCCGGCGGCGGAGGCCACGAGCGCGAGCGAAGCAGCCAGCCGCAGCCCCCGCAAGTGCGCCAGCGCACGCATCATGGTCGCAATCACGAGCGCAGCCAGCACGGCCCCGACGGCGCCGAGCTCGACCCATATCTGCAGGAAGGCGTCGTGCGGATGCCCGATCGCCAGCATCTCGCGCAGGTTTTCCGGCACCTCCTGCGCAACCGGATCATCGGCAAGGCGCGGGCTTGCGCCGAAGCCGGTGCCGAGAAGCGGCCGGTGCCGGACGACCTCCTCGAAGCTGCGCCACAGCGCGATGCGCTCGACAGCGTGGCCGCGCTGCTGCACGAGCGCGACGAAGGAGTCTGGCAGCTGCATCGTGAGCGAGCCCTTGAAGGGGGCAATGATGAGACAGGCCAGGAGCCCGGCTGTGACGAGGGCGAGGGCGACCCGCCGACTGAGGAGCGCGATGGCGAAAGTGCCGATACCGCACAGGGCGCCCATCAGCGCCGCCCCCGATTCGCCGACGGCCAGCACGAGGAGCAGGGCGGCCAGAGCGGCGCCTGCCAAAATCCGCCGACTGCCCTCCCACCAGAGGAGGCCGAGCGGCCAGGCGAGCATCAGCAGCGTGATGATGCTGCGGTTGAAGACGAAGCCCCCTGTGGCGCGCAGGCCGAGTTTCTGGCGCACGGCAAGGCCGGTGGCGAGATCGCCGATGACAACTAAGCAGGCCGCGACAAAGGCGGCACCCGCCAGCACCGTGACGATGCCCGGCACGCGGCGCGGCAGGAGGATGGCCGCCACGGTCGCGGCGAAGGCGGGCAGCAGCGCCTCGCCAAAGGTGAAGAGCGAGGCGCGGGGAAGGACGCTCCACGCCATGCTCACCGCCGCATAGGCCGCGAAGGCGGAGACGACGAGGAGCGCCGGCGCACGCGCGATCGCGCGTGAGGCGAGGAAAAGGCGCATCCGGCCCGGCGGCTCCACGAGCGCCGCGAGAATCGCGAGCGCCGCCGCCACGCCGACCGCGAGCGGCGAGGAGCGATTGGCGAGCGCCATCGCCAGCGGCAGCAGCGCCAGCGTGACGAGGGACGCCAGCTCCAGCCGGCGGGCATGAACGGAGGGCGCGGCGCGGAGAGCGGGCATGGCGAGAGGCAAGAAGGGCACTCGCTGGATTCGAAGATGCGACGGTCCGGCTTTAGAAGAAGCCCTGCCAAAGGGAAAGCCGCAAAGGCCCGCGACGGAGCTATTGTTCCGATATAATGTGACGCGATGTTCGCTTGATGGGGGAAGAAGCCGCCGATACCGTCTGCGTCCGATCAGCAAGAACAGATCGTAAAATGGGAGGAACCACATGTTCCATTCGTACAAGATGGTTACCGGCGCCGTCGCCGCGCTCCTCGTGGCCGCGGGCCTGTCCACGGGCGCACTCGGCCAGAGTCTCGAGTTGAAGATCATGGCCCCGGCCGCACCGGGCGGCGGTTGGGATCAGACGGCGCGCGCCATGCAGGCGGCCCTGACCGAAAGCGGCGCGGTCAAGAGCGCGCAGGTGGTCAACGTGCCGGGCGCCGGCGGCACCGTCGGGCTCGCTCAATTCGTGAATGCGAAGGGCGACGGGTCGCAGCTCATGGTCAACGGCTTCGTCATGGTGGGCGCCATTCTCACCAACAAGGCGCCCGTGACCCTCGCGCAGACGACGCCAATCGCGCGGCTCACCGCCGAGAACCAGGCGATCGTCGTGCCGGCCAATTCGCCGATCAAGAACGCGAAGGACCTCGCCGAGGCACTGAAGGCCGATCCCGCCAAGGTGACCTGGGCCGGCGGCTCGGCGGGCGGCACCGACCACATCATGGTCGGTCTCTTCGCCAAGGCGGTCGGCGTCGATCCGACCAAGATCAACTACGTGCCCTTCTCCGGCGGCGGCGAGGCGCTGGCGGCGATCCTCGGCGGCAAGGTGACGGCAGGCGTCTCCGGCTACGGCGAATTCGAGGGCCAGATCAAGGCCGGCAAGCTGCGCCTCATCGGCATTGCCGCCGAAAAGCCCGTGCCCGGTCTCGATGCGCCGACCCTGAAGGATCAGGGCATCGACCTCGCCATCGTCAACTGGCGCTCGGTCGTGGCGCCTCCCGGCCTCGACGAGGCCCAGACGAAGACGCTACTCGCGGCCATCGACAAGATGGTCAAGTCGAAGCAGTGGCAGGAGACTCTGAAGGCCAAGAATTGGGACGACGCCTATCTCTCGGGTGAGGCCTTCGCGACGTTCCTCCAGAACGAGCAGGTGCGCGTCGCCGAGGTGCTGCAGTCGATCGGTCTCGTCAAGTAGAGAGACCGACCGCCAATGGCAGAGCGGCGGAGAAAGGTCTTCTCCGCTGCCTCGCCGCATCGGAGGCCATCCGGGGAAGGGCATGACGCAACAAAAAGAGGACCGCAGGATCGCACCTGTCGGCTTCGTCATCGCGGCAGGACTTCTGATCCTTGCGGCTTTCGTCGCCAACGACGCCGTCGGTATGGGGGCGGTGTCGAGCTATGCCGGCATCGGCCCGAGCGCGGCTTCATGGGCCGTGGCGGCCGGCCTCGGCCTGCTCGCTGCCGGCACCCTCGTCAGCACCCTGCGCGGCGAGGTCCCCACACCGGAGCCGAGTGATCGCGCCGCGGTCCTCACCATCGTTGCCGGCATCGCCGCCATGATCGCGACCATCAGCGCCGGCGGCGGCTTCATTCCCGCCATGGCGTTGCTCTTCGGTCTGACGGCGCGCGGCTTCGGCCGGCGGGCGCTGGCCACCGATCTCGGCATCGGCGTCGTGCTCGGCCTGATCGTCTATCTCGGCTTCACAAAGCTGCTCGCCCTGTCGCTGCCGCAGGGGCCGATCGAGCGGCTCTTCTGAAAGGCCCCTCCGGTGCTCGATTCCGTCTTCGCGCTGGCGCAGGGCTTTTCCGTCGCCTTGGAGCCGACGAAGCTGCTCTTTGCCCTCATTGGCGTTTTCCTCGGCACCGCGGTGGGCGTACTGCCGGGGATCGGCCCGGCACTCACCGTGGCGCTGCTCCTGCCCGTCACCTTCAAGCTCGACCCGACGGGCTCGCTCATCATGTTCGCGGGCATCTATTACGGCGGCATGTATGGCGGTTCGACCACGTCGATCCTCATCAATACGCCCGGCGAGAGCGCCTCGATGATCACGGCGCTCGAGGGCAACAAGATGGCCAAGGCCGGCCGCGGCGGACCGGCGCTCGCCACCTCTGCCGTCGGCTCCTTCGTCGCCGGACTCATCGCTACCATCGGTCTTGCGCTGTTCGCCCCCTGGCTGGTCGAAATCGCCATCCAGTTCGGACCGGCCGACTATTTCGCCCTGATGATCGTGGCCTTCGTCACTGTGTCGGCAACCTTCGGCGATTCGCCGCTGCGCGGCCTCACCAGCCTCTTCATCGGCCTCATGCTCGGTCTCGTCGGCATCGATGCGCTGAGCGGCCAGGCGCGGCTGACCTTCGGCGTGCCGGAGTTGCTCGACGGCGTCGAGGTGACGACGCTCGCCGTCGGGCTCTTCGCCGTGGGCGAAGCACTCTTCGTCGCCTCACGCATGAAGCACGCGCCCGAGACGATCGAGCCGGTGCGCGGCTCCCTGTGGATGACGCGGGAGGATTGGAAGCGCTCGTGGAAGCCGTGGCTGCGCGGCACGGCGCTCGGCTTTCCCATCGGCTCGCTGCCTGCCGGCGGCGCCGAGATACCGACCTTCCTCTCCTATACCATCGAGAAGAGGCTGACCAAGCATCCGGAGGAATTCGGCAAGGGCGCCATCGAGGGTGTCGCCGGCCCGGAGGCGGCGAACAATGCCTCTGCGGCCGGCACCCTGATGCCGCTGCTCACACTCGGCCTGCCAACCTCGGCAACGGCGGCGATCCTGCTCGCAGGCTTCCAGCAATACGGCCTCAATCCCGGCCCGCTGCTGTTTGCCGAACGGCCGGACCTCGTCTGGGGCCTCATCGCCAGCCTTTTCATTGCCAATGCGATGCTGGTGATCCTCAACCTGCCGCTCATCGGCCTGTGGGTGCGGCTGCTCGCCATTCCGCAGCCCTGGCTCTATGCCGGTATCCTCGTCTTCGCCGCCATGGGGACGATTGCCGCCAACCCCTCGCCCGTCGAACTCGTCATGCTCGCGGTCTTCGGCCTCCTCGGCTTCGTCATGCGACGCTACGACTATCCGATCGCGCCGATGGTCGTCGGCCTCATCCTTGGGCCGATGGCGGAGACACAGTTGCGGCGCGCGCTGCAGATCAGCCTGGGCGACCCGATGGCGCTCATCGAGAGCCCCCTCGCGGCCACGCTGCTCGCCATCGCGGCACTGGCGCTGGTAGCGCCCCTCCTGTTCCGGGGCCTGTCGCGCTTCAAGGCCGACGAAGACTGACGACGCCGAAGGCGGCCACGAAAAAACCGGCGACTGCGGTGCCGCCGGTTTCCTTCGCGCTGGCGCGTGGACACTTCAGAGCTGGTGGCCGCGCTTGGCCATCTCGGCCCGCACCTGAGTCATCGCCTCCTCGAAGACGCGCCCGGTCCAGTCCTGCATGGCGACATAGAGGTCGTCGAGCACGGCGGGCTGCGCCGCGACATAGGCCTTGCCGGCATCGGAACTGAAGAAGGCGGCGGCAGCCTTGAGATCGGTCTCGTTCATGCGGCTGGCGAGGATCTTGGCCGCCGTCTCCACCAGATCGGCCTTCTTGCTCTCGATGGTGGGCTGCAGCTGCGCCAGCACCTCGTTGAGGTCCTTGGTGATCTCGGGGCGGGTGACATAGCTTTGCTTGATGCGCTGGGCGAAGGTTGGCACGAGCGCCTCGAAGGAACGGTCCATGCCCGAGCCAGTCACGATCTGGCGCGCGGCCTCGACCTTGGCCGGCGTGATGCTGCCCGTGTCCTGGGCAAAGACCGGACCGGCGAGGGCGAAGGCGACGGCGGCGGCGGCCGCGACGTGAATGGCTGTACGCTTCATTGATCGGTATCTCCCTGGCGCCTCGCGCGTCATGCGCATGTCGAGCGGATCGCTGCGATCAGAACGATGGAACTGCGCTCGAAGTCAATATCTTGCCGGGCCTCAGCCAAGCTCGCCAAGTTCCACGAGCCCCGCCTCCGTGGCGATAACGGCGCCGGATGCAAGGCCGAGGAAGAGCCCATGCTCGACGACGCCGGGGATGGCGACAAGGTCGCTGGCGAGCGCCTCCGGCTCCTCGATGCGCTGAAGCGCAGCATCGAGGATGAAATGGCCGCCATCGGTGACGAAGGGGTTGCCGTCGCCCCCCCGCCGCAGGGTCAGCGGGGCCGAGGGCCAGCGCCGCGCGAGAACCTGGGCGATGGCCTCCTGCGTCGCGCGCAGCCCGAAGGGGTTGACCTCGATGGGCAGCGGAAAGCGCCCAAGGACGTCCACATGCTTGGAGCCGTCGGCAATGACGACCATGCGCCGGCTGGCGGCTGCAACGATCTTCTCGCGCAGGAGCGCGCCGCCACCACCCTTGATGAGGCGCAGGCTGTCGTCGAGTTCGTCGGCGCCGTCGACCGTGAGGTCGAGGGCTGGCGTCTCGTCGAGCGTCGTGAGGGGAATGCCTTCCGCCTCGGCCTGCAGGCGCGTCGCCTCCGAAGTCGGCACGCAGACGACCTTGAGCCCGGCCCGCACCTTCTCGCCGAGGATGGCAACGAAATGGCGGGCGGTCGAGCCCGTGCCAAGGCCAAGGCGCATGCCGTCCCGCACCAGCTCTGCCGCCCGCGCCGCCGCGGCGCGCTTCATCTCTTCGGCATTCATCCCAAACAATCCGCCCCGAATCCGCCAGCCGGTGCGCCGCATGCCCGATCGGCCGCCGCCCGTGCCGGTCCGCTTGTCCTGAGCCGCTTTACCATGCGCTTCGGGCAGCGGAAAGGCAGGGCAGATCAGCGGGCACCGGAGCCGCGCTGGCCGCTGTCGCCCGCGGCCGGCTGCTCGCCGCCCTCCCCGCCGGCCGGCGCGGCGCTGGTGGCCTGCGGCGTGCACACGACCTGATCGTTGAAGACGTAGCAGACGCTCATCTCCCCGCTACGGTAATTGACGCGGAAGACGCCCGCCTCCTTCTGGTGATGCGAGGCGACGAGACCATATTCCCCGGGTTTCTGCGGTCCGGCCCCCTCGCCCGCGGGATAGCAGAAGGTGACGCCGATGGTGCCTTCCTTGAGGCCGTACTGGCAGGCGCCGACCTCGCCCGTGACCCGATCGATGCGGTAGATGCGGTTGAGGTCTGTCTGCGGGGCGGCCTTGAACTCGAACTGGTTGGCCTGCGCGGGCAGGACGAGGGCGACAAGCAGGGCAGCGGCGGCGGGCAACTTCACGATGGGCGACATGACAACTCCGATGCGGGCGAATCGCGTCGGCATTCTACCATCGCGCCGCCGGCGAGAACGGGGCGACCTGTGGCCCGACGGCTTGCCGGGCTTGCCCGCGCCGGCGGCATCGGCTAGCGCTCTGCCATGTCCGACACCATCGCGACCATCGTCTTCGACCTCGACGGCACCCTGGCCGACACCGCGCCCGACCTCATCGCGACGCTGAACCTGATCCTCGCCGAGGAAGGTCTCGAGCAACTGCCGCTCAGCGAGGCGCGCGACCTCATCGGTGCCGGCGCCCGGGCACTGCTCGAACGGGGCATCGCGGCGAACGGCCGCAGCGTCGCGCCCGCGCATCTCGACCTGCTCTTCGAGCGCTTCCTCTCGATCTATGCGGGACGCATCGCGGTCGAGACGCGGCTCTTTCCTGGTGTTGCGGCCGCCCTCGAGCGATTCCGTGCCGCCGGCTGGCGGCTCGCGGTCTGCACCAACAAGTTCGAGCACCATTCGGTGATGCTGCTCAAGGCGCTCGGCATTGCCGGGCATTTCCATGCCATCTGCGGGCGTGACACCTTCCCGTTCTCGAAGCCCGACCCGCGCCACCTGACGATGACGGTCGCGGCCGCCGGCGGCGTGCCGGAGGCGGCCCTGATGGTCGGCGATTCGCAGACCGACATCGCGACCGCCAGGGCCGCCGGTATCCCGGTCATCGCCGTGCCGTTCGGCTACACCATGACGCCGGTGAGCGAGCTTGGCCCCGACATCATCATCGAGCATTTCGACGCTCTGTGGGATGCCGCGGCGGCGTTATACCGCCGCAGTTCCCTCGCCGATTCCTGAAGCCTTCAGCCCTCGACGAGCCGGCGCAACTTGCGCATCTGCGTGTCCTGCTGCTCGTGATAGTCGAGCGTGCCGGCGAAATGCCCCTGCCGATCCATGAGATAGACCGAGGCTGTGTGATTGACCGTGTAGCCATCCCCCTCGGTCGGTACGCGCTGATAGGTGGCGCGATAGGCCTTCACCACCGCGTCAATCTCCTCCTGGGTGCCGGTGAGGCCGATGATGCGGGGGTCGAACGACTCGAGGTAGGTCGCCATCAGCTCACGCGTATCGCGCTCGGGATCAACCGAGATAAACAGCACGGTGAGCTTGTCCCCGTCCGGGCCAAGCGCCTTCAGATTCTCCGACATCTCGAAGAGTGTCGTCGGGCACACGTCCGGGCAATGGGTGAAGCCGAAGAAAACGGCGAAGGGGCGCCCGGCGAGATCGGCCGACGACAGCTTCTTGCCGTCGTGCGTCGTCAGGGTGAACGGTCCGCCGATATTGGCGACGCCGCTCGTCCGGACACCCCCCTGGGGCGCCACGAGACGGTCGCCGACGATCCACAGGGCGCCCGCGACCAGCGCGATAACGGCGACGAGGCTCCACAGGATGATGCGCAAACGACTCATGGCGCTGCTCCTCAATGGGTGGTGTGGCTCTTGTGCGCGTCGGTCTTGCCGTCGCCGCGGGCGCCGATGCCCTCCACCTTGAACTCGACCGCGACCTTGCCGGCCTTCTCGAAGACGAGCTCGCCCTTGAAGGCCTCGCCCTCCCTCAGCTGCCGCTGCAAGGGCATGAACATGAGATGGTAGCCGCCGGGCGCGAGCTTCACCGTCTCGCCAGCCTTGATAACGAGCCCTTCGGGGAGCGGGCTCATCTTCATGACGTCGCCTTCCATCTTCATCTCATGGATCTCGCCGCGCGGGGAGATCTCGGCGCTGACGGCGACGAGCCGGTCGTCCGTCTCGCCGGTGTTCTCGATAGTCATGAAGCCGCCGGCGACCGGGGCATTGGCCGGCGTCGCGCGCGACCAGGGATGGCCGATCTTGAGGGCACCGGCCTTGTAGCCGTGCGCCGAGGCGGGGCTGACCAGCGCCGCGAGGCCGACAGCGAGGACCGCCGCACCGACGAGGAAGCGGCGACGGGATGGGGTGCGATGCGCGGCGAGGCCGGCGCGGGAAAGCGATGTCATGAACCTGATCTCCGATGGCGGCGGGCGGGCGACGGATCCCATGTCCGTCAATGGCTCCCACGGACGCCGTGAATGCCTGAAAGCGCTTGATCGGGATCAGATCATCGGCGGCGCACGCGGCGCCGGCTTGAGGCGGGAGAGGTCCCGCCGCGACAGGGGCTCGCCCGCAAGGGGGACCGGTCCGTCGGGAAAGGCGCGTGCGACGGGCGCCGCAGAGGGCACGGCCGCCGGCAGGAGCGCCGGCGAAGGCGTGAGCTGGCCACAGGCCAGGATACAGCGCAGGTCGTGGTGCCCGCCGGGCGCCTCGTCCCCGCTCGCGTGATCGCCGCCCCCCGGCATGCACCAGGCGAGTTCGAGGGGCACGCCGGAACGATCCGCCGCCGCGGCGGGCGTGATGCCCACCGCCCCCGCAAGCAGGGCCTGCAGGGCGAGCGCATAGGCGAGCGCCAGAACAGCGAGGAGGCGCGGCAGCCGCATTCATCCCTCTCGATCGCACATGACACGAGCAGTAGCGCGGCCTTTGCACAGGGGCAACGCGACATTGTGCGCTTCCTCGCTTGACGCCGGCGCGCGGTGCTCATAGAAGGCGCCCTACGAGCCCTGCGGCGGCAGGCGATGCTATGGCTCGGGCGTGTAGCTCAGCGGGAGAGCACTCCCTTCACACGGGAGGGGTCACAGGTTCAATCCCTGTCACGCCCACCATCATTTTCCGCAGAAAAATCGATACGTTAGCGCCGTTCCTGACGCTTGGGCCACTGCCCGACATACACGGTTTGCGCACTTTTTTGCGCACCCATGCGTCGATTGACGCCCACCGTTCGGGGCGATCATCAGCGGGATGGAACCATGGCCGGCGTTGAGCGCCGCGCCTGCACGCCCTTGGCATGACAGGCCTGACCGGGCTTGCCCCGGCCAACGACTGCTTGCAGTTGCCGAACTTCGCGGCGTGGATGCCCGCGACGAGCGCGGGCCTGACGGCGGTGGCGTATACAGGCCGGTCGGTCGGGCACGCGCCGACGGCGCGCTCCCTCTCCTCTTCCGTCAACGCACCTTGTTCGCGCGCAGCCAGGCGGCGATGCGGCGCGCATCGCCCGAGCGGGCCTCGAGGCGCCGGCCCGCAGCCACGGCGCGGGGCGTGGCGCCGACGGGCGCGGATGACGCCTCCGCCTCGCCTTCGCCATCGGCCGCTCGTCGTGCCGTGACCGCGGCGGCGAGCAGCCTGCCGGCGACCGCCGATGCCTCCTCCGCCACCTCGAGCGCGGCCTGCCAGCCGTCTCCTGCCTGATCCGCGCGCTGCGGCACGCCCAGCGGCCAGGCCGCCCTTTCCATGCGGGCCGCCAGCGCGGCGAGACGGCGCGCCGCCTCCGCCGTGCCGCGCCCCTGCCCGCCCGTCTCGGCGCAGACGAGAGCGCTGTCGAGGCCCACGACGGCGAGATTGGTCGCAAGCGTGCGAATGCGCGCTCCGGCCGCATCGGCCTGCGCGCCATGCATTGAATTCGCCGAATCCGCCATGACGTCTGACCCCATTTTAATCACATACGACTAAAATACGGCATCGAGTGTTGAGTATTCATTTACGCCATGCCAGCAACCCGAAGCCACCGGTGTGGCAAGGCCGCCACGCGGCGGGCTGATCACGATGTTTTGGCCGCAGGAGCGCCACACTGTCGTTGCGCGAAGGCCGAGGTTTGGACACATTGGCCAAACGAGGCGGAACCTTCGACAGCCTTTTGCCATTCTTAAGATCATCCCGCACCCACCCATCGAGGCAACCGATGCGCGGCATTCTCATTGCCATAACCGGTCTCGTGGCGCTCGCGGCCACCCCGGCCGGCGCCTATCAGATAGACCCGCTCACACGTCAGCCGCTCTACGAGGCTGAGCAGTATCAGCCCCAGGCGAGCGGCATTACGCGCGAGACGGTGGCCTACAATGGCCGCCACGCCCCCGGCACCATCGTGGTTTCCACGTCGGAGCGGCGGCTCTATTACGTGCTCGGCAACGGTCGCGCCATTCGCTACGGTATCGGCGTCGGCCGCCCCGGCTTCACCTGGGGCGGCGTGAAGACCGTATCGATGAAGCGCGAGTGGCCCGACTGGCGCCCGCCGCCGCAGATGCTGAAGCGCCGGCCCGACCTGCCGCGCTACATGCCCGGCGGCCCGGACAACCCGCTTGGCGCGCGCGCCCTCTATCTCGGCTCCTCGCTCTATCGCATCCACGGCTCCAACGAGCCCGACACCATCGGCCAGGCGGTGTCCTCCGGCTGCATCCGCATGATGAACGAGGATGTGGTCGACCTCTACGACCGCGTGCGCGTCGGCACAAAGGTTGTGGTGATGCGCTGAGCCGCTGGCTCACTGCCGTTTGTGACGAAGCCGGCCGCCGCGCGACCGGCTTTCGTCCATGAGGCATTCACAGACGGGCCTGCCATAGTCTCCTCCCCTCATCGTCTCCTCACCGGCTCCCGCGACAACCCCTTCTCCTCGAGCTCCGCAAGATAGGCCTGCCACTTCGCCTCGAAGTCGTTGCCCAGTTCGTAGAGGTAGTCCCAGGTATAAATGCCCGTGTCGTGCAGGTCGTCGAAGACGAGCTTGACGGCGTAGCGGCCCACGGGCTCGACGCCGATGATCTCGACGTTCTTCTTACCCGACACCGTCTTGCGGTCGCCCGGCCCGTGGCCGCGCACCTCGGCGGAGGGGCTCGACACGCGCAGGTATTCGGCTGCGAGCGCGAACTGACGCCCGTCCTCAAAGGTGACGAGGAGTTGGCGGCGATCCTTCGCCAGGCGGACCTCGCTCGGCCAGTGGATGCTTTCCATGGATCGGGTGCTCCCACGCGCGGGACCGTGATCGGGCTTCATGCGAGATGCGCCGATCCGGGATTGATGCCTTGGCGATGACACTTAAATTGGTACGGTAAAAGACGCCAGAGCGGCAGCGCCGCTGGAGGGAGGGACCGGCATTGGCCGACACGACCGTTCTCGACCGGGGCGAAGCCCGGCCGACCTTGCCGCTCGTCGACCCGTTCGCGCGCGCCATCACCTATCTGCGCGTATCGGTGACGGACCGCTGCGACCTGCGCTGCGTCTATTGCATGGCCGAGGACATGCACTTCCTGCCGAAGCGCGACCTGCTGACGCTGGAGGAGCTGGACCGGCTGTGCAGCGTCTTCATCCGCCGCGGCGTGCGCAAGCTGCGCATCACGGGCGGCGAACCGCTGGTGCGGCGCGACATCATGCGCCTGTTCGGCTCCCTTTCGCGCCACCTCGACAGCGGCGCGCTGGAGGAGCTGACACTGACCACCAACGGCACGCAACTCGCCCGCCACGCGCGCGACCTCGCCGCCTGCGGCATCCGGCGCATCAACGTCTCGCTCGACACGCTGTCGCCCGCCACCTTCCGCACGCTGACGCGCTGGGGCGACTTCGATAAGGTGCTCGCCGGCATCGATGCGGCGCAGGAGGCGGGCCTCGCCGTCAAGATCAACGCCGTGGCGCTCAAGGGCGTCAACGAGAACGAGATCCCCGCGCTGATGGAATGGGCGCACGGGCGCGGCATGGACCTCACGCTCATCGAGGTGATGCCGCTCGGAGAGATCGAGCCGGCGCGGGTCGACCAGTTCCTGCCGCTCTCCCTCGTCAAGGCGCGGCTCACGGAGCGCTACACGCTCGACGAGCTCGACTATCGCACCGGCGGCCCCGCGCGCTACGTCCGCGTGCGGGAGACGGGCGGGCGCCTCGGCTTCATCACGCCGATGACCCATAACTTCTGCGAGAGCTGCAACCGCGTGCGCCTGACCTGCACGGGCACGCTCTACATGTGCCTCGGCCAGGAGGACGCGGCGGACCTGCGCACGCCGCTGCGCGCCTCGATGAGCGACGGGCCGGTGGAAGAGGCCATCGAGCGCGCCATCGCCCGCAAGCCGCGCGGCCACGACTTCGTCATCGACCGGCGCCGCCGCCAGCCCGCCGTCGGCCGGCACATGAGCGTCACCGGCGGTTGACGCACAGTCCCTTCTTCGCGATCTATCCCCGAGCTGCCGATCTGCGGCGGCCATCTGATTTGCGGAGGCGCCCATGGGTGCGGGTGAGCGTTACGACGTCATCGTCGTCGGCATAGGCGGCATGGGCAGCGCCGCGGCCTACCAGCTCGCGCGGCGCGGCAAGCGCGTGCTCGGGCTCGAGCGGTTCGACATCGGCCATGGCATGGGCTCGTCCCACGGCGTCAACCGCATCATCCGCCTCGCCTATTTCGAGCATCCCGACTATGTGCCGCTGCTGCGCCACGCCTATCGCCTATGGCGCGAGACGGAACAGGCACACGGCGAGCAGTTGCTTTTCATCACGGGTTCCATCGACGCCGGGCCGCGCGGCAGCCGCGTGGCGGCGGGCTCGCTCGCCTCGTGCATCGAGCATCGGCTCGACCATGAGGAGTTGACGGCGCGGAACCTCGCCGAGCGCTTTCCCGGCTGGCAGCTGCCGGAAGGCTATGCCGCCGTCTACCAGCCGGAAGGCGGCTTCGTCGCCAGCGAGCGCGCCATCCTCGCCCATGTCTGGCTGGCGCTGCGCCATGGTGCCGAGATCCGGGGGCGCGAGCCGGTACTCGACTGGTCGTCTGGCGGCGAAGGCGTCTCGGTGCGCACGCCGCAGGGCACCTATCACGCCGAGCGGCTCGTGCTGTCCGCCGGCGCCTGGATGGGCGAGATGGTGCCGGCGCTCGCCGGCAAGGCCGTGCCGGAGCGGCAGGTGATCGGCTGGTTCTGGCCGAAGGACCCCGCCTTGTTCGCGCTCGACCGTTTCCCCGTCGGAAATCTCCTCACTGAGCACGGGCACTTCTACGTCTTCCCGCAATGGGGCATGCCCGGCTTCAAGATCGGCCTCTACCACCATCTCAACGAGACGGGGACGGCGGACGACCTGCCGCGCGAGGCCAACGCGCGCGACGAGGAGGCGCTGCGCGCCGGCATCCGCCACTATTTCCCGGCCGCGGACGGGCCGGTGATGTCGCTGCGCGGCTGCCTCTTCACCAACACGCCGGACGAGCATTTCGTCATCGACACGCTGCCGGACGACCCGCGCGTCATCGTGGCCTCCCCCTGCTCCGGCCACGGCTTCAAATTCGCCAGCGCGATCGGAGACATTCTCGCAGATCTGGCCAGCGGTGCACGCCCTGCATTCGATCTCGGCCTGTTCAAGCTCGACCGGCTGGGCAAAGCGGCGTAATCATCGGCTGTTTCGTCCGAGGAGTTCATCTTGGCCACGGCTGCCGACAACCGGCGCGGCATCGTTGCGATGCTGGGCGCCATGGCGCTCTTCTGCGGCAACGACACGCTGGTGAAGCTTGCCACGGGTGCGTATCCCGCAAGCCAGATCCTTGCCGTGCGCGGCCTATTCGCCGTCATCGCGGCGACGGTGCTCGCCTTCGCCCTCGGCCAGGTCGGCAGCTGGCGCGGCCTTCGCAATCCCATGCTCCTCCTGCGCGCCTTCCTCGAGGCGGCGGTCGCCTTTACCTTCATCACCGCGCTCGCCCACATCCCGCTCGGCAACATCACCGCCATCCTGCAGGCGACGCCGATCCTCATGACCATGATCGCCGCCGTCGTCGGCCTCGAAACCGTCGGCTGGCGGCGGTGGTGCGCCGTCTTCGTGGGGTTCTGCGGCGTGGTGCTCATCGTCAAGCCGGACATGGGCGGCTTCGACGCCTGGGCGCTCGTCGCGCTCGGCGCTGCGGCGCTCGCCGCCACGCGCGACCTCGTCACCCGCCAGATCCGGGCAGAAGTCTCGACCGGCCTCGTCACCATCGCCAGCGCCGCCGCCGTGCCGCTCGTCGGCCTCGCCTTGTCGCCGACCCAGGAGTGGCAGCCGATCGACGCCCGGGCCACGGGCTTCCTCGCCGGGGCGGCCGTGCTCGTCTCGCTGGGCAACTATTGCCTCATCGTCGCCTGCCGCGGCACGGACGTGTCGCTCGTCTCGTCCTTCCGCTACAGCGTGGTCGTCTGGGCCGTCATGCTTGGCTTCCTCGTCTGGGGCGAGTTGCCCGACACGCTCGCCATGGCTGGCACCGGCCTCATCGTCGCTGCCGGCGTCTACACCATCCATCGTGAGCGCGTGCGCATGCGTGAGGCCCGCGCCACGGCCGCGGCGCCGCAGCCGCAGGCCAAGCCCGTGCCGGCGGCGCAGCCGTGAACCGGCCCTTTCCGCCCCAGGCGGTCACGGCGCCGCCGCGGCCGAGCCTTGCCGTCCTCGTGGCGGTCTCGGCCCTGCAGCCATTCGCGCTCAATGTGCTCGCGCCGGCAACACCGGCGCTGGCGCGCACCTTTGCGACAGACTACGCCACTATCCAGCTCACCCTCGGGCTCTATCTGCTCGCCGTCGCCGTCACGCAGGTGGTGATCGGCCCGATCTCCGACCGGTTCGGCCGTCGGCCCTGCGTCATCGGCGGTGTCGCGCTGTTCACCATCGGCTCCTTCGCCGGAGCCTTTGCGTTCGACACCGTGACGCTGCTCGCCGCCCGCGTCGTACAGGCGGCAGGCGGAGGCACCGCCTTCGCCCTGGCGCGCGCCATCGTGCGCGACACGTCGGAAAGGGACGAGGCGGCGAGCCGCATCGGCTATCTCACCATGGTCATGGTGGTGGCGCCGATGGTGGCGCCCTTCGTCGGCGGCGTCATCGATTCCCACCTCGGCTGGCGCGCCATCTTCGGCGTGAAGACGCTCTTCGGCGTGGCGGTGCTCGCCTATGCCTTTGCCGTACTCGGCGAGACGGCGCCGAAGACGCATCTCACCAGCGTCGGCGACATGCTGCGCGCCTTCCCGCTCCTGCTCGGCGACCGGGGCTTTCTCGGCTATGCGCTCGCCATGTCCTTCACGAGCGCGGCCTTCTTCGCCTTCATCGCCGGCGCGCCCTTCGTCGTGGTGGAGAGCATGGGGCGTTCGGCGGATGTCTATGGCGCCTTCTTCGCGCTGACGGCGCTCGGCTACATGGTCGGCAACTTCGTGTCCGGCCGCTATGCCCTGCGCATGGGCACCGATCTCATGGTAACGATCGGCACCGTGCTCTCGCTCGCCGCCATAGGCGCCGAGGTCGTGCTCATCGCCATGATGCCGTGGACGCCGGTGACGCTGTTCCTGCCGCTCGTCGTCAATGCGGTGGGCAACGGCCTCACCATGCCCGGCGCGACCGCCGGGGCGCTGTCAGCCCGGCCGGAGGCGGCGGGCACGGCCGCGGGCGTCGCCGGCGCGCTGCAGCTCGGGCTCGGCGCGCTCGTCTCCTTCATCACGGGGGCGGCAGTGGTCGCGGCGCCGACGGCGCTCATCGCCGTGATGGCAATCTGCATCGTCGCAAGCTTTGCCGCCCATCGCTACGGCCGCTCCGGACGCAGCCGCTAGAGCCTGTGCCTTAATGTTTGAAGACGGATTGACCGATCAGGTTGGAACACCCTGAAGGCATCCGGCTCCAGGATTCAGACCAGCATCCGACAAGCCCGCCATCCGTGCGGAAAGGCGCGAGCGCCCTGCTTGTATGCGACTGAACGATGCGCTACCACCCGTGCCGGGCGGTGGGCGTCAGACCCATCAATGGCCGCCCTCCAGGGGAAAAACCTCCAGACGAGAGGTAGCGGACGGTCCGGGAAGGGAGTCTACGTGTCGATTCTGCTTGCGATTTCAAGGGCCATTGACGCGATCAATGCGCGCATCGGCCGCTGGGTTGCCTGGTTGATCGTGGTCGCGATCGCCATTTCAGCCGTCAATGCCATCATCCGCAAGGCGTTCGACATGTCGTCGAATGCCTGGCTGGAGCTGCAGTGGGTCTTGTTCGGCGCCGTGTTCCTCGTGTGTGCGCCGTGGACGCTGATCGTCAACGAGCACATCCGCATCGACGTGGTGCACGCTCGCCTCTCGCCGCGCGTGCGGAACTGGATCGAGATCTTCGGCACGGTCTTCTTCCTCATGCCGCTGTGCGTCGTGATGCTGCTGACCTCGATCCCCTTCGCCGAGCGGTCCTATGCCATCAACGAGCAATCGCTCAACGCGGGCGGCCTGCCGCAATGGCCGGCGAAGATGCTGGTGCCGCTCGGCTTTGCCCTGCTGCTGGTGCAGGCTGTTTCGGAGCTCATCAAGCGCATCGCGGTGCTGCGCGGCGACATCGACGATCCCCACGCCGACGCTGAACTTCCGCCAGAGGTGGCCGAAGCGGAGCAGATGATCCACAACCTCGGGCCCGACGCCGGCTCTGGCCGGCCCTGACAATCCGCGAACGCTTCAGGAGCCTCTCCATGGTGGAGTTCTTCATCCACAACATGGCGCCGATCATGTTCGCGGCGCTCGTCATCTTCCTGCTTCTCGGCTATCCGGTGGCCTTCGCGCTGGCAGCCAATGGCCTCATCTTCGGCCTCATCGGCATCGAACTCGGCCTGTTCGTGCCCGACTTCCTGCAGGCCCTGCCGGAGCGCGTCTACGGCACGATGAACAACGATGTGCTGCTGGCCATCCCGTTCTTCACCTTCATGGGACTCATCCTCGAGCGATCGGGCATGGCGGAGGATCTGCTCGATACCATCGGCCAGCTGTTCGGCACGGTGCGGGGCGGCGTCGCCTATGCGGTGGTCTTCGTCGGCGCGCTGCTCGCGGCGACCACGGGCGTCGTGGCCGCCTCTGTCATTTCGATGGGCCTCATCTCGCTGCCGATCATGCTGCGCTACGGCTATGACCGGCGCCTCGCCACCGGGATCATCGCCGCCTCGGGCACGCTGGCGCAGATCATCCCGCCCTCGCTCGTGCTGATCGTCATGGCGGACCAGCTCGGCCGCTCCGTGGGCGACATGTATCAGGGCGCCTTCATCCCGGGTGTCGTCCTGACGCTGCTCTATGCGGGCTACGTCTTCGTGGCCAGCATGGCGAGTCCGAAGATGGCGCCCGGCCTGCCGCCGGAAGCGCAGACGCTCAACGATCCCGACGGCCGCGCGCGGCGCCTGTCGCTGCTCGTCGTGACCGTCATCGCCGGCACGGCCGCCTATCTCGTCATGCAGCGCAGCAACGTGCGCAACCTGGCAGACCTCGTGGTGCTCACCATGACGCTCGCGGTGGCCATCGCCTTCGTGCTCGCGCTCCTCAACAAGCTCCTGCGGCTCAAGCTCTTGTCGCGCATGGCGGAGGAGGTCATCTTCGTCATGGTGCCACCGCTCGCGCTCGTCTTCCTCGTGCTCGGCACGATCTTCATCGGCGTCGCCACGCCGACCGAGGGTGGCGCCATGGGGGCGACCGGGGCGGTGCTGCTGGCGCTGTTCAAGCGCCGGCTGACGTTCGACCTCCTGCGGCAGGCAACGTTCTCGACGGCGAAACTGTCCGCCTTCGTGCTTTTCATCCTTCTCGGCGCGCGCGTCTTCGCGCTGACTTTCTACGGGGTCGACGGGCACAAGTGGGTGGAGGAACTGCTGGTCGCCCTGCCGGGCGGCGAGATCGGCTTCCTGCTCTTCGTCAACTTCCTCGTCTTCGTGCTCGGCTGCTTCCTCGACTTCTTCGAGATCGCCTTCATCATCATCCCGCTCCTCGTGCCGGCGGTGGAGCGGCTGGGGATCGACCTCATCTGGTTCGGCGTGATCCTCGCCATCAATCTGCAGACGAGCTTCCTGACGCCGCCGTTCGGTTTCGCGCTGTTCTACCTGCGCTCGGTGGCGCCGCGGCAGGCCTATCGTGACCGGCTGACCGGCAAGACGACGGCGCCGATCCTGACGAGCCAGATCTACTGGGGGGCCCTGCCCTTCATCCTCATCCAGATCCTCATGGTCGCGATTGTCATGCTCTTCCCCCAGATGGTGCTTCACTACAAGTCGGGCCACGTGGAGCTTGACGAGCAGCAGCTCGAGCAGCAGTTGCAGAATCTTGCGCCGGGGCTCGACCAGTTCGCCCCGCCGATGGACCTCGGTCCGCCAAAGTTCGACTGATCGATGAGAGAAAGAAGAAAGGCCCCGGCGATGCCGGGGCCTTTCTTGCTGATAGCCACGGAAGCCTGCGTCACCCACGCGTGCGATTGCGGATCATGAAGTTGTCGTAGGTGTATTCACACACCTGCCACCACAGATATTCGTCGTTACGGAAGCTCTTCATCGAATCGTAGACACGCTTGAACAGCTCGTTCTTGGCGGCAATCTCGTCGAAGATCTCGTTGGTGGCCTTGAGCGAGGCCTCCAGAATCTCCTGCGAGAAGGGGCGCAGCTGCGCGCCGCTGGCCACGAGGCTCTTGAGGGCTGCCGGGTTTCTGGCGTCGTACTTCTCGATCATATCGGCGTTGGTGAAGGCCGCCGCCTGACGCAGGATGGCCTGGTAGTTCTTCGGCAAGCCTTCCCATTTCGCCTTGTTGATGAAGAAGTGAATGGAGGCGCCGCCCTCCCAGAAGCCCGGATAATAATAGTAGGGCGCGACCTTCTGGAAGCCGAGCTTCTCATCGTCATAGGGGCCGGCCCATTCGGCCGCATCGAGGGAGCCCTTCTCGAGCGCCGGGTAGATGTCGCCGCCGGCGATCTGCTGCGGAACGACGCCGAGCTTGGCGAGCACCTGGCCGCCGAGGCCGCCAATGCGCATCTTGAGGCCCTTGAGATCGTCGGTCGTCTTGATCTCCTTGCGGAACCAGCCGCCCATCTGGGCCGTCGTGTTGCCGCCGGGCAGTCCGTAGGTGCCGAACCTGCCGTAGAGCTCGTTGAGCAGCGTCATGCCGTCGGCATGATTGAACCAGGCATTCTGCTGGCGCGTGTTGAGCCCGAAAGGCACGGCCGTGCCGAAGGCGAAGGTCGGATCCTTGCCGATGTAGAAATAGGGCGCCGAGTGGCACATCTCGACCGTACCGTTCTCGACCGCGTCGAGCGCCTGCAGGCCGGGCACGATCTCGCCCGCCGCGAAGACCTGGATCTGGAACTTGCCGTCCGTCGCCTCGGAGACGGCCCTGGCCAGCACCTCGCCGCCGCCGTAGATCGTGTCGAGGGACTTCGGATAGCTCGACGTCAGGCGCCACTTGATCTCGGGCGCCGACTGCGCGATGGCGGGCGCGGCAACCGTGCCGGCGGCAAGGCCGACCCCGGCCGTCCGCAGAAACTGACGACGCTTCATCGTTCGAACTCCTTAGAATCGTGCCTCCCGTCAGGACGGATGCATTGCCGCCCGGCCCCCGCTGGTGCGCTATCTGTGCTGTCCGGCCGGACAAAGAGCAAGGGCGAAACGATGCCTTCCGAAGCTTCCAAACAAAAGGCCCCGCCAAGGCGGGGCCTTCCTTGCCAGGCTTCCGGCGGTACGCATCACCCCCGGGCGCGGGCGCGAATCATGAAGTTGTCGAATGTATATTCGGCCACCTGGAACCAGAGATATTCCTCGTTCCGGAAGGCCATCATGCTGTCGTAGATCTTCTTGAACTCGGCGTTCTTGGCCGATGTCTCGCCGTAGAGCTCGCCGGAGGCCTCGAAACAGGCGTCGAGCACGGGCTGCGGGAAGGGGCGCAACTGGGCGCCGTTCGCCACCAGGCGTTTCAGCGCCGCGGGATTCTTCGCATCGTACTTGGCGAGCATGTCGACATTGGCGATGCCGGCCGCGGCGTTGAACAGGGCCTTGTAGGTGACCGGCAGTTCGTCCCACTTCGCCTTGTTGATCATGAAGTGAAGGGCGGCGCCGCCCTCCCACCAGCCCGGGTAGTAGTAGTACTTGGCGACCTTCTGGAAGCCGAGCTTCTCGTCGTCGTAGGGGCCGACCCATTCGGCAGCATCGATCGTGCCCTTCTCGAGCGCCGGGTAGATGTCGCCGCCGGCGATCTGCTGCGGCACGGCGCCGAGCTTGCTGAGCACCTGGCCGGCGAAGCCACCGATGCGCATCTTGAGGCCCTGGAGATCGTCGGTCGTCTTGATCTCCTTGCGGAACCAGCCGCCCATCTGGCAGCCGGTGTTACCGCCGGGCAGCGCATGGGCATTGTATTTGGCGAAGAACGCATTCAGCAGTTCCATGCCACCGCCGTGGTAGAACCAGGCGTTCTGCTGGCGCGCGTTGAGGCCGAAGGGAATGGCCGTAGCGAATGCGAAGGTCGGGTCCTTGCCGACGTAGTAATAGGGGGCGGTGTGGCACATCTCGACCGTGCCGTTCTGCACCGCGTCGAGCGCCTGCAGGCCGGGCACGATCTCGCCTGCCGAGAACACCTGGATCTGGAACTTGCCGTCGCTCGCCTCGGACACCGCCTTCGCGAAGACCTCGGCCGCGCCGAAGATGGTGTCGAGCGATTTCGGGAAGCTCGAGGTCAGGCGCCACTTGATCTCCGGCATCGACTGCGCGATCGCGGGCCGAGCAAGAGCACCTGCCGCGAGCCCGGCGCTCGCGGCACCCAGAAATTGACGACGCTTCATACATTTCCTCCCAAGGTTGCGCAGTCCCGGAGCGCCCCTCTGTTTTTTCGCGCACCGAAACCATCTGCGACTGAGGCATATTCGCGGCTCAAGCACAACTGGTAAGAAAGTTCAGTGTGGCGAGTTCCCTTCGAGGCCATGGCGCGGGGCGCCGGCAGGAGAGGAATGGAAACAGAACGCAGAAGCGCCCGGCGGACAGCCGCCGGGCGCTTCCATGGCGAGGGCGAACCTCGATAGCGTGCAGTGAACCTCAGCCCCGCGCGCGCGCGCGGATCATGAAGTTGTCGTAGGTGTATTCCGCGACCTGGAACCACAGGTACTCGTCATTGCGGAAGGCGCGCATGTGGTCGTAGATCTTCTTGAAATCGGCGTTCTTGGCCGAGGTTTCCTCGTAGATCTCGTTGGCCGCCTTGTAGCAGGCCTCCATGACCTCCTGCGGGAAGGGCCGAAGCTGGGCGCCGCTCGCCACGAGGCGCTTGACCGCGCCCGGGTTCTTGGCGTCGTAGCTCGCCTGCATGTCGGCATTGGCGCGCGCCGCGGCCGTCGTCAGTACGGAGCGGTAAACCTCCGGCAGTTCGTTCCACTTCGCCTCGTTGAAGAAGAAGTTCAGCGCCGCGCAGCCTTCCCAGAAGCCGGGATAGTAATAGTACTGCGCGACCTTCTGGAAGCCGAGCTTCTCGTCGTCATAGGGGCCGACCCACTCGGCCGCGTCGATCGTGCCCTTCTCCAGCGCCGGATAGATGTCGCCGCCGGCGATCTGCTGCGGCACGGTGCCCAGCTTGGCGAGCACCTGGCCGGCGATGCCGGCGATGCGCATCTTGAGGCCCTTGAGATCGTCGACCGACTTGATCTCCTTGCGGAACCAGCCGCCCATCTGGGTGCCAGTATTGCCGCCCGGCAGCATGTAGACGCCCGACTTCTTGTAGAACTCGTTCAGCACCTCAAGACCGCCGCCATGGAAGAACCAGGCGTTCATCATGCGGGCATTGAGGCCGAAGGGCACGGCGGTGCCGAGCGCGAAGGTCGGATCCTTGCCGACATAGTAGTAGGACGCGGAGTGGCACATCTCGACGGTGTTGTTCTGCACCGCGTCGAGCGCCTGCAGGCCCGGCACCAGTTCGCCGGCCGCGAAGACCTGAATCTGGAACTTGCCGTCCGTCGCCTCCGACACAGCCTTGGAAAACAGCTCGGCGGCGCCGAAGATGGTGTCGAGCGACTTCGGGAAGCTCGACGTCAGACGCCATTTCACTTCCGGCATGGACTGGGCGATGGCGGGCATGGCAACCGCGCCGGCGGCGAGGCCCGTGCCTGCCGCGGTCAAAAACTGGCGACGCTTCATTTCCGTTCGTCTCCTCTGAGCTCTCCCGTTTGGCCCTGGCGGTTCGTTGCCGCGCTCCCTCTGTGGCGTGTCACATGAAGCCAGTCCGTGCACCGTTTCAAGACGGAATCTCGCCTGCGGGCTCTGGATTTTTGCGCACGGGGCGGCCGGCTGTCGACCGCCTCATTCGATCACGATACGCGGCGCGGCGCGGCCGGCGGCTCCGTCTGCAAGACCGGCCGCGATCTTTCGGGCGATGTCGAGATAGGCCCGGGCATGTGGACCGTCGGGCTCGCTGACGACCACGGGCAGGCCCGCATCGGACTTCTCGCGGATCGTCATGTGCAGCGGCACCTCGCCGAGGAAGGGCACGCCGAGGCGCTCGGCCTCGTGGCGCGCGCCGCCGTGACCGAAGATATCGGAGGCGTTGCCGCAATGGGGACAGATGAAGGTGCTCATGTTCTCGACGACACCGAGGATGGGCACGTCGACCCGGCGGAACATGGCGACGCCCCGGCGCGCATCGATGAGCGCCAGGTCCTGCGGCGTCGAGACGATGACGGCGCCGGCAAGCGGCACGGCCTGGGCCATGGTGAGCTGAGCATCGCCCGTGCCCGGCGGCATGTCGACGACGAGCACGTCGAGATCGCCCCAGGCCACCTCACGCAGCATCTGCTGGATGGCGGACATCACCATCGGCCCGCGCCAGATCATGGCCGCCTCCTCTTCGACCAGGAAGCCGATGGACATGACCTTGAGACCGTAGCCCTCGAGCGGCTTCAGCGTGCGGCCGGAGACGACCTGCGGTCGCCCCTTGAGGGCGAAGAGACGCGGCATCGAAGGGCCGTAGATGTCGGCGTCGAGCACGCCGACGGAAAGGCCGTTGCGAGCGAGCGCCAGCGCGAGGTTACAGGCGGTGGTCGACTTGCCGACGCCCCCCTTGCCGCTCGCCACGGCGATGATGTGCCTGACGCCGGCGACGGCGGCCTTCGCCTGAGCCGCAGCAGCGCGCGGCCCGGGCTGGCGCTGAGCCGGAGCGGAGGGGCCGGAACCTGCCGGCCGGTCAGAGGTCAGGGTGACGATGGCCTGGGCGATGCCCGGCACGGAAGCCGCCGCCTCCTCGGCCGCCCGGCGCATCGCCTCAAGCTCCATGGAGCGGGCGGGGTCGATGGCGATGGAGAAATAGACCTTGCCATCCTGGACGACGATCTCGGACAACGTTCCCGACTGCGGCAGAGGCGTCTTGCCGTCGGGCCCCGCCACGCTCGCCAGCCGCTCCAGAATCGTCTCCCGCGTCACCATCTGCTCCTCCTTAGAACGGGCGCACATTGGGACCGGCGGCAGACCCGGTCAACATCCACGGGGGCGCGCCCCGGCGGGCGGACCAGCGCATCGCCTTGCGGCAAATCATCCACATGCCTTGCCCGAAATGTGGCGATCGTGGAAACATCACGCCAGCGCCCGGCCGGCCGAGAGCCGCCAGGACAACAGAAGAATAGCCGATCGAGGGGTTCATCATGCGATTGACCATTGCCGTTGCCGCCATGCTTCTCGCCCTGACGGGCGCGGCCTCCGCCAAGGAATGGAAGGAAATCCGCATCGCCACGGAAGGCGCCTATCCCCCGTTCAACTTCGTCGGCTCCAACGGTGAACTGCAGGGCTTCGACGTCGACATCGCCAAGGCGCTCTGCGACAAGATCGGGGCCAAATGCACCGTCGTGGCGCAGGACTGGGACGGCCTCATCCCGGCCCTCCTCGCCAGCAAATACGACGCCATCGCCGCCTCGATGTCGATCACCGAAGAGCGCAAGCAACAGGTCGACTTCACGGAGCGCTACGCAAGCGCGCCCGTGTCCTTCGTCGCGCCCAAGGATACCAAGCTGACTGGCGTCACACCGGCCGACCTCAAGGGCAAGATCGTCGGCGCCCAGTCTTCAACCACCCACGCGACGATGCTTGAGGACGTCTATGGACCCGAGGGCGTCACGGTGAAGCTCTATCCGACGCTCGACGAGGCCAATGCCGATCTCAAGTCCGGCCGCGTCGACACCGTCTTCGCCGACAAGATCGTGCTGCTCGACTGGCTGAAGAAGGATGGAGCCGATTGCTGCAAGATCCTCGGCGACGTCGACGACAAGCAGTACGCGCGGTATTTCGGCGAGGGCATCGGCCTTGCCGTCCGCAAGGGCGACCAGGACCTCAAGGAGCTCCTGAGCAAGGCCATCGCCGATATCCGTGCCGACGGCACCTACGACACGATCGCGAAGAAGTACTTCGACTTCGAGATCTATTGAGTCGAAAGCCCATGGGGGGCGACAAGCGATCCCTCTTCCTTCCGAGAGAGGGATCCGGGGCGGGCCTCATGACTCGAAGCCAGGCATGGCGCGCGGCCGACACGTCCCCGTCTCGTCCTCCGCACGCGGCACGGAAGGGACAGCAGCGCCCGCCCCGCGCGCTGACGGCAGCTTCGACAGCCAACCGCAGGCGCGGGCCCGCCGGGGTCCGGATGCGGCACCGGCGGTGAATGAATGAGCTATTATCTCGACCTACTCTCGTTCGGCCCCGACGGCTGGGGGGATGAACTCGCGCAAGGCGCGCTTGTCACCATCGCCCTCGCGGTGCTCACACTGCCCTTCGGACTCATGCTCGGCCTGCTCGTCGCCCTTGGCCAGCGCTCCGCGAACCGCCTCGCCCGCAATGCCGCCATCGCCTTCACCACCGTCTTCCGCGGTCTGCCCGAACTGCTGACGCTGTTCATCGTCTACTACGGCGGCCAACTGCTGCTGCAGAAGCTGGCATCCGTCGTCGGCTACGGGGCGCAGGTCCAGGTCAATTCCTTCCTCGCCGGCTTCGTCGCTCTCGGGCTGGTGCTCGCCGCCTTCTCCAGCGAGGTGTGGGTGGGCGCGCTCAACGCCATCCCGAACGGGCAGCGCGAGGCGGCACGCGCACTCGGCCTCTCCGCCCGACTCAGCTTTCGCCTCGTCGTCCTGCCGCAGCTCGTCCGCGTCGCCCTGCCCGGCCTCGGCAACAACTGGCTGGTGCTGCTGAAGGATACCTCGCTCGTCTCGACCATCGCCCTCGCGGACCTGATGCGCCAGACGAACATCGCCGTCGGCAGCACCAAGGAGCCGCTGTTCTTCTATCTCGTCGCGTGTCTCGTCTATCTCTTCTTCTCCATGCTGTCGGGCGGGGCGCTCGGCTGGCTCGAAGCGCGGACGAGCCGCGGGCAGGCGCGGAGGCCGGCATGAGCGACATCCTCGGCAGCCTCATCAATCTCGACCTCATGGCGCGCTACGGCCCGCGCTTTCTCGACGGCGTTCTCGTGACGCTGCAACTCGTGGGGATCTCCTTCATCCTCGGCGGTCTGCTCGCCGTGCCGGTGGCGCTCGCGCGTCTGTCGAAGAACAGCGTGCCGCGCGCCCTTGCCTATTCCTATGTCTACTTCTTCCGCGGGACGCCGCTGCTCGCCCAGGTCTTCCTCGTCTATTACGGCGCCGGGCAATTGCGCGACGCCTTCGAGGCGGTGGGGCTGTGGACGTTGTTTCGCGACGCATGGTTCTGTGCGCTCCTGACCTTCACCCTCAACACGGCGGCCTACCAGGCCGAGATCCTGCGCGGCGGCATCCGGGCCGTTCCCGGCGGCCAACGGGAGGCCGCCTTCGCCCTCGGCCTGCCGCGCTGGCTGACCTTCGGCAAGGTGGTCCTGCCGCAGGCGCTCGTCACCGCGCTGCGCCCGCTCGGCAACGAGCTCATCCTGATGATCAAGGCGAGCGCCATCGTCTCGCTCATCACCATCTATGACGTCATGGGCGTGACGCGCCTCGCCTTCTCCCGCAGCTTCGATTTCCAGGTGTATCTGTGGGCGGCAGCCCTTTACCTCATCCTCGTCGAAGGGGTACGTCGTCTGTGGGCGGTCGCCGAGCGGCGGCTGACACGGCATCTGAAGCCGGCATGATCAACCGGCGCGGGCCCGGTGCGCACCATCGGCCCGCCAATCATCGGGAGCGGAACACATGAAGGTTGCCTTTCTCGGGCTCGGCGTCATGGGCTATCCCATGGCACGCCACCTCAAGGACAAGGGCCACGAGGTCACCGTCTACAACCGCACGGCCGCCAAGGCCGAGAGATGGGTGGCCGAGAACGGCGGGCGCGCAGCGCCGACGCCGAAGGCCGCCGCCGAAGGGCAGGACATCGTCTTTTCCTGCGTCGGCAATGACGACGACCTGCGCGCCGTCACCATCGGCCCGGACGGCGCTTTTGCCGGCATGAAGCCCGGCGCCATCTTCGTCGACCACACCACCGCCTCGGCGGAAGTGGCGCGCGAGCTCCATGCGAAGGCGAAGGAGATGGGGCTCGGCTTCGTCGACGCTCCGGTCTCCGGCGGGCAGGCCGGCGCCGAGAACGGCGTTCTGACCGTGATGTGCGGCGGCGATGCGGCCGACTATGCCAAGGCCGAGCCGGTCATCGCGAGCTTTGCCCGCGCCTGCCGGCTGCTCGGCCCCTCCGGCGCCGGCCAGCTCACCAAGATGGTCAACCAGATCTGCATCGCCGGCCTCGTGCAGGCCCTCTCGGAAGGCATCCATTTCGCCAAGAAGGCAGGGCTCGACGTCGAGGCGGTGATCTCCGTCATCTCCAAGGGCGCCGCGCAGTCCTGGCAGATGGAGAACCGCTGGAAGACCATGAACGAGGACAAGTTCGACTTCGGCTTCGCCGTCGACTGGATGCGCAAGGATCTCGGCATCTGCCTGGCCGAGGCGCGTCACAACGGCGCCCATCTGCCCGTCACGGCGCTCGTCGACCAGTTCTATTCCGAGGTGCAGCGGCTCGGCGGCAATCGGTGGGATACCTCGTCCCTCATCGCGCGTCTCGACCGCTGACGTCTCCGCCGGGCAAGACGGCCGCCCGGTGCCTCCGGGATTGCCGGGATCGGTTCAGATCTCCCGCGTCAGGCCATCCTCGGCGACGAGGAAGCCCGCCGTCGCGGCCTCATGCTGCGCGGCCAGCATGGCCTCGCTCATGTGGGTCAGCATGATGGCGCGGGCCGTCAACCGGTCGCGGTTCGCGATGAGCGTCCTGAGATCGAGGTGGTTGGAGGTACGCCCCGCCGGGCGGTAGCACTCGACGACGAAGAGGTCGGCGTCGCGGGCGATGTCGACGAGCGCATCGGTCCAGGTCGTGTCGCCCGAATAGGCGAGCACGCGCCCGCCGGCCGTGACGCGCACGCCGGTCGACGGCGCGCCGGAGGCGTGGACGACTTCGTGGCTCTCCACCCTCGCCTCGCCGAAGGCCCAGGGCGTGCGCAGGGGCATGTCGATGACCTTGAGCGGGAAGCGCCAGTCGTTGCCGATGGCGCCGGGGTAGAACACCTCCAGCGCCGCCTCCAGCCGCTCGCGCGTGCCCGGCGGGCCGGCGATGGTGAGCGGCGTCTTGCGGCTCGAGGCGAACTGCGCATCGAGGAGGAGGAACGGCAGGCCACCGAAATGGTCGCCGTGCAGATGGGTAAGGACGACGGTATCGATGCTGTTGGGTGAGATGCCGCGCTGCTTCAGGGCAACGAGCGAGGTGGCGCCGAAATCGACCGCCATCGTGGTGCGGCCGGCCTCCACCAGAAGGCAGGTGTTGAACCGCCCGCCCGAACCGAAGGCATCGCCGCTGCCGATGAACGTCAGGCGCATCGTTCAGGTCTCCGGACCGGCTGAACCCGGGCGAATCAGCTCCCGCACAACGCCTTCGCGCTTCATCGTTTCCTCCTGCGGGTCGCTTCGCCCGTTCGGGCAAGTCGACCATCGCTGCCGGCGCCGGTCAATCGCGGCCGCCCGACCGGCGGCCGGCTCCACAAAAAAGAAGGGCGCGGTGTTGAGCCGCGCCCGAGGAGGGGTCAGGGAGGGAGGTCCTTGATGTCGATAACTGTAGCCCTCCACCTTTGTTCCCGATGTGCGCCAGAACACATGGACGATGGCTTGGTGAAAGACAGGGTTAATCGATCCTCAACGCCGCGCGCGCCAGTCCGTCGGCCGCTCGAAGCGGCCCTGCCATAGGCCGAGGCGCCCTTCGCGCGCCTCCGCCTCCTCGGCCTGGTACCGGCCGCTCGCCACCGCCCAGCCGGTCGCGACGAGGCTGGCGTTGATGTCCTCCTCGCCGACGCTGCAACGCCCGAGCAGGCGGCCGTACCGGTCCTTGCCGCCGACGACGCAGGTGACGTTGGCGCCGGCGACGAGGCGAACGAGGGCGCTGCGCGCGGCCCGGCCGCAGGGATAGGGTCCGGACGGCTTGTCGCAGAGCTGGTCGATCTCGGGCGCATCGATGCCCTCGAGGCGCAGCGGCCGCCCATCGGCCAGCCGCAGCGTGTCGCCGTCGACGATATCGACGGGCCCGGCGACGCGCGTCTCCTCACGCCACAGCAGCAGGCCGAGCGCGACCAGCAGCCCGGTGAGGATAGCCGACGCGCGCAGGAGGTCGCGCAGCCGCCGCTCCACATGGCGCTGCCCACCTCGCCCTGTCGCAAGCCTGTCCCTTCGCATGGCCGCTTTCTAGCGGAGCTGTCTGATGAGGACCTTAACGGCAGGGGCCACTACGCCGAAAAGGATTGATCGCGGGGAAACCGGGCGGAAACCACGCGGGGGCGGCTGCATCGCCTGCAGCACGATCGGCAATCGCGGCGAGTCGCACGCGAAATTCACCCCCGCGGAGACTTTCAAAGCTGCCACGGGCGGTCAATGCGAGCACGCACAAATAAAGGAAGATAGTTTTTGGCCTCAAATAATAATTCACACGTCATAAGAAAGAAATATATCCGTAAAATTTTACTAAATGCCGATTTTATGCCATCTAAGGAAACATATAATGGATCGTCTAATAATATACGCCATAAGGAAAATTGTTACTTTTCTATGTTGATTGAAGTGAGGATTTCATGGACAGACTTATGATGATGGCGGTATTTGCCCGCGTTGCCTCCAATGGCAGCTTTGCAGAAGCTGCACGGCATTTTCGCATTTCACCGGCGGCGGCCACCAAACATGTGCAGATGCTGGAAGAGTGGCTGGGCGCCCGGCTGCTCAACCGCACCACCCGGCGCGTCAACCTGACCGAGGCCGGGGCGGAGTTTTATGCGCGCTGCGTGCCGATCCTCGAGGAGGTCAACGACCTGCGCCACGGCGTCAGCTCGATCCAGGATCAGGCCAAGGGCACCTTGCGCATCAACGCGCCAATGACCTTCGGCGTCACCTATCTGATGCCGGTGATCGACAGCTTCCTCCGGGACCATCCGGAGGTGCAGGTCGACCTCACGCTCAACGAGATGATCGTCGACATCATCGAGGAGGGCGTCGACCTCGCCATCCGCATCGGGCGCCTCAAGGATTCCTCGCTCATCGCGCGCCGGCTCGCGCCATGCCGCTTCGCCCTGTGCGCCGCCCCCTCCTATCTGGCGGCGCGTGAAGCGCCTCTGCGGCCGGCCGATCTTTCGCAGCACGCCTGCCTCGACTATGCCTACCGGCAAAGCCAGTCGAACTGGACCTTCCAGGGGCCCGACGGGGAAGAGAGCGTGCGCGTGCAGCCGCGCATCATCGTCAACAACAGCCTGATGCTGCGGGAGGCGGCGCTGCGCGGCCTCGGCGTCATCCTGTCGCCGACCTTCGTCGTCGGGCCGGAGATCGCGAGCGGCACGCTCGTGCCGCTGATGCCCGACTACACGCCGACGGAAGCCGGCATCTACGCCGTCTATCCGCAGGCGCGCTACCTGCCGCTGAAGGTGCGGCTCTTCGTCGACCGGCTCGTCAGCCATTTCGCCGGCGAGCCGGCATGGGACCGGTGGCAGGCGGAGCCGCCGCAGCAGCGCAATGTCGCCTGAGACCGCGCCCCTCGCCTCACTGCAGGCGCTCGGGCCGCTCGCCCTCGTCGGCCGTGTCGACCCCCGCCTGGGCGAAGGTCGCCATGTCATTGTGGCAGGCAACCGCGGCCTTGACGATGCCGGCGGCGAGCGCCGCGCCGGTCGCCTCGCCGAGGCGCATGTCGAGGTCGAGCACCGGGGCGAGGCCGAGCCTGTCGAGCACCTCGCCGTGCGCGCCCTCGGCGGAGCGGTGGCCGGCGAGGCAATGGGCGATGGAGCGTGGATCGATGGCATGCAGGATGGCGGCCGCGGCGGTCACGACGTAGCCGTCGAGGATGACCGGGATGCGCTCGAGCCGCGCGGCGAGGATGGCGCCGGCGATGGCGGCGACCTCGCGCCCGCCGAGCCGGCGCAGCACCTCGAGCGCATCGCCGAGATGGCCGGCATGGGTGGCGAGCGCCTGCTCCACGACTGCCGTCTTGCGGGCAAGGCCCGCATCGTCGAGGCCGGTGCCGCGCCCGACCCAGCGCGCCGCTGGCCCCCCATAGAGTGCGGCGTAGATGGCGGCGGCGATGGTGGTGTTGCCGATGCCCATCTCGCCGAGGCACAGGAGGTCGGTGCCGCCGGCGATCGCCTCCATGCCGAAGGCCAGCGTGGCGACGCAGGCCTTCTCGTCGAAGGCCGCCTCGGTGGCGATGTCCCCCGTCGGCAGGTCGAGCGCGAGGTCGAAGACCTTGAAGCCGAGATCGTAAGCGGCGCAGATCTGGTTGATGGCGGCGCCGCCCGCGGCGAAGTTCTCCAGCATCTGGCGGGTGACGCTCTGCGGATAGGGCGAGACGCTATGGCGCACCACGCCGTGGTTGCCGGCGAAGACGCAAACGAGCGGGCGCGCGACGCTCGGCCGCCCCTTGCCCTGCCAGCCGGCCACCCAGGCGGCGATCTCCTCCAGACGGCCGAGGGAGCCCGGCGGCTTCGTCAGTTCCGCGTCGCGGCGGCGCACGGCGGCGATGGCCGCCTCGTCCGCGTCGGGCAGCATGGCGAAAAGCCGCCGCACGTCGTCGAACGGTAGGCCGGTTGCCGTCGCATCCATCGCAATTCTCCACTATGTCGTTATGGCCGGCCCATGGTCGCGGCTGTCGGGCCCGGAGCTAATAGCATGCCACGCGCCGAGGTGAAGATGACGCAGGACAACGAGATGCCGCAGGCCGAGGCCGGCCCCGGGCCGGGCCCGGCGCTCGCCTTTCTCGCCGATGCGGCCGCGTGCCTGCGCTTCTACTCGCGCCTGCCGGTGCCCGTCCTGCCCTTCGAGGCGGCGCCGCATGCCATGCCGGATTTCTCCCGCGCCGTCAGGGCGCTGCCGCTCGCCGGCGCCGCCATCGGCCTCGTCGGCGCGCTCGCCTTCCTCCTCGCGACGGGCCTCGGCTTCGGGCCGTATCTCGCCGCCTGCGCCGCCGTCGCCGCTCTCATCGTCGCGACGGGCGTCTTTCACGAAGACGGTCTCGCCGATACCGCCGACGGGCTGTGGGGCGGCGCGACGCCCGAGCGGCGCCTGACCATCATGCGCGACAGCCGCGTCGGCTCCTACGGCGCGGCGGCGCTCACGCTCGATCTCATGATCCGCGTCGGGCTCATCGCCGCGCTCGCCGGACGCATGCCGGCGCCGGCCACAGCCCTGGCACTCGTCGCGGCCGCGGCGACCTCGCGCACGGTGGGGCTCTTGCCCTTCCTGCTGCTGGCACCCGCCCGCAGTGACGGCGCCGCGCATGCGGCGGGCCGGCCGACGCAGGCCGCCTTCGCCACGGCGGCCGCGGGCTCCGCCGTCATGGCCTTCCTCCTGTTGCTGCCAGCCGGCTTCGGCTTCCTCCCGATCATGCTCGCCCTTGCCCTTGCGGCGAGCGCGGGTGTGGGCCTCTCCCGCATTGCCCGGGCGAAGATCGGCGGGCATACGGGAGACATCGCGGGGGCGGCCCAGCAGGCGGGCGAGATCGCCTTCCTCGCCGGCCTCCTCGCCCTTGCGCCGCTCGCCGGCGCCTCGTGAAGGAAGAGCCATGCGCGGTTTCGTCGCCCTCGCCGTCATCATCGCCGCCATCGCGGTGCTCGTCCTTTTCGGCGGCAACGAGACCATCCTCGGGCTGCGGCCGGACCTCATTGCCTCGCTCGCCTGGCTCGGCGCCGTCGGCATCCTCGCCTTCGGCTGGGTGGTACAGCACTTTCGCGGCCAGTGGACACGCGCCCTCGAGGCCATCGCCTTCTGGATGGCGATGATCGTCATGCTGGTGGCTGTCTACAGCTATCGCTTCGAATTGCAGAGCTTCGCCAACCGGCTGCTCGGGGAGGTGGCGCCGGGCTACACGGTGACGCTCGCCGACGGCGAGGTGCAGGTCGCCCGCCATGCCGGCGGCAGCTTCGTCATCGACGGCGCCGTCGACGGCGTGCCGACGCGCTTCATCCTCGACACCGGCGCCTCGGCGGTGGTGCTGACGAGCGAAGCCGCCGCCCGGGCCGGCATCGACCCGGCGACACTCTTCTACACGCAGCCGGTGATGACGGCGAACGGCCGCACCATGGCGGCTTCCACCACGCTTGGCGAGCTCACTGTCGGCAACATCACCGAGCGGCGCGTGCCGGCCCTCGTCGCCCGCGAAGGCAGCCTCTCGCAGAACCTGCTCGGCATGACCTTTCTCGAGCGCCTCGCCTCCTTCGAGGTGCGCGGCGACAGGTTGATCCTGCGCGGGCGCGGCGGGTGATGCTCAAGTCAGGAGGCTCCAGGCGAAGCGGGCGCAGACGGCAAGGAGGAAGAGGCCGAAGGCAATCTCCAGCCGCCGCTTCGACAAGGCGTGCGCGAGGCTCGCGCCCAAGGGGGCCGTGAAGATGCTCGTCGGCACGAAGAGCGCAAAGCCGATGAGCGAGACATAGCCCAGCGCCATGGGGAACTGCAGGGCCGCGACATCCGGATATTCGGCGGCGCGCGGCCAGCCGGCGTAGATATAGCCGATGGCGCCCGGAATGGAGATGAGGACGCCGAGCCCCGAGGAGGTCGCCACCGCCTGGTGGATCGGCCGGCCGTAGAAGGTCATGAACAGGCTCGACAGCTGCCCGCCGCCGATTCCCATCAGCGACGACAGCACGCCGATGACGACGCCGTAGATGCTCATGACGATCTTGCCGGGCACCTCGGTGCCGAGGCGCCAGTTGTCCTTGCCGAAGAGGAGCCGCACGGCCGAGATGCCCGCGACGACGACGAAGACCGCCTTGAACAGGTCCGCCGGGGCATAGCGGGCGATGAAGCTGCCGATCCCCACACCGAGGACGACCGGGATTGCCCAGACGCGCACGATGGACATGTCGACCTTGCCGCGCGCGCGATGGGCATTGAAGGAGCGGATCGAGGTGGGGATGATCACCGCGAGCGAGGTGCCGACGCAGAGCGGCATGCGCACCTCCTCCGGCACGCCCACGACCCGGAAGAGTTCGTAGAGCACCGGGACGACGACAGCACCGCCGCCCACGCCGAAGACACCCGCGAGGATGCCCGTGACGGCGCCGGCCGCAAGCAGCGCCCCGGCGAGCATGACGAGTTCTGATGTGGGAATGGCGGCGAACATGGCGGCTCCTGCAGCAGGAGCCCTCTCGTGCGCGATCTCGGCCGCCAAGGCAAGCGCCGCCGGGGCATGGCCGCCCGGCGCCGCGCTCAGTCGGCGATACCCTCGCGCCCCTTGAGCGTTACGAGCGTCGCCGTCATCACGGCAACGGTCTTGCGCCGCTCGCCGTCGATGGCCTCCACCTCGGCCTGCGCCACGGTGAGCATGCGCCCTGCCCGCACCACGCGCCCGCGCGCCTCGAGCCTGTCGCCGGCGGCGGGGGCGAGCAGGTTGATCTTGAATTCGGCGGTCAATACGCCGGCCCCGGCCGGCATCAGCGACAGGGCAGCATAGCCGCAGGCCGAATCCGCGATGGTGGAGACGATGCCGGCATGGACGAAGCCGTGCTGCTGGCAGATGTGCGGCGCGACCGCGAGCGCGATCGTGGTCGCGCCCGGCGCGACCTCGGTCATGCGCGCGCCGATCGTCTCCATCACGCTCTGCTTGCCGAAGCTGCGGCGCACGCGCGCCTCGAAATCCGGGTCCTGCGGCCTGTGCATCGCGCCCTCCTCCCCGCCTGCATTTCAGGAAAGAGGAAGAGGAGCAGCAAGACACAGTCACGCAAAACGCCCTTGGCCGTTGCGCACGCCTCAGGCGGCCTCGACCTCGCGGCGCGCCATCTCCCGCCGCACATGGGCGACCGCCTCGACGATGACCTCCGGCCCGGCGCCGCGCTTGCAGGCCTCCGAGGCGAGGTGGCGGCGGAACTGGCGCGCGCCCGGCCGCCCGGGGAAGAGGCCGAGGATGTGGCGGGTGAGCTGGTTGAGGCGCACGCCCTCGCCGAGGCGGCGCTCGACATAGGGCAGATAGGCCTCGACGACGGCGAAGGCGTCCGCGAGCGGCGCCGGCGTACCGAAGAACAGCGGATCGACGCCGAGGAGGATCTCCGGGTTCTGATAGGCCGCGCGGCCGAGCATGACGCCGTCGAGCGCCGGCCCGTCCGCCGGATGCATGGCCGCATGGGCCTCCTCGAGCGTCCGGAGGCCGCCGTTGAGGAGGATCGGCACATGAGGCAGGCGCGCCTTGAGGCGGTGCACGCGGCCGTAGTCGAGCGGCGGGATTTCCCGGTTGTCCTTGGGCGAGAGCCCCTGAAGCCAGGCCTTGCGGGCATGGACGATGAGCCTTTCCGCCCCGGCGGCGACGACGGCATCGGCCAGTTGATCGAGCGCCACCTCCGGATCCTGTTCGTCGACGCCGATGCGGCACTTGACCGTCACCGGCACGTCGACCGCGTCCTTCATCGCCGCGACGCAGGCGGCGACCAGTTCCGGCTCCCGCATGAGGCAGGCGCCGAAACGGCCGCTCTGCACCCTGTCCGACGGACAGCCGACATTGAGGTTGATCTCGCGGTAGCCGAAGGCGGCACAGATGCGCGCAGCCGCAGCGAGTTCCCCCGGCTCGCTGCCGCCAAGCTGCACGGCGAGCGGCTGCTCCGCCGCATCGAAGCCGATCAGACGCTCCCGGTCCCCGTGGAGGACCGCGCCGGTCGTCACCATCTCGGTGTAGAGCAGGGCATGGCGCGTCATCAGCCTGTGGAAGACGCGGCAGTCCCGGTCCGTCCAATCCATCATCGGCGCGACGGAGAATCTGTGGGGCGTGAAGTCAGTCACCTGTTATCAGCTTCCAGCGTCATGCTGTCGATGTCGTGCCGCAGCCGACGTGCCCTGCGGATCGCGGGCGAGGCTGGCTTCGCCACCGCAGCTGCGAGCGAGGGTTGGCTCGACGACCTATCTAGCCCGGATCGCGGCCGAATGCGACAACCACCGCAGCACACCACCCTCCGGCAAGCCATAATCGGTAAAATTCTCAGGATCGCAATTCCGCCATGATCATTGCAGCAACTTGCGCAATCAATAACGACGCTGGGGAGCACACATGACGATCGATGAGCCGAGGCACATGGCGCCGGAAGTAAAGGAAGCCATGCTGAAACTCGTGGTTCATCAGGTTGTCGAAGCCTATTCCCACGCTTTCATCCAGGCGATTGCACGCGACTTCGAATCGGACAGGCAGGCTGCATTCGAGACGTTTGCCTCCGCCGCGCAGGAGAGGGCCCTGATCGTCCTCGGAGAACTGGACGTGGCGATCAAGGCCCGGGTCGCCGAGACGAGCCGCGTCATCATCGACCAGTCGCTCGCAACGATCGCCGAGGGAGCCGGCGTACGTCTCAGCGGCACCGCCGTAGCTCGTCCCGCCGTCACGCACTAGAGCCCGGTCGGATCGGATTACACCGCCATCCCATCCGCAGACCGGCCTCGTTCTCGATGTCTGGAAACCGTCCGCGAGCCCGGGCCCGCGACGGGCTCGCGGACAACGGGAATGGTCGGCTTCCGCCCTACTCCTTCGCGCGTTCCGGCGGGCCCGCATCAACTGCCGGTTGCCCGCCCCGCTGCCCCCGTTCATATTCGGCGCGCGGCCCACGGCCATCGGAAGGAAGATGACCATGCGATCGGAGCGGGGCGATCTCATCTTCGGCGAAGAGCGCGTCGACGGCATCGATCGCGCAATCGTCAGGTCGCTGTCGGCTGACAGGGCACCGGCGATACCGCGGCAGGCCGGGCACCTGTCGGCAGGTCATCCTTCGCGCGTGGCACACGGGCGGGCGCACCTGGGAACCAGCATGGCGCCATGCTCGACATAACATCACTGATGCGCGGAACGGCGCTGTCATTGGCCGGAAACCCGGCCAAATCGGCGCCTTCCCGACGTATTGAGCCGGTGCGGCCGTGCGACGGACCGGGTGAACAGTCCGCCCCCGCCCTTCCGGCGCGGCCGGGGCCCATTCCGGAGGCATAATGATGATCAAGGAAAGTCTGTTGCCGGCGGTGGCGGCGGCCCTCCTCGGCATGGCGGTGTCCGCCTGCACGCCATCGCCGGCGACCGACTCTGCGGCACTGGCGCCGGGCCCCTGCAGGCCGGAGGCGACAAGCGGGCCGTCGGCAAGCCGAAACCGGCCGATGACGAGGCGAAGCAGATCACCGGCGCCACTGCGGTACGACAGATCGCGCCGGGCCAACCGGTCACGATGGACTACGCGCCGGCGCGGGTGACGGTCGAGACAGATCCCCGCACGGGCCGCGTCGTGCGCGCGTTCTGCGGATAGACAGTCGGAGGTTCGGCATCATGCGATCCATCCGTTCGACGGCAGCCATCGCTGTCGCGGCCGCCGCTGGCCTCCTGGGACCGGCCGCGCCGGTCGACGCCGCGAGTTGCGAAGCCAGCCAACCCTGCATTGTCGTGCGGCAGGCCCAATACGGCCTGCCGGGCGGCGGCGGCAAGACGTGCTCGGCCTACTCGTCCGTCTCCAACCTCTGCCTCGGCCGGTCCTCCTGCGAGATCAAGGTGAACAACGAGCTGTGCGGCGATCCCGCCCCCGGCAGCCGGAAGACACTGTTCGTCAGTTGGCAATGCGATCCCGACAACCGGGAGTATTTCGACAGCGTCCAGGAATACGCCACCATGACAATCGCCTGCGAGGCACCCCGGTAGCGGCCTTCAGCATCAGCATCGCAGGCGGGGCGGAATGAACCTTGTCCGGCGAGGTAACGGCCCGTCTCGGGCCCAAGCCGGAGCTGTCGCTCGCCACGGGCGCCCGCCGATGCCGAGAGCCGATTAACGCGAGTGTCGCGCAAGCCATTGCGACGGCAGACTCACCTGTCGCCGGCCAGTTCCGGCGCCTTGAACCTGCGGTTGGCGAGAACCGGCAGGACGCTCCGCGCGTGCGCGATGCGGGCCGGATCGATGTCGGCAAAGAGAAGGGCCGGCACCTCGCCGGCACGGGCGATGGCGACGCCGAGCGGATCCACCACCATGCTCGCGCCGATGTTGCGCTCGCCGCATTCGCCGGTCGCCACGACGTAGCAGGTGTTCTCGAGCGCCCGGGCCGTGACGAGCACCTCCCAATGCGCCTCCTTGCCGGGTCCGCGCAGCCAGGCGGATGGAGCGGTGATCACATCGGCCCCGTCGAGGGCGAGGCGCCGCGCCATCTCCGGAAAGCGCAGGTCGTAGCAGGTCATGGTGCCGACCTTCAGCCCCGCCACCTCGATCAGCGGCGGGATCTCGTCGCCGGGCGCGACATGGGTCGATTCCTTGACGCGGAAGGCGTCGTAGAGGTGCAGCTTGCGATAGGCGCCGATGATGGCGCCGTCGCGCACGGTGATCAGCGTGTTGAAGACCCGGCCGTTGCCGGCCGGCACGTGAATGCAACCCATCACCGCAAGGTCGCTGCCGCGGCTCGCGGCGAGCACCTCCTGCATGAAGGGCCCGTCGAGCGGCTGCGCCGCCTTCAGGACGATGTCGGGATCGGCGATGTCGCGGGCGAGGATGCCCTCGGGCAGGACGAGCAGCCTGGCGCCGGCGGTGCCGGCCTCGCGCATCAGCCGCACGACCGTCGCGGCATTGTCCTGCCACTCACGTCCGACAGCGAACTGCCCGAGCGCCACCCTGACGACCGGGCGCGTGGACGATGGAGGATTCATGCCGGGCTCCCTGCAGGTCTCGCGTTGCGGCGCGGGGGCGCCAGGCGCGCATGGCACCCGCCAGCGCGGCCCGCCGGCCAAATCAGCGACCATGCGGGCCCCGGCGTCAAGCGGCGAGGCGCTCGCCAAGGCGCAAAAGTTCGCCGCGCGCGGCCGCCACGGCCTCTGCGCTCACCTCCGGGCCGAAGCCCTGCTTCTCGGCGCGCACGAAGGTCACGTCGGTGATGCCGATGAAGCCGAGCATCGTGCGCAGGTGCGGCTCCTGCGAATCCATGGCCTGCGCCGGGCCTTCGCTGTAGAGGCCGCCGCGGCTCACGATGACGATGGCGCGCTTGCCCTTGATGAGGCCTTCCGGCCCCTTCTCGCTGTAGCTGAAGGTGACACCGGCGCGCAGCACGTAGTCGAACCACGCCTTCAGCGTGGAGGGAATGCCGAAGTTATACATCGGCGCACCGATGACGATCACGTCCGCCTCGCGCAGCTCGCCCACCAACCGGTCCGACAGCGCGAGTGCCGCACGCTGCGCCTCGGTCGCCGTCTCGCCCTTGCGCAGGGCGGCCGTCGTCTCGGCCGTCAGATGCGGGATCGGCTCGCTGCCAACATCGCGCGTGATGACGCGATCGGCACCACCGCTCGCCTTGAGAGCGTCGAGCGCATCCGCGACGAGGCGGTTGGAAACGGATTCGGCGCCCGAGGCGCTGCTGGTGATGGCGAGAACCGTGGTCATGTTCAGCTTCTCCGACATGAATGACAAGAGCGTGCCGGAAAGCTGGCGGTTCGTTCGCCGCACCGGTATTCTCTTTATTTGCACCAAGCCGTTGCTGGACGAGGAACATGGATGCCGGACTTCGACGATCTGAAGAGCTTCATCGAGGTGGTGGACAGCGGCGGCTTCGGCCGTGCCGCCAAGCGGCTGGGCATCGCCAAGTCCATCGTCAGCCGCCGCATCGCGCGGCTCGAGGCGGAGCTCGGCACGCGCCTCCTCACCCGCACGACGCGCGGCATCAGCGCGACCGAGGCGGGGCTCGCGTTCAAGACCCGCAGCGAGCGCATCCTCGCCGATCTTGCCGAGGCGAAGGACGCCGTGGCCCAGCACGGCGGCGGCATCGTGGGCACGCTGCGCCTGTCGGCGCCTCTGTCCTTCGGGGTCAAATATGTGACGCCCATCCTCGCCGAGATGGCGAGCGCACATCCGCGGCTCGGCATCGACGTGGCCTACAGCGACCGCGTCGTCGATCTGATGGCGGAGCGCTTCGATGCCGCCATCCGCATCGGCTCCCTGCGCGATTCGACCCTTATCGCCCGCAAGATTGCGCCCGTCTACGGCATCGTCGCGGCGAGCCCGGACTATATCGCCCGGCACGGCCGCCCCGAGACGCCAGACGACCTGACGCGCCACGAATGCCTCGTCTATACCGCGGCGAGCGAACCTGACCTGCGCTTTCGCCATGGCACGCGCTGGACGAGCGTGCGGCCGCGCGGCCGGCTCCTGGCCGACAACGGCGATGCCCTTCTGCAGTGGGCCCGCTCGGGACTCGGCATCGTGGTGGCGCCGACCTTCCTCGCCGCCGAGGATATCGAACGAGGCACGCTCGTCCCACTGCTGTCCGGCTACGAGATGCCGGAGGCCGGCATCCATGTGGTGCGGCCGCCGGGCGCCTACGTGCCGGCCAAGGTCCGGCTGCTCATCGACACGCTCGTCGCCCATTTCGGTGGCGAGCCCTATTGGGATGCCTGTCTCATGCACCGCATGCGGCAGACCCGTGCCCCCGCGCAGGCCGCCGGCGACAGCGTCTCGGCGGCATGAGCCGCGGCGGGAGCAGCCTCAGGCGGCCGCCTCGCTGGCAGGCCCCCGCTCCTCCTCGCCCACGGCCGCCGCCAGGCGCTCGGCCAGTTCGTCGACGGCGCGTTCGGCTGCGGCGATCGAGGCTGCGAGCCGCTCGTCGGCGAATTCGTCGTATTCGACGGCGACGGACGCGACATTGGTGATGCCGATATAGCCGAAGGCGGTGCGGATGCTCGGCTCGACATGGTTCATGTCGGCGATGCGCTCGCCCTCGCCGTAACCGAAATCGCCGCGCGAGGAGAGGATGACGAGCCGCTTGCCCATGCCGGCGAGCAGCGGCCAGTACGGCTCGCCCCGCCGGGTGCGATCGAAGCCGAAGGTGCGCCCCACGCGCACGATGTTGTCGATATAGGCCTTGAACGAAGCCGGAACGCCGAAGTTGTACATCGGCACCCCGGCCACGATGACATCGGCACCGATCAGTTCGTCGATCAGCATGTCGCTTTCCCGCAGGACGCCATCCATCCACGGCGCACGACGCTCTTTGGGTGTGAAGGCGGCGTGGATCCAGGCGGCGGAGACCGGCGCCGGCGGCGTCAGGCCGACGTCCCGGTAGAGCACCGTGTCCCCGGGCCGCTGATGGCGCCAGCGCGCCACGAAGCGCTTGCTGAGACGGCGGGAATGGGAGCCGAAGGTTGCGAGGTCGGAACCAGCCGGACGGGCGCTCGAATCGATATGCAGAACGGTCGCCATGAGTGACATGCCCTCATCTTCAGGTAGGGTCTCAGAGCCGGCAGGTTCCTTCTTCTACAGGATGATGACAAACGCATAGTTCTCAGCCTACAGATGAGAATAGCTCATCCATAGAGGCGCTGCATTGCCATGACCGAGCGACGCACCCGCCGCCAGCTGCCTCCCCTGCCCGCCTTGCGCGCCTTCGAGGCCGCGGCCCGCCACCTCAGCTTCAAGGCGGCCGCCGAGGAACTGGCGGTGACGCCGACAGCCGTCAGCCACCATGTGCGGCAGCTGGAGGATGCGCTCGCTCTCAGGCTGTTCGTACGCCGCCCCCGGCGCGTGGCGCTGACGCCGGAAGGGCGCGTGCTCTATCCGGTGCTGCGCGACGGCTTCGACGCCTTCGAGGAGGCCATCGCGCAGTTGCGCGGCCAACGGCTCAAGCCCGTCGTCACGCTCTCGGCGACGGTCGCCTTCACGGCGCGCTGGCTCGTGCCGCGCGTCGCGGCCTTCCACGCGGCCAATCCCGGGCTCGATCTCAGGCTGCACGCTTCCGACGAGCCGGTCGACCTGATCAGCGGCACCGCCGATGCGGCCGTGCGCTATGGCCGGGCCGTGCCGGCCGGCCTCGTCGGCGACCTTCTGTTCGAGGACATGTTCGCGCCGGTGTGCAGCCCCGCGCTCGGCCTTCACCATCCGGATGAACTCGCGGAGCACACGCTGATCCATTTCGAATGGCGGCGCCCGCACCGGGACAATCCCGTCTGGGAGCGCTGGCTCGCCGAGGCGGGGCTTTCGGGGCTGGTGCCGCGGGCGGAGCTGACGCTGAGCGACGAAAGCCAGGCGGTGCAGGCGTTGGTCGCCGGCCAGGGTGTCGCCCTCGCCGGGCTCGTCCTGGTGGCGGACGAGATCGCGGCCGGCCGCCTCATCGTGCCCTTCGGACCGCGGCTGCGCGGGTATGACTATCGCCTCCTCTACCCGGCCGAGCCGCCGCATCCCGAACGGATCGCGGCCCTGCGCAACTGGATCCGGCAGGAGGCGGCCGGCGGCCTTGGCCTGCCCGGGCGGACATGAAAAAGCGGCCCCTTGCGGGGCCGCTCCAAGGCACGCCGCTCCTGATCAGAAGGGGCTGTCGGGGAAGTAGAAGTTCTGGGCGTTCTCCTGGGTGATCAGCTCGGAGCCGATGACGAAGCGGCCGGACACCGGCGCGTTGGAGACGAACCGCAGCGCCGTGATCTCGATGGCGGTGGCGATCATCGCCGGCGGATAGGTGACATTGGCCGGCACGCGCTTGTCGCCATCCATGACGCGCTTGATCATCTCCTTCATGCCGGCGCCGCCGAGCACCCACATCTCGTCCTGCCGGCCGGCCTGATTGATGGCTTCGAGCACGCCGACGGCCATGTCGTCGTCCGAGGCCCAGACGGCGTCGATCTTCGGATGCTTCGAGAGGAAGTCCTGCATCACGGTGAAGGCGCTGTCACGGTTCCAGTTGCCGTGCTCCATGCCGATGATCTCGATGCCGCTGCCCTCGATGGCCTTGCGGAAGGCCTCGACGCGCTCGTTGTCGATGGTGGTCGGGATGCCGCGCAGGACGACGATCTTGCCGCCGCTCGGCATCCGCTCGCGGAAGAATTCGCCCGCGACGCGGCCGAAGCCGGGATTGTCGCCGGCGACGTAGAGGTCCTCGATGCCCTCTTCGGCAAGGCCGCGATCGACGACGGTGACCCACTTGCCGGCCTCTGCCACGCGCTTGACCGGGCCGGTGAGCGGCGTCGATTCGAAGGGCAGCACGACGAGCGCGTCGATGTTGCGCGTCGCCATCATGTCCTCGATGTCGCTGACCTGCTTGCCGGGATCGCCCGCTGTCGCGAGGACGAACTTCAGCTGCGGATAGGTCTTCTCAAGGCGCTTCACCGCCTCCTGCGCATGATAGTTCATGCCACCGGCCCAGCCGTGCGTTGCCGCCGGGATGGATACGCCGATGACCTTGCTGTCCTGAGCCTGAGCCTGCGCCGCAGCCGGCGCGGCGAGCGCCGCTGCCAGGGCCAGCGCCTTGAAAGCCTTGACCACTCCCATCGTGCTTCTCCCTCTCTTCATACAGCCCTGTTGCCGGGCATTTGCGCCGCCCTTCAGAGCGCCTTCTTCTGACGCTGCAGAACGACGGCCAGAACGATGATCACGCCTTGGATGGCCCCGTTGAGATAGGGACTCACCAGGTCGGTCAGATTGAGGATGTTCTGGATCAGGTTGAGGATGAGCACGCCCACCACCGTGCCCCAGACACGGCCGAAGCCACCCTTCAGCACCGTGCCGCCGATGATGACGGCAGCGATGGCCTCGAGCTCCCACAGGACGCCGGTTGCCGAGGAGGCGGAGCCGAGGCGCGGCACGTACATGATGGTGGCGAGGCCGACCAGCATGCCGAGCATGACATAGGTGGCGAGCCGCACGCGCTCCACATGCACGGCCGAGTAGCGCGCCACCTGCTCGTTGGAGCCGATGGCCGCGCAATGGCGGCCGAAGGCCGTGTGCCGCATCGCGATCTCGCCGGCGATGGCCACGACGAGGAAGACGATGATCGGCCACGAGACGCCGAGAATGCCGTCGTAATAGACCGGCCGGTAGACGTCCCGCACCTGGAAGTTCAGCGACAGCGTGCCACCGTCGGCGAGCCAGGTGATGAGCGAGCGGAAGATGCCCATGCTGCCGAGCGTGACGATGAAGGCCTCGATGCGCGCCCGCGTGATGAGCAGGCCGTTGCCGAGCCCGGCGAGGAAGCCGAAGACGAGCGCCGCCGCCATGCCGATGAGGATGACCGGCCAGCCGGCGCCGAGCGTGGGCACCAGCGCGTTCATGACGAGGATCATCAGCCCGGCGATGAAGGCTGCCATGGAGCCGACCGAGAGGTCGAGCCCGCCGGAAGTGATGACGAAGGTCATGCCCACCGCGATGATGCCGATGAAGGCTGAGCGGGCGAGCACGTTGGTGACGTTGCCGTAGCTGAGGAAGTTCGGGTTCAGCAGCACGCCGACGACGATGAGGACGGCAAGCGCGACGAGCGGACCGACGACATGCAGGTTGACAGCCGGACGGCGCGGCTTCCGCAACTCCTGCCGGGTGGTCGTCGCGTCAGCCATTGCCGTTCGCCCTCCTTGCCTCGAGGCCCATGGCGAGGCGCACGATGGCGTCCTCGTTGATGTCGGCGCCGCTCAGCGTGCCGGCGAGCCGCCCGGCGCGCATGACGCAGACTCGGGTGGCGAGGCCGATGATCTCCGCCATCTCGGACGAGACGAGGATGATGCTCTTGCCGGCCGCGGCGAGGCGCTGCACGAAACCGTAGATCTGCTGCTTGGTGCCGATGTCGATGCCGCGCGTCGGCTCGTCGATGATGACGATGTCCGGGTCAGCCAGCATGGTCTTGGCGAGCAGCAGCTTCTGCTGGTTGCCGCCGGAGAGGTTGCCGACGGGAATCTCGCGCAGCGGGGCACGGATGTCGAACTCGGCGATGGCCTTGTCGAGCGCCAGTTCCTCTGCCTTGCGGTCGATGAGGAAACGGCCGAAACGAGAGAGCGCGAGCAAGGTGAGGTTCGGCCGCATGGGCAGATTGAGCAGGAGACCGCGCTCCTTGCGGTCCTCCGTGAGGTAGGCAATGCCGGCGCGGCGCGCTTCCTCGACGGAGCGGATCCGGACCGGGCGGCCCGCAAGCCTCACCGCGCCGTGCGCCGGCCTGAGGCCGACGAGCCCTTCCATCAGCTCCGTCCGCCCGGAGCCGACGAGGCCGGCGAAGCCCAGCACCTCGCCGCGCGCGAGGGTGAAGGACACGTCCTCGGCAAAGCCCTCGACGCTGAAATTCTCGACCGTCAGCACCGGCGCGGCGGAGGCCGGCTCGGCCTTCGCCGGAAAGAGGTTGGAGAGCTCGCGCCCCACCATGGCCTCGGCCATGGCGTCCTCGCTCAGGGCGCCGCGCGGCGCCGTCACCACATGGCGGCCGTCGCGCAGCACGGTCACCCGGTCGGCAAGCCGTGACACCTCGTCGAGCTTGTGTGAGGTGTAGAGGATCGCCGTGCCCGCCGCCCTGAGGCGCTCGATCTGGCGGAAGAGCACTTCCGCCTCCTTGCGCGTCAGGACCGCCGTCGGCTCATCCATGATGATGACGCGCGCCTTGCGCGACAGCGCCTTGGCGATCTCGACCATCTGCTTCTCTGGCACCGAGATATCGGCGACGATCGCCGCCGGGTCGACCGGCGTCTCGAGTTCGGCGAGCAGCGCCAGTGTCGTCTCGCGCATCGCACGATGGTCAAGGAAGGGGCCGCGCTTCAATTCACGCCCGAGGAAGATGTTCTGCTCGACGGAGAGCTGCCGGGCGAGGTTGAACTCCTGGTGGATGAGCACGACGCCGCGCTCCTCCGCCTCCTCGCTCGAGGAAAAGGCCACCGGCGCGCCATCGAGCAGCACCCTGCCCTTCGTCGGGGCGAGGTAGCCGGCCATGATCTTCATCATGGTCGACTTGCCGGCGCCGTTCTCGCCGATGAGGGCGTGCACCTCGCCGGGCTTCAGGTCGAAGTCGATGCCGAACAGCACCTCGACCGGCCCGAAGGCGCGGCCGACACCGGCGAGCGCCAGCACCGGCGCAGCAGCCGGGATGGGGGCAGCCGAGGCGGCGGGAGCAGCCACGGCCATCGCCTCAGAGCGTGACCCAGGCGGCGTTGCGTTTCGACGAGCGCACACAGGCCTCGATGAAGGCAACGCCGGCGACCCCATCCGCGACGGTGGGATAGACGACATCCGGCGGAATCGGGCGCCCCTCGCGGCGGGCAAGGATGGCGCGCGCTGCCTCGGCATAGATATTGGCGAAGCCTTCGAGGTAGCCCTCCGGATGGCCGGCCGGGGTGCGCGTCATGCGCTGCGCCGCCGCGCCGGCGCCCGCCCCGCCGCGGGTCAGCAGCGTCTTGGGCTTGCCGAAGGGCGTGAACCACAGGCGGTTCGGCTCCTCCTGGCACCATTCGATGCCGCCGCGCGTACCGTAGACACGCAGCTTGAGACCGTTTTCGTTGCCGGGCGCCACCTGGCTCGCCCACAGCATGCCCTTGGCGCCGCCGGCAAAGCGCATCAGTACATGGGCGTTGTCATCGAGCCGCCGCCCCTCGACGAAGCTGTCGAGATCGGCGCTCAGGCTCGTGAGCGTCAAGCCGGTAACGAAGGTGGCGAGGTTGAAGGCGTGGGTGCCGATGTCGCCGACGGCGCCCCCCGCACCAGAACGGGCCGGATCGGTGCGCCACTCGGCCTGCTTGGCGCCGGTGCGCTCTAGCGGCTCGGTCAGCCAGTCCTGCACATATTCCACCTGCACCAGGCGCAGGTCGCCCAACTCGCCGGCCGCGATCATCTCGCGCGCCTGCCGCACCATGGGGTAGCCGGTGTAGTTGTGCGTCAGGATGAACAGCGCGTCCGACTTCTCGGCGAGCGCGGCAAGGCGCCTGGCATCGGAGAGCGTCGCCGTCAGCGGCTTGTCGCAGATGACGTGAATGCCGCGTTTGAGGAACTCGCGCGCCGCCTCGTAATGCACATCGTTGGGCGTGACGATGGCGACCGCCTCGATGCCGTTCCTGAGGCGCTTCTCGCGCGCCGCCATCTCGCGGAAGCTGTCGTAGACGCGGTCCTCGGCGAGACCGAGGAGCCGGCCGGATTCACGCGCCCTGGCCGGGGTCGAGGACAGCGCGCCAGCGACCAGCTCGAACTCACCATCGAGCCGCGCGGCGATGCGGTGCACGGCGCCGATGAAGGCGTCCTTGCCGCCGCCGACCATGCCGAGGCGGATGCGCGCGGGCGCGCTCTCACGGGAGGCTTCGATCGCCATCGCTCACCTCTCCAGCCCGAGCATGCGGCGGTTGGCGGCATCATCCGTGCCGGCGCCGGCGAAATCGTCGAAAGCCTTCTCCGTCACGCGGATGATGTGGTGGCGGACGAATTCCGCGCCCTCGCGCGCCCCGTCCTCCGGGTGCTTCAGGGCGCATTCCCATTCGACGACGGCCCAGCCATCGAAGTCGTTGGCCGCCATCTTGGAGAAGATGGCCCCGAAATCGACCTGCCCGTCACCGGGAGAGCGGAAGCGTCCGGCCCGGTCCACCCAGTTCTGGTAGCCGGAATAGACGCCCTGCCTGCCGGTGGGGTTGAACTCCGCGTCCTTGACGTGGAACATCTTGATGCGGTCGCGGTAGATGTCGATGTTCTCGAGATAGTCGAGGCACTGCAGCACGTAGTGCGAGGGATCGTAGAGCATGTTGGCGCGCGGATGGCCGCCGACGCGCTCCAGGAACATCTCGAAGGTGATGCCGTCGTGCAGATCCTCGCCGGGGTGGATCTCGTAGCAGACGTCGATGCCGTTATCCTCGGCATGATCGAGGATGGGACGCCAGCGGCGGGCAAGCTCGTCGAAGGCAGCCTCGATCAGCCCCGCCGGGCGCTGCGGCCACGGATAGACGAAGGGCCAGGCGAGCGCGCCGGAGAAGGAGGCGAGCGTCGAGAGGCCAAGGTTGCGCGAGGCGGTGATCGCCTTCTTCACCTGCTCGACCGCCCATTCCTGCCGGGCCTTCGGATTGCCGCGCACGGCCGGCACCGCGAAACCATCGAAGGCTTCGTCATAGGCCGGGTGCACGGCGACAAGCTGGCCCTGCAGGTGTGTCGAGAGATCGGTGACGACGACGCCGTTCTCCCGCGCCTTGCCGGTGAATTCGGCGCAGTAGTCACGCGAGGCCGCGGCCTTGTCGAGATCGAACAGGCGCGCGTCCCAGCTCGGCACCTGCACGCCGAGATAGCCGCAGTCGGCTGCCCAGCGGGTAATGGAATCCCAGGAGTTGAACGGGGCCGCGTCGCCGGCGAATTGGGCGAGGAAGAGCGCGGGGCCCTTGATCGTCTTCATCGTTTGTCCTCCCGAGGGCTCGTTGGCCCGGCAGGCGGTCGCTGCCGCCCGTTCTGTTGTAATCGGTTGCAACCAGTCATACGCTAGACTGTAATCGTTTACAAGCGCGTGCGCCGGTGGCCGAAAATGTGTTTGCCTTCCCCGGAAAAGGCGGACAAAAGGCAGCCAGGAGTTGAAGCGAATCCATGAACAAGCCCCTGCCGCGCATCCGGGATGTTGCCCTGGCTGCCGGCGTCTCCACCGCCACCGTCAGCCGCGCGCTGTCGCACCCCGAGCAGGTCTCCCGGGAGACGCGCGAGCGCGTCCTCGCCGCCATCGACGCCACCGGCTACACGATCAACCAGGCGGCGCGGAACCTCCGGCGCCGGCGCACCGGCGCCGTCGTCGTGCTGGTGCCGAACCTCGCCAATCCGTTCTTCTCCAAGATCCTTTCGGCCATCGCCGCCGAGATCGCGCCGATCGGCTACAACGTGCTCGTCGCCGACACGGCCCCGCAGGGGCAGGAGCGCGACGACGAGCGCATGCTCGGTTATCTCAGCAACAACCGCGCCGACGGGCTCATCCTGCTCGACGGCCACCTGCCCGACGAGCTGCGGCGGGATATCGGTGGCTCCGGCTCGCTGCCGCCGCTCGTCTTCGCCTGCGAGTGGATCGAAGGGCTCGCCACCCCTTCGGTGGTCATCGACAACGCCGCAGGAGCGCGCCTCGCCATCCGGCATCTCGCTGAACTGGGGCACCGGCGCATTGCGCACATCATGGGGCCGCCGACGAACGTGCTCACCGTCGAGCGCCGCCGCGGGACGCTGGAGGGGCTGGCGCAGGCCGGCATCCCGGCCCGCGAAGACTGGTTCCTGCCCGGCGATTTCACCATGGAGAGCGGTGCGGCCGCGGCGCACCGCTGGCTCGCCTGCGACGAGCGGCCGACGGGCGTCTTCTGCCAGAGCGACGAGATGGCCTTCGGCTTCATCTCGGAGCTGCATCGCAACGGCCTTTCCGTACCGCGTGACGTCTCTGTCGTCGGCTTCGACGACATCGAGACGGCATCCCGCTACGTCCCGGCGCTGACCACCGTGCACCAGCCGCGCGACGGCATCGGCACCACGGCGGCGCGCATGCTGCTCGCCCTCATGGCCAAAGACGACGAGGCTGCCGTCGCAGTGAATGCGGGGGAACGGCGGCTGCTGCCGGTCGAACTCGTGGTCAGGGAGAGCACCCGGGCCGTGGATTGAACCGGGCGAAAGTGAGGGCAGCAACCGCCGAGCGATGAGCGACCCGTCCCCCTCGCCCGCTTGCAGCGGGGCTAGAGGTGGGGGGAGCCTCCACATGATCGACGACACCCGTTGTCGTTGCTGACAATTCCGAGCGTCCTGCCGAGCGGCACCGCCTCCACCCTGACCCTTCCTACCACTTCGAGGGCGAGGGGATGGCCGTGGCGCCACGCGTCCTGGATGTCGATTAAGCTTCAACCCGTCTGCGCCCCCGGCAGGCGATGCGCCATGCTCCAGGCATGGCCGAAGGGATCGCGGATGCGGGCATAGCGGTCGCCCCAGAAAGCATCCTCCGGCGGCATGGTGACCGTTGCCCCCGCTGCCTGCGCCTTGGCCACCGCCTCGTCGCAATCGGGCACGTCGAGATGCAGAGTCACGGCTGTTCCGCCGATGACGGGCGGCGGGGCGACTTTTTTCTCGCCGCTCGCCTCGGTGCAGAACTCCGGAAAATGGTCGCAGAGATAGAGCTTGGTGCCGTGCACGAGGAGCTCCGCATGCATGAGGCGCCTGCCGTCCTCGGCCGGCATGCGCATCACCTCCTCGGCGCCGAAGGCGCGGCGGTAGAAGTCGATCGCCGCGGCGGCGCCGTCGACGACGAGATGCGGGACGAGTTTCTGCTGCCGGTCCATCCTCTTCTTCTCCCTCCGTCCGGTCTTTATGTCGCGCCACGGCCGTCTTGCCGGCCCTCGGCCCGGCGGCTATGAGCCGATTCAATCGCATTTGGGCAGGCCTGCGGCGATCTTGCCCATTGCTTTTTACGTTGATATCAACATTAATAAGTCATGTCAAAGACGGATGTGCCGGCCGAAACGATACTGCCTTTCGAGGTCACCCTGCACGTGCGCGACAACTGCCTGTGCCTGCACGTGCAGCGCGCGGCGCGCGCGCTGGCACGGCGCTTCGACGACGCTCTTCGCCCCGTGGGGCTGACGAGCGGGCAATTCTCGTTGCTGATGTCGCTCAACCGGCCCGAGCCGCCGAAGATCGGCCAGGTGTCCTCCCTGCTCGCCATGGATCGCACGACGCTGACGGCGAACCTGAAGCCGCTGGAGCGACGGGGGCTTCTCACCGTGAGCGTCGACCCCGACGACAAGCGCAGCCGTCGCCTGAGCCTCACCGACGACGGCCGGCGTGTGCTGGCCGCGGCCTATCCCTACTGGCAGGAGTGCCAGAAGAAGCTCGCCAGCCGCGTCCCCGGCGACGAGGCGGCACGGCTGCTGGCGGACCTGCAGGCGCTGTCATAAGGATTGGCAGTCGGCAGTCGGGCGGATTGCAGGCCGCTGCAACCCTGAGCAACCTCTTCCGATAGCCCTCTTCCGACTGCCGGCTGCCGGCTGCCGGCTGCCCTACTCCCGATTGCCCCGATAGACCTCGAACCAGCCGAGACCGTCCAAGGTCCCGGCGCGCGGGCGGTACTCGCAGCCCACGAAGCCGGTGTAGCCAAGGCGGTCAAGCTCGCCGAAGAGGAAGGGATAGTTCAATTCCCCCCCGTCCGGCTCGTTGCGCGAGGGCACGCTGGCGATCTGGATGTGGCCCGTCACCGGCAGGAGCGCGCGCAGCGCCATGGTGACATCGCCGTGCATGATCTGCCGATGGTAGATGTCGAACTGAAGCTTCACGTTGGGCTGCCCGAGCGCCTCGATGAGAGCGACGGCGCGGCCGAAGTCGTTGAGGAAATAGCCGGGCATGTCGCGGCCGTTGATGGGCTCGAGCATGAGGTCGATGCCCTGCTCGCCGAGCCGGTCGGCGGCGAAGGCGACGGCATCGCGGTAGCGCGCCGCGGCCGCGGGATCGGCGGCATCGGCGAGGCCGCTCATGAGATGCAGGCGCTTCACGCCCGTCGCGGCGGCATAGCGCAGCGCCGTATCAATCGAGGCGCGGAACGCCTCCTCCCGGCCCGCCAAGGCCGCGATGCCCCGCTCGCCCTTGCCCCAGTCGCCGGGCGGGCAGTTGAACAGGGCCTGCGTCAGGCCGTTGTCGGTGAGCGCCCGCGCGACATCCTCCGGCGCGTGCTCATAGGGAAACAGATATTCGACGGCCTCGAAGCCCGCATCGGCCGCCGCCTTGAAGCGGTCGAGGAACGACCATTCGTTGAACATCATGGAGAGATTGGCGGCAAAGCGCGGCATGGCGGCCTCGTGCGTTCGCGGTTCAGAAGGTCAGGACTTTTTGGCAGGCAGCGTCACGCCCGCGGTCTGCGCATAAAAGCGGGCGACGGAGGAATCGTCGTCGCGGCCCATACCGGCGGCCGAGGTCATGGTGAAGAGCTGCAGGGCCGTGGCCGCGACGGGCACCGGGAAATTGCTGGCCCGACTCATGTCCATGACGATGCCGAGGTCCTTGGTGAAGATGTCGACGGCCGAGAGCGGCGTGTAGTCGCCCTCGAGGATGTGCGGCACCCGGTTCTCGAACATCCAGGAATTGCCCGCCGCGCCCGTGATCACCTCGTAGACCTTGCGGATATCGAGGCCGAGCCTGGCCGCGAAGGTGATGGCCTCGCAGGCGGCGGCGATATGCACGCCGGCGAGCAGCTGGTTGACCATCTTGAAGGCGGCCGCCGTGCCGGCCTCGTCGCCGAGCTCGTGCACCGTCCCGGCCACCGCGGCGAGCGCCGGACGGGCCCTCGTCATGGCCGCGGGCGTGCCGGAGGCGAGCACCGTCAGGGCGCCGTCCGCGGCCTTCTTCGCCCCGCCGCTGATCGGGGCATCGAGATAGTGACGCCGCATCGCGGCGACGCGGGCCGCGAGGGCGCGCGCCGCCTCCGGCGCCATGGTGGCGCAGGACACGAACACCGCGCCTTCCGGCAGGGCGGCGGCGGCGCCTTCCGCGCCGAAGAGCACGTCCTCGGTCTGGGCGGCATTGACGACGACCGAGAAGAGCGCATCCGCCCCTTCGGCCGCGGCGGCCGGCGTTGCAGCTGCACGCCCTCCGGCGGCAACGAGCCGCTGCATGGCCTCCCCCGACAGGTCGAAGCCGGCGACGTCAAACCCGGCGCGGACGAGCGATGCAGCCATGCCGAAGCCCATGGCACCAAGGCCGACCACGCCGACGCGCCCCTTCTTCGTCTCCTCCAGCGTCATAAGATGCCTCCCGATACGGCTTGCAGCACCCGACTTGTGCAAGCGCTGTCAACGAAGCATTATAATGGATGACAGCGCTTGCATAGATGCTATCTTGCGCCACTCTACCTGCGCCGGGGCCTGCCATGACCATCCGCCACGAGACCGCGCCGATGCCCGCCTCCCCGTTGCGTCTCGCCGAGGTGGCCGCGCGGGCCGGCGTCAGCGAAAGCACCGTCTCGCGCGTGCTGCGCAACATCGGGCCGATCGCGGAGGCAACGCGCGTCGCCGTGCTGAAGGCCGCCGAGGAGCTCGGCTACGTGCCCAACCGCCTCGCCGGGGCGCTCGCTTCGACGGGCAGCGCCCTCGTCGGTGTCATGGTGCCCTCGCTCGACAACATCGTCTTCGCCGAAGTGCTGCGCGGCGTCACCGAAAGGCTGGAGGAAGCGGGGCTTCAGGCCGTCATCGGCGTCACGGGCTACGATCTCGCGCGCGAGGAGCGCATCGTCTCGGCGCTGCTTGCCTGGCGGCCGCGCGGCCTCCTCATCGCCGGGATCGACCACACGCCGCGCCTGCGCGATCTGCTCGCCGCCAACGGCACGGCCGTCGTCGAGATGATGGACATCGACGGCGCCGAGCCGGCGCTCGACCGGCGCGTCGGCCTCTCGCACGGAGCGGCGGGCGCGGCCATGGCGGCGCATCTTCTTGCGCGTGGCTATCGCCGCTTCGGCTATGTGGGTCACGATATCTCGCGGGACATCCGGGCGCGCAAGCGCCTCGACGGCTTTGTTGCAGAACTCGCCCGGCGCGGGGTCGCGCTCGTCGCCGAGGAGATGGTGGCCGGCCCCTCCTCCGTCGCCGCCGGCCGTCGCGGGCTCGCCACGCTCCTTGCCGCCCACCGCGACCTCGACGCTGTCTATTTCTCCAACGACGACATGGCGGTGGGCGGCTATTTCCACTGCGAGGCCAACGGCCTCCGCATGCCGGACGACCTCGCCATCGCCGGCTTCAACGGCCTCGACATCGGCCAGGAACTGCCTCGGCGGCTCACCACCGTGCGCTCGCCGCGCTATCGCATCGGCCAGCTGGCGGCCGAGCAGATCCTGACGCGGCAGAATGCCGTGGAGGAAGCGGCGAAACCCGCGACCATCGATGTCGGTTTCGAGCTCATCGCCGGGGAGACGGCGTAAGCCTCACCGGCCACGACAAGAGAGGAAAATCCCATGCTTCTCGGCTGCATTGCCGACGACTTCACCGGCGCGAGCGACCTCGCCAATACGCTCGCCAAAGGCGGCATGCGCACCACACAGTTCATCGGCGTGCCGGCGGAACCGGCGGCGGGCGACTGCGAGGCCGGCGTCGTGGCGCTGAAGAGCCGCTCCATTCCCGCCGCCGCGGCCGTGGCGCAGTCGCTCGCCGCGCTCAAATGGCTGCGGCAGCAGGGCTGTCGGCAATTCCTCTTCAAATATTGCTCGACCTTCGATTCCACGCCCCAGGGCAATATCGGCCCGGTGGGCGAGGCGCTCGCGGAGGCGCTCGGCACCAGGGGCGCCGTCGCCTGCCCGGCCTTTCCCACCACGGGGCGCACGATCTACCAGGGCCACCTGTTCGTGAAGGACCGGCTCCTGTCCGAATCCGGCATGGAGAAGCACCCGCTCACCCCGATGACGGACCCGGACCTTCGGCGCTTCCTTGCCCTGCAGACGAAGACGCCGGTCGGCCACGTGCCGTGGGCGACCGTCGATGCGGGCCCTGACGCGGTCAAGACGGCCCTGAAGGAGGCGGCGGGGCGCGGCGAGACCCTCGTCATCATCGACGCGATCAGCGATGCCGATCTCTTCACCATCGGCGCGGCGCTCGCCGAGGCGCCGCTCGTCACCGGCGGCTCGGGCATCGCGCTCGGCCTGCCCGAGAACTTCCGCAAGGCCGGTCTCCTCTCCGGCAAGGGCTCGGCCTTCACGCCCGTCGACGGCCCGACCGTCGTGCTGGCAGGCAGCTGCTCGGGCGCGACGCGCGAGCAGGTGAGGCGCCATGCCGCGCAGCACCCCGGCCTCGCGCTCGAGATCGACAAGATCATGAGCGGCACCCTGACGCCGGACCAGGCCGCCTTCTTCCTGATGGAGCGCATCCGCCTCACGCCGATCTGCTATTCCACGGCCACGCCCGAGGAGGTGAAGGCGGTGCAGGACCGCTACGGCCGCGAGGCGGTGGCCGAGGCGATCGAGGGCTTCTTCGGGGAACTCGCCGTCACCCTCAACAACCGCGGCGTCAACCGCATCATCGTCGCCGGCGGAGAGACGTCGGGTGCCGTCGTCAGCGCGCTCGAGATCGACCGGCTCGACATCGGGCCGGAGATCGACCCCGGGGTGCCGGCGCTGTCCGGCTCGCGCAACGGGCCGCTGGCGCTGGCGCTCAAGTCCGGCAACTTCGGCGCGGCGGACTTCTTCGACAAGGCGGCGGCCGTCCTCGCCGGCAAGGGCGTGGGAGGTATGGGCACAGAAGACAAGAGCGCGGGAGGTGCGGCATGAGCGAGGCGAAACTGCGCGAGGAGATCGTCCGCTTCGCCCGCTCGCTCTTCGAGCGCGGGCTCACCCCCGGCTCGTCCGGCAACATCTCGGTGAGGCTCGACGACGGCGGCTGGCTGGTGACGCCGACCAATGCCTCCCTCGGCTTCCTCGATCCTGCCCGCATCTCGCGTCTCGACGCGGACGGGCGCCTCGTGGGCGGCGATGCGCCGACCAAGGAGATCCCACTGCACGCTGCACTCTACGAGACGCGCGGCAGCGCCCGCGCCATCGTGCACCTGCATTCGACCCATTCCGTCGCGGTGTCCATGCTGCCGGAGATCGATGCCAACAACGTCCTGCCGCCGCTCACCGCCTATTCGGTGATGCGTGTCGGCCGCACGGCGCTGGTGCCCTACTACCGCCCCGGCGATCCGGCGGTGGCGGACGCCATCCGCGGTCTGGCCGGCCGCTACAGCGCGGTGCTGCTCGCCAACCACGGCCCGGTGGTGGCGGGCGACACGCTGGAGGCGGCCGTCTACGCCACGGAGGAGCTGGAGGAGACGGCGAAGCTCCACCTGCTGACACGCGGCCTCAACCCGCGCCTGCTCTCGCCGGCGCAGGTCCAGGACCTCGTCGCGCATTTCAAGCTGGAACCATGGCCCGAGGACGAACACGGGCACGGTCACGACCACTGACCCGTCTCAGGCCCTGCGGACCGCGCGCGCTCTCGTCTCGCGGCCGCGGCCGAAATCGGCCAGCTTCGTCTCGAGACGCCGCGCCTCCTCGTGTAGGAGCGCCGCGACCTCTGCCCGCCGGGCCTCGCCGAGGCGGCTCTCAATGGCCGCGACGCTCAGCGCGCCCACGGGCTGGCCTGCGGCATCGCGCACGGCGACGCCCATGCCCCAGGAGCCCTGCATCAGCAGGCCCGGATTGAGCGCATAACCGGCGGCCCGCGTCTCGGCCACGCTCGTGCGCAGCATCTCCGGCGTGAAGCGCGGGTAGCGCTCGGTCATGACCGCGTTGTTGGCGGCGATCACGGCCTCGACATCCTCGTCCGGCAGCGCCGCCAGGATGGCGAGCGAGCCGGAGCCGACGCCGAGCGGGTGCCGGTCGCCCGGCATCAGCACATGGGTGCGGATGGGGAAGGCCCCCTCCTCCCGGTGCAGGCAGATGGCGTAGTTCTCGCGGCGGATGGAGACGAAGGCCGTATCCTCCGTGCGGGCAGCGAGCCGCGCCACGCCTTCGAGCGACAGGCGATGCAGGCCGAAGCGCTCCTCCGCCAGGGTGCCGAGCACGTAGCTTTCGGGCCCGAGGTGATAGCGCCCGCCGGTCGCCTCCTGCTCAACGAGACCGGCACGCATGAGCGAGAGCAGCAGGCGGCGGACGGTCGGCTTGTTGAGCCCGCTCTCGGCCACGAGATCGGCCAGACGCGCGCCCTCCCGGCGACGGGCGCCGACCATCATGAGCAGCGCGAGCGCCCGATCGACGCTCTGCGCCCCTTCGGCCTTGCCATTCGACGCATGATCCATACTGCGGATCATCCTGAACTCCCGCCCCACCCGGAAAGGCGACGAGATTAGCGCCGATTGCGTGCGAGACAACCGAGCATGCTTGAAGTGCGGTGCCCGCGGTTCACATATCGGACCACGCAACGACACGCGGCCCGAATATCCACACCCGGCGCATCCCTTCGCCGCGACGCATCGGGGCCATATTGGGCTACCATCGTGCGAATCGCGGCCTGGGACGGGAGCGAAACGCCATGAATGTCCGCTGGTTGATGCTCGGCGTTGCCGCGGCGATGGTCGGCACGGCGGCCATGGCCCGCCCCGGGAACGTGGTGGCGGGTCATGCCCTGGCACAGAAGCACTGCGGCGCTTGCCACGCCCTCGACAAGACGGGCAAGAGCCCCAAGCCGGAGGCGCCGCCCTTCCGCACGCTGCACGAGCGCTATCCGGTCGAGGGCCTCGAGGAGGCGCTCGCCGAGGGCATGGTGACCCTGCATCCCGACATGCCCGAGATCACCTTCGCGCCCGACGACATCGACGATTTCATCGCCTACCTGAAGTCGCTGGAGAAATAGCCTATCGGCCGGTGAAGCGGGGTGCCCGCTTGGCGACGAAGGCGCTGACGCCTTCGGCGAAATCCGCGCTCGCGGCGCAGGTCGTAAAGGCGGAGGCCTCCTCGGCGAGCTGCGCGGGCAGGTCCCTGTCGAGCGAGGTGCGCATCAGCCGCTTGATCTTGCCGTAGGCGAGCGCCGGCCCGGCCGCGAGGCGGGCGGCGAGCGCCTCGGTCTCCGCCTCGAGCCGCTCGCGCGGCACGACGCGGTTGACGAGGTTGAGGCGCAGCGCCTCGGCGGCGTCGATCGTGTCGGCGAGCAGCGCCAGCTCAAGCGCCTTGCGCAACCCGACGACGCGCGGCAGGGACCAAGTGGCCGAGCCGTCCGGGCTCGCGCCGATGCGGGCATAAGCGAGCGTAAACTGCGCGTCGTCGGCGGCGATGGCGAGATCGGCCAGCAGCGCGATGCTGAGCCCGGCTCCAGCCACCGGGCCGTGCAGGCTGGCGATGACGGGCTTGGGCATCTCGGCGAGGCGCGCAACCGCCTCGTGAAACGGTTCGATCAGCCGCTGCACCAGCGCCGGCGCCTCAGGCCCCGCGGCATGGAAACGGCTGACATCGCCGCCGGCCATGAAGCCGCGGCCCTCGCCGGAGATGACGACGACCCGCACGCGCTCGTCGCGGGCCGCCGTCTCCACCGCCGCGCGCAGGGCGGCGACCATGGCCTCGTCGAGCGCGTTGAGCACCTGCGGCCTGTTGAAGCGGATGGAGGCGATGCCCTCCGCCCGCGCGAAGATGATGGGGCTGTCGTCCACGCAGGTCCTCCCGGATCGTTCGCGGCAGAATGGCGGCTGGCGGGCGCCGGCGCAATCGCCGTTCGGTCCCGGTGGTCTATTCGGCCACGCGTGTGCCGTCGGCGTTGAAGGTCTTCAGGTAGGCGACGAGGTCGTCGACCTCCTGCTCCTTCTTGAGGCCGGCGAAGACCATCTTCGTGCCCGGGATTTTGGCCCGCGGATCGGCGATGTATTCGCGAAAATTGGCTTCGTCCCAGACGATGCCGGACGCCTTGTTGGCTTCGGAATAGCTGTAGCCGGGCGCCGTGCCCGCGGTGCGGCCGAAGAGCCCGTTCAATTCCGGTCCGACGACGTTCTTCGCCTTCTCGCCGACCTGATGGCAGGCCCGGCACTTGAGGAAGACGCGCTCGCCAGCCTTGGCGTCGCCAGCGGCGGCGGCCGGTGACAAGGTGGTAGCGAGAATGGCGATTGCGAGCAGCGGCTTGAGAATCATCGAACGCTCCTTCCATCGGCAAACGGGCGCCGTTATGGCCCGAATGCCGCAGAAGGAGGCGACGACTCTTCGTCGCGGGGCTCAGCCCTTGGCCAGGAAGGCGGCGACGTCCGCCACCCGCGGCATGGGCGCGACGGCGCCATGGCCGAGGGTGGAGAGCGCCGCGGCGGCATTGCCATAGGCAGCAGCCGCAAAGGGATCACCCGAGCGCAGCCATGCGGCCAGAAAGGCGCCGTCGAAAGTGTCGCCCGCGCCGGTCGCGTCCACCGCCTTGACCGGCCGGCCCGCGATCAAGCGCCGCTCGCCCGGCACGGCGACCATGGTGCCGTCCTTGCCGAGCGTGAGCGCGACGATGCGCGCGCCGCCCTTGAGATAGAAATCGCAGATGTCCTCCGGCCGGTCGAGCCCGGTGAGCTGGCGGGCATCGTCGAGGCCCGGCAGGACGATGTCGGCGAGTTGCGCCGTCGCGTTGATGACGGCGCGTGCCCTGTCGAGCGGCCACAGACGCAGGCGCAGGTTGGTGTCGTAGCTGACAGCCACGCCCTTCTCGCGGGCATGGCGCACCGCCGCGAAACAGGTGTCGCACGCCTCGACCGAGATCGCCTGGCTGATGCCGGAGATGTGGAGGACGCGGCTTGAACCGATTAGATCGAGAGGCAAAAGAGAAGGGCGGACGAGGCTCGCGGCGGATCCGGCGCGATAATAGCTGAACTCGTGCCCGTCCGGGCCGTAGCTGATGAAGTAGATGCCGGTGCGCTCGCCGGCCATGGTGATGACGGAGGAGCGATCGACCCCCTCCTCGTCCCACAGCTTCAGGAAGTCGCGCCCGAAGGCGTCGTCGCCGACGGCAGTGAAGACCGCCGTCTTCGCCCCGAGCCGGGCCGCCGCGATGGCGACATTCGAGGTGTCGCCGCCGAAACCGGGCAGGTAGTGCCGCCGCGAATCGTCGAGCTGGGCGAATTCCATCAGGGGTTCGCCGAATGCCAGAATATCGAAGGCAGCCATCAGGGGGTCTCCGGTTGCTCGTCGCCGGCTGTCTAGACCATGGCGTCCGAAAGTGTAAGCGGTTTTCGCCTCAGCGCAGGGCCTCGCGCCGGATCAGAAGATCCGCCGCCGTCGCCGCTGCGATGACGGCCGGCGCCTTGCCCGCGATGCCGGGAATGCCGATGGGGCAGACGAGGCGGGCGATGGCGGTTTCATCGAGCCCGGCCTGGGCGAGCTGGCTGACGAAACGCGCCTTCTTGGTCGCGCTGCCGATGAGGCCGACGTAGGAAATGTCTGCCCGCCGCAGGGCCGCTGCCACGACGGCGAGGTCGAGCGCGTGGTCATGCGTCATGACGAGGACGAAAGCGCCGGCCGGCGCGGCGGCGAACTCTTCGGCAGGATCCGAGAAGACGGCCGGCGTCGCATTGGCCGGGATGTGGGCCGGGAAGGCGTCGGGGCGTGCATCGAGCCAGCGGACGGCGAACGGCAGCGGCGCGAGCGCCAGGACGAGCGCGCGCCCAACATGGCCGGCACCGAAGAGGAGTAGTGGCGTCGCCTGGTCCTCGTAACGCTCGCGCCAGCCGCCGGCCGGGGTCTCCCCGCCGATGCGCCGCACGATGCGCCCGGAGGCGTCGCGAGCCGCCGAGACCGTGAACGGCCCCTCCGTCTCCGCGGTGGCCAAGGCCGCGAGTTCATCCGCATCCTCGCGCCCGAACACCTCGACATGGACGGCGACCCGCCCGCCGCAGCACTGGCCGAGATCGGGGCCGAGCGCCATGTCGAGCCGCGTCAGGGCTCGCCGGCCGGCCGCCATGGCCCGGCGCGCCTCGGCGAGCGCCTCCCATTCGAGCCGGCCGCCCCCGATCGTGCCGTGAAAGGCGCCGTCCGGCCGCACCACCATGCGGGCACCGGCCTCGCGCGGCGCGGAGCCCTTGACGTCGGCGAGGGTGACGAGCGCCCCACGCCCATGGGCGCGCACGAAATCCCGCAATGTCCGCCAAATGGGCATCTCGCCTCACAGCGCGCCGACGATGGCGCGCAACACGGCCTCCGGGGTCGCCGGCGCGTCGAGCGGCGCAAGACCGTCGCCACGCGCGGCGCGCACTGCATCGGATATGGCGCAGAAAACGGAATTTGCCAGCATCAAAGGCGGCTCGCCCACCGCCTTGGAGCGGTAGATGGTCGGCTGGCGATTGGCGCTCGGGAAGAGCGTGACGCGAAAATCGGCCGGCACGTCCGAGGCGACGGGGATCTTGTAGGTGGAGGGCGCATGGGTGGCGAGGCGGCCCTTGCCGTCGAACACCAGCTCCTCCGTGGTCAGCCAGCCCATGCCCTGGACGAAGCCGCCCTCGATCTGGCCGATATCGATGGCCGGGTTCAGGGAGCGGCCGACGTCGTGCAGGATGTCGACGCGGTCGAGCCTGTACTCGCCGGTCATGGTGTCGATGGTCACTTCGGCACAGGCGGCGCCATAGGCGAAGTAGAAGAAGGGCTGTCCCCGCCCCGCCGCCCGGTCCCAATGGATCTTCGGCGTGCGGTAGAAGCCGGTGGCGGAGAGCTGGATGCGGGCCTGATAGGCCTTCTTCACCAGTTCCGCGAAGGCGAGGCTCTCGTTGCCGAAGAAGACACGGTCGTCGCGGAATTCGATCTCGCCCTCGGCGACATCGAAGGTCTCGCAGAGAAAATCGACAAGGCGCTGGCGGATGGTGCCCGCGGCGATGCGGGCCGCCATGCCGTTGAGGTCGGAGCCCGAGGAGGCGGCCGTCGGCGAGGTATTGGGCACCTTGGCCGTCGTCGTCGCCGTGATGCGCACGCGCTCGATGCCGACGCCGAACTCCTCCGCCACCACCTGCGCCACCTTGATGAAGAGCCCCTGCCCCATCTCGGTGCCGCCGTGGTTCAGATGGATCGAGCCGTCCTGGTAGACGTGCACGAGCGCGCCGGCCTGGTTGAGATGGGTGAGCGTGAAGCTGATGCCGAACTTCACCGGCGTCAGCGCCAGGCCCTTCTTCAGCACCGGCGAACGCGCGTTGAAGGCGGTGATCGCGGCGCGGCGGGCGCGGTAGTCGCACTCGGCCTCCAACTGCTCGACGAGGGCGGCAAGCACGTCCGTGTCCTCGACGCTCTGGCCATAGGGCGTCTCGTCCCGGCCGGGTGCGTAGAAGTTCGCCTTGCGCACGTCGAGCGGGTCGCGCCCGAGGCGGGCAGCGATCTCGTCCATGACGCGCTCGGCCGCGAGCATGCCCTGCGGACCGCCGAAGCCGCGGAAAGCGGTGTTGGAGACCGTGTTGGTCTTCAGCCGCCGCGAGGCGATGTGCACCGCCGGCAGGAAATAGGCATTGTCGGCATGGAACATGGTGCGGTCGACGACGCCCTGGCTGAGGTCGGCCGAACAGCCGCAGCGGGCATTGAACGTGACGTCGTAGGCCGCGATGCGCCCCTTGTCGTCGAAGCCGACGCGCCAGTCGGCCCGCATGTCGTGACGCTTGCCGGTCACCGCCATATCGTCGTCGCGGTCGAGCCGCAGCTTGCAAGGCTGGCCGGTGGCGCGAGCAGCAAGCGCAGCGATCACGGCCCATTGCGTCGCCTGCGTCTCCTTGCCGCCAAAGCCGCCGCCCATGCGCCTGACCTCGCAGGTGACGAAGGCGTCAGGGATGCCGAGCGCACGCGCCACGATGTGCTGGACCTCGCTCGGATGCTGGGTGGAGGAATGGACGAGCATGTCGCCGTCCTCCCCCGGCACGGCGAGCGCGGCCTGGCCCTCGAGGTAGAAATGCTCCTGCCCGCCGATGCGCAGCACACCCTCGAGGCGATGGGGGGCGTCGGCGAGCGCCGCCTCAACGTCGCCGCGGCCGAAGGCATAGTCCGGCAGCACCGTCTCGCGGCGCGCCAGCGCATCCTCCACCGTCACGCTCGGCGCCTCCTCGGCGATGTCGAAGGCGGCGAGCCGCGCGGCCCGCCGCGCCGCGTCGCGGGTTGTCGCCACCACGGCAAAGACCGGCTGGCCGTGGAAGAGCACCTCGTCCTTGGCGAATACCGGCTCATCGGCATTGGCCGGCGAGATGTCGTTGCGGCCTGGCACGTCGGCGGCCGTCAGGACGGCGACGACGCCGGGGGCGGCATGCACGGCGGCCAGATCGACCCCCGAGAGCCGCCCGCGTGCGACCGGGCTGAGGCCGAGCGCGACATGCAGGGTGCCGTCCGGCTCGCGGATATCGTCGATATAGAGCGCCGCGCCCGAAACGTGGCGGATGCCGGAATCGTGCGGCAGGGGGCGATGGACGTGGCGGAGCGGCGAACCGTCACCGGAAACGCCAGACGTCCCGGAGGGCGCCGCGTGATCCTCCCCCGCGGCGGGAGGTGGCGGCCGCAGGCCGACGGAAGGGGCCTGCGCGACCGCCGCTGGGAGCGCCCCACCCGTCTCGCGCCTGCGGCGCGATCCACCCTCCCCTGAAGGGGAGGGATCAGATGCGCCCAACCTGCTTCTAGGCACCCGGAGATCGCCCGATTCTTCATTCTGCCGCATGGCGGACCTCCCGGTGGGCAATGAGGCGCGTTGCGGCATCGTCACCCGTCGCGATCTCCATCAACGCCTTCATGAGGAGATTGCCGGCGACGCGGCGGCGATAGGCGGCGGAGGCGCGGTGATCGGTCAGAGGGGCGAAATCGGCGTCGAGCGCGGCGGCCGCCCGCTCGGCGGCGGCGTGATCGTCGATGGCCGCGCCGGTGAGCGCCAACTCGGCCGCCCGCGCCCGCTTGGGGATGCCGGCCATGCCGCCATAGGCGATGCGCGCCTCGCGCACCGTCCCGTTGTCGGCTAAGTCGAAGCAGAAGGCACCCATGACGGCGGAAATGTCCTCGTCGAAGCGCTTGGTCACCTTGAAGACACGGACGTGCCGGCCGGCGGGCTTCCTCACCGTGACCCCCGTGACGAATTCGCCCGGCTGCCGGTCCTGCTTGCGGTAATCGAGAAAGAAGTCTTCGAGCGGCAGGCTGCGGCGGCCGTCGCCGCGGCGCAGGTGTAGGGTGGCGCCTAGGGCGATGAGGGCGGGCGCTAGGTCGCCGATGGGCGAGCCGTTGGCGATATTGCCGCCGACCGTGCCGGAGGCCCGCACCTGCTGCGAACCGAAGCGGCGCATCAGCTCGTCGAGATCGGGATCGAGCGCGCCGAGCGCCTCGCGCGCCCGCGCCAGCGTCACGGTGGCGCCGAGCGTGAGCGTCCCGTGCTCCTCCGCGACCGCATCGAGCCCGGCGACGCGGCCGAGCCAGATGATCTTCGGCAAGTCGGCGAGGGCTTTGGTCACCCACAGGCCGACATCGGTGGCGCCGGCGACCAGCGTCGCATCCGGGTGGCCGAGATAGAGCCGGGCCAGTGCATCGGTGCTCGCCGGAGCGGCGAAGAAGGAGCGCTCGTCGCCGACGAAAACGTCCGCCTGGTCCCTGAGGGCCGCCAGCGCCTTGGCCACCTGCTGCCGCTGCTGTGCGAAAGGATCAGCCTCGATCCGGCCCAGCGCATCGAACGCCGCCGCGACGATGGGGCGATAGCCGGTGCAGCGGCAGAGATTGCCGGCGAGCGCATCCGTCACCCCCTGCCGGTCCGGTGCCTCGCCCGTCTCGTAGAGTGCGAGAAGGCTCATGACGATGCCGGGCGTGCAGAAGCCGCATTGGGAGCCGTGGCGCTCCACCATCGCCTGCTGCACGGGATGCAGGCGCCCGTCGGCGGCGAGATCCTCGACCGTCAGCACCTCGGTGCCGTCCACCTGGCCGAGGAGGAGGATGCAGGCATTGACCGGCTCGGACACGAGGCGGCCGTCGACGAGGCGGCGCAGCACGACCGTGCAGGCCCCGCAATCGCCCTCGCCGCAGCCTTCCTTGGTGCCGGTGGACCTTTCTGTCAGACGCAGCCAGTCGAGAAGCGTGGTGCGCGGCTCGACATTCCCGACCTCGACCGTTTCGTTCCGTCTCAGGAAACGGATTGTTCGGCGCATTTTCTGGTTCGTCCCTCTGTTTGCCCGAGTGTGCCCCATTCGGGGGGCCGTGCAACAGGGGAAAAGGCGGGCCGCCGGGAGTGCGGCGCAGACAGGCGTGAGGCGAATCCCGCGCTGCTGCGATGAGGGAGTGTCCCGGGAATGGGCCCGGGCTCAGCGCCGCATCACTGCGTGCTGCGGCGCGTCCGGGCACAAAGGCGTACCAGGCCGGTCCCGTCAGCCCGCGTGGAAGCGGAATTCGCTCACCTGCCGGTAGACATCGCCGGGAGTAAGGAGTGTCGAGGGGAAGTGCGGCACGTTGATGCTGTTCGGGAAATGCTGCGGCTCGAGCGCGAGGCCTGCGTTGGAGCCATAGGCTGCGCCGTCGAGGCCGGGAATGCCGGAAAGGTCGATCTTGCGCCCGTCGTAGACCTGGAGGCCGGGCGCCGTCGTCCACACATCGAGGGCAAGGTTGTTGCGCAGCGAGGCGACGAGCGCGGCATGGGCGAGCGGCAGGCCGGGGATGCCGGATGGCTCCAGCCGGTTGCGCCGCAGGACGAAGTTGATGTCGTAGTGCACAGGCGCGCCCGTCTCGGCGTCGGGAAAGCGGATCGAGCGGTTGCCGCGGAAATCGTAGGGCGTGCCCTCGACCGAGCGGATCTCGCCGGTGGTGATGAGGTCGGCATCGGTCGCGGTGATGAAATCCGCCTCGACGCGCATGCGGTGATCGAGAACCGAGGGCGAGCCGTCGAGGTTGAAATAGGAATGGTGGGCGAGGTTGACCGGCGTCGGCCGATCGGTCGTCGCCGAGAGCTCGATGCGCAGCGTCGCCGGCTCGGTGAGGCGGTAGACGCAGGTGACCGTCACATTGCCGGGGAAGCCGTGGTCGCCGTCCGGGGAGACGAGCGTCAGCGTGACGCTCGAATCATCGTGGTGGGCGAGCTGCCACGGGCGCTTGCCGAAACCTTTCGCGCCGCCGTGCAGCATGTGCCGGCCGCTCTGGTTGCGGTCGACCTCGTAGACGGTGCCGTCGATGGAGAAGCGGCCGTGGCCGATGCGGTTGGCGACCCGGCCGGCGATGGCGCCCATGTGCGGGGAATGGGCGATGTAGTTGTCGAGGCTGTCGAAGCCGAGGACGACGCGCTGCAACTCGCCCGACGGCAGGGGCACCTGCATGTCCCTCAACACGGCGCCCCATGTCAGCACCTTGGCATGCGCCTTGCTTTTGGGGGCACGAATGGTGATCTCGCGGACGGGCTGGCCCTCGGCCACACCGAAATCTCTAACGCTCATCGACGCTCCGTTTCTCGCGCGGCCGGTCACCGCTCGTTCCGGCTCAGGTTGACAGCTTTACTCCGGCGGCCACGATCTTGCCAAATTCCGGACCGTATCCCGATGTCCGGCCTCGCGCCTTGACCTTGCCGCCCGTCCGGGGCACCTCGCCTCGCGCAAGAGCGAAACGCAACGCATCACAAGGGGATGTCCATGCGCATCATCGTCGTCGCCGCGCTCCTCGGCCTCGTGCTCGCCGCCTGCAGCTCCTCGTCGGGCACGCGCACGCAGCCGGCCCAAGCCTATATGCCGCATCCGGCGCCTGGCCAGCTGATCGATGCGGAGAACGACCCCTATGCCGTTGATTGAGGCAGTCGGCAGTCGGCAGTCGGCAGTCGGGCTGAGCTCGCACCATCGCCTTCAAGCGCAAACCCCTTTTCCGGGCGCATGGAGCGCAAGCGGAATGCGACCCGGGAACCAGCGCAACAATCGGTTGAAGGCGCCGAATGACCGCCCCCGGATCGGCACCGCATCCTTCCATGCTGCGGTGCATCCGGCGCACACGACCGCCGTTGGCCTCACCACGTCCCGGTATTCGGCATCGAAGCCCAGGGTTCGGCCGGGGGCTTGGGCTGGCCCTCCTGCAGCAGCTCGATGGAGATGCCGTCGGGCGAGCGGATGAAGGCCATGTGCCCGTCGCGCGGCGGACGGTTGATGGTGACCCCCGCCTTCATCAGCCGGTCGCACAGGTCGTAGATGTCGTCGACGCGATAGGCGAGATGGCCGAAGTTGCGCCCGCCCTTGTAGTCCTCCGGGTCCCAGTTGTAGGTCAGTTCGAGCAGGGGGGCCTGGCTCGCCGCAGCGGCCTCTTTGTCCTTCGGCGCGGCGAGGAAGACGAGGGTGTAGCGGCCCTTCTCGTTCTCCATCCGACGCACCTCGACGAGGCCGAGCTTGTTGCAATAGAAGTCCAGCGAGTCCTCGAGATTCGAGACACGCACCATCGTGTGCAGATATCGCATGGGTCACCTCCCGTCTGATGCGGGAGAGGATCGTCGATGCCGCGGGCAAGTCAAACCCGCAAGCGGAATAGGTGCCATGAGCCCACCGTCCATCTCGTCGGAGCGGCAGCGCAACGAACGGCGCAAGGAACGCGCCGCCTTCGTCTCGATCCTGGCGAGCGCCGGGCTCACCCTCGGCAAGGGGGTAGCCGGCTTCGCCACGGGCTCGCTCGCCCTCATCTCGGATGCGGCCAACAGCCTGCTTGACGTCGCGGCGACGACCATGACGTGGCTCGCCGTGCGCGCCGCACACAAGCCGGCCGACGCGCAGCACCAGTACGGCCACGGCAAGTTCGAATCGCTTTCGGCACTCGTGCAGACGGCCTTCCTCTTCCTCCTCTCGGGTGTCATCGCCGTCGAGGGCGTGCGGCGGCTGTCGAGCGGCGAGACGGAAATCCTCCTCTCATGGCCGGCCGTCGGCGTGGTCGTCGGCTCGATCGTCGTCGATGCCTGGCGCTGGTGGGGGCTGACGCGCGTGGCGCGCGAAACGGGCAGCGAGGCGCTCGCGGCGGATGCGCTGCATTTCTCCTCGGATCTCGTCAATTCCGTCTTCGTCCTCGTCGCCTTCGCCGCCGCCCATTTCGGCTATCCGCAGGCGGATGCGCTCATCGCCATCGGCGTGTCGTTCTTCATCGCCTTCGCCGGCTTCCGCCTCGCCCGCCGCACCATCGACACCTTGCTCGACACGGCGCCCAAGGGCCTCGCCGAGCGTGTGACGGGGCTCGCGGAGAAGGTGCCCGGCGTGGTTGGCGTGGATCGCGTGCGCGTGCGCTCCTCCGGCTCGCTGATCATGGGTGAGGTGGGCATCCGCGTCTCGCGCACCTTGCCGCTCGACCGCGTCACCCAGATCAAGGAGCGGGTGCGCAACGCCATCCACGCGGACCTGCCGGACAGCGAGTTCACCATTTCGACGACGCCGGTGCAGATCGACGACGAGACAGTGCTGGAGCGTGTGATGCTCATCGCTGCGCGCCTGCGCGTGCCCGTGCACCATGTCACCGTGCAGAACCTCGCCAGCCGCCTGTCGGTGAGCTTCGACATCGAAGTCGACGCCCGCCTCACCCTCGCCCAGGCGCACGAGGTGGCCAGCCGGCTCGAGACAGCGCTCGTCGAGGAACTCGGGCCGCAGGTGGAGGTGGAAAGCCACATCGAGCCGCTCGTCGTGCAGCATCTCGACGGGCGCGAAGCGGATGCCGAGACCGTCGCCGGCATCGCCTTGTCGCTCGCCAACCATGCGCGCGAATGCAACGGCATCACCGGCGTGCACAGCGTACGCGTGCGCGAGACGCCGGCGGGTTTTGTCGTCAACTACCATTGCCGGCTCGATCCCGGCCTCGACATCGCGACCGTGCACGATATGGTCGACGAACTCGACCGGCGGATGCGCACCGACCATCCCGAGATCGGCCGCATCGTCGGCCATGCCGAGCCGCGACCGGAGACAGCCGGAAGAGACATCGCAGCGGGCGGCACAAGCGGCTATCGTTGAGACAGGATACGGGGAGAGCGTTGATGCGTGACGAGAGCGGGGCCGTCATCCGGCTGGAAGACTACAGGCCGACGGACTACCTGATCGATCGCGCGGAACTCGACATCCGGCTCGACCGTCACGCCACCCGCATCCTCGCCAAGCTCCATCTGCGCGCCAACCCGGCGGGCCGGCCGGCCGTGCCCCTCGTCCTCGACGGGGACGAGTTGCGCCTCGTCTCGCTCGCCATCGACGACGTGCCCGCCTCGCCGCAGGCCTTCGAGGCCTCGCCCGAGCGCCTCGTGGTTCATGCCCCGCCGGCGCAGCCGTTCACGCTGACCATCGAGACCGAGACCGATCCCACGGCCAATACGAAACTGATGGGGCTCTATCGCTCGGGCAGCGCCTATTGCACGCAGTGCGAGGCCGAAGGCTTCCGCCGCATCACCTATTTCCTCGACCGGCCCGACGTCCTCTGCGTCTTCACAACCCGCATCGAGGCGGACCGGCAGGAGGCGCCGGTGCTGCTCGGCAACGGCAATCCGGTCGCCGCGGGCGAAGCCGGCGGCGGCCGCCATTTCGCCATCTGGCACGATCCCTTCCCCAAGCCGTGCTATCTTTTCGCCATCGTCGGCGGGCGCCTCGACAAGGTCGCCGACCGGTTCACGACCATGTCGGGGCGCGCGGTTGACGTCGCGGTCTATGTCGAACCCGGCAAGGCGGCGGACGCGACCTACGCCCTCGATGCGCTCAAGCGCTCCATGGCCTGGGACGAGCGCGTCTTCGGGCGCGAATACGACCTCGACGTGTTCAACGTCGTCGCCGTGTCGGACTTCAACATGGGGGCGATGGAGAACAAGGGCCTCAACATCTTCAACGACAAATACGTCCTCGCCAGCGCCGAGACGGCGACGGACGCCGACTATGCCAATATCGAGGCGATCATCGCCCACGAATATTTCCACAACTGGACGGGCAACCGCATCACCTGCCGGGACTGGTTCCAGCTGTGCCTGAAGGAAGGGCTCACCGTCTTCCGCGACCAGGAGTTCTCGGCCGACGAGCGCTCGCGCGCCGTCAAGCGCATCGCCGACGTGCGCGTGCTGCGGGCACAGCAGTTCGCCGAGGATTCGGGGCCCCTCGCCCATCCCGTGCGGCCGCGTCAGTACCGCGAGATCAACAACTTCTACACGGCGACGGTCTACGAGAAGGGTGCGGAGGTCATCCGCATGCTCAGGACGCTGATCGGCGACGATGCGTTTCGCCGCGGCATGGACCTCTATTTCGACCGCTACGATGGCACGGCGGCGACGATCGAGGAATTCATCGCCTGTTTCGCCGAAGCGAGCGGGCGCGATCTCGGCCACTTCGCCCAGTGGTACGAGCAGGCCGGCACCCCGACGGTGAACGCCCGCGGCCATTACGACGCGGAGGCGAAGACCTATCGCCTCGCCCTGACCCAGGTGACGCCGCCGACGCCAGGCCAGCCGGAGAAGGCGCCGCAGGTCATCCCGATCCGCCTCGGGCTGGTTGGGGGCAGCGGGGCGGAGATCGCCCTGTCTCCCGCCGCCACGGCCGGCCACATGCCGGGCGTCTTCGTGCTCGACGGCCCATCGGCCACGCTCACCTTCACCAATGTGCCGGAAAAGCCGGTGCCCTCGCTGCTGCGCGGCTTCTCCGCCCCGGTCAGGCTGGAGATCGACCTCGACGAGGACGAACTTCTCGTCCTCTTCCGCTACGACAGCGATGCCTTCAACCAGTGGCAATCCGCCCAGACGGTCGCCACGCGGGCCATCCTGCGCGCCGTGGGCGCCGGGACGCCGCCTGCGCCCGACCGTCGCATGGCCGATGCGCTGCGCCACTTCCTCTCCATGCGCGCCGGCAGCGATCCTGCCTTCGCCGCCCAGGTGCTCGCCCTGCCGACGGAGGCGGACATCGCCCGCGAGATCGGTCACGACGTTGATCCCGATGCCGTTCACCGGGCGCGGCAGCTGGTGAAGGTCGAGCTCGGCGCGGCACTCGCGGCGGAACTGGCGGAGCTCTACAGTCAGTTGAGCTCGCGGGAGCCCTATGTCCCTGATGCAGCCGGAGCGGGCCGTCGGGCCCTGCGCAACGCCTGCCTCGATCTTTTCGCGGCCGGCCGCCCCGCCGAGGGCGAAGAGCTTGCCATGCGCCAGTTCCGCGATGCCGACAACATGACGGACCGCTTCGCGGCGCTCGGCGTCCTGTCGCACCTGCCCGGTGCAGCCCGCGAGACGGCGCTTGCCGAATTCTCGGAGCGCTTCCGCAACAATGCGCTCGTCCTCGACAAGTGGTTCTCGCTGCAGGCCATGATCCCCGAGCCCGAGACGCTGGAGCGGTTGCGTGGCCTGATGCGCCATCCCGCCTTCTCGATGGGCAACCCCAACAGGGTGCGCTCGCTCATCGGCAGCTTCGCGATGGCCAATCTCACCCAGTTCAACCGGGCGGACGGCGCCGGCTACGACTTCGTCGCCGACATGGTCCTCGCGCTCGATGCACGCAACCCGCAAGTCGCCGCCCGGCTGCTGACCGCCTTTCGCACCTGGAAGATGCTCGAGCCCAGGCGCAGGGCCGAGGCGGAGAAGGCGTTGCGCCGTGTTGCCGGCACGCCCGGCCTTTCGCCCGACGTCGCCGACATATCGGGCCGCTCGCTATCTTGATATACTAAATGTAGGCAAAAGTAGTCCTGATGGCGCGTGAGCGGAAATGCAGGTGCACAACAAGCATTTACCGTGTCGCGTCAACCAATCATAAAGACTCTGGACAAACGGCCCCTTCAGGATTCAGATGTAAGTGATTCGGTGAGATGCGGCACGTCTTCCCGATGAGACGTTTGGACTCCGAAGGGGGCATTCGATGGCGGGCGTCGACGCGACGTACGTGCCCGCGCGCGCGGGCACGATTCTCGGAATTGCGCGCTCCATAGCACATCCCGCCTATAGAAGGCTCGTTCTGGCGGAACCCTGGCTGCGCCTTGCCGTTCCGGCGCTGCTCGTCGTCTTTCTCGTCTCGCTGGTCACGGGAGCCTCGCTGCAGGCCGTCGACGCGCGCAACGAGGCACTCAACGACGCCGCCGCCGAAATTGACACGCTCGCCTCGCTCGCCGCGCGCGTGCTGAATGCCGAGATCGCCCGCGGCGACAGTCCTGCTGCGACGCGCGATCTCGTCGCCGCCTTCGAGCGGCAGATCCCGGCGCCAATGATCGGGAACGGGCGCAGCCTCCTTCTCACCGACGCCACGGGCGCCCTGATCGGGGCCATCCCGGCCCAGCTTGCCACCGGCGAGCCGCTGGTCGATGTCCTTGGTTCGTCCCAACCCCTCACGACCTTCGCCGACCGGGCTGGCGTGCTGCGCCTGACCCTCCCCGGCGGCACCGATGCGCTCGCCACCGTGCGCAATCTCGGTGCCGGCGGCGGCCAGCTTGCGGTAGTGCAGCCCGTCTCGGGTGCACTTGCCCCCTGGCGGGCCCAGACCTGGGGCCAGATGACGCTGATCGCCGCCGCGGCCTTCGTGCTGCTCGCCATCTCCGCCGCCTATTTCATGCAGGCTGGCCGGGCCAAGGCCGCCGACGAGATCTGCGACAAGGTGAAGGAGCGGGTCGACGCCGCTCTCAATCGCGGCCGCTGCGGCCTGTGGGACTGGGACATCGCCCGAGGACGCATCTACTGGTCCGATTCCATGTATGCCATCCTCGGCTACCGCCGGCGCGACGAGTTCCTGTCCTTCGGCGAGGTCAACGGCCTCGTCCACCCGGACGACACGGATCTCTACGGACTCGCCGACATGCTGGCGGCCTCGCGCACCACGGCCATCGACCACGATTTCCGCATCCGAGCCGCGAACGGCGAGTGGGTGTGGATCAATGCCCGCGCCGAGATCGTCGACGGGGACCCGGCGGAGGGCCCGCATCTCGTCGGCATCGCCGTCGACATTACCGAGCAGCGCCGCCTCGCCGAGCGTACTGCGACCGCCGACATGCGCCTGCGCGATGCCATCGAGACCATCTCAGAGGCCTTCGTGCTGTGGGACGCCGACAACCGGCTCGTGATGTGCAACTCCAAGTTCCAGAAGCTGCACGGCCTGCCGGCGGACGCCGCCGCCGCCGGGCGCAGCTATGCCGAGATCATGGATGCGAGCCGCCCGCCCGTCGTCACCACCCAGGCCCTGACGGGCGAGCAGGCCAATATCGGCGCGCGCAGCTTCGAGGCGCGCCTCGCCGACGGACGCTGGCTGCAGATCAACGAGCGCCGCACGAAGGACGGCGGCTACGTCTCGGTCGGCACCGACATCACGGCCCTGAAACGCCACGAGGAGAAGCTGCTCGATTCCGAGCGGCGGCTCATCGCCACGGTGATGGACCTCAAGCGATCCCGCCAGAAGCTCGAGGTCCAGGCCCAGCAGCTCGCCGACCTCGCCGAGCGCTACCTCGAGCAGAAGGCCCATGCGGAGGGCGCCAACCGCGCCAAATCCGAGTTCCTCGCCAACATGAGCCACGAGTTGCGCACGCCGCTCAACGCCATCATCGGCTTCTCCGAGATCATGGAAAGCGGCATCTTCGGCGCTCTCGGCAACGAGAAGTACACGGAGTACTGCCACGACATCCGCCAGAGCGGCCAATATCTGCTCGCCGTCATCAACGACATTCTCGACATGTCGCGCATCGAGGCCGGCCGCCACAAGCTGGAGAAGGAGCGCATCGCCCTCGACAAGGTGATGACGGAGGCCGTGCGCTCGGTGGCGGAGGCCGCAGAGGCGAAGAACATCGTGCTCGACCTCGAGACGCTGCCGGCCCAGACGCTCGACGCCGACCCGCGGGCGCTGCGGCAGATCCTCGTCAACCTGCTGCGCAACGCGGTCAAGTTCACGCCGGAGGGAGGCCGGGTGGCGTTGCGCGCGCGCAGCGCGGCGCAGGCCGTCAACATCTATGTCGAGGACAACGGCATCGGCATCCCGGGCGAGGCTATCGGCAAGCTCGGCCAGCCCTTCACCCAGGTCGAGACCGAATACAGCAAGACCTACAAGGGCTCTGGCCTCGGCCTTGCCATCGCCCGCTCGCTGACGGAACTGCACGGGGGCGCCCTGCGCATCCGCTCGACCCCAGGTTCCGGTACCATCGTCATGGTGCACCTGCCCCAGGCGGAGCAGCGCAAGGCGGCGTGAGGCGCAGGAAAGGCCCCTCGCGGGGCCCGCGCCGTCTCGCCCTGCCGGTCAGGCGGCTGTCCGCTGACGGACACGGAAGGTAGAAACGGAGCGGGGAGCCGAACGGAAAACAGCAACGCGCAACCTCTCCACGTCATGGCCGGGCATGTCCCGGCCATCCACGCCTTTTGGCCTGGCGCAATCGTCCCGGCGTGGATGCCCGCGACAAGCGCGGGCAAGACGCGGGGAGAGGTGGCGCCGCGGTGGATATTTCCCTGCCGTCATGCCCGTGCCTAATCGCATAGCCGTCCGTTGGCGGGAACGAACGGGGAGCCACCGCGCAACCTCTTCACGTCATGGCCGGGCTTGTCCCGGCCATCCACGCCTTTTGGCCTGGTACAATCGTCCCGGCGTGGATGCCCGCGACAAGCGCGGGCATGACGCGGGGGGAGGTGGCGCCAAGATTCCCCGGCGGGGCATCCCGGCAATCCCGAAGAGCCGCGCTTGTCGCCGATGTGCATGCCTGCTCTTCTATGAACATGCGGGGCGGCTGGGTTTACATCATGACCAACAGGCCGAACGGCACGCTCTATATCGGCGTGACGAGCAACCTCGCGCGTCGCGCATGGGAGCACCACGAAAGCATGATCGACGGCTTCACCAAACGCTATGGCTTGAAGCAGCTCGTCTATTACGAAGCTTACGAGGATATTCGCAGCGCCATCCAACGCGAGAGCAACATGAAGCACTGGCCGCGCCGTTGGAAGATACGGCTCATCCTCGAAATGAACCCGCAGTGGCGGGATCTCTACGAGACGCTCGCCTGAAGGAGAAGCGCAACGCTTCCCTGTCGTCATGCCCGCGCTTGTCGCGGGCATCGACGCCAGGACCAATGCACGAAGGCAAACGGCGTGGATGGCCGGGACGAACCCGGCCATGACGCGGGGAGAGGTGGCGCTTCACGGCCGTGCAGCGGCTCGCCCGGTCCGCAAGGGGGGGAGCGTCCTACCCCTTCGCCTTGCGGGACTTCGCCTTGCCGCCGGCGCCCAGAAGTTCGTTGAAGGTGGCGCGCACCTGGCGGCGCGTGTCGTCGAGCGTCCGGGCCAGCACCTTGTGGTCGGGCAGGCCCACGGCCGTCGCGATGCGCTTCTGGATCGCCGGAGCGACGGCATTGGGGTCGAAGCGGCCCTCCACCGTCAGGCGCTGCCAGTGGAAGACGCTCGACAGAAGGTCGTAGGCGGGACGCATGACGTCGGCGTGGTCCGGCGCGATGAAACCCTTCTCGGCTGCGCGGGCAAGGACATGGGCCGTGCCGGGCACGATCAGGGCCGGCTCCGTCGCCGCATGGGCCAGCATCAGGAACTGGGCGATGAACTCGATGTCCACCAGGCCGCCCGCGGCGAGCTTGAGGTCACCCGGGTCGTCCTCCCCCTTCTCCTCGGCGATGAGGGCGCGCATCTCGCGGATGTCGGTGGCGAGCTTCTCGCGATCGCGCGCCTCGCTCAGCACCGCCGTGATCGCTTCCTCCACATCGGCCGCGAGGGAGGCGTCTCCGGCGATGACGCGGGCCCGCGTCAACGCCATGTGCTCCCAGGTCTCAGCCTCGTTCTTCTGATAGGCGAGGAAGCCATCGAACTGCGTCGCGACGGGCCCCTTGCGACCCGAGGGGCGCAGGCGCATGTCGACCTCGTAGAGCCTGCCGCGCCTCGTCGGCACGGTCAGCGCGCTGACGAGGCGCTGGGTCAGGCGGCTGTAGTAGACGACGGCATCGAGAGGCCGGCGGCCGTCGCTCTCCCGCCTCTCGGCATCGAAATCGTAGATGACGACGAGGTCGAGATCGGAAGCGGCTGTCATCTCGCGCGCCCCAAGGCGGCCGAGGCCGACGACGACCGCGCGCCCGCCGGGCACCTTGCCATGCTCCTCCTCAAAGGCGGCCTGCGCGGCCTCGAGGCTGAGGCGCACGGCGGCCTGCGCCACGGCCGCGAAGGCCTCCCCGGCGCGCGGCGGCGACAGGATATCGGAGAGGAAGCGCGCGCCGACGAGGAAATTCTCCTGCCGCACGGCCTCGCGCAGCCGGTCGAGAAAATCCTCGTAGCTCGCCGGCTTGCCGAGGAGGCCGCGCAGGCGCGCCTCGATCGCCGCCTCGTCGCTCGTCGGATCGAGGAACGTCGGGTCGATGACGGCATCGAGCACGTGCGGGCTGGCGGAGACGACCTCGGCAAGCCGCGGGGCGCCGCCGAGAAGATCGGCAAAGAGACGCAGCAGCCGCTCGTTGGAGCGGAGCATGGAGAGAAGCTCGACGGCGGCCGGCATGCGGCCGAAGGCCTCGTCGAGCGCCGCCAGCGCCGCATCCGGCGCCGCCGTCTGGCCGAGCGCGGTCAGGAGCGCCGGCGTCAGTTCCGTCAGCACCTCGCGCGCGCGGGCGCTGGTGACGGCGGAGCGGCGGCCGAAGTGCCAGCCACGCACGGTCTCCGCGACGCGCGGCGGATCGGAGAAGCCGAGCCGCCGCAGGGTCTCGAGTGTCTCGGGGTCGTCGCTCGTGCCGGTGAAAACGAGGCTGCCGGCCTCCGCCGCGAGTTCCGGCCCCTCCTCGAACAGCATGGCATAGTGGCCCTGCACCTTACGCGCATGGGCTGTCAGCGCCTCGCCGAAAGCTTCCACGGTCGCAAAGCCGCAGAAGCGGGCGACGCACGCCAGCGCCTCGGCGTCGTCCGGCAGGCGCTGCGTCTGTTCGTCCGCCACCATCTGCAACCGGTGCTCGACGGTGCGCAGGAAAATATAGGCCGCCGCCATGTCGTCGCGCGCCTGGGGCGTGATCCACTTCTCCTCGACAAGCGCATCGAGCACCTTGAGCGTGCGGCGCCCGCGCAGCGAGGGGCGGCGTCCGCCGAAGACGAGCTGCTGCGTCTGCACGAAGAACTCGATCTCGCGGATGCCGCCGCGGCCGAGCTTGATATCGTGGCCGGCGACCGCAATGGCCTCGTGGCCGCGCACGGCATGGATCTGCCGCTTCATCGCGTGGATATCGGCGATGGTGGCGAAGTCGAAGTACTTGCGCCAGACGAAAGGGCGCAGGTCGGAGAGGAAGCGCTCGCCGAGCGCGATGTCGCCGGCCACCGGCCGCGCCTTGATGAAGGCCGCGCGCTCCCAGTTCTGGCCGACGCTCTCGTAATAGGAGAAGGCGGCCGGAAGCGACACGGCAACGGCCGTCGAGCCGGGATCGGGTCTGAGGCGCAGGTCGACGCGGAAGACATAGCCGTCGCCGGTGCGCTCCTGCAGGATCTTCACGAGCCCCTGTGTCAGCCGCACGAAGAAGGGCGCCGGCTCCAGCCCCTCGCGCAGCGGCGCCTCGGGATCGAAGAAGACGACGAGGTCGATGTCGCTCGAATAGTTGAGTTCGCGCGCGCCATGCTTGCCGAGCGCCAGAACGACGAAGCCCGGCCCCTCCCCGTCCGCTGCCGTAAGGCGTCCGGCCTGCCGCGCCTCGCGCAGGAGGAAGGCGACCGCCGCCGCGACGCAGGCATCGGCGAAATCGCTGAGCGCGCGCGTGACCTCCGGCAGGCGCCACAGGCCACCGCAATCGCACAACGCGACGAAGAGCGCGAACTCAGCCCTGAGGCGCCGGAGACGGCGCATGATGTCCGCGACCTCCTCCGCCTCCTCCCCGGCACGCTGCACATCGGCGAGGATGCGTGCGCAGATCGCGTCCGGGGGGCCCTCGATCAGGGCCAGGAACCGCTCGGGCTTCGTCGTCGCGAGCCGCCACAGGAAGGGCGAATAGTCGGCGAAGGCGGCGGTGAGGCTCGCAAGCTGCGGATGCGCATCGAGGAGACGGCCAAGGGCGGCGGAGGTGGCGTCCCCGTCGAGGAGGTCGGCGGCGATGCGTGCAACGGCCGGCTTGCCGGGCGGAGCCGGCAGGCAGCGGGCCATGGCTGCGAGAGGCGTTGCTTCCTGCCCTGTCACGTTCTGTTTCTTGCCCATTTTATAACCGGTGTTGAGAGCGACATTTCAGTGCTCGTCATGGCCGGGCCTGTCCCGGCCATCCACGCCCTCGACGTCGTGCGAGCGTCACGGCGTGGATGTCCGCGACAAGCGCGGGCATGACGGCCTGCCTTCATCCCTCGTTTTTCGCCAGCGGCAGCGCGAGGACGGCCCGCAGGCCCGGCCCGTTGTCCTCGAGGCGCAGCGCGCCCGCGTGCAGGCGCGCGACGGCCGAGGCGAGGCTGAGGCCGAGGCCGAAGCCCGGCTTGGAGCGCGCGCTTTCGAGACGCGCGAAGCGCTCCAGCACCCGTTCCCGCTCCCCTTCCGGAATGCCCGGGCCCCGGTCGCTCACCGCGATCTCCACCATGCCGCCGCGGCGCCGGGCGGTGATCTTCACCTCCGGCGTCGTCCGACAGCTTGTGCCGTATTTGAGGGCATTGTCCATCAGATTGGCGACGGCCTGGCTGATGAGCTCACGATTGCCTCTGACCGGCAGGTCGGGCTCGATCGCGGCAACGAGCGGCATGCCCGCCTCCTCGGCGAGCGGCTCGTAGAGCTCCGCGAGGCTGCCGGCGATCTCGGCCGCATCGAAGTCGCCCATGGCGGCATTGGCATTGCCCGCCTCGAGCCGCGCGATCATCAGGAGCGCGTTGAAGATGCGGATGAGATTGTCGGATTCGTCGATGATGCCTTCGAGCGCGGTGGCATATTCGTCCGGTGATCGGGCCGTGCGCAGCGCCTCCTCGGCCCGGTTGCGCAGCCGCGTCAGCGGCGTCTTGAGGTCATGGGCGATGTTGTCCGACACCTCGCGCATGCCCGCCATCAATTCGCCGATACGGCCGAGCATGTCGTTGAGGTTCTGCGCCAGACGGTCGAGCTCGTCGCCGGTGCCGGTCACGGTGAGCCGCCCGTCGAGGTCGCCCTCCATGATGGTGCGCGTCGTCTCCGTCATCGCATCGACGCGCTTGAGCACGCGGCGTGTGATGAACCAGCCGCCAAGGCAGGCGAGCACGGTCACGAGGCCGATCGAGAGAACGAGCGCGCGGCGGATGACAGCCTGCAACTGCAGCCGCTCCTCGAGGTCGCGGCCGACCAGCAGGCGAAAGCCCCCGGGCAGCACATAGACGCGCACGAGGGCCCGGAACTCCCTGTCGCCCGTCTCGTCGCTGCGCCGGTAGGCGATCTCGCGCGAGCCAGGCTCGTCGAGAATGCCGAAGGGCACTTCCACCACGTTGCCTGCCAGCCGTTCGCCGGCCATGGTCGTGACGAGATAGAGGGAGGCGCTCGGCGCGCGCGAGCGCCGGTCGATGATGTTGACGAGCCGGCGTATGCCGCCGATGCGGTACTGCTCGGCAAGGCCCTGCAGTTCGGCGTCGATGGTGCCCTGGATCTGGTCGTCGAGCACACGTCGGGCATTCCAGGCCACATAGCCGAGGATGAAGCCGGCGAAGAGGACGAAGACGAGGAGATAGGCCGCCGACAGCTTGAAGGCCGTCGTGCGGAAGAGCTTACCGAGCCCCGTCACGGATCATGTATCCCGCTCCGCGCACCGTCTGGATCAGCGGCACGTCCTGTCCCTTGTCGATCTTCGCGCGCAGGCGCGAGACGTGCACGTCGATGACGTTCGTCTGCGGGTCGAAGTGATAGTCCCACACGTTCTCGAGCAGCATGGTGCGCGTCACCACCTGGCCGGCGTGCTTCATGAGGTATTCGAGCAGGCGGAACTCGCGCGGCTGCAGCACGATCTCCTGCCCGGCGCGGGTTACCCGATGCGACAGGCGATCGAGTTCGAGGTCGCCGATCTGGTAGCTGGTCGGCTCGCCGTTCGCCCCCTTGCTGCGACGGGCGAGAACCTCGACGCGCGCCAGCAGCTCGGAGAAGGCGTAGGGCTTCGGCAGGTAGTCGTCGCCGCCGGCGCGCAGGCCCTTGACCCGGTCGTCCACCTGTCCGAGAGCGGAGAGGATGAGCACGGGCGTGTCCACCTTCTGCTCGCGCAGGGAGCGGATGAGCGACAGCCCGTCGAGCTTCGGCAGCATGCGGTCGACGACGAGGACGTCGTAGCCGCCCTCGCGCGCCATGGCATAGCCATCGAGGCCGTCGGCCGCATGGTCCGCCACGTGGCCGGCTTCCCGGAAAGCCTTGACCATGTAGGCGCCGGCCTCCTGATCATCTTCGATGACGAGAATCTTCATGGCGCTCATGGTAGCAACTCCGCAACGCAAACGGCAGGCCGGACGCGGGGGTGTCCGACCTGCCGCCATGCGAGGAGGAGCGACGGGCCCGTGGCGACAGGCGGCCCGCCGCCCTCCCCGAATTCAGGCAAGGGGCAGCGCGACGAAGCGGGCGCCACTCGCCGTCTCGACCTGCATCAGCACGGCTTTGCGCCCCTCCTTGCGCAGCTCCGTGACCGCCTGGCGCACGTCCTGCGGCGTCTCGACCTTCTTGCCACCGACGGTAACGATGACGTCTCCGGTGCGCAGACCGCGCTCCTCGGCCGGGCTGCCGGGCTCGACCCCGACGACGACGACGCCGTCCTTGTCGACGCCGTCGACCGAGCCCGAGGGCGCCAGCGAAAGACCGAGCCTTCCGGCCTGCTCCTCGCCGCTCTCGGCGCTCGCGGTCTTCTCGCCGGGCATCGTCGCCAGCGTGACGGAGATGTCGCTCTTCTTGCCGCCGCGCCAGACGGTGATGTCGACCGTCCGCCCCGGCGCGAAGCCGGCAATGTCGCGGGCGAGCTCGCGGGCGTTCTTCACCTCCTGCCCATCGACGGCGAGGATGGCGTCACCCGACTTGATGCCGGCCTTCGCGGCGGGGCTGCCGTCCTCGACGCGGGCGACGATGGCGCCCTTGGCCTCCTTGAGGCCGAGCCCTTCGGCAATGCCCTCGTTGATCGGCTGGATCTGCACGCCGAGGTAGCCACGGCGCACCGTGCCGTGGTCCTTGATCTCGGCGACGACCTTCTGCACCGTCTCGGCGGGGATGGCGAAGGCGATGCCCACGTTGCCGCCCGACGGCGAAGCGATGGCCGTGTTGACGCCGACAACCTCGCCGGATGTGTTGAAGGTCGGCCCGCCGGAATTGCCGCGGTTGACGGCCGCGTCGACCTGCAGGAAGTCGTCATAGGGGCCGGCGCCGATATCGCGCCCGCGGGCCGAGACGATGCCGGCCGTCACCGTGCCGCCGAGGCCGAAGGGATTGCCAACGGCGAGCACCCAATCACCTACGCGGGGCGTGCCGCTGGCGAAGCTGACGTAGGGGAACTTGCCGCCCTCGTCCACCTTGAGCAGCGCCAGGTCGGTCTTGGGATCGGTGCCGACCACCTTGGCCGAATAGGTCTTGCCGTCGTCAGTCTGGATCTCGACCTCGCGGGCCTTTTCGACAACGTGATTGTTGGTGACGACATAGCCGTCGGCCGAGATGAAGAAACCGGACCCCTGTGCCTCGCCGAAGCGGCGCGGCGCCGGGCGCTGACCGCGCTGGTCCTCCTCGCCGAAGCGGCGGAAGAAGCGCTCGAAGGGACTGCCCTCGGGTAGGCCGAACTGGCGCAGGTCGAGCCCTTCGGCGCTCGCGCCCTCGACCGCGACCTTGACGCGCACCGACACGACGGCCGGCTTCACATGGTCGACGACGTCGGCGAAGCCGGCAGGATTGGCGGTCGGCACCTGGGCCGACAGGTTCTGCGCATAGGCCGGCGCCGGGCCGACGTCCAAGGTGCTCTGCAGCAACGCACCGGTCGACAAGGCGCCGAGCGCGACGGCACCCAGCAGCATCGACACGCGCCGGCTGGCGCGCTTCGGCGACTTGATGCGGGCCTTCAAGGCTTCGCTGTGGTCATTCTCGTGCATGGCCATCTCCGTTGGCGAACTTTCGGGCCGAACCCGTTATCGCCGCCGACGATGGCTCGCCGCGCCTTACGACAGCCTCACGAGCGCATGAAAACTTCGTAATGGAGGCGGGAGGCCCTCAGCGACCCGCTTCGCAACGCAGCACCGCGCGCGCCAGAGCCTGGGCACGCGGCACGAGCGAGGCCACCTCCATGTATTCTTCCGGGGAATGGGCCTTGCCGCCCACCGGGCCGAGACCGCACAGCGTCGGCGTGCCGACCGCGGCCGAGAAGCCGGCGTCGGAGCAGCCGCCGGTGAACTCGCCGTCGACGTGAAGGCCGGAATCCGCTGCGGCGGCCTTGTAGGTCGCCATCATGCGCTCGCTCTCGGGCGAGGCGACGAGCGGCAGGAAGTCCCCGCGCGTCGTGAAGCGCGCGTGGGTACCGGGAATGGTGGAAGCCGCGACGATCCGCTCGACCGCCGTAACGAGCGCCGCGCGCTGCTGCGGCGTCACATAGCGCAGATCGACCTCGGCCTCGGCGAAAGGCGCCGTCGTGTTGACGGACTGGCCGCCGCGCACGGTACCCACGTTGACCGTGATGCCGGCCTCGAGATCGGTCAGCGCATGCAGCGCGACGATCTTGTGGGCGAGTTCGCCGATGGCGCTCGCGCCGTCGGCGAAGTTGGCGCCCGAATGGGCTGCCTTCCCGAAGACTTCGAGATGCAGGAAAATGCCGCCCTTGCGGCCGCTGACGATGTTGCCGGAGGCGCGGCCCGGCTCGCCGTTGAAGGCGGCGCGCGCGGCGGCCGCCTCCTCCTCGATGATCGGGCGCGAGAAGGGCGAGCCGATCTCCTCGTCACCCGTCATCAGCGCCACCACCGGGCCGGGGGCAGCGTCCTGCGCCGCAAGCGCGGCGAGGACGAAGGCATTGACGACGAGCCCGCCCTTCATGTCGGCGACACCCGGACCATAGGCGCGACCGTCGACGATCCTGAACGGCCGGCGCCCCGCCTCACCCTTCGGGAAAACCGTGTCGCGGTGCCCCATGAGGAGGACTGGCTTGAGATTGCTGCCGGGGCTGGCGAGCTCGGCGCGCAGGGCGTCGCCATAGGTGTCGCCGCGCCGCCAGGACGTCGGGATGCCATGAACCGCGAAGAAACGGGCGAAGCGCTCGCCGACCGCATCGACGCCGGCCTTGTCGTAGCTGCCGCTGTCGATGTTCACCACCTCTTCGAGGAGGGCGAGCATCTCGCCCTCCCGCTCCGCCAGCCAGCGGCAGACGGCCTCCTCGGCCTCGGTGCCTCGCGTCATCGCTCCACTCCCGTCAGCGGTGCCGCGCGAGGTGAATCACGCAGCCGGTCAGGGGCGGCAGCATGCGCCATCGCGCCCGCCGGCGCATCTGCCGACAGCGCATGGCGAGGGCCGGGGCCATTCGGGAGAGGATGAGCGCGGGCTCCGCGTCCGCGGTCACAGGTCCTTGTCGCGCCACTCGAGGAGAGCGGCGAGCCGGGCTTTTTCCTCGTCGCTGAGCGGCGCCGTGGTCGAGACCTCCACGCGTCGGCGGCGCGCCGCGATGGCGATCGCCACAATGCCGGCGAGGAGCACGAGGAACGGCCCGCCCCACAGCAAAGCGGTCTGCCAGTTGACCGGCGGGCGCAGCAGCACGAAATCGCCGTAGCGCGCCACGACGAAGTCGCGCACCTCGCGATCGCTGTCGCCGGCGGTGAGGCGCTCGCGCACGAGGATGCGCAGGTCACGCGCGAGCGGCGCATCGGAATCGTCGATCGACTGATTCTGGCAGACGAGGCAGCGCAGCCCGGCGGAGATCGCCCGCGCCCGCGTCTCGAGCGCCGGATCGCGCAGCACCTCGTCCGGCTGCACCGCGAGCGCGGGCAGCGACAGGGCGAGAGCGACGACGAAGGCAGGCAGGAGGCGCCGCATCGCCCTACTCCGCCGGAACGAGCCGACCGCGCGCGGCAACAGGCGCGGCGACGCGCAGGCGCCGGTCGGTCAGGGACAGAAGCCCGCCGAGAGCCATGATCACGGAGCCGAGCCAGACGAAGATGACATAGGGCTTCCAATAGATGCGCACGCCCATGCCGCCGGAAGGCTGCGGCTCGCCGAGGCTGACATAGAGCTGGCTCGGCCCGAGCGTCATGATGCCGGCCTCGGTGGTCGGCATGCCGCGCGTCACGTAGATGCGCTTCGAGCCCTCGAGCGTGCCGATGATGCGCCCGTCCCTGAGGACCGTGAAGCGCGCCACGTCCTCGCGGTAGTTGTGGGCGGTGCGCGGGAAGATGGCGTCGAGCCGCAGGGTATAGGCGCCGGCGTTGACGAGATCGCCGCGATTGACCACGGCCAGCGTCTCGGTGCTCCAGGCCTGGGCGGCGATGCCGAGCACGGTGATGCCGACGCCGGCATGGGCGATGGCGGTGCCCCAGGCCGAGCGCGGCAGGCCGGCGGCACGGCGCAGCATGACGCCGGGCGCGACCCGGCCGCCGCCAGCGCGGTGGTAGATGTCGACGGCCGAACCGGCGAGGAGATAGACACCGAGCCCGATGCCGAGGAGGGCGAGCACCGGTCCGCCGCGGACGAGCGCGAAGATGATGAGCGCCCCGGCAAGGCCGGCGGCATAGGCGGCCCACAACCGCTGCACCGTGCCGAGCAGGTCCCCCCGCTTCCAGGCGATCGTCTGGCCGATCGGGATGAGCGCGAGGAGCGGCATCACAATCGGCAGGAAGGTCGCGTTGAAGAAGGGCTCGCCGACCGAGATCTTGGCGCCCGTCAGCGCCTCGAGCGCCAGCGGATAGAGCGTGCCGATGAACACGGTGGCGCAGGCGGTGACGAGAAGGAGGTTGTTGGCGACGAGCGCGCCTTCACGCGAGATCGGCGCAAACAGCCCGCCCTGGCGCAGGAGCGGCGCGCGCCAGGCGAAGAGGGCGAAGCCGCCGCCGATGAAGACGACGAGAATGGCGAGGATGAAGGCGCCGCGCGTCGGGTCCGTGGCGAAGGAGTGCACCGAGGTCAGCACACCCGAGCGCACGAGGAAGGTGCCGAGCAGCGACAGCGAGAAGGTGAGGATGGCGAGAAGGATCGTCCAGATCTTCAGCGCATCGCGCTTTTCCATCACGATCGTGGAATGCAGGAGTGCCGTGCCGGCGAGCCACGGCATCAGCGACGCGTTCTCGACCGGATCCCAGAACCACCAGCCGCCCCAGCCGAGCTCGTAATAGGCCCAGTAGGAGCCCATGGCGATGCCGAGCGTGAGGAAGACCCAGGCCGTGAGCGTCCAGGGCCGCACGGCGCGCGCCCAGACGGCGTCGATCCGCCCCTCGATGAGCGCCGCCAGCGCGAAGGCGAAGGAGATCGAGAAGCCGACATAGCCGATGTAGAGCAGCGGCGGGTGAATGGCGAGGCCAAGGTCCTGCAGGATCGGGTTGAGGTCCTGCCCCTCGAACGGAGCCGGATTAAGCCGCAGGAAGGGATTGGAGGTGAACTCGACGAAGGCGAGGAAGGCGAAGGCCACCGCCCCCTGCACGGCCAGCGTCAGGTGGCGCAGGCGCGACGGCACGGCCCGGCGCGACAAGGCGACCATGGCGCCGAAGAGAGTGAGGATCAGCACCCAGAGCAGCATGGAGCCCTCGTGGTTGCCCCACACGCCGGTGAGCTTGTAGATGAACGGCTTCAGCGAATGCGAATTCTCGACGACATTGACGAGCGAGAAATCCGATGTCGCATAGGCATAGGTGAGCGCGGCGAAGGCCAGCGTCACACAGGCGAAGGCGCAGAGCGCCGCCGGCGCGGCGATGGCCGCGAGCGCCTCGTCCCGCACCGTGGCCGCCCACAGCGGCATGAGGAACTGCACGAGCGAGAGCCCAAGGGCGAGGGTCAGCGCGTAGTGCCCTGCTTCGACGAACATCGGCCCTCACTCACTCGCGGCGGTCGCACCGCCACCTTGCGCATCCGTCTTGCCGCCGTGCTGCCACAGCCCCTGCTCCTTCAGGCTGTCGGCGACCTCCCGCGGCATGTAGTTCTCGTCATGCTTGGCGAGCACGCTGTCGGCCCGGAACAGCCCCGCGCTCTCGAGCACGCCTTCGGTCACAACGCCCTGCCCTTCGCGGAAGAGATCCGGCAGCAGCCCCGTGTAGCGCACGGTGATGCTGCGGTTCATGTCGGTGACGGCGAAGGTCACGTTCTGGCCCTCGCCCTTCTCGACCGAGCCCTCGGCGACGAGGCCGCCGAGGCGCAGGCGCGTGCCCGGCGTCACCGCCTTGGCCTCGAGATCCGTCGGCGAATAGAAGAACACGATGTTGTCGCGCATGGCGAACAGCACGAGCCCGAGCGCCACCCCAAGCACGGCGAGGGCCGCTGCGATAAGCGTGAGCCGTCGTTGCTTGCGAGTCACTGCGGTGCTCCGGTCGCGTCGGTTTCAAGTGACAGCTGGCGCGCGAGCGCCGCTAACATATCGAGCGAGGCAGGGTCGGCCGCAAGCTGGCTGCGCGCCTTGGCAAGCGCCTCGCGGGCCTTCTCCTCCTCGCCGAGAACGACATAGGAGCGCACGAGCCGCGCCCAGCCGGCCGCGTCCGATCCGTCGGCGTCGAGGCGCGCGGCGAGCCCCTCCACCATGCCGCGGATGGCGAGCGCCTGCTCGCCCTCAGGCAGGGACGTGATCGCGCTCGCGCCCTCGCTCATCGACAAGGCCGCGAGCCGCTGCTCGACGGCGCCGCGCCAGGACGCGTCGGCCGGCGCATCGGCCAGGAGCTTCCGTAACATATCGATCGCCTTGGCGTTGTCGCCGTCCTGGCCCGTGGCGACGGCGAGGTAATACCGCGCCTTGGCATTGGCAGGATCGAGCACGAGCGCCCGCTCGAAGGCTGCGCGGGCCCGTGCGTCGACGATGCCGCCGGCCTCGGCCGTCACGGCCTCGCCGAGATCGGTGAGGCGCGCCGGGCTTTCGCCGAGGATGTCGAGGGCGGACTGATAGGCGCGCGCGGCATCGCCGAAGCGCCCGGCCCGCAGATAGACCGGCGCCAGCACCTCCCAGCCGCGGCCGTCGCCCGGATTCTGCGCGAGATGCGCCTCGATCTTCGCAACCGCCGCACCAACATCGAGCTGGCCGCCGTCCATCCGCGCGGCGCGTGGCGCCTGAGGCAGGTGCGGCGAGCCCATGGCCCCATAGATGGCGAGCGCCAGAAGCGGGATCGTCGACAAGGCGATGGCCGAGGCGGCGCGGCGCCGGCGCAGGGCGGGCTCGCCCTCCGGGCCGCTGCGTCCCTCCCCGCGCGCCGCCCGCAGCAGGCGCCGGCCGATCTCGGCGCGCAGCGCCTCGGCTTCACGCTCGGAGACGAGGCCGGCTTCGCGGTCGCGCTCGAGGTCCGCCATCTGCTGGCGGAAGAAGGCGGCATCGCCGGTCTCGGCCGCGACGGCCGTCTCGGCGCGCGACAGGGGCCACAGCACCGCAAGCACGGCCGCGCCGGTCATCAGGGCAAAGATCAGCCAGATCAACATGGGCATTGTTTAGCGCAAGGCCCGGGGCCCGCTCATGTCACGATACGGCGACATAAGGTCACGCGGCTGGCGCGGCATTGATCGGCCTCAAACGCGCGGGAGCCGCAGGCTGGCCCGCAGGCCGCCCTCCGGCGCCACGCCCAGCTCCAGAGCACCGCCGTAGAGCCCCGCCAGCTCGCTGACGATGGCAAGGCCGAGGCCGGACCCCGGCTTGCTCTCGTCGAGCCGGCGGCCGCGCTGCACGGCGGCCTGCCGCTCGGCCTCCCCAAGGCCCGGACCGTCGTCGTCGACGACGATCAGCATCACCGGCGGCTCGCTGTCCGGTACCGCGCTCGCACCGATCCGGACCCGTCCGGCCGCCCATTTGCAGGCGTTGTCGGCAAGGTTTCCGACCATGTCCTCGAGGTCCTGCCGCTCACCGCGGAAGCGCAGGCCGGGCGCAACTTCAAGCGCGAGAGAAAGCCCGCGCCGTTCGTAGATGCGCTCCAAAGCCCGCACGAGGCCGGCGACTGCCGGCTGGACCTCCGTCACCGTGCCGAGCGTGCCGGCGAGCGCTGCCGCGCGCGCGCGCTCGAGGTAGTAGTTGACCTGGTCGCGCATCACGAGGGCCTGCTCGCGCACCTTGGCGGCCAGCGCGTCGTCCCGGACGTCGGCCTCGTTGAGGATGACGCTGAGCGGCGTTTTCAGGGCGTGGGCAAGGTTGCCCACCTGCGTGCGCGCCCGCTCCAGAATCTCGCGGTTGCTGTCGATAAGAAGGTTGAGCTCGCCGGCAAGTGGCGCGATATCGTGCGGGAAGGTGCCCGCAATGCGCTCCGCCTCCCCGCGGCGGACGGCGCCGACGGCGCGGCGCAACCGCACGAGCGGGCGCAGGCCGTAGCGCACCTGGAGCAGCGTCGTGAGCCCGAGAACGAGCGCGAGCGTGAGGAACGTGGCAGCCACGACGATTTCGAAGCTGCGGATATCGGCCTCGATGGCATCGGCGGGCGCCGCCACCGCGACGAGAAAGCGCTCGCCCTCGCCGAGGTCGATGACGCGCTCGACCGCCCGCAGCCGGCGCCCGTCCACACCGTCGTAATAGGCCTCGCGCGCACCGCCCTCCCGCGCGGGGGCCCCGAGTTCGGCGAGCGGCGGCAGCCTGCTGCCGAAGAGGGACTTGGAGGCGCGCATCTCCCCCTTGCCTTCCGGATCGACACGGGTCACCTGCCAGTACCAGCCGGAGAGCGGCAGGTCGAAGCGCGGCTCGCCCAAGGTGCCGAGCGACTTGTCGTCGAGCGGCTCGGGACCGGCAAGGTCGGCGACGATATCGGTGAGATAGACCTGCAGGCGCTCGTCGAAGGCTCGCTCGCTGGTGCGGCGATAGACCTGCGACAGCGCCAGGCCGCCGAGGAGCAGGACAAGGACCGTCCACAGCGCTCCGAAGAGCAGCAGGCGCGCGGCGATGGAGCGGCGTTCGAAGAAGCCTGCCGGCACGGGGCGGCTACTCCGCCGGCGGCTCGAGCCGGTAGCCGAGCCCCCGCACCGTCTGGATGACATCGACGCCGAGCTTGCGCCTGAGGCGGCCGATGAAGACCTCGATCGTGTTGGAATCGCGGTCGAAATCCTGGTCGTAGAGGTGCTCGACCAGCTCGCTGCGCGACACCACGCGCCCCGTGTGATGCATGAGATAGGCGAGAAGGCGGTATTCGTGCGAGGTCAGCTTGACGAACTCGCCATCGACCGTCACCCGGCTCGCCCGCGTGTCGAGGCACACGGGCCCGCAGACGATCTCGCTCGAGGAATGGCCCGCAGCGCGACGCAGGAGGGCCCGGACCCGAGCAAGCACCTCCTCCATGTGGAAGGGCTTCGTCACGTAATCGTCGGCGCCGGCATCGAAGCCCTGGACCTTGTCGCTCCAGCGGTCGCGGGCGGTCAGGATCAGCACGGGCATGTCGCGACCGGCCTGCCGCCATTTCGTCAGCACCGACTGGCCATCGAGCTTCGGCAGGCCCATGTCGAGGATGATGGCGTCATAGGGCTCCGTCTCGCCGAGGAAGAGGCCCTCCTCGCCATCATAGGCCCGATCGACCGCATAGCCCGCCTGCACGAGCGCATCGGCGAGTTGCCGGTTGATGTCCCTGTCGTCCTCGACAACCAAGAGCCGCACGCGCGCCCTCCCATCAACAAGCCCGCCGACGCTCAGCGCCCTTCCAGAACCCTGCCGCTGCCGCCGTCAACCACGATTCGCGCGACGCGGCCGTCGCGGCGCAGAACCGAGATCCGGTAGACATAGCTACCGCCCTGCCGGCAGAGCTCGGCCCTGACGACCTCGCCACCCGAAGCCGCGTCACGCGCGGCGGACACGGCCCGGGGCGGCGCGACCACCCCCCCCTGTGCCACGGCGGTGCGCGTCTCCTCCGGCGACAGGCACGTGCCCTGAGCCGCCGTTTCGGACGAGGCGAGTCCAGCAACAAGCACGCTCGCGGCAAAGATGGTCCTAGCTCCCCACATGGCGCCGAAATATGGCGGCCAAGGCCTGAACATTCCCTGAATGCATGGCCGCCACGGACCGATCCGGCAGCGCCGGATCGGCCTCATCGTTCGAGGCGATTGGTTGCCATAACGCGGAAGACGGTGGACGCCACGAAGCTGACGCCGGCGACGATCTGAAGGAGCGCGTCGGTCAGCGCACCGGTGTCGACGCCATCCGTTTCAACTCCGAAGAGCGACAGGAGGATGGCAGCCATGCCGACGGCATTGGCCCAGACCGTGCGGCTCGTGAAGATCGATTTCGTATCGGACATGTCGCTTCCTTTCCTTGCTGGGTGACTGGGTATCGTGCCAGGCCCGACGTCGGCCTGCGTGGCAAGCCGCTTCGCCCGCTCCTCGACGCGCTCGACCCGGCGGCGCCAGCCGCGGCCGAAGACGTGGAAATGGCGCAGCCGCTCCAGAAAGCCGAGGCGCGCGGCGCAGTAGCGCTCGATGAGAAGGTGCGGCACCTGCGCCTCGACCGCCGCGAGCGTCACCGGCCCGATGCGGCCGTCCACGGTGACGCCCGCTGCCTGCTGCAGCAGGCGGACAGCGCGGGCGGGGCCGGAGTTGACGGCGGTGTCGAAGACAGCGAGATCGATGCCGGCGGGCAGTTCGTCGGCGCGCACGGCGTGCCAGTAGTGCTCGCGGTAGATCACCGCCGCCTCGTGCCGGGTCAGCGCCATCACCTCGGCAATGGCGACATCACGGCCGCGCGCCCGTTTCAGCGCCGCCCGCGTGATGCCGAACTTGGTGGCGCCGCCGGGATCGAACGGATGGTTGACGTAGCCTCCCTCGAAGCCGAGGACGGCCTCGAGGGCTTCGTCGAAACTCGCGATGGCCATGGCCGTATCTCGCAAAAGGCGGTCCCGGGAAAGCTCAGCGCACGTCGATTTCGCCGCGCCGGGCAAAGCCGCGGCCGACGACGGCGCTGAGCTGGGCGACGGCGATATCGAGACGGTGCTGAGGACCGCCGAAGTCCGCCAGTTCCTGCTCCGCCGCGTAGAAGACACGCTGCTCGGCTGTGCGCAGTCGGCGCACGAGTTCGCCATCCCGGAACAGGTCGATCTCGTAGGCCTCAACATCCTCGCCGAGCGGCACCTCGACGAGTTCCCACCCGTCGCCGTTGGAGCGCGTGCGCCTGATGAAGGAGATCACGATACCCTCGGCCATGCGCCGCGCCTTCAGGTGCACCGGCGCGAAGGGCCGCAGCGCGAGATCGGTCGCCCCCGCGCCGAAGGCAGCATAGGCAGGATCGCCGTGATCGAGCGTTGCCGGGCCGGCGCGGTAGTAGGCAAAGCGGCCAATGTCATCGAGGCGGCTCGTCAGCGGCACGAGGGCACGATCGAGGAGCACGACCGTCGCGCCAGCAGGGACGGTCCTCGCCGCCAGAAGGTCGGAGCCGGCGAGCCCGCGCAGGAGACAGCCAATGCGGTACACATCGGCATCGATCAGTTCGACCTCGGCTGCGGCGATGATTTCCCAGGCACCATCCGGGCCGCGCACGGCCATGAGGTTCGCTCCGGACAGGGCCGCGCCTTCGCCGACGCTGGTGAGGACGCCCCCGCCGAGCCGCATGGTCAGCCGGTTCTGCCGGTCCCAGCGCCAGACCGGGCCGGCCGGCAGCGGGTCGATCGTCTCGCCGATGACGGCAGGAAGATCCGCCGCCAGGTGTGGCGCAAAGCTCGCTCCGTCGCTCGACCGCCAGACGGCCACCTGCCCCGGCCACGGATCGGCGACGGCGGCGAGATATTGCAGAACCGGCGGGTCCTGCATCGCCGCCGGCAGGTCGAGCACCACGACATGCGGTCGGCCGGGCAGCACCGGCGGCGGTTTTCCCGGCAAGGGCTGGAAGACGGCCGGCAGGGAGAAGACGGATGGCTCCAGCCTACGGGCCGCCGCGCGCCGGGCCGTGCCGTCTGTGAGCCTGGTGATCTGGTAGGTGCGCGGCGCCGGCGCCGTCGGCAGGGCCACGATATCACCGACTTCGAGGCCGGCGAGCCGCGGCGAGAGCGAGAACTCCGCGCTCTCGCGCCCCACCCACAGGTCCTGCAGCCAGACCTCGGCGAGGCGCGCCGCTTCGCTTGCGCGCGTGACCAGCGCCAAGTCCGCGCTCGCCTCGCGCTCACTTTCCCCGGCAAGCCGGCGCGACCGGGCGGCAGCACGGCGGAAGTCGCGCTCGCTGTCGCTATAACCAATACGCACCTCGCGCGGCAGTTCCGTCTCCTGCTGGCGGTGCAGGACGATGAGGGCGCCGTTCTCGTCCGGCACCAGATCGTCTTCCCCGAGGGTCGCCGCCACGCGACGCGCATGCATAGCGAAACGCAGCACGCCGCCGCTCGCCAGCGCATCGAACCCGAAGGCCTGCGCCAGCGGCTCCAGCACCTGCCGGACCGCCATCGTCCGGTCGACGACATAGCCGTCGACCATGCCGTCGATGTCGAGCCGCTGCGGCAGATCGACGGAGAAGTCGCGCAAAACGGCGGCGACCAGCCTGTCGAGCGGCACGCTCTCCAACCGTCCCGTCAGCCAATGTCCGGTCTGCCAGTTGTGCCCGTCGGACCAGACGCCGGTGAGTTCGGGAAAGGCGGGGAAAGGCCGCGCGTCCCAGGCCCAGACGAAGGCATGGCCGGGCGCGACCATGGTGCCGCCATAGACCGGCGAGAGCGGGTTGGCCTCTCCCGGCGCGCCATAGACGGCGAGCATCGCCTCGACCCCGCGGACCTGGATGAGGTCGTCGCGCCCGCCCGAGGAGAACGGCGGGCGCCCGCCGTCGATGGACTTCGGATCGGGAAAGACGTTCGGCGCATTGGTGCCCTTGTCGACGGCGGGGACGCCGAGCTCCGTCAGCCAGACGGGCTTGGCGCCCGGCTGCCAGGCGGTGCGGCCGGTCTCGACGCCATTGACGCGCTCGACGTGTTCATTCGCCCACCAGCCGGCCAGATCTTTCTGCCGGAACAGCCACGGCTTGCCGTAGGCGCCGTCCGTGATGGGGCTGCGGCGCTGGGAGATGCGATCCGCCTCGCTCGCGTAATACCAGTCGTAGGCCTCGCCGGCGGTGAGCCGGCCGCGCAGGTAGTCGCGGTCATAGATGGCACGCGCCTCTCCCGCATCGGCATGGTCGGTGCCGTCGCGCCAGTCGCTCAGCGGCGGGTAGAAATCGATGCCCACCGCGTCGATGGCGGGCGAGGCCCAGAGCGGATCGAGCGGGAAGCGCACCTCCCTGCCGTCGTCGCGCACATGGGCGCCGTATTCCGTCCAGTCGGCCGCATAGGTGATGGCGGTGCCCGGGCCGACGACCGCGCGCACCGCTTCGGCCAATGCGATCAGCGCGGATGTCGCCGGATAGTGGCCCGAGGCGGCGCTCAGCCGCGTCAGGCTCACGAGCTCCGAGCCGATGACGAAGCCTTTGACGCCGCCCGCCGCCACCGCGAGATGGGCATAATGCAGGATCTGCCGGCGCAGGGACCACTGCGGCGGCCCTTGGTAGGAGATGGCGTCTCCCGAACGGGCGAAATGCTGCGGCTGGGCATGGCCGAAGAAGGCCTCAACCTGTGCCGAGACGGCGGGACTGCCGTCCGGCGATCCCGGCCGGCCCGGGGCCGGGTGGCACGTGAGGCGCCCGCGCCAGGGATAGGCCGGTTGCCCGGCGGCGCCCGTCCAGGGATCGGGCAGGCCGTTGCCGGCCGGCACGTCCATCATGATGAACGGATAGAGCACGACCTCGAGACCGCGCGCCTTGAGGTGACGGATGAGGGCGATCACACTGTCGTCCGACGGCGTGCCGCCATAGGCCGGCCGGCCGTTCACATGGCTGACAAGACGCGCCGCCTCGCGCGTGAGCGAAGAGACCCGCCACGGGAGCTGGCCGCGCCCGTCCTCGGTCGCCTTGGCCGCCGTCTCGACGCGCGGCGCAATGGTGCAGGAGCCGACGCGCAGGTCGTCGCCGAACCAGCTGACGACGAGCGCGACGCGCTCGAGGTTGGGGCACAGCGCTGTCAGCATGTCGAGCGAGGCGACCACATCCACGCTGTTCATCAGCTGGTGGCGGTTCTCCGAGCGCGACGCGCCGAAGCCGAGCACCTGCGTGACATGGCCCGGCATGTAGCCGAACTCGCTCGCCGCCGGGATGAGGTTGACCGCCCGGATGGCGCTGCCGAGCCCCTCGACCGGCCGCACCACCTCGAAGGAGAATTGCGGAATGCGGTTGCCGTAGGCAGCGAGCGGCAGGTGGTCGAAGACGACATAGGCAAGGCCGCGGTAGGCGGGCGCGTTCGCCGCGCCTTCCTTGGCGATGATGAGCGGGTCGGGTGTCTGGCTCTCGCTGCCGCGGTGGACGCGCATGTTGACCCGCGCAAGGTCGATCTCCTTGCCGTCCGCCCAGGCGCGGCGAATGTAGGCGACAGGCCCCTCGCACAGGCCGATCGCGATATTGGCGTAGTAGCTGTAGGTCGTCTCGATCGTTGTCGTCTTCGGGGGCGACCCCTTGCCGCCGGACGAAGGGGTGCGCGTCACGGTGGTGACGGCCTCCTCCTTCAGGCGTGTGGCCCAGATGAGCTGGCCACCGACGCGGGCGCGGCCATAGACGCGGGGGATGGGCGCGCCTTCGGTCGAGGTGATGCCGTCGACATCCTGAAGGCGCGGCCCTTCCACCACACGCCGCGTGCCGCCGCCGGTGCGCGAGAGGAGCGCGCCGTCGATGGCGGCCCCGGCGAGGCCGCCGAGCGCCCGCCCGACCATGGCGCCGACGGGCCCGCCGACGAGCCCGCCCAGAGCGGCACCGGCAACCTGCAGGACGATCGTGGCCATCAGTCGGTCACTCCTGGAAAGCGGAAGGCGAAGGCGAGATGGCGCCGCCACCAGCCGCTCAGCGGCACCTCGGCGACGGCGGCGCCGTCATGGGCATGCACCATGCCCGCAGCATTCGTCATGATGGCCGCATGCTTGGCCGGCAGATGCGCGCGCCAGCGGAAGAGGAGGACATCGCCCGCGCCGGCATCCGCAGGGGCGATGCGGATGAAATGGCGCTCGCCGGCCTCGGCCATCATCTCGCGCAGGCCGGCCTCGGCCCAGTCGGGCGCATAAGGCGGCACCGCCTCGGGCTCTTGCCCCACCACCTCGCGCCAGACACCGCGCACGAGGCCGAGGCAGTCGCAGCCGATGCCCTTGAGCGATGCCTGGTGGCGGTAGGGCGTGCCGATCCAGCCGCGCGCCGCGGCGACGATGGCGGCCCGGGCGACGCCCCCGCTCATCGAAAGAAGCTCCCGCCGTCATGCCCCTCGCCCTCGCGCGGATAGGTGACGACGAAGTCGTTGCCCGGCATGTGGGGGAAACCCCGGAAGTTGACGGTGTTGGAGAAGCGGTCCCGGCAGGTGGCATGGCGCTTGTCGCAGCCCGCTGTCACCGTGAAGGCGTCGCCCTCGCCGATGGTCGCAGGCGCCGCGTGCCAGAGCGTCAGGAGATGCCCCCCCTGGTCACGGCGATGGTGCTTGACCTCCACGGCGGCACCGGCGTTGGCGCCGCCCGTCCAGACCAGCCGCCCGCCGGTGAACCAGCCGTCGGCATGGTCGCCGAGGTCGCGCGCCTGCACCACGAGGCGCCCGTCCGTCGCCGTCACGGCGCCTTCGGCCCGGAAGGCCGGCAGGGTCAGGTCGACGCCGCAGCGGGCGTCGCCGAGATCGGCGGCGCAGGCGAGCGAATAGAGCCGCCCCTGGGGCTGATCGAGGCGATGCATGATGCCGCGCAGTTCGGCGAGAAAGGCATGGTCGGTGCGCTTGATCTCGCCGATCGAGGCGACGTCGACGAGGAGGCGCTGCGCCTCCGGATCGGCCCAGTTGACGAGCCAGGTCTCGACGGTGGCATCGTCATAGAGCCCGCCGACGATATCGGCCTCGGTCAGCGACACCGCGCTCAGCGCGCCGGCGACCTCGCTCGTCGCGACGGCGAAGCCGAGCTCCGCCGAGACTTCGGACGGCTCAAGCCCGCTGCGCGCCGCGAAGGTGACACCGCCGAAGGCGAGATCGCGGTCGTGATCCGTGAAGCCGAAGACGGCACCGTCGCGGCGCAGCAGCTTCCAGCAATGGCTGAGCGTCGTCGCGCTCGCCGCAAGATGCTCGGCGAACGCGGGGTCGATGTCGCGCATGGCAATGTCCTTGAAGGCCCTGTCAGGGGACGATCTCGATCACCGGCAGTTGCGGGATGGCGCCGGCGGAGAAGGCCGCGAAATCCACCTCGAGCCGGTCGGTATCGAAGCGGACCGGAACGTCGAACAGATAGCCGGCCGTCACCGCCGTATCCGGCGCCGGAACGCTTCCCTCGGCGAAGGTGACGAGGCCCGTCGTTGCATCGCAGGTGAACTCGAGACCGGCCGTCAGTTCCTGTCCGTCGACGGCAATGCGGACGCTGCCGTCGACGGGTTTGGCGATGGGGCGCACATAGGGCGCATGGGCGCCGCCGTATTGTTTGACGAGCTGGAAGCTCGCCCTCTCCCCATCCCCGGTCCCGATCGCCTGGTCGGTCGGCGCAGGCTCCTGCGACGGCAGGCACGACTTGAAGTCGAGCCGGTCGCGCCAGCGGAAGCCGTAGAGCCGGCCGCGCCGCTCCTCGAAGAAGGCGACGGCCGCCGCCAGCGCGTCGAGCGTCTTGATGCCATAGCCGGCCTCGTAGCGCCGGCGCGCGTGGTGCCAGCGCGCATTGCGGCTCTCGCGTCCGGAGCCGAGGAGGACGATGTCCGTGCGCCGCTCCGGGCCGCCGCTGCTCGCGAGCGAGATGTCGACGGGGAACCTGACTTCGTGGAACGAGCTCATCGCTTCTCCCTCACAGCGCACGCTGGCCGCGCGCGACGGCACGGGCGAGCGCCGCGGACACCTGCGCTTCCGAGCGCCGGAAGCTCTCGGCATCGTTGGTGCTGATGTTGACGGTGACCTGCGCCACGGGTCCGCCCTGCGAACCGGCCGCGCGCACGCCGAGCCGGCCGTCCGGTCCGCGCGCCAGCGGCATGATCGCCTCGGCGCCGCGCTCGCCCATGAGGCCGAGCCCGCCGGCGAGCGGGAAATAGGTCGGTGCGGCGACGACGCCGCCCTGGGCGAAAGGCTGCACGAGACCGCGCGAGATCACGCCGCCCTTGGCAAAGGGCAAGGCGCTCGACAGGCCCGAGAACAGGGATTCGAGGCCGCTGCCCAGCGCGCTTTCCAGCGGTTTCGTGGCGGCTTTGAGGGCAATGTCGATGAGGCGCTGGCCGATGCTGCGCAGCACGTCCTCGAAGCGCCGGCCCTCGACGACGCTCGACGAGAAGGCCTTGACGAGCGCCGCGCCGAAGCTCGTCGCCAGCCGGTTGGCCTCGCGCAATTCGTCAAGGTCGATGCGCAGGTCCTGCGGATCACTCGTCATGGCGTTATGGCTCCCGTTGAGGCGGCCGTGTCGGGAAAGGCGCGCATCAGCGCGGCGAGATCCCGACGCGCCGGGGTGGCGCTGCGGCCGAGGCCGAGGGCACGCGCCGTCGCCGCGATCTCGCGCGGCGTCAGGCGCCAGAAGGCGTCCGGACCGAGCCGCAGAGCGCCGAAGCCGAAGGCCTGCACCTCGTCCCACGGAAAGGGCGAGGCGGCCGTGGCTTCAGGGCGCCCTGCGGCGGTCAAGGGTTTGGCGGCGTGGCCTCCCCGGGGCCGAAGGTGACGGCGAGCAGCCGGGCGATGATGGCGGCGAGGTTCTCAAGCCCCTGCCCGATCGGCAGGGCTGCGACCTCGCGGTCGCTCATCGCCCCGCCACCGCCGCGGATGGCGGCGCCGATGAGGCGGATTATGTCGCCGGCCGACAGGCGCCCGCGCGCGAAGCGCTCGCCGAGCCCGGCGAGATCCTCGACCCCGAAGGCGTCCTCCAGCTCGGCCAGCGCCCCGAGCGTCAGGCACAGCACGAAGGTCTCACCGCCGATCTCGGCCGTGATTTCGCCGCGTCTCAGATTGGCCATGGCCGCCTCACAGGGTTGAGAAGGCGAGCGCGCCGGCGGATTCGAGCGCGAGCTCGAAGGTGACCTCGCCGGCGTGGTCGCCGCGGTATTCGAGCGCGGTGACCTGGAAAGGCCCCTCGATCGTGCCGAAATCCGGCACCACGACCTGCCAGGGGCGGATGTCGTCGTCGAAGAAGAGCTCGCGGACATAGGCGTCGGACGCCTCGTCCTTGAAGATGCCGGAGCCGCTGATGCCGGCCCGGCGCACGCCGGCACCGGCGAGCAATTCGCGCCAGCGGCCTGCCGATTCCGCGTGCGTGACGTCCACCGTCTCGGCGTTGAAGGCGATCTGCCGGGCCCTGAGGCCCGCGACCGTGACGAAAGTGCCGCCGATGTCGAGCTTCAGCAGCAGGTCCTTGCCTTTCTGGGCACCCATGTCGTGTCGTCTCCGATTGGTCGATGGCACCGGCGTCACGGCGCCGGCAGGCGCTCCGTCACCGCCCTGAGGCGCAGCGTCACGCGCGAGCGGTCGGCGCGCTCGTCGCGGCGCGCCTCCGTCTCGACGGTGCGCAGGTTCACGAGCCGGTGGCCGTCGAGTGGCAGCGATATTTCGCTGAGCAGCGCGTCGATGCGCCCGGCGCTTTCGAGGGCGCTGCGTGCGCCGCCGGCCCGAGCCCAGACGGTGAGCGTGATGTCGTGCTCCTCACCTCGATCGGTGCCGGTCGACCAGTCGCGCGCCTTCCAGGAACCGATGACGCAGTAGAGCCCGTCGAGGCCGCGCGGCGTCTCGTCGAAGATGCGCGCTCCGCCGAGGCGGGCGACGAGGTCGGCGTCGCCAGTGAGGCGCGAGACGATCGTCTCGCGCAGCGCGATGTGGGATGGCTTCACGGCATCACCTCCTGCAGCATGCACACGAGCCGGCGCCGGCGCCCGTCGGGATCGACGGCCGACAGCACGGCGAAGGACCGCCCGCCGATGGCGAAGCGGCAGGTGCCGTCGACATCGCCGCGCCAGCGCATCTCGGCCCGGAAGCGGGCGGCGAGATCGCGTCGGTCGGCGTACTCGCGCTCGTCGCTGCCCGCCGTCACGCCATCCAGCGAGCACCACAGATGACCGGCCGGCTCGAAGGCGCGAACCACACCGCCGGTACCGTCCGGCGTCTCGCGTGGCCGCAGCAGCGCCGCACGGCGGCGCAGGCGGCCGAGGGGAAGGTCGGCCATGTCACAGCCTCATCCGGCGCCAGGGGGTGAGAAGGGCGACGACATCCGGCGGCAAGGGCGGCTTGCCCGCCGCCGGCGCATCGCCCCGGTTCTCGAACCAGTGGGCGGTCAGTAGGCGCACGGCCTGGCGCAGCGGCCCGGGCACATCGGCGGCGGCGCCATAGCCCAGCCGCACGTCGACCTCGACGGCGGCGGGCGAAGCTGCGAGCCGACCGAAAAGAAGGGCGTCGCGCTCGACGGCGGCGGCAGGCGCAACGATGCCGTCCGGCAAGGCGAGCGGGGCACCGCCCGCGTCGCGACCGTGCACGGCCAGCACGGCATCGACCGGGGCCATCGGCAGGCGCAGCACGCCGGCCCCGGGCCAGGCACCGAGCACGAAGCGCCAGGTCTGGGAGACGAGCGCGAGCCCGCTCACGGCCTCGACCGTCAGCCGCGCCGAAGTGACGAGCGCCGCGAGGAGCCCGTCCTCAGCCGTGTCGTCAAGGCGCAGGAAGGCCTTTGCCTCGTCGAGCGGCACCGGCTCCTCGGCCGGCGGCTGCAGCAGAATGGGTGTCATGGAAACCTCAAAACTGTATGCACCCCCTTGCGCCGGCCGGAGCCGCCGCTAAGGCTGGCGCAGCCAACGAAAGGACTGCTCGTGCAACGGCTCTTGCCCCGCGCCGCCCGACGGCTCGCCTGGATGACCTGCGTGTTCGCCGGCCTTCTGGTCTCCGCACGGATGCCGGCCGAAGCCGTCATCGGCGGGCGGGAGGATGCGGGACCGCTCGCTGACGCGAGCGTCATGGTGCTGAACGCGCGCGGCGGCGTGTGCAGCGGCATCGTGCTCGCGCCCGATGCGGTGCTGACCGCAGCCCATTGCGTGACGGGGGCCGACGCCTATCGCGTGCATTATCGCGACGAGGCCGGCGAGCCGGTGCTGATCGTGCCGCGGGAGGTCGTCGTCCATCCGCGCTACGACCGTGACGCCATCAAGGCCCGGCGGCAATCGGTCGATCTCGCCCTCGTGCGGCTGCCGGAGCCGCTGCCGGCCACGTTCGCGGCGGCGACCCTGTCGCGCGCGGCGGCGCCACGCGAGGGCGCCCGGATGACGCTCGGCGGCTGGGGCGTCGCCGCCGAGGGCGACCACCGCAGCACCGGCACCTTCCGCGCGCTCGACATGTCCGTCGTGGAGCCCTACGGGCCGGGGCGGATTCTCGTCTGGCTCGGCAACGGGCCGAAGCGCCGCGCCGGTGCCTGCGACGGCGATTCCGGCGGCCCCATCGCCGATGCCGCAGGGCGCGTGGTCGCCGTGACGGGCTTTGCCCGCGGCGAGGGCCGCGACCGCTGCGGGCTTATGACCCAGGGCACGCTCGTCGCGCCCGAGCGTGCCTTCATCGACGGTACGCTCAGGCACTGGGGACGCGAGGCCAACTGGGCCGAGTGAGGTAGCCAGTTTCGCAGGTCGCCGGGATGAGCCGTGATGCCTCTGCTTGCGGCCTGGAAAGGCAAAGCCCCGCCGTGATTAGCGGCGGGGCCTCAAGGTCGTGCAGCGAGCTTGTCATCGCCCGTTCGCACGACCGCCTCCGAAGAGGTCTTGAAAGCCTGATGCCATAGGCAGCGCAGGAACGATGTAAAGATGGCTACTCGGACCGCTTTGTCAATCCGGAAAGCCCGAGAGCGACAAGCACGCAGTGCTGAATTCTCGCCAGTTCCGCCGGGGCAAGCACAGGCGTTAAGTATTTGCGTTTTCCGTATTGATCACGTCCCGTACGGACGAGCTCAAGCCTCTGGAAACCAACCGTATAGAGCATGTCGGCTTTCACCCAAGCGGTCGGTGAATCGAAGGGCTTCGGCAGGGGCGGCTCCATCCGAACTTCGCAATGATAGTCCTCGATGGGATCGGGCGGCGTCGTGCTTAGCGGCACCACGGAAACCAATCCGGTACGCCGTTTCAGCCGCGGGGAAATGACCACAACCGGCCGGCGTTTGACCATTTCAGGCTCGCGAAATCCACTATCGAAGTCGCAAATTAACACTGTACCCGGCTCAGGGTGAAACTTCAGCGGCAAGGCGCCCCTCGACGAATCGAATAAACTATCGCAGCCAGTATGGCTGAAGTCTCACGTTCAATACGAGACAGGTAAACCTCCTGTAACTTGCTCTTCGCCCGCCCCTCAGCTGCGCCGATGATCGGCCAGTTATGCCAAGCGAGGAAGCGGGCGATGCGCAAAACGCGCCTGTCCTCTTACGCCGAGAAGGTCAACAGCTTGATGGCGTCGAAATCCTGCACGCCGCCGCCGACACGCTTCGTCGTGTAGAAGAGCACGTAGGGCTTGGCGGAATAGGGATCGCGCAGCACGCGCACGCCGGCACGGTCGACGACGAGATAGCCGCGCCGGAAGTCGCCGAAGGCGACCGCCGCGGCATCGGCTGCGATGTCCGGCATGTCCTCGGCCTCGACGACGGGGAAGGACATGAGCGACGCCTGCTGGCCGGCACCGGCCGGCGGCTGCCAGAGATACCGGCCCTCCTCGTCCTTCATCTTGCGGATAACGCTCTGCGTCTTGCGGTTGAGCACGAAGGAGGCGTTCTGACGGTAGCCCGCCTTGAGCGCGTGGACGAGGTCGATGAGCACGTCGGCCGGCGCCTCTTCCCAGAAGGCACCGGCGACCCCGGTCGCGACTGTGCCGATACGGCCCCAGCTCCAGTTCTGGTTGGCGACGCGGTCGTAGGCGAGGAAGCCCTTCGGCTTGTTGATGCCGTCGCCGTTGACGAAGGCCGCCCCCTCCTGCTCGGCGAAGGCCGTCTCCACCTCCTCGGCGAGCCAGGCGTCGACGTCGACCACAGCATCGTCGAGCAGCGTCTGCGTCGCGGCCGGCATGGCGTAGAGCTCCATGGCCGGGAAGGACTGCTCGGCGAGCGTCGGGCCGCTCGTCTGCGGCCGGGGCGCCTCTTCGCCGACCCAGCCGGTGGCCGGCCCCGCCGTGGCAACGGCGCGCTTGTAGGTGCCGGTCGAGATCACGCGCACCGAGGCGATGGCGCGGATGGGGGAGACGGCGGCGAGGCGGCGCAGCACCTCGCTTTCCACCTGCGCCGGCACCAGATAGCCGCCGTCGGGGCCGGAGCCGGCGCTGAGCGCCTTTTCCTCCAGTGCCTTGAGGCCTCCGGCCTCGCCGGTACGGACATAGGCATCGAAGGCGCTCTTGTGCTCGCCCACCAGGGGCGCCGTCGGCTCGCTCGTGCCGCCGAGCGGCGGCCGGCGTGCATCGAGGGCCAGCCGGTCGAGCCGGCTCCGGGCCTCATCGAGCGCCGCATCGATGCGGGCGAGTTTCTCTTCGACGAGCACGTCGACCGGGCGCCGGGTCTCCAGCGCGGCGAGGCGCTGGTCGTTGGTCTCCTTGAAAGCCTCGAAGGCGCGCGAGAAATCCTCGAAGGCCGCGCCGACATCGATGCCGAGCGCCTTCGTTTCCGGAGCGTTGTTCATGCAAGGGTCCTTTCGCTTGGATTGATGCGGCGTGCGGCATCCCGGACAAGGCGCGCGAGGCCGCCGGCATCGGCGCCCTGCGCCGCGGCCTTGTGGTAGCTGGGGCGCGCGATGACCCGCGCCCCCAGTTGCATGGGAAACGTGACGAGCGAGATCTCCCACAGGTCGAGCTCGAGGATGCGGCGCACGCGGCCGGGCGCATCGTTGACGGCCCGTCGTGTGCGGAAACCGATGGAAAGACCGTCGAGAGCGCCCTCCGCGATCAGGCTCGCAATCTCGCGGGCGCGGGCGACACCGGCATTGAGCCGTCCGCACACGAAGAGGCCGTGCACGTCCTCGCGCAGGGCCAGCCAGGTGCCGACGGGCTGGGCGGCATCGTGCTGGAAGAGCATGCGGATGCCACCGGCACCGCGGCGGGCGAGGCTCGCCGCGAAGGCACCGCGCTCGACGACGTCCCGGCCGAGGTCAGGCACGCCGAAGCGGCTCGCATAACCCTCGAAGACCAGAGGATCGTCGTCCGGCCGGGAGGGGCCCGGCGCGATCACGCCGGCGCTCACGTGGCCGGTCCCGGTTGAGCGGGAGGCGTCGCGCCGCGACGGCGCTCGCCGTCGAGCCTCTCGAGCGTGCGGACGAAGCCGGCGATCGTCTCCTTGAAGCGCGCCTCCCCGGCGCGGGCCGTCACCTGCGGCTCGGCGCGCGGGCGCGCCGGGCCGTTCGATCGCTTGCGGCTCATGGATCGTCTCCCGAATAGCGTCTGTTGAAGCGCGCGAGCTCGCGCACGAAATGGTCGAAGCGCCGGTTCGCCGCCGCGAGCTCGCGCAGCACGATGGCGAGCATGGCGGAAGCGCCGCTCGCCCACAGGAACAGCGCCAGATGGGCGAGGTCGCCGCGCGCGATGATGCTGTCCGTCACGGCGTCCATCGCAGGCCTCATTCGTTCTGCGGAAGGCGCTCGCGCCGCCCGTAGCCGACGGCCTCGCGCTTCTCGTCCTCGCTCAGGAAATCGGCGGAGGAGATGCGCCGCCACAGGGCCTCGCGCTCGCCCGCCAGGGCGTCGATGCGATCGAGGTCGATCTCGAAGCGCAGTTCGCCGCCGAAGGCCGGCGCGAGCCAGTGCGCGACGCTCGCCGCCGCGCGCTGGGCGAGCGGGATGACCGTCTGGCGCCAGAAGGAGCGGTTGGCCTCGGCGAAATTCGCGTAGGTGTTGTCGCCGGGCAGGCCGAGCAGCATCGGCGGCACGCCGAAGGCGAGCGCGATCTCCCGTGCTGCCGCCGCCTTGGCCTCCACGAAGTCCATGTCCTTGGGCGACAGCGACAGCGGCCGCCAGTCGAGCCCGCCGTCGAGCAGCAATGGCCGGCCGGCATTGTCGCGCCCCTGGAACTGCTGCTCGAGCTCGCCCTTCAGGCGCTCGAACTGCGTGTCGGTGAGGCCGACACCGTCCGGCCCCTTGTAGACGAGGGCACCGGAGGGGCGGGCGGCATTGTCGAGCAGCGCCTTGTTCCAGGCGCTTGCGGCATTGTGGATGTCGACGGCCCCGGCCGCCGCCTCCATCGGCGAAAGGCCGTAGTGGTCGTCGACGGGATTGAACAGGCGCAGGTGCAGCACGGGTTCGACGGGGCTGCCCTCGCGGCGCGCCAGGCGCACCGTGCGTCCGCCCACCGTATAGTCATAGGCCGCGGGCCAGCCGTCGCCGCCGGGCACGACGCGCATGCGGTCGGGCCGCAGCACGTAGAGCTCCCGCGGCGCCTCACCGATGCACACCGCCTCCGCATAGGCATTGCCGGCGACGAGCAGGTGGCTGAACAGGCTCTCCAGGAACGAGCCGCCGTCCTCGCGCGGGTTCGGCCGCCGGACGAGATCGAGCAGCGGGTGCCGCTCGGGCTCCGTGGCGCCGTCGTGCAGGACCCACGGCACCGCGGCGGCAGCCTCCGCCACCAGCTTCACGCAGCGGTGCACGACGGGATTGCGCGAAAAGCCCTCGCGGGCAAGCGCCTCGAACTCGCGGGGTGTCCAGACCGGCCGGCCGACGCCATAGATGGCGAGGAGCGGTGCAACGCGCGAGGCTTTCGTCTCGGGAACTGTGGCGGCAGGGCGCGCGGGGGCGCGCCGCCGCGTCCAGCGGTCGATCCAGGCTGCCATCATGTCGTCTCTCGTTCGGTAGCGTCAGATGCGGCGTACGCGCGGCCCCGAGCCGCTGGTGCCGATGAGGGCGGTCGCCGCCCAGACCATCGCGTCGAGCCGGTCGGGCGAGCGCCCGCTCGTCAGGCCGCCCGGGCCGAAATCGGTCATCTCGTCCTCGAGCGCCGGAAAGGCGCCACAGAATTTCAGCCGTCCCTGCGCCGACAAGGCGGCGATGGGCTCGGCCCGCAGGTACTTGCCGCGCGTCGCCCTGACGCTGGTGACTGGAACTGTTGGATCGACGTCGCGCAGCACGGCGGCGGCCATCTCGCCGCCCTGGTTGACCTCGACGACGAGGGCGTCGGCCTCATGTCTATGATAGGCGGCGATGGCTGCTTCGGCCCAGGCGAGCGGCCTCGCGCGCGGCAGCGTCGCATCCTCCAGCACATAGATCGTCCGCGCGGCATCGCAGCCGGCGGCTACGATCCCGCAGGCATCCGCCCGCCGGCCGGACGAGGCCGGCGGATCGACAGCGACGACCACCCGTTCGAGGGGCGGCGTCGCATCGATGCGCGCAGCCTCGATCATGGCCCGCGACCAGAGGGCGTCCGCCCTCTCCTCGATGAGTTCACCGTCGAGCTCCTGCCGTCCGAGGCGGGTGCCCGCGTAGCGGCCGACCACCGCCTCGAGGAAGGCGGGCGCCAGGTTCAGCGCATTGTCGCGCGTCGCCGCGCGAGAGAGCGCCGTTCGCGCATCGCCCATCAGCCGCTTCAGGAGCGGCATGGCACGGGGCGTCGTGGTGACGACCTCGCGCGGGCGCGTCCCGAGGCGCAGGCCGAACTGCAGCATGTCCCACGTCTCCTCGGCATGGCGCCATTTGCACAATTCGTCCGCCCAGGCCGCGGCGAACTGCGGTCCCCGCAGCGCGTCCGGATCCTCCGCCGAGAAGACCATGGCCACCGCTCCGTTCGGCCATTCGAGCCGGCGGCGGGTGGGGATCCAGTGCGGCCGCTCGTCGCGCGGATGCACCGCGAGCAGGCCGGAGACGCCCTCGACCATGACGTCGCGGACGTCGGCCATCGTCTCGCCGACGAGGGCGATCGGCGAGACGGATGCCCCGTTGCGGCCAAGGGCCTGCGCCCTCACCCATTCGGCGCCTGTGCGCGTCTTGCCCGCGCCGCGCCCGCCGAGCACCAGCCAGACCGTCCACTCGCCGGGCGGCGGCATCTGGTCCGGCCGGGCGAAGAAGGGCCAGTGATGCGCGATCCAGCGCAGCAGCGGCTCGTCACAACGGCTGAGCAGGGTCGGCAGCACCCCGCTCCTCGCGCAGTCGATCAAGCTTGCGCGCAAGCTCGCGTCGGAAATCGTCGAACTCGCGGAATGCAGCGCCATCCTCGTCCCTTTCCCGCCCGGCCGCCACGCCGCCGGGCTCGGCAGAGAATTCCGTCAGTTCGCGCAGGGTGCGGGCCAGCGTCGCCAGTGCCCGGGCGTCGCGCTCGGCCCCGGCGGCGTCGCCGCGCACCGTCTTCGCTCGCGCCTCGATCTCGCGCACCTGCCGCTCGGCAGCGCGCCACAGCCGTGCCACAAGCGTCGAGCGCCGCCTCGCCTCGCCGGTACGGCGGCTTCTGCCGGCGCTCCTCCGGCCGGCAGCGTCATCATCATCTGTCGTCATGCAGGTCCTGCCTCCGCAACGATGCTCGACCGCCCCCCGGAGGGCAGCGAAGCGGCATCGGCGATGGGAAAGGAATGAACCGCCCGGAGGAGCGCCGTCGGGCGCAGAACCGGAGCATGCTTGAACACTATCCTATCACCGCGCGCAAGTCAATGATTAAATTCCTATCAAGCAATCGCGCGTTCACGTTCGGGTGAATCCACGATGGTTTGGACTTGCGCGACGAGCGCGCCGCAAGGTTCGGTCAATGCGCGACGTTCAAAGGTCTTCAGCGCTCGGTGCAATGTCGCGGCATTCGGTGAGGGGCATGGTTCGAGCCGCCACGGCCTGGAACTTTCCCGCGGCGTGGGCCATTCATCATCCCGGCCGGGCCTCCACCCGGCCCCATTGTCGGCATTTTCACGTTCGATACGAACCGAAAGCAATGATCGAGGTGACAATCACATGCATTCCATCAGCCGCCGCTCGTTCCTGATCGGCGCGCCCGCAGCGCTGGCCGCCTGCACGACGACGGCTCCGCCCCCCGTCGCTCAAGGGCCCCGCATCGACCCGATGTACTTCGACATGTACGACGAGATCACCACCGAGCCTTATTCGGTTCCGGCGGTCGACCTCACGCAGATCGACCCCATCTTCCTGCGCCAGGTGGTGCCCTTCGCCGGCCCTCAGGAGGCCGGGACGATCGTCGTCGATCCCTATCGCCACTTCCTCTACCTCGTGATGGAAGGCGGACAGGCCATGCGCTACGGCGTCGGCGTGGGACGCGAGGGCTTCGGCTGGAGCGGCAATGCCACCATCCGCCGCAAGGCCGCCTGGCCGACCTGGACCCCGCCCGCCTCGATGATTCGCCGTCAGCCGGAACTCGCGGAATGGGCCAGCGGCATGCCCGGCGGCATGGACAACCCCCTCGGCGCGCGCGCCCTCTATCTCTATCAGGGGGACCGCGACACGCTCTACCGCATCCACGGCACCAACGAGCCGTGGTCGATCGGCCAGTCCGTATCGAGCGGCTGCATCCGTCTCATCAACCAGGATATCATCGATCTGCACCGCCGCGTCCCCATCGGCACGCGCGTCACGGTGCTTGGCTCGGGCAGCCCACGGGTGGCATCGCACGACGCTGTGGCGCCCTTCCCCGGCGACGATGGCGTCAACCCCGACCTCGCCGTCACCGACCTTCCCGAGATCGACGGCCAGGCGCAGATCGCCGTCTGGCGTTGAAGCCGCAGCAAGGTGGCTCGGTAGGCTATACTGGTCGCCCACATCGGGAGATTGCCATGAAACCGATTCCGTTGCCGCTTTCCGGATCGTGCCGCTGTGGGCGCGTGGAAGTCCGCTTGACGAAGCCGCCGCTCGCAACCAGCGCCTGCCACTGTCGGGGCTGCCAGAAGATGTCGTCCTCGGCCTATTCCCTGACGGCAATCATGCCTGCCGACGGCTTCGCGGTAACGAAGGGCGATCCGGTGATCGGCGGCCTGCACGGGCCCGATGTCCACCATTATTTCTGCGGCCACTGCATGACGTGGATGTTCACGAAGCCGGAGGGCATGGACTGGTTCGTCAACGTGCGGCCGACGCTGTTCGACGATACCAGCTGGTTCCGGCCGTTCATGGAAACCTACACATCGGCGAAGCTGCCGTTCGCGGAGACGGGCGCCGTGGAGAGCTTCGAGACCTTCCCCGAAATGGACCGGTATCAAGGGCTGGTGAAGGCCTATGCGGAATGGGCGTCGTGAGGAGGGTCGCAAGCCTTCATGCCGCCTGATTTCCGCGCCGGTCAAGGCGACTTTCCATCATGAGCGCGGCCCGGACCCACGGGCCGCCCTGGGTACGCGCATCGGCCACGTCACGATATGATCGACCATGTCGTCGAGGCTGACGTCGTCCTCGCTGGCCGAGACGCGGCCGCGCACGGAGACGCCGGCCAAGTGCACCGTCTCCGGATCGCCCGAGACGAGCGGATGCCACCAGTAGAGATCCCGGCCTTCGCGCACCAGCCGATAGGCGCAGGTCGGCGGTAGCCAAGTGAGCGTGCGCACCACCTCCGGCGTCAGGCGCACGCAATCGGCGACGATGCCCTGGCGCTCGGGGTAGTTGCGGCATCGGCAGCTCTCACCGTCGAGCAGCGTGCAACCGACATCGGTGAAGAGAATCTTGCCGCTGTCCTCGTCCTCCAGCTTGACGAGGCAGCAGCGGCCACAGCCGTCACACAGGCTCTCCCATTCGCCGGCCGTCATCTCCTCGAGCGTCTTGAGGCGCCAGAATGGCGTGTCGTCCTTCATGCCTGTCCGGCCGGCCTCTGGCCGCCCCCTTCGTTGTCCTGAATGTGCGAATGCACCTTTTGCTTTAGCCTCCGTCGCGCAATACGATTAGCGCTACTGTCAGCAGCATGGGGCGCCCGATCGGCGCCTCCCATCTGCGTCCGGACTTAAGAGTAGACGATCGTGGCATTCTTCGGCGAGACGACGCTTCTGATGCGCATCAAGCGCGCCGCGCTCGCCGTCGATTCGTGGATCGACGCTTCCCTTTACACCGCCGGCCAGCGCGCGGGCGAGGCATGGGTGAATTTTTCCGGCCTCTTCGACCGTTTCGCCGTGCGAGGCGGCTGGCGCCTTGCGTTCGAAGGGGCCAGCGAGGCCGTGAACATCGGCACGGCCGGTTGCGTCGTCATGCTGGCGCTCGCCATACCCGCCTTCCGCGAGACGAGCGAGGACTGGCTTAAGCAGCAGGAGCTCGCCGTCACATTCCTCGACCGCTACGGCAACGAAATCGGAAAGCGAGGCATCCTGCACGACGATTCCCTGAAGCTCGAGGAATTGCCCGACCACCTCATCAAGGCGGTGCTGGCCACAGAAGACCGGCGCTTCTACAGCCATTTCGGCATCGACGTCATCGGCACCATGCGCGCCCTGTCGGCGAACGCCCGCGCCTCCGGCGTGGTGCAGGGCGGCTCGTCCATCACGCAGCAGTTGGCCAAGAACCTCTTCCTCAACAACGAGCGCTCCATCGAGCGCAAGGTCAAGGAAGCCTTCCTCGCCGTCTGGCTCGAGACGCGCCTCACCAAGAACGAGATCCTCAAGCTCTATCTCGACCGGGCCTACATGGGCGGCGGCACATTCGGCGTCGCGGCGGCGGCCGAATTCTACTTCGGCAAGAATGTCAAGGACATCAGCATTGCCGAAGCCGCGATGCTGGCGGGCCTCTTCAAGGCGCCTACGCGCTTTGCGCCACACGTCAACCTCCCGGCGGCACGCGCCCGCGCCAACGACGTGCTCGCCAACATGGTGGAAGCCGGTTTCATCTCGGAAGGCCAGATGCTGTCGGCGCGGCGCAATCCGGCGACCCCCGTCGACCGGCAGCGCGACCTCAGTCCCGACTACTACCTCGACTGGGCTTTCGGCGAAGTACAGAAGATGGCGCGCGACGGCCTGTTCGGCCATGAGCGCGTGCTCACCGTCAAGACGCCGCTCGACCCGGCCATCCAGAAGCGCGCGGAAGAAGCCCTGGAAAACGGCCTGCGCCAGCACGGCAAGACCTATGGCGCGAAGCAGGGCGCCATCGTCGTGCTCGACCCGGATGGCGCCGCCCGCGCCATGGTCGGTGGCCGGGACTACGGCACAAGCCAGTTCAACCGGGCGACGGATGCCCTCCGCCAGCCCGGGTCCGCCTTCAAGCCCTTCGTCTACACCGCGGCGCTCGCCGCGGGGCTCTACAAGCCGAACAGCACGGTCGTCGACGCGCCGGTGTGCATCGGCAACTGGTGCCCCAACAATTACACCCGCTCCTATGCCGGGGCGATGCCGCTCACTTCGGCCCTGGCGCGCTCGATCAACACCATCCCGGTGCGCATGTCGCTGGCGCTCGGCAAGGGCAATGCCAAGGCCGGGCGCGCCAAGATCATCGAGATGTGCCGGGCCATGGGGCTGACGACCGAGCTGAAGGATACGACCTCCCTGCCGATCGGCGCCGCCGAGGTAACGGTCCTCGACATGGCGGCCGGCTATGCGGTCCTCGCCAATGGCGGCCGACGCGCCCGGCCCTATCCCGCGCTCGACGTGCGCAACAACCATGGCGAGACGATCTGGCGTCACGATGCCAATGCGAAGCCGGCCGAGCAGGTGGTGGCGACATCCGTCGTGGCGGACATGAACTTCATGCTGAACAAGGTGGTGGAGGCCGGCACCGGCCGCCGCGCGATCATCGAGGGCGTGCAGGCCGCGGGCAAGACCGGCACGACCAACGCCTATCGCGACGCCTGGTTCGTCGGCTACACTCGCCGCCTCGTCACGGCCGTCTGGTTCGGCAACGACGACTACACGTCGACCAACCGAATGACGGGGGGCACGCTGCCGGCAATGACCTGGCACGAAGTCATGGCCTTCGCGCATCAGGGAACCGAAACCGGCCCGCTGCCCGGCCTCGAAGGAACGGCGGGCGCGGTCGCCCAGGCTGGCGACAACCGCGACGCGGATGCCGCGCAGTCGAGCGGCGGCAATCTCTCGCGCCGCTCCTTCGAGGTCATCGAGAGCATCGGCAACCTCCTGCGCCGGCCGGCACGTCCCGACCGGCAGGCCACAGGCGGGGGGAACGGATACCCCGCCCAGATCGCCCAGGACGGCGTGCGGGCGCTCGGCGGCCGCATCGCGTTGCCCTGAGAGCTGCGGTGATCACCCGAGCCGATGCCGGAAAGGCCCCTGCGAGGCGGTTGACGAGGAGCCGTTCCACGGGCTGGTATGCGCACCTCTTCGCCGTCCCTCACGCCACGAGACCCGTGCCCGCCATCCTCTGCATCCTCGTCGCTTTCGCGATCGGCGCGCTGACCGGCGTCACGAGCGCGGACTGGGCGACATCTGGCCGCCCGCCGCTGGGCGCCCTGACGATCGGCTCCTGGGTCACGTGGCCCGCCCTCGGCGGGCGCGACGTCGACCCCTATGCTCGGGCGATCACGGTCCGCTCGGGAACGCTGCCGCTCGGTGCCGGCGAGGGCCTTGAGTTTCTCGCCGCACGGGACGATGCGGGACGCCCTCTGCAGGCCTCTTGCAGTTACACGGTCGCCGGCGCCATGCCGGCCGCCCGCGCCTGGACGCTGACCGTCTACGATACCGCCGGCAAGGCATATGGCGAGCGCGCCGGCTTCACGTCGGCAGAGGTGCTGCGGGCGCCAAACGGCGAAGCGCAGATCGTGCTTTCGCGCCGCGCATCTCCGGGCAACTGGCTGCCGCTGCCGGCCATCGGACGCTTCGTCCTCGCCCTGAGGCTCTATGACTCTCCCCAGTCGGCCGATGCAGCGGCCATCGAGCCGGCAACCATGCCGCGCATTATCCGCGGGGATTGCTCGTGAGGCGCCTGGCCGGCTCCCTCGGGATCGCGCTCGCGGCCGGGCTCCTGCTCGGCGGCATGACCCATCTGGCGATCATCCTCGCCATGCCGACGCTGGCAGGCAACAGCGCGTTCGACCGCCATGCCGCCGCCCTCGCACCCGGTGAGACCCGGCTGCTCGCCGCCCAGCAGAACGAGACGGCTGTGCCCTTTGCCGATCCTGCAATGGCAATGGCGGTGTGCGCGTTCGATATCAGCGACGCGCCCTTACGCGTGGAGGCGCCGATGCCCGAGGGCTTCGGCTCGCTCTCCGTCCATGGCCGCGACGGCACCGTTCTTTATTCCGTGACGGACCGCACAGCGGTCGACGGGGTCGTGACCCTCATCGTCATGACGCGCCAGCAGCACGACGAGGCACTGGCCAGAGGGCGGGGCGATGACGCCGGCTCGGAACTGCGCTTTGTCTCGCCGCGAGTGCAGGGGCTGGTGCTGGTGCGAGCGCTCGCCGCCTATCCGAGCGGCCTGCCCGAGGCGCGCGAGCGCGCGGCGGTGATGGAATGCCTGAGCGAGTCGGACTAGACCCGGATCCGATCGGGTTGGGCCAACCTGATCGGTCGATCCGTCTCTGAACGCCAAGAAACAGAGCGTTCTGCGGATCGGATTGCACAGCAATGTGATCCGAACGGGCTTACGACTCAAGATCCGCGAACGAGACTGCGCCCGGCCCGCTGCGAGCGACCCGTCGTCGCACCGCCGCCGGAGCGGCCCGCCGGGTCGGCATCGTCGCTGCCCCAGCGGCTGTAGCGCACACCCGTGAACAGCAGGACGGTACCGCACTCCTCAGGCGGAGCCGGAGCCCGTTCGAGGCGGCGCGCCATCGGAAAGGCGACGAGGTTGTCTCCACTGTGGCCGGCGATGTCGCTCATTTCGCCCTCCAGGCCGGTTCGAGGATCCCTACGCCGACATCCTCGGCATTAAGCCTTCGTCAAGGTTAACAAATCGTTGACACATCTCGTGTGGCAACCGGGCCCGCGATGGTTAACCCGACGCTAAGCAGCAGGCTGCCATTATCGAACGCCGCGTTCACCGTTTTGTTTCACGCTCATGGATAAGGCTTCGCTGCGCGATCGTGACCTGTCGGGCCTGGCCGATCTCGCCGGCTCCGGCGCGGCCGAGGCGCGCCCGACATTGCTGCGTGTTCGTACACGGCTGTTTCTCGACGCTGCCTCCTATTCGCGAGACGACATCGCGACCTTCACCACCCTGGCATGCGGCCTCGTCCCCCTCGTCGACGCCGACACCCGCGCCTTCGTGGCACAGGCGCTCGCCGGTCATCCGGCTGCGCCGGCAGCGGTGCTCGAAGCGCTCCTGCGCAGCGGCGGCGATGCGGCGGCAGCCGTCATCGCGGCGATGCCCACACTGCCGGAACGGTGGCGCGAAGAGGTGCTGGCGTCGGGAGACCGGCAGCTTCTCGCCGCGCTGGCGACGCGCGCCGACCTGCCAACCGCCGTGGTCCGGGACCTTGCCGCCCGGAGCGACGAAGCGATCATGCTGGCCATCGCGCGCAACAGCGCCACGCCTCTGCCCGACGCCGTCATCCGGGACCTGACCATCCGGGCGCGCCGGCACGTCCCGCTCGCCCGCGCCCTGCTCGCGCGGCCCGATCTGCCGGCAATGGACGCAGCCTCGCTTCTGCCCTTGGCTCCAGTCCGCCAGCGCAAGGCCATTCTCACACGGCTCGCCGAACAGGCGCGTGTCGCGCCACGCCGTACCCGCCCCGCAGGCTCGGCCGTGACCCGGGCGCTCATCGATCACGCCGCCGACCGCGACAGGCTCGGGTTCGGCGTTCTCATCGCGAGAGCCATCGGGCTTGATGCGGAAGGAGCCGCGCGGGTACTGACGGACCCGACCGGCGAGCTTCTGGCGCTGGCTCTCATCGTCGCCGGTCTGACGCCGGACGAGGCAGTGCGCATCTTCCTCACCCTGGAGCCCGCCATCGCCCGTTCGGTGGAAACGGTCTTCACCCTGACGGAGCGTGTTCGCACCACCGACGCCGAAACCGCCCTCCTCGCGCTCGAGGCGTGCCTCGGCAAGCGCCTCGACCGCGCCGGCGGCCGCGGCGCAGGCCATGTGCCGGCGATGGCGCCGTCGCGATCACCGGAGCGCGCGGCGGCAGACGCCTCGCCGTCTGTGAAGGGCGAAAGGGAATCGGTGCGCCGGCAGGGCTGACCGCCCGCGCGTCGCCCGGCGAATGCCTCAGACTTCGACGACGTTGAGGAAATGGCGCCCGGCCCGATCCTCGACCTCGACCACCCACAGGTCGGGATCGAAGGAGATCTCGCGCTGCAGCTTCTCCTCCGCCGCCAGCGCCGGAATGTCGCCCTTGAGCGGCAACTCGACGAAGAGCCGGTCCGCGCCCTTGTCCTCGACGGCATATTGCGGCGCCGGTCCGAAGAGCCGCACCGAGCCGTCGAGCGAATCGAGCTTGATGAAGATGGCGCCGGCCTCCTCCGCACCGCGCCGGCGCAGATAGGCGAAGGCCCCCTCGATGCGGCAGCGGCGCATATAGGCCGAAACCCAGATGTCGCTGCGTAGCCGCACGCCGCTCACCGGCCGGCGTTGCCGGCTGCCGCCGCGAGCAGGGAACGCATCTTGTCGGTGAGCTCCCCGGCCACGGGCAGGCCGCGGTCGCGCTCGAACTGCTCAATGGCCTGACGGGTCTGTGGCCCCCACAGGCCGTCCGGCGTCACGCCGTAGCCGAGCTTGGCGAGCGCTTTCTGGGCGTCGAGAACGGCCGTGTCCCCTCCGCTTGCGCCCGCAAGGCCCGTGCGTATGAGATCGCCGATCGGATCGGCCGGCCGCGGGCGCGGCATGACCTCGCCGGCTCCTTCCATGAGATGCTGCGTCAGGGCCGAGGGGCGCGATGGCGGCGCGGGCTCCGCCACGGCGGCGGGCGTCGGCGCAGCCGTGTCGACGACGGCCGCGGGCTGCGGCGTGGGCCGCGCAGGCGGCGCCATGCGGACGGGCGCTTCGCTTCCCCGTGCCGTGAAGAGTGGCGCCGGATGTGGCCGCGGCTGCATGACAAGCGCATTGACCGCGACGGCAACGGCAAAGCCACCCGCCAGCACGACACCGAAGGTGCGGCTCGGGCGGCGCAGCACGAGCCCCATCAGGCGGCCGGCAAAGGCCTTTCGCTGCGAGGCGGCCACGATCCGCCCGCGCTGCTGCGTCCGCCCCTGCGGGCGCTCATAGAGCACGAAATCGTGGTCCGAACGGGCGAGGGCTTCACGCACTTTTCTTCATCTCTTCCTTGAAGGGGTGAACCGAGCCGCGCGGGCGGGCGAGGGTCTCGACAACGGCCGCCGGCGCAGGCAGGGCGCCTAGGCCGTCGCGCGGCAGCGAGACCGTCACCGTCGTGCCTTCGCCGCTGCGGCTCGTCACCTCGACCGTGCCGCCATGCAGGGCCGCGAGCCCCTGCACCACGCAGAAGCCGAGGCCTGTGCCTTCGTGCGGCCGATCATAGGACGAATGCGCCTGAAAGAAAGGCTTGCCGAGCTGGGTCAGGTCGCTCTCCGCCATGCCGACGCCGGTGTCGCTGACCGTGAGCGTGACATGGGAGCCACGATGGGCGAGCCGCACGGCGACCTCCCCCTGCGGGGTGAACTTGAGGGCGTTGGCGAGAAGATTGAGGAGGATCTGCCGGCAGGCACGCTGATCGGCCACGATCGTGCATGCATCCGTCCCGAGTTCGCGGCAGATCAGCACTCCGGCTGCCCGGGCCTTAACCTCCATCATGTCGCAGCATTCGCGCGCGAGCGCGGCAAGGTCGAACGGCTCCGGCGCGATGGTGAAATTGCCCGATTCGATGCGCGAGACGTCGAGCAGCGCATTGACCACGTCCAGCAGGTGCCGGCCGGACCCGGCGATGATGCCGGCATATTCGCGCCGGCGCGCCTCGTCGGCCGGGCACAGCGAATCGCTCGCCAGCATTTCCGAGAAACCGATGATGGCGTTGAGCGGCGTGCGCAATTCGTGGCTGACGACGGCCAGGAAGCGATCCTTGGCCTCGCTCGCCGAAACGGCTGCGCGACGCGCGTCCTCAAGCTCGCGCTCGCGCTGGCGCTGGTCGCTCACGTCGCGCGTCACCGCGATCACGGCGCAGCCGTCGGGCGCCTGCGCATCCGCCGGTGCGGCCCGCATCTCAACCCAGCGCACCGTAGGCGCGCCACCCCCTTCGGGGGACGGTGTCATCAGCCGATAGCGGACTTCCACCGGCCGGGCCGTGTGGCGGGCGTCCGCCAGCGCCTTGAGGAAGGCAGGCCGGTCCGCCACATGCACGCGCTCGAACAGGCCACGGCCACCGAGGCCTTCAGGCGCCGCGCCGAGAAGAGACCGCGCCGCCTCGCTGGCGAACACCACCTGCCCGGCGGCATCGTGCCAGGTGACGAGATCGTTCAGCGCACCGAGGACGGCCCGGTCGCGCATGTGACGCGCCGCTTCCCGCCGCCGCCCCTCTCTGTCACGCCCTTGGGCGAGGAGCACGAGGGCGGTGGCGTAGGCGATCGCCGTGGCGGCCGCGAGCGGCCATCCGACCCATGCGGACAGGATGCTGGCGGCGGGACCGGCGAGCGATTCGGCGGCGAGCACGACGCCGGCCGTCGCTGTCGCGATCGCCGCGGCGGCGAGGGCGGCGCCCCGATCGCCCCAGGCGAGTGCCGCGAGCGGCATCAGCGGCAGGAAAATGAGCGCCGGCGAGGCCATCCCGCCCGTACCGCGGCTGACGGTCAGGATGAAGCCGGCAAGCGCCAGCGACGAAATGGCATGGGCGGGCAGAAGCCGTCCGGTGCGGGAGAGGACGGCGGCGGCGACGACCGGCAGCGCAAGACTGGACAGGGCGAGTGCAGCCAGGCCTCCCGGTGCCCCCCAGACGACGAGATAGACCGGCACGAGCGCAAGGGCGGCAAGGCCGGTGGCAAGGCGCGTCAGCATGAAGTCGATGTGGCGCAGACGCTCGGCCTCGTCCTCGACCGCCGGATGGACGAGGACGCCGATGCGCGCCCGAAGGATCGACAGGATCTGCGCTGCAGCCACTCTACACACGTCCGCACGAGACCCCTCGCGCGCTCCTTCCAACTCGTGCCCGCAGCTTGCCACCCTGCGATTAAGCGAACCCTAAAGGCGGCGGCGAAAATGCGCCGCCACGACGGCCGGCCGCGTCACGTTCCTTACGGCGGCGGAATTGGGAATCGGTTGCGGACTCATATCGCTGTTAACGAAGGGTGAACATGCGGGAGATCCTGCCCGACAAGGGATTGGCCAGTACCGCCCGGCCCGCTGCAAGGGCTGTCACCCCAGCGCGGCCAGGATCGGTCGAATTGTAACAATCCCGTTCACCGGCCCTTGCGGAACGGGTGGCAGGCTCGGCGGATCAGCCGCGCGAGACGACGGACACAAGACGACGGACGCATGATCCCATGACCTTCCTGCTGCGCAGCGCGCTCGTCATCGGCGTGATCTTCCTTCTCTCTCCCGTGCGCGAGGAAGCCGATGACGGACGCTCCGCCGCAGCGTCGGGTTCGGGATTCCCCGCTGTCGCCCAGCCCCTGCCGGGGCAGGTTGCAAGATCGGCCGACGCGGCCCAGCGGGCGCTCGCCCTTTGGCAGATGCTCGACGACGATACCCGCAGCCGCCTCGTCGAAGCCCTGACCGGCCAGACGGCGACGAAGGCCCCCCCGGCTGCTGCAGCCGGCAGCCGTGACACGCTGAACGAAGGCGATCGCGACGTTCCGTGGCGGGGACCCCACGCCGGCAGGGGTTGACCCCAGTCGCTGCCCGCGACCCTGCGCACCGTGCAATCCGCCGCCGATCGTCTATATAAGTCTCGGTGACAGAAAGCCTGCACGGATTGTGACGGGCCGGGCAATGGACGATTGGTGATGCAGCCTTCTCTCGACGAGATTCTGGACAATTTCGAACTGCTCGACGAGTGGGATGATCGCTATCGCTATCTGATCGAACTCGGCCGCACGCTCGAGCCCTTGCCGGAAGAGGCGCGCACCGACGCCAACAAGGTGCGCGGCTGCGCCAGCCAGGTCTGGCTCGACACCCGCGTGGTGCGGGAGCCGGGCCGGGAGCCGGTGCTCGACTTTCGCGGCGATAGTGATGCGCATATCGTGCGCGGGCTTGTCGCGCTTGCTTTCGCGATCTTCTCCGGCCGCCCGGCGACGACGATCATCGACACGGATGCGCTCGCCATCTTCAAGCGGCTCGGCCTGTCGGAGCACCTGACGCCGCAGCGCTCGAACGGCCTGCGTTCCATGGTCGAGCGCATCAAGGGCGAGGCCCGCGCCGCGCTGGCCGCCGCCTGAGCGCCGAGCGTCGGCACCGGCCTAGATCGGGGCTGCGGTACCTTCGTCACGCCACAGCCGCAGAGACCGGGCGCGCGCCGGACCCCGCGCCTCCACGGCAAGACCATAGTGCTCCGCGAGACGCGCGAGCGCCATGCCCAGCACGAGCTTGGCGGAGCGCGCCGGCCAGCCTCGCTCGCGCTCAACCGTCTCGAGGCCCTTGAGAAAGCCGCAGACGTCGAACAGGAGATCGGCGAATTCCGGCCCGACCGCCTTCATGGCGCGCCGCACGCGCTGGCGGGCGGCGATGACGGCATCGCTGGCGCTCGCCGGATCGTGCATCCCCCCACCCCCCTGCCCGCCGACGGGATGCCAGCGCGCGCTGACGCTCGGCAGGAGTTGGCCCATGGTGATGTCCCGTCGCAGACGCTCTCCCGCCTCGAGCCCTGCCGCATCGACCAGTGGCGTGCCGCAGCGCCCGCGCCGGCGCGCCAGCGACTGCAGCGGGCTCTCGGCCGCATTCACGCGCAACCGGCGCGCCTCGTCGCCGGCCGCCGGCCGCTCGACCCTCTCGACCAGGTCCCGGTGCTGGGCCTGAAACCCCTCCGCTCCATCGCCGGCCCGCAGGCGCGCGGCGCGGGCGTGACCGGCACCGGTGGCGACCAGCAGGCGGCGACCACGCGACGGGCGCTCCCAGCAGGCAAGGTCTTCCGCTACCAGCCGCTCGGCCGCCGCGATGGGGACACGGCCTGCACCGAGGGTGGTCGCGCCGCGCCGCGCATAAAGCGCGACATGGCCGGCGTCGTCCACGCTCGCCTGGGCGAAGGCGCCCTCCGCCTGTGCGAGGTGCAGGAGCAGGCGCTGACCGGCCGCGCTCAGGTTCTCAACATGTCGGGTCATCATCCGATCCTTCCTGTCAGGGGCAAAGCCAGCCTGCGCCGGTGCGACAGGGAAAGATGCCGCCATCGCTGCCGAAACAAGGGCGTTGCGCCAAACCGCAGATATGTTCACTATATGTTCTCTCCAACCGCCGCCCGATCGGGAGGAAGGGGAGTGTTTATAGGTATACATTCCTATATTTGTTCAGGCAAGCCCCCGTTGGAAGGCCGCCCGCGGCCGGCCCCGACGAGGCGCGCCGGTGCGAGCCTTTTCATGCCGCGCGGCGGCGCACGCCGTGCTCCATGAGGCACAGGAGACCGCAGAATGCGGCCGGCACCACCGGAGACAGTTGACAGGCGCGCCCGTCACCGTGCTGTAAAGGCATTGCCTTCCTTGCGCAGCCGCAATCCATGTCGGGTACCGTCCTTCTTCTCTCGCAGGCGCTGATCTATTTCGGCGTGATGGCGGCCCTCTTCCGGCTGCGGCACAGGATGGGCCTCGGCGCCTTCCTGTGCGCCCTCGGTGTCATGCACTTCCTCGAGACCTATCTCGCGGCGGTCTTCTTCATCGAGCTACCCTTCGGCCTTCTCTCGCCTGGCTCGACGGTCCTGTTCTCGGGCAAGCTGGCGATCATCCTGCTGTTCTACATCCGCGAGGATGCCGAGACGGTTCGCCAGCCGATCTATGGCCTCCTCATCGGCAATTTCCTGATGGTCGCCCTCGTGGCGACGCTGCGGCTCGCCGGCCCGCCCGTGCCCCTGCCGGGCTACAACCCCGATCTCGTGCTGATAGACCAGATGGGGGCGCTCATGGTGTGGGGCACAACGCTGCTGTTCATCGACGCGATCGCGCTCATCCTGCTTTACGAGAAGATGCGATCAGTCCTGAGGGGATCGGTCGTACTGCGGGCCTGCGCCACCCTCGCGGTGATCCTGACCTTTGACCAGATCTTCTTCTTCATCGGCCTGCGTTTCGTGACTGGTACGCCCTTCGACGCACTAATCGGCGGCTGGATCGCGAAGATGGGCGCCGCTGCCGTCTACAGCGGCCTGATCGGGCTATACCTTGCGCTATTCGAGCGGGAGGCGCGCAGCGTGGCGCCCCAGGCCATATCGGACGTCTTCTACAAGCTCACCTACCGCCACAAGTACGAGGAGCTTCTCGGCAAGACCCGTTATGATGCCCTGACCGGCGCGCTGACGCGCGAGCGCTTCGAGACGCTGGGTCAGGTGATTCTCGACCGCAATGCGGCAACCCGACGGCCCGTCAGCCTGGCCCTCGTCGACGTCGATCATTTCAAGGGCATCAACGACCGCTACGGGCACGTCACCGGCGACGAGGTGCTGCGGCGCGTGGTCGCGTGCCTGCGGGCGGAGATCCGGACCGATGACCTCGTCTTTCGTTACGGCGGCGAGGAATTCGTCATTCTTTGGGAAAACATGCCGCATATGGCGGCCCTGGCCTCGGCTGAACGCATGCGCCTCTCGCTGCATCAGACGCTGGCCCGGGAATTCGCGGCCGCGCCGACTGTCAGCATCGGCATCGCCACCTTTCCCGATGACGCGCACACCGTTCGCGACCTCGTCGCCCATGCCGATGCGCATCTCTACGAAGCAAAGCGACAGGGGCGAGACCGCGTGGTCGGCAATCACCCGCTCGCCCCGGAGCACAGCGCCTGACGCCGCTTGCCGCCGACGCAAGAGACCATGCCGGGCCGTCGGAAAGCACCATCCGACGGACAAAAGCAAACGGGGCAAACCCATCGGTTGCCCCGTCCATTCATTGCCGATCCGCCGCTCGCCGCGCGGCGAAGCCGCATCAGCCGCGGCTCGAGGTGCGCCGCTTGCGGCGCTGCTGGCCGAGGCCCATCTCCTTGGCGAGTTGCGAACGGGCCTTGGCATAGTTCGGCGCCACCATCGGATAGTCGGCCGGCAGGCCCCACTTCTCGCGATACTGCTCGGGCGTCATGTTGTACTGCGTGCGCAGGTGACGCTTCAGCGACTTGAACTTCTTGCCGTCTTCCAGGCAGATGATGAAGTCGGGCGTAACCGACTTCTTGATCGGAACGGCCGGCTTGGGAGCCTCGACCGGCACCTCGACGACACCGCCGGCAACGCGCATCAGTGCGCCATGGACTTCGCTGATCAGCCCGGGCAGGTCCGCGGAGGCGACAGAATTGTTACTAACGTAGGCGGAAACGATATCGGCCGCGAGCTCGATATAGTTCGCTGACGCTGCATTGTCGTTCATTGAACCCGAATTCCTCTCTTTGTCCCGATCATCCGGTTACCAGCCAATGCCGGCAGGTAACCGGCGACAACACCAAACCGCCTACCGTTGCGCCGGCGAGAGCTTGAACAGCCACCCTGCGAACACTGGCATTTTCGTGTTCCAATCACACTCATGAAGTATGGCAAAGTTGAGAATTTCGCAAGACAAGTTTTTCACTTCTTTGAAATTCTCGTAATCAGGCGCAGCTGTGTGAACAACCCTGAATAGCTGAAGCTCCAGCAGGCGCGCGCGCCCCGCGCGTGCACTGTCCCGCGCCGAGCATTGCGAACTTTGCGCGCGCCGGCTTGCGCCGGCCTTGGCGCGGGAACATATCGTCAGCACGATCAAGGAGGGAAAATCCATGCCAGCATCGGACGGCAACGGCAAGGTGGAGAAGAATGCGGCGCAATGGCGCGCCGAATTGTCGCCCGAGCAGTTTCGCATCGCCCGCCTCGGCGGCACGGAGCCACCGTTTTCGAGCCCCTACAATACCGAGAAACGGCCGGGCCTCTACCGTTGCGTCTGTTGCGGCGAGCCCCTGTTCGCGAGCCATGCCAAGTATGAATCCGGTTCTGGCTGGCCGAGCTTCTTCGAGCCGGTTGATCGTCGTGCCATCGCCGAAGCGCCCGATCACAAACTTGCGATGCCGCGCACGGAGATCCGATGCGCCCGATGCGACGCCCATCTCGGCCACGTCTTTCCCGACGGACCGCAGCCGACGGGCCTGCGCTATTGCACCAATGGCAGCGCGCTTGTCTTCGAGCCAGAAGGGACCGAGAGAGGAGCCGGCGAGAAGACACGGAACGAGCGATGACACAGCCCCTTCCCCCCCGTGCGCCGGCCCGACCGGTCACCCGGACAGTCCACGGGACCGACATCACCGACGCCTACGGCTGGCTGCGGGCCGACAACTGGCGCGACGTGCTGCGCGATCCCACTCTCCTGCCGGCCGACATCCGCGACCATCTCCGCGCGGAGAACGCCTATGCGGACGCGATCCTCGCCCCGGCCGGAGACTTGCGGCGCCGGCTCGTGGCCGAGATGCGCGGGCGCATCAAGGAGGATGACTCCTCCGTGCCGAGCCCGGACGGGCCCTACAGCTACTATGTGCGCTTCCGGGAAGGCGGGCAGCATCCGCTCGTCTGCCGCCGGCCACGCGACGGCGGCGAGGAGACGATCCTTCTGGACGCAGATGCGCTGGCGGCCGGCAAGACCTTCTTCGACCTCGCCGAGGCGCAGCATTCGCCTGACCATCGCCTGCTCGCCTGGAGCGCCGACGAGACGGGCGGCGAACTGCACACGATCCGCCTGCGCGATCTGGCGACCGGCGCAGATGCCGCCGGCGCGGTCGAGTGGACAACGGGCGAGGTGGTCTGGGCTGCCGATTCGCGCAGCTTCTACTACGTGCGCCTCGACGAGAACCACCGGCCCTCGCGCGTCTTCCGCCACATCCTCGGGACGGATCCGGCGAATGACGAGGAGATCTACCGTGAGGACGACGCAGGCTGGTTCGTGCACCTGTCGCGCACCCAGTCCGGCGCGTTCGGCCTCATCAGCGTCTCCGACCACGAGACGAGCGAAGTATATCTCATCGACCTCGCCGATCCTTCCGCCCGGCCGCGCCTCGTCGTCGCCCGCGAGACGGGCCACCGCTACAGCGTCGAGCACATGGGCGATGATCTCGTCATCTCGACCAACGCGGACGGGGCGGAGGATTTCAAGCTGGTCACGGCGCCGCTCTCCGCCCCCGAGCGCGAGAACTGGCGCGAGCTCGTGCCGCATCGGCCTGGCATCATGCTGCTGAAGCACACCGCCTTCCGCGACTTCCTGGTGCGGCTGGAGCGGGAGGACGCCAACCCGCGCCTCGTGGTGCGGGCGCTCGCCACGGACGATGAACACGCCATCGCCTTCGATGAGCCGGCCTACGGCCTGCGCTACGAGCCGGGCTACGAATACGACACGCCGGTCGTGCGCTTCACCTATTCCTCGATGACGACGCCGGCCGAGACCTATGCCTACGACATGGCGAGCCGCGCGCGGCAGCTTATCAAGCGGCGCGAGGTGCCCAGCGGCCACGACCCGGCCCGCTACGTGACGAAGCGCCTCTTCGCGACGGCCGCGGACGGCGAAACGGTGCCGATCTCGGTGCTGCACCGCCGCGACCTCGCGCTCGACGGCACGGCGCCGTGCCTGCTCTACGGCTACGGCGCCTACGGCATCGCCATCCCCGCCGATTTCGAGAGCAACCGGCTGTCGCTGGTCGATCGCGGCTTCGTCTATGCGATCGCCCATATCCGCGGCGGCACCGAGAAGGGCTGGCGCTGGTACACGGACGGCAAGCGCGAGAAGAAGACCAACAGCTTCAGCGACTTCATCGCCGCCGGTCGGCACCTCGCGGCGCTCGGTTACACGGCGCCGCGGCGGCTCGTCGCCCATGGCGGCAGCGCCGGCGGCATGCTGATGGGCGCCGTCGCCAACGACGCGCCGGACCTGTTCCGCGCCATCCTCGCCGAGGTGCCGTTCGTCGACGTGCTCAACACCATGCTCGACGACAGCCTGCCGCTGACGCCACCCGAATGGCCGGAGTGGGGCGATCCGATTCGCGACGAGGCGGCCTTCCGGCGAATCCTCGCCTATTCGCCGTACGACCAGGTGAAACCGCAGACCTATCCCGCCATCCTCGCCGTCGCCGGCCTGTCGGACCCGCGCGTCACCTATTGGGAGCCGGCCAAATGGGTGGCGCGCCTGCGCGAGCGCATGACCGGCGGCGGCCCCGTGGCCCTCCACACCAACATGGAAGCCGGCCACGGCGGCGCCGCCGGACGCTTCGAACGGCTGGAAGAGGTGGCGCGGCTCTATGCCTTCGCCATCGTGCAGACGGGGGCGAGCGAGGAGCCTCTCGCCTGAGAAGGCTTTCGTCTCGGCACGGCCGGCTTCAGGCCGGGCCGGGGCATGGCACCGGCGTACGCACCCTTGCGAAAGGCGCGTCACCGGGATGTCTGCTGTGATGTCGTGAAGAGCTGAAAAATGGTCGGAGTGGCAGGATTTGAACCTGCGACCCCCTCGTCCCGAACGAGGTGCGCTACCAGACTGCGCTACACTCCGACATGTGCCCGTCGGCAGGCGGTCTTATAGACTCGACGCCTGCGGCCGGCAAGCGTCCTCGCGCAACTTCTTTTCATGCATCCACATGCCGCCGTGGGGCAAGTGCTGCAACGGCCGCGAAGCGGGCGCGCGGTCAGTCGCCGTTCCGCTCCGCCCGCCGCTTGTGGACAACGCTAGGCCGGCGCCATCCGCCCGGCCCGGCCGCCGCATCGGCGTTGCGTCAGGCCGTCGCTCGAATTATGGTCCGCCCCGCCTGAGTGCTGTTGGGGCGTCGCCAAGTGGTAAGGCAGCGGTTTTTGGTACCGCCATTCGCAGGTTCGAATCCTGCCGCCCCAGCCAGATCGGCCCGCCAGGCCACGCTGTCCCGCCGCCAGGCGGCGGGACTCATGTTGTTATCCATCCTCAGGCCGCCGACCACGCCTTCTGCGCTTCGAGCTTCTTGACTTCGGTGTCGGCGCGCTCGGCCGCCGGCCGGGAGACGAGCGGCGCGCAATAGGCCTCGAACTCGGGGCGCTTCTCGATCATGCCGACCATCATGCCCCACTGCAGGTGGCTCGCGAGATAGACATCGGCCGCGCTGAAGCGGTCGCCAGCGATATAGCGCCGCCCCTTGAGCGCGCCCGCCAGCGTCTCGAGGACCATCTCGTAGGAGCCATAGCCGAAGCTGCGCTGCTGTTCCGGCGAGGGATTCCAGCCTGCCGCATGGTTGGAGGCCGCCGACTCGAGACAGGCTGCAGTGAAGAACAGCCAGCGGTAGTAGGCGCCGCGATGCTCGGGCGCCGGCAGCAGGCCCGCGTCCGGGAAGGCATCGGCGAGATAGGCGCAGATCGCGGCGGCTTCCGTGACGACCTGGTTGCCATGGACGATCGCCGGCACCTTGCCCATGGGGTTGATGGACAGATAGTCCGGCGCCTTCATCGTGGTGCCGAAATCGAGCACCTTGACGGTGTAGGGGCAGCCGACCTCCTCCAGCATCCAGTGCACGATATAGCCGCGCGACTTCGGATTCGTGTAGAAAATCAATTCCTTGCTCATGTGGATCTCCTCGCGGTCTCTGGTGACGTCGGTTGACGTAACCCCACGATAGGACGGCTCACTGACAGTTTTTGTCAGCATGGTTTGCCGCCATTCCTGCACCATCTGCCGGCGCGGCCGCGGCGACCGATCGGGAAGGATTTCAGCGGCGAGCATGCGGTCGGCGCGGAAGCTGCGGAAGGCATTGCGCAGCTCGCACCAGGCCACCAGCACCCGCTTCGTCTCGAAGAAGCCGAGCGTCACGGGCCACACGACGCGCTCGGATTTCGCGCCGGCTTCGTCGACATAGGTGAGCGCCAGCTTGCGCTCGGTATTGAGCGCCTGCCGCAGGAGCGCCAGCGCGACGCCTTTGGGACGTTCCCAGCCGGCGCCGATGACGAGCGCATCGTCGTTCATGCGTTCACCAAGATCCGGCGGAAGGACGGCAGCGAGCTTGGCCATCGCATCGCGCGCCGCCGCGCCCATGCTCTCGTCCGTACGCCCCGCCACCCATCTGAGGCCGAGCGCCAGTGCCTCGATCTCTTCGGCAGAGAACATGAGCGGCGGCAGGAGAAAGCCCGGCTTCAGGACATAGCCCACGCCCGGCTCGCCATCGATCTCGGCGCCCATGGCCTGCAGCGCGGCGATGTCGCGATAGAGCGTGCGCAGGCTGACGCCGGCCTCCTCCGCGAGCGCCGCCCCGCTCACCGGCCGGCGGTGGCGACGGAGCATCTGCAGCAGATCGAACAGGCGGTGCGCGCGCGACATGGCGCCAGCATAGCATCGATGCTGACGATTTCTGTCAGCATGCATTCCAATCCGCGAGCGCTCGCCGACAATGTTAAATCACCACCCGCCGGTCGGTGTGGGCCGCCTCCGCGATGGCGTGGATCACGCGCTCGAAGGCGAGCGCGGCAACGAAATCAGGCTCGGGCCGGCTGTCTTCGGCGATGGCACGCAGGAGGGCGGCAGCCTCGATGACCTTGAGGTCGTTGAAGCCGAGTTGGTGGCCCGCCGCCGGCACGAAGGCGCCGAAGGGCGGGTGGGCGGGGCCGGTCAGGATGGTCTTGAAGCCCTGCTGCGCGCCGGGGCCTTGATTCTCGTAAAGCTGCAGCTCGTTCATGCGCTCCTGGTCGAAGATCAGCATGCCCCTCGTGCCGTGCACCTCCCAGCCGAGGCGGTTCTTGCGGCCCCAGGCGCTGCGCGAGGTGGCGAGGCTGCCGTGGAAGCCGCCCTTGAATCGCACGAGGGCGGTGGCGACGTCCTCGTTTTCCACCGCCGCCTCGCCCGAGCCGTCGGCGAGCGGGCGCGTGCGGTGGACGGTCTGCATGTCGGCAACGAGGCTCTCGATCGGCCCGGCGAGGCCGTAGGCCATGGAGACGAGATGGCAGCCGAGGTCGCCGAGCGCCCCGAGCCCGGCCTCCGCGTGGCGCGCGCGCCAGGTCCACGGCAGGTCGGGATCGGCCTGATAGTCCTCGTCCACCCAACCGCGGAAGTGGACGATGCGGCCGATGGCGCCCTCCTGCACGAGGCGCTGCGCATGCATGAAGGTGGGGTTCTTGATGTAGTTGTAGCCGACGATGGTCTTGACGCCGGCCGCGCGTGCTGCCGCCGCCATCTCCTCGGCCTGGTGCAGCGTCAGCGCCATGGGCTTTTCGCAATAGACGTGCTTGCCGACCGCGATGGCCGCCATGGCGATCTCGTGGTGCAGGCGATTCGGCGTCGTGATCGAGACGATGTCGACGGCGGGATCGGCGACGAGCGCGCGCCAGTCGTCGGTCGCACGGGCGAAGCCGAACTGGCCGGCCATGGCCGCCGCCTTGTCGGCCGGCGTCTCGCACAGGAGCTCGAGCCGCGGCGTCGGCACGTCTCCCATCACCGCCTTGACCGCGCCGAAGGCGAGTGCATGGCACTTGCCCATGAAACCCGTCCCGATGAGGCCGATGCCCAGGCTTTCCATTTTCCGGCTCCCCTCCCGAGCAAATGGAATATATATTCCATTCAATCGATGAATATAGAACGACAGTTCTGTCAAGGAACAATGTCATGAAGAAGCCGGCCGCACCCGCCTCCGTCGACGAATTTCAGGAGCGGCTCGTCCAGATCGCGGACACGCTGCCCAAGCGCCTGCGGCAGTGCGCCGATTTCGTGGCACACAACACGGACAGGATCGCCCTCTCCACCGTCGCGGAACTGGCGGCGGGCGCCGGCGTACAGCCGTCAGCTTTCATGCGCTTCTGTCAGTTGCTCGGCTTTGCTGGTTTCAGCGACATGCAGCGCCTGTTCCGCGACAGCTACGGCCAGCGCTGGCCCGATTATGCCACGCGGCTCGACAACCTGCGCGCGGAGGGCGGGCAGAGCCCGTCGGCGCTGCTCGCCGAATTCATCGAGGCGGGCCGGCTGTCGCTGGAGCGTCTGGCTTCGACGGTCGATTCGGAAGCGCTCGATGCCGCTGTGGCCGCGCTCGCCGCTGCGCCCACCATCCACGTCATGGGCATGCGCCGGGCCTTCCCGGTGGCCACCTATCTCAGCTACGCCTTCGAGAAGATGGATATCCCTTCCATCCTGCATGACGGCGTCGGCAAGCTGGGGCGGCGCCACGCCATCCGCCCGGGCGACGTCGTCATCGCCATCTCCTTCGCGCCCTATACGCAGGAGACCATCGACCTTGCCGCCTATGCGCGCGAGCGCGGCAACGAGGTTGTCGCCATCACCGACACCGTCACCAGCCCGCTCAGGCGCCTCGGCGTCCACGCCCTCGATGTCTCGGAAGTGGATGTCGGCTCGTTCCGCGCCCTGTCGGCCACCCTTTCGCTCGCGATCGCGCTGGCCGTGGCCGTGGGGGCGGTGCGGCAATCACGATGATATGGAATTTTTTTATTGCATTCTGATTTTTTTGGAACAAAATTTCCATCCAAGAGCCTGCGAGACGGCCCATGACCAATGGCGGCCGCAGCTCCCGGACGCACGGAGACGCCGCGCCAAGCGGGACTGCGCCGGGCGGGATCCGCGCAAGCTCGATGGCCTGACACTTCTGAAGTCTGGGAGAGGAACCATGAGAAAGACACTTGCGGCGCTCGCCGTCGCATCCCTCGCGCTCGCGGGCAGCCTGGCGACGCCGGCCCACGCGGAGGGCGAGCGCTTCGTCTTCGTCAGCCACGCACCTGACAGCGACAGCTGGTGGAACACCATCAAGAACGCGCTCAAGGTGGCGAGCAGCCAGATGGGCGTGACGGTGGAATACCGCAACCCGCCGACCGGCGACCTCGCCGACATGGCCCGCATCGTCGAGCAGGCCACGGCCTCGAACCCGGCTGGCATCATCTCGACCATCGCCGACTTCAACGTCCTCAAGGGCCCGCTCGCCAAGGCAGTCGAGCAGGGCATCCCGGTCATCACCGTGAACTCGGGCACCATCGAGGAGTCGAAAGACATCGGCGCGCTGCTGCATATCGGCCAGCCCGAATATGCGGCGGGCTTCGCCGCCGGCGAGCGGGCGAAGGCAGCCGGCGTCAAGAAGTTCCTGTGCGTCAACCACTACATCACCAATCCGGCCTCCGTGCAGCGCTGCCAAGGCTTCGCCGACGGGCTGAACGTGCCGCTCGGCAACCAGATGATCGACACTGGCCTCGACCCTTCCGAGGTCAAGAACAAGGTCTCCGCCTATCTGCGTGCCAACGCCGACACCGACGGCATCATCGCCCTCGGCCCCAACTCCGCCGAGCCGACGATCGCGGCGCTCAAGGAGAACGGCATGGCCGGCCAGGTCCACTTCGGCACCTTCGACCTGTCGGCCGGCATCTCTGCGGCCATCAAGGACGGCACCATCGCCTTCGCCATCGACCAGCAGCCTTACCTGCAGGGCTATCTGCCGGTGGTGCTCCTGACGAACTATGCCCGCTACGGCGTCATACCGCCGAACGCGATCAACTCCGGCCCGGGCTTCATCACCAAGGACAACATCGCCCTCGTCGAGAAGCTCGCCGGCGAATACCGCTGAAACATTGGTCGATGCTGCGGGGCGCCGCCGAGCGCCCCGCATGCGAAACACCGCGGCGGGGCGCGTCTCGCGCCCCGGCGTTTGAGGACTGCGGCGGGGCGCGCCTCGCGCCCCGCATGCCAAGCACCATCGAAAACGGGGAAACGTCATGACGGACGAGCGGCTCATGCCCGTCTCTTCGCTGCGCCGCGCCATGATCCGGCCGGAACTCGGGGCGATCTGCGGGGTCATCCTGGTCTTCGCCTTCTTCCTGATGGTCGCGGGCGACAGCGGCATGTTCGCGCCGGCCGGCTTCCAGAACTGGCTCGTCGTCTCGGCACAGTTCGCCATCATCGCGGTCGGCGCCTGCCTCCTGATGATCGCGGGCGAGTTCGACCTTTCCGTCGGCTCCATGATCGGCTTTGCCGGCGTCATCGCCGCCATCCTCACCGTGCAGTGGGGCTGGCCGGCGTGGCTCGCCATCCTCGTCACCTTCGCCGTGTGCATCGGACTGGGCGCCATCAACGGCCTGCTCGTCATTCGCACCGGGCTGCCGAGCTTCATCGTCACCCTCGCCTTCCTCTACATCCTGCGCGGCCTCACGATCTGGCTATCGATCCTGACCACGCGCCAGACCATCATCGGGGGTGTGCGCGAGGCGGCTGAGGGCGACTGGCTCGCTGCCCTCTTCGGCGGGGTCATCTTCAAGGGCTTCTTCCAGTGGCTCGGCGACGTGGGCCTCATCGACACCTTCACGCGCGGCGCACGGGCCGGCCAGCCGGTGGTCGAGGGCGTGCCGATGCTCATCGTCTGGGCGATCGGGCTCATCATCTTCGGCCACTGGCTCCTTGCGAAGACGCGCTTCGGCAACTGGATCTTCGCCTCGGGCGGCGATGCACAGGCCGCGCGCTACGTCGGCGTGCCGGTCAACCGCGTGAAGGTGCTGATGTTCATGTTCACCGCCTTCTGCGCCACGGTCTTCGCGATGTGCCAGGTGATGGAGTTCGGCTCGGCTGCCGCCGACCGCGGCCTCCTCAAGGAGTTCGAGGCCATCATCTGCGTGGTCATCGGCGGGGCGCTGCTCACCGGTGGCTACGGCTCGGTCATCGGGGCGGCGCTCGGGGCGCTCATCTTCGGCGTCGTGCAGCAGGGCCTGTTCTTCGCCGGGGCGGAGAGCTCGCTGTTCCGCGTCTTCCTCGGCACGATCCTGATCCTCGCGGTCATCATGAACACCTACATCCGCCGTCTCATCACGGGAGAACGCTGATGACCGCTCCCATCATCGAGATGCGCAACATCGAGAAGCATTTCGGCCCGGTGATCGCGCTCGGCGGCGTCTCCTTCGACGTGCGTCCGGGCGAGTGCCACTGCCTGCTCGGTGACAACGGCGCCGGCAAGTCCACCTTCATCAAGACCATGTCGGGCGTGCACAAGCCCTCGCGCGGCACCATGGTGGTAGAGGGCCAGGAGGTCGTCTTCGACAGCCCGCGCGACGCCATGGCAGCCGGCATCGCGACGGTCTATCAGGATCTGGCGATGATCCCGCTGATGAGCGTGACACGCAATTTCTGGATGGGCCGCGAGCCGGAGAAGGGCTTCGGCCCCTTCAAGACCATCGACTTCGCCAAGGCGAACGAGGTGACGATGCGGGAGATGGCGCGCATGGGCATCAACCTGCGCGAGCCGGAGCAGGCGGTCGGCACCCTCTCGGGCGGCGAGCGCCAGACGGTCGCCATCGCCCGCGCGGTCTATTTCGGCGCCAAGGTGCTCATCCTCGACGAGCCGACCTCGGCGCTCGGCGTGCGTCAGACGGCCAACGTGCTCGCCACCATCGACCAAGTGCGCAAGGCGGGCATCGGGATCGTCTTCATCACCCACAACGTACGCCATGCCATGGCCGTCGGGGACCGCTTCACCGTGCTCAACCGCGGCAAGACGCTGGGCACGGCCGTGCGCGGCGAGATCACGGCCGAGGCGCTGCAGGACCTGATGGCTGGCGGCCAGGAACTCGCGGTGCTCGAAAGCTCGCTCGGAGGGACCGTGTGATGCTCGATGTCATCACCATCGGCCGCTCGTCGGTCGACCTCTACGGCGCGCAGGTCGGCGGGCGGCTGGAGGACATGGCGAGCTTCCGCAAATATATCGGCGGCTCGCCCACCAACATGGCCGCAGGCACGGCGCGGCTCGGCCTCAAGTCGGGCCTCATCACCCGCGTCGGCGACGAGCACATGGGCCGTTTCATCCGCGAGCAACTCATCGCCGAGGGTGTCGACGTCACGGGCGTCAAGACGGACCCGGAGCGGCTCACCGCCCTCGTCATCCTGGGCATCCGCGACCAGCACCAGTTCCCGCTCATCTTCTATCGCGAGAACTGCGCCGACATGGCGCTGAGCGAGGATGACATCGACCCCGCCTATATCGCCGGCAGTCGCTGCGTGACCGCGACCGGCACGCACCTGTCGCATCCGCGTACCGAGGCGGCTGTGCTCAAGGCCGTGCGGCTCGCGCGGGACAACGGGGCAAAGACGGCGCTCGACATCGACTATCGCCCCAATCTCTGGGGCCTCGCCGGCCACGGCGCCGGCGAGAGCCGCTACATCGCCTCCGCAGCGGTGACACAGAAGCTGCAGTCGACCTTGCATCTCTTCGACCTCATCGTCGGCACGGAGGAGGAGTTCCACATCGCCGGCGGCACGACCGACACGGTCGCAGCGCTCCGCGCCGTGCGCGCCGTTTCCAACGCGACGCTCGTGTGCAAGCGCGGGCCGATGGGCGCTGCCGCCTTCGAGGGCGCCATTCCCGACAGCCTCGACGACGGCATCTCCGGGCCGGGTTTTCCGATCGAGGTCTTCAACGTGCTCGGCGCCGGCGACGGCTTCATGTCGGGGCTCCTGCGCGGCTGGCTCCGCGGCGAGGACTGGGTGACGAGCCTCACCTACGCCAATGCCTGCGGCGCCTTCGCCGTCTCGCGCCACGGTTGCACGCCGGCCTATCCGAGCTGGGAGGAGTTGCAGTTCTTCCTGAAGCGCGGCATCGTCACTCCGGCGCTGCGCCACGACACCGAGCTCGAGCAGATCCACTGGGCGACGACGCGCAAGGGCCAATGGCCGCACATGCGCGTCTTCGCCTTCGACCACCGCATGCAGCTCGAGGACATGGCCGACCAGGCGGGTGCGCCGCGCGAGCGCATCGGCCCCTTCAAGTCCCTGTGCCTCAGGGCGGCGCAGCGCGTCGCCGATGGAAAGGCGGGTTACGGCATCCTGTGCGACGGCCGCCTCGGACGCGAAGCGCTCCATGCCGCCGCCGGCACGGGCCTGTGGATCGGCCGCCCCGTGGAACGGCCGGGGTCGCGTCCACTCGAACTCGAAGCGGAACTGGGGCTAGACTATGGCACGGCGCTCGCCGAATGGCCGGTCGAGCATGTCGTCAAGGTGCTGTGCTTCTATCATCCGGACGACGACGCCGGCCTCAAGGCACGGCAGGAGGAGACGGTGAAGCGTCTCGCCGAGGCGGCCCGGCGCAACAACCTCGAATTCCTGCTGGAGATCATCGCTTCGAAGGCGGGGCCGGTGGACGACACGACCACGGCGCGCGTCATCGAGCGTTTCTACGAGATCGGCGTCTTCCCCGACTGGTGGAAGCTCGAGCCGCTACGCAGCAAAACCGCCTGGCGCAATGCGGTCGAGGCCGTCTCGCGCAACGATCCCCATACGCGCGGCATCGTCGTCCTCGGGCTCGATGCGCCCCTCGAGGAGCTCTCGGCGAGCCTTCGCATGGCGGCGGCCTTCGATCTCGTGAAGGGCTTCGCCGTCGGCCGCACCATCTTCGGCGACGCGGCACGACGCTGGTTCGCCGGCGAGACCGGCGACGAGGAGGCCGTCACGGAGATGGCCGAGAAATACCGCATGCTGTGCGACATCTGGGACCGCGTCCGCACGCAGAAGGAACAACCGTCATGAGCACCATCCGCCTCACGGCCGCTCAGGCCATGGTCCGCTGGCTCGCCGCCCAGAAGACGGCCGACGGCGAGCCCTTCATCGCCGGTTGCTGGGCCATCTTCGGCCATGGCAACGTGGCCGGCATGGGCGAGGCCCTGCACGGCGCGGGCGACGCCCTGCCGACCTGGCGCGGCCACAACGAGCAGACCATGGCACATGCGGCCATCGCCTATGCCAAGGCGCTCAACCGCCAGCGGGCGATGATGGTGACGACCTCCATCGGCCCGGGCGCCCTCAACCTCGTCACCGCCGCGGCGCTCGCCCACGTCAACCGCCTGCCGGTGCTGCTGGTGCCCGGCGACGTCTTCGCCAACCGGGCACCCGACCCGGTGCTGCAGCAGGTGGAGGATTTCGGCGACGGCACGGTGAGCGCCAACGACTGCTTCAAGCCGGTCAGCCGCTATTTCGACCGCATCGCGCGGCCGGAGCAGTTGCTCACCGCTCTCCCCCGCGCCATGGCAACGATGACAGACCCGGTGGACTGCGGGCCGGTGACACTCGCCTTCTGCCAGGACGTGCAGGCCGAAGCCTATGACTGGCCGGAGACGTTCTTCACCCCGCGCGCCTGGCACATCCGCCGCCCGCAGCCGGATGCACGCGAGCTCGCCGAGGCGGCCGAGGCCATCCGCGGCGCGCGCAAGCCTCTGATCATCGCCGGCGGCGGCGTGCTCTATTCGCTCGCCACGCAGACACTCACCACCTTCGCCGAGACGCACCAGATTCCGGTTGCCGAGACGCAGGCGGGTAAGTCGTCTCTGCCGTGGGACCATCCGCTCAATCTCGGCGCCATCGGCGTCACCGGCTCTTCCGCCGCCAATGCGGTGGCGGCCGAGGCCGACCTCGTGATCGCGGTGGGCACCCGCCTGCAGGACTTCACCACCGGAAGCTGGGCCCTGTTCCGCAATCCCGACCGGCGCATCCTCGCCGTTAACGTGACGCCCTATGATGCCGGCAAGCACCGGGCGATCCCGCTGGTCGCCGACGCCAAGGTGGCGCTCGAAGCGCTGTCGGCAGCGCTCGGCGGGCACAAGGCGGCGGCGCCCGAGCCGCAACTGAAGGCCGAATGGCTGAAGGCGGTCGATGCCGCCACCATGGCGCCCGGCGACAACGTGCTGCCGTCGGACGCGCAGGTCATCGGCGCCGTGCAGCGCAGCGTCGGCGAAGACACCATCCTCGTCTGTGCCGCCGGCGGCCTGCCCGGTGAGTTGCACAAGTTGTGGAAGGCAAGCCGCCCGAACGGCTACCACCTCGAATACGGCTTCTCCTGCATGGGCTACGAGATCGCCGGCGGGCTCGGCGTCAAGATGGCGCGGCCCGACCGAGAGGTCGTCGTCATGGTCGGCGACGGCAGCTACATGATGGCGAATTCGGAGCTCGCGACGGCGGTGATGCTCGGCCAGAAGATCATTGTCGTCGTGCTCGATAACCGCGGCTACGGCTGCATCAACCGCCTGCAGCGCGCCACCGGTGGCGAGAGCTTCAACAACCTGCTCGACACGGCCCGCCATGCGGTACCCTCTGCCATCGACTTCGCCGCCCATGCCGCCTCCATGGGCGCGAATGCGCAGAAGGTGGCGAGCATCGCCGAGCTGGAAGAGGCGATGGCCCGCGCCCGCAAGGCGGACAGGCCGAGCGCCATCGTCATCGACACGGACCCGATGCCGACGACGGAGGCCGGCGGCCACTGGTGGGACGTGGCGGTGCCGGAGGTCTCCGTGCGGCCGGAGGTCAACGCCGCCCGCGCCGCCTATGAAAAGAACCTCAAGAACCAGCGCCCGGCGGATTGACGCCAGGCCTTTCCCGGAGCCTGAGATGAGCGGGGCAGGATCGAGACCGATCGGGCGTGGCGGCGAGCCTTCGACACGGCTCCGTGCGCAGCGCGCCGGCTCGCGTTCCGCTTCGCTCAATGCATCCGGGGAACAGGTTTCTTCTCAAAGCACACCCCCGTTTCCCGGCCCGAATGCGCGAAGCGCAGGCGAGAGCCGGGAACCAGCGGACAACCCGATGCCCGAGAGGGCATCGCCGCAACCACCTTCAGCCAAACCAGCCCCCACGCGGATAGCGCAATGATCCTCTACGGCACCAATCCCATCGCCTGGTCCAACGACGACGACCAGAGCCTCGGCGCCAATATCAGCCTCGACCAGTGCCTGAGCGAGGCCGGCAAGATCGGCTTCGACGGTATCGAGAAGGGCCACAAGATGCCCACCGAGCCCGCCGCACTGAAGGCCGCGCTCGCGCCGCACGGGCTTTCCTTCGTCTCCGGCTGGCACTCGCTCAACCTTCTCGCCCATTCGGTGGAGGAGGAGAAGACGGCGATCAGACCGCATCTCGACCTGCTGAAAGCCATGGGAAGCAAGGTCTGCATCGTCTGCGAGACCTCGAACGCCATCCACGGCAACGATAGGGTGGCGCTGCAAGACCGGCCGGTGCTACCGGCCGGTGACTGGCCCGCCTTCGGCGCCGCCGTGGAACAGATCGCGCAATATTGCGCCGATGAGGGCATCACCCTGGTCTATCACCACCACATGGGCACCGTGGTGCAGGCGGAGGAGGAGATCGGCGCGCTGATGGCGCATACGGGGCCGGCGACGCATCTCCTGCTCGATACCGGCCATTGCTGGTTCGGCGGCGGCGACCCGGCGCGCGTGGCGAAGAAATACATGGGCCGCGTCGCCCATATCCACGCCAAGAACGTGCGGCCCGCCATCCGCGCAGAGGTCGAGAAGGAGGGCCTCTCCTTCCTCGAAGGCGTGCGCCGCGGCGTCTTCACCGTTCCGGGCGACCCGGAGGGCGGCGTCGACTTTCCGCCCGTACTCAGGATCGCCGCAGAGCACGGCTATCAGGGATGGCTCGTCATCGAGGCCGAGCAGGACCCAGCCGTGCGCAACCCTTACGAATACCAGTCGATGGGGCTGAAGGCGCTGAAAGCCATGGCGCGCGAGGCGGGGCTGGACAAGGCGTGATGGCAGGAAGAGACAGCCCGGAACAGGCGGAGACGATGCAATGACCCAGCTCTTGCGCAAGCCCACCGGCACGACGGGCAAAGTGCACGACATCACCCCGACGAGCGCCGGATGGGGCTATGTCGGCTTCGGCCTCTACCGGCTCGTGCCCGGCGAGACGGCGGCGGAGCCGACCGGCGACACCGAGGTGATCCTGGTGCTCGTCGAGGGCAAGGCCGAGATCGGCGTCGGCGACAAAAGCTTCGGCGAGCTTGGCGAGCGCCTGAACGTCTTCGAGGGCACGCCGCCGCACGGCGTCTATGCGCCGAACGGCACCACCTGGTCGGCGCGGGCGACGACGCCTTGCACGCTCGCCATCTGCACGGCGCCCGGCAAGGGCGGGCACGAGGCCCGCGTGCTGACCGGCATCGAGAAGGTCACGCGCGGCAAGGGCGCCAACACGCGCTACATCCATCCCATCGCCATGGAGGACAGCGATGTCGCCGACAGCCTGCTGGTGACGGAGGTGTTCACGCCGCAGGGCAACTGGTCGAGCTACCCGCCGCACCGGCACGACGAGGACCGCTATCCCGAGATGACCTATCTCGAGGAGACCTATTACCACCGCCTCAACCCGGCGCAGGGCTTCGGCATTCAGCGTGTCTTCACCGAGGACGGCACGCTCGACGAGACCATGGCGGTGAGCGACGGCGACGTGGTGCTGGTGCCGCGCGGCCACCATCCCTGCGGCACGCCCTACGGCTACGAGATGTACTACCTCAACGTCATGGCGGGCCCGATCCGCAAATGGCGTTTCCAGAACCACCCGGACCACGACTGGATTTTCCAGCGCGACAAGTGATGCAAACGGCCCTCGCCTCCACCGTCATGGCCGCGACAAGCGCGGGCATGACGGTGGGGAAACAGGGCCGTTGGTGTGGCGGCGCGCCGCCAAGATAGAAGCCCCCGACCCAAGGACGACACCCATGCTCAATATCGGACTGCTCGGCGCAGGCCGCATCGGCATCACCCACGCCCGGGCCGTGATCGCCCTACCCGACGCGCGCATCGCGGCCGTTTTCGATCCCGTCGATGCGGCCGCCGACGCGGCGCAGGCGCTGACGGGGGCGCGGCGCGCCAGCGTCGAGGAGATCATGGCGGACAAGGACATCGCCGCCGTCATCGTGGCGACGCCGACGGACCTGCATGCGACGCAGGTGGAAGAAGCGGCGCGCGCAGGCAAGGCGATCTTCTGCGAGAAGCCGATCGACCTTTCCAGCGCCCGCGCCGAGGCCTGCCTCGCCGTGGTGCGCGAGCACAATGCCAGGCTGATGCTCGGCTTCAACCGCCGCTTCGACCCGAGTTTCGCTCGCCTCAAGGCGGAGGTCGAGGCCGGCGCGGTGGGCAAGGTCGAGCTCGTGCAGATCACGAGCCGCGACCCCGCTCCGCCGCCGGTCGACTACATCAAGCGCTCGGGCGGGCTCTTCCGCGACATGATGATCCACGACTTCGACATGGCGCGCTTCCTGCTCGGCGAGGAGGTGACGGAAGTCTTCGCCACCGGCGCCGCCCTCGTTGATCCTGCCATCGGCGCAGCGGGCGATGTCGACACGGCGACCGCGACACTGAAGACGGCGAGCGGGCGCATCGCCGTCATCACCAATTCGCGCCGGGCGAGCTACGGCTACGACCAGCGCCTCGAGGTGCATGGCGAGAAGGGCATGATCCAGGCGGGCAACGAGACGGCTACGACGCTGACGCGCGCCAATGCGTCCGGCTTCACCAGCGACCCGCTGCTCGACTTCTTCATGCAGCGCTATGCCGAGGCCTACCGGCTCGAGCTCGCGGCCTTCTGCCGGCTGGCGGCTGGCGAAGACATCGCGGTGCCGACGGGCGAGGACGGTCTGGCCGCGCTCAGGCTGGCCGATGCCGCGGTGACGTCGCTGGCCTCCGGCCGGTCGGTCAGGCTCTGATGCGCGCCACGCGTGCGACGCGCCGCCGCAAGGCTGCCACGCACGCGGGACGGTGGCCCCCGGCACCTGAGGGCGCTATACAATCGGCGTGACCGATCATCCGGGGGATCGCTTGACCGACGCCAGCGCCCAATCGGCGCTCGCCGCCTCACGGGGCCGGCGCGCCGAACTTCTGATCGACGCCGTCGCCGACATCGCGCTCTTCGTACTCGACACCGGAGGCGTGATCACGACGGTGAATGCCGGCGCTTGCACCATCACCGGCTGGCGCGAGGACGAACTGCTCGACGAGAACTGGGCGAAGCTGTTCCCGGCCGACGCGGCGGCCGCTGGCCTGCCCGCGGAGGCGCTCGCCGCGGCGGCGGCCGAAGGGCGACACGAATTGCGGCGGCCCTTGCAGCGCAAAGACGGTGGCACCTTCGTCGCGCAGGCCAGCCTGACGCCACTCGGCGACCAGGGCACGCCCATGGGCTTTGCGCTCGTCATCCGCGACATCTCTGCCAGCGCCACGGCGGAGGAAACGCTCAAGGCGCGCGAGGCCCATCTGCGTTCCATCCTCGAGACCGTGCCCGACGCGATGATCGTCATCGACGAGCAGGGCCTGATGCAGTCCTTCAGCGTGGCGGCCGAGCGCCTCTTCGGCCTCTCGGCGGCCGAGGTCATCGGCCGCAACGTCAGCATGCTGATGCCCTCGCCCTACCGCGAGCGGCACGACGGCTACATCGAGCGCTACCTGACGACCGGCGAGCGGCGCATCATCGGCATCGGCCGCGTCGTGGTCGGCCAGCGCAGCGACGGCTCGACCTTCCCGATGGAACTCGCGGTGGGCGAGATGGTGTCAGGCGGAGCGCGTTATTTCACGGGCTTCATCCGCGACCTGACGGAGCGGCAGAAGACGGAGACACGGCTGCAGGAGCTGCAGGCCGAGCTCGTCCACATGTCCCGCTACACGGCCCTCGGCGAGATGGCTTCGACGCTGGCGCACGAGATCAACCAGCCGCTCACCGCCATCACCAACTATCTCAAGGGTTGCCACCGCCTGCTCGGGCAGCTGGAGGGCGAGCGCATCGCGCTGCTGCGCGACGGCGTGAACGAGGCCGCCGAGCAGGCGCTGAGGGCGGGACAGATTATCCGCCATCTGCGCGAGTTCGTCGCCCGCGGCGAGAGCGAGCATCGGCTGGAAAGCCTGCCCAAACTCATCGAGGAGGCGAGCGCGCTTGCCCTCGTCGGCGCCCGGGAAAAGGGCGTGCGCGTGACCTTCGGCCTCGACCCGCAGGCCTCCGAGGTCTTCGCCGACCGAATCCAGATCCAGCAGATCCTGCTCAATCTGATCCGCAACGCCATCGAGGCGATGCAGGATGCCCCCGTGCGCGAGCTTTCGGTCACGACCCGGGCGCTGCCCGACGAGCACCTCGTCGAGATCGCCGTGTCCGACACGGGCACGGGCCTGTCGGAAGAGGTGCGCAACCGCCTCTTCGAGCCCTTCGTGACGACCAAGCAGCACGGCATGGGCGTCGGCCTGTCGATCTGCCGCACGATCGTTGCGGCCCATGGGGGTCGGATCTGGGCAGAGACGGAGGCCGGTGCCGGCACCACGTTCCATTTCACATTGCGGACGGCTGGAGAGGAGGAGTTCATCCATGGCACCTGAGGCGGTGGTTCACGTGGTCGACGACGATCTCGCCGTGCGCCAGTCGCTGTCCTTCCTGCTTGCCTCGGACGGCCTGCCGGTACGCCTGCACGAATCGGCTACCGCCTTCCTCGCGAGCGCCGTGCAAGCCCAGGCGGGCTGCATCGTCACGGACGTACGCATGCCCGGGCTCGACGGCATCGCCTTCCTGCAGGAGCTCAGGCGCCGCGGCAGCACCTTGCCGGTCATCGTCATGACCGGGCACGCGGATGTGCCGCTCGCGATATCCGCGATGAAGGCTGGTGCCGTCGACTTTCTCGAGAAGCCGTTCGACGACGACCTGTTCCTCGCCGCCGTCCGCACCGCACTCGACCGCAATGCCGAAGAGGCGCGCCGCGTGGCAGAGGCGAGCGCCCTCAACGAGCGCCTCTCGACGCTCAGCGAGCGCGAGCGGCAGGTGCTCGCAGGGCTCGTCGACGGCAAGGCCAACAAGGTCATCGCCTTCGAGCTCGGCATCAGCCCGCGCACGGTCGAGATCTATCGCGCCAACGTGATGGCCAAGATGCAGGCGGCGAGCCTGTCCCAACTCGTGCGCATGGTCCTCGTGGGCGAGGGCGCCGGCGAGCGCCGGGATGCGTGAGCCGCGCCGCGGGCGAGGAGGCGAGTAGGTAGATTTCCGTAATTGGAGCATGGCCCGGTCTTGAGGCACATCAAGCCGTTGCTCGCGTCGACGGCGTAGGGTGTTCCCAATCGCCAAGACCATACGGGACGTGTTGATGTCGCTGGTTGGGGGACCTGTCCTCATCGTCGATGACGATGCGGCGGTCCGCGCCTCGCTCAAATTCGCGCTGGAGCTCGAAGGGCTCGATGTGCGCCTCTACGAAAGCGCCCCGCAGCTTCTGGCGGAGAAGGCGCTTCCGCCGCACGGCTGCATCGTGGTCGACTATTCGATGCCCGGCATGAGCGGCCTCGAACTCATCGATGCCCTGCGCCTGCGCCACATCGGCCTGCCCGCCATTCTCATCTCCGGCAAGGTCAATGACGACCTGCGCCGCCAGGCGGAGCGCCACGGCTTCCGCCAGGTGCTGGAGAAGCCGCTCGAAGACAGCCAGCTGCTCGACGGTATCCGCACGGCCCTCGCCGACGCGCCCTGATCCTCCTTCATTCCTTCCCCGAGGCCGGCGCCGGCGTGGCGCCGGCCTGCGCGTGCCATTGGGCTGCGACAGGCGGTCATCAGGGGTTTCCCTTAGGTATCGAGCGGAATTTTCCGCATGCCGCGTCCGGGCTACCCATCATGCAACAAGTCATTTGGGTGCCCTCGAGGAGGTGCAGATGCAGATCGTGATGAACACCCCCGCCGCCAGGCACTTCGACGCAGCCGTCCTGTCCCGCGCCGCGGTCGCGCAGGGCCGGCGCCCGGCCGGCGTCGGCTCCGTGCGGACCCTCGACAAGGACGAGGAGCTGTTCGCCGAGGGCGATCCGGCCGTGTCCTTCTACAGGGTCACCCAGGGGGTCGTGCGCACGTCGAAACTCCTCAGCGACGGCCGGCGGCAGATCGACGCCTTCCACTTCCCGGGCGACGTCTTCGGCGTCGAAGCCGGCGCCGAGCACCGCTTCAGCGCCGAGGCGGCCAGCGCCGCCACCGTCGTCGCCTACCGCCGGCGCGATCTCGACGACCTCCTCTTCGACGAGACCTTCTCGCGCGAGGTGCTCGGCGCGATGATGCATGCGCTCGAGCGGGCCCAGCGCCACATGCTGCTGCTCGGCCGCAAGTCCGCCATCGAGAAGATCGCAACATTCCTCGTCGACATGGCCGAGCGGCTCGCCGGCGCCGATGCCGTCGAGCTCCCCATGTCGCGGCTCGACATCGCCGACCACCTGGGCCTCACCATCGAGACCGTGTCGCGCTCGCTGACCGAGCTCGAGCGCAAGGGCATCATCGACGTACCGGCCAGCCGCCGCACGATCGTCCTGCGCGACAAGGCGGCTCTCGCCCGTCTCAACGGTTGACCTCCAGTCCCTCTCGGCTCTGCCGGGCCGGCCCTTGATCGTCCGAAAGGTGGCAGACCCTTTCGGACGATTTTTTTGACTTTCCGGAGCGCTGGCAGCGCGCGGTACCGGCCGCCCACTTTGGAGCCGTGCAGATTACTTTGGAGCCGTGCAGATTCTTGCGCTGGTTCCCGGATCGCATTCCGCTATCGCTGCTGCGTCCGGGAAACGAGGTTGTGCGGCGTAGGCTGCGCATGGTCTGGCCGAAGGGTTGCCCTCCACCACAGAACATCCTCGCCCCCGGACGCACCGCAGCATGAAATGATGCGGTACTGAGCCGGGGTCCACCCGCCGGCGCTTCGCTCAACGCGTCCGGGAAAGGCCTGCGTGCGGGGCGTCCCTCTCCTCACACCGCGCGGCTGTGGGCGCGGCCGCCCTGGCCGAGATAGGCGTCGAAGGCGGCGGCGATGGTGCGCACGAGGAAGCGGGCCTCGTCGGGCACGCGCACGACATGGCCTTCGATGCGGGCGAGCCCGTCGCGGACCACGTCGCCGAGCCGCGGCGCGTTCATGAGCGGCGCCGGATCCGTGCCGTGCCGGGCGCAGATGGCACCCACGTCGACGGCCAAATCGCACATGAGACGCTCGATGATGTCGGCCCGCAGCCGGTCGTCGGCGGTCAGGGCGTAGCCCTTGACGGTGGCGAGGCCCCTCTCCCCAATCAGCCTGGAATAGCGGCGCGGCAGCGGCTCGTTCTGCACATAGCCCTGGGGCAGGCGGCCGATGGCGGAGGCGCCGAAGCCGACGAGCACGTCGCAGGCGTCGCTCGTATAGCCCTGGAAATTGCGGTGCAGGCGCCCTTCCCGCTCGGCGATGGAGAGTTCGTCGTCCGGCAGGGCATAATGGTCGAAGCCGATGCGGCGGTAGCCGCCCGCGCACAGGACCTCGGCGATCGCCTCTGCCTGCCGCCGCCGCTCGGCGCCGTTCGGCAAAGCCGCCTCGTCGATGAGGCGCTGGTGCGGCTTGAAGGATGGAACGTGCGCATAGCCGAAGACGGACAAGCGCGCCGGCCGCAGCGCCAGGCACTGGCGCGCTGTCTCGCGGCAGGATTGGACGGTCTGGTGCGGCAGGCCGTAGATCAGGTCGAAATTGACGGCCGTGATGTCCGCTTCGTGCAGCATCTCGACCGCGGCGGCCGTGACGGCATAGCTCTGCACGCGGTTGATGGCCTGCTGCACCACGGGATCGAAGCTCTGCACGCCGAGGCTGGCGCGGTTGACGCCGCCCTCGCCGAGGGCCTGAGCCATCGGCCGCTCGAGGCGGCGCGGGTCGATCTCGACGGCGACTTCCGCATCGGGGCCGAGATCGAAGCGCCGACGCAGCAGTGCCATCAGCGCCAGGAACTCATGCGGCGCGACGATCGTCGGCGTGCCGCCGCCGAAATGCACGTGGCCGACCGTCAGGGGATGCGGCACGCAACCGGCCACCGTGTCGATCTCTCGGCAGAGCTCGGCGACATAGGCCGAGATCGGCGCATCCGAGCGCATCACGGTGGTGTTGCAGCCGCAATACCAGCACATCTGCCGGCAGAACGGCACGTGCAGATAGAGCGAGGCCGACAGATCCGGCGACAGTTCGCCCAGCCAGCGCGCATAAACGTCTGCCGTCACGGCATCCGAGAAATGCGGAGCGGTGGGGTAGCTCGTATAGCGCGGCAGGCGCTCGTCGCCATAGGCGGACGCCTTGTCCTCGTTCATCGACCAACCTCTCGAACGACTTGCCGGCGCGAAGGCCCGGCGTTGCCCGACCATGACGGCACGCCCGGCGGACGTCCTTGCGGTTGATCAAATCTCGGCTTCCGCCTCCGTATGCGCGAGATAGACGAGGAAGCCGAGCACCTGCGACAGCGCGGCAAGGTCGTTGTCGATATGTTCGCTGAGGAAGGCGACGAAGGCCTCGGCCGCCGTCGGCAGGGTGCGATCCAGCATCGTCTGGATCTCGAAGCGGCGGCGATGAAGGAACTCGGAGCGCACCGGGCGGGCAACGAGACGGCCCGAAAGGAGCCCCGAGACCATCGACAAGGGCGAAGCAACGAGCACCCCGCCCTTCGTCTCGACGAAGCGGCGCTGCGCGGAGACGAAATTGGTGATGAGCACCGGCTCCAGCGCCACACCCTCGTCGGCGCAGGCCATGTCGACGAGCTGGCGCAGCGTCGTGTTCGCCTCCGACAAGGTGACGGGATGGTCGCGCAGGTCGTGCAGCGTCAGACTCTCGCGGACGGCGAGCGGATGGTCCGGCGTCATCACGGCAAGGATCGGCGCCGGCCAGGCGCGCTGCACCTTGACGTCCGGCGACGGCGCGAGGCCGAAGGTGACGCCGATGTCGACATCGCCGTTCTGCACGAGGCGCGTCACCGCCGTGAACGGGACGACCGCGAGGTCAAACCGGATGCCCTCGTAGCGGCGGCGGAAGGCGACGATCGCCTCGGGCATCATGTCGAGCGCGAAGCCCTCCGTCGTCGCGATCCGCACCTCGCCGCGGGCGAGACCCTCGAGCTCGCGGATGCGGCCCACCACCCGCTCGCCTTCCAGCGCCATGCGCCGCGCATAGGTGGCGAGTAGGCGGCCGGCCTCGCTCAGTACCATGCCGCGCGGCCGCCGCTCGAACAGGCGGCTGCCGAGGTCGCGCTCAAGCTTGGCGATCTGCCGCGAGACGGCGGAGGCGGCCACGTTGAGCCGGCTCGACGCCTCGCTCACCGAGCCGGTGCGCACCACCTCCAGAAAATAGCGCAGGGCCGTGCCTTGCATGACGCCTTACCCTCTGCCTTGCCAAATCGGCAATGAAAGTTTCGAAACAATATAATTGCAGAAAGTGTAGTCGTGTTCTGAAAATATGCACTCGGACCGGCTTGGCCGGCTCGCAACGGAGGAGGGCGAAAATGCCCCCTCCAGCCAAGGGAACGGGGAACAGCCGGTCAGAGCCGGTGACGGAGCCGCCGCGCGCGAGAGGCGCAGGCGCTGCGTCATAATTGGCGTCGGGGTTGCCACGTTCCGCCAGAAAGAGGGTGAACATGCGCAACCTGATCAAGCTCACGACCCTTGCCGCGGTCAGCGCCCTGGCGCTCTCCGCGCCGGCCTTCGCCGGCAAGAGCGACAATTCCGTCGTCATGGCCTATGACCAGGCGCCGGAAAGCGTCGATCCGTTCTTCAACAACGTCCGCATCGGCGTGATCATCGGTCAGCACGTCTGGGACACGCTGATCTACCGCGATCCCATCACGAACGACTACAAGGGCCAGCTCGCCAAGAGCTGGAAATGGGTCGACGACCGCACGCTCGAGGTCGAGCTGCGCGAGGGCATCAAGTTCCACAACGGCGAGGAATTCGACGCCGACGACGTCGTCTACACGCTGAACTTCGTCTCGAAGCCCGAGAACAAGGTCACCACCCAGCAGAACGTCAGCTGGATCGAGAAGGCCGAGAAGCTCGACAAATACAAAGTCCGCATCACGACCAAGAAGGTCTTCCCCGCGGCCATCGAATATCTCGCCGGGCCGGTGGTGATCCACCCGAACGAATATTACGAGAAGGTCGGCCCGGCCGGCCAGAACGACAAGCCGGTCGGCTCCGGCCCCTACAAGGTGACGGAATACGTCCCCGGCAAGTCGATCGTGCTCGAGACGAACCCGGATTATTTCGCCGATTCGCCGAAGCCGAAGCCCACGATCGGGAAGGTCGAGATCCGCTTCATCCCGGACCGGCAGACGCAGATGGCCGAGGCCATCTCGGGCGGCGTCGACTTCATCATGCACGTGCCGAAGGACCAGGCCGAGCAGCTCGAGGCCGCGCCCCACCTGCAGGTCGTCTCGGGCGAGACGATGCGCATCGTCTTCATGCAGATGAATTCGCAGGAGGGCACGCCCGCCCCCGCGCTCAAGGACGAGCGCGTGCGCAAGGCCATCATCCACGCCATCGACCGCGAGACGATGGTGAAGGAGATCGTCGGCAAGGGCTCGCGCGTCATCAACACGATCTGCTTCCCCTCGCAGTTCGGCTGCACCGACCACGGCGCGCCGAAGTATCCGTACGACCCGGAGAAGGCCAAGGCGCTCCTCGCCGAAGCGGGCTTTCCCAACGGGCTCGAGCTCGACATCGTCGCCTATCGTGAGCGCAACCAGACGGAAGCCATCATCGGCTACCTGCAGGCGGTCGGCATCAAGGCCAACCTGCGCTTCCTGCAATATGCCGCGATGCGCGAGCAGATCCGCGGCAACAAGGCGATGCTGACGCACCAGACCTGGGGCTCGTTCTCGGTCAACGACGTCTCGGCCTCGACGCCGGTCTATTTCGCCATGGGCGACGACGACATCTCGCGCGATCCTGAAGTGCGTGACGCGCTGAACAAGGGCGACAACTCGGTCGACCCGGCCGTGCGCAACGCCTCCTACAAGGAAGCGCTGACCCGCATCGCCGAGAAGGCCTATGCCGTGCCGCTCTATTCGCTGCCGGTCTATTACGTCGCCACGGCAGACCTCGACTTCCGCGCCTATCCGGACGAGATGCCGCGCTTCTGGGAAATGACCTGGAAGAAGTAAGGACCGCCCGAGTAGCTGGGGACTGTTCCAGCTGAACGTCGGAGCGTGCGCGCCCTGTTCCCTCCCCCCTTGTGGGGAGGGTTAGGGAGGGGGGCGGTGCCAAACGAACGGCGGCACACTCGCCGGTGACGACCCCCACCCCTACCCCTCCCCACAAGGGGAGGGGAGTTGGCGCCCAACCGGAGCAAGAGCCCGGAGAACGGCCCATGATCGGCTATATTCTGAAACGACTGGGGCTGGCGCTGCTCGTCGCGCTCGCCGTCTCGGCCATCGCCTTCTTCCTCTTGCGCATGTCGGGCGATGTCGCCATCGCGATCGCCGGCGAGGGCGCGCGGCAGGAGGACATCGAGCTCGTGCGGCGCACCTACGGCCTCGACCGGCCCCTCGTGGTGCAATATGTCGAGTGGCTGTGGAACACGCTCCGGGGTGACTTCGGCACGTCGATCTACTTCAAGACCGATGTCGCCACGCTCGTCTTCGCCAAGCTGCCGACGACGCTGCTGCTCGGCGTCCTCTCCCTCGGCTTCGCGCTCCTCGTCTCGATCCCGCTCGGCGTGCTCGCCGCCGTCTATGCCAACAGCTGGATCGACCGCCTGGCGCTCGCCATCGCCGTCGTCGGGCAGGCGCTGCCCAACTTCTTCTTCGCCCTCATCCTCGTGATGCTGTTCTCCATCACGCTGCGCTGGCTGCCGGTCTCGGGCTCGAAGACATGGGCGAATTTCATCATGCCGACCATCGCGCTCGGCTATTACGTCGCGCCGGCCTTCATGCGGCTCATCCGCGCCGGCATGATCGAGGTGCTGTCGGCGGACTACATCCGCACCGCCCGCGCCAAGGGCCTGCCGACGCGCAAGGTCATCTTCAAGCACGCCCTGCGCAACGCGGTGGTGCCGGTCGTCGCCCTCACGGCCGTGCAGCTCGGCTTCCTGCTCGGCGGCTCGGTGGTCATCGAGACCATCTTCGCCCTCGATGGGCTCGGCTACCTCGCCTACCAGAGCATCACCTTCAAGGATTTTCCCGTGATGCAGGTGATCGTCCTCATGCTCTCCGTCCTCTACGTCCTGCTGACGCTCGCGGCGGATATCGCGAACGCCTGGCTCGACCCGCGCATCCGGGTGGCATGACATGACGAGCGAACCGCTTTCCCTGCCCGCCGCGGCAGAGCCCACCGCCTTCTCCCGCCTCATGCGCCGCGTGCTGGGGCAGAAGGCCTTCGTCATCGGCGTCGGCATCCTCGCCGTCATCGTGCTCATCGCGCTCCTTGCGCCGGTGCTCGCGCCGCACGATCCCTATCTGCAGAACCTCAGCGCCCGCAACGTGCCGCCCTTCTGGTACGCCAAGGGCTCCTGGGTCCACCCGCTGGGCACCGACCAGCTCGGGCGCGACTATCTCTCGCGCGTCATCTACGGGGCGCGCATCTCGCTGCTCATCGGCATCAGCGTCGTCATCATCTCCGGCCTCATCGGCACGACGCTGGGGCTCGCCGCCGGCTATTTCGGCGGCAAGGTCGACATGCTCGTCACCTTCCTCGTCACCACGCGCCTGTCGATGCCGGTGATCCTCGTGGCGCTCGCCGTCGTCGCCATGATCGGCGGCTCGCTGTGGATCGTCATCCTGGTGCTCGGCTTCCTGAAATGGGACCGCTTCGCCGTCGTCATGCGCAGCGCGACGCAACAGGTGCGCTCGCTCGACTATGTGGCGGCGGCGGAGGCGGCCGGCGCCTCGACGACGCGCATCGTCCTGGGCGAAGTGCTGCCCAACATCGCGCCGCACCTCATCGTCGTCGCGACTCTGGAGGCGGCGAGCGCCATCCTGCTCGAAGCCGCCCTCTCCTTCCTCGGCCTCGGCGTGCAGCCGCCCCTGCCCTCCTGGGGCCTGATGATCTCGGAGGCGAAGGCCTACATGTTCTTCTCCTTCTGGCTCATCGCCATCCCCGGCACGGCGCTGGCGCTGCTCATCTTCGCCATCAACCTCGCCGGCGACGGCCTGCGCGACATCATCGCCCCCGAAGGACGGAGCTGACGGCATGGCCAATTCCAGCGACATCGTTCTCGAGGTCGACGGCCTCAGCGTCGACATCAGGACCGCGGGCGGCACGCTGCACGCCGCGCGCGACATCTCCTTTTCCGTGAAGCGCGGCGAGACGCTCTGCCTCGTCGGTGAATCGGGCTGCGGCAAGTCCATGACCTCGCTCGCGATCATGGACCTCCTGCCGAAGGCCGCGACGAAGACGGCGCGGCGTCTCGCCTTCGCGGGCGAGGATGTGTCGCGCGCCGGCAAGGGCCGCATCAACGCGCTGCGCGGCAACAGCATGTCGATGATCTTCCAGGAGCCGATGACGGCGCTCAACCCCGCCTACACCATCGGCAATCAGCTTGTCGAAGCCTATTGCCTGCACAAGAAGGCCTCGGAGGTGGAGGCGCGCGAGCGCGCCGTCTTCCTGCTCGGCAAGGTCGGCATCGCCAATGCCGCCGAGCGCCTCGGGCAATATCCGCACCAGCTCTCGGGCGGCCTGCGCCAGCGCGTCATGATCGCCATGGCGCTGATGTGCGGGCCGGAACTGCTCATCGCCGACGAGCCGACGACGGCGCTCGACGTCACCATCCAGGCCCAGATCCTGCGCCTGCTCGCCGACCTGCAGCGGGAGCTCGGCATCGCCATGGTGCTGATCACGCACGACCTCGGCATCGTGGCGCGCATCGCCGACCGGGTGGCGGTGATGTATGCGGGCCAGATCGTCGAGGAAGGGCCGACGACCTCCCTCTTCAACGCCCCGCGTCATCCCTACACGCAGGGGCTGATCGCGTGCATCCCGGTGCCCGGCCGTACCGAGCCCGGTGGGCGCCTCGGCGTCATTCCGGGCGTCGTGCCCTCGCTCGTCGGGGAGGTGCGCGGCTGCAGCTTCCGTGATCGCTGCACCAAGGCCCAGCAGGCCTGCCTCGACGCCCCGCCCGTGCGCGAGACCGCGGACGGCCATCGCTGGCGCTGCATCCTGGAGAACGCGGCATGACGGCTCTCATCGAAGCGCACGACCTCACCCGCTCCTTCGAGGTGAGCCGTGGCATGTTCAAGGGCAAGCGCACGCTCCATGCCGTGAACGGCATCTCGCTCGACATCCGCCAGGGCGAGGTGCTCGCCATCGTCGGCGAATCCGGCTGCGGCAAGTCCACCCTCGCGCGCATGCTGCTCGGCCTCCTGCCGCCGAGTGCCGGCGCGATCACGCTCGAGGGGCAGGACATCCGCAGCCTCGGCCGTAAGGGCATGGCCCGGCGCGTGCAGCCGGTGTTCCAGGATCCCTATTCCTCGCTCAATCCGCGCCGCACCATCGCCTCCATCGTGGCCCTGCCGCTCGAGGTGCACGGCATCGGCACGGCGGCCGAGCGGCGGAAGATGACGATCGAGATGCTCGACAAGGTCGGACTGCCGCAGCGCTTCGCCGACCGCTACCCGCGCGAGCTGTCCGGCGGCCAGCGCCAGCGCGTCGCCATCGCGCGCGCGCTCGTCATGAAGCCCGAGGTGGTCGTCTGCGACGAGCCGACCTCGGCGCTCGACGTCTCGGTGCAGTCGCAGATCCTCAACCTCCTGATGGACCTCAGGCGCGAGCTCAACCTCACCTATGTCTTCATCAGCCACAACCTCGCCGTCGTCGAGCACATCGCGACGCGCGTCGCGGTGATGTATCTTGGCCGCGTCGTCGAGCTCGCCGAGACGGCGGCGCTCTTCAAGGCCCCGCGCCATCCCTACACCAAGGCGCTGCTCGCCTCGGTGCTGACGCCGGAGCCCGGGCTCGGCATCCCGGACACGGGGCTCGGCATCGCCTTTCCCGATCCGCTCGACCCGCCCTCGGGCTGCCCCTTCCACCCGCGCTGCCCCGAGCGGCTGCCGCAATGCGGGAGCGTGGTGCCGCAGATCCTGCGCGACGAGACGGGTGCCGTCGCCTGCCATCTCCACGGGCAGGCCCCGGCGCCCCACTAAAGGAGAAGCGCCATGCGCCTTGCTGCAGCGAACCCCACGGGCGACGTCACCGGCAAGGCGCCGGAGCTGTGCCGCCTCGACGCCGGGACGCTCTTTCGCCTCATCGCGCGGCGCGACGTCTCGGCGCGCGAGGTGATCGGCGCCTTCCTCGACCATATCGCGGCGATCAACCCGACCTACAACGCCATCGTGTCCCTGCGCCCACGCGAGGACATCCTCGCCGAGGCGGATGCGGCGGACGCCGCGCTCGCCCGGGGCGAGGCGGCAGGGCCGTTGCACGGCCTACCGCAGGCCATCAAGGACCTCGCGCCGACGAAGGGCCTCACCACCACCTTCGGCTCGCCGCTCTTCGCCGATTTCGTGCCGCCGGCCGATGCCATCGCGGTCGCCCGCATGCGCGCCGCCGGCGCCATCATCATCGGCAAGACGAACACCCCGGAATTCGGCCTCGGCTCGCACACCTACAACCCCGTCTTCGGCGCGACCCGCAACGCCTATGCGCCCGCCCGCACGGCCGGCGGGTCGAGCGGCGGGGCGGCCGTGGCGCTCGCCACGCGCATGCTGCCCGTCGCCGATGGCAGCGACTTCGGCGGCTCGCTGCGCAACCCGGCTGCCTACAACAACATCTTCGGCTTCCGCCCGTCCCAGGGCCGCGTGCCGAGCCTGCCCGCGCCGGAAGGCTTCTTCACCCAGCTCGGCACCGAGGGGCCGATGGCGCGCAATGCGGCGGACCTCGCGCGGCTCCTTTCCATCCAGGCGGGGCACGATCCGCGCGCGCCGCTGTCGCTCGACGGCAGCGGGCACGACTACGAAGCCGCGCTCGATACCGACCTCAAGGGCAAGCGCATCGCCTGGCTCGGCGACCTTAGCGGGCACCTTGCCATGGAGGACGGCATCCTCGCCCTGTGCGAGGGCGGCCTGCGGCACCTTGCCGACGCCGGCCTCGTCGTCGAGCCACACGTGCCGGCCTTCGACTTCGAGGCCCTGTGGCAGGCCTTCGTCGCGCTGCGCCATTTCATGGTCGGCGGCAAGCTGAAGGCGCTCTACGACGATCCGGAGAAGCGCGAGAAGCTCAAGTTCTCCGTGCGCTGGGAGATCGAGGGCGGCCAGCGGCTGAGCGCCTACGCGCTCTACGAGGCGAGCACCGTACGCTCGGCCTGGTACGCGAGCGTGCTCAGGCTCTTCGAGCGCTTCGACTATCTCGCCCTGCCGGCGGCGCAGGTCTTCCCCTTCCCGATCGAGGAGGAATGGCCGAAGGCGATCGCCGGCCGCGCGATGGACAGCTACCACCGCTGGATGGAGGTGGTGGCGCCCGTCACCCTCTCCGGCTGCCCGGCCGTTTCCGTCCCCGTCGGCTTCAATGCTGCCGGCCTGCCCATGGGCATGCAGCTCGTCGGGCGGCCGCGCGACGACCTCTCCGTGCTGCAGCTCGTGCGCGCCTACGAGCAGGTCTCTCCCTTTCCGGCAGTGGCGCCGTGAGCCCCGCCGTTCCACCCGCAAGGAGTGCCAGACACCATGACCCGTGAAGCGGCCATCGCCCGCGCCGAAGACTACTTCGATTCTGGAGCCCTCAAGACCGACCTGGCGCGCCTCGTCGCCATGCCGACAGAGAGCCAGAACCCGGAGCGCGCGCCCGTGCTGCGCGACTATCTCGTCAAGGAGATGGTGCCTGCCCTCGAGGCGCTGGGCTTCGCCTGCCGCCTCCTCGAGCACCCGAAGGCGCGCGCCCCCTTCCTCTATGCCGAGCGCATCGAGGATCCCGCCCTGCCGACCATCTTCGGCTACGGCCACGGCGACGTCATCCGCGGCCTCGACAAAGACTGGAAGGAGGGTCTCTCGCCCTGGCAGTTGACGGAGGTGGGCGACCGCTGGTACGGCCGCGGCGTCGTCGACAACAAGGGCCAGCACGTCATCAACATCGCGGCGCTGAAGGCCGTCTTGGAGACGCGCGGCAAGCTGGGCTTCAACGCCAAGTATCTCATCGAGATGGGCGAGGAGATGGGCTCGCCCGGCCTGCGCGAGCTCTGCGCCGAGCAGAAGGAGCTGTTCAGGGCGGACGTGCTCATCGGCTCGGACGGGCCGCGGCTCAACGCCGAGCGGCCAACGGTCTTCCTCGGCTCGCGCGGCGGCGTGACCTTCGACGTGACGATCGACGCCCGCGAGGGCGGCCACCATTCCGGCAACTGGGGCGGCCTCCTGTCGGATCCCGCCATCCAGCTCGCCCACGCCATCTCCACCATCGTCTCGCCGACGGGGCAGATCCGCATCCACGAATGGGTGCCGAAGGAGCTGCCCGAGAGCGTGCGCCGCGTGCTCGCCGACTGTGAGGTGGATGGCGGCCCGGACGGCCCGACCATCGATCCCGAATGGGGCGAGCCCGGCCTCAGCCCGGCCGAGCAGGTCTTCGGCTGGTGCTCCTTCGACGTGCTCGCCATGAAGGCCGGCAATCCCGAGACGCCGGTCAATGCCGTGCCGCCCAAGGCCTGGGCGCGCTGCCAGCTGCGCTTCGTCGTCGGCGTGGATCCCGAGGAGGTGCTGCCGGCCCTGCGGCGCCACCTCGCCCGGCACGGCTTCGCGATGGTCAAGGTCGAGAAGAGCCGCGACGAGATCTTCCACGCCACCCGGCTCGATCCGGAGGACCCGTGGGTGACCTGGGCGGTCGGCTCCATCGCGCAGACCACCGGCAAGAAGCCGGCGATCCTGCCCAATCTCGGCGGCTCGCTGCCCAACGACATCTTTTCCGAGGTGCTCGGCCTGCGCACTATCTGGGTGCCGCACTCCTACCCCGGCTGCTCGCAACATGCGCCGAACGAGCACCTGCCGGTCGCGATCGCGCGCGAGGCTCTCGGCCTCATGGCCGGGCTCTACTGGGATCTCGGCACGGGCAAGACGCCGCCGGTGTGAGGCGACCGGCGAGGAGCCGCCGCCGCGTGATGCCCGCGCCCCGGCGCGGGCATCTGCGTCTTTACAATCGCGTCAGGCGTGAATGGCCGGGACGAGCCCGGCCCGGACGACCGAGGGGCGGCCCGCGCCTGTCGCAACCTCGTTTCCCGCACGCATGCGGCGAAGCGGAATGCGAGCCGCGAATCAACGCAAGAACTTGCCGAAGGCTCCGAATGAAGGGGCCCTGGATCGGCGCCGCATCGTGTCAGGCTGCGGCGTGTCCGGGGCACAAGGTTCTTCTGCTTGGGGAGCCGGGACCCCTCCCCGTCACGCCGCGTTCGCCGCCGGGCGCCGCATGCGCCGCAGCGCCATGCCGATGAGCGGGCTCAGCACCACGAGGATGGTGAAGACGCCGAGCGCGCCGGCAATCGGCCGCTCGAAGAAAGCGAGGAAGCTGCCGTCCGACTTGATCATCGAGGTCACGAAGTTCTCCTCGATCATCGGCCCGAGCACGATGCCGAGGATGCATGGCGCAACGGGAATGTCGTTCTCCTCCATGAGGAAGCCGAGCACGCCGAAGGCGAGCATGATGACGATGCCGTAGGCCGTGTTGTTGACGGCGAAGGCACCAACCATCGAGAAGCCGAGGATGAGCGGCATCAGCACGCGCCGCGGCACGCGCAGGATGACCGTTGCCCCCTTCATGACCGCCCAGCCGAGCGGGATCATGAAGAGATTGGCGAGGATGAAGATGAGGAAGACGGCGTAGATGCTCTCGGGATTGTTGATGAAGAGCGTCGGTCCGGGGTTGAGCCCCTTGATGAAGAGCACACCGATGACAACGGCCGTGATGGAATCGCCCGGAATGCCGAAGACGAGCGCCGGCACCCACGCGCCGCCAAGGGCCGCATTGTTGGCCGACGTGCTCTCGACGATGCCCTCGACATGGCCCTTGCCGAACTTCTCGGGCGTCTTCGAAAACTTCTTCGACATCGCATAGGCGACCCAGGCGGCAATGTCCGCTCCCGCGCCGGGCAGGATGCCGATGGCCGTGCCGAGCGTGTTGCCCCGCACCTGCTGGCGCCAGTAGGTCTTGATCATCCCGCCCCAGTTGCGGAACAGGTTGCCGACCCGGCTCTGCGTCACCTTGAGGTCGGTTGCGCCATGCACCATGGCCCGCAGCACCTCGGAGACCGCGAAGAGGCCGATCATCGCCGGGATGAAGTCGATGCCGCCCATCAGCTCCGTATAGCCGAAGGTGAAGCGCGGCACGCCGGCCGGGTTGTTGAGGCCGACGGTGGCGACCAGCAGGCCGATGAAGAGGCTGATGAGGCCCTTCAGGGGCGAGACCGCGCCGATGAAGATGGCGCAGGTGAGGCCCAGCACCGCGAGCCAGAAATATTCGAAGGACGAGAACCGGAGGGCCACCTCGGCAAGGGCCGGCGCGGCGACGATGAGGACGGCCGTGCCGAACAGGCCGCCGATGGCCGAGAACAGGAGGTTGGCGCCGAGCGCCGTCTCCGCCTCGCCCTTGCGCGTCATGGCGTAGGCCTCGTCCGTATAGGCGGCGGAGGCGGGCGTGCCGGGAATGCGCAGCAGGGTGCTCGGAATGTCGCCGGCGAAGATGGCCATGGCCGAGCAGGCGATCATCGCGCCGACGGCCGGCAGGGGGTCCATGAAGAAGGTGATCGGCACGAGCAGCGCGATCGCCATCGTCGCCGTCAGGCCCGGGATGGCGCCGATGACCATGCCGAAGGCCGAGGCGAGCAGGACGGAGATGAGCACGCCCGGCGTGGCGACGAGCCCGAAGGCTTTCTCGATGGCTTGCATGGGCGCCTCAGAGGAACGGTGCGAGCAATCCGCGTGGCAGCGGAACGCGCATCAGAACGACAAAGAGCTGATAGATCACGAGGATCGTTGCCGCACTGACGAGGAGCGCCACCCACCAGCGCACGCCCAGCATGAGCATGCCCACCATCAGCACGATCGCCATCGCGGGAATGAAGCCGATGCGGTCCGCGAACAGGCAATAGCCGACGACGAGCGCTATCGTTGCCAACCCCTTCGTCCAGCCGGCCGACGTGATACCGGCCATGCTGTGCTCCAGATCAACCGCGGCGAGCGAGGCCCTGCGCCGCCAGGCGCCGAAGGCGAGGAGGATGCCGCAGATCGCGAGCGCACCCGCGATCAGCACCGGGAAGACGGCGGCGCCATATTCCTGGCCGGGAATGGCGGGGAAGGACTGCGCGTGCAGGATGACCGCCACCCCGAGCATCGTCAGGATGAAACCGATGATGATGTCCGACTTGACCATGAACGGTAACTCGCGGCGCCTGATGAATGGTGCGGGCCGGATCGAACCGGTTGCCCGTGGCAGGCGCGGGCCATGCCCCGGGCAACCTCGATGACGCGCCTGATTGTGAGGCGCCTGACCCGTCGGGCGCCCTACTTGGCGAGCCCCAGTTCCTTCATGACGGTACCGAGCGATTCGTTGCTCTGCTTCATGAAGGCAACGAACTCGTCCTTGGGCGCCCAGGACACGCCGAAGCCACGGCCCTTCATGAAATCCTGGAACTCGGCGCTCTTGTAGATCTTGTCGAGCGCGGCGACGAGCTTGTCCTGAATGTCGGCCGGCAGCCCCTTGGGAGCGGCGAAGCCGCGCCAGGCGCCGAGCGTCCAGTCGATGCCGGCCGCTTCCTTCAATGTCGGCAGATCGGGGAAGGCGTCGCTGCGCTTGTCGGCCATGATGGCGAGGCTCTTGACGCGGCCTGCGTCGATGAGCGAACGCGCCTCCGGCACTGAGCAGGTGACGACCTCGACGCCGCCGGCCACGAGATCCTGCAGGCCCGGGGCGGCGCCGTTCGAGGGCACCCACGGGGCTGCGTTCGGCGGAATGCCGTCCATTGCCAGCATGCCCGCGAGGGCGAGATGCCAGATGCCACCCTGGCCGGTCCCCGAGGCCTTGAACTTGCCCGGGTTCGCCTTGATGGCGGCGAGCAGTTCCTTGACATCCTTGTAGGGCGCGTCGGCACGCACCTGCACGCCGGCGGGGTCGATGTTCATGAGGGCGAGCGGCGTGTAGCTCTCGTAGGTGAGCTGCGTCAGCCCCTGCCAGTGCATCATGCCGATCTCGACGGTGATGATGCCGAGCGTATAGCCGTCCGGCGCAGCGTCGGCGATGGCCGCGTGCCCCACCACGCCCGAGCCGCCCGTGCGGTTGACGACATTGACCGGCTGGCCGAGTTCCTTCTCGAGGAGCGAGCCGACGATGCGGGCCGTCGCATCGGTACCGCCGCCCGCACCCCACGGCACGATCATCGTGATCGGCCGCTCCGGATAGGCCGCCAGCGCCGCGCCCGGCAGGGCGAGCGTTGCCGCGGCCGCCGCGGCGACAAGCGTTTTCAGGAAAGTCCTGCGCATCAAGGTCTCCTCTCTCGAACTGTTTCCGGTCCCGTGGAGCAGCCGCTTACCGGCTCGCCCTTGTCCATCGCCTTCTGGCGAATTGGTTCTTTAAATCGTTACAATAGGGGAGGCGCGAGGTCCTGTTCAAGCGACTTTCGCGAAAATCGCAGCGCCTTGCGTAGGCGTCGTCCCGGCCGCGGCGGTGGCTACCAAAACGCAAGAAGCCGCGCCCGCGGCAGCGGTCACGGCTTCGGCCGAAGGATATTGGAGAAGCTCAGTCAGCAATCTGGCGGAAGGCCAGCCCGTCGAGCGCGGCGACCTTGCCGGCCGCATCCGCCTCGCTTGCCGCCGCAGCTTCCTCGAGCATCTTGAGCGTGTTCTCGCGCGCCGTGCGGGCCACCTCGCTCGTGAAGGGCTCGCCAAAATAGCGGTCGATGAAACCGTCGAGCGCGCAGACGAGGAGCTGTCGCACCGCCGCATCGGGAGCGCCGGGGGCCATGTCCTTGGCACACAACTCGCGCAGGGACGAATAGGTGCGCAGACCCTCATTCTGCTGGCGGAACCACTCAAGCAACGCGCGCGTGTTCATCGCTCCCTCACAGTGCACGTTAAAAAGGGACGCTATCCCAAAAGACGGCACGGATCAAATTTTTTAGACGGCCGTCGGCCAGGACGCATGCGCAGCACCCCCAATCGCCCGGGCTGAGCCTTTCCCAGCGTCGTGGCCGGACTTGTCCCGGCCATGACGCGCTAGGGACTGCGCATGGCGTGCTGCATGCGGCGCCTGCCGATCGCCCGACCGCCGGTCGCCCAACTGCCGCTCGCCAGACCGCCTATTTCCGACGGCCGACTGCCCACTCCCAACCGCCGCTCTTCTCAGAAATCCGACTTGCCGCCGTGCCTTGCCGACCATTCGGCCGGGGCGTGCAGGAACTTCTCCACCTCGTCGAGGGTGCTTGCAGCGAAATAGCCGCGCTCGCGCGCCTCGGCGAGCACGTCCCACCAGGTGGCGAGGGCGTGCATCTTGATGCCGTGCTCCGCGAGCGTCGCCGTGCTTTCCTTGAAGATGCCGTAGTGGAAGACGACGAAGGTGTGCTGCACGTCAGCCCCGGCGCGGCGCAGCGCCTCGGCGAAGGCGAGCTTGGAGCGCCCGTCCGTCGTCAGGTCCTCGACGAGGAGGACGCGCGCGCCTTCCTTGATGTCACCCTCGATCTGCGCATTGCGGCCGAAGCCCTTGGCCTTCTTGCGCACGTAGAGCATCGGCAGCATCAGCCGGTCCGCCAGCCAGGCGGAGAAGGGGATGCCCGCCGTCTCGCCGCCGGCCACAGCGTCCAATGATTCGGTGCCGATCTCGGACAGGATCTGCTCGGCGGCGAAGTCCATCAGCCGCCGGCGCAGGCGCGGGAAGGAAATGAGCTTGCGGCAGTCGACATAGACCGGGCTCGCCCAGCCCGAGGTGAAGATGAAGGGCTTCTCGGCGTTGAACTGGATGGCCTGGACCTCCAGCATCATACGGGCCGTCTGTGAAGCGATGAATGACTTGTCCATGGTCCCTCGGCCCCCGGTTTGGTTGTCCAATCAGGCGACGGCAGCCGCGGCGCTGTCCGCGTCGTCAACCGCCCACGACACCGTCTCGCCACCACGGAAGACGTGCACCGCCTCGCCTGCGGGAAGAGCGACATCCTCGGCGACCATCCGCGGCCGGCGCACGAGGGTGATCGTTCCCTCGTTGGCGGGCAGGCCATAGTGGCGCGGGCCGTTGAGGCTCGCGAAAGCCTCGAACCTGTCGAGAGCGCCCTCCTCCTCAAAAACCTGCGCATAGCACGCAAGCGCGACCGGCGCCACGAACAGCCCGGCGCATCCACAGGCCGCCTCCTTCGCGGTACGGGTATGCGGGGCGGTGTCGGTGCCGAGGAAGAAACGCGGATTGCCCGACGTCGCCGCCTGGCGCAGCGCCTGCCGGTGCACCTCACGCTTGGCGATCGGCAGGCAGTAGTAGTGGGGGCGGATGCCGCCCTGGAAGATGGCATTGCGGTTGAAGATGAGGTGGTGCGGCGTGATGGTGGCGCCCACACGCTCGCGCGCGCCGGTGACGTAGTCCACGCCCTCCTTCGTCGTCACGTGCTCCAGCGTGACCTTGAGACCGGCAAAGCGCTGCACCAGCGGGTCGAGCACCGTGTCGATGAACACCGCCTCGCGGTCGAAGATATCGACGTCCGGCCGCGTCACCTCGCCATGGATGAGCAGCGGCACTCCCGCCTTCTCCATGGCGGCGAGCACGGGATGGATCTTCTCGATATCGGTGACACCGAAATGCGAGTTGGTCGTCGCGTGCTGCGGGTAGAGCTTCACCGCGGCGATGCGCCCGCTCTCGTAGCCGGAGAGGACGTCGGCCGGGTCGGTGTCGTCCGTCATGTACAGCGTCATCAGCGGCTCGAAGCAGCTGCCCGCCGGCAGGGCGGCCATGATGCGCGCGCGATAGGCATCGGCCATCGCCGTCGTCGTCACCGGCGGCACGAGGTTCGGCATGATGATGGCGCGGCCGAACTGCGCGACGGTGAAGGGCAGCACCGCCTTCAGCATGGCGCCGTCGCGCAGGTGCACGTGCCAGTCGTCCGGGCGGCGGATGGTGATGGTCTCGGTCATCTTACGGCTCCTTCGTCAGGGCCTCATAGAGCAGATCGACGCCGGCAAGGAAATCGGCAATCGCCATCGCCTCGTCCGGATTGTGCGAGCCATGCTCGTTGCGCACGAAGACCATGGCCGCCGGAATGCCGGCATTGGCGAAGACGGCCGCATCATGCCCCGCACCGCTCGCGATGGTCTCGGCCGGCAGGCCAAGACGGCGCGAGGCTTCGACGAGGTGCTTCACCCAGCCCTCGTCCATGCGCCCGGGCGCCGCGTCCTGCCGCCGGTCGAAGACGAACTTCACGCCCCGCTCCCGGGCGATGTTGGCGCATTCCGTCTCGAAGAGCACGTAAAAGGCTTCGAGCGTCTCCCGGCTCTGGCTGCGGATCTCGAAGGAGAAGGCGACCTCGCCCGGAATGCGGGTCGAGGCGTGATCCTCGGGGTTCGTCGCAACGATGCCGACGGTGACGACGAGATCGAGGCCGCGCTCCAGGAGAACGCGCCAATGCTCGTCGAGCCGCGAGACGAGCTCCGCGAGCGCGAAGACCGCATCCTTGCGCAGCCAGCGCGGCACGGCGCCGGAATGGCCGGCCTGGCCCTGGCACAGGATGCGCTGGTGGCGGATGTTGCCGCGGATGCCGGTGACGACCGCCGTCGGCCATGCGCGGGCGACCATCACGGGGCCCTGCTCGATATGCAATTCGAGGAAGGCGGCAATATCGCGCTTGTCGACGAGGGGCGTGCCCTCCCTCACCTTCTCGACGTCGATGCCGACACCGGCGAGCGCCTCGGCGAGGCTGCGCGCGCCGTCCCGCTGCCTGAGGTCGAGGTCCTGCGGCTTCAGCGCCCCGAGCAGGGCCGACGAGCCGATGTAAGGCTTTCCGAACCACGGCGATTCCTCGCCGCGCAGGCCGATGACGCGTACGGGCCGCGGTGGTGTGATGCCCTCGCTCTTCATGCGCGCCAGCACCATGAGCCCGGCGAGTACGCCCGCCACACCGTCGAAATTGCCGCCGCGCGGCACGGAATCGAGATGGGAGCCGACAAGGATGTAAGGCCCGGGCGCCTCGTCGGGCAGAGAGACGACAAGATTGTCCCCGGCATCGCGTGTGGCAAGAAGGCCCTCGCGCCCGGCAAGGCGCTCCATGACAGCCATCGCCGCCGCCTCGCCCTCGCCGAAGGCTTGGCGCGTGATGCCGACCCCATCGAAGCCGAGTTGGTGCAGTTCGGCAAAGACCTCCACGGCCAGCGCCTCCCAGTCGCGCTCGTTGCGCGTCGGATGAGCGAGCGGTTTCACAGCACGGCCTCCGCCTCTTCGGGCGCCGTGTTGCCATCAGCGACCGCGCCGACAAGCGCGTTGACATCGGCAATGCCACGGCGGGCGCAGAAGGCCGAGAGCCCCTCGATGACGTCGATCATCGCCGTCGGGCGCACGAAGGTGGTCGTGCCGACCTGCACGGCGCGGGCGCCAGCGAGCAGGAATTCCACCGCGTCCTCAGCGGTGGCGATGCCGCCGCAGCCGATGACGGGAATGGTGAGCTTGTCGGCGCACTGGTAGACCATGCGCAGGGCGATGGGCTTCACCGCCGGCCCCGAGAGGCCACCGAGCACGTTGCCGAGCTTGGGCCGGAAGGTCTCGGTGTCGATGCGCATGGCGAGGATGGTGTTGGCGACCACGACCGCATCCGCACCGCCCACCTCCGCTGCGCGGGCGACGGCGACGATGTCGCCGGTGTTCGGCGTCAGCTTCACCCACAATGGCAGGGCAGTCGCCTTGCGCATGGCGGCCGTCACCGTTTCGGTCAGGCGCGGCTCCATGGCGAAGGAGCGGCCGTCCTCCTCGATGTTGGGGCAGGAGATGTTGGCCTCGATGGCGGCGACACCGGCCACCGTCAGGTCGCGCGCCATGGCGGCGAAGTCGTCCACCGTCGGAGCCGAGATCGAGACGACGAGCGGCGGGGAGAAGGCCCGGTAGAACGGCACCACGTTGTCACGGAAATAGTCGAGCCCCTTCGAGGGGATGCCGATCGAGTTGATCAGGCCCTCGGTGGTCTCGCACACCCGCGGCACGGGATTGCCGGCGCGAAACTCACGCGTGATCGTCTTCGTCACGAAGGCGCCTAGGCGATTGAGGTCGATCACCTTGTCGAGCCCTTCGGCAAAGGTGCCCGAGGCCGGCATGACGGGGTTCGCAAGGCGCAGCCCGCCGACGTCGACGGCAAGGGAGACGGAGGAACCGGCGGGAGACGACACGACCGTTACCATGAGGTGGCCTCCTTCAGATCGAACACGGGCCCGTCCCAGCACACGCGCTTGTCGACGAGATCCCCGTCGACCTCGAACTTGCGCACGCAGCAGAAGCACATGCCGATGCCGCAGGCCATCTGCTGTTCGAGCGCCACCTGGCCGGCGATGCCCGCCTCGCGGGCAAAGTCCTTGGCGAGGCGGAACAGGCGGTTGGAGCCGCAGGTGAAGATGGCATCCGCCCTTCCCTGGCGGGCCAGCCCGGCGAGAATCTCCCGTACATTCTCGGGCGTACTGGAGCCGTCGCTGTCGAGCACGGGGCGCACGTCGGCACCGACGGCCGCGAAGCGGTCGACAGACATGACGAGATCGGGTCGGCGGGCGCTCAGGATGGCGGTGACGCCGATGCCCTTTTCGGCCGCAGCCTCGGCGAGCGGGGCGAGCGTCGCGAGGCCGACGCCGCGGCCGAGCACGACGATGTGGCGCCAGTCGTCGTCGAGGCTGAAGCCGACGCCGAGCGGGCCGAGCACGCGGAACGGGTCGCCGGGCTTCAAGGTCGCGAGGGCGCGGGTGCCGAGTCCGGCGACCTTGTAGAGGAATTCGAGCGTGCCCGCCTCCGGGTCGGCCTTGTAGGTGCTCATCGGCCGGCGCAGGTAGGGCTTGTCCGCGCCGCTCGCGGGGCACAGGAGGTGGAAGAACTGGCCCGGGGCGGCGAGCGTCGCCGGCCTGCCGGCGCGCAGCACGAGGTGTCGGTACTCGTCGTTGACGGCCGTGTGACTGAGGACCACGGTCTCGGCATCGGCAACGGGGGCATCGTTCGCGGTCCATACGGACCGCGTCTCGAGGCTTTGCAACATGTTTTCTTCTCCCAGGTCTGCCGGGTCAGTAGCCCAGCAGCCGCGGCAGCGCCGTCGATATGGACGGCACGTAGGAGATCACGAGCAGCACGGCGATGTTCGTCAGCACGAACGGCCAGATGCCCGCGATCACCATCTCAACCGGTTTGCGCAAGGCCGACGACGTCACAAAGAGGTCGAGGCCAAAGGGCGGCGTGATCATGCCGATGCAGATGTTCAGGCAGACCACGAGCCCGAAATGGATGGGGTCGATGCCGAGCGCCGTCGCCACCGGGAAGATGGCGGGCAGCAGGATGACCATGATGGAATTGGGATCGATGAACATCCCCGCGATCAACAGCACGACGTTGATGATCAGCAGGAAGACGATCCAGTTCACCTGCCAGTCGTTGAGCAGCATGAGAAGCTGATCCGGCAGGCGTGCAAGCGTGACGAAATAGGAGAGCAGCGAGCCGACCGCCAGCAGGATGAAGATGGCGACGATGGTGAGCGCGCTCTGTTCGGCAACCTGCATCACGTCCCGCCACCCAAGCTGGCGGTAGATGACCATCTCGACGAGGAGGGCATAGGCGACGGCAACCGCCGCGGCCTCGGTGGCGGTGAAGAAGCCGGAATAGATGCCGCCGAGGATGATGACCGGCATGCCGAGCGCGAGCAGCGAGGCCTTCACCGCCTCGAAGCGCTCCGCGCTGCTCGCCCGCGGGGCGGGCTCGATGCCCGCACGGCGCGTGACGAAGGCGACGTAGAGCATGAAGGCGAGGGCGAGGACCACGCCGACGGCAAGGCCGCCGGCAAACAGCGCCGCGACGGAGGTGCCAGTGAGCCAGGCATAGACGAGGAGCGTGATGCTCGGCGGGATGAGCAGCGCACATTCCGCGCTCGATGCGATGAGGCCGAGCGAGAAGCGCTCCTTGTAGCCGGCGCGCATCAGCTCGGGATGGAGGAAGCGCCCGAGCGCGGCGACGGTGGCCGGCGCGGAGCCGCAGACCGAACCGAAGGCCATGCACGAGACGACCGTGGTGTGACCGATGCCGCCGGCGCGATGGCCGAGGTTCTTCTTGACGAGGTTCATGAGCCGCTCGGCGATGGTGCCGTGCGCCATGAGATCGGCGGCGAAGATGAAGAACGGAATGGCGAGCAGCGTGCCGACATTGACACCGCCGACCATCTTCTGGGCGATGACGATGTCCGGCAGGTTCGGGAATTCCGCAAGGCGGGCGAGCACGCTCGGCACGCCCATGACGAGCAGCATCTCGAACCCGAGAACGAGAAGCAGGGCAGCCAGTATGCAGAGCAGGATCAACACGGGAAAAGCGCCCTCTTCGATACGTCGGACCGTCCGCCGCGGTGGTTGGGTTCAGTGATCTTGGCCACGGTCGGCGAGCGCGAAGCGGTTCTCGACGCCGACAAGCTCAAGCAGGTAGCGCAGGCCCAGCAGCACGAAACCGACCGGCAGGGCCGCATAGAGCCAGACCATGGACACATCGAGCGTCGGGCTCGTCTGGCCGGAATTGACGATGAAGCGCGCGAAATCGTAGCCGACCTTCGTCAGATAGGCACAGAAGGCAAGGCCGACGGCATTGATGACGAAGGCCACGACGCGCTGCACGCCCGCCGGCATCCGCCGGTAGAGCGCTGTCATGGCGATGTGACGGCCTTTCTCCAGCGTCAGTCCGAGGCCGAGAAAGACGAGCCAGGCGAGCATGAACAGCGCCGCCTCCTCCATCCAGGCGAAATGGAGGGATTGCGAGGGCGCGAAAACACGCACCAGCACGTTGACCACATAGCCGGCCGACATGGCCACGAGCAGAAGGCCGATGATGTTGCGCTCGAAGGTGCGCAGGACGGTCATTGCGGTGCGGAGCATGGGGTCGCGCCCTCGGGTTTCGTCGCAAGGCTCAGTTGGCGAGGCCGAGCTTCTTCGCTTCCGCCTCGTAGACCTCCATGACGGCCTTGCCCTCGGCGCCGGCGCGCTCGAGATAGGCGTCACGGGCGGGCGGGAACATCCTGGCGCGCCAGTCGGCCCGCTCTGCGTCGCCGAGAACGCGCACGTTCACGCCCGCTTCCTTGATCTGGTTGAAGGCCAGCGTCTGCACCTCTTCCTTCAGAGTCTCGACCTGCGGGCGCACCTCGAGGAAGGCCTTGACGATGACGTCTCGGTGGCCTTCCGGCAGGCTGTTCCACCAGGCTGGATTGAAGAGGACGAGGTCCTCCATGGCGCCGTGGTTGGAGACCACGAGGTCCTTCTGCACCTCGTAGTACTTCATGGTCGAGATCGTATCGAGCGGGTTCTCCTGTCCGTCGACGACACCAGTCTGCAATGCCGTGTAGAGCTCGCCGAAGGGAATGGCGATGGCGGCGGCGCCGACGCCCGCGAACTGCTGGATGAGTATCCGCGAATCCATGACGCGGAACTTCTGGCCCTTGAAGCTGTCGACGCCGGCGAGCGGCTTGGCGGAAGTGACGCTCTTGCGCCCGTTCGGCCAGATGGCGATGGCGACGAGGCCGCGCTTGGTGAACGAATCGAGGATCGCCTGGCCGAAGGGGCCATCGCGCAGCGCCTGCGACTTGGCGCGGTCCTCGGGCATGATGAAGGGGATGTCGAGCACCGAGACGACGGGATTGAAGCCGCCGAGGAAGGCGGCCGGCATCACCGTGCCCTCGGACGAGCCGAGCTGGGCGCCCTCGACCATCTGGCGGGCATTGCCGAGCTGCGAGGCGGGATAGAGCTGGAACTCGACCTCGCCGTTGGTGCGCTCCTTGACGAGCGCAGCGACCTTTTCAAGCCCCTTGTGGCGCGGCTGGGTGGCGGCCTCCAGATGGCCGATCTTGGCGACGTACTTGGCCTGCTGTGCCTGGGCGGCGAAGGTCCCCGCAATGACCAGCCCGGCCGCGAGCAGAACGACTCTGCGCGTGAGCATCCGTTTCTTCCTCCGGCTATACGGAAGCCGAAACGATATCGCTTTTTTGAGTGTTGTCTAATTTTTTTTACGCGTCGCGCACGCCAGCATCCACTCGCTCGACAACCTGCCGCAGGCGCTCGGCGCCTTCCCGGCCTTTTGCTGCCCTGCGCCAGAGAGAGGCGATGAGGTTGTCGAACAGCTGCACGGCGTCCGGTGCCTCGGTGACCATGGCGACGCCATTGCGGATGTTGGGATGGTCGGCGAAGCGGAAGGGGCTCATGGCGACGAAGGTGCGCTCCTTCTGCCGGAAGATCTGGAAGGTCTGCTGCGGCAGGGTTTCCTCGACGATGCCGATCTGGATGCCGATGGGCTCCTCCTCGAGGAGATCGGCGAGACGCAGGATTTCGCGCCGCGCGATCGCCCGCCGTTCGGCCGCCTCCTCCTCCGGCAGGTCGAAACGGCCGATGACGCCGCTGCGCAAGAGCCGTTCGATGTCCTGCAGCCCGACGATGCTGACGATGCCGGGCCGCCGGCGGCTGGCGTGACCGCGCCGCTCGCGCAGGATGCGCACCAGTGCCTCGACCTCGGGAGCGACCTCCTCCTCGCCGACGTCGCCGACCACCGTCTCGCGGATGGCGAGTTCGACGGCATGGGCATATTCGTCCGACGACAGCAGGTACGAGAACGGCGCGAAATGGGCGAGGATCTGTTCGGCCCCCTCCTCCAGCTGGCGCATGCGCTCGAAATAGGCCACCGCGTTGTCGTAATACTCGACGCTGACGCCCAGCAGCGAGGCAACCGAGACATCGAGGAGGTCGGCGATGCGCTGGATCGTCTCGATCTTGACCACCTCGCCCTTCTCCAGGCGGTAGATGGCTGCACGCGACATCTCAAGACGGTCCGCGACCTGCTCCGCCGTGATGCCACGCCCCAGGCGATAGGCGCGCAGGCGCAGGCCAATCTCCAAAAATCGCGAATTGTTCTCTTTCATGAGACACAATTAGCAAAATTGGATATGCTGCGCCAGTTGCGACGCCCCCGAGTATGGGAAGCTGCGCCTCCCACGCCGCCGCGTCGACCACCCCGCTACTGGGAGCTGCGCGGCGAGTAGCCGTATTTGCGCTTGAAGTTGCGGTAGAAGGTCGAGACGTCGTTGAAACCGCTGTCGAAGGCGATGTTGATGATTTTCTTCTCAGACGACGACGCCAGCTCCTTGCGTGCCGCCTCGAGCCTGTAGTGCAGGATGGTGTCGCGCAGCGACAGTCCCGATTCCTCGAAGATCTTGTACAGCTTGCGCTGGGAAATGTTGAACTGGCGGGCGATGCGCCCGGCCCCCAGGTCGTGATTGTCGATGTTCTTCTTGATGTATTCGATGATGTCGTTGGCGAGGCGCGCCTTGTTGCCGCCATCGCTGCGCGCCGTCTGGTCGCGGAGGAACGTCTTGAGCATCTCGACGATGTTCTGGCGGATCGAGACATCCACATAGTCCGAGATATGCGAATTACCATACTTCAGGAGGAAGCGGGAGAAGAACTGCATGTATTCGCGCAACGAAACGGATTCGATGCTCGCCGCCTCCCCCTTCAGCGCCCCGGCGAAATCCGTCATCGACGACAGTTCCAGCCACTGGAAGGTGCACCGCCCGTCCTCACCCGCCATCATATCGATCGACAATAGTGCCCGCGCGTCGAACACAACGATGCGTTCGCCACCCACATCGAACGCGCCATGCTCCAGCGTCAGCCGCATGGCACCGTTCTGTACGGCCGTCATGACGATGCAGGGCGCCTTGCCTGCAACCTGCACCACTTCGCGCAGAAGACGCCCCGGCGGCAACGCCATGCTGCAGACGCGCATGTCGTTATACTTTATCCAATCGATGGCTGCCCTGAACTCACCATCCAGCATGAAATCGCATTTGTCGACCCCGACAAGGGCCGACATATCCGACTGAAACTCGCCATCTATTCTATTATAAGTTGTCCTAATTACGACATTAACATCGCTCAATTCATTTTGTTTTATCATTTTATTTCTCTCGACTGACGTCGTAGCGAAAAGTTACCCCTCAAAACTGAACATCAAATGCTCATACAGCAATGCAACCAGCGCGCTAATAATAGCATTTTATGCAACTTTGCATAGAATGCGAGCCTTCTCCGGCGCCATTCGCATACGGCCTGTAGACCGGCTGATGGCCGATGGTCGCGTTGCCAACCGCTCGTGCTACAAGAGCGCCTCGGGTGATCCGAAAGCCGGTCGCCGCATCCCGGTGAGGGCCGAATCAATGACGCAGGCCATTCCCTTCGAAGAGGAGATGGAGGCCCCGATCGGGCGGACCGAGGCGCTCACGCCGCTCGTGCGGCGGCTCGTCGCGCCGAACGGCGGCCCCTTCACCTATCGCGGGACGTGCAGCTACATCGTCGGCCGCGGCCGGGTCGCCATCATCGACCCGGGGCCCGACGACGCCACCCATGTGGCGCGGCTGCTCGATGCCGTGCGGGGCGAGACGGTGACGCACGTCGTCGTCACGCACACTCACCGGGACCACTCCCCGGCTGCGGCCGCGGTGCGCGCAGCCACCGGCGCCCTCGTCGTCGGCTGCGGACCCCATGTCGCGTCGCGCCCGCTGGCGCTCGGCGAGGCCAATGCGCTCGATGCCTCGGCAGACCACGCCTATGCGCCCGATGTCGTCCTCGCGGACGGCGAGGCCGTGGCCGGCCCGCACTGGACACTCACGGCGCTCGCGACGCCCGGCCACACGGCCAATCACCTCGCCTTCGCGCTGCCCGAGGAGAACACCCTGTTCTCGGGTGACCACGTCATGGCCTGGTCCACCACCATCGTCGCGCCGCCGGACGGGTCGATGCAGGCCTACATGGCCTCGCTCGCGAAGCTGAAGATGCGCGAGGAGACGATCTACCGGCCCGGCCACGGCGGCCCCGTGCGCGAGCCGCAGCGCTTCCTGCGCGCCCTCGTCCACCACCGGCGGCAGCGCGAGGCCGCGATCCTCAACCGGCTTGCGGCCGGCGACGAGACCATCGCCGAGATCGTCCCGTCCCTCTACGAGGGGCTGCCGCCGACGCTCTTCGGCGCAGCCGGGCTCTCCGTCTTCGCCCACCTCGAGGACCTGGTGGCGCGCAGACTCGTCGCCTGCGATGGCGCGCCGACGCTCACGGCCCGCTACCGGCTGGCGTGACGGTCAGAACTGCGCCGCCCTCGCCTGCAGCTCGAACTCGGTGATGAAGCGGGCGATGCGCTCGGCATTGACGCCGAAATCGTGCACGCCATAGCGGGAAGCCGAGCGCACATCGACCCTCGTCCCCTCTGCGCGCGGCGTCACCCGGATCACAATGTCGTCCGGAAAGCGCAGCAGGAAGGTGTGGTCGACGGCATCGATCTGGCCGCGCCCGGTACGCCCGCCGGGCTGCCGCACCTCCGCGATGTCCCAGCCGAGCGTGCGTGCCACCCTCTCGGCGACCGACAGCGCATCCTCTGGCGACAGCTCGGCATAGATCGGGACGACGTCCGCATAAGCGTCGCGCTGCGGCAAGCGCTCGTCCGCCGCGATCTCGCGGGGCACGTGGCCCGCGCGGGCGGCAAGCACCTGCGCCGAGCGCGAGAAGGTGGGCGGGTCGAGGATATCGGTGCTGATGTCGTTCATCCGCGGCAGGACGACGGCCTTGAAGCCGAGGAATGCCGGCCAGCCGAGCACAACGAGGGCCAGCACGGCGCCCCGCACGGCGAGGGTAAGCCCCTGCTGCCCCTCCTGCCAGATGAAAACGAAGGCCGCGACCGCGAGGGCGAGAGCAACGAGCGCCAGCGCGACCGCGCTTGCGATGACCGACAGGCCGGCGAACCATTCGACGAGGCCGAGGCGGGTCAGCAGCACGCCCGCCGCCGCCACGAGCAGGGCGAACCAGCCGACCCTGCGGCTCCAGACGGCCGCTTGCGACAAAGGCTCCTCGACGATCAGGCGGCGCATAGGACGGCTCGCGGCAGGAGAGACGACGGCAGGAACGGCCGGGACGACCGCGTAGCCATGGATGGCATCGCATGGCGGCGGGCGCAACGGCATCGGCGTCGCGGCGGCATCATCGTGCAGTCGGGCGGTGTTTTCATCGCCGCGCAGATGGGTTAAGGCCTTGGGGCAAGCATGGGGACGGGCCGACACTGATGACAGAAGGCGTTCAGCAGGGCGACGCGCTGATACGAACCTGGCTGCGCTTCGTCCGCATGAACCAGCGGCTCTATGCGGCCATGAACCAGGAGTTGCGCCGGCTCGACCTGTCGATTCCCCAGTTCGACGTGCTATCCACCCTGACCGAGCGCGAGGGCATCACGCAGCAGGAGCTGGCAGAGCGCCTCTATGTGACGAAGGGCAACGTCTCCGGCCTCGTCGACCGGCTCGCGGCGAGCGGCCTCGTCGTGCGCCAGCCCATTGCCGGGGACCGCCGCTCCTATGCGCTCCATCTGACGGAGAAGGGGCGTGCGCTTGCCGAGCGCGGCATCGCCGCCCAGCGCGCCTATGTTGAGCGGACCCTGGGCGTTCTTCCGCACACCGATATCGCGGAATTGGAACGTGTGCTCCTTGCCTGGCGCGATATCCTGCGCCGCGACGAGGAGGACCGGAGCGACCCTGCCGGCAGGCCGGGGCGCATCCGCTCTCCCGCGGCCGAATGAACGGGCCGCAAGACAAGCTCGTATGAACCCTGGGAGGGGCCGTGGATCTCCTGACGCAACCCGCGCATGCCATCCTCTCCTGCCTCGAGCGCGGCGAATTGTCGAGCGTCGCGCTGCTCGACATGACGCTCACGCGCATTGCCACCGAGAACCCGGCGCTGAACGCCATCGTGACACTCGACACGATCGCGGCACGCAGCGCCGCCGAAGAAAGCGACGCCCGCCGGGCCGCGGGCAAGGCCCGCGCACTCGACGGGCTCGTCATCACCATCAAGGATGCCTTCGACGTCGCCGGCATGGTCTCGACCGCCGGGGCGCCGAGCTTCCGCGACCGGGTGCCCGAAGCGGATGCGGCGGCCGTCGCACGGCTGCGCGAAGCCGGCTGCGTCATCCTCGGCAAGTCGAACGTGCCGCTTTTCTCGGGGGATTTCCAGACGTACAACCCCGTCCACGGCACCACCAACAATCCCTGGGACATCACGCGCTCCACGGGCGGCTCGTCGGGTGGGGCGGCCGCTGCCGTCGCGACCGGCATGAGCGCCTTCGAGCTCGGGTCGGACCTCGGCGGCTCGCTGCGCTGGCCGGCGCATGCCTGCGGCGTCTTCGCCCTCAAGCCGACTTGGTCTCTCGTCTCGACACTCGGCCACGTGCCGCCCGCGCCAGGCACGCCCAAGGAGGGCGACCTCGTCGTCGCCGGCCCCCTCGCCCGCTCGGCGGAAGACCTCGCGCTGATCCTGCCCGTCATCGCGCGCGACGGCCGGCCGATCGACGTGCCGCGTCTCGACGGGCGCGGCCTCAGGGTCGCCGTCTGGCTCGAGGAGCCCCTGGCGCCGGTCGATGCCGATGTGGCGGCCGGGGTGGCCCATGCCGCATCCCTGCTGGCCGAGGCCGGAGCCATCGTCGACGAGCGGGCGCGGCCGGGCTTTTCCTTCGCCGAGACCTTCGAGGTCTACGCGCTTCTCAACCACGCCATCGTGGCGGCCGGCCTGCCGCAGAAGGTGCGCGACAGGCTGGCGGCCGATGCCGCCAGCTACGCTCCCGGCGACCTGTCGCACCGGGCCCTGCAATCGCGCGGAGCACGGCTCGACGTCGCCACCTGGCAAAGGCTGCTGGAGCGCCGGCGCGCGCTCAAGGAGCACTGGGCCGTCTTCTTCAGAGACTGGGACGTGGTGCTGTTGCCACCGGCGCCGGTGGCGGCCATTCCGCACGACCAAACGCCGGACATCCACGCCCGCACGATCGCCGTCAACGGTACGGAGCGCCCCTACTTCGACTTCCTCCTGTGGTCCTCGCTCGCGAGCGTTGCGCACCTGCCGGCGGCGGTGGTACCCGTGATGCGCACGGCGGCCGGCCTGCCGACGGGGGTACAGATCGTCGCGGCAGAATGGGCCGATGCGACGGCCATTGCCGTCGCCCGCCTCCTGGAGGAACGCGGCTGCCGCTTCGTGCCGCCCGGCCGGAACGCCTGAAAGACAAGTCCCGGCCTGTCGGAGCGCCAGCGCACATCCCGTGCGGCGTCGGCTGGTTAGCGTCTCGATCCGCACGGCGCTGTTAACCCTGTCGCGGAGTCGATCGCGATATAACACGCCTTTGCCGCAGTGCCGCCAAGCGCCCGACGCGATCGGGCGCGATGGTGACGAACGTCGCGCCGCACGGCAGGCGGCGCACCCAGCCGGCCGGCCGCCGGCAGAGCCATGAGACCGAGCAGATGACCGAGATCCCTTCACGTTCCGAAGATAAGGCCGGGAAGACGGCCGTGGCCACCGCCCGGATCACCCCCGCTTGCCAAGGCAAGGCGGATGCGCCAACGTTTCGTGCCATCGGGATTCCGGCGGTGGCGGCCGCGGTGGAGCAATTCCGCCGTGGCAGGCAGAGGAAGGCCGAGCGGCTGCCCGACTATCTGCGCGACGGACCCTTTGCCAGCTGACAGGACCTTCGTGAAATATGCCGACCCGGCGAACTCTTCTCAAAGCCTTCGCCGGGACGGTCGTTGCAGGTGCCGGGTTCGCCTCCTACGCCTTGGCGGTCGAGCCGGGCATGCGGCTCATCGTCAAGCGCTACTGGATTACGCCGCGCGGCTGGCCGTCGGACATGGAGCTGACGCTGGCCGCCATCGCCGACCTGCACGTCTGCGAGCCGCATATGCCCGCCGCCCGCGTCGCGGAGATCGTCGCGGCGACCAATGCGCTCAAGCCGCACGTGACGGTGCTGCTCGGGGATTACATCGGCACGCACCGTTTCGTGACGCGACGTCTCGAACCGGAGGAATGGGCCGAGCCGCTCGGCCGGCTCGCGGCGCCGCTCGGCGTCTATTCGATCCTCGGCAACCACGACTGGTGGCACGCCATCGCGCCTGGCATGCCAGCGGACGGGGCGCGTACCATGCGGCGCACGCTCGAGGGCGTCGGCATCCCGGTGCTCGAGAATGACGCCGTCCGGCTGAAGAAGGACGGCAGGGCCTTCTGGTTGATCGGCCTCGGCGACCAGATCGCCCACATTCTCGGGCCGGACAGATTCCGTGGTGTCGACGACCTGCCCGCGGCGCTCGCCCAGGTCCACGACACCGCGCCCGTCATCCTGCTCGCGCACGAGCCGGACATCTTCCCCACCGTGCCGGCGCGCGTCAGCCTGACGCTGGCCGGCCATACCCACGGGGGGCAAGTGCGCTTACTCGGCTACTCGCCCGTCGTACCGTCCGCTTACGGCAATCGTTATGCCTATGGCCTCGTGGCCGAGCGCGGCCGCACGATGATCGTCTCCGGCGGCCTTGGCACGAGTATCCTGCCCATGCGCCTCGGTGTGCCGCCGGAGATTGTGCTCATCCATCTCGGCGGCCAGCCGGGGCCGCTGACGTGAGCGCCGCTATTTGACGATGACGCGCGCGCCGACCTTGGTGCGGTTGTAGAGGTCGATCACGTCGATGTTGCGCATGCGGATGCAGCCGGAGGACACGGCCTGGCCGATCTTCTCGGGCTCGTTGGTGCCGTGGATGCGGTAAAGCGTGTCGCGACCGTTCTCGTAGAGATAGAGCGCGCGGGCACCGAGCGGGTTGTTCGGCCCGCCCTCGGTAAAGCGCACGTGCGGCCAGCGGGCCTTCATCTCGGCCGGCGGATTCCAGTTGGGCCACTCGGCCTTGCGGGCGACCTCGGCCGTGCCGGTCCAGCCGTAGGCCTCGTCGCCGACGGCGACGCCGTAGCGGATGGCCTTGCGGTCAGGCAAGACGAAGTAAAGCAGGCGCGACTTCTGATCGACGACGATGGTGCCGGGGGGTTCGCCGGTTGGATCGTCGATCATGTAGCGGCCGAACTGCGGATCGACGTCTGCCTGGGGAACGAGCGACATCCACTCGCGGTCACGCGCCGAGACATCCGGGTCGGGCACACCCTTGAAATTGCAGCCGGCCAGCGACATGCCGATCACCACGACGGCACCCAACATCCTCAAGAACATGCCAATCGCCCCCAAACGATCATCGATCGGGCGTAAGATGCGATTCGACGCGCCCGATTCGCGGTGCTGTATGGCACATGCGAACGGCGTAGCAACGGCCGCCGACAAGAAAACGACCCCGATCGGCAAATACTCGCCAAGCGTGACATGGACACAACGCCCGCCGCCTGCAAAGCTGCATCCTCTCCTGGGATATCGCCGTGACGACGCTCCTCATCTCCCCCCCTTCCTCGATGGCCCACGCGACCCCGCCAGGCCATCCGGAACGGCCGGAGCGCCTGCGGGCCATCGAGCAGGCGCTGGAGCAGGAGAAATTCGCCGATCTCGTGCGCATCCGCGACGTGCCGGCTGCGGATCGGGATGCCATCTGCCGCGCGCATCCGCCAAGGCACGTGGATGCCCTCATCGCCGCCGCGCCGCGCGAGGGAGTGGTCAGCATCGATGCCGACACGACCATGTCGGCAGGCACGCTGGAGGCCGCCGTGCACGCCGCGGGCGCGGCCATCCTCGCGGTGGACGAGGTGGTGGGCGGCTCGGCCACCAATGCCTTCTGCGCCGCCCGCCCGCCCGGCCACCACGCCGAGAAGGCGACGGCGATGGGCTTCTGCTTCTTCAACAATGCAGCCATCGCCGCGCGACACGCGCAGAAACGGCATGGCCTCCAACGCATCGCCATTCTCGACTGGGACGTGCACCACGGCAACGGCACGCAGGACATCTTCTGGGACGATGCGAGCGTGCTTTACTGCTCGACGCACGAGATGCCGCTCTATCCCGGCACCGGTGCCGCCTCCGAGCGCGGGGCGCACGACAACATCGTCAATGCCGTGCTGCATGCGGGCGAAGGGGGCGAGAGCTTCCGCGAGGCGCTCGAAGTCGCCATATTTCCGCGCATCTCCGCTTTCCGGCCGGAGCTCATCATCATTTCCGCCGGCTTCGACGCCCACTGGCGCGACCCGCTCGCCAACATCAACCTGACGGAGGAAGACTTCGCTTGGGCGACGCGCGAGCTCATGGACATCGCCGACCGGCAGTGCGGCGGGCGCATCGTGTCGCTGCTCGAAGGCGGCTACGACCTGCAGGGCCTGGCGGCTTCCGTGGCCGCCCACGTGCAGTGCCTGATGCGAGGGTGAGTTTCGACGTCGCGAGGGACGGCTGTCGGAGCGAGTTGCTTCCCCTCCCCCTTGTGGTCGAGAGGGAGAAGAGCGGTGCCTAGTCCCTCGCCGACGGTCAAAGAAAGGAGACCCGTCATGCGCGCGCCTGTCGCGGGCATCCCTGCCCTGACGTTACGCAAGGCGGAAAAGCGTGGAGGCCGGGACGAGGCCGGCCATGACGCGGGAACGGTGTGTCGTTGTCCTCGCGGGGGAGCCGTGCCCTGCCAGGCCCCTCACCCCTCCAGGATGACCGTATCAGCGATTTCGATGCCGAAGCCGCTGAGGCCGACATAGGCGCGCGAGCTGGAAGCAAGGTTGCGGATCGAGGTGACGCCGAGGTCACGCAGGATCTGCGCGCCGAGGCCGACCTCGCGCCATTGCTGGGTGCGGGCGAACTCGGAGCCGGTCGCATCCTCGCTGACGACGGTCAGCGGCACGCCGGCGGTGCCGTCGCGCAGGTAGACGATCACGCCCCGCCCTTCCTTGGCGAACTGGCCGAGCACCTTGTTGAGCGTCCTGCCACCACCGAAGACGTCGGCCACCACATTGGCCCGGTGCAGGCGCGCCGGCACGCCCCGGCCGTCGCCGATGTTGCCGTAGACGAAGGCGAAGTGGTTCACGGTATCGAAAGGCGTGACATAGGCATGGCCGGTCATCTCGCCGATCTCGGTCGTCACCGGGAAGGTGGCGACACGCTCGACCAGCTTTTCGCGCGCCTGGCGATAGGCGATGAGGTCGGCCACAGAAAGGCGCTTCAGGCCGTGCGTCCTGGCGAAATCGTCGATCTCGCGCCCCTTCATCACCGTGCCGTCGTCGTTGGCGAGTTCGCAGATGACGCCCACCTCGGGCAGCCCCGCGAGACGGCAGAGGTCCACCGCCGCCTCCGTGTGGCCCGAGCGGATGAGCACGCCGCCGTCCTTGGCGATGAGCGGGAAGACATGACCGGGGCGCACGAAATCGCCCGCCCCCATGTTGTTGTTGGCGAGGGCGCGCACCGTGTTGCTGCGTTGCTCGGCCGAAATCCCGGTGGTGAGGCCGTGGCGCACGTCGACCGAGACGGTGAAGGCCGTGCCGAGCGGCGCGTCGTTGGCTGCCACCATGGGGTCGAGCCTGAGGCGCCGTGCGTCGGCGCCGGTCAGCGGTGCGCAGACGATGCCGCAGGTGTGGCGAATGATGAAAGCCATTTTCTCCGGCGTGCAGAGCGAGGCGGCGACGACGAGGTCGCCCTCATTCTCACGGTCGTCGTCGTCCGTCACGACGACGATCTCGCCGCGGGCGAAGGCCTCGATCGCCTCGGTCACCGTCTGGGTCATGAAAGCCTCCTCGCGCACCGGAGAACCGCTCCGGGCGTCGATGAAATCGTTGGGAGTGACGGCGCCACGGGTCACCTCGAGAATGAGGCGCGCCGTCTCGCGCGATAGCCAGGCGCCATCGTCGCGGCACAGCTGCGTGACCGCGCCGGGCGTGACGCCGATGCGGCGCGCAAAATCCACGCGCGTCATGTTCTCGCGGATAAGCCAGTCGGCCAGTCTCATGAGGCGACGCTAACGCCGGCGGGATTTTAGTTCAACTAAAATCGCCGAGTTGCGAGGTGGCGCCGACTTGGCTCCCGCCCCTGCTCGCCGTCCTGCCGGTTCTCGTCGCACGGCTGTTGGATCACGCGACAATGATGACGCGATGCTCTGCAACGCAAGCGTTCCGCCGTCATGGCCTGGTTCGTCCCGGCGATCCGCGCCCTTCAGCCTGGCGCATCCGTCGCGGCGTGGATGCCCGCGACGAGCGCGGGTATGACGCGGTGAAAGCGGCGGGCACGACGCGGGGGCGGGGCTCTCCCGTTTAGCTACACTCAATTCATCGGCCAGGGCGTCGTCTCGCCCACCTGGCCGCGGTGGCGCAGGAAGTGGTCGGCAATAACGCAGGCGACCATGGCCTCGCCCACGGGGACGGCGCGGATGCCCACGCAGGGGTCGTGCCGTCCCTTGGTCACCACATCCGTCTCGGCGCCGAAGCGGTCGACCGAGAGGCGCGGCTGCAGGATCGAGGAGGTCGGCTTGACGGCGAAGCGCGCCACCACCGCCTGGCCCGTCGAGATGCCGCCGACGACACCGCCGGCATGGTTGGAGAGGAAGAGCGGCTTGCCGTCGTTGCCGAGGCGCATCTCGTCAGCATTCTCTTCGCCCGTCAGCGCCGCGGCCCCGAAGCCGGCGCCGATCTCGACGCCCTTGACTGCGTTGATGCTCATCAATGCCGCGGCGAGGTCGGCATCGAGCTTGCCGTAGATCGGCGCGCCGAGGCCGGGCGGCACGCCCTTGGCCACGATCTCGATGACGGCGCCGATGGACGAGCCCTTCTTGCGGATGCCGTCGAGATAGTCGGCGAAGAAGGCCGCCGCCTCGGCGTCCGGGCAGAAGAAGGGGTTGCGGCCGGTCTCGTCCCAATCCCAGCGGGAGCGGTCGATCCTGTGCGGGCCCATCTGCACGAGCGCGCCGCGCACGACGAGCCCCGGCACGACCTTGCGGGCAACGGCGCCGGCGGCGACGCGCATCGCCGTCTCGCGCGCCGAGGAGCGGCCGCCGCCGCGATAGTCGCGGATGCCGTATTTCACGTCATAGGTGTAGTCGGCGTGGCCCGGTCGATACTTGTTCCGGATCTCGCCGTAATCCTTCGAGCGCTGGTCGACATTCTCGATGAGGAGGCCGATGGGCGTGCCCGTCGTCATCTGCACGCCGGTCTTCTCGTCGGTGAAGACGCCGGAGAGGATGCGCACCTGGTCCGGCTCCTGGCGCTGGGTCGTGTAGCGCGACTGGCCCGGCCGGCGGCGGTCGAGGTCATGCTGGATATCGGCCTCGGTCAACGGAATGCGCGGCGGGCAGCCATCGACGACGCAGCCGATGGCAGGCCCGTGGCTCTCGCCGAAGGTGGTGACACGGAAGAGGTGGCCGAAGCTGTTGTGGGACATGGATCTCGCCGCCGTAATGCTCGGCGCGTCTTACGCGCGCGGGGACGCATCGTCAAACGGCCAGGTCCGGACCACCGGCGCGGCCGGGCCTCCCTCCCCTCGCCTGCGGCGGGGAGGGATTGGGGGCGGGGGGCCTCGCCACCCTCGATGGCGTTTCGGATCTTTCTGCGGGTAACGACTGAACGCCTGCCTGCGGCGCCGCCCCGCACCCCTCCCCCTCCCCGCCACTTCGTGGGGGGAGGGAGAAGAGGGAGCCGACGGTTCATCGTTTCGCGACGTGCCTAACCATCAGCACGGCTTCAGACGCGTTGGCCTAGATGCCAGCCCGCTCAGGCCGGCTCCCAGCGGTGGTCGCCGGCGTCGAAGACGAGGATGCGGCCCTGCCAGATGTCGATGTGCGGCGCCTCGTGCGTCGCGACGCGGGAGAGGAGCGTCAGCACGGCGCGGGCGACGCCGCCGTGCGAGACAACGAGGGTGTCGCGGGTCAGGCTCTCGAGGAGCGGCCGCACCCGAGCCGCGACCGCGGCGTAGCTCTCGCCGCCCGGGGGCGTGAAGTGCCAGCAGTCGCGCTTGCGGGCGGCATAGAGGTCGGGCTCGCTCGTGCGCAGCTCCTTCCACGTCCGCCCTTCCCATTCGCCGAACGAGATCTCGGCGAGGCGCGGCTCGAGATGGTAGCCCTGCCGCGGCAGGCCAATGGCGTGGCGCAGCAGTTCCATCGTCTCGCGCGTGCGCGCGAGGGGGCTCGCGATGAAGTCGAGGCCCTCGCAATCGGGCACGAGACCGCGCAGCAGGCGCCCCGCCGTCTGGGCCTGGCCGCGTCCGGTGTTGTTGAGCGCCGTGTCGCGCTTGCCCTGCAGGCGCCCCTCGGCGTTCCAGTCCGTCTCGCCGTGGCGGACGAAGAAGAGACGCGGCCTTGCCGTCATTCCTTGCCGAGCACGATGTCGGGCGCGTCGGGGTTCTTCATGCCGACGACATGATAGCCGGCATCGACATGGTGAATCTCGCCGGTCACGCCGCGCGACATGTCGGACAGGAGATAAGCCGCCGTCTCGCCCACTTCCTCGATGGTCACCGTGCGGCGCAACGGCGAGTTGTACTCGTTCCACTTGAGGATGTAGCGGAAGTCGCCGATGCCCGACGCGGCGAGCGTCTTGATCGGCCCGGCAGAGATGGCGTTGACGCGGATGCCCTGCGGGCCGAGGTCGGCCGCGAGATAGCGCACACTTGCCTCGAGCGCCGCCTTGGCGACGCCCATGACATTGTAGTGCGGCATCCACTTCTCGGCGCCGTAATAGGTCAGCGTCAGCAGGGAGCCGCCGTCCGTCATCAGCTTCTCGGCGCGCTGGGCGACGGCCGTCAGCGAGTAGCAGGAGATCAGCAGGCTCTTGGAAAAGTTCTCCTGGCTCGTATCGACGTAGCGACCGGTAAGCTCGTCCTTGTCTGAGAAAGCGATGGCATGGACGAGGAAGTCGAGCTTGCCCCAGCGCTTCTCCACTTCTGCGAAGACAACATCGATGGTCGCCCCGTCGGTGACGTCGCAATGCCCGATGACCTCGGCGCCGAGCTCCGCCGCAAGCGGCTCGACGCGCTTTTTCAACGCATCGCCCTGGTAGGTGAAGGCGAGTTCGGCCCCATGGGCGTGCGCGGCCTTGGCAATGCCCCAGGCAATGGAGCGGTTGTTGGCCACTCCCATGATGAGCCCGCGCTTGCCGGACATGATGGACGGGCGTGTCGCTGAGTTGTCTGCCATGGCCGTTCGAAATCTGATCTGTCTGAAAGCCGGATGGTCCGGAGCGGACGCGCATCATTAGCCGAGAGCGACGGCGGACGGAAGCCTCGGCGCGCCACTTCGATGTGACAAGCCTTTCGCCTGGGCATAAGCGGCAGAGCCGCGGGCAGCACACGCCGAACTGATTCGGGTGGCCAGGAGAAGTGGCGATGCCTACGGGCACCGGCGGGTTTTCAAGCTGGGCACGGCCTCCCGTCCCGCTTTGCCGCGTCTGTTCGAGCAACGAGGTCCTCTCGGCGAACGACCTCGCTTCCCGACTGTCGTGCGCGAAGCGCGGGCGAGAGCCGGGAATCAGCACAAAAAGCCGAGCCGAAGGCTCGCCCGTACCGCTCAGCTCTTGGCCGAGGCCGCCTCGCGCCACTTGCGCATGAGCGCGTCGAGCGCCGGGTCGGCGGCATCCGGCAGGATGATGTCGAGCGTGACGATAAGGTCGCCCGGGCCGTCCTTCTGAGGGATGCCCTTGCCGCGCAGGCGGAAGCTCTTGCCGCCGCTCGACATCGGTGGAATCGTCATGCTGACGGCGCCATCGAGGGTCGGCACGCGCACCTTGGCGCCGAGCACCGCATCGGCCAGCGGCACCGGAAGGCGCAGGCGCAGGTTCTTGCCCTCAACCCGGAACTGCGGATGTGGCGCGACATGGACCGTGAGCAGGACATCGCCCGGCTCGCCGCCGAAGGGGCTCGGCTCGCCGAGGCCGCGCAGGCGGATGGTCTTGCCGTCGCTGACACCCTTGGGCAGGTTGACCTCGACCTCGCGGCCGGTGGTGAAGTTGATACGCCGCTTGCCGCCATGAACCGCCTCCTCGAGCGTGACGGTGATGTCGGCCTTCACGTCCTCGCCGCGCGGATGATGGGTCCGGCCGCGACCCGTGCCGGCCGTGCGGCCGGCATTGCGCATCGCCTCGCCGAAAAGGTCCGAGAAAAAGTCCTGCGGGTCGAAACCGGCGCCGGCGCCGGAGCGGCGGAAGTCGAAACCGCCGTGCTGGCCGCGCCCGGCGCCTGCGCCCGAGAACCCGTCGAAACCCTGGAAACGCGGCTTGCCCTCCGCGTCGATCTCACCGCGGTCGAACTGGGCACGCTTCGCCTTGTCGCCGAGGATCTCGTAGGCGGCATTGACCTCGGCGAACTTCTCCTTCGCCTTGGGATCATCCTTGTTCTGGTCGGGATGATAGGCCTTGGCGAGCTTGCGGAACGCCTTCTTGACCTCCGCGTCGCTCGCCGATCTGGCAATACCGAGAATGCTGTATGGATCGCGCATGGATATTCCGTCAGGGAGCGGGGCACCGCAACCAATCCCCTCCCATATGGGGCAACTGTTGCACGGCTGCAACGGTTATTGCGCGATTCCGGGAGCCTCAGGCGGGCTTGCGCCAGGGTTTCACCTCGGTGATGGACCAGCCGCCGCCGGACGGCCGGCAGGCGGTGCCCTGCATGGCCTGCGCGCCGACCTGCAGCGACAGGTCGGCGAGGAAGGCGCGGCACACGTCGCCGTCCTTCACATAGGGTTGCCCGAGCGGCAGGAAGGCCCCCTTGACGCCGGTTTCCGGATTATCCCAGGAGGCGCTGGTGCCGTTGCCGAAGGGGTCGAGCGCGACCTCGAGAGCGCTTCTGGCGCGACGCCAGTCCTCCGCCGTCAGCTCGGGCGAGAGAGGCGATGGCGCGGGCGCGACCGAACTCGTCGTCGCCACGTCCTCGCCAACGAGGGAGCCGAGCGGAAAGGAAATGCTGCAGCCGCCCGCAGCCAGTGCCGCCACGAGCGCGGCAGCGCGTGCGACGCCACGACCCGCGTGAATGCCTTCGCACAACGACGCTGTTCTCTTATAAGAGCTGCGCATATCGCCCCGGGTCACGAGCCGCCTCGCCGATCCATTCGAATCCGTCAGGAATTTAAGCCGTGGAAGCGTTAACGAGCGGTGACTTCGCCAACGAAACCGATCCCTTCGCGCTCTTCGCCCGCTGGCTGGAGGACGCGACGGCGAGCGAGCCGAACGATCCCAACGCCATGGCGCTCGCCACGGTGGACGCGGACGGCCTGCCGGACGCGCGCATGGTGCTGCTGAAGGGCTTCGACGGGCAGGGCTTCGTCTTCTATACCAATGCCGAGAGCGCCAAGGGGCGCGAGCTCGCCGCGGTGCCGAAGGCCGCCCTCCTCTTCCACTGGAAGAGCCTGCGCCGGCAGGTGCGCGTGCGCGGCCCGGTGGAAAACGTCACCGATGCCGAGGCGGACGCCTATTTCGCCTCGCGCCCGCGCGGCAGCCGCATCGGCGCCTGGGCCTCGCAGCAGTCCCGCCCGCTCGAGAGCCGTTTCGCGCTCGAGAAGGCGGTTGCCGTCTACACGGCCAAGTTCGGCGTCGGCGAGATCCCGCGCCCCGACTACTGGCGCGGCTTCCGCGTACGGCCGGTGGCGATCGAATTCTGGCAGGACCGGCCCTTCCGCCTGCACGATCGCATCCGCTTCCACCGGCCGGCGCCCGATGGCGCGTGGCAGCGCGAGCGCCTATATCCCTGAGGGGCGAGCCCCCTTCGACGCCCCGATCACCAGCAGGACGAACCGCCATGCCCCCATCCACCAATGCGACCCGGCGCGTGATGCTCCTGACCGGGGCGAGCCGTGGCATCGGCCATGCGACGGTCAAGCGCTTCTCCGCCGCCGGCTGGCGGGTCATCACCTGCTCGCGCCACTCCTTTCCGGAGGAATGTCCGTGGGAGATGGGCCCTGAAGACCACATCCAGGTCGATCTCGCCGATCCCGAGAACACCATGGAAGCGATCGAGGAGATCAAGCGCCGCCTCGAGCCCGAGGGCGCCGTACTGCACGCGCTCGTCAACAATGCCGGCATCTCGCCGAAGGGGCCGGGCGGCTCGCGGCTCGGCACCATGGACACGCGCCTCGAGGACTGGAAGCAGGTCTTCCAGGTGAATTTCTTCGCCCCCATCATGCTGGCGCGCGGCCTCGTGGAGGAGCTCGCCCGCACGCGCGGCTCCGTCGTCAATGTCACCTCCATCGCCGGCTCCCGCGTCCACCCCTTCGCCGGGGCCGCCTATGCCACGTCCAAGGCGGCGCTCGCCGGACTGACGCGGGAGATGGCAGCGGATTTCGGCCCGCGCGGCATCCGCGTCAACGCCATCTCGCCGGGCGAGATCGACACCGCCATCCTGTCGCCCGGCACGGAGAAGCTCGTCGAGCAGATCCCGCTGCGCCGCCTCGGCACGCCTGACGAGGTGGCCAAGGCCATCTACTTCCTGTGCACGGAGGCTTCCTCCTACGTGAACGGTGCCGAGTTGCACATCAACGGCGGCCAGCACGTCTAGAGCGCTCGGCATGCCCGAAGACCGCCGCTATCCGGCCCGCCCCTTCCTCGCCGCGAGCGTCGCGACCTTCCGCGACGGGCGGGTGCTGATCGCGACGCGGGGCCGCCCGCCGATGGAGGCGTGCTGGAGCCTGCCAGGCGGGCTCGTCGAGCCGGGAGAGAGCCTCCACGACGCCGCGCTCCGGGAACTGCGCGAGGAGGTGGGCGTCGAGGCCGAGATCGCCGCCTTCGTCGACCATGTCGAGATCATCGAGCGGGACGCGACCGGCGTCGTGCATCATTTCGTCATCGCCGCCTTCGCTGCCCGCTGGCGCGCCGGCGAACCGACCCCCGGTCCTGAAGCAGGCGCGGTGCGCTGGGCCCTGCCGGACGAGGTGGCGCAGTTGTGGACGACACCCGGTCTTGCCGCCATCGTCACCCGGGCCGCCGCCGTTCTCGACGGGGGGCCGCGATGAAACCGGTCGCGCTCGCCGCCTGCGCCGCCATCGCAGCAAGCCTCGCCACGGCCACCTTCTCCCAGACGCTGCCGCCCGCAGCGCAGCCGGAGAGCGGCGTAGAGACGCCCCCACCCTACGATGCCGACATGCAGCGCCTCGCCCGTGTGCTGGGCGTGCTCACCTTCATCGATGGATTGTGCGAAGAAGCCGATGCGCAGCAATGGCGCGAGCGCATGGCGGACCTGCTCGATGCCGAAGGCGCGAGCCCGCAGCGGCGCGAGCGCCTCGCCGGCGCCTACAACCGGGGCTATCGCAGCTATGCCCTGACCTATCGGCGCTGCACCGATGCGGCGCGGGCGGCGCGCGCTCTGCACGTCGCCGAGGGCCAGCGCCTGACGCGCACCCTGGCGACGCGCTTCGGCCAGTGAGGCGTGATGCTGCCGCCGCCGGGCGCGATCCCGCGCCCAGCCATGTCCCCTGTGGATTGCAGGCATTTTCTCCGCGCTGTTAACCTCGCGTAAAGAAGCCGCTAGAGTGCCGGCCCGCGGCTGCTAGAGTGGGTGGACCGGCGGCAGCGCGCCACGGGTTGCGTAACGGCAGGAACATGGACGAATTCAACCAGCACGATGACGACTTCCTCGGGGCCGCCGAGGAGAAGCGCGCTGCGCTCACCTATCTGAGCGAGGCCTTCGCCGAGGCGCAGCTCGACGGCCTCGACGGAGACTGCGTGGCCCATGCCGCGCTGTTCGCCGCCTTTCAGGAACTCGTGAGCACCTATGGCGAGGAAGCGGTGGCGGATTTTGCGGAGCGCCTGCCGGAGCGCATCCGCGGCGGCGCCTTTTCCACCGCCAGCAAGCACTGATGCGTCCGGCCTGACGGGCATCCTCTCGAAACCGGGTTGAGCGGTGCACGCCCTCCCCCTATCTCTCGAGCGAGATCGGACGGAGGGCTGAATGCCGAGGACTTTTCTGCCGGACAGGGGCGTCGTCAGGGTGACGGGCGAGGACGCCCGCAGCTTCCTCGACGGCATCGTCACCAGCGCCGTCGCGGATCTTGCGCCCGGAACGGCCCGGTGGGCGGCGCTGCTGACGCCGCAGGGCAAGATTCTTTTCGACTTTCTCGTCCTCGCCGTGCCTGAGGGTGACGGCGGCAGCTATCTGCTTGATGCGCCGCGGGCGCTCACGCACGACCTCGTCAAGCGCCTCGCCTTCTACAAGCTGCGCGCCAAGGTGATCATCGCCGACGAAAGCGAGGCGCTCGCCGTCGCCACCCTGTGGGGCGACGAGACAGCGGCGCCTGGCCAGGTCTACGAAGACCCGCGCCTCACCGCTCTCGGGCGACGTGCCATCGGCCCACGGGCGGAAATCGAGGCCTTCGGTGAGGCAGCGCTCGCCGACTACCACGCCATGCGCATCGCGGCGGGCGTGCCGGAGGGCGGCAAGGATTTCACCTATGGCGAAGCCTTCCCGCACGAGGTGCTGATGGACCAGCTCGGCGGCGTGTCCTTCGACAAGGGCTGCTATGTCGGCCAGGAGGTGGTGTCGCGCATGCAGCACCGCGGCACCGCCCGCACGCGCATCGTACCCGTCGTCTTCACCGGGGGATTCGTGCCGGAGGACGGGGCCGCGGTCGTCGCGGGCGAGAAGACGCTCGGCCACGTCGGCTCCTGCGCCCGCGGGCGCGGCCTCGCCATGCTGCGGCTCGACCGCGTGGCGGATGCGCTCGCCGCGGGCCTGACGCCGACCGCCGGCGGCCTCGCCCTCACCCTCGAGAAGCCGGGATTCGCCACCTTCGCCTTCCCCGGCGAATCGGCTCCTGACCCGGCGCGGGGATGACGGTGACGGAGGGGGCCATGAACGACGTGGCGAAGGCGGATCTCATCCTGCACGAGGACGGAAAATGGCGCTGCCGCTGGCCGGGCGTCGACCCGCTCTACGTCACCTACCACGACACCGAGTGGGGCGTGCCGGAGTATGACGACCGCGCGCTCTTCGAAAAGCTGATCCTCGACGGCTTCCAGGCCGGCCTGTCGTGGATCACCGTCCTGCGCAAGCGTGACAATTTCCGCAGAGCCTTCGACGGCTTCGATCCCGCGGCCATCGTGCGCTATGACGAGGCGAAGCTCGCGGCGCTGATGCAGGACGCCGGCATCGTGCGCAACCGGGCCAAGATCGCCGGCACCGTGCAGAGCGCCCGCGCCTGGCTCGCCATCATGGAGCGCGACGGCTTCAGCAATTTCCTGTGGGGCTTCCTCGACGGACGGGCGCGGCAGAACAGCTTCTCCGCCATGGCCCAGGTGCCGGCCGAGACGGCAGAATCACGGGCGATGTCGAAGGCGCTGAAACAGGCCGGCTTCAATTTCTGCGGCCCCACCATCGTCTATGCCTTCATGCAGGCGGTAGGCATGGTGAACGACCATCTCGTCGGCTGCTATCGTCGCGAGGAATGCGCCGCGCTCGCCCGCGACACGCGGTGAGCGGCGCGCCCGACGCACCGCCAGGAGCGGCCGCCGGGCTGCCGTCGCCCTAGAACTCCCCCTGCAGGCCGACGCGCGCGGCGTGGGACTTGCCGCCGCCATAGGCATAGCCGGCGGTCAGGGCGATGGGGACCGGTGCGTCGAAGCGATAGGCCAGAGAGCCGCCGAAGGCATATTCGCCCTTGAAGGTGGCGAGGTTCATGGCCCAGCTGGTGCGCCCGGGCGCCGACGGCATGGGCGCGGTCGTCATGGCGACGGCGGCGGCGACACCCTGGCGGGCTTCCCTGCGCGTCTCGAGCACGATCCCCTGAAGGATGTCCATGCGCTCGTTCAACGCCGTTTCCACATCCCGCAACTGGCCGACATTGACCGCATCCGTGCGGTCGACGCCCGCCGCGACATGGACGATGCGCCGCTCGTTCCCGACCGCGCCGACCGACACGGTCTTGGCCTGGTCGGCCGCCGAGCCGGCGCCGAGCGCGACCGCTCCTTCCGCCGTCGCTTGCGAACCGGCGCCGAATGCCAGCGCATCGGCCTCGCTCGCCACCGCGCCCGGCCCGATGGCCGCCGCATTGGCGCCGGAGGCCGAGGTCGTGCTGTCCCCGACAGCGAAGTGGTTGGCATAGATCGTCGTGGTCGAATCCGTGTGGCCGGCATCGCCGATCCAGACGTTCGCCTGGTTGGCGTTGTCGGCATTGCCGACGAAATAGTTGCGCACGGGCTGTCCCGACCCGCCGCCGCGCAATACCATGTTCTCATCGGCCACGATGGAATCGGGATTCGCCGTGAGTGTGAGGCCGTTCTTGGATGGCGGCTCGCATGAATAGTTTGCGCCGTTGGTGCAGGCGAGTTGCGCGCGGGATTCCCCGGGGCTCAAGCAGGATAAAATCGCGACCGACACGACAAGATACCTGAGCGCGATTGCCCGAATCCCTATTCCCTCTCTTCTCGGCAGGAGCACCTGCATCGTGGGGACGAATTCGATCGTCCGCGGCGACGAGCCACGGAAACGCATCTCTGAAAGTTTCATTATGTTTCTCGCCTGATCGCTGCTTCTTCGCGCGACCCCGCTCTCCCCGAGAAGAGAAGAAAGGCACCATTGCTTATGGGAATTGAAGCATAGGCGCCACATCGAGCGGCCTTGACCGCCATGATATATCAATTCTCGGGTTGATCAGGTTCATACGCAAAGTAGTGGCGGGACGATTACAATAATTTTCTATTCGCGCCTCGCAATGTGCGTCGCGGTCGGTGGCAAACGGCGCCCTCTCGTCCGCCTTCGAGGCCGAGCGCCGCCGCCATGCCGCCGCCGGCGTCTTGCCCGCATGCCTCATGGTGCTAGGTAGGGAGCGAGCCGAGCGGTTCCGGCCTGTTTCGGCATGCCTGACGGCAAGGAAGAGGAGATCCCTGTTGCACGGATTGTCGCGAGCGTTTTCTCCGGCCAGCCCGACCGTGGAATGCGTGCCCGCAGCACGTGGTGGGCGATGAGCGGCAAGCCAGCCAAGCCCCCGCGCGCCTGGCAGCGCATGCTGTCCGGGCGGCGGCTCGACCTGCTCGACCCCTCCCCGCTCGATGTCGAGATCGAGGACATCGCCCACGGCCTTGCCCGCGTCGCGCGCTGGAACGGGCAGACCGTCGGTCCCCACATCTTCTCGGTCGCGCAGCATTCGCTTCTGGTCGATGCGATCGCTGGGCACGTCTATCCGGAGCTCGACGCCCGGGCGCGCCTCGTCGTGCTCCTGCACGACGCGCCGGAATATGTCATCGGCGACATGATCTCGCCCTTCAAGGCGGTGCTCGGCGGCAATTACAAGGAGGTGGAGCACCGGCTGGCAGCAGCGATCCACCTGCGCTTCGGCCTGCCGGCGACCACGCCCGCGGCCCTCGTGCGGGTAACGAAGCGCGCCGACAGGATTGCCGCCTTCCTCGAGGCGACGCGCCTTGCCGGCTTTGCCCGGGAGGAGGCGCTGACCTTCTTCGGCCGTCCGGCGCCATTGCCGCCGGCGATCGATGCCCTGCTCGCGCCCTGGTCCGCCGGAGAGGCGGAGACGCGGTTTCTCGCCCGCTTCAACGCCCTTGCTCCCTCGCCCTGATCACTGCGCCGGTCCACAGCTCAGTATCGTCGCCGTCATCGAATCGCCCCACTATCGTTCTGGAGATCGGGGAGCGTTTGCGGAGGTTCGACGACGATGCCGGCCCTTCACGTATGCCCCCTCTCGCGCCTCGCCGAAACGGTCGCTGCCGTGCGCGCGAGCCACGTGCTGACGCTGATCAATGCCGCGACGCCCGTTCCGCGGCCGGACGGCATCCAGCCCGAGCGGCACCTCTTCATCGGCGTCAGTGACATCGTTGAGGCGATGGAGGGGCACATTCTGCCCGGCGAGGAGCATGCCCGGCAGGTCATCGGCTTCGTGCGCGGCTGGGACCGGGCAAGGCCCATGGTCGTGCATTGCTATGCCGGCATCAGCCGCTCCACTGCCGCGGCCTATATCGGCCTGTGCGCGCTGCGGCCCGACCTCGACGAGTTTCTCCTTGCCGAGCGCCTGCGCCAGGCGGCGCCGAGCGCGACGCCCAACGCCCGGCTGGTGGCGGCGGCCGACAAACTGCTGGGCCGGCGCGGCCGGATGAGCGAGGCCGTGGCCGCCATCGGCCGCGGCGTGGATGCCTTCGAGGGCACACCCTTCGCCCTCCCCCTCGACCGCTGAACGGTCATGACCGAGGCCAGCCCTCCCCGCCCGCGGCCTGCCATCGAGATCGGCCTCGCCGCAGCCATCGTGGCCGTCGAGGGCGACATGCCGCAGATCCTCGTCGCGCATCGTCCGGACGCGGAGATGCCGGCCCTACCGGCGGGGCCGTTCGATCCCCTGGCCCACCGCACCTTCGAGGTCGGCCTGCGCGCCTGGGTGCGGGAGCAGACGGGCCTGGCGCTGGGCTATGTCGAGCAGCTCTACACCTTCGGCGATCGGGGGCGCAGCGCGGCTGCCGGCGATATCGGCCCACACGTTGTCTCCGTCGGCTATCTCGCACTCACCCGAGGGCTCGCCGGCACGGCAGCACCTGCAGGCGACGCCGGCTTCATGCCCTGGTACGATTTCTTCCCGTGGGAGGATTGGCGCACCGGTCCGCCCGCCATCCTGGCAGCGCACATTCTGCCGCAGCTCAAGGAATGGGCCCGGACGCCGCATGCCGACGACGGCCAGATCAGAGCACTCACGCGCGAGGAGCGGCTGCGCCTGTGCTTCGGCTGCGACGGCAGCCCGTGGGATGAGGAAAAGGCGCTGGAGCGCTACGAACTCCTCTACGAGGCCGGGCTCGTCGCCGAGGCGGCGCGCGACGGCCGGCCCGCGGCACTGGCGCGCGCCAGCCTGCCGCCGCTCGGCAGGCCGCTTGCCTACGACCACCGGCGCATCCTCGCAACGGCCATCAGCCGTCTCAGAGCCAAGCTCAAGTACCGCCCCGTCGTCTTCGAGCTGATGCCAGAGCGCTTCACCCTGACGGCCCTGCAGACGAGCGTCGAGGCTATCACCGGCCGGCACCTGCACAAGCAGAACTTCCGCCGCCTCGTCGAGGCGACCTCCCTCGTCGAACCCACCGGCGAGATGATGCCGACGGCCGGGCGCCCCGCCGCGCTCTTCCGCTTCCGCCGGGAGGTGCTGCAGGAGCGGCCGGCGCCGGGCCTGCGCCTCGGCACGCGGGCCTGACCCGGAAGCGGCATACGCGCCGCCTGGCCTGAGGTGCGCCTGCGCACAGCGAGCCTTGCTTTGCATCGACGACCATCCCGCGGCAAAGTGCACCGATCTTTCCGGGGGGACCGCCGTGGGCGACGATTCGATCATTGCGCTCATCGTTCTGATCGCGCTTGCGGTACCTGTTGCCGCCATTGCCGGCTTCTTCATGGCGCTCGGGCTACGCGGCCGCACGTCGGCCCTCGAGGCACGGCTGGCGGCGCTGGAACTGAAGCTCGCCGAAGCCGGGATCATGGTGCCGGTTGTCTCCGGCGACGCCTTCTCCGGCACGGAACAGCCAGCCCCCGCCCCGGAAGAAAAGGCGCAAGTCGCGCCGCGTCCCGAGCCGGCGACCGAACCCGAAGGTCCGCTCGTGCCGGAAGAGCCTGCGGAAGAACCCGCTCCCCATCTGGCGCCCGCAGCCGCTGCCGCGGCTGCGCCACAGGCCGGGCTCGAGGAGCGGCTTGGCTCGCGCTGGGCCGTGTGGGTCGGCGGCGTCGCTCTGGCGCTCGGCGGCGTCCTGCTCGTGCGCTATTCCATCGAGGAGGGCTATTTCGGACCGGCCGCGCGTATCTTCGCCGGCCTCGCCACGGCGCTAACGCTGATCGCGGGCGGCGAGTGGCTGCGACGGCGCGAGCATGCCGGGGAGGCGTCCACCCTTTCCACCGGAGGCGTCGTCACCGCGCATGTGCCGAGCGTGCTGACTGCCGCCGGCACCATGACGGCCTTCGCCAGCGTCTATGCCGCCCATGCGCTCTACGGCTTCATCGGCCCGGCCTTCGCCTTCGCGCTGCTCGGCCTCATCGGCGTCGCGACCATGGTCGCAGCCGCCCTGCACGGGCCGGCGCTCGCCGCCCTCGGCCTTCTCGGCGCACTTGCGGCGCCGCTCCTCGTCACGAGCGACGATCCGCAGCCGTGGCCGGTGGTGATCTATCTCGTCGCCGTGGTCGCGGCGGCCTATGGCCTCGCGCGGCTGCGTCTGTGGCGGTGGCTGGCGTATTCGGCAGCGGGCGGCGCCCTGCTGTGGGGCTGGCTCGTCGTGTCCACGGTCGGCAACGCCGACGCCCTGCCCGCCATGGTGCTGGTGCTGGCGCAGACCGTGCTCGCGGTCGTGTTCCTCGTCGCGCTGCCGCACGGCGGCGCCCTTCCCCTCCCGGCGGATGTGGCCGCGGCCGAGACGGAGGGAGAGCCTCCGGCCGAAACCGGCGAGGACGGCGGTGATGCCGAAGGGGCCGCGCCGGCCGAGCCCAAGGCGGACCCGCCCTTCTGGACCTGGCCGCTCGACATTCCGGCCCTCGCCGTGCTCAGCGCCTTCGGCGCGCTCGCCATTCTCGCGGGCGATCTCGCCGGGGGCGGCGGGCGGGCGACCTTCTCGGGCGCGATGGTCGCCATCCTCCTTGCCACCGGCTTCACCTATGCCGCAGCGGCCGGCGCGGGCCTGATCGCGGCCCTCGTCGCGGCGGGCTGCCTCGCCTTCTGGCCCGTCGCGCGCCTCGCCATGCTCGACCCCGGCGGCGCCTCCCTGCCCGGTGGCCCCGCGCTCGCGCCCGGCGAGCAGCCGGCGGCCCTCAGCCTCTATCTCGCCTTCGCCATCGCGGCGGGGGCGACGCTCCTTGCGGCAGCCGTGCGGCGTCTCATGCGCGGCGAAGACCTACCGCTCGTCGCGGCGGCGTGCCATGCGGCGGCCGGCACCACCGGCGTCCTCGCCCTGCTCGTCATCGCCTACTGGCGCGTCACCGCCTTCGATACGAGCGTGCCCTTCGCGCTTGGCGCGGCCGTCCTTGCGCTCCTGTTCACAGGGGCCGCCCGGCTGCTGCACGGGGACGGCAGCGAAGCCCGGCCGGTCGCGGCGCTCGGCACCGGGGCGATGGCGGCGGCTGCGCTCGCGGCCCTGGCGCTCGGCCTCACCTTCGCGCTCGAAAAGGGCATGCTCACCGTTGCCTTCGCCCTGTCCACACTCGGCACGGCCTTCGTCTCCCAGCGTATCGCGGTGCCGGTGCTGCGCTACGCGGTCGGTGCCACCGGCCTCCTCGTCCTCGGCCGTGTCGTCTGGGACCCGGCCATCGCGGGCGACGCCCTCGGCACCACGCCGATCTTCAACTGGCTGCTGTGGGGCTATGGCGTGCCCGCGCTCGCCTTCGCGCTGGCCGCCCGGGTGCTCGCCATGAGCGGGCGGGACTGGGTGACGCAGTTGTGCGAGAGTCTCGCCATCCTGTTCTGCGCCCTGCTGGTCTTCTTCGAGATCCGCCACGCGCTGCACGGCGGCGATCCCTTCGCGCCCGATTCCGGCTTCGTCGAGATGGGGCTCATGGCGACGGCGGGCCTTGCCTTCTCGATCGTGCTGATGCGGCTCGAGTTGCACCGTGCCGATCCGGTCTACCACTTCGCTGGGCTCGCCTTCGGCGTGCTGACGCTCATCGTCGCCGGCTTCGGGCTCCTCCTCGCCGAAAACCCGTTGTTCACGGACGAGCCCGTCCTCGGCGGCGCCGTCTTCAACACGCTCGTCCTCGCCTATCTCGTGCCGGCCGTCATCGCCGCCGGCCTCGCCTGGCTCGCGCGGGCGCACCGGCCGACCTGGTACGTGCGCAGCGCGCTGGCGCTGGCGCTGCTTCTGCACCTCGCCTTTACCATCAACATCATCCGCTTCCTCTTCCAGGGGCCGCAGATCGGCCTCTGGCGCCAGATGGGCGAGGCCGAGCTGTGGACCTATTCCGCCGCGCTCGTCGTCATCGGCGTCGCCATCCTCGCCGTCGGGCTGTGGCGCAACTGGCGCTTCGCGCGCCTGGCCTCGGCGCCCTATATCCTCATCGCGGTCGTCAAGGTCTTCGTCGTCGACCTGTCGAGTCTCGAGGGCGTGCTCCGGGCCCTGTCCTTCATCGGCCTCGGCCTGGTGCTCGTCGGCATCGGCCTCGCCTACCAGAAGCTGCTGCGCCGGGGCGGCGGCGGCACGCCGGTCGCCAATGACACGGTTTCGTGAAGCGTTGCGCGGAAGGAGCACCCATCTTCGGCGTGCAACCTGCGGCTGCTTCAACCCTGATGGGGTTGCCTCCAGCCGAAGGGAACGCGATAACCCTCATCTGGAGCACATGTCCCCGAGGAATGCACGATGAGCGACCACGCGCCGTCCGATATCGCGACCCTCCCCTTCGAGCGCGCGCTCAAGGAGCTCGAGGAGATCGTCGACCGGCTCGAGAAGGGCAACGTGCCGCTCGACGAATCGATCGCGATCTACGAACGGGGCGAAGCGCTGAAGAAGCACTGCGAGGCGCTCCTGAAGAAGGCCGAGGCGCGTATCGAGAAGATCACCATCGGGCCGGACGGCAAGCCCGGCAGCGAGCCCCTCGACGTCGAGGGCTGATCCTTCAGGACAGGAGGGTGCGATGAGCTGGCTTGGCGGCAAGGACCCCGTGGCCGGCGACGCGCCGTCCTGCGATGCGGTGGAGCTCGTGGTGGTGCCGCGGGTCTCGGACATCGGCGGCTTTGCCGTGCGCCGCGCCCTGCCGACCGTGCGGCGGCGCATGGTCGGACCCTTCATCTTCTGGGACGAGATGGGGCCGGCCGATTTCGCCGTCGGGGACGGGCTCGACGTGCGGCCGCATCCGCACATCGGCCTTGCCACCCTCACCTATCTCTTCGAGGGGGCGATCGTGCACCGCGACAGCCTCGGCAGCGAGGAGATCATCCGTCCGGGCGCCGTGAACCTGATGTCGGCCGGCCGCGGCATCGTCCATTCCGAACGCACCGGCCTCGAGGAGCGCGTCCGCGGCGGCCGTCTCGCCGGCATCCAGAGCTGGGTCGCCCTGCCCGCGGAGCGGGAGGAGGACACTCCCGCCTTCAGCCATTACGACGAGAACGCCCTGCCCGACATCGTCGGCGAGGGCAAGCACGTGCGCATCGTCGCCGGCACGCTCTTCGGCGCGACCTCGCCCGTCGCCACGGCGAGCGAGGCGGTCTATGCTGATGTCGCGCTCGCCGCCGGTGCCAGCATTCCGTTTGATCCGGTCGCCGAGGAGCGGGCGATCTACACCGTCTCGGGCGCGATCGACATTGCCGGCGACCGTTTCGAGGCTCACCGCCTGCTCGTCTTCAAGCCGGGCGATGCCATCACCATCACCGCCCTGACGCCGGCCCGCTTCCTCATGCTCGGCGGGGCGCCGATGGACGGCAAGCGCTACATCTGGTGGAACTTCGTCTCCTCGCGCAAGGAGCGCATCGAGGAGGCAAAGGAGGACTGGAAGCTGGGCCGCTTCGCCGGCGTGCCGGGCGACGACGAATTCATTCCCCTGCCCGAGATGTGAGGGACGCGGCAGCGGCGCCTTTGACCCGCGCCGGACAAGGCCCTATGTCCGGTTGCAGCCAACCCGTACCACCCGCGCGCGAGGACGATTGCCGTGCCCGTCGATACGCCGCTGCTCGATACCATCAAGACGCCCGCGGACCTGCGCCGCCTGCCCGAGACGGACCTGCGTCAGGTCGCGGACGAGTTGCGCGCCGAGACGATCGACGCCGTCTCGGTGACCGGCGGGCATCTCGGCGCCGGGCTCGGCGTGGTGGAACTGACGGTGGCGCTGCACCACGTCTTCGAGACGCCGCATGACCGGCTCATCTGGGACGTCGGCCACCAGGCCTATCCGCACAAGATCCTGACCGGGCGGCGCGAGCGCATCCGCACCCTGCGCAAGGGCGGCGGCCTGTCCGGCTTCACCAAGCGCGCCGAGAGCGAATACGACCCCTTCGGCGCGGCCCATTCCTCCACCTCCATCTCCGCCGGGCTCGGCATGGCGGTGGCGCGCGACCTCAAGGGCGAGCGGCGCCACGTCGTCGCCGTCATCGGCGACGGGGCGATGTCGGCCGGCATGGCCTACGAGGCCATGAACAACGCCGGTGCGATGAACGAGCGGCTCATCGTCATCCTCAACGACAACGACATGTCCATCGCCCCGCCGGTCGGGGCCATGTCAGCCTATCTCGCCCGCCTCGTCTCGGGCGGCGCCTATCGCACGTTGCGCGAGGCCGGCAAGCAGCTCGCCAGGCGGCTGCCGAAGTTCTTCTACGAGAAGGCGCAGCGCGCCGAGGAATTCGCCCGCGGCTTCTGGACGGGCGGCACGCTCTTCGAGGAACTCGGCTTCTACTATGTCGGCCCCATCGACGGCCACAACCTCGACCATCTGCTGCCGGTGCTGAAGAACGCGCGCGATGCCGAGGCGGGGCCGATCCTCGTCCATGTCGTGACGCAGAAGGGCAAGGGCTATGCCCCGGCCGAGGCCGCCGCCGACAAGTACCACGGCGTCGTCACCTTCGACGTCGTCACCGGCGCGCAGGCGAAGCCGAAGGCCAATGCACCGAGCTATACGAAGGTCTTCGCCGAGAGCCTCGTGCGCGAGGCCGAGGCGGACGAGCGCATCGTGGCCGTCACCGCGGCCATGCCGTCCGGCACAGGGCTCGACCTCTTCGGCAAGGCCTTTCCGCAACGCACCTTCGACGTCGGCATCGCCGAGCAGCACGCCGTGACCTTTGCGGCGGGGCTCGCGGCCGAGGGCTACAAACCCTTCTGCGCCATCTATTCCACCTTCCTGCAGCGCGCCTACGACCAGATCGTGCACGACGTCGCCATCCAGAACCTGCCGGTGCGCTTCGCGCTCGACCGGGCCGGGCTCGTCGGCGCCGACGGGCCGACCCACGCCGGCTCCTTCGACATTGCCTTTCTCGGCTGCGTGCCGAACATGGTCATGATGGCCGCGGCGGACGAGGCCGAACTCGTGCACATGGTGGCGACGGCCGCGGCCCATGACGCCGGGCCCATCGCCTTTCGCTATCCGCGCGGCGAGGGCGTCGGCATCGACATGCCCGAGCGCGGGGTGCCGCTCGTCATCGGCCGCGGACGCATCCTGCGCGAAGGGGGGCGCGTTGCTCTCCTCTCCCTCGGCACCCGGCTCGCCGAATGCCTCAAGGCGGCCGAGCAACTCGAGGCGCGAGGCCTTGCCACCACCGTGGCGGATGCGCGTTTCGCCAAGCCGATCGATACCGAACTCGTGCTCAGTCTCGCCCGCGAGCACGAATGCCTTGTCACGGTGGAGGAAGGCTCCATTGGCGGTTTCGGCACGCAGGTGCTGCATCTGCTCGCCCGCGCCGGTGTGCTCGACCACGGGCTCAAGGTGCGCCCGATGGTGCTGCCGGACGTTTTCATCGACCACGACAAGCCCGAGCGGATGTATGCCGCGGCCGGTCTCGACGCCGCCGGCATCGTGGCGACGGTCTTTTCCGCACTCGGCACCGATGCAGCTGCGATGAGGGCGTAAGACCGGGACGGCTGGAGCGCCCACGTTCGCCGGACGCCTGAAGCGAAGCGGAAGGCGATCCGGCGTCCAGCGCGCGATGTCGCCGAAGGCGGCCGTCTTGCCGGCCTTTTCCTGGCCGTCCCCGATTCCGGTCTCGCGCGAGCATGGCGCGCCGGCGCGGTGCGCTCCCAAGGCGCAAGCCGGTCCTTGGTCTCAAGCGCCGCTCGCCCTGCCGCCAAGGAAGAACCCTTGTCGCATCTTCCTTGCGCGCCTATTCTTCCTATCCTGAGATAGGAAGAAACGGCCATGGCCCTCAACATCAAATCCGCCGAGACGGAGCGTCTCGCCCGCGAGGTCGCGGCGCTCACCGGCGAGACGATCACCGAAGCCGTGCGCAAGGCGCTCGAGATGCGCCTCGAACAGGCGCGGGAGGAACGGGAGAAGGAAATCGCGCGCCAGATGGCCGCTTTGCGCGTGATTCAGGAGGATGTCCGCCGCCTCGGTCCGCTGCCGAAGATCACAAAACGTGATTTCGACGAGTTGTGGGGGGAACTTGACGACGGCGAGCAGGAATGATCGTCGTCGATACGTCGGCCTTCATCGCCATGCTCACCAATGAGCCGGAAGCCGAAGCGCTCGCTCTGGCGCTCTATGGCGCCGGCGCCCGCTACGTCTCGGCTGTAACGGTCTATGAAACACGGGTCGTCCTGCTGCGGCGAGGCGATGCTCGCTATTTCGTCCCCTTCGGCAATCTGCTCACCAGCGCCAACCTCGTTTTGCACACCTTCGATACGGCTCAGTCCAATCTCGCGAGCGACGCCTACCGTCGCTTCGGCCGCGGCTCCGGCCATCCGGCACGGCTGAACCTCGGCGACTGTGCGTCCTATGCGCTCGCCATGTCGCTCGACGCGCCTCTGCTCTATAAGGGCAACGACTTCTCGCAGACGGACGTGCGCTCCGCGCTCGCCGCATAAGCTCAACCCATGCGTAAACGCGCCGATCTTCTTCTCGTCGAACGCGGCTTTTTCGACAGCCGCGCCAAGGCGCAGGCGGCCATCGCCGCCGGGGGCGTGACGGCCGACGGACGCCCCGTGCGTAAGGCGTCCGACGCGCTGCCGGTCGGTGCGGCGATCGCGGCGGAGGCGCCGCACCCCTGGGTGTCGCGGGCCGGCGTCAAGCTCGCGGCGGCGCTCGATGCCTTCGCCATCGATGCCGCCGGGCGTGTCTGCCTCGATATCGGCGCCTCGACCGGCGGCTTCACCGAGGTGCTCGTCGCCCGTGGCGCGGCGAAGGTCTATGCGGTCGACGTGGGTCATGGCCAGTTGCACCCGCGCCTTGCCGCCGATCCGCGCGTCGTCTCGCTCGAAGGGTGCGACGCGCGGGGATTGACGGCGACCGAGGTGCCGGAACCGGTCGGCCTCCTCGTGGCGGATGTCAGCTTCATCTCGCTGAAGCTCGTCCTGCCAGCGGTCACGGACCGCATCGCCGACGGCGGCCATCTCGTCGCGCTCGTCAAGCCGCAGTTCGAGGCCGGCCGAGGGCATCTCAAGAAGGGCATCGTGCGCGAAGAAGCCGTGCGCGAGGCTGTGGTGGAGGATATCGCCACGCTCGCGCGCGATCTCGGGCTCACCGTCCTCGGCACCATGGCTTCCCCCATCGCCGGGGGAGACGGCAACGTGGAATATCTGATCGGGGCACGCCGTGGCTGAAACCTTGACCATCACCCGCCTCGGCGCCCGCGGCGACGGCGTCGCCGAGGGGCCGCGCGGGCCGGTCTACGTGCCCTTCGCGCTGCCCGGCGAGGTCGTCACCGCCGAGGTGGACGGAGAGCGCGGCCGGCTCGTCAGCGTCGAGACCGCATCGCCCGACCGGCAGACGGCCGAATGCCCGCTCTTTGCCCATTGCGGTGGCTGCGCCGGGCAGCACTTGGCGCCGCAACTCTACGGGGCGTGGAAGCGCGACATCGTCGTGCAGGCCCTCGCCCATGCCGGCATCGAGACCGACGTCATGCCGCTCGTCGATGCACACGGCGCCGGGCGGCGGCGCGTGACCTTTCATGCCCGCCTGATCGAGGGCAAGGCCGCCGTCGGCTTCATGGCGGCGCGCAGCCATGCGCTCGTTCCCATAGCCCAATGCCCGGTGCTGGCGCCCGGCCTTGCCGCAGCGCCGGAGAAGGCCCGGGCGCTCGCGGCCCTTCTCCTGCCGCGCGGCAAGCCGCTCGACATCCAGGCCACCGAAACGCTCGGCGGGCTCGACATCGATATCCGCGGCCTCGGCAAGGCCGACGACAGGCTGCGCATGGCGCTCGTCGAGGCGGCCCGCACGCTCGACCTCGCGCGCCTGTCGCTGCACGGCGAGATCCTCATCGAACGCCGCCCGCCCGCCGTCGCGATGGGGCCCGCTGCGGTCGTGCCGCCGCCCGGCGGCTTCCTGCAGGCGACAGCCGCCGGCGAGGCGGCGCTCGCCGCCCTCGTGACCGAGGCCTGCGCCGGCGCGCGCCATGTGGCAGACCTCTTCGCAGGCTGCGGCCCCTTCGCCCTGCGCCTCGCGCGGCAGGCCAAGGTGCATGCCGTGGAGAACGGCGCCGACGCCCTTGCCGCGCTGCAGCGCGCCCTACGCAACACGCAAGGGCTGAAGCCGGTCACCACGGAGGCGCGCGACCTCTTCCGCCGCCCGCTGCTGCCGCTGGAGCTCGAGCGCTTCGATGCCGTCGTCCTCGATCCGCCCCGGGCGGGGGCAGAGGCGCAGGCGCGGCAGATCGCACTGTCCAGGGTGCCGCTCGCCGTCTCCGTCTCGTGCGATCCCGGCACCTTCGCGCGCGATGCCCGCATCCTGGTCGAGGCGGGCATGCACCTGACCCGGGTCGTGCCGGTCGACCAGTTCCGCTACACCCATCATGTGGAGGTCGTCGGCGTCTTCACGCGTCCGGCGAAGCAGAAGCACAAGAACAAAGGCAAGGGAGGGCGCCCGTGAGCAAGGGGACCAACGAGGATTTTCTGGCGGGGCTCGCCGCCGTCATCGGCCCGGGCAACGTGCTCACCGCCCCTGACGACATCCTGCCCTTCCTGCGCGAGCCGCGCGACCTCTTCCGCGGCGAGGCGCTCGCCGTCGTCCGGCCCGGCACGACGCAGGAGGTGGCCGAGGTGGTGCGCCGTGCCCGCGCGGCGGGCATCGCGGTGGTGCCGCAGGGCGGCAACACCGGCCTCGTCGGCGGGCAGATCCCGGATGCGAGTCGGCCGATGGTGGCGCTCAACCTGCAGAAGCTCGACAGGATCCGCGAGGTCGACGCGCTGACCGACACGATGACGGTGGAGGCGGGCGTCACCCTGCTCAGGGCGCAGGAGGCGGCGGAGGCGGCCGACCGGCTCTTTCCCCTGTCGCTCGCCTCGGAAGGCTCCTGCACGATCGGCGGCAACATCGCCAGCAATGCCGGCGGCACCGCCGTCATCGCCTATGGCAACACGCGCGACCTCGTCATCGGGCTCGAGGTGGTGCTGGCGGACGGACGCATCTGGAACGGCCTCGGCAAGCTGCGCAAGGACAACACCGGCTACGACCTCAAGAACCTCTTCGTCGGATCGGAGGGCACACTCGGCATCGTCACGGCCGCGGTGCTCAAGCTCTTTCCGCGCCCGCAGGGGCGGACAACCGCCTTCTGCGGCCTTTCTTCGCCGCAGGCGGCGCTCGACCTGCTCGCCCTCGCCAAGGCCGAGGCCGGCGGCGCCGTGACCACCTTCGAGTTCCTGCCCCGCCTCGGGCTCGAATTCGTGCTGCGGCACGCGCCCGGCACGCGCGACCCGCTCGGCGAGCCGCACGCCTGGTATGTGCTGATGGAATTGTCCTCGGCCGCCGAAGCGGGGCTCGACGACGCGATGGAGCGCATCCTGACGGCGGCGCTCGAGCGCGGCCTCGTCGACGACGCGGCGATCGCGGCGAGCCTCGACCAGCGCAACGCCTTCTGGAAGCTGCGCGAGGCGCTCTCCGAGGTGCAGCGGCACGAGGGTGGCTCGATCAAGCACGACATCGCCGTGCCGGTGGCCCTGGTGCCGCAGTTTCTCGAGGAAGCGACGGCTGCCGCCGAGGCGCTGGTGCCGGGCTGCCGCCCCCTGCCCTTCGGCCATCTCGGCGACGGCAACGTGCATTTCAACGTCAGCCAGCCCGTGGGCGCCGACAAACAGGGCTTCCTCGCCCGCTGGGAGGAGATGAACGAGGCCGTGCACGCCATCGTGCTCCGGCACGGCGGCTCGATCTCGGCCGAACACGGCATCGGCCGCCTCAAGCGGGACCTGCTGCCCGCCGTCAAGGACCCGGTCGCGCTCGATCTCATGCGCAAGCTCAAGGCGGCGCTCGACCCCGAAGGCCTCCTCAATCCCGGAGCGATGCTGTGACGACCCCGCTCGCGGCCGGCCCGATGGCCGAGGCGGAGCTGCCGGCCGTCATCGCCCTGTGGCAGGCGGCCGGCCTGACGCGGCCGTGGAACGACCCGGCCGAGGACATCGCCTTCTGCCGCTCGTCGGGCCATGGCGAGGTGCTGGTGCTGCGCAGGGCGGACGGCGCCATCGTCGCAGCCTGCATGGTCGGCCATGACGGGCACCGGGGCGTCGTCTACTATGTCGCGGTCGACCCGGCGGAGCGGGGCGCCGGCCATGGCCGCGCCATCATGGCGGCCGCGGAGAATTGGCTGAGGGCGCGCGGCGTGTGGAAGCTCAACCTCCTCGTAAGGGCCGGAAACGAGGCCGTGCAGCGCTTCTACGAGCAGCTCGGCTTCGAGGCCCAGCCGCGCCTCTACATGGAGAAATGGCTCGATCCGGGCCGGCGCCCGACGGAACGACAGGAACGATAGGACAGGAGGCCGGCGTACATCGTCCGTTCATCTTGCCAGATGTTTCATGGGCCCCGGCGACAGGCAGAAATGCCCCATGATTCGCGATGCGGAGATTTGTAATGCCGTCTGTTTCCTTCCAGCCCTTTTCCCTGAAACGCTCCTTGTCCTTCGTCCTCGGCGCGGCGGCGGCCGCCTTCGTCACTTTCTCCGGCCCGGCCGTGACATCGGCGGAAGCGCGGACCGTCTGCCGGTCGGAGCGTGTGTGCACCCAGCCGAGGCCGGTGCGCGAGGTCGTCACCAATTGCCGCACGGTGCATCGCCCCGGCGTCGGCCCGCGCCGCGTGTGCGAGAAGGAGGTGCGCTGGGTGCGTCGCGGCCCGCCGCGCTGCACGGTGGAGCGCGTCTGCCGGCGCATCTGACGCGCCTCACACATCCTCGTCGAACAATGACAGCTGGACGTTTGGCGGGCGCTTGCGCCCGCCTTTCTCAGGGCGGCATGCGGGGGTTGACACGGCCTCGCCCGCCGGGCTCTGCACGGTCCCGTCGTCCCGGCGGGCGTCGTTGAGGTTCTGCGACACGGGGCGCATGGTCAGGAGGTCGTCCGGCGCCGGCCGCACGAGGCCGAGCGCGTCGAGGCCGGGCTGGGTGCAGTCGAGCCACAATTCGGCATCGTCCGGGGCGATGATCGCCGGCATGCGCGGATGCAGCGCCGCGAGTGTGCCGTTGGCGTCCGTGGTCACGATGGCAACGGTATCGATCTCGCTGCCGTTCGGGCTCGCATAGGTCTCCCAGATGCCGGCGAAGAGCATGAGACGGCCGTCGGCGCGCTCGATCATGAAGGGTGTGCTTTTCGAGCCGTCGCGGCGCCATTCGTAAAAGGCGCTCGCCGGCACGAGGCAGCGGCGATGGCGGGCAGCGGCCCGGAAGGCGGCCTTCTCGCCGATCGTCTCGCCGCGAGCGTTGAAGAGGAGCGGAATCGCCGCCGGATCCTTCGCCCAGGCCGGCACGAAGCCCCAGCGCATCAGCGAAAAATGCCGCCGGCCCGCGGCATCGACCGTGACGACGGCGACGGGCTGCGTGGGGGCGATGTTGTAGCGCGGTGGAAATTCGACCTGTTCCTCATAGCCGCACTGCGACTGCACCTCTTCGGGAAAGAGCGTCAGTGCGAAGCGGCCGCACATGGATCCTGACCGTTACGAATTTGTTTGCCTGATGCTGCCACAGTCTCGTAGCGGCGCCGGCAGGGGCAAGGCGGCTGCGGGCACAATGGCGCGTTGTGCACAGGCAAGACGGGGGTCGGGGGTGGCAGCAGTCATGTCCATGGGCAAGGGGAACGTCGACGGCGGCATGCCCTTCGCGGCGGAGCCCGCGCCGTCGCTGTCCACCGATTTCCTCAACCAGTACAATGAAGTGCTCATGATCGTCGAGCTTGCGGCCGACGATGCCGAGTTGATGGAAACGCTCGACGAATGGCAGCCGCGCAGCTACCGGCAGCACTTCGCCAAACATGCGCAGCTGCGTTTCGCGGACGACGCGCTGAGGGCCTACGAAGCGCTGGCACCCGAGCGGCGCCTCGCCTTCGAGAACCTCCGCCTGGCCATGGACGACGTGGTGACCAGCACCATCCGCGCGCTGAAACAGGCCGGCGAGGCCGAGGAACGCGCGGCGATTGCGGCCGCCTCGTCCTCCCTGCTGCGGCGCATGATCGAGGCCGCCGCCAGCTTCATCCGCACCGAGGGGCGCGACTGGCGCAGCTTCAGCCACACCGAGATGCAGGGCACCATCGACCGGCTCATGGCCCATTGGGGACGAGGCTAGCGGGAACTCTCGCCGCGAGCGGCCCTCACAGCCACCGCTTCCAGCGGAAGAAGAGGTAGGGCGCGATGGCCGCGACCACCATGGCGACGAGCGCGACGGGATAGCCGAACCACAGCTCGAGCTCCGGCATGTCCTTGAAGTTCATGCCGTAGATCGAGGCGATGAGCGTCGGCGGCATGAAGACCACGGCCATGACCGAGAACAGCTTGATGATGTTGTTCTGCTCCAGGTTGACGAGGCCGAGCGTCGCATCGAGCAGGAACTGGATCTTGCCCGACTGGAAGGTCGCGTGCTCCTCCAGCGACTGCAGGTCGCGCAGGGTCGTGCGCACCTGCTCGCGCAACTCCACCGGCACGCGCGTCGCGCGGTAGACAACGGAGAGGAACAGCAGCAGCCGCTCGATGGAGACGAGGCTCTCCCGGCTCATGGAGATGAGCGTGCCGTAACGGCCGAGGTCGCGCAGGGTCTTCTGGTATTCGCCATGGCGGCCGGTCATCTTGTCGGCCACGTCGAAGACGGCGTGGGAAATTCTGTCGATGCTGCTGCCGGCCGCCTGAAGGACCTCGGCCAGCCGGTCGATGATGGTCTCGATGAGGCCGGCGAAGACCTCCTCGGCGCTCGCGCCGCAGCCGCCCTGCTTGCCGGCCCGGTTGGCGAACATGGCGAAGGCGCGCGGCTCGTCATAGCGCACGGTGACGAGGGCAGAACCCTTGAGGATGAAGGTGACGGCCGTGATGTCCGGCTCGTCGCTGTCGGCGGCGAAGAGCAGGCGCACCGTCATGTAGCGCGCGCCGTTCTCGCTGTAGAGCAGCTCGGAGGGCTCGATGTCCTCCATGTCCTCGCGGGTCGGGATCTCGATGCCGAGGTGCTGCTCGACGAGGCGATCCTCCTCGCGGGTCGGCGCCACGAGATCGATCCAGACCGCATCGGCCGGAAGGGTCTCGCCCGGCGGCAGCACCTGCCGCTCGAGCCGGCAGACATTGGCGTCGTCAAGCTTCATGGGATCGACCATGCGGTAGACGACGATCATGTTCTGCGCTCCGAAAGCCTGTTACGGCCGCTCTCTATCGCATTTCGGGGCGGAGGCGAAATCCGGCGCGCGCCCTGACTCCCTCCCCCTTGCGGGGAGGGGCCGGGGGTGGTGGTCGTGACAAACGATGAGCGGCTTCCAGGCTGTATCACCCTCGCTACCCTCCCCCACAAGGGGGGAGGGTATGACGAATCGTGTGCTCCATGGCAGGAGCGCCGCTGTGCGCTCAATGCGTCGAGCCCGGCACCGGGGGCGTGTCGTCCGGCACGAAGAAATCCGGCATCAGGGGCTTCGAGGGATCGACGCGGTACTGCTCGAAATCAGTGACGCCCTCGGCGGCGAGCACGAGGTCGTCGATGAGGAACTGGCCCGAGAAGCTGCGTGCGGGCTTGTTGAAGACGGCATAGGCCGCATCGGCCATGATCTCGGGCGTGCGGCTGGCCTCCACCATCGCCTCGCCGCCGAGGAGGTTGCGGACGGCGCTCGTCGCAATGGTCGTGCGCGGCCACAGCGCATTGACCGCGATGCCCTTGGGCCGCAGTTCGCCGGCGAGGCCGAGCACGCACAGGCTCATGCCGTATTTGGCGATGGAATAGGCAAGGTGCGGCGCGAACCATTTCTCCTTCATGTCGAGCGGCGGCGACAACATGAGGATGTGCGGGTTGTCAGCCTTCTCGAGATGGGAAATGGCGTATTTCGACACCATGAAGGTGCCGCGCGTGTTGACCTGGTGCATCAGGTCGAAGCGCTTCATGTCGGTGTCGCGCGTGCCGGTGAGCTGGATGGCGCTGGCGTTGTTGACGACGATGTCGAGGCCGCCGAAGGTCTCAGCCGTCCGGGTGATGGCGGAAGCCACCTCCTCCTCGTTGCGCACGTCGACGACGAGCGGCAGCGCCCGCCCGCCCGCCGCCTCGATCTCGGCGGCGGCGGTGAAGATGGTGCCGGGCAGCTTGGGGTGGGGCGCGGCCGTCTTGGCGGCGATGGCGACATTGGCGCCGTCCCGCGCGGCCTTGAGCGCGATGGCGAGGCCGATGCCACGCGAGGCGCCGGTGATGAACAAGGTCTTGCCCGACAATGACATGGCTCAGGTCTCCCCGTCTTCGGCTTTGTTGTTGATGGAATAGCGCGGCGGGCGGCGGCCGTCCGCATCGGTGAAGCCATAGGCTCCGGCGAGATCCCCGACATGGAGGATGTTGCCCGCATGGCGAACAATGCCGGCATCACATGCGAGCGCCGCCACCGCCCGGCCGGCATAGAGCGGGGTTTCGCCCGCCTCCGCCGCCAGGGGAGAGCCGGCGACGCGCTCGGTGCACACGAAACCGGGCGACAGGGCGAGCGCGGTCACGCCATGGGGGGCGAGCTCGTTCGCCATGGCGAACGTCAGTCGCGCCATCGATGCCTTGGCGAGGTCATAGAAGACATCGCCGAGATAGGCGCCGCCGTCGTCGAAGAGCACGGTAACGAGAAGGCCGGAGCCGGCGCCCACCATGGCCGGGGCGAAGGCCTTCGCCAGGAGGAGCTGGGCATAGACGCCGGTCTCGAACACGGTGCCGAGGCGCGCCGCTGGCCGGCGCCAGAAGGGCGTGCCCCAGGCCGAGCCGTCGGGATAGCGCTCGCCGTCGTAGCCCTCGTTGCCGCCCCACACCGCATCGACGACGAGATCGACGCGGCCGAAGCGGCGCAGCGTCCAGGCGGCAAGACCGTCGACCTCGCGTTCGACCGTATGGTCGCATTGATAGGGATGGCCCCGGCCGCCGAGCGCCTCGACGAGGCGCGCCGTCTCCTCGATGGTTTCGGGTCGCCCGTCGGTGCGCGGGCCGGCCTCGCTCGAGCGGCCCGTCACAATCACCGTCGCCCCAGCCTCCGCAAGCCCGCGGGCGATGCCGCGCCCCACGCCGCGGGACGCGCCGGCGACGACGCAGATGCGGCCGGAGAGGGGACCGTCCGCCACGCCACTCAGCCCGCGAGGGCGGCCTCGGCGTCGGCGAGCGCGGACGCGCCCGTCATCACGGTCTGCGCCAGGCCGCGGGCGCCGGTGGCGATGTTCTCGGCGAAGAAGCGGGCGAGCGCGATGCGACCGGCGTGGGCCGGGTTGGCGTCGCCGGCGGCGCGCGCCTCGCTTGCGGCGAGCGCGGCCATCGCAAGCGCCGTGCCGCCCTGGGCTATGCCGAAGAGGCGCAGATAGGGCGTCGCCGCGGCGAGTGCGTCAGCCAGGCTGTGGCCGGCGAGCGCCTTGAGGAGGAATGAGGTGGCATCGTCGAGCGCCTCCACAGCCTCGCGCAGCCGCGCCGCCGTGGCGCCGAAGGCCTCGTCGCGACTCGCGACGAGCCGGGTGCCGACCTTGCGCATCTCGGCGATGGCGCCGCGCACGGTGGTGCCGTCGGCCAGGGGCAGCTTGCGCATGACGAGGTCGATGGCCTGGATGCCGTTGGTGCCCTCGTAGATCGGCGCGATACGCGCATCGCGCAGGTGCTGGGCGGCGCCGGTCTCCTCGATGAAGCCCATGCCGCCGTGCACTTGCACGCCGAGCGACGCGACCTCGCAGCCGATGTCGGTGGAGAAGGCCTTCGCGACGGGCGTCAGCAGGGAGGCGAACTCGTGCGCCTTGCGCCGGGCCTCGGCATCCGGCGCGAGGCGGCTGCGGTCGATGGCGGCCGCCGTCATCAGGCAGATGCCGCGCGCAGCGTGGGTCGTCGCCTTCATGGTGAGCAGCATGCGCTGCACGTCCGGATGGTCGGCGATGGGACTCATGCCCTCCCCTGCGCCGGGTGCCCGCCCCTGCCGGCGCTCGCGGGCATAGGACAAGGCCTGCTGATAGGCCCGGTCGGCGATGGCGACGCCCTGGGCGCCGACCGCGAGGCGGGCATTGTTCATCATGGTGAACATGCAGGCGAGGCCGCGGTTCTCTTCGCCGACGAGCCAGCCGACGGCGCCGCCGGCATCGCCGTAGACCATGGTGCAGGTGGGCGAGGCGTGGATGCCGAGCTTGTGCTCGATGGAATGGCAGCGCACGTCGTTGCGCGCGCCGAGCGAGCCGTCGTCGTTGACGAAGAACTTCGGCACGAGGAACAGCGAGATGCCGCGCGTTCCGGGCGGCGCATCCGGCAGGCGGGCGAGCACCAGATGCACGATATTGTCGGTGAGGTCGTGCTCGCCATAGGTGATGAAGATCTTCGATCCGGTGATGCGATAGGTGCCGTCCCCCGCCCGCTCGGCGCGCGTCCTGACGGCATTGAGATCGGAGCCCGCCTGCGGCTCCGTCAGGTTCATGGTGCCCATCCACTCGCCGGAGACGAGCTTTTCGAGATAGCGCCGCTTCAGGTCCTCGCTGGCGTGGGCCGTCAGGGCCTCGACAGCGCCGGCGGTGAGCAGCGGGCCGAGGGCGAAGGACATGCAGGAGGCGTTCCAGAATTCGACGCAGGCGGTCTGCACCAGGGTCGGCAGGCCCTGGCCGCCCCATTCGGGATCGCAGGGCAGCGCGTTCCACCCCGCCTCGGCCCAGGCCTTGTAGACCTCCTTCCAGCCCGGCGCGGTCGTCACCTGCCCGTCGGCGAAGCGGGCGCCCGTCCGGTCGGCGGGGGCGTTGAGCGGCGCGATGCGCTCGGAGGCGAAGCGCCCGGCCTCCTCCAGCACCTGCTCCACGAGTTCCACGGAGAGGTCGGGATAGAGCCCCTCGGCGATGCTCTCCTCGAGCCCGGCCACGTGCCGCATGGTGAAGGCCAGATCCTCGACCGGTGCCCGATAGGTCATCGCCGCTCCCTCGTCTTGTCCGTGCGGCCATTTGAGGCCGCGCATTTAGTGCGTGCCACGCGGCCCGTTGACGCGCATCATAAGCCGCGTCAAAGGCAGGCAGGCAAGACCAGAGATAGTTTAAACGTGAACGATGATCGATCAACGCCCGTCGCGTCCCAAGACGGGCATGGGCAACGCGTCACCGAGCTGCTGACGGCCGACGCCGGCGGCCTGTCGCGCGCCGCCGACCTGCTGCGGCTCGGCGGCCTCGTGGCCTTCCCGACGGAGACGGTTTACGGCCTGGGAGCGGACGCGACAAACCCGCGGGCGGTGGCCGGCATCTACGCCGCCAAGGAGCGCCCCTCCTTCAACCCGCTCATATCGCACCTGCCGGATATTGCGGCAGCGGAGCGAGAGGGGGTGTTCGGACCGGATGCGGCGCGGCTCGCGGCGGCCTTCTGGCCCGGGCCGCTGACGTTGGTGGTGCCGCGGGCGGAGATGTCGCGCATCTGCGACCTGGCGACGGCGGGACTCGATTCGGTTGCGCTGCGTGTGCCCGGCCTGCCACTGGCGCGGGATCTGCTCACGCTCGTCGGCCGCCCGGTGGCGGCGCCCTCGGCCAACCGCTCAGGCCGCATCAGCCCCACCCGCGCGGACCATGTGCTCGCCGACCTCATCGACCGCATCGACGCGGTGATCGACGGCGGCGGCACCAATGTCGGGCTCGAATCGACCATCATCTCCTGCCTCGACGGCGAGATGCGCCTACTGCGCCCGGGCGGCGTGCCGCGCGAGGCCATCGAAGAGGTGCTGGGGCGCAAGCTCCTCGACGGAGCCGCCCCGACGGACGAGGAGGCGCCACTCGCGCCGGGCATGCTCGAATCCCACTACGCCCCGCGGGCGATGGTGCGCCTCGATGCCGAGGAGGTGCGGCCGGGAGAAGGCGCCCTCCTCTTCGGGCGCAAGCGGCCGCCGGGAATAGAGACCGCAGGCGCCATCCGCAATCTCAGCGAAAGTGGCGACCTCGTGGAGGCGGCCGCCAATCTCTTCGCCCACCTGCGCGGGCTCGACGATGCCCGGGTGCCGGCCATCGCGGTCGTCCCCATCCCGGCACACGGCCTTGGCGAGGCCATCAACGACCGGCTGCGGCGGGCGGCGGCGCCGCGATAAAAAAGACCCGGCCGAGCCGGGCCTTTTCACGCAGCCTCTGCGAAACGCTCAGCCCTTCAGCTTGGCTGCGATCCCAGCGACATGGCGGCCCTGGAAGCGGGCTCCCTCCAGCTCCACGGCGGAGGGCTGGCGGCTGCCGTCGGCGGCGGCGATGGTGGAAGCGCCGTAGGGCGAGCCGCCCTTGATCTCGTCGAGGCCGCTCTGGCCGGCGAAGGAATAAGGCAGACCGACGACGACCATGCCGTGGTGCATCAGTGTGGGGATGAAGGTCAGGATGGTCGATTCCTGGCCGCCGTGCTGGGTGGCGGAGGAGGTGAAGACCGAGCCGACCTTGCCGATGAGCGCGCCCTTGGCCCACAGGCCGCCGGTCTGGTCGAGGAAGTTCCGCATCTGCGCCGTCATGTTGCCGAAGCGGGTCGGCGTGCCGAAGATGATGGCGTCGTAGTCGGCCAGTTCCTCCACCGTGGCGACCGGCGCCGGCTGGTCGAGCTTGAAACCGGCGTTCTTGGCCACCTCCGCCGGCACCAGTTCCGGCACGCGCTTGACGACGACCTCGGCGCCGGCTGCCCGGGCGCCCTCGGCAACGGCCTGCGCCATCTGCTCAATGTGGCCGTAGGACGAATAATAGAGAACGAGAACCTTGGTCATGGCGACATTCCTCTCATGATTGTCGGACGGGTTTGCACGCGGGGCGGATCAGCGTGCCGCAACGGGCCGCGCCGCGATCGGGGAAGGCGAGGCCTTGAGGGCGAAGGCACCATCACCCGCAAGGGCCTGAACGGCAGCGGCGACGACGAGGAAGGCGGGATATTCCCAGCCGCCGTTCGGCGCCGTGAAGAGCCAGCCGTTCGGCACGTGCACCATCAGCGCGCCGAGCAGGATCGGCACGAGCGCAGCCGAGACATAGCGGGCATAAAGGCCGAGAATGAGGGCGGTGCCGCCGATGAGCTCGGCGAGGAAGACCGGCCAGGCGAAGAAGGCGGGAAAGCCAACCTGGCCGAGAAAGCCGGCGAAGCCGGGGATGGTGAAGACGACATACTTCAGGAGCGCGTGGGCGATGAACATAAGGCCGAGGGAAACGCGCAACAGGAACAGCCCATAGGGCGCGGTGCGGGGATCGATCACGAAGAGGCTCCGGGTCTTCAGGTTTTCTGGTAGTACAACGTGAGGGGGATTTTGGGTTTCCCGCCGCGCAAAGCCAGCAGTATGATCGCAAGCTGAAGATTGCACGGGCGCAAGGATGCCGACCGAAACCACCCTCGTCTCCACGGCCGCCGTCCATCAGATCGCCTGGGACGACATCCGCCTCGTGAAGGCCATCGCCGAAGCGAAAGGCATGGCCGGAGCCGCCGAGCGGCTCGGCATCAACCATTCGACGGTGTTTCGCCGCCTGGGCCAGTTGGAGAACCTGCTCGGCGTCAAGCTGTTCGAGCGGCACCGGGCCGGCTATGCGCCGACGCCGCCGGGCGAGGAGATCACGGCGCTGGCCGAGCGCATCGAGGAGGATCTCGCCGGCGTCTCCATGCGCCTTGCCGGCTGCGCCGTCTCACCGGCCGGCGAATTGCGCGTCACCACCAACGACACGCTGCTGATGCACCTGCTGACGCCGGTCTTTGCCGCTTTCCGCGAAGCCTATCCCAACATCCGGCTCGACATCGTCATCGGCAACCAGGCGCTCAATCTCTCCAAGCGCGATGCCGATATCGCCATCCGCGCCACGGACAATCCGCCGGAGACGCTCGTCGGCCGGCGCCTCGCCTCCATCCACTGGGCGCTCTACGGTCGGCGCGAGGCCTTTCCCGACGGCGGGCGCGATCTCGACCTCCTTTCCCTCTTCGAGCAGCCGTGGGTGGCGCTCGGCGACAACTTCTCCACGATGCACGTCGCGCGCTACGTGCGCGACAAGGTGCCGGCGGACAGGATCGTCTACAAGCTCAACACGGTGCTCGGCCTCGCCGAAGCGGTCGAAGCCGGTATCGGCATCGGCCACCTGCCCTGCTTCATCGCCGATACGCGCCCGGCTCTCGTGCGGCTGACGGCCCCGGCGCCGGAATTCGCCGCCGGACTGTGGCTGCTGACCCATCCGGACCTGCGCCATTCTCCGCGGGTGCGCGCCTTCCTCGATTTCTGCGGCGCCGAGATCGCCCGCCGCCGCATCGTCATCGAGGGCGAGAAGCTGCTGCCGGCGGAATAGCGGAAAGGCCAGGCGCCGTCCTGTTCCCCTCCCCCCACGCAGTGGTGGGGAGGGGCTAGGGGGTGGCTCCGCAGGCAGGCGGCGGTCAAATAAGAGCTTAGCGGCGTTTCGCGTCGCGCGGGCGGCACCGCCCCCCCAGCCCTCGCCACCACAAGCGGGGGAAGGGAGCGTGTCGCGCTTCGCCCTACCCCATCTCCACCACCAGGCGGCCGCGCACCTTGCCGGCGAGAATCTCCGGGGCGACGCGCATGAGGTCGTCGAAGCCGATGGTCTCGGTCATTGTTGCGAGCTTTGCCTTGTCGAGATCGCGGGCGATGCGGTCCCAGACGGCAATGCGGCGCTCGCGGCTCGCCAGCACGCAATCGACGCCGAGAAGCGCCACGCCGCGCAGGATGAAGGGTGCCACCGTGGTGGGCAGGTCCATGCCGCCGGCGAGGCCACAGGCGGCGATGGCGCCGCCGTAGCGCGTCATGGACAGGACATTGGCGAGCGTGGTGGAACCGACCGAATCGATGCCCGCTGCCCAGCGCTCCTTGGCAAGCGGCTTCACCGGCCCCGACAGCTCCGCCCGCTCGATGATCTCGCTCGCGCCCAGGCCCTTGAGGTAATCGGCCTCCTCGGGCCGGCCGGTGGAGGCGATGACGTGCCAGCCGGCCCTCGCCAGAAAGCTGATGGCCGTCGAGCCGACGCCGCCGGCCGCACCCGTCACGATGGCCGGTCCGTCGGCCGGCGTCGCGCCGTGCTTCTCCAGCGCCATCAGGCACAGCATGGCGGTGAAGCCAGCCGTCCCGACGGCCATGACCTCGGCTGCGGAGAGGCCGGCGGGCAGCGGGATGAGCCAGTCCCCCTTTACCCGCGCCTTGTCGGCATAGGCGCCGTAATGCGTCTCGCCGCAGCCCCAGCCGTTGAGGAGCACGGCATCGCCCGGCTTGAGCGCCGGGTGCTCGGACCTTTCCACGATGCCGGCGAAATCGACGCCTGGGATCATGGGGAAGCGCCGCACCACCGGCGCGCGGCCGGTTATGGCGAGGCCGTCCTTATAGTTGACCGTGGAATGGGTAATGCGGACCGTGACGTCCCCCTCCATCAGATCGGCCTCGTCGAGCCGCGTCACTGCCGCCCGGTAACCGCCGGCGGCATCCTTGTCGACGAGGATCGCCCTGATTTCACCCATGCTCGCTTCTCCTCCTTGGAACCCGGTCGCCATCAGTGTCGCGGCGGCGGCGGCAACGGGCAAGTGTGCCACGCCTCAGCCCTTCGGCTAGGGCGAGCGGCGTCAATGCCCGCGACGAGCGGCATCACGCGGGAAGCGGCGCCCTCTTGTCACGCCGCCTGCGGCACCGGGCGCTCCACCGGCCGCTCCTTGATGGGCAGGTTGATGATCGCCGAGGCGACGCCGAGCGCGACCGATAGCCACCAGACAAAGGTATAGGAGCCCATGCTCTCGTAGAGGATGCCGCCGAGCCACACGCCGAGGAAGCCGCCGACCTGATGGGAAAAGAACGCGAAGCCGTAGAGCATGGCCATGTAGCGCGTGCCGAACATCAGCATGACGAGCGCCGAGGTGGGCGGCACCGTCGACAGCCACAGGAGGCCGATGGTGATGCCGAAGGCGATCGCCGTCACCGGCGTCGCCGGCAGGAGGATGAAGGCGGCGATGGCGACCGAGCGGCCGAGATAGATGAGCGAGAGAAGCCAGCGCTTCGACATGCGCGAGGACAGGAAGCCCGAATAGAGCGAGCCCACCGCATTGGCGAGGCCGATGACGGCGAGCGTCCAGCCGCCGACCCATACAGGGAGCCCGGTATCCTTCAGATAGGCCGGCATGTGCGCCGTGATGAAGGCCAGTTGGAAGCCGCAGGTGAAGAAGCCGAGCACGAGGAAGACATAGCTCGGGTGACGGAAGGCCTCCGCCAGCGCCTGCGCGATGGATTGCGAAGGCCCTGCATTGACCGCCGCCGTCGCCGCCGCGCCTCGGGTCGCGAGCGCCAGCGACAGGGGCAGGACGAGCAGCACGCTCGCCGCAAAAACGATCAGCGCCATCTCGAAGCCGAAGGACTGGATGAGGGCGTTGCCGATGGGCGGGAAGAGGAACTGGCCAAAGGAGCCCGCCGCCGTGCCCGCACCGAAGGCGAGCGGACGCCAGCGTTCCGGCAGGAGCTTGCCGAACGCGCCGAGCACGAGATTGAATGAGCAGCCCGACAGGCCGAAGCCGATCATTATGCCGGCACCGAGGTTGAGCAGGCCCGCGGAGGTTGCATAGGCCATCACCACGAGGCCCGCGGCATAGAGCAGCGCGCCGATGCAGATAACCCGCACGGCGCCAAACTTGTCGGCGACGGCGCCGGCGAATGGCTGGCCGAGACCCCACAGCAGGTTCTGCACGGCAATCGCCAGGCTGAAGACGTCGCGGCCCCAGCCATAGGCCTCCGTCATGGGGATCTGGAACAGGCCCGCCGCCGCGCGCGGCCCGAAGGTGATGAGGGCGATGAGGCAGCCGGCGAGAACGATGATTTCCGGCGGGATGGCACGCTGCCCTTCGCGCAACACGGCACTCGTTTGAGTCATGGAAAGCTCCGGAAGACGGGCGACGCGACGCGCCGCAGCTTGTGCGGCAAGCTAGCGCTTCCGACATGATAATGATATTGAATGTTTATCATCTTAAACATGATGAAATAGCATGAATCTCGAAGACCTGCGCGCCCTCATCGCCGTGGCCGAAACGGGTTCCCTCGCCCGTGCGGCGAGCCGTCTCAATATCACGCAGCCAGCCGTGACGCGGCGCCTGCAACGGCTGGAGGCGGAGCTCGATGCCCAGTTGCTCGACCGGGAGCAGAAGCCGGCCCGGCTGACGGCGGCAGGCGAGCACGCGTACCGCGAGGGCGTCAAGGTGGTGAGCGCCGCCGACCAGTTCGCCAGCGAGTTGCGCGCGAGCCGCATCAAGCCGCCGCTGCGCATCGGCATCAGCAGCGGCATCGCCGATTCGGTACTGTGTCTCGGCATCGATGCCGTACGGCGGACGGTGCCGCAGGCGAAACTGGTCGTCGTGGTCGACTGGACGGAGCGGCTCATCGGCAAGCTCGCCGCCCAGGAGCTCGACGCCGTCATCGGCATGCGGCGCGGCAGCGCCGCCGATCTGCCGGAGTTGTCGCTGCGGCACATCGCATCCGAGGAGGTGGTCGTCGTGGCGCGGGCCGACCATCCGGCCAGCGGGCGCATTTCCATCGCCGCCCTTGCCGGCGATCCCTGGGTCATCAATCCGGACGGCTGCGGCTTCCGCCATCTGCTCGACAGGGCGCTCGCCGCAACCGGCCACACGCTCGATGTGGCGGTTGAACTGTGGGGCGTCGATGTACAGCTGTCGCTCGTCGCGCGTGGCATCGGCCTAGGCCTCGTTCCGGCCCGCCTCGTCACCGCCAGCCCCTGGCGGGACCAGCTCAAGGTGCTCGACGTCTCCGATTTCAACGCCCGCCTCGCCGTCTGGATGATCGCCCGGCGCAACATCGCCCCTTGCACGGCCCATGCCCTCGCCCGGCTGGAGGAAGCCATCGTCGGCGATCTCGGTCCGGTCGTGGCCGCGGCGGAGTAGAGCGGCGGGCAAAATGGGTCGCACGCCGCTACAATTCGGGAACAGACCTCGTGTCCCGGATGCATGCAGCGATGGCGCAATGCGATCCGGGGTACGAGCCTGCGCCCGGGCGACGAACGACCCACGAGCCACTCTCCCTAGCCAGTCCGGACCACTTCTGCTAAGATAGTTATGCTCATATTGAGCAAATAAGGAACCGCTTCGGCGGTCATTTGTGTACCATCAATATGCTCAACTTGAGCATATAAGGAGACCTGCCATGCACGCGGAAGTCGCGATCCGGGAGACGATCCGCCACGGTTCACCGCTTGCCTTCACGCCGGAGGTCGAGCGCGCCACGGCCCATCTCTACGAGCGCGTGCGCCACATCGTCACGCCGGCCGAGTGGCCGCTGCATGCTCCCTATGTCAAGGCCATCAACGATCTGAAGCGCGAGCGCGGCGCCGTCATCCTCGCCCACAACTACCAGTCGGCCGAAATCTACAACTGCGTCGCCGATATCGTGGGCGATTCCCTGCAACTCGCGCGCGAGGCGGCACGCGTCGAGGCCCGCGTTATCGTGCAGTGCGGCGTGCATTTCATGGCCGAGACCGCGAAGCTGCTGAACCCGGACAAGACGGTGCTGATCCCCGACCGGGAGGCCGGCTGCTCGCTGGCGGAATCGATCACGGCTGCGGACATCCGTCTGCTGCGCCAGCGCTATCCCGGCGTGCCGGTGGTCGCCTATGTCAACACATCGGCCGAGGTGAAGGCGGAAGTCGACATCTGCTGCACCTCTTCCAACGCCGTTCACGTCGTCGAGAGCCTCGGCGCGCCGCGCGTCATCTTCCTGCCCGACCGCTACCTCGCCGCCAACGTGGCGGCGCAGACGAAGGTCGAGATCATCGCCTGGCACGGCGCCTGCGAGGTGCACGAGCGCTTCACCGCCGAGGACATCGGCGCCCTGCGCGAGATGCACGAGGGCGTCCGCATCATCGCCCATCCCGAATGCCCGCCCGATGTGGTCGCGGCCTCGGACTTCGCCGGATCGACGGCGCACATGATCGACTGGGTCAAGCGCGAGCGCCCGCGCCGCGTCGTGCTCGTCACCGAATGCTCGATGGCCGGCAATGTCGAAGCTGAAGTGCCGGACGTCGAATTCGTGCGGCCCTGCCACTTCTGCCCGCACATGCAGCGCATCACTTTGCCGAAGATCCACGCCTGCCTGCGCGATCTGACGGGCGAGGTCACGGTCGATCCCGACATCGCCATGCGCGCGCGTCGCGCCGTGGAGCGCATGGTGGCGCTGGGCGTAAGGCCCGCGGCGGTGGCGCCGTGAGCGCGCCCGTTCTCATCGTCGGCGCCGGCCTTGCCGGGCTCTTCACCGCGCTCAGGCTGGCACCGCGGCCCGTCCTCCTCGTCTCGCCCGGCCCGCTCGGGGAAGGCGCGGCCTCGGCCTGGGCGCAAGGCGGCATCGCCGCGGCTGTTGGTGCGGACGACGGGCCGGAGCTGCACGCCGAGGACACCATCGCCGCCGGAGCCGGGCTCGTCGTCGAAGAAGCGGCCCGTGTCCTCTGCGCGGAGGCCCCGGCGCGCATCGCCGACCTCATCGCGCTCGGGGTGCCCTTCACCCGTTCCGGCGACGGCCGGCTGAAGCCCTCGCGCGAGGCTGCCCACAGCCGCGCGCGCGTTCTCGCCGTCGATGGCGACCGCAGCGGCTTTGCCGTCATGCAGGCGCTCGTCGCCGCCATCCGCCGCACGCCGTCGGTCACGGTCATCGAGGGGCATCTGCTCGACGATCTGATCGTCACGGGCGGGCGCGTGCGCGGGGCGATCCTTCGCGCCCGCGATGGCGGGCCCGGCCTTGCCGTCACCGCCCCGGCCACGGTGCTCGCCACCGGCGGCATCGGCGGCCTCTATGCGGTCACCACCAATCCGCCCGGCGCCATCGGCGCCGGCCTTGCCGTCGCAGCGCGGCACGGGGCGCTCATCGCGGATCCGGAATTCGTGCAGTTCCATCCCACCGCCCTCGCCATCGGCCGCGATCCCGCGCCGCTCGCGACCGAGGCCCTGCGCGGCGAGGGTGCCGTGCTCGTCACCCGGGACGGGCGCCGGCTGATGCAGGGCGTGCACCCGGCCCTCGACCTCGCGCCGCGCGACGTCGTGGCGCGCGCCGTCCAGGCCGCCATCCTCGCCGGCGAGGGCGCCTTCCTCGATGGCCGCACGGCGCCCGGCCCGGGCTTTGCAACGCATTTCCCCACCGTCCATGCCGCCGCTGCCGCCGCCGGGCTCGACCCCGCACGCGACCTGCTGCCCGTTGCGCCCGCCGCCCATTTCCACATGGGTGGTCTCGCGACAGACCTTTCGGGCCGCACCAGCCTGCCCGGTCTGTGGGCCGTCGGCGAGGTGGCGGCGACGGGCGTGCACGGCGCCAACCGCCTCGCCTCCAACTCCCTGCTCGAGGCCGTCGTCTTCGGCGCCCGGGCGGCGGAGGCCATCGGTCGCGCGTTGCACGATGCAGGGCATGCCGACGCCGCCATCACCACTTTGCCGCCGGGCCCGCCGGCAGCGTCCGATCCAGTCGCCATCGCCGCCTTGCGCCGGACGATGCAGGAGCGTGTCGGCGTCGTGCGCGACGGCGAAGGCCTTGCGGCGGCCCTCGCCGAGATCGGCCCCATGCGGGCCGGAGCGGACCCCGTCCTTGCCGCCATGGCCGATTGCGCCTTCCTGATCGCTGCTGCGGCGCTGCTGCGGGAGGAAAGCCGGGGCGGCCACTATCGCGCCGACCGGCCGCTCGCCGGCCGTACTCGGCGCACCCTGACGACGATGACCGCGCTCGACGATGCCCTGGTGCCGCGGCAGCGGCGGGCAGGCTGACGCGCCAACGAGGACACTTCCATGCAATTCGGCAATCCCCTTCTCCTCATCGATATCGTGCGCGCCGCACTCATCGAGGATTTCGGCCGGGCCGGCGACATCACCAGCGCCACCTGCATTCCCGCGCAGCGCACCGCCACCGCGCAGCTTGTGGCACGCAGGGCCGGCCGCCTCGCCGGGCTCGCGGCAGCCGAGGCCGCCTTCCGGCTGACGGATGAGCGCATCCGCTTCACCGCGCATCGCCATGACGGAGACGCCCTCGCCGCCGGCGAGGCGATCGCCACCGTCGCCGGGCCCGCCCGCGCCGTGCTCGCCGCCGAGCGGGTGGCGCTCAACTTTCTCGGCCGCCTCTCGGGGATCGCCACGCTGACCGCAGCCTATGCGGCCGAGGTGGCGCACACGCGTACCCGCATCTGCGATACGCGCAAGACGACGCCAGGGCTGAGGGCGCTGGAAAAACATGCTGTCGCCTGCGGCGGCGGGCTCAACCACCGCTTCGGCCTCGACGACGCCATCCTCATCAAGGACAACCACATCGCCGTCGCCGGCGGGGTACGACCGGCGCTCCGGGCGGCAAAGGCCGCCGCCGGCCATCTCGTCAAGATCGAGATCGAGGTCGATACGCTCGACCAGCTCGCCGAGGTGATCGCGGAAGGGGCGGATGTCGTCATGCTCGACAACATGACGCCCGGCATGCTGGCCGAGGCCGTCGCCATGGTCGGCGGGCGCATGCGCACCGAAGCCTCGGGCGGCGTCGACCTCACAAGCGTCCGCGCCATCGCCGAGACCGGCGTCGACGCCATCTCCGTCGGCGCCCTCACCCATTCGGCGCCGGTGCTCGACATCGGGCTCGATATCGCCGTGGACGCTGCGGGTTGAGGTTTCCCCTCCCCCTTGAGGGAGGGGCCAGGGGGTGGGGGTCGTGACGCAAGAGCACAGCCTCAGGCTTTTTGCGCCCCCCTCCCTACCCTCCCCCACAAGGGGGGAGGGAATGCCGCCGCGGCGCACGCACCGGGCAGCGAAGGCAAAAAGCTACCGCGGGCCGTAAATGATCCGCGGCGGTGCCGATTTCGAGACGATGCGATGCCGGTGATACGGGCGGTGTGCCGGCCAATAGTCCTGGGCATAGACCACCCCACCCGAATAATGGACATTGGGTCCGCCACCGCGCCACGCGGCAACGGGCCATTCCTCGTCCATCACGACGCAATGGCGGCAGCCGTGCTCATAGAAGCCGCCGGCGAGGGCCGCGCCGGGCGCGGTAAGGCAGACGGCGAGTGCCGCAATTCTGACATGCACGATCATCGACGCCTCCGGCCGGGCCTGGAGCCCGTTGCGCGTTCCTGTTCCCGCAACGAAAGGCCGAAAGCCGCGCCGGCGCAACGATAACGCGCCGTTAAGGTAAAGCCGCTCAGCGCTGGCCGGGCCGGAGCTGGTAGAAGACGTGCCGGCCAATGACGTCCTTCTTCTTCAGGCGCTTGGCCCAATACGGGCGCACGTAATCGGCGTGGTAGTGCGTCGCGCCGCCGACATCGGCGAGATAGGTCGTGCCCTCCGTGACCTCGCGGGCGACGCGCACCGCCCGTCGCCACGGGCCGGCCTCGGTGATGCGCAGGGAGCGGCCCTCGCAGGCGAAGGAGAACTGGCACGCCTTGTAGCGGTGGCGGTTTTGATAGACGACGCCGCAGACGGTGGAGGGGTAGAGGCCCGAGCGCACACGGTTGAGCACCACCTGGGCCACCGCGGCCTGCCCCGCCTCGCTCTCGCCACGGGCCTCGAAATAGATGGCTTCGGCGAGGCAGCGCTGCTCGCTCGACATCCGCTCGGGATCGATCAGATCGGCATATTGCGGACGCTCGTCGTTCTTCTCGACGATCGACAGGCCGTCGCCGACACGCACAGCGGCGTAGGACACCGGCGCCCCGGCGATCTCCATGGGCGTCGCATCCGCCGGTGCCGGCGTCGCAGAGGCGAGGCTCTCGGCGCGGGCGACGGCGGGGGTGGCACCGTCGACGACAGTGATGCCTGTGCCGGCGCTGGCTGCGACCGCAGGCGAGCGGGGCGCGAAGGAGCGCTCGGTCATCGTGTCGCTCTCGCTCGACCACGGCTCGAAAGCCGCCATCTCGTCCGGCGAGGGGATGTCGAGCGCGCCTGGCATGAGAATGGTGGCGGGCAGCAGGCGCTCGTCGCGCGACAGCAGCATGCGCGACAGCATGGCGGCGCGCCCTTCCCGCTCGCTGCGGCCGAGGCGGCTGAGGCTCGGCCGCAAGGCGACCGGCGGATCGCCCTTGAGGTTGCGATCGACCTCCGGATAGCCCGGGGGCTCCGCCTTCATCTCGTCGCGCGGCGGAGCCTCGAGCGCAGCATCATCCGGCTGCGGATCCGACAGATCGAGAGCGGCGATATCGAAAAGATCGCCCGCGCCGCCGGCCGGCCCGCGCAGCAGCGCCTTGCCGAGCGCGGCGGAGGACGGCACGAGGTTGCCGAGCCTGGGGGCGAGGACGGGCGCGAGCGGAGCGGCGCTGATGCCGCTCGACAGGTCCTGCCCGGCGCTCGCGGTGAAGGAGACGAGCATGCCGCCGGCGAGCGCCCACGGCGCCACCGTGCCGCAGATCCACGCCATTCTCGACCGTCGCCAACGCACACGACGCAAACGCATGTCACCCAACGCCGCTCATGACCACCAGGCAAGGACGGACAAGCGTTGCGGCTCCGCCACAGGCAAATGCCCGCCCCTCTCCCGAAAAGTTATCGCGTCGTAACGTTGAGAGACGGTTAAGCGGCGCCCGAGCGATCTGTGCCAAAGCGGACGGTCAGTCGGAAAACCCCTCCGAGGCGATGTTGAGGACGCGCCCGCAGTGCTTGCAATGCACCGCGTCGGCATCGTGCCGCTCGAGCCCGCAGGATGGACAGGCGTGATAGACCTTCGTGGGCCGGAACAGAGCCCGCGCGAGGTTCACGAACATGGCGACGCCGACAACCATTGTGACCACGGTCAGCATCCGCCCGACCGTATCGGTCATGATGATGTCGCCGAAGCCGGTCGTCGTCAGCGTTGTGACGGTGAAATAGAGGGCGTCGAGATAGTTGTTGATGCCCGGATTGCGGCCGTATTCCCACACGAAGACGACCGACGTGATCATCAGGATGAAGACGGCGAGGTTGACGCCCGCCCTCACCGCCTCCTCGTTCTCGCGGTAGGCGGGGAAGATCGCCGTGATTTCGCGCGACATGTAGGGCGACTGCAGGAAGCGCGAGATGCGCAGCAGGCGCAGGAACGCGAAGTTGTTGGCGAGCACCGGCACCACGAGCGAGAAGATGACGATCGCGTCGACAAGCGAGGCCCCGCGCAGCGGGAACCGCCAGGGCGTCGGCGCGATCGCCATGCGCGCCGCGTAGTCGACGGTCAGCACCGCCGCCACGAGATAATCGATCCAGTGGCGGTCCCCTTCCGGATAGATGACCGTGGCGATCAGAAAATAAAGGATGGTGACCGCATCGAAGCCGATCAGCCCGAGCCGGAACCAGAAGCTCGGCCGGCTGTCGCCGAAATAGAGGATGGCGAGGCGTCGGCGCCATTTCGCGCGCGGGGGCGAGACGGTTTCGGCGAGGGGACGCCGCCGTGCCACCTCCTGCGGTCGGCCTGCGCCTCTCTTCCTCGCCCCGCCCTGCGCCATGACGCCGTCAGGCCTGGCTCGCCGCCCTCGTGCCGAGCGCCGCCTGCGCCGCCGCAAGGCGAGCGATCGGCACGCGGTAGGGCGAGCAGGAGACGTAGTCGAGCCCGGCGCCCTCGCAGAAGCGGATCGAGTCGGGGTCGCCGCCGTGCTCGCCGCAGATACCGAGCTTGAGGTCGGAGCGCGCCGCCCGGCCGCGCTCGGCCGCGAGCTTCACGAGTTCGCCGACGCCCTCCTGGTCCAGCGTCACGAAGGGATCGGCGGGCAGGATGCCACCGGCCGTGTAGGTGCCGAGGAAGGACGCGGCGTCGTCGCGACTGATGCCGAGCGTCGTCTGGGTGAGGTCGTTGGTGCCGAAGGAGAAGAAGGCCGCCGCTTCGGCGATCTCGCCGGCGCGCAGCGCGGCCCGCGGCAGCTCGATCATGGTGCCGACCTGATAGGGCACGGCAACGCCGGTCTCGGCCTTCACCGCCTCGGCCATGGCGTCGATGCGGCCCTTGACGAGGTCGAGCTCGGCCCGCGTCATGACGAGCGGCACCATGACCTCGACGGCGACGGGCTCGCCCGTATGCTTGCCGGCTTCCACCGCCGCCTCGAAGATGGCCCGCGCCTGCATCTCGGCGATCTCGGGATAGCGTACCGCGAGGCGGCAGCCGCGGAAGCCGAGCATCGGGTTGAATTCGGAGAGTTCGCTGGCGCGGCGGCGCAGCTTGTCCTCGTCCACCTTGAGGCTCGCGGCCACCTCGGCGATTTCCGCGTCGGTATGCGGCAGGAATTCGTGCAGCGGCGGGTCGAGCAGCCGGATCGTCACCGGCAGGCCCTGCATGATGGTGAAGAGCTCGACGAAATCGGCCCGCTGCATGGGCAGGAGCTTGGCGAGGGCGGCGCGGCGGCCGGCCTCGTCATCCGCGAGGATCATCTCGCGCACGGCGACGATGCGGTCGCCGTCGAAGAACATGTGCTCGGTGCGGCACAGGCCGATGCCCTCGGCGCCGAAGTTGCGCGCGGTCTTCGCGTCGAGCGGCGTTTCGGCATTCGCCCGCACCTTCATGCGGCGCACGCCGTCCGCCCAGCTCATGAGGGTGGCGAACTCGCCGGAGAGCTCGGGCTCGAGCATCTTCACCTCGCCCGCGAGCACCTGGCCGGTCGAGCCGTCGATGGTGACGACGTCGCCCTTGCTGAAGGTCTGGCCGGCGGCGAGCATCACACCGTTCCGGTAGTCGACGCGAACGGAGCCGGCGCCCGAGACGCAAGGCTTGCCCATGCCGCGGGCGACGACGGCGGCATGCGAGGTCATGCCGCCGCGGGTCGTGAGAATGCCCTCGGCCGCGTGCATGCCGTGGATGTCCTCCGGGCTCGTCTCGACACGCACGAGGATCACCTTGCGACCGGCCTTCTTCGCCTCCTCCGCGTCTTCGGACGAGAAGACGATCTCGCCGCAAGCCGCGCCGGGCGAAGCCGGCAGGCCGCTCGCGATGACGCGGCGCTCTGCCTTGGGGTCGATGGTCGGGTGCAGCAACTGGTCAAGCGCGAGCGGGTCGATGCGCGTGATCGCTTCCTCGCGCGAGATGAGGCCTTCGCTGGCGAGATCGACCGCGATCTTGAGCGCGGCTTTCGCCGTGCGCTTGCCCGAACGCGTCTGCAGCATCCACAGCTTGCCTTCCTCGACGGTGAATTCGAGGTCCTGCATGTCGCGGTAGTGGCGCTCGAGCAGTTCGTAGATGCGCACGAGCTCCGCATAGGCGGTCGGCATCGCCTGTTCCATCGACGGCTTGTCGGAGCCGGAGGCGAGGCGCGCCTTCTCGGTGATGTCCTGCGGCGTGCGGATACCCGCCACCACGTCCTCACCCTGGGCGTTGATGAGGAACTCGCCGTAGAGCTCCTTCTCGCCCGTCGACGGGTTGCGGGTGAAGGCGACGCCGGTCGCCGAGGTCTCGCCGCGGTTGCCGAAGACCATCGCCTGCACGTTGACGGCCGTACCCCAGGAGGCGGGGATGGCGTGCAGCTCGCGGTACTTGATGGCGCGGTTGTTCATCCAGGAGCCGAAGACGGCGCCGATGGCGCCCCACAGCTGTTCCTTCGGATCCTGCGGGAAGGGCTTGCCGAGTTCCTTCGCCACGATCTCCTTGTAGCGGGCGACAAGCACCTGCCAGTCCTCGGCGAGGAGATCCGTGTCGAGGTCATAGCCTCTGCGCGCCTTGTAGTCCTCCAGCGCCTCCTCGAAATGGTGGTGCTCCACGCCGAGGACGACGTCGGAATACATGGTGATGAAGCGCCTGTAGCTGTCCCAGGCGAAGCGCGCATCGCCGGCCGCAGCGGCGACGGCAGCGACCGTGACGTCGTTAAGGCCGAGGTTGAGCACGGTGTCCATCATGCCCGGCATCGAGGCGCGGGCGCCGGAGCGGACCGAGACGAGCAGCGGGTTGCGTGCATCGCCGAAGGTCTTGCCGGTCAGGCGGCCGACATGGGCGAGCGCCTCCTCGACCTGGGCCGCGAGGTCGCCGGGATAGCTGCGCTCGTGATCGTAGTAATAGGTGCAGACTTCGGTGGTGATGGTGAAGCCGGGCGGCACCGGCAGCCCGAGGTTTGACATTTCCGCAAGGTTGGCGCCCTTGCCGCCGAGGAGGTTGCGCATCCCCGCCTCGCCTTCGGCCGTGCCATCGCCGAAGGTGTAGACCCATTTCGTCATCACCGACCCCGTTCGTGGTCACTCTTCGCGCCTGCAGCACAGGCGCTGAAGGCTTGGCCCATCCGGGCGCAAAAGGCAATGCGCCGAAGGACGGGTGAGTTCCTGCCGCTGCCGCTCAAATCGATTTTGACGGCGGCTCCGCATTGCGCGCTTTCGCCGCAGGCGCGCCCCCCTCCGCCTGGCCCAGCGCGGCGATGAGGCGGGCGAGCAACTCGGACAGTTGCTCGACCTCTCCGGGCGAGAAGGCGGAAAGGATGCGCCGCTCGTTGGCGACATGGTCGACCACGGCCGCATCGACCGTGGCGAGCCCCTTGTCCGTCAGGCGGACGATCACGGCACGTCGGTCCTGCGGCGACGGCTCGCGCGTGATGAAGCCGTTCTTCTCCAGCCGGTCGAGACGGCTCGTCATGGTGCCGGAGGTGAGCATGAGCTGCGACCACAGCGCCGTCGGCGTCAGCGCATAGGGCGCCCCGGAGCGGCGCAGCGAGGCGAGCACGTCGAAGTCGCCCCGGCCGAGGCCGTGGTCGCGGAACACCGCCGCCAGCCGCTCGGAGAGCAGCTGCGCCGCCTGCGACAGCCGGCCGAGCGGCACCATCGGCGAAGGATCGATGTCCGGCCGCTCCCGCCGCCACTGCTCCGCGATGCGCTCCGCACGCTCTGGCCCGATCGCCTCGTCCATCCCGTTTCACCCGCTTGACAGTTATCTTGAATTCAAGATTATTAACTCAAAGATATTCTGCCGTCCGTGGCCGCCCTGCGCAAGGGCGCCCGATGACGCACTGCTCGAGGAACCCGCATGTCCACCGCACTCGCGCTGCTCGTCAGCGTCGGCTTTCTCATCGCCCTGACGGTCAATCTTGCCAAGGGCGCCGCTGCCATCGGCATCACCGGGCCGGAATTCGCCTTCTGGATGGCGCTCGGCGCGGGCGTCGTGCTGCTTGTGTTCGCCGCCGCCCGCGGCGAACGGCCGGCCCTGACGCGCGAACATCTCGTCTATTACGCGCTCGCCGGCCTTCTCGCCGTCGCGGCACCCAACTATATCGGCTTCGAGGTGGCGGCCCGGGCAGGTGCAGCCTATGCCTCGGTGCCCTATGCCCTGTCGCCGCTGATCACCTACGCCCTCGCCGTGTCCGTCAGGATCGACGCGCCGTCCGGCAAGCGCATCGCGGGACTGGTGCTCGGCTGCCTCGGCACGGCGCTCGTCGTCGCCAACATGATCGCGCGGGCCGACGGCACCTCGCCGGCCTGGCTGTTCGCCGCTTTGCTGGTGCCGCTCTCCGTCGCCTTCGGCAATGTGCATCGCACGCTCTACTGGCCGAAGGGCTCCGCGCCGATGGCGCTCGCCGCCGCCATGCTGCTCGCCGGCGCGCTGTGGCTCTCGCCCTTCGTAGCCGTCAACGGCACGCAACTCCTGGCACGCGGACCGGCGAGCGGGTCCGGCGCCATCATCGCGGCGCAGGTCAGCGTCTCGGCGCTGATGTACGTGCTTTACTTCCAGCTGCAGCGTGTCGCAGGGCCGGTCTATCTCAGCCAGATCGGCTATGTCGCGGCCGGCTTCGGCGTGGCCATCGCGGTCGCGGTCTTCGCCGAGACGGTGACGCTCGCGATGCTCGCTGGCCTCGCGCTCATCGCCGGCGGCGTCTTCCTCGTCACGCCCAGGCGCAGCCCGGCCTGATCAGAGTCGGCCGCCGAAGAGCCCGAGGATGCCGACGAGGATGAGGTAGAGCGCGACGATATAGTTGAGCAAGCGCGGCACGATGAGGATCAGCACGCCGGCGATGAGGGCGACCAGCGGCTGGATGACGATGAGATTGGCGGTCATGGCGCTCTCCTGTCAGGGCGTAGTGTCAAGCCCGACAGGCAACGCCGCGCAATCGCCGGTTGTTCCGGCGGTGGCCTTCAGTCCGCCGAACCGCCCTCACGCATCATGCCCGCGCTCGTCGCGGGCGTTCAGCCCCAGGCGCGGATAAGGCGTGGATGGCAACAGCACCACGCATGCGTGTTGCGTCTCCTGGAAGGGCCGCAAGTCGGACAAGCCCGCCTTGCGTTGAACAAGCCCGGCCATGCCGGCGGCGATCGAGGGCATTCGGTGATCAGCCCTCGATCCTGGAGAAATCCGCCACCTCGCGGGTCGCCTCGCGGATGGCGTTGAGCAGCTTCAGCCGGTTCTCGCGCAGGGCGGGATCCTCGGCATTGACCGTCACCTTGTCGAAGAAGGCATCGACCGCGGGGCGCAGCGCCGCGAGCGCCCGCATGGCGCCCTCAAAATCCTCACGCGCAACGGCTGCAGAGGCGTCGCGCCGCGCCGCATCGAGCGCCACGGCAAGGCCCTTCTCTTCGATCTGGCCGGCCCGGGCAATGAGCGCAAGGTCGGGCGCCCCGCCGTAGCTGCGCCCGTCCTTCTTCTCCTCGATGCGCAGGATGTTGGCGGCCCGCTTGTAGCCGGCGAGCAGGTTCCTGCCGTCCTCGGTGTCGAGGAAGCGGCCGAGCGCCTCCACGCGCCGGACGATGAGCACGAGGTCGTCCTGGCCCTCGAGCGCGAAGACGGCATCGATAAGGTGGTGCCGCGCACCCTTGTCACGCAGATAGACCTTGAGACGGTCGGCGAAGAAGGCGAGGAGGTCCTCGAGCGTCGAGACCTTCGGCGTGCCGGCCGGCAATTCGTAGCTCGACGTCAGCCGGCCGACGACGACGAGATCGTCGAGGAACTGCACGAGCTTCAGCCGGACGCCATTCTCCAGCACCAGCCGGATGACGCCGAGCGCCGCGCGCCTGAGCGCATACGGGTCCTTCGAGCCGGTCGGCTTCTCGTCGATGGACCAGAAGCCGACGAGGGTGTCGAGCTTGTCGGCGAGGGCCACCGCGATGCTGACCGGCGCGTCCGGCACTCGGTCCGACGGGCCCTGCGGCTTGTAATGGTCCTCGACGGCGGCGGCGACCGCCGCATCCTCGCCCTGCTCGGTGGCATAATAGCGACCCATGAGGCCCTGCAGTTCGGGGAACTCGCCGACCATCTCGCTGACGAGATCAGCCTTGGCGAGGCGTGCGGCCCGCTCGGCCTTGTCCGCATCGGCCCCGACGATCGGGGCAAGCTCGCGCGCCAGCGCGGCGAGGCGCGCGACGCGCTCGCCCTGGGTGCCAAGCTTCTCGTGGAAGACGATCGAATCGAGCTTCGGCAGCCGGTCTTCCAGCCTCGTGCGCTTGTCCGTCTCCCAGAAGAACTTGGCGTCCGACAGGCGGGCGCGCACCACGCGGCCGTTGCCGGCGACGATGGCCGCGCCGCCGTCCTTCGCCTCGACGTTGGACACGAGGATGAAGCGGTTGGCGAGCTTGCCCGTCTTGCCGTCGCGCAGCACGAAACATTTCTGGTTGGCGCGGATGGTGGCGCGGATCACCTCCGGCGGCACGGCGAGAAAGTCCTCGTCGAAGGAGCCCATCAGCACGACCGGCCACTCGACGAGGCCGGCCACCTCTTCCAGCAGCCCCTCGTCCTCGACGAGCTCGAGCCCCTGCGCGAAGGCGAGATTCCTCGCCTCGTTGAGGATGATGTCCTTGCGCCGGTCAAGATCGAGCACGACCTTGGCCTGTTCCAGCGACGTGACGTAGTCGTCGTAGCGGCGCACGAGGATGAGGCCCGGCGCCATGAAGCGGTGGCCGAAGGTCACGTCCGAGGAGGCGATGCCGCCCACCTCGAAGCGCACCACGTCCGGCATCTCGGTCTCGGGGCCGAAGGTGCACAGGATGGAGTGCAGCGGCCGCACCCAGCGCAGCGCGCCCGGCTCCGCGGAGGCTTTGCCCCAGCGCATCGACTTCGGCCAGGGGAAGCTGCGGATGACGTCGGGCACGATCTCGGCGACGACCTCGGGCGTGTCGCGGCCCGGGCGCTCGATGACGGCGACGTAAAACTCGCCCTTCTTCGGGTCGGCGACGACCTTCGCCTCGTCGAGAGAGACGAGGCCGGCGCTGTTCAGGAAACCCTGCACGGCGCTCTCGGGCGCGCCGACGCGAGGGCCCTTCCTCTCCTCGCGCACGTCCGGCTGCCGGGCCGGCAAGCCGACGACCTGCAGGGCGAGCCGGCGCGGCGTCACATAGGCCCTGGCGCCCTCATAGACGAGGCCACGCTCGACGAGCGCGTCGGTGACGAGCTTCTTCAGGTCCTCCGCCGCCTTGCGCTGCATGCGGGCAGGGATTTCTTCGCAGAAGAGTTCGAGGAGAAGATCGGGCATAGTTCCGTCAATCTTGCCGCTTCACGAGGAGGCCATGGGTAACACCACCTTCGGCAGCGAACATGCCGTCGATGACGTCGTAAAATTCACTGTCGTCTTTCTCGTATCTGCGCCAAAGCGCATATGACACGAGATCGGCGAACTGAACGAGACACGAGGCAGCCGAGTCGACGAAAAACGGCACATCTGCAAGGTTGTGTAACTTGCCATTGCGATGCCCGGAAAATCGGAACTCGGTCGTCAGCGCCTGAATGCGCGTCTCCATTGTCGACTTGTCGAAGACGATGAGCCCGCGCTGGGAATTGCCGTCGAGATGCATGCGCCGGAGTGTCTTGTCAAAGCGAGATGCAATCTCTTCAAAAGCATATTCCACCGGATCTTCGGGGCTCACGGCTGCCTTATCGACGACAACACCGAAAAGCGCCCATTGCCCATAGAGCCTGCGAACGCAGGCGAGCGCATCCAGCAGCACGGTGCGGCGACGGCTCTGGGGAAATTTCCGCCAGTAACCGCGCCCGGCAAGAATCTGATTGCCGTGAAATTCGAGCTTCTTCGGCTCGGGGTGGTCGAGCGTCGCGGCGAGCTTGTCGAGCTCGGTTTCAAGATAGAAGGTCTGGCGCTCGAAGACGCTCACCCCCGCCAGAACGAAATGTCGCTCGGCGGCATTCTTGGGTGATCCGGCGTCGTCGAGATAGAGGATGTGCATAAGAAAAGCAGCCGAGTGAACACCTGGTTCAGCGGACCGCATAGGGCAGCCCTCTCGACCGCATGTCTGATATGACGACAGACGGTCGAGAAATCAAGGGACGTTGTATCTCACATTCCGCCCCCTTCCGTCGCCAGCCATGCCGCGCCGCAAGCCTTGGCGAGCTCGCGCACGCGCAAGATGTAGCTCTGGCGCTCGGTGACCGAGATGACGCCGCGAGCGTCGAGCAGATTGAAGACGTGGCTCGCCTTGATGCACTGGTCATAGGCCGGCAGGGCGAGCTTGTGGCGCCTGTCGTTGTCGCCGTCGCCCGCCGTGCCCGCCGCGATCAGGCGGCGGCATTCCTCCTCCGCGTCCTTGAAGTGGCGGAAGAGCATCTCGGTGTCGGCATGTTCGAAGTTGTGGCGCGAATATTCCTGCTCGGCCTGCAGGAAGATCTCGCCATAGGTGACCTTGTTCGCCCCCTCGCCACCGTTGAAGTTGAGGTCGTAGACGTTCTCCACGCCCTGGACATACATGGCGAGGCGCTCGAGCCCGTAGGTCAGCTCGCCCGCCACCGGCGCGCATTCGAAGCCCGCCACCTGCTGAAAGTAGGTGAACTGGCTCACCTCCATGCCATCGCACCAGCACTCCCAGCCGAGGCCCCAGGCGCCGAGCGTCGGGCTTTCCCAGTCGTCCTCGACGAAACGGATGTCGTGCAGCGCCGGATCGATGCCGATGGCATAGAGCGACTGCAGGTAGAGGTCCTGCAGGTCCTTCGGGCTCGGCTTCAGGATGACCTGGAACTGATAGTAATGCTGCAGGCGGTTGGGGTTTTCGCCGTAGCGCCCGTCCTTAGGCCGGCGTGAGGGCTGCACGTAGGCCGCCCGCCAGGGCTTGGGGCCGAGCGCCCTCAGCGTCGTCGCCGGATGGAAGGTGCCGGCTCCAACCTCCATGTCGTAGGGCTGCAGGATGACGCAGCCGCGCTCCGCCCAGAAGCGCTGCAGGGTGAGGATCAGCCCCTGGAAGGATCGCGCGGGGCTCATGTGGCTATCAGTCATCCGTTCGGCCGCGCTCATCGCCGCCCCTTCATCGAGAACATCCGTCCGCCCGCAGGCGGGATCGCGGCAACCTAGCCGCCGGGCCTTTCAAGTCAACGGCTTCCTCTGCGCATGAAGGCACCTTCCCCCGGCTCACCCCATGGTTGCAGGCCAGGTGCAGCGGCGCACATCGCCAGGAAGAGGCGCAGGGCATGCTCCTGTCGTCGGCGGAACGAACCGCCTACGGAACCGGAGAACGGCCATGACGACCATGACGGAGACCACGCGGGCCACCATGCTCGCCCTCGCCATCGCCACAGGCGCCGCCGGGATGCTCACCCTCACCGCCGCGTCCCCTACCCTCGCCCAGTCCGCCGGCGGCGGACAGGGCGGTGGCGGCGGTGGCGGAGCCGGCGGCCTGGGCAGCTCCGGCGAGGGCGGCAACGATCATGAGATCTACCGTCGCATCCTGGCGCGAGACCGCCTCACCCACGCCAGCAGTTCCAATTGCCAGCCGGGCGCGGCCTGCAACAGGCGCGTACCGCCGCGTCGACCGCCGCAGCTGCAGGCCGCAAGCGCCGACGAAAGCTGCGGCATGCCGCTGCGCGTCGTCTATGACCGCAACGGCCATGCCCTCTGGTACGCCTGCCAACCTCTCCCGCAGCGCTGAACGATCAGAAATCGGGGCCCCCGCCATGCGCACGTTGCTCGCCATCACCGCCCTTGCCGCGCTTTCCGCGGCGCTGACACCCCTCGCCGTCAGCGCCATGGGCAGGGGGCCAGTCATGACGGAGACCGCCGGCTCGCCGGCGGTCTCCCGCCCCGGGCGGTCGCAGACCGCACCGTGTCTCAAGCCGATCCGGGTGGTCTATGGCGGCTACGGGGAGCCGGTGGTCTGCCGCGACCGCTGAGCGGCCTCTAAAGGCCGAAGCGCCCCCAGCGCGCCCGCTCCTCCAGCGCGGCGACAACTTCGGCAGGATCGACGAAGGCCGAGGCCTCAGACCTGCCCAGGAGCCCACGTGAGAACAGCGATCGCCGGTCGGCGACCAGCGGCAGGCGCACGTTGTCGCCGAAGCGCTGGCGCATCACCGAACGGAGATCGCCGATGCCGTCGATGATGCCAAGGTCGAGGGCTTCCTGCGCCGACCAGAAGGCGCCCGAAAAGAGCTCGTCGTCGCTGCCATGGAGGCGGGCGCCGCGCCGCTCGCGCACGATGGCGATGAACTTGCGATGGATCTCGGCCTGGATGTCCTTGAGGCGTGCCACGTCTTCCGGCCGCTCGGGCCGGAACGGGTCGAGGATCATCTTGCGGTCGCCCGCCGTGTAGACGCGCCGCTCTATGCCGAGGCGCTCAATGAGCCTGTCGAAGCCGAATCCAGCCGAGACGACGCCGATGGAGCCGACGAGCGAGAAGGAATCGGCGAAGATCTCGTCGGCCGCGAGCAAAAGCATGTAGCCGCCCGAAGCGGCGATATCCTCGGCGAAGGCGAAGACCGGCACTTCCTTCTCGTCGGCCAGGGCGCGCACACGCTGCATGATGAGATGCGACTGCACCGGTGACCCACCCGGCGAATTGACGATGACGGCCACCGCCGCGACATCGCCGAAGCCGAACGCCGTCTCGAGCGACCTCGCCACGGATTCGAGGGTGATGTTGGAGCGCAGCGGCATGGGCATGCCGATGGTGCCCTGCAGGCGCACGACCGGTACCAGCGGCTGGCGGGCGCGGAAGCGTGCGGGCAGGAAGCGTCTCAGGAACAGGGGCGCTGAAACCATGGCACCTTGCGGGATGGCAGTGCAGGGCCGCCAGCATAGCCGCCCCCCGGGGGGAAACAAGGCGCGGATGTTTCCATACATCGTCGGTTCATGTGCCATCACCCATGATGTCCGGGATTTCGCCGGAAAGGCTCCGCCCGAAGCCGGCGAGGAAGGAGGAAGTGATGTTCCGCATGAGCAGGATCGGTGCAGCGGCGCTGTTTGCCGCTCTTCTCGGCCTGACGGCCGCCCAGCCGGCAGCGGCAAGCCCGCTCGCCACCTCGCAGGGCGCCAGCCAGCTGGCCACGACGGCGACAGGCGTCGAGAAAGTGCAGTACTACTACGGCCCGCCACGCCGCTATTGGGGACACCCGCGATATCACCGCCGCCACTGGCGCGGGCATCGCTGGCGCGACGGCCGCTACTGGGGACCGCCGCCGCGGTCGCGCGTCGTCTGCCGCACCGTCTTCACCGATTGGGGACCGCGCCGCGTTTGCCGCAGGTGGTGACCATCAGCCCATCGCGACGGACGCCCTGCCCCGATGCACGGCGTCCGCCTCCGGCGTGAAGCGTCCATCCGGCTCGTGGAGCACGAAGCCGGGCAGCAGCCGCAGCGGGGCGCGACTGCCCCTGCGGGCAGCGACGAGCAGCCGTACGGCAGGCCTGTCAGGGCGGGGGTGGACCGGGCGCACGACAATGTCACCGAAGCGGCCTGCCAGCGCCGCAAGGAGCCCGGCGAGCCCGTCCGCCCGGTGAATGAGAACGAGGCGTCCGTCCGGCACGAGCACGTCTGCAGCGGCGCGCAACCATCCCACAAGAGCGGCGTCGGCCATGACGTGCGCTGCCCGGCGCGCCGCATCGGGCGAGTTCCGCACCCGCCCCGCGGGCCAGAAGGGCGGATTCGTCGCCACGAGATCGGCCGAACATGCGGACAGTCCGGCCTTCCGCCGCATGGCGGCCGGCGCAAGGATATCGGCCTCGCATACCGAGAAGCGGCCTTCGAACCCGTTGAGCACAACATTGCGCCGCGCCAGCGCAGCGAGCGCCGGATCGTTCTCGACGAGCACGACGCGGCAAGACGGGTGAAGCGCCGCGACCATGAGGCCGACGGCACCGACGCCGGCACCGAAATCGGCCACCGTCTCCGCGCCCACCGCACCGCACGCCGCCGCCAGCAGCACGGCATCCGACCCGGCCCGGTGACCCTTGCGAGGCTGCACGAGCCGCAGGCGCCCGTCGAGCATGGCATCCTCGGTCACGTCGCCGCAAGCGGCCGGCTCCCCGTCATGCATCGCGCAGCTCTGCCGCAAACCCCGCATCGCCGAGAAGGCGGCGCGCCCGGACCTCCTCGTCATCGGCAACGAGCAGGCGCCGCTGGAAGGCGCCGATTGATCCCTCGAGAATGCTCATATGCGCATCGGCGACGAAACAGGGGATGTCGGCGGCCTTGAGAAGCGCCTCGGCAGCCCCCAGAAGCACGATATCGTTGGTGCGCATGAGTTCCTTCATTCCCCCGCCTTCCTGCGCCCGAGAGCCTGGCCGGTCCCGCCTTGCGGCAACGGGGCCCGTTGCGGCCCGTCATTGGTGCGTGCAAGGTGCAGCAAATATCGCTATTTGTCGCGGCTGCTGGTGGCGTCAAGTTGGAGGAAGAGAGCGTGGGTGTCGTCGTCCCCATGGAGGAGCGCACGCGGGAGCAGACCGGTATAGACAGGCTGGTGGCGCTGGTCTCCCCCGGCATGGCCCGCGTCAACCAGATGATCCTGTCGCGGACAGGTTCGGACGTGGCGATGATTCCCGAGGTCGCCAACCATCTCATCTCTTCCGGCGGCAAGCGCCTGCGCCCGATGCTGACGCTCGCCACCGCCCAGCTCTGCGGCTACGAAGGCGACGGCGATGTCAAGCTCGCCGCGAGCGTCGAGTTCATGCATACCGCGACGCTGCTGCACGACGACGTGGTGGACGAGAGTGACATGCGCCGCGGCAAGCTCGCCGCCCGCATGGTGTGGGGCAACGAGGCGAGCGTGCTCGTCGGCGATTTCCTGCTCGGCCAGGCCTTCAAGATGATGGTCGAGGTCGGCTCGCTCGATGCGCTCGCCGTGCTCGCCGATGCGGCGGCCGTCATCGCCGAGGGCGAGGTGTGGCAGCTGTCGGCAGCCAAGAACCTTGCCACCACCGAGCAGGGCTATCTTGCCGTGGTGGAGGCGAAGACGGCCGCGCTCTTTGCCGCCGCCTGCGAGGTCGGCCCCATTCTCGCCGCCCGCCCGGCCCATGAGCGGGCCGCCTGCCGCAGCTACGGCACCAGCCTCGGCATCGCCTTCCAGCTCATCGACGACGCGCTCGACTACGGCGGCTCCAGCGCCAGCCTCGGCAAGAACGTCGGCGACGACTTCCGCGAGGGCAAGATCACTCTGCCCGTCGTGCTCTCACTCGCGCGGGGCGACGAGGCCGAGCGCGCCTTCTGGCACCGCACGCTGGAGAAGGGCGAGGTGCGCGACGAGGACCTCGCCGAGGCGCAGCGCATCATGCGCCGCCACGGGGCCATCGACGACACCATCGCGCGGGCCCGCACCTATGGCGATGCTGCTTGCGAGGCGCTGTCCACCTTCCCTGACGGGCCGATGAAGACGGCGCTCCTCGACGCCGTCGCCTTCTGCATCGCCCGCGCCTACTGACCGTCAGCGCAGAGAGGTCGCGCGCGCCCACCACGCCGGGCGCGCGGCGGCGATCGCGCGGCGCCCACGCGCTGCGGCACGGCAATCGTCGAACAGGCCGAAGACGGTCGCGCCCGAGCCTGACATGCGGGCGAGCCGGCACTCCGGCAGGCTGCGCAGCAGGGCGAGAGCTTCCGCGATCGCCGGCGACAGCGACCTCGCCGGCGCCTCAAGATCGTTGCGCGCCTTGGCGAGCACGGCGAGAACCTCGCTCCGGCCACATCCGTCAGCCGGCGCCACCGGCTGCAGTGTCGGCTCCCTCATCGTACCGGCACGAAGCCCGAGGCCGCGAAAGACGTCGGCCGTCGCCAGCGGCGTGCGCGGATTGACGAGGACGGCGAAGAGCCGCGGCAGGCCGAGCGGCGGTGCGAGGACATCGCCGATGCCGGCCATGACCCGCGCCCGGCCTTCGAGGCAGACGGGCACGTCCGCGCCCGTCGCAACGGCGGCGGCGCGGATGGCCGGGTCGTCGAGGCCGAGGCCGTTGAGCCGCGCCATGAGGCGCAGCGCCGCCGCCGCGTCGGACGAACCGCCGCCGAGGCCGGCCGCAACCGGCAGGCGCTTGTCGAGATGGAAATGTCCGGCCACGAGGCCCGGCCGCCGGGCCATGAGATGGTGCACGGCCCGCAGCACGAGGTTGTCCTGCCCGCCACCCGCAGCCTCCGCGCCCGGGCCGGAGACCGTGAGACCGAGCGGCCGGACGGGATCGAGCGACAGGCGGTCGCCGCAGCCGGCGAAGGCGACGAGGCTTTCGAGCAGATGATAGCCATCCGCCCGCCGGCCGGTGACGTGCAGCGACAGGTTCACCTTGGCCGGCGCACGCTCGACGAGGAGATGGCCGGCGGGGGCGGGAGGAAGGTGCGGCTGCACGGTCATGAGCGGTTATCGGACTGCAGCCGGGTTCTCATCCTGAGGGAGTGCTGACGCTGGCATCTCCCTCTCCGCCGGCCGGGAGAAGGAGACGTGCCACGGCGCCGTCATCCGAAAGCCCGCCCCTCACCCGCCGTTCTTCGGCTTCTCGACGGCCTCGGCGGCCGCGGGCTTTTCCTCGTCCGGCAGGCCCTTCTCGATCTTCTCGAGGATCTTGACGAGGTCCTCGGGCTCGGGGTCGAGGTCGCGCGCGTGGTTCCACTGGAACTTCGCCTCGAGCTTGCGGCCCGTGCGCCAGTAGGCGTCGCCGAGGTGGTCGTTGATCGTGGGGTCGGACGGGCGCAGCTCGATAGCGCGCTCCAGCTCGCGCACCGCATCGTCGTAGCGTCCGAGGCGGTAATAGGCCCAGCCGAGGCTGTCGACGATATAGCCGTCCCGCGGCCTGAGCTCGACGGCCCGCTTCAGCATCTCGAAGGCCTCGTCGAGGTTCATGTGCCGGTCGACCCACGAATAGCCGAGATAGTTGAGCACGAGCGCCCGGTCGCTGCCGACGCTCTCGGGCGCGAGTTCGAGGGCCTTCTTGAAGTCGGCCTCGGCCTTCGGCCATTCCTTCGAGCGCTCGTAGGCGATGCCGCGGAAGTAGAAGAGCGTCCAGCGCGACTGGTCGGGCGTGCCGATGGCCTCGACGGCGCGGGTGTAGACCTCGGCCGCCGCGGCGAAGTCCTTGCGCGAGCGCAGGAGGTTGCCGAGCGCGATCAGGCCCTCGACATCGTCCGGATTGGCGGCGATCAGTTCCTCGAGATGCTTCTGGGCCCTGTCCTTCTCGCCCATGAGCTCCAGCGAGACGGCAATCTGGATGTCGATGCTCGACCTGAGCGGCGAGTTCGCCGGCATCGTCTCGAAAACCTCGATGGCCGAAGCATATTGCTTGAGCCGCTCCAGCATGTCGCCGAGCGTGACGATGGCAAGCTCGTGCTTCGGTGCGAGGAAGGTCGCAAGGCGCAGATAGATGAGCGCCGCAATCTCATCGCCCTGGCTGTTGCCCGCAGCCCCGAGGCCGTAGAGCACCTCGGCCGCCCCCTCCTGGGTGTTGGCGACGAGGGACGGCAGGCGCTCTCCGGCGTCGAGGCGCTTCAGCGCATCCTGCACGATCGGGTTGCGCGGCAGCAGCCGGTCGAAGGCCTCGTAGACGCGCCGGGCCTCCTCCGCCTCGCCGCGCACGGACAGGAGCCGCCCGTAGGCGTCGACGACGCGCAGCGTCGTGCGCTCGACGTCGTAGGCCGCCTTCAGCCGGTTCTCCGCCTCGCGGCGATTGCCGCCGACAGCGGCGATGAGACCCGCGTGATAGTCGCGGAAGACGTTGTAGGAATTTTCGCCCTTGAGCCGCTCGACCGTGTCGAGCGCGCGGCGCAGGTTGCCCGAGCCGACCCAGGACCAGGCTGACAGCAGGGTCGCCGTCAGGTCCGCCGCGCGGCCGCGCCCGCCGCTGCCGAGATACTTGCGCGCGGTGACATAGCGCCGCGCCTTCATCGCCTCGACACCGAGGGCAAGGCGCGCAAGGCCGTTGTTGGCGTCGCGCTGCAGCAGCTGGCGCGCGGCCGAGAAGGCCTCCTCCATATCGCCGTTGGCGAGCAGCGCGACGAAGGCGCGCTCCAGGAGTTCCGGATTGCGGGGATCGTCCCGCAACGCCTCGCGGAAGTAGAGCGCCGCCGCCCGCGTGTCGCGCGCCGATCCGGCGACCACTGCTGCAAGATAGTTGCCCTCGACGCTCTCGGCCGGCCCGGGCAGGCTGTCGATGGCGAGTTCCACGTCCTCAGCTTTGGCCGAGAGCGTGCCCGGCTGCCCGAAGGCCATGACGGAAAAGATGCAGCAAGCCGAAATGGCAATGCGCGAGAAGCGCCTGAAGGTCATGTGAATCACGTGTTCTCTTGCCGCCCTTGCGCCGCTTGCGGGGGAAGCGCGGCGCCTTCTTCTATCACCGCGCAACATGACCTTTTTGCGGTGCATCGGCAATAGCGGCGGGTAAACGAACGACCCGTCGGCATCGAGCCGGGCGCGACGGCCACGGCTCGATGCCGAACGGCCTCACATATTCGGATAGTTGGGTCCGCCGCCGCCTTCCGGCGTCACCCAGGTGATGTTCTGGGCCGGGTCCTTGATGTCGCAGGTCTTGCAGTGCACGCAATTCTGCGCGTTGATCACAAATCGGGGATTGGTCCGCGCCGCCGCGTCGTCATACACCACCTCGTAGACCGCCGCGGGGCAGTAGAGGCGCGCCGGCTCGCCGTAGAGCGGCAGATTCCGCTCCACCGGAATCGTGGGATCGGCCAGCTTGAGGTGGACCGGCTGGTCCTCCTCGTGATTGGTGTTGGACAGGAAGACGGACGAGAGCTTGTCGAAGGATACGATGCCGTCCGGCTTCGGGTAGGTGATCGGCTTGACCTCGTCGATTCGCTTCAAGGTCGCGTGATCGGGCTTGCCGTGGCCGAGCGTGCCAAAGAGCGAGAAGCCGAGGAGTTCGTTCGTCCACATGTCGATGCCGCCGATGGCGACGCCCGCCATGGTGCCGAAGCGCGACCACAACGGCTTGACGTTGCGCACCTTGTGCAGGTCGCGGCCGATATCGGAGCCGCGCCAGCCGGTCTCGTAGCCGGCGAGTTCGTCGTGCTCCCGCCCCTGGCCGAGCGCCGCGAAGACGTTTTCGGCACAGAGCATGCCGGACAGGATGGCGTTGTGCGAGCCCTTGATGCGCGGCACGTTGACGAAGCCGGCGGCACAGCCGATGAGCGCCCCGCCGGGGAAGACGAGCTTCGGCACCGACTGGAAGCCTCCTTCCGTGATGGCGCGCGCGCCGTAGGCAATGCGCTTGCCACCCTCCAGCATGCCCCGGATCATCGGATGGGTCTTGAAGCGCTGGAACTCGTCGAACGGCGACAGGGTCGGGTTCGAATAGTTGAGGTGCACGACGAAACCGATCGAGACCAGGTTGTCGTCGAAGTGGTAGAGGAAGGAGCCGCCGCCGGTGCTGTTGTCGAGCGGCCAGCCGAAGGAGTGCTGGACGAGGCCGGGCTCAAATTTCTCGGGCGGGATCTGCCACAATTCCTTGAGCCCGATGCCGAATTTCTGCGGCTCGCGGCCCTCGTCCAGCGAGAAGCGCCGGATGACCTGCTTCGACAGCGAGCCGCGCGCGCCCTCGCCGAGGAGAGTATACTTGCCGCGCAGCTCCATGCCGCGGGTGAACTCGGCCTTGGGCTCGCCATTCCGGCCGACGCCCATGTCGCCGGTGGCGATGCCGACGACCTCGCCCTTGTCGCCGTAGAGCACCTCGGCGGCGGCGAAGCCCGGATAGATCTCGACGCCGAGCGCCTCCGCCCGCGCGGCGAGATAGCGCGCCACATTGCCGAGCGAGCCGACGAAATTGCCGTGGTTGTTCATGAGCCGCGGCATCAGGGCATTGGGCAGCCTGACGCCGCCCGCGGGGCCGAGATAGAGGAAGCGGTCGGCTGTAACCTGCGTCTTCAGCGGCCGCTCGGGATCCTCGCGCCAGTCGGGCAGCAGCCGGTCGAGGCCGACGGGGTCGATCACCGCGCCCGAGAGAATGTGGGCGCCGACCTCGGAGCCCTTCTCCACGACGACGACGGAGACGTCCCGATCCGCCTCGGCAGCGAGTTGCTTGAGGCGAATCGCAGCAGCAAGGCCGGCCGGGCCTGCGCCGACGATGACGACGTCGTAGTCCATTCGCTCCCGTTCGGGCAGATCCATCAGGCCACTCCTTGGCTTATCAGCACCCCGGCGGATTTTTTATTTGTATACGAACAATTCCATATGTGCTGCAATCATCGATACGCGAAGTCTTCGACCCGTTCCAGACTGCATGTTGCACTGCGGGCGCGACCTCTCGAAGCGGAGGACGGCGGCGATCCGGCACTGGCAAGGTGCCGGTGGCGCCTCTAGAATGCCGGCATGTCGCATCCTCCCGCCGAGATCGGAGCCCGCGAGGCAGCGCTCGAAGCGCTCCTTGCCTTCTATGTCGATGCCGGCGTCGACCTGGCGCTCGACGAGGCGCCGCACGACCGCTTCGCCGAGCCGGACCGGCCGCAGCCGCGCGGGGAACAGGCGCGCCCGGCCCCCGCGCCGTCGGAGCCGCGGCAGCCGGCCGCTCCGGCCTTTGCCGCTGCGGCCTCGGCGGACGAGACGGCGCTTGCCGCCTGCGCCACGGCCCGCGGGGCGACCAGCCTCGACGAGCTACGCGAGGCGCTCGCGGCCTTCGACGGCTGCGCCCTGAAGGCGACGGCGAAGAACCTCGTCTTCGCCGACGGCACGCCAGGCGCCCGCGTCATGCTGGTCGGCGAGGCGCCGGGGCGCGAGGAGGATATCCAGGGCAAGCCCTTCGTCGGCCGCTCGGGACAATTGCTCGACAGGATGCTCTCGGCGATCGGCCTCGACCGCGGCAGCGTCTACATCGCCAACATCGTGCCGTGGCGCCCGCCCGGCAACCGCACGCCGACGCCGCAGGAGGCGGCGATATGCCGCCCCTTCATCGAGCGCCAGATCGAGCTGTGTGACCCGGACGTGCTCGTCTGCCTCGGCGGCCCGTCGGCCCAGGCGCTGCTCGGAGTGCGCGAAGGCATCCTGCGAACGCGCGGCAAGTGGTTCGACTACGAGACGGGCCGGCGCACCATCCGGGCCCTCGCGACGCTCCATCCCGCCTATCTGCTGCGCCAGCCGGCGCAGAAGCGGCTTGCGTGGCGCGACCTGCGCGCCCTGAGGAAGGTGCTCGACGAGACGGCCGGCGCCGCCCGGAGCTGAAACCGCCCGCCGCGGCGGGCGGCGGCGCTTTCGTGGCGAAACCTGCACAATTGTGATGTAATATCTTGCGTCATTCCGAATCGAGGCACGATCCCCGGAGGTGACGACATGGATCTCGACGCGACGATGTTGGCGCGCATCCAGTTCGCTTTTACGGTCACCTTCCACATCATTTTCCCCGCCTTCACCATCGGCCTTTCCGCCTTCATCACCACTTTGCTGGGCCGCTGGCTCTATACGGGCGACGAGCATTACCGCACCCTCGCCCGCTTCTGGACGAAGATCTTCGCCGTGTCCTTCGCCATGGGCGTCGTGTCCGGCATCGTGCTGTCCTACCAGTTTGGCACCAACTGGAGCCGCTTCTCGGTGGTGGTCGGCAACACCATCGGCCCGCTCATCGGCTACGAGGTGCTGACAGCCTTCTTCCTGGAAGCAACCTTCCTCGGCATCATGCTCTTCGGCTGGAACCGGGTGCCGCCGGCACTGCACTTCTTCGCTGCGCTCATGGTGGCGGTCGGCACCTGCATGTCGGCCTTCTGGATCATCTCGGCCAACAGCTGGATGCAATATCCGACCGGGCACGAGGTGCGCGACGGCATCGCCTATCCGGTCGACTGGCTCGCCATCGTCTTCAGCCCCACCTTTCCGCTGCGTCTCGCGCATATGGTGGCCGCGGCCTATCTCACCACGGCCATCGTCGTTCTCGCCGTCGGCGCACGCTACCTGCTCGCCGGGGTGCACGAGCGTCATGGCCGCACGATGATCGGCATGGGTCTCGGCATGACCTTGATCCTCGCGCCGCTGCAGGCCGTCATCGGTGATGCGCATGGCCTCAAGACGGCCAAATACCAGCCGGTGAAGCTCGCCGCGATGGAGGGACACTGGCCGGAGAGCGAGGTGGCCCCGCTCGTCCTCTTCGCCTGGCCGAACGAGCGGACCGAATCGAACGACTTCGAGATCGCCATTCCCCATCTCGGCAGCCTGATCATCACGCACGACTGGAACGGCATCTACCCCGGCCTGAAGGCCTTCCCGTCCGAGGACCGGCCGCCGGTGGTGCCGGTGTTCTTCTCCTTCCGCGTCATGGTCGGCCTCGGTTTACTCATGATCGGGCTCGCCTTCTGGGGCGGCTATCTCTGGCTGCGCGGCCGGCTGTTCACCTCCCGTACATTCCTCCGGGCAGCGTCATGGGCGTGGCCGACTGGCTTCATCGCCATCATCGCCGGCTGGTTCGTAGCCGAGATCGGCCGCCAGCCGTGGGTCGCGACGGGCATCCTGCGCACGGCCGACGCCCGTTCGCCAGTCGCCATGGAGACCGTCGCCTTCACGCTCGCGCTCTTCGTGGTCGTCTATGGCATCGTCTTCACCATGGGCATCCGCTACATCAATCGGCTCATCGTAAAGGGACCGGCACCGGAGGTCGCCGCCGAGCCGAGGGGGTTGCCCAACCGGCCGCTGTCGGCAGCCGAGGAGGCGGCCCGCGCCGCCATGCAACCCGGACAATGAGGAGCGTGCCATGGAGTGGTATCTGCCGATCATCTGGGCCGGGCTGATCGCCACGGCCGTCGCGCTCTACGTCATCCTCGACGGCTTCGACCTCGGCATGGGCATCCTCTTTCCCACGACGCAGGAGGAGGCGCGCCGCGACGAGATGATGAACTCCGTCGCCCCCTTCTGGGACGGCAACGAGACGTGGCTCGTCCTGGGCGGCGGCGGCCTGTGGGTCGCCTTCCCGCAGGCCTATGCCGTCATCATGCCGGCGCTCTACCTGCCGGTCATCGTGATGCTGCTCGCCCTCATCTTCCGCGGGGTGTCGTTCGAGTTCCGTTGGGTGTCGAAGCCCCGGCACCGCATGTGGGATCTCGCCTTCTCCGGCGGCTCCATCGTCGCGGCCTTCGCCCAGGGCGTCATCCTCGGCGGCCTCCTGCAGGGCATCAGGGTGGAGAACGGGGAGTTCGCCGGCGGCTCCTTCGACTGGCTGGCGCCGTTCCCGCTGCTGTGCGGGGTCGGCGTCGTCGCCGGCTACGGCCTCATCGGCTGCTGCTGGCTGATGATGAAGACGGAGGGCCCGACCGCCGACCATGCCCGCCGGCTGGCGCCCGGCTTCCTCATCGCCGTCGGCATCTGCGCGGCGCTCGTCAGCATCTGGACGCCGGCCTCCTTCGAGCGCATCGCCGACCGCTGGTTCGCGGCGCCGAACATCTACTTCCTGTGGCTCCTGCCGGCGGCCACGGCCGTGCTCGGCCTGCTCGCCTGGCACGGCACGCGCCAGGGTCGCACGGCCCTGCCGTTCTTCAGCACGATCGGCATCTTCCTTCTGTGCTACGCCGGGCTCGCCATCTCCAATTTCCCCTATCTCGTGCCGCCGACCCTGACGGTGTGGGACACCGCGGCGGTGCCGGCGGCGCAGATCTTCCTCCTCATCGGGACCCTGCCGCTCCTGCCCATGATCCTCGGCTACACGGTCTTCGTGTACTGGACCTTCCGCGGCAAGCTGAAGGAGGGCGAGGGCTACCACTAGCGCGGCGTTTACCGCTGCCACGGCATGGCGCAGCCGGTCGTTGGCCGGCGCGGCGGGGCGGGCTATGCTGGTCGGCCTGCCGCTGCAGGCAAGTGAGGCGTCGACGGAAGGCAAGACATGCGCTGGGGTGATTTCCGCCGGTCCGAGAATGTCGAGGACCGGCGTGGCGGCGGTGGAGGCTTCCACATCCCCGGCGGGGGACGCGGCGGCGGCATCGGCATTGGCACCATCCTCGTGCTCGGCCTCATCGGCTGGGCGCTCGGCATCGATCCGCGCATCCTCATCGGCGGGGCCGAGATGCTGTCGGGCGGCGGCTCCTCCTACGAGCAGTCGCAGCCGGGCACGCGCGGCGCGCCGCAGGACGAGGCCGGCCAGTTCGCCGCCGCCATCCTCGGCAATACGGAGGACGTCTGGACGACCGTCCTGCCGCAGCAGGTGAACGTCGCCTACAAGAACCCGCGCATGGTGCTCTTCTCCGGCGCCACCCGGTCGAACTGCGGCTTCGCGCAGGCGGCCATGGGGCCGTTCTATTGTCCCATCGACCAGACGGTCTACATCGACCTCAGCTTCTTCGACGACATGCGCCGGCGCTTCCGCGCGGGCGGCGATTTCGCCTATGCCTATGTCATCGCTCACGAGGTCGGACACCATGTGGAGAACCTGCTCGGCATCCTGCCCAAGGTGCAGCAGGCGCAGCGCCAGGCCTCGCAGCGGCAGGCGAACGAATTGTCCGTGCGCGTCGAATTGATGGCCGACTGCCTCGCCGGCGTGTGGGCCAATCACAGCGAGCAGCGCTGGAAGGCGCTGGAGCCCGGCGACGTGGAGGAGGCGATGAACGCGGCCGAGGCCATCGGCGACGACCGCCTGCAGAGGGCCGGCCAGGGCTATGCCGTCCCCGAGACCTTCACCCATGGCTCGTCCGAGCAGCGCGTGCGCTGGTTCATGACCGGGCTCAAGGAAGGCCGCGTGCAGGCGTGCGATACCTTCGGCGCAAGCAGGCCCTGACGGTCCGGCACCACCTCATCAGGCAGACTCATGTCCCGTATCGACGAAGCGCGCCCTTTCATTCCGCTCTCCATCGCCGTGCTGACCGTATCCGACACGCGCAGCCTCGCCGACGACAGATCCGGCGACACGCTGGTTCAGCGTCTCGAAGCGGCCGGCCATCGCCTTGCCGCCCGCGCCATCGTGCCGGACGAGATCGACGAGATCCGCGCCACCGTGAAGGGCTGGATCGCCGATCCCGGCATCGATGCCGTCATCACCACGGGCGGCACGGGCTTCACCGGCCGGGACGTGACGCCCGAGGCCATCGAGCCGCTGTTCGAGAAGCGCATGGACGGCTTCTCGGCCGTCTTCCACCGCATCTCCTACGACAAGATCGGCACCTCGACCCTGCAGTCACGGGCGACCGCGGGCGTCGCGGGCGCAACCTACATCTTCGTGCTGCCGGGCTCCCCCGGCGCCTGCAAGGACGCCTGGGACGGCATCCTCGCCGCGCAGCTCGATTATCGCCAACGGCCGTGCAATTTCGTCGAGATCATGCCGCGGCTCGACGAGCATCTGAGGCGTGGAACCGGCAACTGAACGGACGGGGATCACGCCCCGGTCTCAACCGGCCGCCTCGAAGGCGACCGGCAGCGCCGGCAGCATCATCGGCCGGCGATGGCCGGCGACGACATGAGCCTTCGACAGCAGCATGCGCGGGCCGAGCGGCGCGCGGCCGAACAGCCCCTGGGCCACGTGCCGCAAGCGGCCGAGCGGCACGATGCACGAGCCGCCGAGCCACAAGCCCGTCGTCTGGCCGCCTTCGCGGCGCAGGAAGCGCTCCATCACGGCGATCCAGTTCGCCGTCGGCACGTCGCCGGCCTTGAGCAGCATCAGCCAGGGGCCACGTGCTTCGTGCACGCCCGCGCGCCAGCCGGCTTCGCCATCCCCGGCCCGCGCGAGCGAAGCGCCCACCGCCTCCGCGACGCGGGCGGCATCCCGGTCCTCGCCGCAATCGATGATGATGGCCTCGCGCACGACCGCCGCCGCGACGCCGGGCACGAGAGCTGCCAGCGTCGCGCCGAGCCCTTCCGTATCGCCATTGGCCATGATCAGGACGGAAATCATGCCGGAAGCCTAGCGCAGGCACCTCGCCATGACGCTGCGGCACGCTGTCTTAGCGGCAGGACCACGGACGGCCCGAATCCTCGGTGGCAGGCGCGAGCCCGCCGGCGCTGGCCGCGCCCAACATCCCGATGCATGCGGCTTGCCCGCCGGGCGAGCGGTCGATACGCTCGCATCGTGCTGTGTGACTGGCGGGATGAGATGGGGAACCATCGGGGAGCGCAGCACTGTTCCGCCGTCCGCCTGGGCCAACTCCAAGATCGCGAGTGGAGGCCCCATGGACGCTGTGCTCCTGTTTCTTCTGACATCGCTCGCGCTCGTCGGGAGCCCCGGACCCAACACGCTCAGCCTGGCGGCGCTCGGGGCTGCCTTCGGCATGCGTCGCGTGGTGCCGTACATGCTCGGGCTCGATCTCGGAATGGTCGCCGTCGTGGCTTTGGTCGGCTCGGGCCTCTGGGCGGCGGTGCTTTCCTCTCCCCGGATCGCGCCGGTCGTGACCTTTGCCGCGAGCGCCTATCTCATCTTCCTGGCCTACCGGATCGCCACGGCGCCGCCGCTGAGGACGGCCGCCGCAGGATCGGCCGCGCGTCCCCCTCGCTGGCATGCGGGCGCGACCCTGTCTCTGGCCAACCCGAAGGCCTATGTCGCCGTGGCGGCTGTATTCTCGCGATATTCCGTCTGGCCCGACAGCACCATCGGCGATCAGTTGCTGAAGGGAACGCTGCTGCTCGCGACAGTTGTTCTCGTCAACATCCTTTGGCTTGCTGCCGGCTCGCTGCTCGCGCGCCCCATGGACAACCCCCGGGCGAGGCGTGTCTTGAACATGTCCTTCGCGGGCTTGCTGATCCTTTCCGTAGCCGTGCCGTGGGTGCTGTCACCACCCGGCAAGCCTTGAATTGAGATTTTCGGCACGCCCGTTTGACGATGGCCGCTCCCGTCACTCCTCTTGATGCTCCGCTGCACGACGAAAGGAGAACGCGAATGCCGCAGGAGATCAGACCACAGCCAGGCGTCTTCCCCGGTTCGTATATGCCGGTCAGCAGCCTCAACGCCCGCCTCGATGCGTGGCAACAGGGGATCACCTTGCCGATTCCAGCGCCACCGCAACCCGCGCGGGACCAACCGCCGGCGGCGCCCGGCACCGCGGCCGACGCTGCGGAAGCGCCGCAGAACCAGGACTAGACGATCGAACGTCGGCTTCTGTTTCGGCACGCGGCTTGTGCCGTTGCTAACCTTGCGCCTCGACCACAGCCACCACTGGACACGGGAACAATTTTGTTCTCTATATGTTCTCAATCGATGATCGCTGCTGGAATCGGAGGCGCCCATGCGGGCCCGAGCCGTCTCTCATTCACCCGCCCCTGCCACCCCGCCGCGCACCGGCCGGGGGCGCGATCTGCTGAAGGAGGTGCCGCAGGTCGGCCCGGCGGATCCGCTCGCCCTTGTCGGCCATCGCATCGACCCGGAGCGGCGGCGCGGACGCGGGGCCGTCGGCAACCCCGTGGCGCGCTACGAGCCGACTCACCGGGAGGATGTCGACGACGGCTGGGAGGGCCTTGCCGAGCTGCCGCCGTTCAAGACGGAGGTGCAGACGGAGAAGGCGCGCACCATCATCACGCGCAACGATTCGCCCGACATCTCCTTCGACCGCTCGGTGAACCCCTATCGCGGCTGCGAGCACGGCTGCGTCTACTGCTTCGCCCGGCCGACCCACGCCTATATGGGCCTGTCGCCGGGGCTCGACTTCGAATCGAAGCTCTTCGCCAAGCCGGATGCGCCGGCGTTGCTCGAGAAGGAACTATCCGCCTCCAGCTACGTGCCACGCACGCTCGCCATCGGCACCAATACCGATCCCTACCAGCCCATCGAGCGCAAGTTCCGCCTCATGCGCGGCATCCTGGAGGTGCTGGGCAGGACCGGCCATCCGGTCGGCATCGTGACCAAATCGGCCCTGGTGACGCGCGACATCGACCTCCTCGCGCCTATGGCGGCGCGGGGCCTCGCCAAGGTGGCGATCTCCGTCACCACGCTCGACGCCAAGCTCGCCCGCACGATGGAGCCGCGGGCGGCGACGCCGCAGCGCCGGCTCGACACCATCCGCCGGCTCAGCGAGGCTGGCATCCCCGTCACCGTGCTCGTTGCTCCCATCGTGCCGGCCGTCAACGATGCGGAGATCGAGAACATCCTCGCCGCGACGCATGCCGCAGGCGCGCGCGAGGCGGGCTACGTCATGCTGCGCCTGCCGCTCGAGGTGCGCGACATCGTGCGCGAGTGGCTGATGAGCGACTATCCCGACAAGGCCCGGCACGTGCTGTCGCTCATCCGCTCGACGCGCGGCGGCAAGGACTACGATTCCAGCTGGGGCCAGCGCATGGTGGGCTCCGGTCCCTATGCCTGGATGATCGGCCGGCGTTTCGAGATGGCCGCCGAGCGCCTCGGCTTCAACAAGCGCCGCACGCGGCTCAGGACGGACCTCTTCTCACCGCCCCGTCGCGGCGCCGAGCAGCTCAGCCTCTTCTGAAAGGATAGCCCGATGACCGCGACCGTTCCTGCGCGCGTCAACCTCATCACGCTCGGCGTCACGGACCGCGCTGCCAGCCAGCGCTTCTACGAGAAGCTCGGCTGGCGGCCGAAGGCGCGGGCCCACGAGGCGTCGATCACCTTTCTCGCCCTCGACAATGTTGCGCTCGCCCTGTGGGACCGGGACAAGCTCGCCGAGGACGCGAAGCTCCCGCTGACGCCACAGGGCTTCGGCGGCTTCACTCTCGCCATCAACCTGCCGGACGAGAAGGCGGTGGACGCGGCGCTCGACGCCGCGGTCGCCGCCGGCGGGCGCCTGCTGAAGCCAGGCACCAAGGCGGACTGGGGCGGCTATTCGGGCTATTTCGCCGATCCCGACGGCCATCCGTGGGAGGTGGCCTTCAATCCCTTCATGCCGCTCGACGCGCGCGGGCTGATGGTGCTGCCGGACTGACGGCGGCTTTCGCAGCCCCCGCAGGCGAGCCTTCTCGAATCGAGCCTTGAGCCTGCGCGCCTGCGCGCCATGATGGCCGCATGAAGCGCATCGACGATACTGATTCGCCGGCAGGTTCCGACCTCGCGTCGGCATCCTTCCTGCGCGAGGGAGACTGCCGCCGGCGCGGCCTCTGGCCCGTTGCCGGCGTGGACGAGGTAGGCCGCGGCCCCCTTGCCGGCCCGGTCGTTGCGGCGGCTGTCGTGCTCGATCCCGACCGCATCCCCGAGGGGCTGACGGATTCGAAGAGGCTCACGCCCGCTCGGCGCGAGGTGCTCTATGCCTTCATCCTCGACAGCGCGGCCGTGTCGGTAGCGAGCGTGCCGGCCCGCATCATCGACAGCATCAACATCCGCCAGGCGACGCTGGCTGCCATGACGCGGGCCCTGCGCGGCCTGCCGGAGCGGCCGGTGCATGCCTTCATCGACGGCAACGACTGCCCGCCCGATGCCCCCTGTACGACGGAGGCGGTCATCAAGGGCGACCTCACCGTCGCCTCGATTGCTGCGGCGTCGATCGTTGCCAAGGTCACGCGCGACCGGCTGATGGCGCGGCTGTGCCGACAGTTCCCGGCCTATGGCTTTTCGTCCCACGCCGGCTACGGCACACCGGGGCATCTCGAGGCCATTGCCGCGCACGGGCCGTCGCCCTTCCACCGCATGAGCTTTGCGCCGATGCGGTTGGAATAAGCCGGGCGCCTCACAAGGAACCGCCCGGCCTCGCGTCAGAGCTGCGCGAGGAGGTGCGCCGCGCCGGAGACGTCCGCCTTGCCCGGCGCGTCCTCGACGTTGAGCTGCGTGACGACGCCGTCCTCGACGACCATCGAATAGCGCTGCGAGCGCGTCCCGAGGCCGAAACCCGAACCGTCGAAGGCGAGCCCGACCGCCTTGGCGAAATCGCCGTTGCCGTCGGCCAGAAACTCGATGACGCCTTCGGCGCCTGACGACTTGCTCCACGCATCCATGACGAAGACGTCATTGGCAGCCGTCACCGCGATGGCGTCGATGCCGCGGGCCTTGATCTCGTCGGCCTTGGCGAGGAAGCCCGGCAGATGGTTCTTGTGGCACGTGGGCGTGAAGGCGCCGGGCACGGCGAAAAGAACGACCTTGCGGCCCTTGAAGATGTCGTCCGTGGTGCGCGCGGCCGGCCCGTCGGGCGTCATGACGCGAAAGGTTACGGACGGCAGACGATCACCAACTGCAATGGCCATGACAACGCTCCTTCCAGGGAAAGTCAGCCGAGAGGCGGCCCCCTGAGTTAGCGTGCCTTGGCCACTGCGTCGAGCCTCGCAACAACGGATATCGCGCCGGCCTTGCCGACGACCGTGAGCTTCGCGGCCGTTGGGCCCGCGACCGCCTTCGGCCGGTCGGCGACCGGGACGCGGGCAAGAGTGCGGCCGTCGTTCTGGCGCGTCAGCTCGGCCTTGTCGAAGTACCAGCCGCTCTCGCCCTCGACGAAGACGTCCTCCAGCCCGCCGCCCGCGATGCGGGCGACGACGGCGATGTCGTCCCCCTTGCGCTCGATGGCCGCAGTCTCGACCGCAAGGCCGGCGGCCTCCTCGCCCACTGCGACCTCCCGCGGGACGCGGGCGACGAACGGAGCAAGCGCCGCCGCGTCCTCAGCCGATTCGGTGAGTTCCCGCGCCACGTGGCCGCCCGTCGGGATGCAGAGTTTTTCGCACACCGCGTAATCGAGCTTGAGATCGAGCACGACGGGCGCGCCGGCATCCTGCGCCACGACGCGCAGCGGCAGCACGACATCGTCCTTGTAGCCGATCGACCAGCCGACGCCGTCGAAGAAGCGGCGGGGTGCCGGCCATTCCACCTCGACGCGGGCGACATTGCGCGAGCCCGACCAGTCGAAAACCGGCGGCACGCCGGAATCGCCTGGATCGCGCCAGTAGGTCTTGAAGCCCGGTTCGAGGGCGATGCTCAGGCCGGCCCGCCAGGCCCCGTCCGGCATGCGGCCAGCGGAGAGGAGCGCAATGGAGGAACGCTCGCCCTTCGCATTCGCCGAAGGCGCGGGTTCCGCGACGGCAGGGCCCGCCAGGCCTGCCGTGACGAACAACGCGGCGGACAGTGCCAGCGCGCCGCAGATGATCGCGGCCCGGCCGGCCGTCCCGTCCTTGAAGCATCCGATCGACATGGCGCCGGAATACCCTCCTGCCGCGCTACTGGCGAGCCACGAAGCCGTGAAGCGCAACAAGGAGGCAGCAAAAAGCATTGAAAAGCTATGGGCTCGCCGTAGCATGTTGTTGAGAGAAGGAGAGCTGATGTCGCTCGAGCGAAAGTCGGCCGAGACCGGCAAGGATTATCTGGACGGCCAGTTGCTGCTCGCCATGCCGGGCATGCGGGACGAGCGGTTTGCGCGTTCGGTGATCTATGTGTGCGCCCATTCGGAAGAAGGCGCGATGGGCATCGTCGTCAACAAGCGCGCGACGGAGCTCAATTTTCCCGATCTCCTCGTCCAGCTCGACATCATCAATGCCGAGGAAGCGATCCGCCTGCCGCAGCGCGACCGGGTGCTCGTGCTGCGCGGCGGGCCGGTTGAGACGGGACGCGGCTTCGTGTTGCACTCGCCCGACTTCTTCATCGACAATTCGACCCTGCCCATCGACGACGAGATCTGCCTGACGGCGACGATCGACATCCTGCGTGCCATCGCCCGCGGCCAGGGCCCGCACAGCGCCCTTCTGGCGCTCGGCTACGCTGGCTGGGGCGCCGGGCAGCTCGAAAGCGAGATCCAGGCCAACGGCTGGCTGAACTGCCCGGCCGATCCGGAACTGATCTTCAACGTGCCGCTGGAAGCCAAATACGACCGCGCCCTGCGCATGCTCGGCATCGATCCGGGGATGCTCTCCGGCGAGGCCGGGCACGCCTAGGGCGTCCTTCCGGACCGGCTGGTCAGGCCGGCTTGCCTCGCTCCCGCTCAGACGCCGGAACGCGTGCTCCAATCGTCCTGGCCGGGCTTGGCCATCCACGCCTTTCACATTGCAATGCCGCAACGCGTGGATGCCCGCGACAAGCGCGGGCATGACGGGGAGCGTTGCGCACCGGGCCTTGCGCTGCAAACCGCGCAGACCTTGGCGGTCGAGCCCTACCTCAAGCGGACGGGCGATCCCGAAGCGTCTTCGTCAGCCCTGAACGTTACGCCGCCTCGTGCGCCGCGCCGACGAGCTTGCGGGCTTCGAGCGCGCTCATCGGCTCGCCGAAGGCATAGCCCTGGGCGTATTCGCAGCCGAGCTGCAGCAGCGCCACCGCGTCCGACTCGTCCTCCACCCCCTCGGCGACGACGTCCATGCCGAGGTCGTGCGCCAGGGTGACGATGGAGCGCAGGATGACCGGACGCCCGCCGTTCGCCATCTGCCGCACGAAGGACTGGTCGATCTTGATGGTGTCGAAGGGGAAGCGCTGCAGGTAGGACAGCGCCGAATAGCCGGTGCCGAAATCGTCGAGCGACAGGCCCGCCCCGAGGTCGCGGATGCGGGCCAGCATCTGCGCCGCGTATTCCGGGTTCTCCATCACGAGGCTCTCCGTCAGCTCCAGCTTGAGCGAGCCCGGATGGACGGCGAAGCGGGCGAGGACGGTCTTCACGTCGTGCAGGAGGTCGTGCCGCAGGAGCTGGCGGCTCGAGATGTTGACGCTGGCGAAGATCGGCGGCTCGACGTCGAGCGCCCGCTGCCAGGCGGCGAGCTCGCGCGCCGTGCGCTCCAGCGCGAAGAGGCCGAGGTCGACGATGAGCCCCGTCTCCTCGGCGATGGGGATGAAGTCGTGCGGGCCGAGCCGACCGTGGCGCGGGTGGTCCCAGCGCAGCAGCGCCTCGAAGCCGGCGACCGTGCGGTCGTCCAGCCGCACGATGGGCTGGAAGAAGACCTTCATCTCGCCGCGGTCAAGCGCCCGGCGCAGGTCGCTCTCGATGGTGAGCTTGTCGGAACGCTCGGCACGCATCGTCGGGCGGAACACCTCGATGCGATCCCCGCCCTGCTTCTTGGCGTGGATCATGGCGATCTCGGCATTCTTCAGCATCTCCTCGCCGCGCGCCTCGGCCTGCGGATCGTGCAGGGCGATGCCGATGGAGGCGGTGAGGAAGATCTCGCGCTCGGCGAAGGTCACGGGCGTCGTGACCGCCCGGCGGATCATGCCGGCAAACGAGATGATGCGATCGGGCTCGCGCTCGGAGACGAGGATGATGGCGAGCTCGTCGCCGGAGATGCGGGCGAGCGTGTCCTGCGGGCGCAGGAGGCGCCCGAGCCGCCGTGAGATGGTGAGCAGGATGGAATCGCCGGCCGACAGGCCGACCGATTCGTTGACCTGCTTGAAGCGGTCGAGATCGACCACGATCACCGTCGGGCGGATGCTGTCGTCGCCCTGGGCGTAGACGAGCGCCGCCTCGAGCCGGTCGTAGAACAATTCGCGGTTGGGCAGGCCGGTGAGGTTGTCGTGCACCGCATCGTGCAGCAGCCGCTCCTCGGCCGTGCGCGCGTCCGTCACGTCCGCCAGGGTGCCGACCACGCGGATGACCTCGCCGTCGGAGCCGACGACGGGACGCGCCTTGAGGTTGAACCAGTGGTACTGGCCGCTCGCCGAACGCAGGCGGAAGTCCTGCACCACCCGGCCGCGCCGTTGCTCCAGCACGGCATCGAGGGTGGCGCGATAGCGGTCGCGGTCGAAGGCGTGCATCACGTCGAGCCAGGCCGAGGCCGGCCCCTCGAGGGAGCCGCGCTTCAGCCCCAGCTGCAGCTCGACCTCGGGGCTGACGTAGATCTTGTCGCCCATCACGTCCCAGTCGAAGACGATGTCGCCGGCCCCAGCGAGCGCCAGCGCCTTGCGCTCGGTGTCGCTGACGAGGCCCTGCGCGATGGCGCCGCCCGAGAAGGCGTGCTGCATCACCGTGAAGCCGATGAGCATGACGATGAGCACCAGCCCGCCGATGAGCGCCGGCGGCACGAGGTCGCGCGAGATCTGGCCGAGCACGGTGAAGGCCGCCGCCGTCACCCAGACCAGCAGCAGCAGCCAGGTGGGGATGAGCATCACCGCCCGGTCGTAGCGGTGGCTGGCGAGATGGATGACGAGCGCGAAACCGATGGCCGCCACCGCCGCGATGGAAATGCGCGCAACGCCGGCCGCGACCGGCGCATCGAAGACGGCGAGCCCCACGAGCGCGGCGAGGAAGACGAGCCAGCCGGCCGTCACGTGGCTGTAGCGCACGTGCCATCGGTTGAGGTTCAGATAGGCGAAGAGGAAGACGAGCAGCGTCGCGGCGAGCACGGCCTCCGCCGCCGCGCGATAGATGCGGTCCGCCGAGGAGGTCGCCGGGAAGATCTGCTGCAGGAAGCCGAAATCGATGCACGCATAGGCGAGCACCGCCCAGGCGAGCGCCGCCGCCGCGGGAAAGATCACGGCCCCCTTCACCACGAAGACAATGGTGAGGAACAGGGCGAGTAGCCCCGCGATGCCGATGATGATGCCCTTGTAGAGCGTGAGGCCGTTGATCTTCTTCTTGTAGGCCTCCGGCTCCCACAGATAGAGCTGCGGCAGGTTCGGCGTGCGCAGTTCGGCGACGAAGGTCACCGTCGTGCCAGGGTCGAGCGTCAGCGTGAAGATGTCGGCGTCGGAGCTCTCCTCGCGCTCGGGACGGATGCCTTGGCTTGCCGTGATGGCGGTGATGCGGGAGGCGCCGAGATCGGGCCAGATGACACCGGAGCCGACGAGGCGGTAGTGAGGTGCGACGAGCAGCCGGTCGATCTGCTCGTCCGTGTCGTTGGTGAGCGCAAAGACCATCCAGTCCGGCCGCGTGCCGCCGTCGCGCGCCTTCACCGCGATGCGGCGGACGATGCCGTCCGGCCCCGGCGCGATGGGGATCTGGATAAGATCGCCTTCCGACTTGTAGAATTCGACCGCGGGCATCAGGTCGATGGCCTGGGCATCGAGCGTGACGCGCACCGACTCCACCGCCCCCGCCGGCACCGTCAGGGCGGCAAGGGCGACGAGGGCCGACAGGAGAAGCGTCAGTCTACGCAGGAAATGCAACGCAGGTATCTCGCGGATGAGCGCATCGGAAGGCCGCCCAGTCGTATCGGGCCGGCCGGACGAGGGCAAGAGGCGCGGCACGAGGCGAGACAGGCCTCGCGGGGCCGCCCTCTGCAAGGCGGCGCCCCGACGCCGCCCGCCCTCCGGCCGGCCTCTGTCGCACTCACGAGACGATATCATCACTCAACAGGGCATAGAGGAGATGGTCCTGCCACGTGCCCGCAATGCACAGGTAGCGGCGGGCGTAGCCTTCACGGCTGAATCCGACCTTTTCGAGGAGACGGATGGAGGCCGTGTTGGACGGCAGGCAGGCCGCCTCCACACGGCGCAGGGCGAGATTGCGGAAGGCGAAGCCGACGGCGGCCCGCACCGCTCGCGTCATGTGCCCCTGGCCGGCATGGCGCTCGCCGATCCAGTAGCCGAGCGTGCAGGTCTGGGCGACGCCGCGCCGCACGAAGCCGAGCGTCAGCCCCCCCAACAGAACGTCGTCGGCCTGTCGGAAGATGAGGAAGGGATAGGCCGTATCGCTGGCAATCTCCTGGGCGTAGCGACGCACCCGGCGGCGGAAGGCGCTGCGCGTCAGGTCGTCGGCCGGCCACAGCGGCTCCCATGGCTCGAGGAAGCGGCGGCTTTCCGCCCTCAGGGTGGCCCACTGGGAAAAATCGGCCATCTGCGGTGCCCTGAGGTACAGCCCGTCGCCACGTACGGCCGGCAGGGCCTCGTTGTGGGGCGTGAAGCGGAACAGCACCATAGCGTTCACTTTCCGGCGAGCATCGCCTGAACGGCGGCAGACGCCGGCAGATCCGCGACCGGCCCGAGCCCCACGACGACGGGATGGCATTCTAGCAGGCTGCGACCGGCGGCACGTATGTCATCAACCGTCAGGGCGTCGAGCCGGGCGACGACTTCCTCGCGCGGGACGATGCGCCTGAAGGCCAGCATCTGCCGTGCCAATTGATCCGCCCGGCCCATGGCCGATTCGCTCGTCGTGAGCAGCGCCACCTTCATCTGCGCCCGCGCGCGGGCAAGTTCCTCCGGCGTTGCGGCGAGCGCCGCATCGCGCAGGCAGGCGAGCGCCACCGGCACGAGCTCGGCGACATCCTCCGGCGCCGTGCCGGCCGCAAGGCCGAAGACACCCGTGTCCAGGAAGGGCCAGTGAAAGGCATCGACCGCATAGGCGAGGCCGCGCTCCTCGCGCACCTCCTGGAAGAGACGCGAGGACATGCCCCCGCCGAGCAGATTGGCGAAGACCTGCAGGGCATAATATCCGTCGTCGCCAAGCGCCCTGCCCGGCCAGCCGAGCATGAGCTGCACCTGCTCAATGGCGCGCTCGACCCGCAAGTCGCCGGGCGTGAAGCGGGCCGGTTCCGTCACGGAGCCCAGGCCGCCGCTGATGCCGGCAAAATGCCGCTCGACACCCGCGACGAGGCGAGCATGGTCAACGCTCCCCGCCGCGGCGACGACCATGCGGGAGGCGCGATATTCCCGCGCAAGATAGCCGACGAGCCGTTCGCGGGTGAAGCCGCGCACGCTCTCGGCGGTGCCAAGGATGGGACGACCGAGCGGCTGGCCGGAGAACGCACAGCTCATGAACAGGTCGTTGACGAGATCCTCCGGCGTGTCCTCGACGGCGCTGATCTCCTGCAGGATCACCGACTTCTCGCGGGCGATCTCTTCGGGCGCAAAGCGAGAGCGGGTCAGGATGTCGGCGAGAATGTCGAGCGCAAGATCAAGGTCCTCCGGCAAGAGGCGGACAGTGTAAGAGGTGTGCTCGATGCCTGTCTCGGCATTGAAATCGCCGCCCGCCGCCTCGACGGCCTCGGCGATGGTGCGGGCCGAGCGGCTCTCGGTGCCCTTGAAGGCCATGTGCTCGATGAAATGCGAGAGGCCATGCTCCTGCGGCCGCTCGTTGCGCGCTCCCACGCCGACCCACACGCCGACCGCTACCGTGGCGACGTGCGGCATGCGCTCGCTCACCACTGTCAGGCCGCTGGCAAGCGTCGAAACCCCCAGTGTGTTCTCCCCGGCCGCTGCGGCGGCTGCCTTCATGCGGCGGCTCCCCGCGCGGCGCGGGCCCGCGCACGCACGAATGTCTCGACGGCGGCGATGTCGTTGGCGACCACGTCGAACCGCTCCGGCCGACTGTAGAGGTCGGCCAGATGGGGCGGCAGCGGCGGGCGCACGCCGCTCGCAGCCTCGACCGCATCCGGGAACTTGGCCGGGTGCGCCGTCGCCAGAACGACCATCGGCGTCCCGGCATCCTCCTTCAGCGCCCGCCGGGCCGCCACCATGCCGACGGCGGTATGCGGATCGAGGAGATAGCCGGCCTCGAGCCATGTCGTGCCGATCTCGGCCGCGACCTCGGCCTCGTCCGCCCGCCCGGCAAAGAAATCGCGGCGGATCGCGGCGAGCAGCGGCTCTTCGACGGTAAAGGCACCAGACTGGGCGAGCGCCGTCATCATGCGCCGGACAGCGGCAACATCGCGCCCGCCGGCCTCGAACAGCAGGCGCTCGAAATTCGATGACACCTGGATGTCCATCGACGGAGAGGTGGTGGCCGCCACCTCGGCGGTCTCGTAGCGGCCGGTGGCGAAGGTGCGCACGAGGATGTCGTTGACGTTGGTGGCGACACCGAGCCGACCCACCGGCAGGCCCATCCGCTTCGCCACATAGCCGGCGAGGATATCGCCGAAATTGCCCGTCGGCACGGTGAAGGAGACGGGCCGGTGCGGCGCGCCGAGCGAGACGGCGGCGGTGAAGTAATAGACCACCTGCGCCGCGATGCGGGCCCAGTTGATGGAATTGACGCCGGACAGCGCCAGTTCGTCGCGGAAACGGTGATTGTTGAACAGGCCCTTGAGGATGCCCTGACAGTCGTCGAACGTGCCCTCGAGCGCGATGGCGTGCACGTTGGGCGAGGCGACGGTGGTCATCTGGCGGCGCTGCACTTCCGACACCCGCCCGTGCGGATAGAGGATGAAGACGTCGACCTGATCGAGCCCCGCGAAGGCCTCGATGGCCGCCGAGCCGGTGTCGCCGGAGGTCGCCCCGACGATGGTCGCCCGGGCGCCACGCTGCTTCAGCACATGGTCCATCAGCCGCGCGAGCAGTTGCATGGCGACGTCCTTGAAGGCGAGCGTCGGCCCGTGGAACAGCTCGAGCACGAAGAGATTGTCGCCCACCTGGGTCAGCGGGCACACCGCAGGATGGCGGAAGGTGGCATAGGCCTCGGCGATCATCGCCGAAAGGGCATCGGCCGGTACGTCGCCGTCGACGAGGGCACCGACGATCTCGTTCGCCGCGGCGGCATAGGACCTGCCGGCCAAGGCGGCGATCGCCTCGCGCGTCAGCTGCGGCCAGGTCTCGGGCACATAGAGCCCGCCATCCCGGGCAAGGCCCGCCAGAAGCGCTTCGTTGAAGGCAATCGCGGGCGCCTCCCCGCGGGTCGAGACGTGCAGCACCGAACCTATCTCCTCATGGGACGGCGGACAGTAAGCCCCGAAGGATGGCGAGACAAGGACGACGCTCGCGGGGCTGGAACCGGGCAGTCCTTCTCCCCTCCCCCTTGCGGGGAGGGGAATGCCGCGCACTCTCCGCACGTCCCGCCTTAGCTCTACGTCCCCTTCAGCCGCTTTGTGGCGAAGGCCGCGAAGACGCCGAGAAGCCCGATGGCCAGACCGAGCCATGTCAGGGCATATTCGAGGTGGTTGTTGGGGAAGCTCACGCGCGTCAGCCCGCCGCGCGGCAGGCCGCCGGGATTGGATGCCCCGTCCGCCTCGACCATGAAGGGAGCGACGCGCGCGAGGCCGAAGGCGGCGGCGATCGCGGCCGGATCGCGCGTGAACCACTCGCCCTTGGCCGGGTCGTCGGCGGGCAGGAACCAGCCCCGCTCCTGCGGTGCGCGCATGACGCCGCTCACCACTACCTCGCCCTCGACCTGGCCGGGGGCGCGGGTCGCCGGATCGCGGTTCTCAAGGGGCACGAAGCCGCGATTCACCACGACGATCGAGCCGTCCGGGCGGGCGAGCGGGGTGAGCACGTAGTAGCCGGCGAAAACGCGGCCGCGCTCGTCGCGCGGGGTGTTGCCGTGGACGAGCACCTCCCTGTCGTGCAGGAAGCGGCCCTCCACCGTGACGCGGCGGTATTCGTCCTCGTCCGCCCGCCAGGCCGGCCAGTCCGCCTCCGGCGGGACAGGGACCGGCGCCGCATCGATGCGGGCCTCGATGCGGGCGAGCAGCGCCTCCTTCCAGCCCATGCGCGAGAACTGCCACGCGCTCAGCGACAGTAGCACCGCGAGCACGAGGAGCGTCAGGACACCGGGAAGGATGAGGCCGCGCCAGCGTGCCGCCACGATCATTTCTCCAGCCGGCCCTCCTCGGCCTTGTGATGATACTGCAGGGCGATGAGCACGCCCTTGAGCGGGCGCAGCATGCCGAGGCAGACGACGAGCGCCAGTGGCAGCGACACGACGAGATGGACCCAGAACGGCGGCTCGTAGGCGAGTTCCAGCCACAGCGCGAAGCCGCAGACGATGAAGCCGCCGATGAGCATCACGAAGACGGCTGGCCCGTCCGCCGAATCGGCGAAGGAAAAGTCGAGCCCGCAGGCGTTGCACTTCGGCGCGACTGTGAGGAAGCCACTGAACATGCGCCCCTGCCCGCACCGGGGGCAACGACCGGCAAGGCCCGTCGGGACGGGCGACTGCGGCGCGTGGTCTTCGTGGGCCATGTCTCATCCTCCATGATCCGCGCCTTTCGGCGCGCAGACGCCCTTCTAACGTAAAAGGGGCGGCTGCGGCCGCCCCTTGGTGTCGCATCACCGGCTGCGTGCACCGCCGGCGGGTCAGTGGGCCGCAGGCGTACCCGCACCCCAGACGTAGATGGCGGCGAAGAGGAAAAGCCATACCACGTCGACGAAGTGCCAGTACCAGGCGGCGAATTCGAAGCCCAGATGCTGCTTCGGCGTGAAATGGCCGAGGTAGACGCGCAGCAGGCAGACACCAAGGAAGATGGTGCCGACGATGACGTGGAAGCCGTGGAAGCCGGTCGCCATGAAGAAGGTGGCGCCGTAGATGTTGCCCGAGAAGTCGAACGCGGCGTGCGAATACTCGTAGGCCTGCACGATCGAGAAGAGCACGCCGAGGGCCACCGTCAGCCACAGGGCCTGCTTCACGCCGGCGCGGTCGTTGTGCAGCAGCGCATGGTGCGCCCAGGTCACCGTCGTGCCCGACGTGAGCAGGATCAGTGTGTTGAGCAGCGGCAGGTGCCAGGGATCGAACGTTTCGATGCCCTGCGGCGGCCAGTGCCCGCCGGTGAACTCCGCACGCTGGAACTGGATGGCCTCGCCGGGAAACAGGCTGACGTCGAAATAGGCCCAGAACCAAGCGTAGAAGAACATCACCTCCGAGGCGATGAACAGCAGCATGCCGTAGCGGTGGTGCAGCTGCACGACGCGGGTGTGGTCGCCCCGCTCCGCCTCGCGCACCACGTCGGTCCACCAGCTGAGCATGGTGTAGAGCACGCCGATGAGGCCGGCGCCGAAGACGTAGGGCCCCGCCTTGAGGCCTGCCATCGACAGGTCCTTCATCAGCATGATGGCGCCGCAGGCCATAACGAAGGCGCTGACCGAACCGAGGAGCGGCCAGGGACTCGGATCGACGAGATGGTAGTCGTGATTCTTGGCGTGAGCTTCGGCCATTTGTGTTGTCTCCGGGTCCCTCGGTCCTTGCTCGCGTGGGCAGGTTAAGCGTTCAGAGGCTTGGCTTGTCCACCGCCTGGCTGGCCGCCGTCACCGGCGCGCCACCCTTGGCGGGAAAGACGGTGTAGGAGAGCGTGAGCGTGCGGATGTCCGCGATGTCACGCTCGTTGACGATATCGGGATCGACATAGAAGACGACGGGCGCTTCCACGGTCTCACCCGGCTGAAGCGTCTGCTCGGTGAAGCAGAAGCACTGGATCTTGTTGAAATAGGCCCCGGCCAGTTCCGGCTGGACGTTGAAGGTGGCGATGCCGGTGGTCGGACGGTCGCTCGTGTTGGTGAACTTGTACATCACCGTCTTCGTCTCGCCGAGCTTGACGGTGACCTCGCGCGCCTCGGGCGTGAAGCGCCAGGAGATGCCCGGCGCGACATTCGAATCGAAGCGCACCGTGACCTCCCGCTCGGAGCGGCGCGCCGACGGCCCGTCACTGATCTGGGGCGTGCCGCCATAGCCGGTGACGCGGCAGAAGAGATCGTAGAGCGGCACGGACGCATAGGCGAGGCCGACCATGCCGACGACGACGCCGGCGCAGATGACGGCCGTGCGGCGCACGGCCGCCTTCACCTTCGGGTCCTGTCCGTTGCTGCTCATGCCCCAGCCCTCACATCGGCCTGTTCATGACGTTCTCGCCGAGTCGCGCGATCGTCATCGCGTAGAACAGGATGACGAGCAGCCCGAGAACGACGGCGATCGCGATGTTGCGTCCGCGGCGGCGCCTCGCCTCGTCGGGCGACATCCTCGGCGGGCCCCCTTCCACGGCGCGCTCCTTGTCGTCGGTGCGGTCCTTGTCCCTCATCAGCGCCCCCACCCGGCGAAAAGGCTGCCGAAACCGAGCGCCTGCTCGGCGAGCAGCGTCGCGAAAAGAAGGAAGAGGTAGAGGATGGAAAAGGCGAAGAGCTGCTGCGCCGCCTTGACGGCCGCCTCGCCCTCGCGCCGGCGCAGCACGCGCCAGGCGAGCGCCACCATGCCAAGCCCGGTGACGCCGGCGACCGTCGCATAGACCGCGCCGCCGAAGCCGAGCGCCACCGGCGCAAGGCCCGCCGGGGCGAGCAGCAGCGTGTAGAGCATGATCTGCCGGCGCGTCGCGTCGGGACCGGCGACGTTCGGCATCATGGGCACGCCGGCGCGGGCATAGTCGCCTGCCTTGACGAGGGCGAGCGCCCAGAAATGCGGAGGCGTCCACAGGAAGATGATGGCGAACAGCACGAGCCCGTCGAGGCTGACGTGGCCGGTCACCGCCGCCTCGCCGATCATGGGCGGGAAGGCCCCGGCCGCGCCGCCGATGACGATGTTCTGCGGCGTCGCCCGCTTCAGCCACATCGTGTAGACGACCGCATAGAAGAAGATGGTGAAGGCGAGGAAGGCCGCCGCGAACCAGTTCGAGGCGAGGCCGAGCACCAGCACCGAGCCAACCGACAGCGTCATGCCGAAGGCGAGCGCCTCGCCCGGCGCGATGCGGCCCGCCGGGATGGGGCGCCTGGCGGTGCGCGTCATCACCGCATCGATGTCGGCGTCCCACCACATGTTGAGGCAGCCGGAGGCGCCGGCGCCGATGGCGATGGCGAGCAGCGAGGCGAAGCCGAGCACCGGGTTGACGTGACCGGGCGTGATCACCATGCCGACGAGGGCAGTGAAGACGACGAGCGACATCACCCGCGGCTTGAGGAGCGCGATGTAGTCGCCGACGCTGCCTCCGGAGACCGACACCTGCGCCGCACCGGCCGCCTCGCGGCGGCCCGTCTCGGCCAGTCGGTCGCTGATCATCGCCATAACGCCCTACCCGTTCGGTTCGTCACTCATGGCACCGTCGGTGCCTTCGCTTCTCGGCGAGGGGCCGCCCTTTACGGCCTCCGGCGGAGAAGCGGCGGCCGGGACCTGCCCGGCCGCACGCCTGTTTCATTGCCGGACGATCAGTGGCCGGAGCTCGTGATCTTCGGCAGCGTCTCGTACTGGTGGAACGGAGGCGGCGAGGACAGCGTCCATTCCAGCGTCGTCGCGCCCGCGCCCCACGGGTTGTCGCCGGCCTGCTGCTTGCGGACGAAGGCGAGCGCCACGCCGTAGAAGAAGATCAGGAGGCCGACGGCAAAGATGTAGGAGCCGATCGAGGAGATCAGGTTCCAGTGGGCATAGGCGTCCGGATAGTCCGCATAGCGGCGCGGCATGCCGGCGAGGCCCGAGAAGTGCATCGGGAAGAACAGGAGGTTCGCGCCGATGAACGAGACCCAGAAGTGCAGCTTGCCGATCCAGTCCGGGATCACGTAGCCCGACATCTTCGGGAACCAGTAGTACCAGCCCGCGAAGAGGGCGAAGACCGCGCCGAGCGACAGCACGTAGTGGAAGTGGGCCACCACGTAGTAGGTGTCGTGCAGCGCGCGGTCGACGCCGGCGTTGGCGAGCACGACGCCGGTCACGCCGCCGACCGTGAACAGGAAGATGAAGCCGATCGACCAGATCATCGGCGAAGTGAAGCGGATGGAGCCGCCCCACATCGTCGCGATCCAGGAGAAGATCTTCACGCCCGTCGGCACGGCGATGACCATCGTCGCGAAGACGAAGTAGCGCTGCGTGTCGAGCGACAGGCCGGCCGTGTACATGTGGTGCGCCCACACGATGAAGCCGACGACGCCGATCGCCACCATCGCGTAGGCCATGCCGAGGTAGCCGAAGATCGGCTTCTTGGCGAAGGTCGAGACGATGTGGCTGATGATGCCGAAGGCCGGCAGGATCATGATGTACACTTCGGGGTGGCCGAAGAACCAGAACAGGTGCTGGTAGAGGATCGGGTCACCGCCGCCGGCCGGATCGAAGAAGGTCGTGCCGAAGTTGCGGTCCGTCAGCAGCATGGTGATGGCGCCCGCCAGCACCGGCAGGGCCAGGAGCAGCAGGAAGGCCGTCACCAGCACGCCCCAGGCGAAGAGCGGCATCTTGTGCAGCGTCATGCCCGGCGCGCGCATGTTGAGGATCGTGGTGATGAAGTTGATGGCGCCGAGAATCGAGGCAGCGCCGGCGAGGTGCAGCGACAGGATGCCGAAATCGAGCGCCGGGCCCGGATGACCCTGCACTGCGAGCGGCGGATAGACCGTCCAGCCGCCGCCGAAGCCCGTCGAGCCGGGCGCCCCCTCCATGAACAGCGATACGATCAGCAGGCAGAAGGCCGCGACCGTGAGCCAGAAGGAGATGTTGTTCATGCGCGGGAAGGCCATGTCCGGCGCGCCGATCATCAGCGGGACGAACCAGTTGCCGAACCCGCCGATGAGCGCCGGCATCACCATGAAGAACACCATGATGAGGCCGTGGCCGGTGACGAAGACGTTGAACGTCTGCGGGTTGGAGAAGAACTGCATGCCCGGCTCCTGGAGCTCGAGCCGCATACCGATGGACAGGGCTCCGCCGACCAGACCCGCAAAAAGCGAGAAGATCAGATAGAGCGTGCCGATGTCCTTGTGGTTCGTTGAATTCATCCAGCGCTGCCAGCCCCGCGGCAGGTCATGGGCATGATCGTGGGCGTGGTCGTGCGCTTGATGGGATGTTGCCGGCGAAGCCATTTGCTCAGCTCCTCGTCAGGCCATTGCTTCTTGTTGTCGGCCGGAATGGGCCGGGACGGTTCGACGGATCACTCGGCCGCGAGAGCGCGGCTCGCCACCGTCACAGGGCGGGCACCGGTTGCGGCGAACCTCTGCCGGGCCTCCACGAGCCAGGCGGCATACTGCTCCTCGCTCACCACGCGGATGGCGATGGGCATGAAGGCGTGGTTCTGCCCGCACAGCTCGGAGCACTGGCCGTAGTACATGCCCTCCTGCTCGGCGCGGAACCAGGTCTCGTTGAGGCGGCCCGGCACGGCGTCGACCTTGATGCCGAAGGACGGCATGGCAAAGGCATGGATGACGTCTGCCGAAGTGACCTGCACCAGCACGTTCTTGTTCACCGGCACGACCACCTCGTTATCGGTGGCGAGCAGCCGCGGCTGGCCCGGCTTCAACTGGTCTTCCGGCACCATGTTGGCGTCGAAGGTGAAGCTCTCGCCCTCGTTGCCGGGATATTCATAGGACCAGTACCAGGCGTGGCCCGTCGCCTTGATGACGACATCGGCCTGCGGCGGCACGAGCTGAAGCTTGAGCAGCCGGAAGGACGGCACGGCGATGACGATGAGGATGAGGACCGGCACCACGGTCCAGACCACCTCGATCAGCGTGTTGTGCGTCGTCTTGGAGGGGGTCGGATTCGCCTTCTCGTTGAAGCGCACCATCACGTAGATGAGCAGCGCCAGGACGAAGAGCACGACCGCGCCGATGAGCCACAGGAGACCGTTGTGGAACCAGTCGATGTAGCGGGCGACCTCGGTCACCGGCGTCTGGAAGGTCATCTGCCAGGGCGAGGGCTGGCCCGTGCCCGCAAGCGCCGGCTGCGCCAGCGCGGCGGAGGCGAGCGTCAGCGCAAACATGGGCCGAAAACGAAGAAAATCGATCCGCATCGGTCGTCCGGAGCTCCCGTGATCGGCGGGGCGCGGTTCCCGGTCTCTCGCCTCGACGAACCGTCCGCCATCGTTCCGTAGGTACGCAAAACGACAGGCGGCGCTTGGCGCACCCCCTGTCTTTGATCCAGAGCAAAGACCACAACCCGGCGTGCGGCGCAACGGTGTCGTTAAAATCATTCCATGCGGCATAAACGCGCGAGCCACGTTCTCCCCGCATTTTCGCGCCGCTTTCGCCAAAGTGCCCCCGCGCGCCGTCTGTGCAGGTCAGCCGTTCTTGACAGCTGCGGGCAAGGCGTGTTCGGAACATCCTCCAGCGATTATCGCAGGCGCGGCCGCTGGCTGCGCGAATCGTTCGCATGCGGCCGCAATATCCGGCCCGAACCGTTTCGAGAGAAAGCCACGCGAATGTTGCGCCGTTCACCCGCCCCGCGTTTCCTGCCCCGCGCCGCAGCCATGGCCGTCGTGCTCGCGGGCACCCTTCTGGGCGAGCCGGCAGCCCTTGCCCAGGGCGCCGTCAAGGATACGACCGGCCACTGGCAGACGCGCTGCGAGACGCCGCCCGGCGCGCAAAAGGAACAATGTGCCATCGTGCAGAGCGTCGCGGCCGAGGATCGGCCCAACGTGACGCTGGTGGTCATCGTCCTCAAGACAGCCGATGGCCAGAGCCGGCTGCTGCGGGTGGTGGCGCCGCTGGGCGTGCTGCTGCCGGCAGGCCTCGGCCTCAAGATCGACGAGACAGATATCGGCCGGGCCGGGTTCGTGCGCTGCCTCAACACGGGCTGTATCGCCGAGGTGGTGATGGACGACAACCTGCTCGGCCAGTTGCGCGGCGGCAAGACGGCGACCTTCGTCGTCTTCCAGACGCCGGAGGAGGGCATCGGCATCCCGGTGTCGCTCGAAGGCTTCGGCGCCGGCTTCGACAAGCTGCCCTGAACGGGAGCAGCAGCACGGACACATGAATCAAAGACGGGTGGAAGCGATGCGCTCTTCGGTTTTGCTGGTCTCCCTCGCGGGTCTGCTTGCGGCATGCAGTTCAACCTCCGGAGACGGCGGCGCGGCCCAGGGCGGCGGCTCCTCGCTCGGCAATCTCCTGCGCTATGGCAGCACCACCTTGCCAGAGCGGCGCGAAGCCCCGCCGGACGAGGTGATCTGCCCCTATGTCTTCGTCTCGGATGGCGGCGCGGCCGTGCGCGCGGGCGGTGAGAGCAATGCAGGCTTGCGCTACCAGCTCACCATTTCCGAGACCGCGCGCGAGTGCACGGCCTTGCCGGGCGGCGGCATGACCATCAAGGTCGGCGTGCAGGGCCTCGCCCTCCTCGGCCCGGCCGGCGCGCCGGGCACCTTCTCATCCCCCTTCCATGTGACGATTCGCGAAGGCAACCGCGTCTATGCCTCGCGCACGCGCACTGTGTCCGCCACCGTGACGCGCGGCGAGACGCAGGGCGAGTTCCTGTTCGTGGAGGAAGGCTTCACCCTGCCACCCGACGCCACGGGCGACAATGTCATCATCGAGGTCGGCTTCGGCCGCGGCCCGGCCCAGGCGGCCCCGACGCGCGGCGCGCGTCGGCGCTGATCGCCGGAGACGGAGCACGCCCTGTCGCGGGGCCGCACGGCGCCCGTTGACAGGACGGGCGTCCCGCTTCATGACTGGCAGGTCAACGTCGATGATCCCCGCGGGAGAGTTCGCCGCGTGCTTGGCACGTGCGCGACGCCGAAGGCGCAACCGCCCCGGACACGCTCAGGCCCAAGGACCGCGCGGGAGCTGACACTCTGGAGAGCGGGCCTGCCCAGCGGCAGGCCCCACCGAAGGGGGTAACCCGGCCTTGCCGGGGAAATCTCTCAGGTTCCCGGACAGAGGGGGCGCGAGCGGGCATTTGCCCGATCGCGAACCCTGTCGCGCGAGGAACCGTCGATGGCGTCTTCATCCCCGGGCTCAGGCCCGCTCCGGCATACGCCGCTGCACAGCCGGCACGTGGAACTCGGCGCCCGCATGGTGCCCTTCGCCGGCTATGACATGCCGGTGCAATATGCCAAGGGCATCATCGCCGAGCATCAGCACACGCGCAAAGCTGCCGGGCTGTTCGACGTGTCGCACATGGGCCAGATCGCCCTCGCGGGGCCTGACCATGAAAGCGTCGCGCGCGCCCTCGAGGCCCTCGTGCCGGCCGACATCCTCGGCCTGGCGCCCGGCCAGCAGCGCTACACCCAGCTTCTCAACGACCAGGGCGGCATCATCGACGATCTGATGGTGACGCGGCCGGCCGACGGCGATGGCCGCCTGCTCCTCGTCGTTAACGCCGCCTGCAAGGATGCCGACATCCGCCACATCCGGCACCACCTGCCCGATGGGATACGGCTCGAGGTCTTCGATGACCGTGCCCTGCTCGCCCTGCAGGGCCCGGAGGCCGAGGCCGTGCTTGCCCGCCATGCGCCGGAGGCAGAGAGCCTCGCCTTCATGAGCGCCGCCGCGATGAAGGTGGCGGGCATCGCCTGCCATGTCTCGCGCTCCGGCTATACGGGCGAGGACGGCTACGAGATCTCGGTGCCGGCCGACCGAGCCGGCGCGCTGTGGGACCTGCTCGTCGCCGAGCCCGAGGTCGCGCCCGTCGGGCTCGGCGCGCGCGATTCGCTGCGCCTCGAGGCAGGGCTGTGCCTCTATGGCCATGACATCAACGAGGAGACGTCGCCGGTCGAAGCGGCGCTCGCCTGGTCGATCCAGCGGCGCCGGCGGCAGGAGGGTGGCTTCCCCGGTTCGCACCGCATCATGGAGGAATTGGCGCACGGGCCGCTGCGCAAGCGCGTCGGCCTCCTGCCCGAGGGCCGCATGCCGGCCCGCGAGGGCACCGAGATCAAGGACGCGGCGGGTGAACTCGTCGGCGAGGTGACGTCCGGTGGCTTCGGGCCCACACTCGGCGCCCCCGTCGCCATGGGCTATGTGGCGAGCGACTTCGCGCGCGACGGCACGGCGCTCACCCTCCTCGTCCGCGGCAAGGAGATTCCGGCACGGGTCGTGCCGATGCCCTTCGTGGCGCACCGCTACAAGCGCTGACTTGAGACGTGGCTCGCAGGGGCCGCACCGGCTTTCAGGGAAACGAGACATGACCACCTACTACACGAAGGACCACGAATATATCCGCGTCGAGGGCGACACCGGCACGGTGGGCATTTCCGACTATGCCCAGAGCCAGCTGGGCGATGTGGTCTTCGTCGAGCTGCCCAGTGTCGGCAAGGCGCTGACGAAGGGGGCCGAGGCAGCCGTCGTTGAGAGCGTCAAGGCGGCGAGCGAGGTCTATGCGCCGGTCTCCGGCGAGGTCGTTGCCGTCAACGGTGCCATCGAGGAAACGCCCGCCACCGTCAATGAGGACCCGCTCGGCAACGGCTGGTTCGTCAAGATCAAGCTGAGCGATGCCGGCGAGCTCGACGGGCTGATGACCGAACAGCAGTACGACGACTATCTGAAGTCGATTTCCTGACCCGAAACGGGCGATTGGGACGAAGCCGCATGCGCTATCTACCGCTAACCGACGCCGACCGCCGCGAAATGCTCGCGCGCATCGGCGTCGCCACCGTCGATGAGCTCTTCACCGACATTCCCGAGCGCATGCGCATGGCGGCCCCGGCCGACCTGCCGCGCGCCAAGGGCGAGATGGAGGTGGAGCGCCACCTCGGCGCCATGGCGGCACGCAACGTGTCGGCCTCGTCCGTGCCCTTCTTCATCGGGGCCGGCGCCTACAAGCACCATGTGCCGGCAACGGTGGACCATCTCATCCAGCGCTCGGAATTCCTGACGAGCTACACGCCCTACCAACCGGAGATCGCGCAGGGCACGCTGCAGTATCTCTTCGAGTTCCAGACGCAGGTCGCCATGCTGACCGGCATGGAGGTGGCCAATGCCTCCATGTACGACGGCTCGACCGCCGCGGCAGAAGCCGTGCTGATGGCCCACCGCGTGACGCGGCGGCGCAAGGCCGTGCTCTCCGGCGGCATTCACCCGCATTATGCCGAGGTGATGACGACGCTGTCCGACCTCGCCGGTGACGAGGTGGTGCGCCTCCCGCCGGACGTCACCGCCACCGAGGACCTTCTCGCCGCCATCGACGACAGCGTCTCCTGCGTCGTCGTGCAGACGCCGGACGTCTTCGGCAACCTGCGCGACATCAGGGCCGTCGCCGACAAGGCGCATGCCCACGGCGCGCTCCTCGTCGCCGTCTTCACCGAGGCCGTGTCGCTCGGGCTCGTCGAGGCGCCCGGCGCCATGGGCGCCGACATCGTCGCCGGCGAGGGCCAGTCGATCGGCAACGCCCTGTCCTTCGGCGGGCCCTACGTCGGCCTCTTCGCCACGCGGCAGAAGTTCGTGCGCCAGATGCCGGGCCGCCTCGCCGGCGAGACGGTGGACGCGGACGGGCGGCGCGGCTTCGTGCTGACGCTCTCGACGCGCGAGCAGCACATCCGCCGCGACAAGGCGACGTCGAACATCTGCACCAACTCGGGTCTGTGCTGCCTCGCCTTCACCATCCACATGTCGCTGCTCGGCGAAGCCGGGCTGACGCGCCTGGCCCGCGTCAACCACGCCAATGCGGTGAAGCTCGCCGAGGCGCTCGCCGCCGTGCCGGGCGTGAAGGTGCTCAACGAGACCTTCTTCAACGAGTTCACGCTGCGGCTGCCCAAGCCAGCCGCCGCCGTGGTCGAGGCGATGGCCGACCACCACGTGCTCGCCGGCGTGCCGGTGCCGCGCCTCCTGCCCGGTGCCGGCCTCGACGACCTCCTCCTCGTCGCCTCCACCGAAGTGAACACCGACGCCGACCGGGCCGCCTTCGTCGCCGCCCTTACGGAGGTGCTGTGATGCTGAACCGCCAGGGACGCCCCACCACGCCGGGCGCGGGTGCTGAGAGCGACCACCCGACCTTCACCGGCAACCGCGCCCTCCAGCAGGAGGAGCCGCTGATCTTCGAGTTCGGCCGCACGGACGTGACCGGAGTCGATCTCGAGGAACCGGCGCCCGTGGCCGACCGCCTCGGCGGCCTCGCCCGAAAGGAGGCCATCGGCCTGCCCGGCCTCTCCGAGCCGGAGGCGATGCGCCACTACGTGCGCCTGTCGCAGAAGAACTACGGCATCGACACCGGTCTCTTCCCGCTCGGCTCGTGCACCATGAAGCACAATCCGCGCCTCAACGAGCGGATGGCGCGGCTGCCGGGCTTTGCCGACATCCACCCGCTGCAGCCAGCCTCCACCGTGCAGGGGGCGCTGGCGCTCATGGATGAACTCGCCCACTGGCTCAAGGAACTGACCGGCATGCCGGCCGTGACGCTGTCGCCCAAGGCCGGCGCGCATGGCGAACTCGCCGGCATGGCGGCGATCAAGGCGGCCATCGCGGCCCGGGGCGAGACGGCCACGCGCAAGGTCGTGCTGGTGCCCGATTCGGCCCACGGCACCAATCCCGCCACCGCCGCGCTCATCGGCTTCACGGTGAAGGCGGTGCCGGCGCGAGAGGACGGCACGGTCGATCCGGCCGAGGTGGCGAAGCTCGCGGGGCCCGACACCGCCGCCATCATGCTGACGAACCCGAACACCTGCGGGCTCTTCGAGCGCGACGTCGTCGAGATCGCTCGCGTCATCCACGAGGCGGGCGGCTATTTCTACTGCGACGGGGCGAACTTCAACGCCATCGTCGGCAAGGCGCGGCCCGGCGACCTCGGCGTCGATGCCATGCACATCAACCTGCACAAGACCTTCTCGACGCCGCACGGCGGCGGCGGGCCGGGCGCGGGGCCGGTGGTGCTGTCGGACCGGCTCGCGGCCTTCGCCCCCCTGCCCTATGTGAGGCTCGACGACGGGCGCTTCTCGCTCGTCGAGCACGCGGCGGCGTCGGACCAGTCACCGCTCGGGCGGCTCACGGCCTTCCACGGCCAGATGGGCATGTTCGTGCGCGCGCTCGCCTTCATGCTCTCGCACGGGGCGGACGGGCTGAAGCAGGCCTCGGAAGATGCGGTGCTCAACGCCAACTATGTGCGCGCATGCCTCGCGGACCTGATGTCGCTGCCCTTCGGCAATCGGGCCTGCATGCACGAGGTGCTGTTCGACGACGCCTGGCTCAAGGGCACGGGTGTCACGACGCTCGACTTCGCCAAGGCGATGATCGACGAGGGCTACCACCCGATGACGGTCTATTTCCCGCTCGTCGTGCACGGGGCCATGCTGATCGAGCCGACGGAGAGCGAATCGAAGGCCTCCCTCGACCTCTTCATCGCCACGCTGCGCGACCTCGCCTTCGCCGTGCGCGACGGGGACACGGCACGCTTCACCGGGGCCCCCTATCACGCCCCGCGCCGGCGCCTCGACGAGACCCGTGCGGCGCGCCAGCCGGTGCTGCGCTGGACGGCGCCCGCGCCGGTCGCGGAAGCGGCGGAGTAGGCCGTCGGCGGCCTGTCACCTCGCCCCTGAGCCGGGCGTCTTCTCCCCTCCCCCTTGCGGGGAGGGGCGAGGGGGCAGGGTCGTGACGCAGAACACGGCCTCCTGCATGCTGCGCCCCCACCCCTACCCCTCCCCGCAAGGGGGGAGTGAAATCGCGGGCTCAGTTCCCGTTCACCGTGCCGCTGACATAGCCACGCATGGGGCCGAGACCGGTCGGCACGCGCACGTCGAGCGTGGCGCGCCCGCCGGTCATGGTGCCGCTCGCCCCGTTGCGAGTGACCCCCTCGGCTCGCACCCGCCCGCCGAGGCGCACGCAGGTGCTCGTACCGGCGATCTGCACGAAGCCCGGGCCGTGGACGGCGCAATGGCCGACCGAATCCCCACGTGACGGCGGGGGCAGCTGCATGCGCTCGTCGGCAGTGGCGGCAGCCGAGAGCCCCGCGGCGAAGGTTGTGCCCGTGACGAGCAGTACCGCGATGCGGCGAGCCGTGCGTGCCATGACCGTCTCCCGAGCGATGGAGGGGCCATCAATCCACAGGGCGGCGGCGCGATCAAGGCATGCCCTATCCCGCGTGACGTTTCTTCCCATAGCTGCATCGATCAGAGCATGGCCCCAAAAGGAACGGCCGCCCGAAGGCGGCCGCTCGATCGTTGATCCGTCCCGAGGGCTCAGTTGAGTTTGCCCTTCACCTCACCGAGCCCCTTGGCGAAGATGTCTTCGGCCAGCTTGCCCTTGACCGTATCGCGCAGGATCTGCTCGGCCGCCTTGACGGCAGCGTCGGCCGCAGCGGCACGGACTTCGGCAGCAGCCTGGGCCTCGGCCTGGGCGATCTTGGCCTCCGCGGCGGCGGTGCGGCGGGCGACGAACTCGGCGACCCGCTCATGCGCCTCCTTGGCCACGCGTTCCGCTTCCTCACGGGCGCTCGTCACGATAGCCGCCGCCTCGGCTTCGGCCGCCTGACGCTTGGCCTCGTACTCCTTGAGCAGGGCCTCGGCCTCGCCGCGCAGGCGAGCCGCTTCCTCGAGCTCGGCCTTGATACGGTGGCCCCGCTCGTCGAGCGCCTTGCCGGCGATCTTGTGTGCGCCGGCGCGCAACACGATCGCGAAGAAGATGACGAAGGCGACGGCGACCCAGAAGGTGGTGTTTTGGAGCATCAGACCGCCCTCACTGCGCCATGGCCTTGCCGACGGCCGTTGCCACCGCGTCCCTCGCCGGGGCCTGACCCGTCAGGCGCTCGACGATAGCCGCCGCGGCATCGCTGGCGATGGCCTCGACATTGCCCATGGCCTTCTCCTTGCCCGCAGTGATGCGGGCCTCGGCATCGGCCAGGTTGCGCGCCAGCTCCGCCTCCAGCGCAGCGCGCTTTTCCGCCGTCTCGGCCGCGAGCTTGTCGCGCGTCTCCTGCGCCAAAGCCTGGGCCCGGCCGCGCGCCTCTGCCAACGCCTTCTCGTAGGCCTCGCCGGCCTCCTCGGCCCGAGCCTTCGATTCAGCGGCGATCCTGAGGTCACCGGCGATCCGGCTGCGGCGATCCTCCAGAATGCCGGAGAGCCGCGGCACGATCACCCGCGACATCAGCAGATAGAGGACGGCGAAGGTGATCGCCAGCCAGAGGAGCTGTGAGCCGAAGGTATTGACGTCGAAAGGCGGGAAGTTCGCACCTTCGCCCTCGATGCCTGGCACTTCGGCATGCGCGGTGATCGGTTGAGCCATGGCGGTTCAGTCTCTCAAGCGAAGGGCGCACGAGGCGCCCTTCCAACCCGTTGATCGGCAGGTCGGCTCAGCCGCGTTACGCGACGAAGAGCAGGACCAGCGCGACGACGAGCGCGAAGATGCCGAGACCTTCGGCGAGAGCGGCACCGATGAAGGTGCGGCCGAACTGCGAATCGGCGGCCGACGGGTTGCGCAGGGCGCCCGACAGGTAGTTGCCGAAAATGTTACCCACGCCCATGGCGGCAAGCCCCATGCCAAGGCAGGCGAGGCCAGCGCCGATGTACTTCGCAGCAACGGGATCCATCACAAGGTCTCCTGAGGTTCGTATGAGGCTGGTTTCAAGACTACCGACGCGCCCTGTCAGTGCCCCGGGTGCAACGCGTCGTGAAGGTAGATGCAGGTCAGGATCGTGAAGACATAGGCCTGCAGGAAGGCGACGAGGAACTCGAAAGCCGTGAGCGCCACCGCCATCGCGAGCGGCAGCGCCGCCCCCGCAACGCCGAGAACGCCCGTCATGCCGCCGCTGGCGGCCAGACCACCGAGGGCGACGATGAACCCGGCGAAGACCTTGAGCGCCACGTGGCCGGCGAGCATGTTCGCGAACAGACGCAGCGACAGCGAGATAGGGCGCGACAGGAAGGAGATGAGCTCGATCACCACCATGAATGGCAGCAGCCAAGCAGGCACGCCCGAGGGCACGAAGAGCCCGAGGAAGTGGGTGCCGTGCTTGACGAAACCGTAGACGATCACGGTGCCGATGACGAGGATCGCCAGGGCAAAGGTGACAATGACATGGCTCGTCACCGTGAAGAAGCCCGGGATCATGCCAAGCATGTTGCAGGTCAGCACGAACATGAAGAGCGAGAAAACGAAGGGAAAGAACTTCATCCCCTTCTCGCCCGCCGATTGCCGCAGCGTGTTGGCGACAAACTCGTAGAGCATCTCGGCCGCCGCCTGGGCACGGCCCGGCACCAGCGAGCGGCCCGCCGTCGCGGCCGTGAAGCCGAGCGTAATCAGCGCCACCGCGCCGACCATGAAGAGCGCCGAGTTCGTGAAGGCGATCTCCTGCCCGCCGATATTGCCGAGGGGGATGAGATTCTTGATCTCGAACTGCTCGATCGGGTTCGCAGCCATCGCCGACCTTCTGTCCCTGCGCGGATCGCCCGGCGGCGGACGCCGACGGGCCTTGGAAACGTCACTTCTGTCCGCTCTTCCCGCCCCATCCGGGGAACGCGCCGGAGGCGCGCGCCAGATTGAGCATGCCGGCGCAGAAGCCGAGCAGGAGGCAGACAATCAGACCCCACGGTGCCGTGCCGGCCAGACGATCGATGATCCAACCGAGCAGTCCGCCGGCGATCACGCCCGACACGAACTCGGCGGACAGGCGGAAGGCCTGCCCGAGTGCGCTCTGGTTCGACATCGACCCCGACGCAGGCTCCACATCCTTCGGCTGATGGGCGGCAACGCGCCGGAGCCCTTCATCCAGATGCCTGAGCCTTGCCGAAAGATCGGCCGGTCCACCGTCGGCCGGCTTTCCGGCACCATCCTTCCGCTCGTCGGGTTTCGCCACGCGATCCTCCCGTGCGGTTGAAAGTGCACCGAAAATCCGGCCTGGAAGCCGGGCGCACCATATTGTCGTGCCCCACCCCTGTCAAGAATGCGGCAGAAACAATCAATTATTTGATATTCAAGGAAAATTCCGATCCAGACGGCCATGTGCCACCACTCATGAACAATTGGCGCGCCAATTGCCGGGTCAAACCGCCTCCAGAATTTGCTCGGCGGCCGCAAGATCGACGGACACGAGCTGCGAGACGCCGCGCTCGGCCATGGTCACGCCGAAGAGCCGGTTCATGCGCGCCATGGTGATGGGATTGTGAGTGATGACGAGGAAGCGCGTCTGCGTCTGACGCACCATGTCCTGCAGGAGATCGCAGTAGCGCTCGACATTGGCGTCGTCGAGCGGGGCATCGACCTCGTCGAGCACGCAGATGGGCGAGGGATTGGTGAGGAAGACGGCGAAGATGAGCGCCGTCGCGGTGAGGGCCTGCTCGCCGCCCGAAAGCAGCGTCATCACCTGCGGCTTCTTGCCGGGGGGGCGTGCGAAGATCTCGAGCCCGGCCTCCAGCGGATCGTCGGAATCGACAAGTGACAATTCGGCCGAACCGCCGCCGAACAGCGTCGTGAACAGGCGCTGGAAATGGCCGTTGACCACGTCGAAAGCAGCAAGCAGGCGCTCCCGCCCCTCCTTGTTGAGGCTGGCAATGGCCTGGCGCAGGCGGCGGATGGCCTCGGTCAGGTCGTCGCGTTCCTTGACGAGCGCCTCGCGCTTGCCTTCCGCCTCCTCGAGCTCGATGTCGGCACGCAGGTTGACGGCACCGAGCCGCTCCCGGTCGGCCTTGAGCTGGGCGACGCGCCCTTCGACGTCACCGGCCGGCGGCAGGGCGGCATCGGCGACGACGCCCGCTAGCTCGTGCAGCCCCGCGGGAGTCGAATCGAGGGCCTCGCCAATGTGACGCACGACATCGGCCAGGCGCGCCCGCGCCGCCTCGAGCCGCGCTTCCGTTCCGGCCCGCGCCTCGCGCACCGCCGACAGCTGTTCCAGCGCCGCCCGGGCCGCCCTGTCGGCCTCGGCGAGCTTCGTCTCGCCCTCGGCCAGCTGATCGCCCGCCTCGCGCCGGCGCTCCTCCGCCGCCTCGATCTCGGCCACGAGCGCGCGGCGGCGCAACTCGAAATCTTCGGGCGCCTCCGCCAGTGTCGCCTGCTCGATCACCGTCTCCTCGATCCGGTGCTCGATCTCGCCGATGGCGGACAACGCCCGCGTGCGCCGCTCCTTCCAGGCCCGGACCTCGGCGGCGATCGCCTCGCGCCGGCGGGCGCGCAACTCGGCCTCGCGCTGCAGCGTCTGGGCGGCGGCGCGGGCCTCGGCGGCGGCGCTGCGCCGCTCGGCGACCCGGGTGCGCGCCTCCAGCACCTCCTTCTCGACCGCAGCGACATCGCCGCTGCGGTCGAGGGCCTCCCGCGCCTCCCCAATCCGACGCCGCGCCTCCTCCTCGTCAGCGACGATGCGGCTCAGCGCCTCGTCGAGGGCGGAGCGGCGGGTCGCGACCTGTGCCGCCCGGCGCTCGGCGGCGGCGAGCTGCTCGCGCGCGCCATCGAGAGCGCGCCGTGCACTGCGCGCCGCTTCGAGCGCATCGCCCTCGCGCTGGGCCGCCTCGCGAATCGCCGCCTGGGCGCGGTCGAGCCCGGCGCGGTGCGCTTCAGCCTCCTCGCGCGCCGCAGCCGCGGCGGCGACAAGGTCGTTGAGCCGGTTGCGCTCGGCGAGGCGACGCGTCGCCGCCGTCGGCGCACCGGCCTCGGCGACGAGGCCGTCCCAGCGCCATACGGCGCCATCGGACGAGACCAGCGTCTGGCCCGGCTTCAGCTCCCGGCTGAGGCGCTCGCCGTCCGCTTCCGCGACGAGGCCGACCTGTGACAGGCGCCGCGCAAGCTCGGGCACGCCACGCACATGCGCGGCAAGAGGCCGCGTCCCCGCCGGCAGGGCCGGATCGTCCGGGGCAGCAACAAGGCTCGTCCAGCGGGAGGGTGCGGCCGGATCCGTCGACAGGTCGAGGTCGTCGCCGAGCGCGGCGCCGAGCGCCGCCTCGAACCCCTTGTCGACGGCGAGCGCATCGACGACCGGGGCAAAGGTGCCTTCGGCGGGCGCGGCGAAGAGCTTGGCGAGCGTCGCCGCCTCCGCCTCCAGCCGGTCGGCCTGGCGGCCTGCCTCGCTCGCGGGACCGCGCAGGCGGGCCTCGGCCTCGCGCGCGGCGGCCAGGGTCTCGCGCGCCTCGGCGGCGGCGATTTCCGTCTCCTCCAGCCGCTCCTCGGCGATCGCGAGCTCCTCGGCGAGACGGGCGATCGCCTCCGGCTCGGTGCCCTCGGCGTCGAGCGCGGCGCGCTCGGCCTCGATGCGCCGGCGCTCGCCGGCCAGGCGCTCGGCCCGGGCGGCTTCCTCGCGCTCGGCCCGTTCGAGGCCGGCACGATGGGCGTTGAGGTCCGACACCTGCTGCTGCAGGGCAGCGAGCGCCGCCTCGGCCTCGACGAGGTCGCTGTCGAGATCGACGAGCGCGGCCTGCGCCTCCTCGACGAGGACGGCACCGTCCTCGCCCTCCGCGGCGAGGGCCGCATCCTCCTCGCCGAGGCGCTCGGCGGAGGCGGCGGCATCGGCGGCGAGCGCCGTCTCGCGCGCAAGGTCACGGTCGAGCTCGGCCTTGCGGCGCACCAGTTCGGCGGCGCGGTCCCTCGCCCGGCGCTCCTCGTTGTCGAGCTCGGTGCGGGCATTGACGAGGCGCTGCAGCGCGGCGCCCGCCGCGGCGGCGGCCTCGCGCAACTTCGGCATCTCGTGCGCGGCGATGGCCTGGAGCCGCGCCGTCTCGGCCTGCACGCGCGTCGCCTCGGCGACGTCGCGCACCTGAGCCTCCAGCTCCCGCTCGGCGGCGGCCGCCTGGTCGCGCGCCTCGCGATAGGCGATCAGCGCCAGCATCGCCTCGAGCTTGCGGATGTCGGCCGAGAGCGCGCGATAGCGCTGCGCCTGCCGGCCCTGGCGGCGCAGGCCGTCGATCTGCCCGCCGATCTCGCCAAGCACGTCTTCGAGCCGCTGCAGGTTGTCCTCCGCCGCGCGCAAGCGCAACTCGGCCTCGTGGCGCCGGGTGTGCAGGCCGGCGATGCCAGCGGCATCCTCGAGAATGCGGCGGCGCGCCTGGGGCTTGGCCGCGATCAGCTCACCGATCTGGCCCTGGCGCACCATGGCCGGCGAACGGGCGCCGGTTGCCGCATCGGCAAAGAGGAGCTGCACGTCACGGGCACGCACCTCGCGGCCGTTGATGCGATAGGTCGATCCCGACTCGCGCACGATCTTGCGCGACACCTCGAGCGTATCCGCGTCATTGAAGGCGGCCGGCGCGATGCGCTCGCCATTGTCGATGGTAAGCGTGACCTCGGCGCTGTTGCGCGCCGGCCGGTTGCCGGAGCCGGCGAAGATGACGTCATCCATGCCCGAGGCGCGCATGGACTTGTGCGAACTCTCGCCCATCACCCAACGCAGGGCCTCGACGAGGTTCGACTTGCCGCAGCCGTTCGGGCCGACGACGCCCGTCAGCCCCGGCTCGATATGGAAATCGGCCGGCTCGACGAAGGACTTGAAGCCCACGATCCTGAGGCGCGTGAGCTTCATGGGGGGGAACCTGCGGAAACGTGTAGGCCGGTGGCGCGCAGGCGCGCGGCCGGCGCGGCCCGATCAGCCGCCAACGAGAGGCGTGAGGATCTTGTCGAGTTCCTCAACAGTCAGCGCCCCCGACTGCTTCTGGCCATTGATGAAGAAGGTCGGCGTGGCGTTGACGCCAAAGGTCTCGACCCCGCGGTTCTTCACCGCGTTCACGGCATCATAGACCTTCTGGTCCTTCAAGCAGGCCTCGAAACTTTCCTGTGTGAAACCCGCCTGCTTCATGAGCTGCAGCAGCGCGTCGAGCGGCTTGTCGGAGAAGGCCCACACCTGCTGCTTGTCGAACAGCATGTCGGTGACGGGGTAGTATTTGTCGTTGCCGGCGCAGCGGGCCAGCATGAAGCCGGCGGTGGCCAGCGGATCGAGCGGGAACTCGCGCAGGATGAAGCGCACCTTGCCCGTATCAATGTATTTCGCCTTCAGGGTCGGGAAGGTGTTGGCATGGAAGGTGGCGCAGTGCGAGCAGGTCACCGACGCATATTCGATGATGGTGACCGGCGCGTCCACCTTGCCGAGGGTGACATCGCCGAGCGGACCGGCGACGTCGAGGTCGCTCGGGCTGAAGGACTGGGCGAGTGCCGGCAGGGCGACCAGCCCGCCGAGGGCGGTGACAACGGCGCCAGCCGCCAGGTTCAGGATCACACGACGCCTGGTCGTCATCTCGTCAGTCTCCCGAATGAACCGCCGGCGAAGATGCCCGGCCGAAAGGTCGCGACACCATAAGGACGGCGGCGAATGTGGCAAGAGATACGTGGCCGCCCGGCTTTCACGCCTTTGTGTCCCGCCCCTGCGACAGGACGGCGCAGCCGAGCCGCTCCAGCGCCGCGCGCAGCTTGTCGTCCGCGACGTCGCCGATATCGCGGGCGACGCTCGCCCGAGTCGCCTCGTCGACGGCCGGCGCGGGCTGGCGCGGCGCCGGACGCGCGAGCGGCCCTTGGCGCAGGGCGAGGCGGCCGACGCAGCGCCAGCCGAAATGAGCGTTGACGCGCTCGACCACGACGGGGGCCATGTGCTGCAGGTCGAGCGCGAAGCTCGAGGCGACGCGCACCACCAGCGTCGCCGGCTCGGAGCGCTCGTCGGGCGCCATGTGACGGTGGCGGCGCGGCCATTCGAGCCGCATCGGCTCGGTGAAGCGGGCAAGGCGCTCGCCAACGATCTCCGGCCAGGCGAGGACGATGTCCGAGGAGGCGAAGCCTTGCGCGGCAAGCGCCGGAGCAATGCAGCGCTCGACGAGGTCGGACAGGTGCTTGGGAGCCGCCATGGAATCTGATGCCGATGCTTGCGCCGCGCGGGCGGCCGGTTATGAGAGGGGCCATGGTATCCGTCCTCGACGCGCCCTCCAAGACCGACAGCACCGAAAGCGCCGCCGCGCTGCTGGCGTGGTACGACCGCCACAGGCGCATTCTGCCCTGGCGGGCCCTGCCCGGCGAGACGCCGGACCCTTACCGCGTCTGGCTGTCCGAGATCATGCTGCAGCAGACGACAGTGACGGCCGTGAAGCCCTATTATGAGCGCTTCCTTGCCCGCTTCCCAACCGTCGAGGCGCTGGCGCAGGCGCCGCAGGAGGCGGTGATGCAGGCCTGGGCGGGCCTCGGCTATTATTCGCGCGCCCGCAACCTGCATGCCTGCGCCAAGATGGTCGTCGCCGTGCACGGCGGGCGCTTTCCCGCCGAGGAGAAGGCGCTTCTTTCCCTGCCGGGCATCGGCGCCTATACGGCCGGGGCGATCGCGGCGATCGCCTTCGGCAAGGTCGCGGTCGCCGTCGACGGCAATGTCGAGCGCGTCATGAGCCGCCTCCACGCCGTCACGGAGCCGCTGCCCAGCGCCAAGCCGCTCATCCGGGAGCTGACGCTGGCGATGGTGCCGCAGCGCCGGCCGGGCGACTTCGCCCAGGCGCTGATGGACCTCGGCGCCACCATCTGCACGCCGAAGAAGCCGGCCTGCGTCCTCTGCCCCCTCGCCTTGCCATGTCGCGCCCGCGCCGCGGCGTTGGCCGAGACCTTCCCGCGCAAGGAGACGAAAACCACCGGGCGGCTGCGCCGCGGCGCGGCCTTCGTCGCGCTGCGTGCGGACGGCCGCGTGCTCCTGCGCACGCGGCCGCCGAAGGGCCTGCTCGGCGGCATGGCTGAAGTGCCGGTGAGCGACTGGCGGCACGATTACGCAATCAGCGAGGCGCTGCGGGACGCGCCGCTGGCGGGCCCCTGGCGCCGGGCACCGGGCACGGTGCGGCACGTCTTCACGCATTTCCCGCTGGAGCTCGCCGTTTTCACGGCGACGTTCGGCATCGATACCGCGCCGCCCGCCGGCGGGCGCTGGGTGCCCCGGCACGATCTTGCCGGCGAGGCGCTGCCCAATGTCATGCGCAAGGTGCTGGAGAAGGCGCTGGGGGGCTGAGCGCCGTCATCGGCGCGGAGTACGTGGCGTGGCGATAGACATGAGGCGAGCCTTCGGCTCGGCTTCGCGCGATGGACCCCGGCTCGCCTTCCGCTTCGCTCCATGCGTTCGGGGAACGAGGTTCCTCTAGGGAACGAGGTTCCTCTCAAAGCACGCCCTTGTTTTCCGGCCCGCATGCGCGAAGCGCAGGCGAGAGCCGGGAACCAGCGCAAGAAACCGATGCCCGAGGAGGGCATCGCCGCATCTTGTCACCCACCGTCCGCCTGCGGCGCGTAGGTGCCGAAGCTCCACAGATTCCCTTCGAGGTCGCGGGCCGTGTATTCGCGCGAGCCGTAAGGCTGGTCCTTGATGTCGAGGACGATCTCGGCGCCGGCTGCCTTCGCGCGGGCATAATGGGCGTCGGCATCGTCGACGACGACATAGATGCCCTGGTTGACGGCGCCAAGCTCGGCCGGCGTGCGCATGCCGAGGGCGTCGTCCTTCATCTCGCCGAGCATGATGAAGCCGCCGTCGTAGGACAGCTCGGCATGGGCGACCTTGCCGACCTCATCCTCATAGACCGCATGGCGGGCCAAGCCGAAGGCCTCGCACAGCCAGCCGATAGCCTTCTGCGCATCGCGATAGCGCAGGAAGGGGATGATGCGTGCCTTGCCCTGCCGTTCCGTCGCCATGGCCACCTCCGCAAGCTCGTTGAAGTGCTATCGTGGAGCGCCACGATGGCAAAGGCGTGGCTCGTCAGCCGCGCGCCGGCCAGACCTCGCGGTCGATGTCGAGATCCGGGAAGCGGCTCGAATCGAAGACGGGGTTGTCGATGCCCTCGGCAATCTGCCGGTCGTAGTCCCGCATGACGCGCAGGCCGGTGCGGAACAGGAGCGCGACGGCGACGAGGTTGACGACGGCGAGCAGGCCCATGGTGATGTCGGCGAAGGCGAAGACGGTGCTGAGATCCTGCACCGATCCCCAGAAGACGAGCGCCATCACCATGATGCGGAAGACGGTAAAGACGGTGATATCGTTGCCGGAGAAGAAGTCGATGCTCGTCTCGCCGAGGTAGTAGTTATAGATGATCGAGGTGAAGACGAAGAGCATCAGGGCGATGCTGACGTAGATCCGCCCCCATTCGCCGACAAAACCCGCGACCGCCTGCTGGGTGAGCGCAACGCCCGCCGGCTCCCCGCCCGGCGCAAAAGCTGGCGACAGGAGGATGATGAAAGCGGTGCAGCTGCAGATGACGATGGTGTCGATGAAGACGCTGAACGCCTGCACGATGCCCTGTGAGGCAGGGTGCGGCACATGGGCGACGGCCGCAACGTTCGGCGCGCTGCCGAGCCCCGCCTCGTTCGAGAAGAGGCCGCGCTTGACGCCGAGGAGGATGGCCGCCCCCATGCCCCCGCCGATGGCTGGCTCGAGGCCGAAGGCGCTCTTGACGATGAGCGCGAAGACGGCAGGCACTTCGCCGAGATGGGTCACGACCACGAAGAGCGCGAGCAGGATGTAGCCGCCGGCCATCACCGGCACCAGCACGTCGGCTACCTGGGCGATGCGCTTGACGCCGCCGAAGATGATGATGCCGAGCACCACGGTCAGCGCCGCCCCCGTCCAGTGCGGGGCGATGCCGAACGAATCGGCCAGGGAGGTGGCGACCGTGTAGGACTGCACTGCGTTGAAGCCGAAGCCGAAGGTGACGAGCAGCAGCACCGAGAAGACCATGGCGAGCCAGCGCTGCCGGAGGCCGCGGGCGATGTAGAAGGCCGGCCCGCCGCGATAGCTGCCGTCAGGCTCGGGCTGTTTGTAGAGCTGGGCGAGCGTGCACTCGAAATAGCTCGTCGCCATGCCGATGAGCGCGACGATCCACATCCAGAAGATGGCGCCGGGCCCGCCGAGCGTGATGGCCACCGCCACGCCCGCGATATTGCCAGCGCCGACCCGCCCGGCAACGCTCAGCATCAGTGCCTGGAAGGAACTGAGATGCCCCGGCTGCCGGCGCACCGCCTCGCCGAGCACGCCGAACATGCGCCCGAAATAGCGGAACTGCACGAAGCGCGAGCCGACGCTGAAGACAAGGCCGAGGGCAATCAGGCCGACGACGAGAACCTTCCCCCACAGAAGGTCGTCGAGAAAAGCGAGCATTCCCATTCTCCTCCCTGTGATGGCGGCTGCAGCTGCCGCCCTACTGCCAGGCGTCCGGACACCCTGTTGTTGGACCTCTTCTTGGCGGCAGCCGAACGATGAGGCCGGGGAGTGCGCGGCGGGGGGTGGAATGTCAACGGGCAGGATGTGCCGGCCGGCTCGCCGCCCCGGCAACGGGTGCCTCAGGCGGCCTCCGCCATGGCCGCCCTGAGCGCGCTGCGGAAGGTGTCGATGACAACGAGTTCGCCGTTCTGCTCGGCGTGCCAGAAGGTCCAGCCGTTGCAGGACGGCAGCCCCTGCACGAGGGCGCCGATCTTGTGGATGGAGCCGACGGCCGGCGGGACGCTCAGCGTGCCATCGGCGCGCACCGTCGCCCGCCAGCGGCGCCGCGCATCCGTCAGCACGGTGCCGGGCGCAACGAGACCGGCCTCGACGGCTGCGAGGAAAGGCACGCGCGGCTCGGTGCGCTTGGCCGGGGCGGCGGCAAAAGCCGCGGCATCGACGGGCTGCGCCGCGGCGATCCGTGCCTCGGCGGCGGCGGCATAGGCCGGCTCGCGTTCGATGCCGATGAAATGGCGGCCGAGCTTCTTGGCCACGGCCCCGGTCGTGCCGGAGCCGAAGAAGGGGTCGAGCACCACGTCGCCCGGGTTGGTAGCGGCGAGCAGCACGCGCGCGAGCAGGGCCTCGGGCTTCTGCGTCGGGTGCAACTTGCGTCCGTCGGCGTCCTTCAGGCGCTCCTCGCCGGTGCACAGCGGGATGAACCAGTCCGAGCGCATCTGCGTGTCTTCGTTGCCCGCCTTCAGAGCCTCGTAGTGGAAGGTGTAGTTCTTTGCCTCGGGCCCGCGCGCCGCCCAGATCAGAGTCTCGTGCGCATTGGTAAAGCGGCGGCCGCGGAAGTTCGGCATCGGGTTGGCCTTGCGCCACACGACGTCGTTGAGGATCCAGAAGCCGATGTCCTGCAGCGCCGTGCCGACGCGGAAGATGTTGTGGTAGGAGCCGATGACGAAAAGCGTCGCGTTTTTCTTCATCACGCGCCGGCACTGGGCGAGCCAGGCACGTGTGAAGGCATCGTATTCGGCGAAGCTCCCGAACTTGTCCCAGTCGTCGTCAACGGCATCGACGAGGCTGTTGTCGGGACGCGTCAGCGCCCCCTCGAGCTGGAGGTTGTAGGGCGGATCCGCGAAGACGAGGTCGACGCTCTCGTCCGGCAGGCTGTACAGCCCGGCGAGACAATCGTCGAGGATGATCCGGTCGAGGGGCACGCCTGCCCTGTTCACCCGACCCGACGGCGCGGGCGCCCCGGTACGCGAGACCTTGATCCGGGGCGCGGCGCCGACGGCACCGGTACGCGAAATACCCATGTCGTCTTTACCGGTTACGCTACTGACGAACCGGATCATGCAGACGATCGGTAAAGGCGAGGTTGAACGTGGTTAATGGTGCAATGTGTCGTTTTGGGGCTGCAATTTTTGCCCAATCGGAAAGACAGTCGGCTGCCGCTGGTGGGCAGTCGGCAGGGGGCATGAACGCGTGATCCACCGGCGCGCCGCGTGGATGCGGGCCCAGGGACCCACCGATAAGCCAGTGCCTACTGCCGGACCGGCTCCAGCCCCTTGAACGGTGCCATGCCGGCGCGCGCGAGGGCATCGACGCGCTCGTTCTCCGGGTGGCCGGCGTGGCCCCGCACCCAGTGCCAGGTGACGTCGTGGCGCTGGCGGGCCGTGTCGAGACGGCGCCAGAGATCCTCGTTCTTCACCGGCTTCCTGTCGGCCGTCTTCCAGCCGCGGGCCTTCCAGCCGTGCATCCACTGGGTGATGCCGTGGCGCACATATTGCGAATCGGTGAAGAGGTCGACCGCGCAGGGGCGCTTGAGGGCCTCGAGCGCCATGATGGCCGCCATCAGCTCCATGCGGTTGTTGGTCGTTTCGGGCTCGCCGCCCGACAATTCCTTCTCTTTGCCCTGATAGACGAGGAGCGCGCCCCAGCCGCCGGGGCCAGGGTTGCCCGAGCAGGCACCGTCCGTATAGATCGCCACCCTGTCCCTGGTCATCGGGCGAGGCCGTATTCGGCCGCGCTCGCGACACGGCGGTGGAACGAGAGCTTGCGGTCGTATTCGAGCGGGTCCTTCGGCTTCACCAGCGCCCCGGGGGGGACGTCGAGCCAGTCGACGAGCCGCGTCAGCATGAAGCGCAGGGCGGCGCCCCGGCACAAGACGGGAAGCGCCGCGACCTCGACGTCATCGAGCCGGCGCACGCGCTCATAGGCCGTGAGCATCGCCTGGCCCTTCGTCAGGTTGAACGAGCCGTCCGCCTCGAAGCACCAGGCGTTGAGGCAGATGGCGAGGTCGTAGGCGAAGGCGTCCGTGCAGGCGAAGTAGAAGTCGATGAGGCCGGACAGCCGGCCGGCGATGAAGAACACGTTGTCCGGAAACAGATCGGCATGGATGACGCCGCCCGGCAGGCCTACCGGCCAGGTGCGTTCCAGATCGTCGAGGGCTGCAAGCGTGCGCGCGGCAAGGCCGGGCGAGACCGTGTCGGCTCGCCCGTCCGCCTGCATGAATAGCGGCCGCCAGGCGGGCAGCGACAGCGCATTCTCGCGCCGCATCGCGAAATCGGCGCCGGCCAGATGCAGGCGCGCCAGCGCCTCGCCGACACCGTCGCAATGGCCGGCCGTCGGGCGCTTCACCCACATGCCGTCGAGGAAGGTGACGATGGCCGCGGGCCGCCCGGCGAGGCGGCCGAGCGCCTCCCCCTCCCGGTTCAGAACCGGCTGCGGGCAGGTGATGCCGCGCTGGGCGAGATGGCGCATGAGACCGATGAAGAACGGCAGGTCCTCCTCCTTCACCCGCTTCTCGTAGAGGGTGAGGATGTAGAAGCCGCGCTCGGTGTGCAGCAGGAAGTTGGAGTTCTCGACCCCCTCGGCGATGCCCTTGACGGCGAGCACCGCGCCGATGTCGTAGCGGGCGACGAAGGCGGCGAGTTCCTCGTCGGCAACCTCGGTATAGACTGCCACGCGCCTACTCCGCCGCTTCCCCGCGCAATTCGCGCGGCAGGGGGAAGAAGACGCTCTCGTCCGCCGTCGAGACGGTCTCGACGCTGACCGCATAGCGTTCGGCGAAGGCGTCGATGATCTCCTCCACCAGCACCTCCGGCGCAGAGGCGCCCGCAGTCAGCCCGAGGCGGCGGATGTTGCCGAAGATCGACCAGTCGATGTCGTCGGCGCGCAGCACGAGGCGTGCGGCCGGACAGCCAGCCCGCTCCGCCACCTCGCGCAGGCGTTGCGAGTTCGACGAGTTGGGCGAGCCCACCACGATCATCGCGTCCACCTGCGGGGCGACGCGCTTGACCGCCTCCTGGCGGTTGGTCGTCGCATAGCAGATGTCCTCCTTGTGTGGACCGACGATGGCGGGAAAGCGCGCCTTCAGCGTCTCGACGATCTCGCGCGTGTCGTCGACCGACAGCGTCGTCTGCGTCACATAAGCGAGCCCGCCGTCATCGGGGGCCGTGAAGGCTGCCACATCGGCCACCGTCTCGACGAGGGAAATCGCACCTTCGGGCAACTGACCCATGGTGCCGACGACCTCCGGATGGCCGGCATGGCCGACGAGCACCACATGGCGGCCGCGGCGAAAGTGCACCTCCGCCTCGCGGTGCACCTTGGTGACCAGGGGGCAGGTGGCGTCGATGGCGAAGAAATTGCGCCGCCCGGCATCCTCGGGCACCGCCTTGGGCACGCCGTGTGCCGAGAAGATGACGGGCGCGCTCGTCGGCGGGATCTCGTCGAGCTCGTCGACGAAGACGGCGCCCTTCCGGCGCAGGCTCTCCACGACGTATTTATTGTGGACGATCTCGTGGCGCACGTAGACCGGCGGTCCGTAGAGCGCAAGCGCCTTCTCGACGGCATCGATGGCGCGCACGACGCCCGCGCAGAAGCCGCGCGGGGCACAGATCAACACGCTCAGGGGTGGCTTTTCGGCAACGCTCATCGAAACACCGGTCACGATCGTGCGGGGGATGTGGCGGCAGGCGGGTACTCATGTCAAGAACGGCATCGCCGCTGCGACGACGCGCGACGGAAGCTGCAGCCCCCGACGATCCGACCGAGCCATGCCGTCCCCCATCCGCCTCGCCATCTTCGACATGGACGACGTGCTGTGCCACTACGACCGCGACCGGCGCCTCGCCGAGCTGTCGCGCCTGTCGGGGCGGAGCATCAACGAGATCCTGACGGATATCTGGGCGAGCGGCTTCGAGGACCGGGCCGACGCCGGGGCGATGGATGCCGAGACCTATCTTTCCGGTTTCGGCGAGCGCCTGGGCTATGCCATCACGCGCGACGAATGGGTGGAGGCGCGCCGCCTCGGCATGGTGCCGTTCCCCGACAGCCTGGCGCTGCTCGCCCGCGTGAAGGAGAAGGCGACCGTCGCGGTGCTCACCAACAACGGCTTCCTCACCGGCGAGGAGATCGACCGCCTGTTCCCGGGGCTGCGCCACCTCGTCGACGACCGGGTGTTCGTGTCGGCCCGCTTCGGCACGAAGAAGCCCGATCCTGAGATCTACCGGCGCCTGTGCGCCGAGTTCGGCGTCGCCCCTGAGGAGGCCTTCTTCACCGACGACAAGCCGTGGAACGTCGCGGGGGCGGTGAAGGCCGGCCTCGAGGGTCACGTCTTCGACGGTGCCGAGGGCCTGCGGCGCGCACTCAACCGCTTCGCTCTGGTGTGAGGCCATGCCGCCGGGCCTTGTGCCGGATACGCCTATGGCGTGACCAAATGGCCCGGCGAGGCTACTCACCTCTCCGACACGTCGCGGAGGGCGAGAGTAGAGCGGTTGGCTTCCGCGACCTGCGCTCGACCCGCGTCTGTTCGCCTCTCTCGGCCTGTATCCTCCGCCGACATTCCGCTTGCGCTCGGCATGTTCTAGTTGTTCATGAAGTGCGCTCCGGCGATGGTGCCTTGCGGATATTTGGCCAGACGCTGGCCGACCATTGCTCCAGGGCGTTTTGCCCGCATCGCCACGGCCGCGGGCCAGCCAAGAGTTTCCCATGGCCGACGCCGCCGAACATGCGAGTTTCCTGCCGCCGATCCTGACCTTCTGCGCCGCGGCCGTGATCGCCGTGCCGCTCTTTCGCAAGCTCGGGCTCGGCGCCGTGCTCGGCTATCTCATCGCCGGCATCGTCATCGGCCCATCGGTGATGGGCCTCGTCGGCGAGGCGGAGAACGTCCGCGGCGTCGCCGAGCTCGGCGTCGTGCTGCTGCTCTTCATCATCGGCCTCGAACTGAAGATATCGAACCTCTTCGCCATGCGACGCGACATCTTCGGCCTCGGGCTGGCGCAGATCGTCCTGACTTGTGCGCTGATCGCGACGGTTGCCGCCCTGCTCGGCCACAGCGCGCGCGGCATGATCGTCACAGGGCTTGCGCTGTCTCTGTCCGCAACGGCCATCGCGCTACAGGTGCTCGAGGAGCGGCGCGACCTCGCCACCCGCTATGGCCAGCGCACCTTCTCCATCCTGCTGTTCCAGGACCTGTCCATCGTCCCCATCCTCGCGCTCGTGCCGCTGCTCGCCAACACCGAGGCGCTCGGCAGCGGCCAGGCGCTGGCGGGCGCGGCCGGCGCCTGCGCGCGGGCCTTTGCCGCCGTCGCGCTGGTCGTGATCGTCGGCCGCTATCTGCTCAATCCGCTGTTCCGGCTGCTCGCCGCAAGCGGCGCCCGCGAGGTCATGACCGCCGCCGCGCTCCTCGTCGTGCTCGGCGCCGCCATGCTGATGGAACAGGTCGGCCTGTCCATGGCCATGGGCGCGTTCCTCGCCGGGGTGCTCCTTGCCGAGTCGAATTTCCGCCACCAGCTCGAGGCCGACATCGAGCCTTTCCGCGGCCTGCTGCTCGGCCTCTTCTTCATGAGCGTCGGCATGTCGCTCGATGCGAACTACGTGCGGCAGAACGCGCTGCTGCTCCTCGTCCTTGCGCCAGCGCTCGTCATCGGCAAGAGCCTCATCGCCGCCGCTCTCGCCCGCGGCTTCGGCTCCTCCTGGCCGGATGCGCTGCGCATCGGCGCCCTGCTCGCCCCGGCAGGCGAGTTCTCCTTCGTCCTTGTGCCGCTGGGCGGCGAGGTGGGGCTGCTGACGGGCGAGCGCGTGCAGGTCATCACGGCGCTCGCCGCCCTCACCATGCTGCTCGGGCCGCTGCTCGCCAAGTTCATCGAGAGCCAGCTCGCCCAGAGGCCGACGGGCGAGGAGCCGGCGCCGGACGACCTGCCCGCCGGCGAGGCCGGAGGCAGCGTCATCGTCATCGGCTTCGGCCGCTTCGGCCAAGTGGTCAACCAGGTGCTGCTCGCGAACGGGGCCGACGTGACGGTGATCGACCGCAACATCGACAGCATCCGCAGCGCAGCCCGCTTCGGCTTCAAGGTTTACTACGGCGACGGCACGCGCCTCGACGTGCTGCGTGCGGCGGGGGCAGGCTCGGCAGACGTCGTCTGCGTCTGCGTCGACGACGCGGCCGCCGCCCTGAAGATTGCGGAGATCGTCCATGCGGAGTTCCCGCGCGCCCGCACCTTCGTGCGCGCGATCGACCGGCCGCATGCTATCGCGCTCATGAACCGCGAGGTCGACTTCCAGCTTCGCGAGACCTTCGAATCGGCATTGCAATTCGGCCGCGCCACGCTCGAGGAGCTCGGGGTCGACGCGGAAGCGGCCCGGCTCGTGACCGAGGACGTGCGCCGGCGCGACATCGCCCGGCTCGTGCTGCAGCGGAGCGACGGCCTCCTCGGCGGGCAGGATCTGCTGCACGGCGTGAAGGTGAAGCCCGAGCCGCTGACGCCGCCGAAGCGCAAGGCGGCCGGCCTCAGCGCCGAGACGCGCGACCTCGTCGCCGACGCCGAGGCGCGTCCGTGAGCATCGATGGTGCGAAGACGGGCGACGCCGCACAGCGCGAGCGTGCCGGTCCCGGCCCGGCGTCCGCAGGCAGCGAAGCCGGAAAGTTCACGCAAGGCTCGACGCTGCGCCACGTCCTCGTGATGACGGCCGCCGGGGCTGTCGGGCTCGTCGCCGTCTTCGTCGTCGACTTCCTGTCGCTCCTCTACATCTCCTGGCTTGGGAAGCCTGCGCTCACCGCCGGCGTCGGCTTCGCCACCATCGTCCTCTTCTTCGCCACCTCCATCAACATCGGCCTCATGATCGCGGTCGGCGCCCTCGTGTCGCGCGCCCTCGGCGCGCGCGACCGGGAGCGGGCGCGGCGGCTCGCGGCCTCGGCCATGGTGCAGACGGGTTTCGTCGCCGGCCTCGTCGGCCTCGGCGCCCTGCCCTTCCTCGAGCCCCTGCTCGCCCTGCTCGGCGCCGATGGCGAGGCACGGGAGGCGGCCATCCGCTTCCTCATGATCGCGCTGCCCGCCAATGTCTTCATGGGCCTCGGCATGGCACTCTCGGGCGTGTTGCGCGCCGTCGGCGACGCGCGCCGCTCGATGTATGTGACGCTGTCGGGCGGGCTCGTGACGGCGGTGGCCGACCCCGTCCTCATCCTCGGCCTCGGCTGGGGCGTTGAGGGCGCAGCGATTGCCACGGCGCTGTCGCGCCTCGTCTTCCTGGCGGCGGGGCTCCACGGGGCAGGTCATATCCACGGCCTCCTCGCGCGGCCGCGGCTCGCCCATGTCGTCGCCGACATCAGGCCGATGCTCGCCATCGCGCTGCCGGCCATCCTCGCCAATGTGGCGACGCCGGTGTCGAACGCCTTCGTCGCCAGCGTCATGGCACGTTTCGGCGACGAGGCCATGGCGGCGGTGGCCATCGTCGACCGGCTGGTGCCGCTGTGCTTCGGCGTTGTCTTCGCCTTGTCCGGCGCCGTCGGGCCCATCCTCGGACAGAACTGGGGCGCGCGGCGCTTCGACCGCATGCGCCGCATCCTGCGCGACGCTTTGTCCCTCGTCGTCGTCTATGTCGGCACCATGGGGCTGACGCTCGCCCTCGTCGGTGATGCCGTGCCGATGCTGTTCAACGTTGGCGGCACGGAGACGGGGCGTCTCGTCGCCTTCTTCTGCGTCATCAGCGGCTTCCTGTGGCTGTTCAACGGTCTGTTGTTCGTGGCCAATGCCTCGTTCAACAATCTCGGCTTTCCGCTGCTGTCGACCGGCTTCAACTGGGCCAAGGCGACCGCCGGCACGGTGCCCTTCGCCCTCGCCGGCGCCCATCTCGGCGGACCGGAAGGCATCCTCGTCGGCATCTCCCTCGGCGCGGTCGTCTTCGGCCTCGCCGGCATCCTCACCGCGTTCTGGACGATTGGGCTTCTTGCCCGGCGATAGCCACGGGCCAATGGCACGGCAGCGGTCGGCATGCAGGCCGGATCTCGGGGACGACGTCCGCGCGGGCGCAACCGGAAACTTTGGCGCAGATCACACGGTTTGCCGCCACCGAAGGCGTAGTTGAGCGAGGGCCCCGGGGTACAGGCGCCATTTTCGCGAAATTGCCCGATGTTAACTTCGCACCACGAAGCTCGTCCCGCTTGGAAATTGTCTGAGGTGGACCTTTTCAGATGATGCACAGTTGCGAAGATGGTCGGGCAGAGGCCACGAAGCTGAATGTTTTTATCAAGTTCTACGGCCTTTTCTGGCGCAAACATGCCGTCGACTGGAACAGCCGGCAGCTTCTCGGCCAACCGCAGGGCTGGCTCGGCAAGGGAAACAAGAGGAGCAACATCGATCTCGAGACGATCCAGATGAATTTCTATCGGCAGAAGGGTGTCTACATCCTCTACAGCGAGGCCCTGCAGCCGGTCTATGCAGGCCAGGCGGGGCTTGCGCGCCGGAACACGACCGGCGGGCAGACCATCGGCGACCGGCTCGCCGCCCACAGCCGCGGCATCTATCGGAACGGCTGGTCGCTGTTCTCCTGGTTCGGCTTTCTCGATACGGAACGCTCTCCGCTCACACGCATGGCGGACGAGCAGCGGCTCAACCCGATCTGGATGCTGCCGGCCGGCCCGCCCTCCGCCCCCGACGCTGCGCTCAACACATTGCTCGCCTCCTTCGAGGCCATCCTGATCGAGGGCTTCACGCCGCGCTTTAACGCCCGCGGAGGCGACCTGCCGCACGCGGTCGTCGTCCACCAGTATGAGCCGGGCCGTCATTGTGCCGATCAGGGCCAGCGCCGACGCGAGGCGGCGTCGCCCTTTCTCAAATGACTGCGAGGCGACGAGCCGCCACCTGCCGCCGCACCGCTCCTGCGGTCTATCGGGCGCGGGCGACAGCCTCTAGAGTCGGAGCTTGCAGCCACGCCCACGAGAGGCGACCGGGAGGAGCGCGCCATGTTCAACCTGTTCGAGATCATCCAGTCGGCCCAGGGCGGCACGGCCTTCGATAACATCGCCCGGCAGTTCGGCCTGTCCAACAAGGAGGTCGAGCGGGCCGTCGAGGCGCTCCTGCCGGCCTTCACGGTGGGCCTGCAGCGCACAAGCCAGGATCCATCCGGCCTCATGGGCATGTTTGGCCTCATGAGCGGCGGGCGCTATCGCGCGCCCTTCGAGGACGCGGCGCAGGCCTTCTCGCCCAAAGGCCGCAGCGAGGGCAACGATGTGCTGGCGCAGATCTTCGGCTCGCCGGATATCAGCCGTCAGGTCGCCGCACAGGCGGCTGCCGTCAGCGGCGTGAGCCAGGAGATCATCAGGAAGATGCTGCCCATCCTCGCCGCCATGCTGATGGGCGGGCTGGCGAAGGGCGCCAGCAATCAGGGCTTCGGCGGCATTCTCGAGCAGTTCGGCAGGATGTTCGGAGCGCCTGAGACCTCGGCCGACAGACGGCCGCCCTCCGGCAGCCCCGATCTCTTCGGGCAGTTGAGCGAGATGATCCAGCGCGGCGCGTTGCCCGGCATGCCGGGCTTCCCGCCGGCGGCGCAGCCTCAGCAGCGCGAGGAGCCGAGCGCTCCGCCCGAGCCACGCAACCCGTACGAAGAGCTGTTCCACGCCTTTCTCGGCGGCCTCGCCGGCAGGCCCGCGGGTGCCGCAGACACACGTGCCGAGCGGGCCGCGTCCGAACCGGAGCAGCCCGTCGCGCCGTTCGATCGCGAGACGATCGGCCGGATGTTCGAGGCCGGGCGCGACATCCAGGAGCAGCAGATCGCCACCATGCGCGCCATTCTCGATAGCTTCTCCAGGAACCGCGGGTAATCCCCGCGCCCGCGGGCGCCCCGGAGAGGAGCGGAGCGCCCGCGGCAGGAGCCCGTCAGCAGCAGGCGCCGGCTGCCGGCGGCTGGATGGCGGCGGGCTTTAGGGCGCTCCGGCGGGTACGGCCCTGCAGGCGCGACCAGGTGATGCGGTGAATCTGCGCCGTCACGAGGGCGCCCTCGGGCGCATCGTCCGTCATGGCGTTGCCGTCCTCAGCGTCCCGCTCCGAGCGCTCGCGCGCGAGATTCACCAGAGCCGTGGTTCTTGCGCGCGCACGTCGATGATAGGCCCTCTCGGCGAGAAGGGTTGTCGGATCCCGGTAGAAGGGCTCCGCCAGGGCGCTGTCGATATCCGTCCTCAAGAGGCCGATGTCCTTCAGCGTGCGGTCATCGAGCTCGGCGAGGCGATAGACCGTGCGGCGATGGAGAAGCGCCCGGGCGGCGGTCTTCACCCTGTCCCAGAGGCTCCGATCGGCGCGACGCGCGCCGGCGGTCCCGAGGGTCGGGGCACTCGTCGGGGCGAACGTCCCCTTCGGCGTCATCAGTTCGCTCATCGTCGTCCTCCAGCAGTGAATGCTCACGCTGCCGCTCCGCGGCCCATAAAAGGGACCCCGTCGCGGATCCGCCCCTTCAAGGGCGGCCACCGACGCGGAACAGTCTGCGAATGCGTGAACTCGAGGAGACTATGACGCAATCCATCCAATCATTGAAACGAATGTTTATGATTGCAAACATCACAGGGTGTGATTGAATATCGTTCACCCGGATGGAGGAGCGACGCCATGGCCCATATGCTCGACATCGATCAGTTGCGCACCTTCGTCGCCATTGCCGATACTGGCTCCTTCACCAAGGCGGCCGACCTCGTGCACAAGACGCAGTCCGCCGTGTCGATGCAGATGAAGCGCCTGGAGGAACGGCTCGGGCGGGCCATCTTCGAGCGTGACGGGCGCTATTCGCGCCTGACCGAGGACGGGGACCGGCTGCTCGATTATGCCCGCCGCATCGTGCGGCTGAACATGGAGTGTCTCGCGAGCTTCGGCGACGTCGACCTTGCGGGCCGCGTGCGGCTCGGCGTGCCGGACGATTACGCCGACCGCTACCTGCCAGAGATCCTGGCGCGTTTCTCGCGCTCCAACCCGAAGGTGGAGGTGACGGTCGTCTGCGAGCCGACGCCGATGCTGGTCGAACGGGTCAATTCCGGCGACATCGACCTTGCCATCATCACCCACGTCGACGGCAAGAACTATTCGGCCGAGATCATCCGCGTCGAGCAATTGCTATGGGTGACGTCGGCGCGCCACTGCGTGCATGACGAGACGCCCGTCCCGCTCGCCCTCGGGCGACCGAACTGCAACTGGCGGCAGAGCGCGACCGAGGCGCTCGAAAAGGCCGGGCGGCCTTTCCGCGTGCTCTATTCCAGCTGGAACTCGACGGCCGTGGGGGCCGCGGTGCTCGCGGGCCTCGCCGTCTCCGTGCTGCCGGAGAGCGCGGTCAGGCCCGGCATGCGGGTGCTCGGCCCCTCGGACGGGATGCCGGCGCTGCCGGCGTGCAAGATCGGCCTCGTGCGCAACCATCACGACCCGACGGCGCTCGCCAATGCGCTCGGCGAACACATCGTCCAGAGCCTCGACAACCTCAACGTCAACCGCCTGCAGGCGGCGGAATAGTGGCCGCTACTGCATCAGGCCGGAATGGGTCTCGGCGAAGATCCGCGACAGGCTGTCGCTGATCAGCGAGGCGTTGACGACGATGCCCAGCATCACGAAGAGCGCGATGAGGCCGTATTCGACCGCCGTCGAACCGCTCTCGTCCTTCAGAAACGCCTTCAGCATGACCGCCTCCATTTGCCCTGCAGCTTGGCGGGGCGGCCTCACCGGGAGGTTAACACCGGCATGGTCGGCGGGGCGGGCGTCACGGCAGGGTGAACCGGGGGTTAATCGTCGGGCGGGCGGACCGGGCGCGTCAGCACGGCAAGATTACCGGCGAGCACGAGCACGAGGCCGGCGAGCGCCGCGAGCGACCAGACATAGTCCTCGAGCAGTGTGGAGACGCCGAGCGCGACAACCGGAAACATCACCGTCGCGTAGCCCGCGCGCGCCGCGCCGATGCGGCCGAGGAGCGTCAGGTAGGCGAAGAAGGCCAGCACCGTGGCCGAGAGGCTGAGAAAGACGAGCGAGCCGAGATAGCGCGCCGTCCATTCCACGGTGAAGGTCGCCCCGGTCATCCCGGCGACAACGGCGGCCCAGGCCGTGCCGTAGAACATGCCCCAGGCCGAGGCGGGCAGGACCGCGATGCGCCGCTTCTGCAAACGGGCCGAGACCATGTTGCCGAGGCAGAAGCACAAGGTCGCCGCGGCGCTGAAGCCGAGGCCGGCGAGCACACCGGACGCGCCCTGCGCGGCGGCAAGGTCGGGCAGGAACATCAGGCCGACGCCGCCCGCCCCCATCAGCGCCGCGAGCGCCACCCGCCCCTCGATGGGCTGGCCGAGGAGGAGCGCGCCGAGGATGAGATTGATGATGGAGGTGAGCGAGAACACCACCGACACGAGACCCGACGTCAGCAGGCCCGCGCCGTAATAGGCGAGGATGAAATTGGTGGAGAACATCAGCACGCCCATCAGCGCGAAGCGGGCGTGGTCGGCGAGCGGATAGCGAAGGCGCATGCCGCGCGCGGCAGCCCAGGCCAGCATCACCGGCGCCGCGATGAGGAAGCGCCAGACGATCGATACTTCCGGCGCGACGACGCCGACCTGCAGTTTCATGGCATACCAGCTCGTGCCCCAGCAGAAGACGAGCAGGGCGTAGAGCGCGAGCGTGCCGCCCGCGAGGCCCTGGCGACCCGCCGGCACACTGGAAATGGTCGTTTCGCTGGAAGGCAAGGCCTGGCTCCATATGCGCCGCCCATGCTAGCGGCCTCCGCATGGCCCGACCAATGCGGAGGGCTGATGCAAGCCATGCACGGCGCTGATGGTCGGTCCGCGGGAGAGACCGCGGCCCCCTGCCCGATCAGTAGGCGTATTCGGAGAAGGCGGGATCGACCGAGCCCTGCCAGGGGCCCTCGTAGCGGGCCAGGAGGTCCTCGGCGAGCGTGCGCCCTTCCCCGGCGATCCGGTCGAGCGGGGCGAGGAAATGCGTCTCGTCGCGGCCGTCCGCATTGAGCCGCCCGCGGCGGGCGAGGCCGGTGCGGGCGATGGCCAGCACCTCGCGGCCGATTTCAGCGAGGCTGCGCCCGGCAATGGTCGCGGCAAGGCCGAGCCGCGGGGCCGCCTCGCGCAGCGCCTGCCGATCCGCCGCGCTCCAGCCCTTCACGATGTCCCACGCGGCCGTCAGGCAGTCCTCGTCATAGAGCAGGCCGACCCAGAAGGCCGGCTCGGCGCAGAGCATGCCGGTCGGCCCGCCGTCGGAGCCGCGCATCTCGAGGAAGCGCTTGAGGCGCACCTCGGGAAAGAGCGTCGAGAGGTGGTTCGCCCAGTCCGACATCGTCGCCCGCTCGCCGGGCAGCTGCGGCAGTCGGCCGGCGAGAAGGTCGCGGAAGGAGGCGCCGGCGACGTCGTGGTAGGTATCGCCGCGCTTGACGAAATACATGGGCACGTCGAGCGCCCAGTCGACATAGCGCTCGAAGCCCATGCCATCCTCGAAGGCGAAGGGCAGCATGCCTGTGCGGTCGCGGTCGGTGTCGAGCCAGATATGCGAACGCATGGAGAGAAAGCCGTTGGGCCGACCCGCGGTGAATGGGGAATTGGCGAAGAGCGCGGTGGCAAGCGGCTGCAGCGCCAGCGCCACGCGCAGCTTCTTCACCATGTCCGCCTCGCTCCCGAAATCGAGATTCACCTGCACGGTGGCGGTGCGGAACATCATGTCGAGCCCGAGGCTGCCGACCTCGGGCATGTAGCGGCGCATGATGCCGTAGCGGCTCTTCGGCATCACGGGCGTCTCCTCCCGCGTCCATTTGGGGCTCATGCCGAGGGCGAGGAAGCCGATGCCGAGCGGGCGCGCGATCTCCTTGACCTGGGCAAGGTGGGCGTGCAGCTCGCAGCAGGTCTGGTGCACGGTCTCGAGCGGCGCGCCGGAGAGCTCGAACTGCCCGCCGGGCTCGAGCGAGATGGCACCGCCGCCGGTCACGTCGTAGAGGCCGATGGGGTGGTCGTCCTCCATGATCGGCTCCCAGCCGAGCAGGCCCTGCATGCCTTCCAGCAGCCGCCGCACACCGCGCTCGCCCTCGTAGGGCACCGGCGCCAGATCGGCGGTGTAGAAGGGAATCTTCTCGTGTTCCGTGCCGATCCGCCACGCGTCCTTGGGTTTGCAGCCGGCTTCCAGGTAGGCGACGAGATCGTCGCGCGAGCCGATGGGAGTTGTGTCGGACACGTCGCGAGCCATGCGCTGTCTTTCTCAAGAGACGCCGCGGCGAGGCGGCGCTGGGGTTCGAGGTCGGCTCTAGATAGGCTGCCCGTCCCGCCCCGACAATGCTCCCGCACAACAATCGTGGCGAGATCTGGGCGGAGCCATCTCACGCGGCTGCGACGTTCACTGTTTCGCTCACCAGCCAATCGACCACGCTGACAAGCGCGGCGTGCTTATCAAGCCCGCGGCCGACGCCGTCGAGGTAAAGCGCGAGTTGCCGGTCGGCGCTCGTGCCGCGGCTGACGATGGTGCGCGTGTGGGCGATCTCCGTCTCGCAGCCGAGGGCCGCGGCATCCTCCGCCACGCGCGCGATGACATCCTCCAGCACCTCGCCGAAGCTGCGGGCGCCGCCACCGGCCTCGTCGACGAGCGAGCCGTGCACGCCGTAGCGCTGCGCGCGCCAGCAGTTCTCCGCGGCGATGGCCCGGTCGGCTCCGGAGAGGCCCGCCATGACATTCACGTTGCGGTCGAGATGACGCACGAGGGCGCGATAGAGCGCGGCGATGGCGATGGCATCGTCGAGGCTGGTGCAGCAGTCGCTGACGCGCAGCTCCAGGGTGCCGAGCCGGGCCGCCGGCCGCACCACCCACCAGACGAAACTCTCGTTGGCGATGGCGCCAGCGGCGACGAGCGCATCGATGTAGCGGCGGTAGTCGGCGGCATCGGCGAACAGGTCCGGCAGCCAGGTGCGCGGCAATTCGCGATAGGCGGCTAGCCGATAGCCGAGCAGCCCGGTGCGCCGTCCCTGCCAGAACGGGGACGAGGTCGAGAGGCCAAGCAGCAGAGGCACGAAGGGCAACAGCCGGCCCATGAGGTTCACACGCCGCTCCGGGCAGGGCACCGCCACGTGAACATGCAGGCCGCACAGCATGTTGCGCGTGCCGAGCATCTGCAGGTCCCGCATCAGCCGGTCGTAGCGCTCGGCATCCGTGTGGCGCTGGTGAGCCCAGACGGCCGTGGGGTGCGTGCCGGCGGCCACGATGACGAGGCCGTGGTTGCGGGCGAGCGCGCCAAGTTCCTGCCTGAGCCCGGCGAGCGCGGCCCGGGCCTCGCCCATCGTGGTCGAGGGCGGCGTCGCGACCTCGATCTGGCTCTGCAGCATCTCCGTGCGCACCGCTTCGCCGATCCTGACCTTGCATTCGTCGAGGAAGGCGCGCGCCGACTTGCGCCGGGGGCGACGCGACAGCGCGTCGCACAGGAAATATTCCTCCTCGATGCCGAAGCCGTAGCCGCAATCCATCCACCCATCCTTCCGAGACCACCGAATCGCGCCATCATCGGTCCGGAATGGGGAAACACTCGGGAGCACGCTGCTGCCGCCCGCCACTGTCCCCACAAAACCGCCTCAGGCGCGCGGCCCCCAGTCGCCGATGCTGGCCTGAACGAGCGCGAGCGCCGCGACCGCAGCCGTGTCCGCCCTCAGGATCCGCGGCCCCAGCGACAGGATCAGCACGTTCTCGCGTTGCGCCATCAGCGCGCGTTCCTCCTCGCCGAAGCCCCCTTCCGGGCCGATGACGACGGCAAGCGGCCCGCGCCGAGCGCGTGCGAGGGCCGCGAGCGGATCAGCAAGGGGTGCGGCCTCGTCGCAGAAGACGACGAGCCGTTCCGGCTCGAGGCCCGCGATGGCCGCGGCGAGCGGCTGCGCCTCGGTGATCTCGGGCAGTGTGAGAATGCCGCATTGCTCCGCGGCCTCGATGGCGTTGGCACGCATGCGCTCGATGTTGACGCGGCTCACCTGGGTGTGGCGCGTAATCACCGGGCGGATGGCCGTGGCGCCCATCTCCACCGCCTTCTGGACCATGTAGTCGAGCCGGGCATGCTTCAGGGGCGCGAAGAGATAGTGGAGGTCGCCCGGCGTCGGCTGGGGGCGCAGGCGGGTGACGATCGCGAGCGCTTCCGGCCGGCGCCGGCCGGCGAGGACCTTCGCATGCCACTCCCCTTCGCGTCCGTTGAAGACGAGGACGTCGGCGTTGGCGCCGAGCCTGAGCACGTTGCCGATGTAGTTGGCCTGAGCCTTGTCGAGCGGCACCATCCGCCCCTCGGCCAGCGGGCAATCGACGAACAGGCGCGGCGCACGTGCGGAAATGTCAGACAATTTTGATCTCCCCCGGCTGGATATGCCCCAGCAATACGTGATAAGTCGGCTTGAACGCCACCCGCGAGCAAAGCCGCCACAATTGCCTGTTATGGGCAAGCTGCCGGCGGCGGACCTGAAGACGCGGCAGCAATGTCCGCTCGTACTGCCGGGTGGCGGCTGAATGTGTCGCGGCGGGCGCCTATCCGGTCGGCCTGCCGTCAGCGGGAAGGAAGACAGTCATGGCACGCAGCTTTCGGGCGCGTCTCACGATGGGCGTGATGGCCGCCGCGGTGGTCGGTGCTCCACTCACGCTCGGCCTCGGCGCCTCTCCGGCAGCCGCGCAGGCCTCCGGCTGCGAGCAGATCACGAGCTTCCTCAACGAACGCAAGTCGATCGTCGAGCGCGTCAACAAGCTCGGCAAGCAGCCGAAGGCAGCGGATGCCTGCGCTCTGCTCGGCCGGCTGGCCAACAACGGCAACGAAACGATGAAGTGGGTCGAGGCCAACAAGGACTGGTGCCAGATCCCGCAGAACTTCATCGACGGGCTGAAGGCCGATCACGGCAACGTGACCAAGGTGCGCGGCCAGGCCTGCAGCGTCGCGGCCAAGCAGGCCCAGATGGAAAAGCAGGCGCGCGAGCAGGGGCTCCTCGGCGGCGGCGGTGGCGATATCCTCACCGGGCCGATGCGCATTCCCCAAGGCGCCCTATGACCGCTGCGCCGCAGCCGCTCGACCAGCCGGTCGCCGATGCTGCGGCCGGCAATTGGGTGGACCGCTACGCGCCGGCTGCATCGAGACCCTACCTGCGCCTCGCGCGCATCGACCGGCCGATCGGCTGGTGGTTGCTGCTGCTGCCGTGCTGGTGGTCGCTCATGCTCGCGGCCATTGCGACGAACACCGTCCCGAGCCTCTGGTACGCCCTGCTTTTCCTCGTCGGGGCGGTGGCCATGCGCGGAGCCGGCTCGACCTACAACGACATCGTCGACCGCGACCTCGACGCCAAGGTGGCCCGCACGCGGATGCGCCCCTTGCCCTCCGGCCAGGTCAAGGTCGCGGCGGCGGTCGCCTTCCTCGCCCTGCAGGCGCTCGTCGGGCTCGCCGTGTTGCTGCAGTTCAACGGCTTCGCCATCCTCATCGGCTTCCTGTCGCTCGTCCCGGTTGCCTTCTACCCGTTCATGAAGCGCTTCATGTCGATGCCGCAGCTCGTGCTCGGCCTCGCCTTCGCTTGGGGCGGCCTGATCGGCTGGGCGGTGGTGACGGGCACGCTCGCGGCACCCGCCTATCTCGCCTATGCGGCGGCCATCGCCTGGACCGTGGGCTACGACACGATCTACGCCCTGCAGGATATCGAGGACGATCCGATCGCCGGCATCAAGTCCTCGGCACGGCTCTTCGGCAGCGAGGCGGCGACAGGCGTCGCAGTGTGCTATGCGGTGGCGGTGGTGCTGGTCGGGCTTGCGGCACATGTTGCGGGCGGCGGGCTTATCGCCTTCGTCGCGGTCGGCGCCTTTGCGCTGCACCTCGCCTGGCAGGTGCGGTCGATCGAGCTCGACAATCCGCATAAAGCCCTGCGGCTCTTCAAGTCGAACCGCGACGCCGGGCTGATCCTCGCCCTCGGCCTCGCCGCCGACGCCCTCTTGCGCGTCGTTCTCTGAGCATTCTGTTAATCGCGCGCCATCATGTCCCGGCCGTGGACCCGTACCGGGCGCACCAGCGGCTTGCCGGTCTTGCGCCGCACGAGGAAACGCGGCCGGCGGCCGTTCAACAGGCCGTGACGGCGGCGGATGCGGATCCGGCCGAGTTGCAGCCGCCCGATCTGCGGCCGCGGACAGACGATGACCCCATCCTCGCGCTCGAGCAGCAGCGGCAGACCCGAGGTCGCGGCGACGCTGCGCCAAACGGCGGCGATGTCGCCGTCATCCCACCGGCCGATGACAAGATCCCGCCGGCGGTCGTGGCCGACGAGGACGAGTTCGAACATCTCGGCATTACCCTCCTCCGGCACGAAGCGCACCGCCACCCCCGCGAAGACACCCGCGGCAGCGGGGAGGATCGCCCGGACGCCAGGAAGTCTCATCACGATATCGTTGAAGGAAATGGCTTCGCCGGCGGCGGGTTGCCCATGGCAACCCGCCCCGGCGGCCGAGTTCTTGCCTGCCGCCATGTCGACGCCTCTTGTTCTGACGCTCCCGCGCGGCGCTCTCTTGGTCCGGAGCACTCGCGCCTTATGTCGTCACTATTGCGCACCCACGACCCCAAAGGCCTTAACGGGTTGGGTTAAGGCCTTCTTGCCGGCCCCGTTTCGGCGCGGATGCTCAACGAAACCTTTCCGCAACCGGAGGGCGCCCCGGCCCGGCATGCGCGCGTTTGCACCATCAAGTTGCCCGGCTATTGCAGCGGTCGCGGGGGGCCTTTACAAGACCGGCCATCCAGGAACGTCAAGAGAGCCTGCGGGGACGATGCTCGCCTCCCATCCGGACATAGCTGCCAAGCTGCGCGTCCTCCTTCGCGAGACGGCGCGGGAGGCCGGCCTTGCGGCGCTCGCCTATTTCCGCGCCGGCCAAGCAACGCGGGCCGACGTGTGGTCGAAGGCGGGCGGTTCGCCGGTGACGGAGGCGGACATTGCGCTCGACCGACTCATCGCCGAGCGGTTGCGCGACGCCATGCCGGAAGCCGGCTGGCTGTCGGAGGAGACTGCGGACGACCCGGCTCGGCTTTCGAAATCTTTGGTCTTCGTCGTCGACCCCATCGACGGCACGCGCGCCTTCATGCAGGGCGGCTCGGACTGGGCGATCTCCATCGCCCTCCTCTGCGACGGCGCGCCGCTCGCCGCCATCCTGCACGCGCCGGCGCTCGGCGTGACCTACGAGGCCCAGCGCGGCCGGGGGGCGCTGCGCAACGGCGAGCCGTTGCCCTTGAGGGCAGCGGCCGCGTCAGCGCATGGGCCCATGCGCGTCGCCGGCCCGGCCATGCTCACCAAACGCCTGCTGCCCTCCTTCGGCGCCATCGACGTGGTGCCCAAGATCCCGTCGCTGGCACTTCGCCTCGCGCGGGTCGCGGACGGCACCCTCGACGTCGGCATCGCCTCCGCCAACGCCCACGACTGGGACATCGCGGCGAGCGATCTCATCCTGTCGGAAGTCGGTGCGGCGCTGACCGGCCTCTCTGGCGAGCGCCCCGGCTTCAACCGGCCGAGCCCGGTGCACAGCCCGCTCGTCGCCTCGCCCGGGGCGCTCCACCCGCGCGTGCTCGACGCGCTCGCGGAGGGGGCGACGGCGTGACGGTGGCACAACATTTGATCAACCTCGACCATCACGGGACCTGAGAGACCATGAGCGAGACGGCACCGAACAAGCAGCTTCTGCACCTCGTCTTCGGCGGCGAGCTGGAAAGCCTCGAGGGCGTCACGTTCCGCGATCTCGCCCATCTCGACATCGTCGGGATCTACCCGAACTACGCCAGCGCCCACGCGGCCTGGAAAGCCAAGGCGCAAGCCACGGTGGACAACGCCCACATGCGTTATTTCATCGTCCACCTGCATCGCCTGCTCGACCCCGAAACCGGCAAGCCGGCCTGAGACGGGCCGGGCGCCATGGCGCTTCTCAAGCGGATCAGCCGGTCACGCCCGGTGCAGGCGGCCCTCGGGCGCCTGCTCGCCGGCTACCTGCGCCTCGTCGAGCGCACGAACCGCTTCGTCATGGAGCCGGCAGACATCTACGACCGCGTCGGGCCGCAGATGCCCGTCATTGTCGCCATGTGGCACGGACAGCACTTCATGGTGTCCTTCGCCCGCCGGCCGCAGGACCGCGCGGCCGCGCTCGTCTCGCGCCACGGCGACGGCGAGTTCAATGCCATCGCCCTCAGCCACCTCGGCATCCGCGCCATTCGCGGCTCCGGCGCACGCGGCAGCAAGGTGCGCGAGAAGGGCGGCGCCGCCGCGGTGCGCCACCTCCTGCGCGCCCTCAAGGACGGCGAGATGGTGGTGATGACCGCGGACGTGCCGAAGGTGTCGCGCATCTGCGGCGAAGGCATCATCCTGCTCGCCAAGCTGTCCGGCCGGCCGGTGGTGCCGGTCGCCGTTGTCACCAGCCGCCGCATCGACTTCAACAGCTGGGACCACGCCTCCATCGGCCTGCCCTTCGGGCGCGGGGCTATTGTCATCGGCGAGCCAATCCACGTCGCGGCCGAAGCCGACCCGGGCGCCATGGAGGACGCGCGGCTTGCGGTCGAGCGCAGCCTCGATGCCGTTCACGCCCGCGCCTACGCCCTCGTCGGCGACCGCGACCCGGGCGCCAAGCCGGCGGAGGCACCCCGATGACGGCGTTGTCCACGGTATGGCGCTGCTCCAGCCCTGCAGCGTGTACGCGGCTTACGATCCTGCCGCCGGCGAGCGTCGAAATGCCATGTTCGCAGGATGGCAATGGCGTCGGCGACTGTTGGTCGCCGCGGGAGCCACAAGGATGGGCGGCCGCATGACGCTGCCTCTGACACTCTACCGTATCGGCATGACGCTGCTGGAGCCCGCGGCCGCCAGCCTGCTCGTCTCGCGCCGCAAGAAGGGCAAGGAGGATCCCGAGCGCATGGGCGAGCGCCGGGGCCTCGCGGGGCGTGCCCGGCCGGCCGGGCGCCTTGCCTGGGTGCACGGTGCGAGCGTGGGCGAGGTCGTCTCGCTGATGCCGATCGTGGAGCGGCTGACGCGGCGCGGCTTCCGCGTTCTCGTCACCTCCGGCACACTCACATCGGCGGCCGTGCTCGCCCAGCGCCTGCCGCCGGGAGCGGCGCACCAGTTCATGCCGCTCGACGTGCCGCGCTACCTGCGCCGCTTCCTCGACCATTGGCAGCCGGACCTCGTGCTCTTCGCCGAATCCGAGATCTGGCCGAATGCGGTCTTCGCAGTGCGCGAGCGCGGCATTCCGCTCCTCCTCGTCAACGCGCGCATGTCCGAGCGCTCCTTCCGCCGCTGGCGGCAGGCGCCGAAGAGCGCGCGGACGCTGCTCGAGCAGTTCGACCTGTGCCTTGCCCAGTCGCAGGCGGACGGCGAACGGCTGGCGCGCCTCGGCGCGCCCCGCGTCGGCATCGCCGGCAATCTCAAGTTCGACGTGCCCGCGCCGCCGGCCGACGCGCGCACCGTCGCGAGCCTCTCCGGCATCATCGCCGGGCGGCCGGTCTGGGTCGCGGCGAGCACGCACGGAGGCGAGGAGGAGATCATCTCGCTCGTCCACCGCGCGCTCATGGAGCGGCGGCCCGGCCTCCTCACCATCATCGCGCCGCGCCATCCCGAGCGCGGCGAGGCCGTCGCCGATATCGCCCACCGCGCGGGGCTCAACGTCGCCCTGCGTTCCGAGGGCGCCCTGCCGGAGCGGGACGTCGACGTCTATGTCGCCGACACCATCGGCGAGCTCGGGCTCTTCTACCGCCTCGCGCCCATCGCCTTCATCGGCCGCTCGCTGGTGCCGCTCGGGGGGCAGAACCCGATCGAGCCGGCAAAGCTCGGTGCGGCGATCCTGCACGGGCCGCACGTCTACAATTTCGCCGACATCTATGCGGCGATCGACCGTGCGCACGGCGCCCTGCCCGTGGCCGACGCCGAGAGTCTCGCCCAGGCGCTCGCCATGCTGCTCAAGGACACGGCGCGCACCCGAGCCATGGCGCGCGCCGCGGCGCAGACCGTCGAGAGTCTCGGCGGCGCCCTGGAGCGCACGATGCGGGCCATCGAGCCCTATATCCTGCACATGGACCTTCGCCACAACGGCTGACCCGCACCCGTTCCTCCCTTGCGCCGCCGTGATCGAAGGGCAATCCTGCACCGAGCGGAATCGCGGGGGAGGCAATGAAGGCACCGGCATTCTGGTGGCAGGCGCGCCCGTCGTTCGCGGCATGGGCCCTGAGCCCGCTCGGCACGCTCTACGGGGCTGTCACGGTGCGCCGCATGGCGCAAGACGGCGAGCCGGCGCCCCTGCCCGTCATCTGCATCGGCAATTTCACGGCCGGCGGCGCCGGCAAGACGCCGAGCGCCATCGCCATCGCCCGTATCCTCGCCGGGCTCGGCGAGCACCCGGCCTTCCTCACGCGCGGCTATGGCGGCAGCCTGACGGGACCGGTCGCCGTCGCCCCCACGCACACGGCCGCCGAGGTCGGCGACGAGCCGCTGCTGCTGGCGCGCCATTTCGTCACCATCGTCGCCGCCGACAGGCCGGCCGGCGCGCAGGAGGCGGACAGGCGCGGCGCGACGGTGGTCGTCATGGACGACGGGCTGCAGAACCCGTCCCTCGCCAAGGATCTGACCTTCGCGGTGGTCGATGCCGCCTTCGGTCTCGGCAACGGGCTGTGCGTGCCGGCCGGGCCGATGCGGGCGCCGCTCGACCGCCAGCTCGCCCATGCCCACGCCGTCATCCTGATCGGCGCGGGGGAGCGGGGCGTCAGGATCGCGCGGGCCGCGGCCGCGCGCGGGCGGCCGGTCCTGCGCGCCCACATGGTGCCGGATCCGGCGGTCGCGGCGAGCCTCGCCGGCCGGCGCGTCCTCGCTTTTGCCGGCATCGGCATGCCGGAAAAATTCTTCGCTACCCTGCGCGGCCTCGGCGCCGACGTCGCCGTGGAACGCGCCTTCGCGGACCATCAGCCCTTCGATGTCGCGACTGTCGAGGCGCTCGTCCGGGAAGCGGAGGCCAAGGGGCTGATGCCCATCACCACGGAGAAGGATGCCGTCCGGCTCATGGGGATCGCCGGCCGGACCGAGGTCCTGTCACGGATCGGCACCTTGCCGGTTACGCTACAATTCGAGGCGCCGGACGAGGTGGCGCAACTGCTGCAGGCGGCGATCAGCCACTGGCGCGCGCAACAGGACGGTACCTGACGTTCAGCCGCGCTCCGGACCTTTCTGGATGCGCTGCAGCACCGCCTCAGGCGAGGCATAGGCCTCCTGCAGGTCGACGCTCCAGTAGCGCAGCTCGTCGAGCGGTATGGGCTTGCCCGTCACGGCGCAGCGCACGAAGGCGCCGGGGCGCAACACGCGAAAGTCGGCGTCGAGATACTGCACGACGGCTTCACCGCCCATGGGCAGGCGCGGATCGTGGCGGTTCATGGCACTCACCTTGTTGCGGGGCGCTGCCCCTCTTTCCGTCATTAAGGACAGAACGGACCGGGTTCAAGGCGAAGCGGCCACGGCAGCATCTCAAGGATCGAACAGTGAGGCCTGGCGTGCCGCCGGAATGGCACCTTCGCGCGCCTTGCCCCGCGGGCGGGATGCCGTGCGCGCCGGAGCGGCGCCCTCTTCGTCCGCGATGGTGGCGCGCCGTTCGCCATCGGCGAGCTGCAGGCTGACGGCCATCCCCTCCGACAGATCGGCAACCGAGCGGACGGGCCGGCGCGCGTTGTCCAGCACGACCGCATAGCCGCGGGCGAGCACGCCCTTGTGGCTGAGGCTTTCCAGCAGCTTCCAGCAGGCCTGCAGGCGCTCGCGCCGCTGCACCAGCGACGCCTCGTAGCAGCGCCGCGCCCTGATGCCGGCGAGGGCGAGGCGCTCGCTGGCATTGCCCCAGCGCTCCTTCACCGGGCGGAAGGCGAGCCGCGAAGCGGACCGCTCGAAGGCGCCGCGCCGCCGCAGGGTATTGGCGGCGAGCCCCGCAACAAGCCGCCGCTCGAGGCCCTGCAGCACCGCCGAACGCTCCGCAAGGCGCGCCTGCGGCGACAGGCGGGCGAGGCGCTGGGCGAGGCGGTTGAGCTCGACCTCGTGCCGGCGGGCATTGGCGTTGAGGCCATGGCGCAGGCGGCCGGCGGCGAGATCGAGCCGCTGACGAGCACTCGCCGTCAGGTCCTCGGCCCGCGGCAGGGCACGCGCCAGGGCGCGCACGTCGGCCCGGCGCCTCTCCAGGAGCCGGTGCATGGCGCCGAGGTGGCGGCGCGCCAGCGTGTCGACCTGCGCGATGAGTTCGGACCGCACCGGCACGACCTTCTCGGCCGCGCCGGTCGGGGTCGGCGCGCGCAGGTCGGCGGCAAGATCGATCAGCGTCCAGTCCGTTTCGTGGCCGACGGCCGAGACGAGCGGAATGTCGCTTTCCGCCGCCGCGCGCACGACCACTTCCTCGTTGAAGCTCCAGAGGTCCTCGAGCGAGCCGCCACCGCGCGCGACGATGATGACATCCGGCCGCGGCACCGCGTCGCCCGGGCCGATGGTGTTGAAGCCGCGAATCGCGGCCGCGACCTCGGCCGCGCTCGTCTCCCCTTGCACGCGCACGGGCCAGACGAGCACGTGGCGGGGAAAGCGGTCGGCGAGGCGGTGCAGGATGTCGCGGATGACGGCACCGGTCGGCGAGGTCACGACGCCGACGACCTCCGGCAGATAGGGCAGCACCTGCTTGCGCCGCTCGTCGAACAGCCCCTCGGCCGCGAGCTTGCGGCGCCGCTCCTCGAGGATGGCCATGAGCGCGCCGACGCCGGCCGGCTCGATGGTCTCGACGACGATCTGATATTTCGACGAGCCGGGGAAGGTGGTGATGCGCCCCGTCACCACCACCTCGAGCCCCTCCTGGGGCTTGACCTTGAGGCGGCTGAACACGCCTTTCCAGATCACCGCGTCGATGCGCGCGCCCTCGTCCTTGAGCGAGAAATAGCAGTGGCCGGAGGAATGCGGGCCGCGGTAGCCCGACACCTCGGCGCGCAGGCGCACGAAGCCGAAGGCGTCCTCGAGGGTACGCTTCAGCGCGCCGGACAGGGTGGAGACCGTCCATTCCTGCACGTTGGAGGGGTGATTCGGATCCGGCTGATTCATGGGCGGCAGGATAGGCGTTCGTGCCGCAAAGTGAAACGCCGCGCCGGCGGCCGTCCCCCGCGTGGCTGCCTTCAGCGTCGGCACTCTCCCGGTTGACAGGGCGCACGCGACGCCGGTTTGCTGCTGCCGGAGGATGAGCGACATGAGCGACGACACGACCGCGCCCGCGAAGCCACGCATCGTCATCACCTATTGCACCCAGTGCAATTGGTTGCTGCGCGCCGGCTGGATGGCGCAGGAACTCCTGTCCACCTTCGCCGCCGACCTCGGCGAAGTGGCGCTCGTTCCCGGCACGGGGGGCCTCTTCCACATCACCTACGACGGCGAGACCATCTGGGAGCGCAAGCGCGACGGCGGCTTCCCCGACGTGAAGACGCTGAAACAACGCGTGCGCGACAGGCTCGCCCCGCAGCGCCATCTCGGCCACATCGACCGCTGAGGCGCCTCGCCGGTTCCGTGCCTGCGCGGCCGGATGCCCGGCAACGGGGCATTGCCATGGGCCGTCGCAGCCGGTAGGAGGCGCGGCAAGATCAATCGGCGCCAAGCAGGGGCGAACCCATGAACCTCCTCCTCATCGGATCGGGCGGGCGCGAGCACGCGCTCGCATGGAAGCTCTCGGCAAGCCCGCTCTGCGACCAGCTCTTCGTCGCGCCCGGCAACCCGGGCACGGCCACCTGCGGCGAGAATGTCGCGCTCGACGTGGCCGATCACGCCGCCGTCGTCGCCTTCTGCCACGACAAGGCCATCGATCTCGTCGTCGTCGGCCCGGAAGCGCCGCTCGTCGCAGGGCTCGTCGACGATCTCGCGGCTGCCGGCATCAAGGCCTTCGGCCCGCGCAAGGCGGCTGCCCGGCTCGAAGGCTCCAAGGCCTTCACCAAGGAGCTGTGCCGCGAATTCGGCATCCCGACCGCCGCTTTCGCCCGCTTCACGGACGAGGCCACCGCCCGCGCCCATGTGCGCGAGACGGGGGCGCCGATCGTAGTGAAGGCGGACGGGCTCGCTGCCGGCAAGGGTGTCGTGGTCGCCGAGACGGTGGAGGAGGCCGAGGAGGCCATTGCCATGATGTTCGCCGGTGGGCTCGGCGCCGCCGGCGCGGAGGTCGTCATCGAGGAATGCATGGTCGGCGAGGAGGCGAGCTTCTTCGCCATCGCCGACGGCAGGACCGCGATCCCGCTCGCCTCCGCCCAAGACCACAAGCGCGTCTTCGACGGCGACCGCGGCCCGAATACTGGCGGCATGGGCGCCTATTCGCCTGCGCCGGTGATGACGCCGGCCCTCGAACGGGAGGTGATGGAGCGCATCATCCTGCCGACCGTCGCCGGCCTCGCCGCGCGCGGCACGCCTTATGTCGGCGTGCTCTATGCCGGGCTGATGATCACCGCCGAGGGGCCGAAGCTCATCGAATACAACGCTCGCTTCGGCGACCCCGAATGCCAGGTGCTGATGCCGCGCATGAAGAGCGACCTCGTGCCCGTGCTGCTCGCCGCCTGCGACGGCGTGCTCGCCGACGTCGACGTGCGCTGGTGGGACGAGGTGGCGCTCACCGTGGTCATGGCCGCGAGGGGCTATCCCGGCACCGCCGAGAAGGGTTCCGTCATCCGCGGCCTCACCGAGGCCGAGGCGCTCGAGGACGTCCTCGTCTTCCACGCCGGCACGAAGGACGACGGCGGCCGGATCGTCGCCAATGGCGGGCGCGTGCTCAATGTCACGGCGACGGGCCGTACGGTGAAGGAGGCCAAGGCCCGCGCCTACGAGGCAGTTTCACGCATCGACTGGCCGGAAGGCTTCTGCCGCTCGGACATCGGCTGGCGGGCCGTGGCGCGCGAAGAGGAGGCGTGAGGGCGCCATCCTGTCGGCACACGGCGACATCGCCTGAATGCCGTTTCTCTCCCCGTGCGGTACGGCCTATAACCGATCGTGCGACAGGAGACTCGTCATGCCCGATCTCGCCGATCTCTTTCCCGGCTTCCAATCGCACTGGATCGACACCGAGGCGGGGCGCATCTTCGCGCGCTCCGGCGGCTCGGGGCCGCCGCTCGTGCTGGTGCACGGCTTTCCGCAGACGCATGTCGCCTATCATCGCATCGCGCCCAAGCTCGCCGAGCATTTCTCGGTCGTGCTGATGGACATGCGCGGCTACGGCTGGTCCTCGGCACCGAAGGGCGACGGCGGCCGCGAAACCTATACCAAGCGGGCCATGGGCCGCGATGTCGTCGCCGTCATGGAGGCGCTCGGCCACGTGCGCTTCTCCTTCGCCGGGCATGACCGCGGCGCGCGCGTCGGCTATCGGCTGGCGCTCGACGAGCCGGGCCGGCTCGACAAGCTGGTGCTGCTCGACATCCTGCCCACCTTCCATGTCTGGAAGCTGATCGAGGCCGGCAAGAGCCCGGCCGCGCACTGGGAGTTCCTCGCCCGCCCGGCGCCGGAGCCGGAAACCGCCATCGGCAAGGATCCCCTGCCCTATTTCGAGGATCTGCTGGTCCGCTGGTCGAAGACCAAGGACCTCAAGGGCTTCGATTCCCGGGCGCTCGCCCACTACCGCGCCAACTGGAACGAGCCGACCCGCATCCACGCCTTCTGCGAGGACTATCGCGCCGGCAGGACGACGGACGTTGCGCAGGACGAGGCCGACCTTGCGGCGGGCCGGACCATCACCGTGCCCACCCAGCTCATCTGGGGCGAGTTCTATCTCGTCACCACGGACAAGAGCCCGCTCGACGTCTGGCGCGAGACCTTCGCACCAAAGGCCGTCGGCACCAAGGTCAACGCCGCCCATTTCGTGGCCGAGGAGGCGCCGGACGAGGTGCTCGCGGCGATGATCCCCTTCCTCGAGGGCAAGGCATGAGGTTCCGCGACGCGACCGGGGCGGACCTTGCGGCGATCGTCGCGCTGCTCGCCGACGATCCGCTCGGCGCAACGCGCGAGGCACCGGCGGTAGAGCTGCCTTCCGCCTATGCCGAGGCCTTCGCAGCCATCGCCGCGGATGCCAACAACCGCCTGATCGTGGCGGATGATGGCGGGGCGGTCGTCGGCTGCCTGCAACTCACCTTCATCCCGGGCCTCACCTATACCGGCGGCTGGCGGGCGCAGATCGAGGGCGTGCGCATCGCCCAGAGCCAGCGCGGCCGGGGCCTCGGGCGGGCGATGTTCAATTGGGCGATCGAGCAGGCGCGTGCCCGCGGCTGCCGGCTCGTGCAGCTCACCACCAACAAGGCGCGGCCGGACGCCCTGCGCTTTTATGAAAGCCTCGGCTTCACCGCCAGCCACGAGGGCATGAAGCTCGACCTCGAGGCCGCCTGAGCCGCGCCGCAACGCGGGCCCTTCCGGCCCTGCTGCTTTGCCGTCATGCGTGCTGCGCCCCTAGTCCCGACCAGGAATGGAGCACAACGCCTCCGCTCATCATGGCCGGGCTTGTCCCGGCCATTCACGCCCTTCGGCCCGGCCCAGGCGGCACGGCGTGGATGCCCGCGACGAGCGCGGGCATGACGGCGGGAGCGCGGGGGCCGGCGCGCTTTCCCATCGTGCTCGCAGTGCCGATGGCGAGACAGCTATGCGCCGGGGATGACATCCCCCGTTGCCTGCGCTAGGACGCGGGGCAACGTCAGAAGGTTCGCTTTTCCGCCATGTCCGACAAGCCGAAGACCAGCAACAAGCTCCTCGCGCGCCTGCCGCGCGGCCTCGTCGACCGTGCGCCGGGTGACATCGCCGCGACCGACCGGATGCTCGCCGCCATCCGCGAGACCTACGAGCTCTACGGCTTCGAGGCGGTGGAGACGCCGCTGATCGAATATACCGACGCGCTCGGCAAGTTCCTGCCCGACCAGGACCGGCCGAACGAGGGCGTCTTCTCCTTCCTCGACGACGACGAGCAGTGGCTCAGCCTGCGCTACGACCTCACGGCGCCGCTCGCCCGCTATGTCGCCGAGAACTTCGACACGCTCGCCAAGCCCTATCGCAGCTATCGCTGCGGCTGGGTGTTCCGCAACGAGAAGCCCGGCCCCGGCCGCTTCCGCCAGTTCATGCAGTTCGACGCCGACACCGTCGGCACGGCGAGCGTCGCGGCGGATGCCGAGATCGCCATGATGATGGCCGATACGCTGGAGAAGGTCGGCATCGGGCGCGGCGACTATGTCGTCAAGATCAACAACCGCAAGGTGCTCGACGGGGTGCTGACGGCCATCGGCCTTGCCGGCGAGGAGAATGTCGGCAAGCGCCTCGGCGTGCTGCGCGCCATCGACAAGCTCGACAAGTTCGGGCCGGAGGGCGTGCGCCTGCTGCTGGGCGAAGGCCGGCGCGACGAGAGCGGCGATTTCACCAAGGGCGCCGGCCTCGAGACCGCAGCCATCGAGCGCGTCATCGCCTTCACGGCCGCCAAGGGCGCCGATACGGCGGCGACCATCGCCAATCTCGCTGCCGTCGTCGGCGATACCGCGCAGGGCAACGAGGGCGTCGCCGAGCTCGAGCAGATCGGCGCGCTCGTCGCTGCCGCGGGCTATGACGACGGGCGCGTCGTCATCGACCCCGCCGTCGTTCGCGGGCTCGAATATTACACCGGCCCGGTCTTCGAAGCCGAGCTCACCTTCGACGTGCCCAACGAGAAGGGCGAGGTCGTTCGCTTCGGCTCCGTCGGCGGCGGCGGGCGCTACGACGGGCTCGTCTCACGCTTCCGCGGCGAGCCGGTGCCGGCGACCGGCTTCTCCATCGGCGTCTCGCGCCTGTTCGCGGCGCTCAAGGCGATCAAGAGCCCGCTCGTCACCGATGCGGCGGGCGCCGGCCCGGTCGTCGTGCTCGTCATGGACCGCGACGAGATCGGCCACTACCAGCGCATGGTGGCGGCGCTGCGCCAGGCCGGCATCCGGGCCGAGCTCTACCTCGGCACCTCGGGCATGAAGGCGCAGATGAAATATGCCGACCGGCGCGCCAGCCCCTGCGTCGTCATCCAGGGCTCCAACGAGCGCGCGGCCGGCGAGGTCACCATCAAGGACCTCGCCCTCGGCGCCGAGCTCGCCGGCCTCGGCAAGGACCGCGACGACTACCTGCAGAAACAGGCCGAGGCCCAGTTCTCCGTCAAGGAGGCGGAACTGGTCGATGCCGTCAAGCGCGTGCTGGCACGGCGGACAGCGTGAGGCGGTTGCCGCCCTATCCTTCCGTTCACCCTTCAGCGCGAAAGCGGTCGCATCCGGCCCGCGCGCTTGCTAAAGACCCTGCCTGACAGGCAGGAAGGCCATGGTGACGACGACGCATTCGCGCGCGATGGCGCGCACCGACGAACTGATGGGGCTTTTCGCGCGCGAGGGCTATCAGCGCCTCGAGCCGCCCGTGCTGCAGCCCGTCGACGTGTTCCTCGAGCTCTTGGGCGAGGACCTGCGCCGCCGCCTGTTCCTGACGCAGGATGCGGCCGGCAGCGAGCTGTGCCTCAGGCCCGACTACACCATTCCCGTCAGCCGGGCCTATCTCGCCTCCCCCGCCGCCGGCAGTGCGGCGAGCCTTAGTTATCACGGCCCCGTCTTCCGCCAGCGGGCCGGCGAGATCGGCGAGATTGCGCAGGCCGGCATCGAGAATTTCGGCCGTACCGACCGCGAGGCGGCCGATGCCGAGGTGCTGGCGCTGGCCATGGAGGCGGCCGGGCTCTTCGGCCTTGCGGTGCCGGTCGTGCGCCTCGGCGACATGGGCCTGCTCGCGGCCGTGCTCGATGCCCTGAGGCTCGCGCCCGCGACGCGGCGCCGGGTGCTGCGCGCCATCACCCAGGGCGAGCCGGTCGATGCACCGAAAACCGCGGCGAACGGCAACGGCAACGACGACCATGCGGGCCTCCTCGCGGCCATCGCCGGGCAGGACGCCAAGGCGGCGCGGGCCTTCGTCGAGGACGTGCTGGCGATCGCTGGCATCAGCAAGGTCGGCGGGCGCACGGCCGGCGAGATCGCCGAGCGCTTCCTCGCCCGCGCCCAGGCGCGCGCAGGCGAGCTATCGGCCGAGGCGCATGCGACGCTCGAACGCTTCCTCGCCGTCGAGGGCGACCCCGACAGCGCGGCCGCGACGCTGCGCGCCCTGGCGCGGGACACGAACCTCGCCATCGATGCCGCCATCGACACCTTCGAGGCGCGCACCGGCTTCATGGCCGCGCGCGGCATCGACGTCACGCGCCTCGCCTTCGCGGCGAATTTCGCGCGCAACCTCGACTACTACACTGGCTTCATCTTCGAGCTGCACGACCCGGCGCGGCCGGAGGAAAAGCCCATCGTCGGCGGCGGCCGCTACGACAACCTCCTGTCGCAGCTCGGGGCTGCCGAAACGATTCCGGCCGTCGGCTGCTCCATCTGGATCGAGCGCATCAACGGAGCCGCATCATGAGCGACACCCCGCTCGTCCTCGCCGTGCCGTCGAAGGGCCGGCTGCAGGAGAACGCCGCCCGCTTCTTTTCCCGCGCTGGTCTTGAGGTGGTGCAGTCGCGCGGCGCGCGCGACTACCGCGGGCGCCTCGCCGGCGTGGCGGGCGTCGAGATCGCCTTTCTCTCCGCCTCCGACATCGTCACACAGCTCGCCTCGGGCGGCGCCCATCTCGGCGTGACGGGCGAGGACCTGGTGCGCGAGGAGATCCACGACGCGGAAGAGGCGGTCGAACTCCTGGCGCCGCTCGGCTTCGGCCATGCCAATGTGGTCGTCGCCGCGCCGCAGGCCTGGATCGACGTGCGCACCATGGCCGATCTCGACGATGTCGCCGCCGACATGCGCGTGCGCCACGGCCGCAAGATGCGCGTCGCCACCAAATACATCAATCTGACGCGCCAGTTCTTCGCCGGCCACGGCATCGCCGATTACCGCATCGTCGAGAGCCTCGGCGCGACGGAGGGGGCACCCGCGACAGGCGCGGCCGAGATCATCGTCGACATTACGACGACGGGCGCGACGCTCGCCGCCAACGCGCTCAAGGTCCTCGACGACGGCATCATCCTGCGCTCGGAGGCGAATCTCGTCGCCTCGCTCAGGGCACCGTGGAGCGAGACGGCCCGCGCCGCCGCGCGCACCATCCTCACCCGCATCGCGGCGGAGGAGGAGGCGCGCACGATGCGGGAGCTGACGGCGCGGGTGGGGACGCTCGATGCGGCACTGGAGCGCGAGATCATCGAGGGGCACGGCGGCCGTCTGCCCTTCGGGGGCCCGGACGAGCGTGGGCTCCTCACCGTGCACTGCCCGACCGACCGGGTCTTCGCGCTCGCCGCCCTGCTGACGGACAACGGCGCCGAGCCGGTTACGGTGCGTGCGCTCGACTATGTCTTCCGCGCCAGCAACGCGCTAAGCGAGCGGCTGTTCACGCGCCTTGGCTAGTGGCGCAGCCGCCACGCCTTTGCCATCAACGCGCATAGATTGGTTGGGTGACACCGGCCATTGCAGGCGCCCCGCGCCGCGTTTATGGTCGCGCCGATCCATGGATCGTCGGCTCGATGACGGTGCCCGCGAAAGGGCGCCGCATCATACCGGTGAGGGGGAGAGCAAGTGTTGTCTCGTTCGTCCGTTCGTTTCTGCGTGCTCGGCGCAATCGCGCTCGCCATGGCCGCTCCCGCGCTCGCGCAGACGCGGTCCGGCCAGCCGAACAATGCGGCCCAGGCGGCGCGCGAGAAGGAGCGGCAGACCAACGTGCCGCAGCAGGCCGAGAAGCAGTTCCCCGTCGGCACGAGCTGGGTGGCCATCAGTCTCAACGACAAGCCCTATTCCGGCGACCGGCCCGGCTTCGCCCTCGATGCCCAGTATCGCGCCCGCGGCTTTGGCATGTGCAACACCTATTCGGCCACGGCCTATCCGCTGCGCGACCAGGGCTTCGCCGTCGGCCCGCTGGCCATGACGAAGAAGGATTGCGGCAAGCAGGTGATGGCCGCCGAGCGCGCCTTCCTCGTCGCCCTGCGCACGGCGCGCAAGTGGGACCTCGTCAACGGCCAACTGGTGCTGACCGGCGAGAGCGGCACGCTGCGCTTCGAGCGGGTGCTCTGAGCGGCATCGGATGCGCTGGAGGCAACGGTGGCGCCGAAGAGGAATACCAGTCGCCGCTTCCCGGCATGATCGAAAGAAGGGCGACACGCCGGCGGCGGAAGCGAGCGTGAGGCATGGAGGCCCCCGGCACGGGTGAGGACGACGAGGCATGCCGAATCGCGGCTGCGCTTCATGCAACTGTCCGCGTCGGCTCGTGCCGGTGCACCCTTCCCGGACCGATCAGCCGACGGGCACCGGTTCACGCGCGAGATCGACCGGCCGCGCCACACCATCGTCCATCGGTTGCAGATCGATACGCCGGTCATGGAAGGCGGCAAGTGTCGAGCGATGGCCAATGGAGACGATCGTGGTGTCCGGCAGGGCCGCCGCAATCGCCTCGTAGAGGACCCGCTCGCTCTTCTCGTCGAGCGCCGAGGAGGCTTCGTCGAGGAGCAACCAGTCCGGCTTTGCGAGCAGCGCCCGCGCGATGGCGAGACGCTGCTGCTCGCCGCCCGACAGACGCTGCCCCCAGTTGTCGTCATCGTCCAGCCGGTTCACCAGCGCCGGCAGGCCGACGGCGATCAGGACCGCCCTGATGGCCGCGTCGTCATAGGCCCCGGCCACGGCCGGATAGGAGATGGCGGCACGCAGGTTGCCCTGCGGGATGTAAGGCCGCTGCGGCAACAGCATGACGCTGCGCCCCTCGGGCACGTCGACCTCGCCCGAGCCGTAGGGCCAGATGCCGGCGAGCGCGCGGAACAGTGTCGACTTGCCGGAACCCGACGGCCCGTTGACCAGCACCGGCTCCCCGGCCCTGAGGTCGAGCCGGTCGATCTCCACGATCCTGACGCCGTGCGGCAGGTCGACCTTGAGGTCGCGGATCACCAGCGCATTCTCCGGCGCGGTCTTGCGCTCGATGTGAGGCGGCACGGTGCCGATCACTTCGGCGCGGCCCATGGCATCCTCGAAGGTCACCAGACGGTCGATCGTCGCCTTATAGGCGGCAAGGGTCGTATAGGCCGAGATGAAGAAGGAGAGCGAGGCATTGACCTGGCCGAAAGCCTGCGCGCCCTGTTGCAGCTGCCCGAGCGTAATGCGATCGAGGAAGAAATACGGCCCCATGAAGAGATAGGGGAAGGCGACGCTCATCTGCTGCCACGAGAAGCGGAAGCCCTCGATCTTGAGGCGGCGTTTGAGGATGTCGATGACATTGGTGATGACCTGCGCGAAGCCGCCGCGCAGGTTCGCCTTCTCGGCATCGGCGCCGCGCAGCAGCGCGACCTGCTCGCCATATTCACGCAGGCGCGCCAGCGAGAAGCGGAAATTCGCCTCGAACTTTTCCTGCAGGAAGTCGAGCCGGATGAGCGGCCGGCCAATGAGATGCGTCAGGATGGTGCCGACGAGAGAATAGGCGACGGCGACCCACACGAGAAGGCCGGGAATGACGACGGCAGTGCCCGGGAAGGTGAAACCCTCGGAGAGGCCCCACAGCAGCACCGTGAACGAGACCAGCGTGGCGAGTTGCGCCATCATCTGCGTTGACAGGGTCATGGTGCTCGAGATGAAGGCGGCGACGTCGACCGAGATGCGCTGGTCAGGGTTGTCCGCGTTCTGCCCGGCGACCCCCATCTTGTAGTGCGTCGAGCGGTCGAGCCAGCGCGAGAAATAGCTCTCCGTCAACCATTGCCGCCAGCGGATGCGGAAGATCGTGTCGATGGTGAAATCGAGCAGCTGGAAGATGATCCAGAACACCAGCAGCGGGATGAACACCCACCAGATCTGATACCAGAAGGCGTCCGCATTCTTGTTCTGGAGCGCGTCGAACAGGTCGCGGTACCAGAGGTTGAACTTGATGTTGAGGCCAACCTGCACAAAGTTCGTGGCGATGATGGCGGCGACCATCGCGACCGCCGCCCGCCCTTCGGAGCGGAAGAGCCGGCCGAACCAGCTGAAGTTCTCTTCGCCGCTGCGGATGGAATAGAAGTAGGGGTCGGCAAGGTTCGTGATCGTGCGCACGACCGGGATAAACGAGACGCCGAAGACGAGACCCGCGAAGCAGACGGAAGCGGTGGCCATGAAGGCCGGCGGCACGAGCGCCGCCAGCGTCTGCGGCACGAGGCCGTAGCTGGCGAGTGTGTTGGCCGCCGCGATCAACAGATAGCCAAGCGCATACATGCCCATGAAGATGCGCAGGAAGATCGAGATGTCGCGCGCCAGCCACAGGATGGCCGCGAGCACGAAACCGCTGACCGGCACGAAGAGCGGCAGGGCGTTCGCCTGCCCCTGCGACAGCGCCAGAAAGGCTGCGGACGCGGCCGCAACGACAATGGCTATGAGCTTCATGAAGTCCGCTTGTCCCGCCAGAAGGGCCGGCACCGCCGGCATCCGAAATCCGCCTCGTCTCCTACAGGAATTCGACAGGCGCTGCACCTAACGCTTTTGTAAAGCGGTAGAAAGACGGCGGAAACAGGTACAGGGATCGCCGGCGGAATCGCCCCTTAGCGCCTGGCCAACGAAAAAGGGCCCGGCGGCGATGCCGGGCCCTTCCGTCTCTGGCCGAATGGACTTCCTCAGAAGTCCATGCCGCCACTTCGGCCGATCCAGTCGGCCGAAGCACTTGCCTCAGCTTGGGCGGATGGACTTCCTCAGAAGTCCATGCCGCCCATGCCACCGCCCGGCATGGCGGGCGCGGCCGCTTCCTTCTTCGGCTTGTCGGCGACCATCGCCTCCGTCGTGATGAGGAGCGAAGCGACCGAGGCGGCGTCCTGCAGGGCCGTGCGCACGACCTTGGCCGGATCGACGATGCCGGCCTCGAGCATGTCCACGAACTCTTCAGTCTGCGCGTTGAAGCCGAAGGTCTGCGACTTGTTCTCGGAGATCTTGCCGACGACGATCGAGCCCTCGACGCCGGAATTCTCGGCGATCTGGCGGATCGGCGCCTCGAGCGCGCGCAGGACGATATTGATGCCGGCCTGTACGTCGGCGTTGTCGCTCTTGAGCTTCGCCACGGCCGCCTTGGCACGCAGGAGGGCTGTGCCGCCGCCCGGGACGATGCCTTCCTCGACGGCCGCGCGCGTGGCGTTGAGGGCGTCGTCGACGCGGTCCTTCTTCTCCTTCACTTCGACCTCGGTGGCGCCGCCGACGCGGATGACGGCCACGCCGCCCGCGAGCTTGGCAAGACGCTCCTGCAGCTTCTCACGGTCGTAGTCCGAGGTGGTCTCCTCGATCTGCGCCTTGATCTGCTGCACGCGGGCCTCGATGTCCTTCTTCTTGCCGGCACCGTCGACGATCGTGGTGTTCTCCTTGTCGATGCGCACCTTCTTGGCGCGACCGAGCATGTCGAGCGTCACGTTCTCGAGCTTGATGCCGAGGTCTTCGGAGATCGTCTGGCCGGCGGTGAGGACGGCGATGTCCTCGAGCATGGCCTTGCGGCGATCACCGAAGCCCGGCGCCTTCACCGCCGCGACCTTGAGGCCGCCGCGCAGCTTGTTGACGACGAGCGTGGCAAGCGCCTCGCCCTCGACGTCCTCGGCGACGATCAGAAGCGGCTTGCCCGTCTGGACGACCGCCTCGAGCACCGGCAGCATGGCCTGCAGCGAGGAGAGCTTCTTCTCGTGGATGAGGATGTAGGGATCGTCGAGCTCCGCGACCATCTTCTCCGCATTCGTGATGAAGTACGGAGAGAGGTAGCCGCGGTCGAACTGCATGCCCTCGACGACGTCGAGCTCGGTCTCGAGGCTCTTGGCCTCCTCGACCGTGATGACGCCCTCGTTGCCGACCTTCTGCATCGCCTCGGCGATCATCTCGCCGATGGAGCGGTCGCCGTTCGCCGAGATGGTGCCGACCTGCGCGACCTCGTCGGAGGACTTCACCTTCTTGGCGCGCTTCTCGATGTCCTTGATGACCTCGGCCACAGCCATGTCGACACCGCGCTTGAGGTCCATCGGATTCATGCCGGCGGCGACCGACTTGGCGCCTTCCTTCACGATCGCCTGGGCGAGGACCGTGGCCGTCGTGGTGCCGTCACCGGCCAGATCGTTCGTCTTCGAGGCCACCTCGCGCACCATCTGCGCGCCCATGTTCTCGAACTTGTCCTCAAGCTCGATTTCCTTGGCGACCGTCACGCCGTCCTTCGTGATGCGCGGCGCGCCGAACGACTTCTCGATCACCACGTTGCGGCCCTTCGGGCCCAGCGTCACCTTCACCGCATTGGCGAGAATGTCCACGCCGCGCAGCATCTTCTCGCGCGCGTCAGCCGAAAATTTTACGTCCTTGGCAGCCATGTGCTCAACTCCTGCCTGAAACTCAAGATGGGGGAGGGGCGGCTCAGCCGATCACGCCCATGATGTCGGACTCCTTCATGATAAGGAGGTCCTGGCCGTCGATCTTCACCTCGGTGCCCGACCACTTGCCGAAGAGCACGCGATCGCCCTTCTTGACATCAAGGGCAACGAGCTTGCCATTGTCGTCGCGGGCGCCGGGACCGACGGCGACGATCTCGCCCTCCTGCGGCTTTTCCTTGGCCGTGTCGGGGATGATGATGCCGCCCTTGGTCTTCTCTTCGCTGTCGAGACGGCGGACGACCACGCGGTCGTGCAGCGGACGGAACTTCATGAGACGTGTCCTCTCAAAGAAAGCAGCGGAACGCGCTGATCATGCGGGGCCTGTTAGCACTCGACAGAAGCGAGTGCCAAGGCTCGGGCGGAGATAGGCAGGCGGCGCTGGAGAGTCAAGGCACGGTCGCGACAAATTCGCCGTCACGCTGCACGCTGCCTTCGCGCGGGCGGCCTCTCAGCCAGGATGGTTAACGGGCCGGCACCGCCGGCGCCACCATGCCGGGCATCGGTGGCTCTGCCCGCCTCGCTGCGCGCATGATCACGCGCCGACACGCCAAGAGCGGGACCTCCTCACGAAGGCCCCGCCCTTTTCTGCGACGCACCATGATATCCTGCAGGGCGGCGAGTGAGAGCATTGCCCCGCGATTGCGGATGGGCGCGGCGCCAGTCGCGGCGAACCGGGGGCGAGACCGCTCGCGCGCATCCCTGCCACGAGGACAGCGCCCTCGTGCCGGCATGTACTATCCGCGATTCCGCGGCGGATCGTTCATCAGCTGGGCCAATTGGTTCATCAGGTGGTCCAGCCGCGCCATCTGCTGCCCCTGCAGCGCCGGCTGGCCCGCCATGTCACGCAGCAGCCACGCCATTTCCCCGGCCAGCCGCGCGATCGCAGCCTCCTGCGCCCCCTGCCGCCCTGCGAGCATCCTCGTCAGCTGCCCGACCTGCTCCCTCGCAAGCTGTATGACATCCGGAAGATCGCCGCCGCCGTGCTCATTCCATTGATCCGTCGATCGGTCGGCAGATCCCGAAAGCATGTCCACCATGACGCGGTTCCTCAAGCGTGATGGGCAGCCGGCCGCACCGGCCGGGCATATGGCACCGTGGCTGGCGCGGCCGGGCAGGCCCGAGCGTTCAGAACGCTCCGGATGTCCCCGACAGCCCGAAATTGGCCGTCAGTCCGGTCAGCCTGAGATCGCCGTAGCCTTGATCGTTGCCGCAGCACGGCGGCTGCTTCTGGCCCTGGCCGTTGCCGCAGCACGGCGACTGGCCCTGCCCCAGGAACTGCTGCAGCTGTTGCAGCAGCTTGACCAGCTGCATCATCTGCTGCAGCTGTTTCAGGGTACCCATGAAATCATTCTGGCCAATATTGCCGATAAAGCTGCCCTGACCGTTGGGCTGGATTCTGTATGACATTCTGAACCTCACCGATAGATCGATCATATTCCGCCCGGTAACGGGCAAGCACCTGCACCTGAAAAGCACGCGCTGATCCGCGCTCATCCGCCCGATGCAACGGCCGCGGCATGCGGCCCTGTGCGATCGGCAACGAGGATTCGGCAGCGCCGCCGGTCTGCAGCGCTCCTCACCCGGAGCCGGGGACAATCCGCGGCTCCGGGGGAGTCGTCGCGACATGTCACGACAGGGTGACGCAGCTGATCCGGGTCGAAACGTCGGTCACGATCCGAACCAATTCACCATCACGGCACGATGTCACTTCTGGATGTTCTGGGACTGCTGCGCCTGCATTGCCACTTGCGCCAGCATCTCCTGGAAATCATCCGCGGAGCGCTTCTGCTTCTGGGCGTCCTGCACACCGGCGGCAGAGGCCGCACCAGCATTCGAAGCCCCATTCTTCTGACAGCACGAGCAAGCCATGATATACCTCCAAAATATCAATATACGGGCCGATAATGCCCCAAAAAACGAGCGATATTTCGATTATGACATAGATATACAGTCATCATCGCTCACAAGATATGATGCAAAGACCAACTGAACAGCGCAACTGCTATGACGTTGCTATTTCTAAACTCACAATTTCCCAACCATCTCCCGCCCGCCGTCAGCGGCGGACTGTCGCAAGCGCGCCGAGGACGATCAGGGCACCGCCGGCGAGCGTCTGCAGCGAGGGCACCTCGCCGAAGAAAAGATAGCCGAGTGCCACCGCCCAGATGAGGGCGGTGTATTCGAGCGGCGCGAGGCGCGCCGCCTCAACCCGGGCGAAGGCCGTGGCGAGGATGAGATGCCCGATGGCGCCGAGACAGCCGATGGCGAGGAACAGCGACAAGTCGGACACGTGAGGCGGCACCCAAACCGCGCCGGCGGGCGCGGCGAGCACGAGTGCCGGCCCGATGTTCTGGAAGAAGACGATGGTCTCGACGCGGTCGCGCGTCGCCCGCGCCCGCAGCATCACCATCGACAAGGCGTAGGTCACGGCCGCGGCGAGCGCCGCCGCGATGCCGTCCCACGAACGCGCGCCGCCCGAGGTGCCGGAGCCGTGGACGATGATCACCATGCCGGCGAAGCCGGCCAGCAGGGCGACGACGATGCGCCCGTCGATGCGTTCGCGCAGCAGCACGACGCCGAAGAAGGCGATGAAGACCGGGGCGAGGAAGGCGAGCGCCTGCGCCTCCGCCAGCGGCAGGCGGCCGAGCGCGTAGAAGAAGGAGGTCGCGGTGACCACGACGAGCAGGGCACGCCAGCTGTTGGCAACGACTGTCTCGCGCGTCGGCCAGCCGGGTCTGCGCACGGCGAGCACCGCGCCGGCGACGAGCGTGCCGCAGGCGAAGCGCAGGAAGGTGATCTCGAAGGTGGGGTAGCGCGCCGCCACCGCCTTGATGAGCGCATCCATGGCCGACAGGAGCGCAATGCCCAGAACCGCGCGGCCGAAGGCGCCCGTCATCACCCTCTCCATCTGCGCCGACGCTGAGGGGCTATTCGAAATAGCCGTCGATCTCGTTCTGCCGCAGGTGCCCAGGCGCGCCTGCAACGGCAGGACCGTTGAGCAGTTGCGCGTCGTTGGCGGCCCTGCGGGCCGTCATCTGCCGCGGCGCCACCTGCACGATCGCTGCCAGTTCGTCGAGATGTGCCGCCAGCCCTTCGAGGTGGCGGCGGATCTTGGCGACGCGCTGCTGTGTTAGATCCTGATAATTGCAGGCCTCGTAGAGCTTGATGAGCTGGCCCATGATGCTCTCGGCCGAACCGACGTTCTCCGGCTCACCACTTTGCTTGAGTCTGCGCGCCTCCGCGGCGATGACCTCGGCAGCGCCGAGGATGTCGCCGGCAGCATGGGCCGTCTCGTCGCCCACCGCGCTCAGTTCCGTCAGGGCGATACGGGCGACGGAGCTATCACCCGTGCCGTGACCGATGGCGGCGAGTTCCTGCCGCACAGCGGCAACCGTCCCCTGCAGGCCCGCCACCTCCTGGCTGAGGCGCGCCACCTCCGCCGCCTCGCGGCGGTAGTCGTCCATGAGACCGAGCGCCTGGCGCTGCATGGGGCGGAAGATCTCCAGCATCTCCCGAATATCGTCGAGCGCGGCCATGATCTCGGCCCGGCTCGTGTCGATGCGCGGCATGCGGCGGTCCGCCAGCACACGCTCGCGCCGGTCGATGCGCATGACGTCGAGGGAGGTCACATTGCGATAGCGCGCACGTGCGGGAAGCGTCGACATGGCCTGCTCATCCGGGATGCGGCGAATGTGTCGCCGCGATGCAAAGACACCGATTGGTAGCCGACCGAGTTAAATCCATCGTTAAGGACGCCTCGGCACCGGCCGCTAACCATCGCGATGGAAACACCGCCTCCGACGTGCATTCGGGGGGCGGATAGCCCACGGCGTTCACCGTTTGGCGAGCCCGTTTGGCAAGGCTTCGACTGTACTGGCATCATATGTCCCCATCGCTTGCAGGTCCCGCCATGTTGCCCATCCATCGCTTGTCTCTCGCCGCAGCGCTCGCCTGCGGCCTAGCCCTGCCCGCAGGCCCCGCGGCGGCGCAGACCGTCATCTACGGCACCGGCACGCGTGCGCCCCTGCCATCGGCCAGGGTCATCCAGGCGCCCGGGGCGCGCGAGATGGCAGCCGCGGCCGAGCGGCAGCCCGTGCGCCGCGCCGACCTCGGCGGCGGCTTCATCGAGATGCTGGTAACGGGCCGGAGCCCCACGGCGGGTCGGCGGACCGGGCCTCCGGTGCGCATCGTCACCCCTTCCTCCGGCAGCATCGGTCGGATCCACGCGGTCCCGCCGTCCGATCCCCTCGATGCCGCGCTCGACACTGAACGGACATGGGAACGCCTGCCATCGGGGAACGTGCGCCACGCCGCCCTGCCCGATGCAGCCGAGCTACAGCCGATGCGCGCGCCCGAGCCGCGCTACGCGCGACAGGTCGTAGATTACACGGGCCCACACAAGCCGGGCACGATCGTCATCGATACGGCTAGCCGCTTCCTCTATCTCGTCGAGCCGGGCGGGCGCGCCATCCGCTATGGCATCGGCGTCGGCCGCCAGGGCTTCTCCTGGCGCGGCAGCGAGAGCATCAGCATGAAGCGCGAGTGGCCCGACTGGCGCCCGCCGGCGCAGATGCTGAAGCGCCGGCCCGACCTGCCGCGCCACATGGCCGGCGGGCCCGACAATCCGCTCGGCGCGCGCGCCCTCTATCTCGGCAAGACGCTCTACCGCATCCACGGCACCAACGAGCCGCACACGATCGGGCGCGCCGTGTCCTCCGGGTGCATCCGCATGCTCAACAAGGACGTCATCGACCTCTACAACCGCGTGCGCATCGGCACCCGCGTCGTCGTCAGCTGAGCGGAGCCTTCGGCTGCTTTATAGGGAGCCCGGGACCTGGTGGATCGCGTGATGTCCGAAGGGCATCACCACGGCGCCTCAGGCGCGCGCTTCGAGCGCGGCTGCGATGTCGCGCTTGAGGCCATCCTTGACGAGATCGGCCGCGGCGAAAATGGCCTTCGCCTTGAAGAAGTCGAGCCCACGGAAGGCGCCGACCGGGGGCCGCACCATGATGTGCGGCGGGCCGGCGGCGAGTTTGCCGGCGACGATGGCCGCCTGCATGATGTGCGAGGCGCCGAACATCGTCTCGATCGGATCGGGCACGCCGTCCGTCTCACGCGCCGCGCCGCCGACGACATCGACGGCGATGACGACGTCGGCCCGCGGCAGAAGGTGGTCGAACGGCAGCGGGTTGGTGGCGCCGCCGTCGATGAGTACCCGCCCGCCGGCGACGACGGGCCGCACGAGCCCCGGAATGGCCATCGAGCCGGCAACGGCCGAGACGAGCGCCCCCGCGCCGATGACAACCTCCGAGCGCGCATAATAATCCGTCGCCACGACGAGGAGCGGCACGGCGAGATCCTCGAAACGCTCCGGCACGCTCTGCGGCCAGAACAGGTCGAGGAATTTCTCGCCGTCGATCAGCACCGGGTTGGCATGGCCGCGCGCGAAGAGCTGCGACAAGCGGCCGACGCGGGCCTGCAGCAGGCGGGTGAGCACCGCCGTGCGATCGCGCAGCGTGTCCTGCACGTGCCGGCGCAGGTCGCGACCGCCGATGCCGGCGGCATGGGCAGCGCCGATGATCGCCCCCATGGACGTGCCGGCAATGACGGCGGGCCTGAGGCCGAGTTCGTCGAGCACTTCGATGACCGCGATGTGGGCGAGGCCGCGCGCCCCGCCCCCGCCGAGCGCAAGGCCGATCGAGGTGCCGGACGCCGCCGTCATCGCCGCTGCCCGGCTGGCCGACGGCGGCGCACAGGCATCACGCGACCGCCCGGATGACCTTGCCGAGCTTGTCGGCGATGTCGCCGATGTCGCTCTCGGTCAGGATGAGTGGCGGCGAGACCGCGATGGTATCGCCGGTGATGCGCACCATGAGATCGAACTCGTGGAAGGCGCGGTCCATCGCCTCGAAGGCGCGCCGGCCCGGTGCATCCTTGAGCGGCGCGAGGTCGATGGCGCCGACGATGCCGACGGAGCGGATGTCGAGCACGCCCGGCAGACCCCTGAGCCCGTGGATCGCGTCCGCCCAGGCGCCCTCGAGGGCCCGGGCGCGCTCGAACAGACCCTCGTCGCGATAGACGTCGAGCGCCGCAAGGCCGGCGGCGCAGGCGAGCGGATGGGCCGAATAGGTATAGCCGTGGAAGAGCTCGATGACGTGCTCCGGCCCCTGCATGAAGGCCTCGTAGATGCCCTTGCGCACGAGCACGCCGCCCATGGGCACGGTGCCGGACGTGACGCCCTTGGCGAAGGTGATCATGTCCGGCACGACGCCGTAGCGCTCGGCCGCGAAGGCGAAACCGAGGCGGCCGAAGCCGGTGATGACCTCGTCGAAGACGAGCAGGATGTTGTGCTTGTCGCAGATCTCGCGCAGGCGCTTCAGATAGCCCTTGGGCGGCGGCAGCACGCCGGTGGAGCCGGCCATGGGCTCGACGATGACGGCCGCGATGGTCGAGGCGTCGTGCAGGGCGACGATGCGCTCCAGTTCGTCGGCGAGATGCGCGCCCCACGCCGGCTCGCCGCGCGAGAAGGCCTGCTCCTCGCGGTTGTAGGTGTGCGGCAGGTGGTCGACGCCCGTCAGCAGCGAGCCGAAGAACTTGCGGTTCGGCACGATGCCGCCGACCGAGATGCCGCCGAAGCCGACGCCGTGATAGCCACGCTCGCGGCCGATGAGGCGCGTCTTGGAGCCCTTGCCCGTGATGTTCCAGTAGGCCAGCGCGATCTTGAGGGCGCTGTCCACGGCCTCCGAGCCGGAATTGGCGAAGAAGACGTGGTCGAGGTCGCCCGGCGCCAGCGCAGCGATGCGGGCTGCGAGCGCGAAGGCCTTGGGCTGGCCAAACTGGAAGGCAGGCGCATAGTCGAGCTCGCCGGCCTGCGCCTGGATGGCCGAAACGATCGGGTCGCGATTGTGACCGGCGTTGCAGCACCACAGCCCCGCCGCGCCGTCGACCACCTTGCGGCCCTCGGCCGTCAGGTAGTGCATGTCCTTGGCGCCGGTCACCATGCGCGGCTTCTTCTTGAAGGCACGGTTGGCCGTGAAGGGCATCCAGAACGCTTCGAGGTCGTTCGGCGCGAGCGCGTGGTCGTGGGCGGCAGAGGCGGACATCGTGGCTCCCGTTCGGTTTGGGCCGCGGGAGACAGGATCCCGCGGCCATTATGATGCCAAGCTATCAAGAGCCGCGCCGAAGAGGAACAATCGAACCGGCCGCCCGCCCTGCGACATATGCTGCGCCCGACACCTGGGCCGCGCTTGACACAACCGCCTCCCGGCATTAGCGCCGGGACCTTCCTCGCAGCCCGGGGTGGACCGCTCGTCCGGACCTTCCCGGAGCGCCTATCGAACATGAGGCCATCCAAGACATGACCGACCGGCCTGCCTCCCCGCCTCCGATCATCCAGGGACTTCGGACGATCGCCGATCGCTACGACGTCATCCTGTGCGACATCTGGGGCGTGCTGCACAACGGGCTCGAGGCCTTCGCTCAGGCGGGCGAAGCCCTTCAGCGGTTCCGCCAACGCGGCGGCCAGGTCGTGCTCGTCTCCAACGCCCCCCGCCCGAACGGGGACGTCCTGACGCTGCTCGACGGTTTCGGCGTGAAGCGCGAGGCCTATGACGCGGCCGTCACCTCCGGCGACGTCACGCGCAGCCAGATCGCTGCCCGGCCAGGCGAGCCCCTCCTCCATATCGGGCCGGACCGCGACCTGCCGCTATTCGACGGTCTCGATGCGCCCCTGACGACAGCGGCGGGCGCCCGCTACGCAGTCTGCACCGGCCTCGTCGACGACGAGCGCGAGACGCCGGACGACTATGCCGGTCTCCTCGCTGAGATGCATGCCGCTGGTCTGCCGATGGTCTGCGCCAATCCCGATCTCGTCGTGGAGCGCGGCACGGCGCTCATCTACTGCGCCGGCGCGCTCGCCGCAGCCTATGAGGAGATCGGCGGGACGGTGACCTATGCGGGCAAGCCGCACAAGCCGATCTACGAGCGTGCCCTCGGCGAGGCGGAGCGCATCCGCGGCGCGCACGTGCCGGTGTCGCGCGTGCTCGCCATCGGCGATGCGATCCGTACCGATGTGGCCGGCGCCCACAGCATCGGAGCCGATGCACTGCTCGTGACGCGCGGCATCCATGCGGCCGAGATCAGCCCGCTCGGCGGCAGCCTCGACGAGATCGCCCTTGCAGCGTGGCTCGAAGACGCGACGCATCGCCCGCAGGCGATCATCGAGAGCCTCGTCTGGTAGCGACTTCGCCACGGCTCGAGGACGTGTTGCACCGCCCGCAGGCGATCGTCGAGACGTTCGTCCGCTGACGGCGTCGCTCAGACGCCGCAGACCGATTCGATCTTGGCTTTCAGGGTCTGGGCGTTGAACGGCTTGACGATGTAGTTGTTCACGCCGGCCTTCTTCGCGGCGATGACGTTCTCCGTCTTCGATTCGGCCGTCACCATGATGAACGGAATGGAGCGCCAGGCCTCCTCGGCGCGCACCTCGCGCAGGAGATCGTAGCCCGACATGGGCTCCATGTTCCAGTCGGAGATGACGAGCGCATAGGTCTTCTCGCGCATCTTGGCGAGCGCGCTCGGGCCGTCCGGCGCTTCGTCGACATCTTCAAAGCCCAGTTGGTGCAGCAGATTGCGGATGATGCGGACCATCGCCTGGTAGTCGTCGACGATCAGGATCGGCATCGAGAGATCAAGGGCCATGGTCTGCTCCGGTCAACGGCAACGGCGCATATGCCCGCCACGGCGTCCCGACCCGGCTGGCTTATAAGAAACGGTTGTCGTCATGCCCCTACCCTAGAATGCCCCTGTTGCGATCAGGTTAATTACATCAGATGCGGTGAAATTTGGCATCAACCTTTGCGCATGCGGGTGGCCGAAAGTCGCATGGCATGGTGCGGCGCAATAAGTAGTATGATGCAGTGCCGCATGGAGAGGCGGCCACCCTGCACCGCCGCACGGATTTGCCGCATCGGCCGCAACAGCGGGAAGGCATCATGTTGGAGGTCATGCGCAGCTTCTATTTCGAGGACCTGAGCATCGGCATGCGCGAGCGACTGATGCGCACGGTCATGGAAGACGATGTCACGGGCTTCGCCAGCGTGACCGGGGACCGCAACCCGATCCACATCGACGAGGCCTATGCGGCGCAGACCCGCTTCGGCCAGCGCATCGCCCACGGCATGTTCACGGCAAGCCTCATCTCGGCCGTTCTTGGCACGCGCCTTCCCGGCCCGGGCGCCGTCTATCTTTCGCAGACGCTGCAGTTTCTGGCACCCGTGCGCATCGGCGACGTCGTCACCGCGACGGTCGAGGTGGCCGAACTCGTGCCGGAGCGGCGGCGGGTGCGCCTGTTCTGCGACTGCGTCTGTGACGGCAAGGCCGTGCTCGAGGGCGAGGCCTGGGTCGCCGTGCCCTCGCGCGCCGGCCTCTGATCGACGCTTGACCAGCCGCCCGTGTTCTTGGCAGGGTCCGCCGCGCCCGCAACCGGGCACATGTGTCCCGAGCCGCGAGAGCCGATGCCCTCGATCGTCCCGCCCGATTCGCCGTTTTTCGCCCGCAACGAGGCCTTCGTGCATTGGGGCGGCGAGGGCGACATGCCCGTGGCGCTGCGGGGCGCGGTGGTCGCCATCGGTAATTTCGACGGGCTGCACCGCGGGCACCGCTCGATCGTCGCGGCGACGGTCGCACTGGCGGGCGAGCAGGCCGCGCCGGCGGCGCTCCTGACCTTCGAACCCCATCCGAGGCGCTTCTTCGCACCCGAGAAGCCGCTCTTCCGCATCACGCCGCCGGACGTGAAGGCGATGGTGGCGGCCCGGCTCGGCCTTGCGGGCATGATCGAGCTTCACTTCGATGCCGCGCTCGCGGCGACGACCGCGCACGACTTCATCGAGAAGCTGCTCGTCGAGCGGCTCGGCGTCCGGGGCGTGGTCGTGGGACACGACTTCCACTTCGGCAAGGGCCGGCAGGGCACGCCCGCCTTCCTGGAGGAGCACGGTGCCGCGCTCGGTCTTGCCGTGCGCATCCTGCCTCCGGTCACGGAAGACGGGCAGGCCGTGTCGTCGAGCGCCATCCGCGCCAGCCTTGCCGCGGGCGACATCGGCCGAGCCAACCAACTCCTCGGCTATCGCTGGCTGGTGCGCGCCACCGTCCGCCACGGCGACAAACGCGGTCGCGATCTCGGCTATCCCACCGCCAATCTGGCGCTCGCGCCCGACTGCGGGTTGCGCCATGGCATCTATGCGGTTCGCGCCGCCGTGGCTGGCACCGTCCACATGGGGGTCGCGAGCTTCGGCCGGCGGCCGACCTTCGACAACGGCGCGCCGCTGCTCGAGGTGCACCTTTTCGATTTCCGCGGCGACCTCTACGGGCGCGCGATGGATGTGGAATTCGTCGCCTTCTTGCGCCCGGAGGAGCGTTTCGTCACGGTCGAGGCTCTCATCGGACAGATGGACAAGGATAGCGCCGAGGCCCGCCACCTGCTGGGCGAATCCAATCTCGGCGCGCCGTCACTGCTTTGTCCCCAGCAATCCTGATCCAAAAAGGGCCTTGTTCCACCAATCTTTAACCCGTCTCGGCAAAGATCGCAGCATTCCGATCCGCTCATTGCCAAGACGATGCCCAGAATGCCGTTTTCTCGAATTTCCTTAGAAAAACATTCTCCGCTATTCATGCGCGCCGGTGGCTTTTTCCTCGGCACGGTCGCCATTCTCGCCGTCCAGCAGGCCCTGGCCATGGAGAGCGACGAGCATTTCATGCCTTTTCTTCTCGCTGCCGCCGTCCTCATCACGCTCGTCGCGGTCGGTTTCGCGCCGCGTCCACCACGTTCCCGCAGGCTGCTCGACGACAGCCTCGCGCGCCTCGCCGGGGGGCGGTTCGACGTCCTCGTGCCCCATACAGGTGACGATGGCCCCACGGGCGAGACGGCGCGCGCGGTCGAGGAACTGCGCCGGCGGCTCATCATCGCCCGCGAGCAGGAGGGCGAACTGTCGGCCGTGCGGCGCGAGCTCCACTCGCTGCGCGATGACCGCAACCGTGCCCGGGAGGCAAACCGCGCGCAACTTGCCGAGACGGTCGGCCTCATCAACGGCCGCGTGAGCCAACTCGGCACGGAGCTCGAGACACTGCGACACCAGCTCGCAATGTCGTTCGAGGAAAATCGCCGTCTGCCGCGCCGGCCATCAAACGGCGGTGTCCAGACGGCTGCGGCCGCCGCCGTCGAGCTGACGAGTTCAATCTCGGAGATCGGCCGGCAGTTGCAGCAGGGCTCCGGCATCGCCGCGCGGGCGGTGCGCGAGGTGCGGGCGACGAGCGATCTCGTCAAGGCGCTCGACAAGTCGAGTGCCAAGATCGGCGAGGTCATCACCCTCATCACCGCCATTGCGGAACAGACGAACCTCCTCGCACTCAATGCCACCATCGAGGCGGCCCGCGCGGGCGAGGCCGGCCGGGGCTTCGCCGTCGTCGCCCAGGAGGTCAAGGCGCTCGCAAACCAGACCGCCCGCGCCACCGACGAGATCCGCGGCCAGATCGCCGCCATGCAAACCGCGACGGCCCAGGCGGTCGAGGCCATCGAAACGATCTCGGGAACGATCACCTCCATCGACTCGATGACGATGACGATTGCCGAGGCGGTGAACCAGCAGAGCAGCGCCACCCAGGAGATTGCCCGCTCCATCGAGGCGGTGGCGGCAGCCGGCCGGCGGGGAGAGCCTCAGGACGTGCCGACGCCCCCGGCCGACCGCGACCTCGCCGCCTGCATCGAACGGCTTGGCGACCTCATACGTGATCTCGGAGCCCAGGCGCAGGCCCTCGCGGGCGAGTCCGAGCCCGGCGAAAGGCCATTGCGCGTCGCCTGACGCCCGGCCTCGTGGCAGCAGCGACGGGCCGGCTTGTGCCGGCGGCGGTTTTGTTCGAAAACCGGTGGCCTCTTTGTGGAAAGATGCGTAGAAGACGGCCATGACCGAGCCTCGATTCAAGCTGCGAATTAACGGCCCGGCCTTCGCCTGAGGCACCCGAGAGCGGGTACCCGTGAAGGTCCGGGGTCACGCGGGCCCATTCGGGCCCCTCAACCGCTTGCCGCAACATCCCGGGCGCCGCATGCGCGCTGCGCCTACCCGAACCGGCCGATCCATGAACGCTCCCTCTCCCCCTGCTCGCGACTATTCCGAAACGCTGTTCCTGCCGCAGACATCGTTCCCAATGCGCGCCGGACTGCCCGAACGCGAGCCCGATATTCTCGCCCACTGGCAGCGCGTAGGCCTCTACGCCGCCCTGCGCGAGGCCGGCAAGGGCCGCCCGCGCTTCGTGCTGCACGACGGCCCGCCTTACGCCAATGGCCACATCCACATCGGCCACGCGCTCAACAAGGTGCTGAAGGACCTCGTCGTCCGCTCGCAGACCATGCTGGGCCACGACGCCAACTACGTGCCCGGCTGGGACTGCCACGGCTTGCCGATCGAATGGAAGATCGAGGAGGAGTACCGCGCCAAGGGCCGCAACAAGGACGAGGTGCCGGTCGTCGAATTCCGCCGCGAGTGCCGCGCCTTCGCGCAGAAGTGGATCGACGTGCAGCGCGAGGAGTTCAAGCGCCTCGGCATCGAGGGCGACTGGGCGCATCCCTATCTCACCATGGCCTATCCGGCCGAGGCGCAGATCGCCCGCGAACTGATGAAGTTCGCGGCGAGCGGCCAGCTCTATCGCGGCTCCAAGCCCGTCATGTGGTCGATCGTCGAGCGCACGGCGCTCGCCGAGGCGGAGGTGGAGTATCAGGAGCACACCTCGCCGACCATCTACGTCAAGTTCCCGGTCAAGGCTCGCTCGGGCACGCCACTCGACGGCGCCTCCGTCATCATCTGGACGACGACGCCCTGGACCATCCCGGGCAACCGCGCCATCGCCTATGCCGACGACATCGCCTACGGCCTCTACGAGGTCAGCGACGCTCCGGCCGGCAACTGGGCGGTGAAGGGCGAGCGCTACGTGCTCGCCGACAAGCTCGCCGACGAGGTCATGAAGGCAGCGCGCGTCGAGCGCTGGCACCGCATCGCCGCCGTCGCGCCAAAGGACCTTGCCGGCCTCCTGTGCGCCCATCCGCTCGCCGGCCAGGGCTATGACTTCGGTGTGCCGCTCCTTGCCGGCGACTTCGTGACCGACGACGCCGGCACGGGCTTCGTGCACACCGCACCCGGGCACGGCGCCGACGACTACAACCTTTGGGCGACGCACAAGGCCGCCTTCGCCGCCGCCGGCACGCCGGACGTGCCGCACACGGTCGGGCCCGACGGAGCCTATTATCCGCACGTGCCGCTCTTTGCCGGCGCCCGGGTGCTCGATGACAAGGGCCGCGAGGGCGATGCCAACGAGCGCGTCATCAAGGCCCTGATCGAGACCGGCAAGCTCGCCGCGCGAGGCCGTCTCAAGCACCAGTACCCGCATTCCTGGCGTTCCAAGGCGCCGCTCATCTTCCGCAACACGCCGCAGTGGTTCATCGCCATGGACAAGCCGCTCGACGGGCCGGGCGATACGCTGCGCGCGCGGGCGCTGAAGGCCATCGCCGCCACGCAGTGGGTGCCACAGGCGGGCGAGAACCGCATCAACGGCATGATCGAGAATCGCCCGGACTGGGTCATCTCGCGCCAGCGCGCCTGGGGTGTACCGATCACGGTCTTCGTGCGAGAGGATGACAGCGGCAACGTTGTCGAACTCGCCCCCGGTCCCGGTTTCGCCGCGAGCGAGGAACTGTCCGCCCGCATCGCCGCCGCCTTCGAGGCGGAGGGGGCGGATGCCTGGTTCAGCGCCGACCCGCGCCGCTTCCTGGACGGCCTCGTCGACGATCCATCCGCCTGGACGCCGGTGATGGACATCCTCGACGTGTGGTTCGATTCCGGCTCCACCCATGCCTTTACGCTCGAGGTGCGGCCGGACCTCAAAACCAGGCGCCGCGTCGACGGCGGGCACGACCGGGTGATGTATCTCGAGGGCTCGGACCAGCATCGTGGCTGGTTCCACTCCTCGCTGCTCGAGAGCTGCGGCACGCGCGGGCGCGCGCCATACGACGTCGTCGTCACGCACGGCTTCACGCTCGACGAGCAGGGCCGCAAGATGTCGAAGTCGCTCGGCAACACGGTCGCCCCGCAGGACGTCATCAAACAGTTTGGCGCCGACATCCTGCGCCTGTGGACAGCCTCGGTCGACTATTGGGACGACCAGCGCATCGGCCCGGAGATCCTGAAGAGCGTCGTCGACCAGTACCGCAAGCTGCGCAACACCATTCGCTGGATGCTCGGCACGCTGCACCATTTCGACGCGCGCGAGCTCGTGACGACGAACCGCATGCCGGAGCTGGAGCGACTGATGCTGCACCGGCTCTGCGAGCTCGACGGCGAGGTGCGCAAGGCCTATGTCGCCTACGACTACAAGCGCGTCGTCGCCCTGCTCGCGGCCTTCATGACGTCGGATCTGTCCGCCTTCTATTTCGACGTGCGCAAGGACGCGCTCTATTGCGACCCGGCGTCGAGCCTGACGCGCCGCAGCGCGCTGACGGTCATCGACCAGCTCTTCCGCTGCGTCGTGACGTGGCTTGCGCCGGTCCTCGTCTTCACCGCGGAGGAGGCCTGGCTCGCCCGCTTCGGCAGCGATGCGGGCTCGGTGCATCTGGAGCAGTTCCCGATCATCCCGCCCGAATGGCGCGACGACGAGCTCGCAAGCCGCTGGGCGAGGATCCGGCGCGTGCGCCGCGTCGTCACCGGCGCGCTCGAGATCGAGCGGGCCCAGAAGCGCATCGGCTCGAGCCTCGAGGCGGCGCCCGTCGTGCATGTGACGGACCCCGAGCTGCGCCGGCTTCTGGGCGATGTCGACTTCGCCGAAATCTGCATCACATCCGCCATCACCGTTACGGACGGCGAGGGTCCGGCGGAGGCCTTCCGGCTGGACGACGTACCCGGCGCCGCCGTGGTGCCGGCAAAGGCGCAGGGGCGCAAGTGCGCCCGCTCGTGGAAGATCTCGCCCGACGTCGGCAAGGATGCCGACTATCCGGACGTGACGCCGCGCGATGCCGCGGCGCTGCGCGAGTGGGATGCCCGTCACAAGGCCGCCTGACGCATGACGCACACCCGGTCCGGCTTCCTCATCGCGCTCATCACGCTGGCGCTCGATCAGGCGACGAAACTCTGGCTCTATTTCGTCGCCGAGATCACGACCTGGACCGAGCCGGTCGTGCTCGCGCCCTTCGTGTCGCTGACGCTGGTCTGGAACCGGGGCATCTCCTATGGCCTCTTCCAGCAGTCGAGCGAGGTCGGCCGTTGGGCGCTGATCGTCCTGTCCTTCGCGGCGGCGGTCGGCCTGTCGGTCTGGCTGACGCGCGGCGTACACCGGGCGGTAGCGGTCGGGCTCGGCCTCCTCATCGGCGGAGCGGTCGGCAATGCCATCGACCGGTTGATCTATGGCGCGGTGCTCGACTTCGTGCATCTGCACGCGGGCTCCTTCAGCTGGTATGTGTTCAATGTCGCCGATGCGGCGATCGTTGCGGGCGTGGTGCTCCTTCTGTATGACTCCTTCTTCCTCGAGCGCAGGCGCTCGGCCGCGCCGCGCGGCTGACGGCCCGCCTCGCGCCGGCGCTGCGCCTCACTATCGCCGCACCGGTCGCAGAAACGTGGCGTACCGGCACGAGAACGCCGGTTGTTGTTGATGGGATAGGATCATGACGCGAAACGACGTGACGTCCGGCCTCGCCAAGCCCGGCCTCATGAAGGCGGGGCTCCTGGCCGCCATCGCCGCATTCGCGTTTGCCCTTGCCCACCCGGGGCCGGCGCAGGCGCAGGACGAGAGCGGCGTTTTCATGAAGAACCTGCTCGGCTCGCTCGGCATCATCGAAGGCGAAAAAGACGCGATCATCTATCGCGAGCGTGCGCCCCTCGTCGTGCCGCCGTCGACGAATGTGCTGCCGCCGCCGCGCGATGGCGAGCGGCTGACGGCCAATCCCGCCTGGCCAAAGGATCCCGACGTCACCAAGGCACGGGAAGCCGCTGCTGCGGCGCGCCGGCCGGTGCCTGTGCGCAATGACCAGATGGTGTCGCAGGGCGGCCGAATGTCGAGCCAGGAGTTGCTCGCCGTCCGTGGCACGGGTGCGAACAGCGCGCCGCAGCCGATTGCAAATCCGTGCTACGGTGACAACTGCCGCGAGACGCACTGGGTCAATCCGAACCAGCTGCGCTACTCCAACGGCCGCAATCCCGACGCGCCGCCGATCGCCTACGGCCAGGAGCCGCAGCGCCAGGCGCTGACGGAGCCGCCGGCCGGATACCGCCTGCCCTCGCCCGAGGCCCCCATCGGCAAGGGCCAGCGCGCCCCCGCCACCTCCGCGCCCGAGGACGGCGATCCGCGCGGCTTCATCAATCAGGAAGCGCGCCGCAACCGGTGACAAGCGCGCGCCTGCAACCCATGTCCCAGGGCGTAGGCCGCGCACGGCCGGCCCCCGGATCGTCCGGCACAGGGCTTGCCGCGCCGGCTGTTGTATGCAGCCGGCGTGCCGCTTTCCAGAGGCCCATCCGTCCCAGGCGCTCCGACCGGAAAACACCATGACAGACACCCCTCCCGCCGACCTCACGCCCACCGCGACCCGGCATCAGGTGCCGGAGGGCGCAGCCGCGCAGACCCACACCTTCCGCCTCGACAATGGGCTCGACGTTGTCGTCATTCCGGATCGGCGGGTGCCTGTCGTCACCCACATGGTCTGGTATCGCAACGGCTCTGCGGATGACCCGGCCGGCAAGTCCGGCATCGCCCACTTCCTCGAGCATCTGATGTTCAAGGGAACGGCGAAACATCCCGCCGGGGAGTTCTCCAAGGTCGTCGCCGCCCTCGGCGGGCAGGAAAACGCTTTCACCTCCTACGACTACACGGCCTATTTCCAGCGCGTTGCCAAGGAGCACCTCGGCACGATGATGGAATTCGAGGCCGATCGCATGACCGGCCTCGTGCTCAGCGACGATGTCGTCGATCCCGAGCGCGATGTGGTGCTGGAGGAACGGCGCATGCGCGTCGAGACCGACCCCTCCGCTCAGCTCGGCGAGGCGATGGAGGCGGCGCTCTACGTGCACCACCCGTACGGCACGCCCATCATCGGCTGGATGCACGAGATCGAGAATCTCAGCCGCGCCGATGCGCTCGCCTATTACGAGCGTTTCTACACACCGGAGAATGCCATCCTTGTCGTCGCTGGCGATGTCGAGGCGCAGGAGGTACGCGCACTCGCCGAGAAGACCTACGGCAAGGTCAAGCCGCGCGGCGCGCGGCCCCAGCGGCAGCGTCCGCGCGAGCCGGAACCGCGGGCCCTGCGCAAGGTGACTGTGGCCGATCCCAAGGTCGAACAGCCCTACGTGCAGCGCGCCTATCTCGTGCCGTCCGCCCGCACGCAGACGGGCAGCGAGGCCTATGCGCTCGACGTGCTCGCCGAGATCCTCGGCGGCGGCGCGACATCGGTGCTCTACCGCGAACTCGTGATGAAGCGCGACATCGCGGTGTCCGCCGGCGCCTACTACCTGTCCGGGATGCTGGATGACAGCCGCTTCCTCGTCTATGCGGTGCCCAAGCCCGATATCTCCCTCGATAGGCTGGACGAGGCGCTCGATGGCGTCCTCGCCGATTTTCTTGCCCGCGGCGTCGAGCCGGCGGAGCTCGCGAGTGCCAAGACCCGCCTCATCGCCGAGATGGTCTATGCCGCTGACAACCAGGCCCATCTCGCCCGCATCTACGGGGCGGCGCTCGCCGTCGGCGAAACGGTGGAGGAGGTCGATGCCTGGCCCGCCCGCATCGAGGCCGTGACGGCCGAGGAGGTCGTGGACGCGGCCCGCAAATTCCTCATCGCGCGCCGTGCCGTCATCGGCCATCTCGCTCACGCCGATTGATTCGTCGTCCACCGACCCCTGTTTCGACTGGATCCGCCATGACAACGAGTGCCGTCACGACGATCGCCGAGAAGTCTTCCCGGGCGACGCATCGGGTGCAGCGCGTCGTATCCCCCGGCGGGATCGAGGCCTGGCTGGTCGAGGAGCATGCCGTGCCCCTGGTGGCGCTTGAGTTCGCCTTTCTCGGCGGCACCGCCCAGGATGGCGCAGGCAAGGGCGGCACGGCGACGATGCTCGCCGGCCTGCTTGACGAGGGCGCCGGCCCGCACGATTCCGCCGCCTTCCAGCAGATGCTCGCGGACCGGGCCATCGAGCTGCGTTTCTACGCCGACCGGGACACCCTGCGCGGCTCGCTGAAAACCCTGCGCCGCAATGCGGACGAGGCCTTCGACCTGCTCAGGCTCGCCGTCTGCGAGCCGCGCTTCGACACCGATGCCATCGCCCGCGTCAGGGCGCAGGTGGAGGCAGGCCTGCGCCATGTCCTGAAGGATCCCGATGCCATCTCGCAGGAGCAGTTCTTCCGCCACGCCTTCCCGGACCATCCCTACGGGCGCCCGCCCCAGGGCACGCTCGCTGAGGTGCCGGCGATCACGCGCGACGATGTCACGGCCATGCGCGATGCTACCATGGCGCGGTCCAACCTCTTCGTCACGGCCGTGGGTGCCATTGATGCGCAGACGCTTGCCGCGCGGCTCGACGACGTCTTCGGCACCTTGCCCGCGACCGCCGGGGTCATGCCGCCGGCGGACATGCCGCCGGCAACGGCGGCTGCGCCCGTCGTCGTCGACCTCGACGTACCGCAGTCGGTGATCCGGTTCGGCGGGCCGGGTGTTGCACGCCGCGATGCGGATTATCTGCCCGCCTATGTCCTCAACCACATCCTGGGCGGCGGTGCCTTCACCTCACGGCTCTTTCAGGAAGTGCGCGAGAAGCGCGGCCTCGCCTATGGCGTGCACACCGCCCTGCTGCCGCTGCGCAACAGCGCCCTCTTCACCGGCTCGACGGCGACAAAGAACGAGCGCGCCGCCGAATCGCTGTCCGTGATCCGCGCCGAGATCGCGGACCTCCTTGCCAAGGGGCCGGGTGAAGACGAGCTCGAAAAGGCGAGGCAGTTCCTCATCGGCTCCTATGCACTGCACTTCGACACCTCGACGAAGATCGCGCGGCAATTGCTGCAGATCGCTATCGACAGCCTCGGCATCGACTATATCGACCGGCGCAACGCCCTCGTTGCAGCCGTCACCATGGCCGACGTGCGCCGCGCGGCGGAGCGCCTGTTTGCGGGCGGCGAGATGCTTGTGGTCGCCGTGGGCCGGCCCGAAGGGCTGTAGAGGGCGTTGCCCTTTCGAGGGGGCGCCCTTGCCCCGGTCTGCCGCGCAAGGGTGCCGAGCACCGGTAGCCCGACGCAGCCGGGCACATTATGGTCGCCTTCATGCCTGATGAGTCTCGCCGGGCGCCCAACGCCCGGCCGACCCGTCCCAAGAGCCGTGTCATGAGAGGCCTTCGATGACCTTCACCCAGTCGATCGATCTTGCCCGCGCCACCACCGTCGGCGGCAACGGCCTGCCGGATACAGCCATCGATGCGGCGCTCGCCGCCGTCGAGACCGCCGCTGGCCGGCTCGCCAGCGAGTACCGGGCAGGTACGCTGCCGCTCCTTTCCGTACCCGGTGAGACCGGAGACCTCGCGGCCATCCGCCAAGCCGGCGCGCGCCTCGCGGATGGGGCGAGCGACGTCGTCATCCTGGGCACCGGTGGCTCGAGTCTCGGCGGGCAGACGCTCGCCCAGCTCGCCGATTATGCCGTGCCGGGCCTCGGCCGCTTCGCCGACAAGCCACGCATCCACTTCCTCGACAATCTCGATCCGCTCACCTTCGGCAGCCTCTTGGAGCGCCTGCCGCTCGCGACGACGCGCTTTGCCGCCGTCTCGAAGTCCGGCGGCACGGGCGAGACGCTGCTGCAGACCATGGCCGTGCTCTCGGCGCTCGACCGCGAGGGGTTGCGCTCGCGGGCCGGATCGCTGTTCGTCGGCCTGTCGGAGCCGCAGGTCGACGGCGGCAAGCGCAATGCCCTGCGCGCCCTGCTGGAGCCGGAGGGCGCGCCCTTCCTCGACCATCACACCGGCGTCGGCGGGCGCTATTCGGTGCTGACCAACGTCGGCCTCCTGCCGGCGGCGACCCTCGGCCTCGATATCGCCGCGATCCGCGCGGGCGCGGCCGAGGTGGTGGCGCCCTTCATCTCGGGCGGGGACGTGCGCGAGGCGCCGAGCGCCATCGGCGCGGCGCTCAACGTGGCGGCGACGCTCGAGGGCAAGGCCATCGCCGTCTTCATGGGCTATGCGGACCGGCTCGAGCGCTTCGCCCGCTGGTGGGTGCAGCTGTGGGCCGAGAGTCTCGGCAAGGACGGCAAGGGCACGCAGCCCGTCGCCGCGCTCGGGCCCGTCGACCAGCACAGCCAGCAGCAGCTCTATCTCGCCGGCCCCAAGGACAAGCTCTTCACCGTCGTCACTACGGCCGCGCGCGGCCGTGGTCCGACAATCGACGCCGGGCTCGCGGAGCGGGCTGGCCAGGCCGATTTCGCCGGCAAGACCATCGGCGACCTTGTGGCGGCGCAGGGCATCGCCATGATCGACACCTTCGTGCGCAACGGCTGCCCCGTCCGCCACATCCATGTCGACCGCATCGACGAGCGCACCATGGGTGCGCTGCTCATGCACTTCATGCTGGAGACGATCCTGACCGGCTTCGCGCTCGGCATCGACCCCTTCGACCAGCCGGCGGTGGAAGAGGCGAAAATCCTCGCCAAACGCTACCTCGCCGAGGGACGCGGCTAGGGAGGGGCCCCTCCTCCCCACCAGGGGGAGGGGAGAACCGTGCCTTGTCGATGGACCAGAAGCGCAACGAAAGATCCCCATGGCGGTGCGCCGTCTCGACCCCATCCTGATCGACCGCATTGCCGCTGGCGAAGTGATCGAGCGGCCGGCCGCGGCCGTGAAGGAACTCGTCGAGAACGCGCTCGATGCCGGAGCCGCGACCATCGAGGTGGTGATCGAGGCCGGCGGGCGGCGCCTCATCCGCGTCAGCGACGACGGCGCGGGCATGACGCGCGAGGACCTTGTCCTCGCCGTCGAGCGCCACGCCACCTCCAAGCTGCCGACCGGCGACCTCTTCGCCATCGCGACCCTCGGCTTCCGGGGCGAGGCGCTGCCGTCCATCGGCGCCGTCGCCCGCCTGTCGATCACGACGCGCCACCGGGACGAGCCGCACGGCTGGGAGATCGTGGTCGATGCCGGCGTCAAGCACGAGCCGCGGCCCGCCGCCGCCGTGCGCGGCACGCGCATCGAGGTCACCGACCTCTTCGCCGCCACGCCGGCCCGCCTCAAGTTCCTCAAGACCGACAGGGCGGAGGCCCAGGCCGTCGCCGAGACGGTGAAGCGCCTCGCCATGGCGCATCCCAACGTGCGCTTCGTGCTCGCCGGCGACAATCTCTCGCCGCTCGACCTGCCGGCGGAGGGGGATGACGCGGAGGCACGCCTCAGGCGCATCACGCGCCTCATCGGCCCCGATTTCGCGCCCAACGCCCTGCCCGTCGCGGCGAGCCGCGAGGGCATCGACCTCGAGGGCTTCGTCAGCCTGCCGACCTACCACCGCGGCACGGCGGCGCATGTCCACACCACGGTCAACGGCCGGCCGGTGCGCGACAAGCTCATCCTCGGCGCCATCCGCGGGGCCTACATGGATTTCCTGCCGCGCGACCGGCACCCGGCACTGGCGCTCGCCATCACCTGCGATCCGCGCGCCGTCGACGTCAATGTGCACCCCGCCAAGACGGAGGTGCGCTTCCGCGACAGTGGCCTCGTGCGCGGCCTCGTCGTCGGCGCCTTGAAGGAGGCGCTCACGCGCGCCGGCCACCGGGCGACGACCACCGGGGGCCTGCGGACATTGGAGGCGGTGCGGCCCGCAGTCGGCCTACCGCCTGTCGGCGTGCTGCCGCGCGCTGTCCCCTCCCCCGCGCTGCAGCAGCGCGAGCCGGCCCCCGCCGCCTGGCGCGGCTGGCAGGCCCCGCTCGCCGGGCTCGACGAACCGGGACAGCCGACGCTGGGCGACCTCGCCGGGCCGTCCGCCGATGCGCGGGCGGATGCCATGACGCCGGAGGCGGCGCTGGCGCAGCCGCTCGGCGCCGCCCGCGCGCAACTGCACGAGAACTACATCATCGCGCAGACCCAAGACGGCGTCGTCATCGTCGACCAGCACGCGGCGCACGAGCGGCTCGTCTACGAACGGCTTAAGCGCGAGCGCGCCGCCACGGGCATCACGCGGCAATTGCTCCTCATCCCCGAGATCGTCGAGCTCGACCCCGTCGAGGCCGACAGGCTGCTCGCCCATGCCGAGACGCTGGAGGCGCTCGGCCTCGTCGTCGAGGGCTTCGGCCACGGCGCCGTTGCCGTGCGCGAGGTGCCGGCGGCGCTCGCCGGCGGGGCGATCAAGCCGCTCGTTCGCGATGTCGCAGACGCCCTGACGGAATGGGGCGATGCGCGCGCGCTCGAAGAGCGCCTCGACCATGTGCTCGCCACCATGGCCTGCCACGGCTCGGTGCGCTCCGGCCGGAGGCTGCGCGCGGAGGAGATGAACGCCCTCCTGCGCGAGATGGAGGCGACCCCGCATTCCGGCCAGTGCAACCACGGCCGGCCGACCTATGTCGAGCTCAAGCTGGCCGATATCGAACGCCTCTTCGGCCGCCGCTGAGCACAATCGGCTTCCATCGCAGTGACGGCACCGGTCCCGCCGGGGCCTGCCGTCGGTCCCCGCCTCGCGTGCACGACCGGCAACGCCGCAACATCGATCGGCGGCCTGCGGCCTTATCCAGCCCCATCCGCATTCACCGGTCCCTGGCGCAGGGACGATCGTTCGCCGATCCTCCGACATCTCGCACGCCAGCTCCCCGATGGGGAAATAATACATTTCCCGATCGAGCATGAGCAACGTCTGGACAAACCACATATCTCTGCTAGTTTCCGCCCCGTCAAAGCGCGATATACTGCTTATATGAGAACGAATAACGCAATACAACGCTCTACTTTCATGTATAATATTTGAATACTTAATTTCTTTGTCTATTTCAAGATTACAAACACATATAATCGAAAGGAAATTACCATGGGTTGCTGCATCAGAGTTTGCCGTCCTGCGCCTGTCATGTGCCCGCCGGTGTGCCTGCCCAAGTGCCCGCCGCCTCCTCCTCCGCCGCCGCCGCCACCACCGCCGCCACCGCCGCCACCGCCGCCACCACCGCCGCCGCCGCCCAAGCCGTGCCCATGCCCGCCGAAGCCGCAGTGCCCACCGCCGCCGCCCAAGCCGGGCCCATGCCCGCCGAAGCCGGAGTGCCCGCCGGCGCCGCCCAAGCCGTGCCCGCCGAAGAACTGCGGCTGTGACGACAAGGGCCTCAAGAAGTTACAGAATGATATCAAGAATACGCTCGAGAACTTCAGAAAGGAGTTCAGCGACTTTTCCGAGAAGCTCGCCGACCTCTTCGGCAAGGGCAATGGTCGCAAGTGCCACAACAAGTGCGATCACCATAACAAGAACGACATCGGCAACCTCCTCGCGAGGCTCCTCATCGGCCTGAAGCTTTCGGCGTAAGACATTGCTCCTCCGGAGCGGGACAGATCCCGCTCCGGACGATTTCCGGCCGCCGAGCCGAGCTCCGCCTCGGTGATCACGCCGGCACGACGCGCCGGCCGTCGCAGGACAGCGACGGCCGGTGCGTCGTTTCTTGCTGTTCGTCCTGAGGCGACGCGCCGGTGCGGTCGTTGGAAGTCCTTCGGAGCGCGAGGCCGCTGCTTCACGCGACCCCGCCGGCAAAGCGCATGACGAGCGCTTTGGTATCGCCGTACTGCCGCTCCTCGAGCAGTTCGAAACCCTCCGGCGGAACGAAGGGCGACGATGCTGCCTCCTCCACGACCACCAGCGCGTCCGGCGCCAGCCAGCCGCCTTCGCAAGCGCTCGTCAGCGCGCGCTCCGCAAGGCCCTTGCCATAGGGCGGGTCGCAGAAGACGAGCGAAAAGGGCTCGAGGGGCTTTGCGGGACCGAGCTTCGTCGCGTCGCGCCGGAAGATGCGCGTCAATCCGGCAGCGCCGAGCGCGTCGACATTGGCGCGGATCACGCCCCGCGCCTCGGCGCCGTTGTCGACGAGAAGCGCAAAGGCCGCGCCGCGCGACACGGCCTCCAGCCCCATGGCGCCGGTGCCGGCGAAGAGATCGAGCACCCGCGCCCCCGCGACGGGGTCGTCATAGGCGTGGGTCAGCACGTTGAAGAGGGCTTCGCGCAGCCGGTCGGAGGTCGGCCGGATGGCCTCGCTCCTCGGTCCGGCGAGCGCGCGGCCTTTGAACCGCCCGGCGACGATGCGCATGGCGCCGCCCCTCAGCCCCTGCGCGGGCCGGACGGCTTGCGCGGGCCGCCGGGACGCGGCGGACGCCCGCCGGGCTTGCCGCCGGGCCTTCCACCGGCCGGCTTGCCGCCAGCGGGTTTGCCGCCGGAGGGCCTGGCACCCGAAGGCTTGCCGCCGAAGGGCTTGGTTCCGAAGGATTTGGCTCCGAACTTGCCCGGCCGCTTTCCGCCAGCCGGCTTGTCGGACCGCTCGTCGCCGCTCCTGTCGAACCGCCCAGCCGGGCCGGCGCGGCCGCGCGGGGCGGGACGGTCACCGGTGGGACGACGCGGCGGCCTGTCGTCGGTCCATGCCCGGTCGGCACCACCGCGACCTGCGCGTCCGCCCTCCGCCGGCCCGCGGCGGCGCGGCAGGGGTGCCTCGCGCGCCGGCTCCTCGGCGTGGCTCACGATGCGCTCGACCAGCACCTTGCGGCCGCGGGCATCGGCGATGCGGCCGGCACGGGCATGTTCCTTCTCCGCGCTCGCCTGGCGCTCGGCCTTGGGGTCGGCGCCGCGGCGCGGCGGGCGCGCGCGGCCGCTCGTGCCCTCGTCGGCACGCCACACGCTGCGGCCCTTCGTCTCCTCCCGCCGTGCAGCCTCCTTCGGCTCCGCCGCGGAGGCGCGACGGGCTTCCGCCGGCCTGCGGCTTCGCCCCGGCCGCTCGAGGATATCAGTGTCCGGCGCGAAGACCGGCGCCTCGAAGTCCGTTCCCGCTTCCGCCGCCAGCTTGTCGCCGAGCTGGTCCTTCAGTACGCGCGTGCGCACCTCCTCGACGGCCCCCTCACCGAGGTCGCCGAGCTGGAAGGGGCCGAAGGAGACGCGGATGAGCCGGTTCACCCTGAGCCCGAGGTGCTCCAGGATGCGCTTGACCTCGCGGTTCTTGCCCTCGCGCAGGCCGAGCGTCAGCCAGACGTTGTCGCCCTGCTGGCGCTCGAGCCGCGCCTCGACGGGGCCATAATGCATGCCCTCGATGGTGACGCCGTCGGCGAGACGGTCGAGCGCCGCCTGGTCCGTCTCGCCGTAGGCGCGCACGCGATAACGCCGCAGCCAGCCGGTGTCGGGATGGGCGAGGACGCGCGCGAGGCCGCCGTCATTGGTGATGAGCAGCAAACCCTCGGTATTGATGTCGAGCCGGCCGATGGCGACGACGCGGGGCAGATCCTGCGGCAGGGCGTCGAAGACCGTCGGCCGTCCTTCCGGGTCGCGCGCCGTCGTCACGAGGCCGCGCGGCTTGTGATAGAGCCAGAGGCGCGTGCGCTCGCGCGTCGGCATCGGCGTCCCGTCGATCGTCACCCGGTCCTCGGGGCCGATCAGCGTCGCCGGCGTGTCGATGGCCTTGCCGTTCACGGCCACGCGCCCGGCGCGGATGATCTCCTCCGCATCCCGGCGCGAGGCGACGCCGGCGCGTGCCATGATCTTGGCGATGCGCTGGCGCCCGTCGCGATCGGGCAGGACCTCGCGCTGGGCCGCGGCTCGCGCCGGCCGGCGCGGCGCGGCATCGCGCCTTTCCTCGCGTCCGGGGCGCGCCTTTCGCATCAGGGGGCGGTCGCCCTCCTCACGGGCGGGGTGGCGAGGCGCCCTGCCGCCGGCTCCCCGGTCAGCGAAACTCTTGCCCGCCGGGCCCCTCCCGGCCGGACCCTTGCCGCCGGTGCGGCGCGGGCCGCGATGATCATCAGACTTGTCGTTCATGGCGCGGTGATAGCAGAGTGCAGGCAGCGAAGCGAGGAGGAGCATCAGGCTTCGACATGAATAACAGCGCGCGCACGGATGCGATGGCCATCGCCCTCGCCGAGGCCGAGGCGGCGGCGGGCCGCGGCGAGGTGCCGGTCGGCGCGGTCGTCGTGCGCGACGGTCTCGTGCTCGCCCGCGCCGGCAACCGTACGCGCGAGCTCAACGACCCGTCCGCCCATGCCGAGATGCTCGCCATCCGCGAGGCGTGCGGCGTGCTGGCCGACGAGCGGCTCACCGGCTGCGACCTCTACGTGACGCTGGAACCGTGCCCCATGTGCGCGGCCGCCATCTCCTTCGCGCGCATCCGGCGGCTCTATTTCGGCGCCGGCGATCCGAAGGGCGGCGCCGTCGAGAACGGCGTCAGGCTCTACGCCTCCCCCACCTGCCACCACGCGCCGGAGGTCTACGGCGGCATCCGCGAGAGCGAGGCCGCGCGCCTGCTCAGGGACTTCTTTCGCGAACGGCGCTGATCAGGTCGCGAGCAGCCACGCACCCGCTGCGATAAGGGCCGCACCGGCCACGCGCGCCAGCAAGGTGCCGAACGGCAGCACCTTCTCGCCGAGCACCAGGATGGCGAGCCCCGCCACCCACAGCAGGTTCATCACGCCGCCGACGAACAGGAGAACCATCAGCGCCACGCAGCAGCCGATGCAGTAGAGGCCGTGCCGCAGCCCGAGCGCGAAGGCCCCGCCGGGATCACGCCGGAAGCCGCCGTGCGACTGGATGAACGCGAGAGGAGAGCGGCATTTGCTGAGGCAGGCGCCCTTCAGCGGCGTGAACTGGTAGAGCCCGGCCGCGATCAGCACGAGCCCGCCGATGCCGCGGCTCGCCAGCGCCGCCATCGGCGTGAGCAGCGCCAGGCTCTGCAGCGTCCATTGCGCGGTCGTGGCGAGAAGCGAGAACAGCGCCCAGGCGGCGAGATAGCCGCCCGCGAACCAGCCAGTGGCAGCAAAAGGCTTGCCCGAGGCCTCGGCCTGCCGACCGACGCGCGTATAGAGCAGCAGCATGGGAGCGGCCGACGGCAGCATCATGCCCACCATCATCACGAACCACATCGTGGCCATCAGCGCCGCCTCGCCCGGACGCCACGGCGCGAGGGCGGGTGCGAGCGGCGCCTTCGGCGTCCCCATGTCCATGCCGCCCATGTCCATGGTTTTATCGATGGTCTTGTCCATGGTGCCGGTCATGTCCATGCCGGCGTGGCCGCCCGTCGGCGCCTCCGTGCCCGGCGCGGCGGGCATGGTGTGGTCCATGTTGCCATGATCCATGCCGGCGTGATCCACGCCGCGATGATCCATGGCCGCCGCCAGCCACGCCAGATAGGCCCAGGCGAGGAGGATGATGACCGTGAGGGTGGCGATGACGACCGCCCTGTCGCGCTTCAGCACGGCCTCGAGGGAGACCATCCGTCCGTTGCTCATGGCGCGCTCTCGGCCACTGTCGGGACGGGGCGAGGGGCAGGGTCAGCGGACAGGGCGAGGCGGGCGAAAAGGCCGTGGGCATCCGTGAGGCGCATGGGCATGGGGCCGGATATCCGCGTCCAGCCGCGCCCGACCTCGGCCTGCCGGCGCTCGAAACCCTCCGGCATGTCGACGCGCACGCGGCGGATACGGCCCGACCCGTCGTGGAGCGGCTCGCCCCGGCTGTCGATGACGCCCGGAACGACGACGGCGGCGCGGCGCTGATCGATATCGATCTCGAACTCGATGGCCGAGAACAATGGCCCGTGCCGCATGTCGACGGTGGCCGCGAAGATGCGGAAAAAATCGGCGCCGGGGCCGGCATCCTCACCACTCATGATGCGCAGGAGGGCGGCCCGCTGGTCGGGGACGGCCCGCTCGTCGATGACGGTGAGCACCTGGCCGCCGCCCTCGCTGATGGCGCCGGGCCAGGAGAAGGCGACGACGGCCTTGAGACGGTCGAGCGCAACGGAACCGTACCGGCCTTCGTCGATCTCGAAGGCAGCCACGCCACGGCATGGGCCGTGAGAAGGCAGCATGTCGAACTGGTAGGGGCAGTCGTGGGCGCAGTTGAAGTTGACGAAGAAACGAGCCCTGATCGACCACTCGACGGCGCCAGCCATCGCACCCTCCCGGTCGCAGCCCTCTAGTTTTTATTTATTTTAACATAAATTGTGCCCGGCGACAGAAGACAGCCGGCAAGACGAAGCCCGAAACACTGGCGGCACCCGGTAACGAAAACGAGAGGCCGGGTTTGCGCGCCCAAGTGGTTTCATCCCGCCAGCGCACGCGGGCGTGGGCCGCCGGTCGCCCAGTCGATGAGCTCCACCGTATGCACGACGGGAACCGGCCGGCCGCGGTCGGCGAAGCCCTTGCCGATCTGCGTCATGCAGCCGATGTTGCCGGTGGCGACGATGGTCGCGCCGGTCTTCTCGATGTTGTCGACCTTGCGCTCGCGCAGCTGCCCGGCGATTTGGGGCTGCAGGATGTTGTAGGTACCGGCCGAGCCGCAGCAGATGTGGCCTTCCGGCACGTCCTTCACGGCAAAGCCCGCCTTGCGCAGCAGCTTCTTCGGCTCCTCGCGGATCTGCTGGCCGTGCTGCATCGAGCAGGCGGAGTGATAGGCGACAGTGAGATTGCCCACATCGGTCTGCGGCGCGAGCGGCAGCGCGGCGAGATATTCGGTGATGTCCTTCGCGAGCCCCGACACCCGGCGTGCCTTGTCGGCATAGGCCGGATCGTTGCGGAACATGAAGCCATAGTCCTTGATCGTGGTGCCGCAGCCCGAGGCCGTGATGATGATCGCGTCGAGCCCGCCCTCCTCGATCTCGCGCGTCCAGGCGTCGATGTTGCGCCGTGCGAAGGCATGACCCGCCGCCTCGCGTCCCATGTGATGGACGAGCGCGCCGCAGCAGCCCTCCCCTTCCGCCAGCACCACCTCAACCCCGTGGCGGTTGAGCAGGCGGATGGCGGCGGCGTTGATGCCGGGGTCGAGCACCGGCTGGGCGCAGCCGGACAGCAGGGCGACCCGTCCGCGGCGCGGTCCCTCGGCCGGATGGACGGTGCGGTATTCGCTCTCCCCGGCCGGCAAGGCGGCGGGCGCGAGTTCCAGCATCGCCGAAAGCCTCGCGCCGACGCCCGGCAGGCGCGCGACGGTGCCGCGCAGGGGCTTTGCGAGGCGCGCGGCGATCAGGGCGGCGCGGAAACGGGCGGGATAGGGCAGGACGGCTGCGAGCAGCGTGCGCACCAGCCTGTCGTGCCACGGGCGCCGGTAGGTCTCCTCGATATGGGCGCGGGCGTGGTCGACGAGGTGCATGTAATGGACGCCCGAGGGGCAGGTCGTCATGCACGACAGGCACGACAGGCAGCGGTCGACGTGCTTCGTTACCTCCTCACTCGCCGGCTTGCCGCTCTCCAGCATCTCCTTGATGAGGTAGATGCGCCCGCGCGGGGAATCGAGTTCGTCGCCGAGCAGGAGATAGGTGGGGCAGGTCGCCGTGCAGAAGCCGCAGTGCACGCAGGTGCGCAGGATCTTTTCGGATTCCTGCATTTCAGGGGTCGTCAGTTGCTCGGGGCGGAAGTTGGTCTGCATCTAGATCCCGGCATACATGCGGCCGGGCTCGAAGATCCCGGCAGGGTCGACGGCGCGCTTCACGCCCTCGCTCAGGCGCATCAGCGGCGCGGCGAGCGGCTGGAAGGGCTGGAGCGCCGCCCGGATATCGGCCGGCGCGCGCCACAAGGTGGCGTGGCCGCCGTGCGGGGCAAGCGCTTCGCGGATCATCGTGGCCCCGCAGTCTCCCTCCGCCCGCACCGATAGCCAGACGAGGCCGCCGCCCCAGTCGTAGAAGAAGCGGGCTTCGGCGAGGCCGGCAACGGCCGCGACGACGCGCGGGCCGGCCGTCGGCACCGTGGACAGCCGCCAGACGGCATGCGCCTGCGGCTCGGCGAGGAAGCGTACGTCGCGCACATCCTGCCACAGGCGCCGCGCCTCCCCAGCATCGACAATGCGCTCGGCCGGACCGTAGGGCGCGAGCAGATGGCGCAGTTCGCCCACACGGTAGTCCACCGACGGCGAAAAGCCCTCGATGCGCAAGACAGTACGCGCCCGCTCGCCGCCGAGGCCGGCCGGCAGGTGCGCCGCGCCGGTGATCTCGAAGGGTGAGCCGAGCGCCGCATTGAGCGCCTCCACACCGCGCGCATCGTCGAGACCCTCGATGACGAGGGTCGCCAAGCGCTCCGCCTTGGGCTGCACCTTGAAGGTTACTTCCGTCAGCAGCCCGAGCGTGCCCCAGGAGCCGGCCGCGAGCTTGACGAGATCGAGGCCCGTAACGTTCTTCATCACCCGCCCGCCGGACTTCACCACCTCGCCGCGCCCGTTGACGAAGCGCACGCCGATCATGGCATCGCGGCAGGCCCCGGCCATGATGCGGCGTGGACCGGAGAGATTGGTTGCGGCAAGCCCGCCGACCGTCGCCTCGCCCTCGCTGCCGAGCAGCACGCGCGCATCCGCCGGCTCGAAGGGCAGCATCTGGCCGCGCTCCGCCAGCGTGCGCTCGACCTCGGCGAGCGGCGTGCCGGCGCGGGCGGCGATGACGAGCTCGGCCGGCTCGTAGAGCGTGATGCCGGCGAGCGCCTTGGTCGACAGCGTCGCCTCGGCATTCACCGGCCGGCCGACGGCCGCCTTCGTGCCGCCGCCGCGGATGGCGAGCGGGCGAGCGGCCGCCGCGCAGGCCGCGACGAGCGCGGCCGCCTCCTGTTCGCTCTCGGGCGTCAGCACCGTATCGGAGATGGTGGCGGACCTTGGCAGCGTCATTGCACCACCCGACCGTCGAGCGGGAAGACCTTGGCCGGATTGAGCAGCCACGCCGGATCGAAGACGCCGCGAATGCGCATCTGCTGCACGAGATCGACCTCGGAATACTGGTGCCGCATGAGATCGCGCTTCTCGATGCCGACGCCGTGCTCGCCGGTGAGGCAGCCGCCCACCTCGACGCAGAGCTTGAGGATGTCGGCACCGGCCGCCTCCGCCTTCTCGAGCTCGCCCGGCTTGTTGATGTCGTAGAGCACGAGCGGGTGCAGGTTGCCGTCCCCGGCATGGAAGATGTTGGCGACGCCGAGGCCGTAGCCGGTGCAGATCTCGCTGATGCGCTTCAGCACATGGGGCAACTGGCCGGTCGGAATGGTGCCGTCCATGCACAGATAATCGGCGATGCGGCCCATGGCGCCGAAGGCGGACTTGCGGCCCTTCCAGATGGCGGCGCTCTCGGCCTCCGAGCGCGAGACACGCAGCGCCTTGGGCGAGAAGCGCTCGGCTATGGCGACGATGCGCTTCAGCGCGTCCTCGATCTCGGCCTCCGAGCCCTCCACCTCGATGATGAGCAGCGCCTCGACGTCGAGCGGATAGCCCGCATGGGCGAAGGCCTCGCACACCTTGATGGCCGGCCGGTCCATGAATTCGAGCGCCACGGGGATGATGCCGGCCCCGATGATGGCCGCGACGCAGGCGCCCGCCGTCTCCACCGAATCGAAGCCCATCAGCGCCGGGCGCGCGCCCTCCGCCTGGCGCAGGATGCGCACGGTCGCCTCGGTGATGACGCCGAGCTGGCCTTCCGAACCGCAGACGAGGCCGAGCATGTCATAGCCCGGCGCGTCGAGATGGGCGCCGCCGATCTCCACCACCGTGCCGTCGAGCAGCACCATGGTGACGCCGAGCAGGTTGTTGGTGGTGACACCGTACTTGAGGCAGTGGGCACCGCCCGAGTTCATGGCAATGTTGCCGGCGATCGTGCAGGCGAGCTGCGACGAGGGATCCGGCGCATAGAAGAAGCCCTCGTGCGCCACCGCCTGGCTGATGGCGAGATTGGTGATGCCGGCCTGGACGCGCGCCGTGCGGTTGACGAAATCGATGTCGAGCACGCGGTTCATCTTGGCGATGCCGAGAACGACCGCATCCTCCTGCGGGATCGCGCCGCCGGCGAGCGAGGTGCCGGCGCCGCGCGGCACCACCTTGACGCCCTCGGCATGGCAGAAGCGCAGCACGGCCGCGACCTCCTCCGTCGTCGACGGCAGGACGACCGCGAGCGGCACCTGGCGGTAGGCCGTGAGCGCATCGGTCTCGAAGGCACGCCGCTCGTCCTCGGAGGTGATGACCGCCTCGGCCGGCAACAGGCGCGCAAGGCCGGCGATGATGGCCTCGCGCCGTCCCAGAACCGCCGCATCCGGCGCGGGAAAAGCGATGGTCGTCACGGCATCCTCCCTGCGTGCCCGAGAGAGCACCATCTTGATCCTCCCCCGCACGGGGGAGGTGGCGCTGCACAGCAGCGACGGAGGGGGCCAAGCGCCCGAGACGGTGAGCGCCGTTCCCGACTAGGCCCCACCCGTCTCGGTCCTTCGGACCGATCCACCTTCCCCTCAAGAGGAGGGATCAAGCCCACCTGCTCCGTACAATCTGCACAGCAAACCTTATCGAGAATCACTTTAATCGATTGACAATCCTTTGCCAGCGCGACCGAAAGCAGCAAGATTGTTTCGCTTTCAGAAAAAGTGGGGGCGTGCGGTGGACCATCTCGGTGATCTCGACGTCTTTGCCCGCGTCGTCGCGGCCAGGGGCATGTCGGCGGCCGGCCGCGAGCTCGGCCTGTCGCCGGCCGTCATCTCCAAGCGCATCCGGCGGTTGGAGGAGCGGCTCGGCGTGCGTCTCCTGCAGCGCACGACGCGCCAGATCGCGCTGACGGACATCGGCCAGGGCTTCTACGAGCGGGTCGTCGCCATCCTCGCCGCGGTGGAGGAAGCGGAGGGCTGGGCGACGAGCGGCGCGGAGACGGCGCGGGGCGTGCTGCGCGTCTCGGCGCCGACCTCCTTCGGGCGCATGCACATCGCCCCGCACGTCAAGCGCTTCCTCGACGAGCACCCGGGCGTGACCGTCGACCTCGAGCTGTCGGACGCCTTCGTCGATGTGGTGGCCGAAGGGTTCGACGTTGCCGTGCGCATCGCCGACCTCGCCGATTCGAGCCTCGTCGCCCGCCGGCTGGCACCGAACCACCGCCTGCTCTGCGCCACGCCCGGCTATCTTGCCGTGCACGGGCGGCCGCGGGGCGTGGAGGACCTTGCCCGCCATACGCTCCTCGCCCACAACACCGACCATTGGCGGCTCGAGGGGCCGCAGGGCCTCGTCTCTATCAAGGTCACCGGCCCGCTCAGGACCAATTCGAGCGAGGTGGTGCGCGAGGCGGTGCTGGCCGGCATCGGCATCGCCTTGCGCTCGACCTGGGACATCGGCCCCGAACTCGAGGACGGACGGCTCGAAGCCGTGCTGCCCGGCTGGCGCGGAGTGAGCCGGGTCGGCATCTACGCCGTCTATCCGAGCCGCCGCCATCTGCAGCCGAAGGTGCGGGCCTTCATCGACTTTCTCGCCGCGCTCTACGGGCCGCGGCCCTACTGGGACGCCGGCCTCGGCCTGCCCGACGAAGCGGCATGAGCGACATTTCTCCCCTCCCCCTTGCGGCGAGGGGAATGAGCCGCGGCCTTCCAAACGCAATCGATCAAGGATGATCCTCCCCCGCATGGCGGCGGCGGATGCGGCGCACGACGAGCCAAACGGCCAGCACTGCCAGCGGCACGGCGGCTGCAGTGGCAAGGCCCGGCTCCGATACCGGCAGGCCGGCCTCCTTGGCACCCTTGGCGAGGTAGCCGAGCAGGCCGACGACGTAATAGCTGATGGCCGCGACCGAGAGCCCTTCCACCGTCTGCTGCAGGCGCAGCTGCAGGCGGGTGCGGTTGTTCATGGCGACGAGAAGGTCCCGGTTCTGCTGCTCGATCTCGACATCGACGCGCGTGCGTAGCAGCGTCGCCGCGCGGGCGAGCTTGCGCGAGAGGTTGGCCTGCCGCTCCTCGAGCGTCTGGACCGTGCGCATGGCCGGTGCAAGGCGTCGGGCGAGGAAGGCGGCCCAGGTCGGCAGGCCCTCGTAGGGCTCTTCTCCGATGACGTCGAGCCGCTGCTGCACGATGCGGTCATAGGCGCGGCTCGCGCCGAAGCGGTAGCTCGACGAGGCGGATTCGGCCTCCGAGACGGCAGCGAGCGCCGTCAGTTCGTCGAGCAGGGCGGAGTTTGCGGTCGCCCCCACCGTCTCGCGCATGGCACGGGTGATGCGCGCGAGCTCCTCCTCCATCTGCCTGAGGCCGGGCGCAAGGCGCTGAGCCTCGGGCAGGCCGAGCAGGGCGAGCGTGCGGTAGGTCTCAATCTCGATGAGCCGCTGGGTCAGCGCACCGGCGCGGGCGGGGCTCAGGTCGAGATCGAGCACCAGGATGCGCACGGCGCCGCGCTCGTCGGGGCGGAAATCCGTCGCCGCCAGCGCCGCCCCGCCGTCCATGATGGAGGCGGCGAGCGAGGCCCGGTCGAAGATGTCCTCCAGCGACAGGGCCGCCGCCTCGGGCAGGAGATGCAGGTCGAGCGCGACGAGCAGCGGGCCCGGGGCGGGGAGCCCGCTCATCGGGGCATGCGGCCGCTCGACGGCGGCAAAGGGCGTCCTGTGGTCGCAGGCGATGCGCCAGGTGTAGGTGATGAACTCGCTGTGCTGCTCCCAGCGCAGTTCGCCGCCGGACAGGGGCACGTGGTGGAAGCGCGTATCCGGCTGCGGTCCCGCCACGCCGCGAGCGAGACAGAAGGCGCCGAGGCGCTCACGATCCTCGCGGCATGCCGCCGCATCGGCCATGAAGGCGAAATGCATGAGCCGCGCCGGCGTCGCGAGCGGCACGAAGGGCCGCGCATGCATCTCGCCCAGAACCGCCGCCCGTAACGGATGCTCCTGCATCGCCCCTCCGGCCAAGATATCCCGGCTCGCCCTGTGCCCCAGCATGCGCGGCGGCGCGCAGCCCTGCAACCGCAGGATGGCTGCCGTGCCCCGCGTCGAGGCCGCTTGCAACCGGCGCAACGGTTCGTCATGTTCTCGAACCGTTTAGAAAATCTTGAAGCTGAACCGCCGGGAGACCGCACGTGAGGGACATCCGCCCGTGACTGCCGAAGCCGCCCCCGAAGTCGCCCACCCCGGGCCGCGCGTCGGCCTCTTCGTCACCTGCCTCGTCGATCTCATGCGGCCTTCGGTCGGCTTTGCCGCGGTGAAGCTGCTGGAGGATGCCGGCTGCATCGTCGAGGTGCCGGTTCAGACCTGCTGCGGCCAACCCGCCTACAATTCCGGCGACCGCGGCACGACCCGCGCCCTCGCCGAGCAGGTCATCGAGAACTTCCGCGGCTTCGACTATGTGGTGGCGCCCTCGGGCTCGTGCGCCGGCATGATCAGGAAGCACTATCCCGAGCTCTTCCACGACGACCCCAACTGGCTTCCGCGGGCCAGCGATCTCGCCGCCCGCACCCATGAACTGACGAGCTTTCTCGTCGACGTGCTCAAGGTGCGGCACGTCGAGGCGCGCTACGAGGGGCGCGTGACCTATCACGATTCCTGCTCGGGCCTGCGCGAGCTCGGCGTCGCCCGCCAGCCGCGCCAGCTCCTGAAGACGGTCGCGGGCCTCGAGCTGGTCGAGATGCAGGAGAGCGACGTCTGCTGCGGTTTCGGCGGCACCTTCGCCGTGAAATACGGGGAAATCTCCGACGCCATCGTGACGAAGAAGGCGGAGAACATCGCGGCCTCCGAGGCCGACACCCTGCTTGCGGGCGACCTCGGCTGCCTGATGAACATGGCGGGCAAGCTCGCCCGCGAAGGCAAGGCGACGAAGGTGCGGCACGTGGCCGAGGTGCTCGCGGGCATGACGGACGAGGCCCCCATCGCGGCTGCAGCGGCGCAGCGGAGCGGGAGCGCGTGAGCCCGCGCACACCATGGCGCATTCGACTAAAGGCGAATTGCCCCTGATGCCGTCCCGTGGTGCCTCATCGCCCCGTGCTGCCGTCTTCGATTCCTGCGGGTCGATGGGCGTGATGCGGGAGCACATCCTGCACCGGCCGGGCGATAACGACAAAGACAACGCGCGGACGGCTGTCGGCCACAAGCTCCAAGAGGGGAGCGGCAAACCGCCACCGGGCAGGCGAGAGGTCGTGCGCGGCCGCTCGCCTGCCCATTGCCGCCGGAAGTTGCGCCTCGCCTTTGCTCCCACACGTTGCCCGTCCCTCTTCCGGAAGGTTCCGAGGATGACGCTCGGCCTCTTTGGCGCGTCACGTCTCGCGCAGGATCCTGCGATTGCGCGGCTGAACGGGGCGGGCGTTGTTCGGATAGAGCGCCGCGAAGCGGGCGACCTGCGTCTCGGCCACCTCCACGGGCGTGGTAAGCACGATCCAGTCCACACCCTCGCTGCACGGGGGCGTCGTGAGCGAGCCGCTATAGCGCACATAGCGTCCGGCATCTGGCAGAAGGCCCGAGACGTCGAGGCCCGTCAGGGCAGCGGAAGCACCAGCCTGCTGCGGCGCATGCGCCAGGATCGTCTCGAAGGCCCCGTTGGCTCGCCCGCGCGCCAGGAGAACACCGAGCACGGCGAGGCCGCCGTCCGTACCGCGATGCACGAAGTGGCATTCGAGGGGAAAGCGCCTGCCGCGCAGGCGGTGCTCGCTCGGGCGGTGAAAGTGGAACTGGAGGAGGTCGTAGACATCCTCGCCGACGACCAGCCTGTTGCCCGGCCCCGCATCGACCTGGACCGTATGGCCGTTGTTGGCGATGCGCGGGAAGCCGGCGGCATAGCGCGGATCGAGCTTCGGCAGGTCGGCGCGCTGCGGATGATCGAGATCGATGGGCGATTGGCCGCGGCCGATGGCGCAGGCCCTGAACTCCTCCGACAGCTTGCCCCAGTATTCCGGCCCTTCGCCGCCCTCATAACCCCAATGCGGCTCGCCCGCCGCGGCGGCACCAGCGCAGACCGGGCAAAGCGCCAGGCCGGCAAAACCCTTGATGAAAGAACGGCGTTCCATGCAACATCTCCAAATAATCAACGAGCATCGTATTCGGATAGGGCGACTTTCTCTGCGATAGCCGGATTGATATTGCCGGACTCTACTTCAGGGAGCTCCGCCATTGCTTGCACGGCGGGCACGGAAGGACAGCAGCGTGCGCCGGCGAAACGCTGCCCCACCGCGATTGGCCTCGCCCGTCGCACTTGACGCGCGGGACCCGTCCTCCTGATATGCTGACCGCCCGAGGGACGACAAAGACATGACGCTTCATCCCACCTCTCCGAAGTTCAAGGAAAACGCCCATCAGGCGCTCGGCGACACGCAGCTGCAGAAGGCGCTGGGCAATGTGCGGCAGGGCTTCATCGACAAGCGCGTGCATGCGGCCGAGCGGCTGCCCGAGTTCGAGGCGCTGCGGGATTCGGCGCGGGACATCAAGAACCACACCCTCGCCCATCTCGACCTCTACCTGGAGCGCTACGAGCAGGCGGTGACGGCGGCGGGCGGGCATGTGCATTTCGCCCGCACGGCGAAGGAGGCCTGCGACATCGTCGGCGCGATCTGCCGCCGCCTCGAGGCAAGAACCGTCACCAAGGGCAAGTCGATGATCGCCGAGGAGATCGGGCTCAACGCCCATCTCGAGGGCCTCGGCATGGAGCCGGTGGAGACCGACCTCGGCGAATACATCATCCAGCTCAGGAACGAGCCGCCCTCGCATATCATCGCCCCCGCCGTGCACCTCACCAAGGAGCAGGTGGCGTCGGACTTCCGCCGCGTGCACAAGGGGCTCGACAAGGGCCGCGACCTCACCGAGCCGGTGACGCTCCTCGGCGAGGCGCGCCAGGTGCTGCGCGAGCGCTTCCTCGCTGCCGACGTCGGCATCACGGGCGCGAACTTCCTCGTCGCGGAGACAGGCACCTCCATCATCGTCACCAACGAGGGCAACGGCGACCTGACACAGACCCTGCCCAAGGCGCATATCGTGCTCGCCTCGATCGAGAAGCTGGTGCCGACGCTGGAGGACGTGTCGCAAATCCTGCGCGTGCTCGCCCGTTCGGCGACCGGGCAGGACATGTCGGTCTACACCACCTTCTCCACCGGGCCGCGGCGGCCGGGCGACCCGGACGGGCCGGGCGAATACCACGTCGTCATCCTCGACAACGGGCGCTCGGCGATGCTGGGCACGGATTTCCAGGACATGCTGCGCTGCATCCGCTGCGGTGCCTGCATGAACCATTGCCCGGTCTACCACGCCGTCGGCGGGCACGCCTACGGCTGGGTCTATCCCGGGCCCATGGGCGCCGTGCTGACGCCAAGCCTCATCGGCGTCGACAAGGCCGGGCACCTGCCCAATGCCTCGACCTTCTGCGGACGCTGCGAGAGCGTGTGCCCCGTACGCATCCCGCTGCCCAAGATGATGCGCCACTGGCGCGAGCGCGAGTTCGAGCGGCATCTGACACCGGCCACCGTCCGCTCGGGCCTCTCGGTATGGGGCTTCTTCGCCCGGCGGCCGACGCTCTACCGGCTCGCGACCGGCCTTGCCATGCGCGCCCTCGCCTTCGCCGGCGGCGGCAAGGGGCGCCTGCGCTGGCTGCCGGGCGCCGGTGGCTGGACGCGCTATCGCGACTTCCCCGCCCCGCAGGGCGCCTCCTTCCAGGAGCGCTGGCGCAAGGAGCGCGCCAACCGGAAGGTGGCCTGAGATGAGCGGCAATCCCAAAAACGATTCCGCCATGAGCAACGCCCGCGCCGAGATCTTCGCCAATATCCGCCGCTCGCTCGGCGTCACCGGCACTGAGGCGCCGCGCCGCGACGCGGTCGACGACCGCATCGAGCGCGCGCCCAAGGGGCTCATTCCCGGCCGCGGTCAGGTGACCGGTTCCGAGCGCATCGCCCTGTTCAAGGCCGAGGCCGAGCGGGCACAGGCGAGTGTCGCCATGGTCTCCTCGGCGGATGCGGTGCCGGCGGCGGTTGCCGACTATCTGCGCGACCACAACCTGCCGGCCGCGGTGCGCATGGGCGCGGACGCGCGCCTCGCCAGCATGCCGTGGGGAGAGACAGCGCTGGAGATTACGAGAGGAGCGAGCGAGGGGCGCGACCTCAACGGCGTCAGCCATGCCTTCGCCGGTATCGCCGAATCCGGCACGCTCGTCCTCGTCTCGGGCGAGGACAATCCGACGACGCTCAATTTCCTGCCCGACAATCACATCGTCGTCGTCAATGCGAAGGACCTCGCCGGCGACTACGAGGAGATGTGGGGCCGCATCCGCTTCACCTACGGCAAGGGGCAGATGCCGCGCACCGTGAACTTCGTGACGGGCCCTTCCCGTTCAGGCGACATCGAGCAGACGCTGCTGCTCGGCGCCCACGGCCCGCGACGCGTGCATATCGTCGTCGTGGAGGGGTGAAGGAGGAGGTGCTCGGACGCGATACCGGCGGCTCTTTTGTCACACGTCATGCCCGCGCTCGTCGCGGGCATCCACGCCCTTAAAGGCTGCGCGACGTCGAAGGCGTGGCTGGCCGGGACGAGCCCGGCCATGACGAGAGCGGTTGCACTTCCCGGCCCCTAACCCAGGTCAGGCCGCCGGCGTGACGAGCTTCAGCCCGACGATGCCGGCGACGATGAGGCCGATGCAGGCGAGCCTGAGCGCGTCGGCGGCCTCGCCGAACAGCATGATGCCGAGCATCACCGTGCCGACCGTGCCGACGCCGGTCCAGACAGCATAGGCAGTGCCGAGCGGCAGGTTCTTGAGGGCGAGGCCGAGAAGGCCGAGGCTCACGATCATCGAGGCGACGGTGAGTGCCGTCGGCAGCGGCCGGCTAAAACCATCCGTGAACTTGAGGCCGACGGCCCAGCCCACTTCGAAGAGGCCGGCAAGGAATAGATAGGCCCAAGCCATAACGCACGATCCTGTCGTTGTGCCCGCCGGGCGCTGAATGCCATCGGGGCCGGGCGGCGGCAGGGTCGTCCCGGCCGGGAGAAAACCCGGCCTGCGCCGGGGCAGGGTCGTCCCCACGGCGCGAGAGGTGGGACACCGACTGCCGGTCGTCAAGGGCCGGCGGACGTGGTGATCAGCCGGCCTGCCCCGCGATGAGGCGGGCGGCCGCGAGATCCTCCAGCGCATAGCCGACGGACTTGAAGAGGGTGATCTCGTCCTCGCCGGTGCGGCCCGGATGGGCGCCGGTGACGAGTTCCTTCAGGTCGGCGCGGATGTCGCTCTCGGCGATGATGCCGGCCGCCAGCGGCTGGGCGAGATCACCGGCGAGGATGGCGCCGGGGCGCAGGTCGACGAACAGGCTCGCCCGCCGCACCGCCTCGTCGTCGGCCTCGCGCATGTCGCCCTTGAAGGCGCCGACGAGGTCGAGATGGGCGCCGGGCTTGAGCCATGCGCCCCGCACGACCGGCTGGGTCGCGCTCGTGCAGCAGGAGATGACGTCCGCCGCCGCGGCGCTTGCAGCGAGGTCCTCGCAGACCTGCGCCGTCAGCCCCTCCTCCGCGAGGGCCGCGACGACCTGAGCCGCCTTGTCGGGGCTACGGCCATAGATCTCGATGCGGGTGAAGGCGCGCACGCTCGCATGGGCCGCCGCCATGTTGGCCGAGAGCTGCCCGGTGCCGACGACGAGGAGGTGCTGCGCATCGGCGCGCGCAAGGCGCTTGGCCGCGACCGCCGAGGCGGCGGCAGTACGACGAACGGTGAGTTCATCGCCCTCGTAGACGCCCTTGAGGCGCCCGTCGGCGCCGTCGAAGAGGAGGTAGGCGGCGTTGATGGTAGCGAGGCCGAGGGCCGTATTGCCCGGGAAGAAGGTGACGGCCTTGACGCCGATGCTGTCGCCGCCGATCCAGGCCGGCATCAGGAGCAGCGTGCCGTCGTCGCCCTTCGGGTTCGCGATGGTGAGGCTCTGGCGCTGGGGCACGTCGGCGCCTCTGGCGAACATCTCCTCAAGGGCGGCGATGAGGCCCGGCCAGGGCAGGGCGGCACGGACCGCGGCGGCATCGAACATCTGCATGGTCAGATCGAATCCCGGTTGACGCTCACGCGATCTTTTGCGGAAACGGCGGCGGGCGGCAACCGCCGTCGGCCCCTGCCTTTACACACGACCTCGTTTCCCGGGCGCATGCAGCGCGAGCGGAATGCGACCCCGGAACCAGCGTGAGGACTCGCCGAAGGCGCCGTATATCCCGCGACGAATGAGCCCCGGATCAGCACCGCAGCATTTCATGCTGCAGCGCATCCGGGGAACACGCGGGCGCCGCGACGCGCCCTCCCCTCACACCGCGCCGGTGAGCACCGGCTCTATCTGCTCCATCGCCCAGTCGATCTCCTCGCGACCGATGACGAGTGGCGGGGCGAGGCGGATGGTGTCGCCATGCGTGTCCTTGGCGAGGACGCCGCGTGCCTGCAGCGCCTCGCAGTAGCGGCGGGCGCCGCCGGCTTCCGGATGGAGCTCGACGGCGATCATGAGGCCGCGCCCGCGCACCTCGCGCATGATGTTGCTGCGCAGGCCGGCGAGCGCCTGCTGGAAATAGGCGCCCTGCACAGCCGAGTTCTCGATCATGCCCTCGTCCGTCAGCACCTTGAGCGCCGCGCGCGCGACGGCGCAGGCGAGCGGATTGCCGCCGAAGGTCGAGCCGTGCTGACCGGGCTTCAGGACCCCGAGCACCTCGGAATTGGAGAGCACGGCCGAGACCGGATAGAAGCCGCCCGACAGGGCCTTGCCGATGAGGGTGACGTCCGCCTCGATGCCCTCGTGCTCCTCGGCCAGCAGCTTGCCCGTGCGGCCGAGGCCGGTCTGGATCTCGTCGAGGATGAGGGTGACGTTGTGCGCAGTGCACAGCTCGCGCACGCGCTTGAAATAGCCGGCCGGCGGGATGACGACGCCGGCCTCGCCCTGGATGGGCTCGACGAGGAAGCCGACGGTGTTGGGCGTGATCGCCGCCTCGAAGGCGGCCGCATCGCCGAAGGGCACGACGCGGAAGCCCGGCGCGAAGGGGCCGAAGCCGCCGCGCGCGTCGGGGTCCGTCGAGAAGCCGACGATGGTGATGGTGCGGCCGTGGAAGTTGTTGGCGCAGACGATGACCTCGGCCTGGCCCTCCGGCACGCCCTTGACCTCGTAGCCCCACTTGCGCACGGCCTTGATGGCGCTCTCCACCGCCTCGGCGCCGCTGTTCATGGGCAGCACCTTGTGCGAGCCGGTGAGCGTCGCGACCTCCTCGTAGAACAGCGCCAGCTGCTCGTTGCGGAAGGCGCGGGAGGTGAGCGTCAGCTTCTTCGCCTGCTCGACCATGGCGGCGAGGATCCTGGGGTGACAATGCCCCTGGTTGACGGCGGAATAGGCGGACAGGCAGTCGAGATAGCGCCGCCCCTCCACGTCCCACACCCAGACGCCCTCCCCACGCGCGAGCACCACGTCGAGCGGCTTGTAATTGTGGGCGCCGAGCGCCTGTTCGAGGGCGATGAAATCGGCCGAGAGCATGGTCATGAGGTGGTCTCCGCAAAGGTCGCGGCGGCGCGGGCGATGCCGCGCTGGCTGGCGGGACGATCGAGCACCGAGCGGCCGAAGAGGCTCGCCGTCAGCTCGGCGAGCACCACGGCGCTGCGGCCGCGCTCGTCGAGAAAGGGATTGAGCTCGACAATGTCGAGCGAGCCGACGAGGCCGCTGTCGTGCAGCATCTCCATGACGAGATGGGCCTCGCGATAGGTCGCGCCGCCGGGCACCGGGGTGCCGGCCCCCGGCGCCACCGCGGGGTCGAGGAAATCGACGTCGAGGCTGACGTGCAGGTGCGTCCGCGCCGGATCGAGATCGGCGAGGATGCGGCGCAGCAGCACCGAGACGCCGAACTCGTCGACGAGGCGCATGTCGATGCCGTCGAGGCCGTTGAGCGCGATCGCCCGCCGCTCCTCCTGGTCGATCGAGCGCAGGCCGAAGAGATGCACGTTCTCCGGCGCGAGCGGCGGGAAGCGATGCTTGCCGAGGAGCGGCTTCAGGCTCTCGTCGCCGCACAGCATGGCCACCGGCATGCCGTGGATGTTGCCGGACGGGCTGGTCGCCGGCGTGTTGAAATCGGCATGGGCATCGAGCCAGAGCAGCACGAGGTCACGCCCCGTCGCGGCGCAGTGGCGCGCGACGGCGCTCACCGTGCCCATGGAGATGCTGTGGTCGCCGCCCATGAAGACCGGCATCTGCCCCGCCTCGAGGATCGAGAGCGCCCGCTCGTGGGCAGCGCGGACGAAGCCCGCGACGGTGCCGGCGCTGCGGCAGCGCGCGGCGATTTCCGCCGGCAGGTCATGGTCGGCGACCGTCTCCGGCGTCACATCGCCGTGGTCGTGCACGCGATGGCCGAGCCCCGTCAACCGCGCCGCAAGCCCGGCCGTGCGCAGGGCGGCCGGCCCCATCAGCGTGCCGGCGACGGCACCGCCGGCCTCGAGCGGAATACCGAGAAGGCCGATGTCACGCGGCCCTGCAATGTCCTTCACCCGCCTCGTCCCTTCGCCAGAAGCTGATGCGTCGCGAGAGGATGGGGACCACGACCTCTAACGAAAAGGCAGCAATGTGTTACGATATGCCACCAAGCGAGCGTATCGCTAGGACAAGAGAGCATTTCGCCAGATGGCCGACCTCGACGACACCGACCGCCGCCTGATCGACCTCCTGCGCAAGGACGGGCGCATGCCGGCGGCAACCTTGGCGCGCATCCTCGGCGTGTCGCGCGCGACGGTGCAGAACCGGATCGACCGCCTGATGAGTCGGGGGGTGCTCGTCGGCTTCACCGCGCGGCTGCGCAGCGACGTCGAGACGGTGCCCGTACGGGCCCTGACGATGCTGGAAGCGCGCGCCACCGACAACCGGCCGGTCATCGCCGCCATCCGCCGCATCCCGGAGGTGGCGCGCATCTATTCCACCAACGGACGCTGGGACGTGGTGGTGGAGATCAACGCCGGCGACCTCGCGACGCTCGACCGCGTGCTGACGGAAATCCGCTCGATCCGGGGCGTCACCCATACGGAAACGAATATCCTGCTGACGGAGCTTTAGCTGCCCATCCGCAGCCTTAATATGCACAACATATCAACAGACAACTTCTGATTGTACCGACTCAGCCAATCCTCCTAGCCTGCACAGAACTTGGTGCAGCGGGAGGCTTCAGTGCTCACATCACGTGAAAGAAAACTATTTCTCTCGAGTGTTGCAGCAGTTGTACTTCTTCCTAGCACAGCGCTCGCAGCCGATTTGCCGTGGATTACGGAAAAGCCACGCCCACAGGCGCCGCTCAGCTCAAATTTTTCCCTTGAGGTATTCACTGGTTACCTGACAGGCACCGTCGAGCAGGCTGCCTACAACTGCTGCGGGGAGCAATTCGCCCATACCAGGTGGAAGATCGATAATGCCGGCATCGTCGGCGCGACCCTCGGCTATCGCTGGGACTGGCTCGACCTGCGCCTCTCCGGCTGGACCGTGGCATGGTCCGGCAATTCCTCCGATTCCTTCACCGATGCCATCATCTGCGACCTCGGCTGCCGGACGCGGGTGAACTGGCGCAACGACAAGGCCAAGCTGCCGACGATGTATCAGATCGATGCATCCATTGGCATCAACATCTATCAGGATACGAGCTTCACCCTCTCGGGGCTGGCCGGCTACCGCTACCTGCGGGTTGGACTGAAGGATCGCGGCAGCCGGGCGCTGTTCAACGACGTGCTCGGCGACTTGTCCGACCTGCCTCTCTCGTCGTCCTACGACCAGTGGTGGCATACGCCGTACATTGGCATCGGCGTCGGTTACGACGGCGGTGGCTACCGGCTCATAGCGGAGGTCATCGGCAGCCCCATCGTCTTCGCCAGCGACAGGGCACGGATGAACAGCATTACGGCCGACCCGAACTTCATCTACTACAGCAACTATATTTCGGAGGCGGACTATCAGACCTGGATGGTCGGCGCGACCATCGGCGGTGAAGTCCGCCTCACCGATGCCTTGGCCCTGACCGGCAAGGCCCAGTACCAGTACTACGAGGCCAGGAAGGACAAGGCGACCATCAAGGGGGCCTGCTGCGGCACGGTCGCAGCCTCCCAGAGCGGGGATCTCTCCGCCCTCACCCTGACGGTGGGCCTCAAGGCCTCGTTCTGACGCCGCGCCTCAGCCCTTGAGCAGGCGGCCGCCCTCGTACCGGGCGAAGGCGCGCTGGCCGGCCGGGCCGAACAGCAGGACCTCGTAGGTATCGGGCGCGACGCCCTCCACCTCCATGCCCGGCGAGCCGACCGGCATGCCCGGCACCGCAAGGCCGGTGCCGACCGGCCGCTCGGCAAGGAGGCGGACGACGGCATCCGCCGGCACATGGCCTTCGAGCACATAGCCGGCAACCTCCGCCGTATGGCAGGAGGCGAGGTCCTGCGGCACGCCGAGGCGCGCCTTGACGCGGTTGATCGCGGTCGTCTCGACGACCGTTACACGAAAGCCGGCTGCGCGCATGTGCTCCACCCAGGCCTCGCAGCAGCCGCATGCCGGATCGCGGCTGACCGTGACGGGCGGCAACGCCTCCGCCGCGGCGGCCGGGAGACGGGCGACGACAGCAAGAGCTGCGAGGCCCGCAAGAAGGCCGCGCCTGTCAATCGTTCTCGATGTCATGTCGGATATCCCTTCTGACGGGAAGGCGGGGCGGCGGCACGGCCGCCCCGCCCTTGCCGTCACTTCTTCTTGTTGGCCTCGAGCCAGGCCTTCATCATGGCGATCTCGCTCTCCTGCGCCTGGACGACGCTCTCGGCCAGCTCGCGGATCTTGGGGTCCTTGCCGAAGGCGAGGACCACCTTGGCCATGTCCACGGCCCCCTGATGGTGCGGGATCATGGCGCGCACGAAATCGGCATCCGCATCGCCGGTGAAGGTCACGTCCATGTCGCGGTGCATCCGCTCGTTGACGGCATTGAACGCGAGGGAGGCGACGCTCTGGTCCCCCCTGGGCGTTCCCGCCATGCCGGAGCCCATGCCCTGGCCCATGCCGCCGCGGCCCATCATGGCCTGCATCATGGGGCAGCCGCCTTGGCCGGCGCCCATCATGCCCATGCCCGGCATCGCCGCGGGCGCCTGGGCTTGGGGCATCTGGACTTGGGGCGCCGTGGCCTGTCCACTCTCGGCAGGTGCGCCGTGGTGGGCGCCGTGCCCGGCATCCGGGGGCTGCTGGGCAAAGGCAGGTGCGGCCATGCCCACGGCGAGCGCGAGCGCAATCATGGAAATCTTCATCATTCTTCTCCTCGATCGGATCGATGTGCCTAGTGCCGCAGGACATGGCCCGCGGCCGCCTTCAGGCGCGAGGAGGAGGTGTTGCCGTCTCCGGCGATATGCCCTCCGGGAGGGCCGCAGCCATCCAGGGCCACGGGCCGCCCGGGCAAGCGGAGAACGCGGGCGTGCCGACCGACGGTAGCACGGAGGTCGAACAGGCCGACATGAGGCAAACGGCGAGGCAGTTGCGCCCGGCCGCGGCCGGCGGATGGCCGGGGCAGCAGCCCTCGTCCACCGAGGCCTCTTTCGCCGCTGCCTCGATCGCCATCGCGTGCTCGCGCCCGACGTCGTGCTCAGCCGGCCGGACGGCGCCGGCGGAATGGCCGGCATGCGCCCGGTGACCCGCATGCGCCGAGGTCGTCGCTTCGGGCGCCGTTTGCCCGGGCCCCGCGTCGCCGGCCCTTACCTCAGCCATGCGACCTCCCCCCGCGAGGCCGCCGAGAAGGACGGCCATGGAGGCGAGGAGCACAAGGGAGCGGGCGCCGCGCAGCAGCTTCAACATGGGATCATCTTAGCACAGCGCCTCGCCCGGTCATCGCGCTTCCGCGCCGCAGGGAGCGATGCGCCGCTCACATCTCTCGACGCCGGCGCTCAGCTGTCCGTCTCCGAGGTCAGTTCGTCCGGCGGAATGAACTCGTTGCGGCGTGCCCTGAGGCGAACGCCGGGCCCGCCGACGGTTGCCGCGCCGTCGTCGAGGAAGACGATGCCCGCCTCCTCCAGCACCCGCCGAATGGCGGCGAGATTGTTGACGATGGGCAGGGTGCGGCCGGTCTCGAAGTTGCGCACCGTGGACAGGCCGACGGCAGCGGCCTTCGCCAGATCCTCCTGGGACAGATCCACCATGGCACGTGCCGCGCGGCACTGGGCTGGGGTCATCGGAGCCCTCCGTGACGATTTCCGATCATGATAACGAAAACCGTCGTCCTAGGCCAACGGTTCCGCCCCGCGCCCGATTGTCGAAGGCCCTCTCAGGGCGCGACGTCCGCCTTCAAGCGCGCAAAGGCGGCCCGCAGGCGCGGGATCGCGAAATCGACGAAGGCGCGCACCTTCGGCACCGAAAGGCGGCGCTCGGGGGTGATGAGGTGGACGGGAAGCGGTGGCGGCTCGTCGGCCTCGAGAATGATCGCCAGCTCCCCGGCCCGCACCTTCTCGGCCACGTGATAGGAGAAAAGCCGCACGATGCCCCGCCCCTCGGCAGCCGAGGCGACCGCGGCACGGACGCTGTTCACCACCAGGCGCGGCGCGAAGGAAACGGCACGGGGCACGCCGGACCGGCCAGCCGGCGGAAAGCTCCAGGAATCGATCCCGCCGAGCGGCACCGTCACGATCCGGTGCCCGGCGAGGTCGGCCGGGGTCCTGATCGGCGGGTGGGCCGCAAGATAGCGCGGGGCGGCGGCAACCACGCGGCGCACCTCGCCAATGTGCACGGCCACCATGGAGGAATCGGGCAGATGCGCGATGCGCAGCGCGACGTCGATCCCCTCGTCGATGAGGTTGACCGGACGGTCGAGCAGATCGAGCCGCGCCGAGACCTCCGGGAAGGCGTCGAGAAAGCCGTCGAGGACGGGGCGCAGCACCTCCTCGCCGCTCACCACGGGCGCCGTGACGGCCAGGGTGCCGCGCGGCGCCGAGCGCTCGCCCGCGGCCAGCATGTCGGCCTCCTCGAGGTCCGTGAGCACGCGCCGGCAGGCGGCGGCATAGCGCTCGCCCGCCTCGCTCAGCCGGATGGAGCGGGTGGTGCGGTGGAGGAGAGGAACGCCGACATGGCCTTCGAGAAAGCTGATCGCACGGCTCACGGCGGCCGGTGAACGGCCGAGCCGCCGCCCGGCGCCGGCAAGGCTGCCTTCGTCGAGGGCGGCGACGAACACCCTCATCGCGTCGATGCGATCCATGGCCATTCCGAGGCGCGGAAGAGTGACCGCCTATTGTCGTGCATTCCGACGAAAGCCGCAATGATGGAAGGTGGCGGCAACGGGTATTTGGCCCGGCAGATACCGGAGAAAAACGATGACCAGCGCCCCTCCCATCGCCCTGCGCACGGCCCATGTGGGGCCGGTGACGGTCTTCTACCGAGAGGCGGGCGACCGGCGGAACCCGACGCTCCTGCTGCTGCACGGCTTCCCGACCTCGTCGCACATGTTCCGCCAGCTGATCCCGCTGCTCGCCGACCGCTATCACATCGTCGCGCCGGACCTGCCCGGCTTCGGCTACACGTCGGCGCCGCCGCGCGGCGAGTTCGCCTATACCTTCGACAACCTGGCGCAGGTCGTCGAGGGCTTCACCGATGCCATCGGCCTCACCCGCTATGCGATCTACGTCTTCGACTACGGTGCTCCGGTGGGGTTTCGCCTGGCGCTCGCCCGCCCCGAGCGCATCACCGCCATCATCTCGCAGAATGGCAACGCCTATGAGGAGGGCCTCGGCGAGGACTGGGCGCCGGTGCGCCGCTACTGGCAGGACCCGAGCCAGGACAACCGGGATGCGCTCCGCCCCATGCTGACGCTCGACGGCGTCAAGTGGCAGTATGTGCACGGGGTGCCCGATGCCAGCCAAGTCGCGCCGGAGGCCTACTGGCTCGATTACGCACAGATCAGCCGCCCGGGGAACGACGAGATCCAGCTCGACCTGTTCGGCGACTACGCCAACAATGTCGCCATGTACCCCCAGTTTCAGGCCTATTTCGCCGCGCGCAAGCCGCCGTTCCTGGCGGTGTGGGGACGCTGGGATCCCTTCTTCCTGCCGCCGGGGGCCGAGGCCTACAAGCGCGACAATCCGAATGCCGAGGTGCATCTGCTCGACACCGGGCATTTCGCGCTCGAAACCCACGCCGAGGAGATCGCCACCTTCATCCGGCGGTTCCTGGAGCGCAGCGTGCCGCGGAGCTGACGATCGCGCAGGCCCCAAAGGTCGAGACTGCCCGGGACCGGGGAACTTGCGTCCCGGCGCACCGATTCGTCGTGGAACAGGATCCACGCCGAAGCTGGTGTGAGGCGTGCCGGCGCTTTGCCTCAGGGCGCGGCAAGCGCTCCGGCCGCTGCAGGCGGATTGGCGATGCCGTGGACGAGGACGTCGATGAGCTGCCGGGCGACCGTATCGACGTCAAGGGGTCCGGTGTGGTTGTACCAGCGGGCGATCCAGCTGAGCGCGCCGGCGCCGGCGAAGGCGATGAGCTTGGGGTCGCAGGCGCGGATGGAGCCATCCGCGATGCCATCCTCCACGACGCTGCGGAAGCGATGGTCGATCTTGCTCTTGAGAGCGCGCAGCTGCCGCCGCGTCTCCACCGGCAGCGGGTCCTCGCCGACGAGGATCAGGCAGCGCCCGAAATCCTCCGTGACGATGCGCGCATATTCGGTCCACAGCGCGATCAGCCGCGCGAGGCCGGTGCCGCCCGGCAGCACCGTGCGGGACGCCGCGTCGAGACGCTCGAGGCCAATGCGCACGCATTCGAAGAGGATCTCGTCCTTGCTCCTGACGTAATAATAGATCGTCGGCTTCGAGACGTTCAGCCGCTCGGCGACATCGTCGAGCGAGGTCTTGTGGAAGCCCTGCTCGTTGAAGGCGCGCGCGGCCGCGCGCAGCACCGCCTCGCGCTTCATCTCGCGGTCGCGCTCACGCTCCTTCCGCGTCTTCCAGGGGGACAGCCCTGTGCTGGTCATGGCCGCCCTCTCATGCCACGCGCGCCGCGGGCGCATAGAGCGCCTCGATCTCGGCGGCGTATTTCCTCGCGATATTGGCACGGCGGACCTTCATCGTCGCCGTCACCTCGTCGTCGTCGTGGTCGAGCTCCTTGGTGAGGAGGTGGAAGCGCTTGATCTGCGCCACAGGAGCGAGCTCGGCATTGGCGCGCTCGACTTCCAGGGTGACGAGTTCGCGCACGCGCGGGTGCTCGGCGAGGCTGCGGAAATTGCTGAAGCCGATGCGCTGGCTCTCGGCCCATTGCGCCACCGTCTCGCCGTCGATCTGGATGAGCGCGGTGACGTAGCGGCGCCCGTCGGCCACCACGATGCATTCCTTGATGTAGGCGCTCGTCTTGACCGTGTTCTCGATCTCCGACGGGCTCAGGTTCTTGCCGCCCGCCGTGATCATGATGTCCTTGAGGCGGTCCACGATGCGCACCTGTCCGTCGACGAAGGCGGCCACGTCCCCCGTATGCAGCCAGCCGTCGCGCAGCACCGCGCGCGTCGCCTCCTCGTTGCGGTAATAGCCCTCGAAGACGAGATCGCCCCGGACCAGCAACTCCCCGGCCTCGCCGAGCCGAACTTCGGCACCGGCGACGGGCTCGCCCACGGCGCCCGGCACAAGGTGGTCGAGCCGCTGCCCGGTGACCATGCCGGAGGTCTCGGTGAGGCCGTAGACCTCGACCAGCGGCACGCCCAGCGTGCGGAAAAAGCGGACGATGCGCTGCGGGATGGGCGCGGCGCCGGTCAGCGCCACCTTCACCTCGCGCAGCCCGATGAAGTTCTGCAGCGCGCGGAAAATGAGCGCGTAATAGAGCGCGAAGACGGCCCGCTCGCGCCAGTTCCTCTTGCCCTTCGGCTTCTCCGCGAAGGGCTCGCAGGCGCGCATGCCGGCCTCGAACAGGCGTTTGCGCCAGCCGCCGGCCTCGGCCAGCTTGATGTGGATGGCGGAGTGCAACTTCTCCCAAATGCGCGGGACGCCGAGGAAGAGGCTCGGCGCGACTTCGCGCAAATCCTCCTGCACCGTCCTGATCGACTCGCCGAAAGAGACGCAGGAGCCGGCATAGATCGGCGCCATGGTGCTCAGCATCTGCTCGGCGACATGGCACAGCGGCAGGTAGGACAGGTTGGTCGTCGCTGCGTCGAAGCCAAGGCGCTCGATGGTGCCGGCCGCCTCGGCGCGCATGTTGCGGTAGCTGAGCATTGCCCCCTTGGGCTTGCCGGTGGAGCCCGAGGTGTAGACGATGAGGGCCGTGTCCCCGAGCTGCTGGCGGGCAAGGCAGGCATCGATCTTGCCGGGCTCCAAACGCCCCTGTTCCGCCCCCAGCCGCTCGAGCTCGGCGAAGGTCGTGATCCGGTCCTGAGGATAGTGGCGCAGGCCCTTGGGCTCGATGACGACGATGCGCCGCAATTGGGGCAGTTCGTCCAGGCGCTCCAGCACCTTGTCGGTCTGCTCCTGGTCCTCGCAGACGACGATTTCGACGCCGGCATGGCCGAGGACGTAGGCGACCTCGTTCGCCGGGCTCGTTGGATAGACGCCGATGGTGACCGCGCCGACGAGCCCGGCTCCGAGTTGCGCCAGCACCCATTCGGCGCGGTTTTCGGAGAGGATGCCGACATGACCGCCCTCGCCGAGGCCGAGCGCCCTGAGGCCGAGCCCGACATGGGCGGCGCGGCTGTAGTAACCGCCCCAGGTGATAGGCTGCCAGATGCCGAAGTCCTTCTGCCTGAGGGCCAGGCGGTCCGGCATCGCTCGCGCGTTCTCGCGCAGCATCTGCGGCAAGGTCAGCGACGGCAGTTCGGGAGCGGGCGGCATCTCGGCAACCTTTCTCACGACAGCCAGCGCTTGCGGCGCTTGTAGTGCTTGACGTCGCGGTAGCTCCGGGCGTCGCCCCCGCCGCCGAGGCCAAGATAGAACTCGCGCACGTCCTGATCGTGGATGAGCTTGTCGACCGATCCCTCGATCACGAGCTTGCCCGTCTCCATGATGTAGCCCTGGTGTGCCACGGCGAGGGCAACCGTCGCGTTCTGCTCGACGAGCAGCATGGAGACCCCCTCGTCCGCATTGATGCGTGCGATGATCGTGAAGATCTCCTCCATCATCTTGGGGGCGAGGCCGAGCGAGGGCTCGTCGAGCAGGATCAGCGACGGCTCGGCGACGAGGGCCCGGCCGATGGCGAGCATCTGCTGCTCGCCGCCGGAGAGGTAGCCGGCGAGCCCCTTCCGCCGCTCGTGGAGGCGCGGGAAATAGCTGTAGACGCGCTCGAAGGACGGTTTCGACGCGCCGCGCCCGGTGAGGGCGAAGGTCGCGGCAGTCAGGTTCTCCTCGACGGTGAGATCCTCGAAGATGCGGCGCCCCTCCATGACGTGGAAGAGCCCGCGCCGCACCAGCGTGTGCGGCGCGAGCGCAGCGATGTCCTCTCCGGCGAAGCGGATGGCGCCACTCGTCACCGCCCCGTCCTCGATGGCGAGCAGGTTGGAGACGGCCTTCAGGAGCGTCGACTTGCCCGCGCCGTTCGAGCCGAGCAGGGCGACGATGCGCCCCTTCGGCACGACGAGCGACAGGCCGCGCAGCACCTGGATCGTGCGGTTGTAGACGACCTCGATGTTGTCGACCTCGAGCAGGTGCGGCGCGGCCATGGCTTCTTGTCTCCGTGCTGCCGTCACGCCTCGAGGCGGATCCAGTCGGAGGCCGGCTTCATCTGCTTCGCCTTGCCGTCGAAGGCATAGATGCGCCCGATCGGCACGGAATTGCCGGGGATCGATATCGGCACGCCGAAGAGGCCGCCGGTGTCGAAATCCTTGATGCTGTTGAGCCCGGCCTTGAGATTGGCGCCGGTCAGCTCCTTGCCAGCGGCAAGGGTGCGTTTCGCTGCCTCGCACATCAGGAGCGCGGTGACGAAACCCTGCAGATAGGCCGTCGACTGGTATTCGGGCCGCATCTGCCGGATCTTCTCCAGCATCGGGCTCTCACCCTCGGTGTCGTAGTAGTAGCGATAGGGCATGACGCCCATGAAACCGTCGGCCGCCTCGCCCATGCGCTCGACGGTGGAATTGTCCATGCTCCAGAAGGTGCCCATGAACCGGCTCGCGAGGCCCATCTGCTTGGCCTGGGCGATGAACTCGGGTATGGGCGCCAGCACGTAGCCGTGGAAAATGGTGAAATCCGGCCGCGCCCGGCGCAGCTTCAGCACCTCGGTGGAGACATCGACGCTGCCCGGCGGCGTCACGATCTTCTCCACGACCTCGAGGCCGAGCGTCTTGGCGAGCGCCTCGCTCGGCACGATCGGATCGCGGCCGAACTCCGTGTCGGAATAGACGAAGGCGAGCCTGGCACCGGCCTTCTCGTTGGCGATGTAGCGCAGGAGGATGCCGAACATCTCCGAATAGTCGGGTCCGGCCATGAACTGCAGGGGATATTTCTTGGGATCGTTGAGCTCGCTCGCAAATGAGGCGCCGGCCATGAGGATGGAGCCGCGGCGCTCGAGCTCCGGGTTGATCGTTTTCGAGAAGCCGGTCGAGTCTCCGTAATAGAGCGACACCTTCTCCTGGCTCGTGATCTTGTTGAAGGCCGCCACCGAGGCATCGACCTTGTAGCCCGTGTCCTCGGCGACGTACTTCACCTTGCGGCCCTCGACGCCGCCGGCGTCGTTGACGATCTTCAGGTAGTCCTGGATGCCGGCGTGGATGCCGATGCCCGCGAAGGCGAAGACGCCGGTCAGCGGGATCGAGCCGCCGAGCACGATCTCGTCCGCGCCCTGCGCGGCGAGCGGCCGGATGCCGAGGGCGAGTCCGGCCCCCGCTATGGCACCCGCCGAAAGCACATGTCTTCTCGTCCAATTCCTCATCATCTGCCTCCCTGTCCTTGACCGCTCTTGCCGGCGGCGCCACGCGAGATTGCCGGCTCCTCAGGTTCTGAAGGGCCAGAGATGGAAAAAGCGGCGGATGCGGCGCCAGATCTCCGCAAGCCCGTGCGGCTCGAAGATCAGGAAACCGACGATGAGCGAGCCGAAGACGATGGTGCGCACCGGCGCGAGCAGCGCGAGCGCATCCGGATAGAAGGGCGTGACGAGACCGGCAACGAACTTCAGCAGCTCCGGCACCATGGTCATGAAGACGGCGGCGAGAATGCCGCCGAGAATGGTGCCCATGCCGCCGACGATGATGGCGGCGAGGTAGAAGATCGAATTGACGAGCGGGAAGCTCTCCGGCGTCACGACTCGGAAGAAATAGGCCCACAGCCCGCCCGCGAGCCCGGCGTAGAAGGACGAGACGGCGAAGCTCATCAGCTTGTAGCGCAGCAGCGGGATGCCGAGCACCTCGGCCGAGATGTCACGGTCGCGGATGGCGATGAAGGCCCGGCCGACGCGGGTGCGGAAGAGATTGGCCGCCCCGAGCACCATGAGCCCCGTCACCGGCAGGATCAACCAGTAGAGCTGGAACGGCTGGTCGAGCGCCACGCCGAAGAGGCGGGCCGGCGGCATCGACAGCCCCTGCATGCCGCCGGTGAGCGGCCAGTGCGCGAAGACGAAGTGGAGGACGACCGAGGCGGCGATGGTGGCGATGGCGAGATAGAGCCCCTTCACCCTGAGGCTCGGGATGCCGACGCCGATGCCGACGAGCGCCGTCAGAAGCCCGCCGACGAGCAGATTGAGGAGGAAGGGCGTGCCGACATGGATCTCGAGCACGGCGACCGTATAGGCGCCGACGCTCATGAAGGCCGCCTGGCCGAGGCTGACGAGGCCCGTATAGCCCGTGAGGATGTTGAGCCCCGTCGCGCTCGCGACATTGATGGCGCACAGGCAGGCAAGGAACAGCCAGTAGGGGCTGGTGACGAAGGGGAAGAGGACGGCGGCGGCGCAGGCGAGAAGGATGAGGAGCTTCTGCAGGCGGGTGTCGAACAGCGCCTCGTCGGCCGCATAGCTCGTTTTCAGCGTGCCGATGCGCATCGTCAGAGCCTCTCGATCTCGTGCGTGCCGAAGAGGCCGTAGGGTCGGATCATCAGGATGAGGATCAGGATGCTGAAGGTGACGAGGAACCGGTACTCGCCCCCGAGGAAGGTGCCTGCAAAGGCCTCCACCACGCCGATGAAGAGCCCGCCGACGAGCGCGCCCGCCATGGAATCGAGCCCGCCGACGATGACGACGACGAGCACCGAGAGGCCGAAGACACCCATGGTCGGCGAGATGCCGCCGATGGCCCCGACGAGGACGCCCGCCCCGGCGGCGACGCCGCAGGCGACGATCCAGCTCAGCGAGAAGACCCTGGGCACGTCGATGCCGACGGAATAGGCCGCCGCCTGGTCCGCCGCCGTCGCCTTGAGCGCCACGCCGCCACGCGAGAAGCGCAGCCCCAGCACGAAAGCCGTGACGACGACCATCGCGGCGAGGAAGCCGTAGGCGACCTTGGGCGCGACATAGGCCTCGCCGATGAAGATCGGCGCGCTTGGCAGGAATTCCGGCAGGCGCAGGGGATCGGCGCCCCAGACAATCTGCACGAAGCCGGCGAGGATGGAGCCCAAGCCGATCGTCACCATGAAGACGGAGATGGGACTCTCGCCGATCATGGGCCGGATCAGGCCGCGCTCGACGACGGCGCCGACCAGCGCCCCGGCGAGGATGGCGACCGGCAGCGCGACCCAGGCGGGCAGGTGCCAGCCGGCGGCCGCGCCGAAGAAGGCATAGCCGCCGAGCATCAGGATCTCGCCGATGGCGAGATTGACCACGCGCGTCGCCTTGTAGATGAGCACGAAGGCGACGCCGGTCACGGCATAGAGCGCGCCGGAGCCGAGCCCGGCCAGGAACACCTCGGTGAGGAAGAGCCAATCCGTCATGCCGCCTCCGGTCCGCTGAGGCGGCGGCCGAGATCGCCGGCGCCGAGATAGGCCGCGACGACCGCCGGATCCGCCTGGACCGCGGCCGGGCCACCCTCGGCGATCACCTGGCCGAAGTTGAGCACCACGACATGGTCGGAGATGTCCATGACCATCCCCATGTCATGCTCGACCATGAGGATGGTGACGTCCCATTCCTCCTTCACGTCGAGGATGAAGCGGGCCATGTCCTCCGTCTCCTCGCGGTTCATGCCGGCGACGGGCTCGTCGAGCATCAGCAGGCGCGGGCGCATGGCGAGGGCACGGGCAAGCTCCACCCGCTTGCGCAGACCGTAGGGCAGCGTCGCCACCGGCGCGTTGCGGATGTGCTGGATCTCGAGGAAATCGATGATGCGCTCCTCGATCTCCGCCCGCAATTCCAGCTCCTCGCGCCGCGCACGGCCACGGTAGACGAGCGCGTCGAGAAGGCCGGTGCGCATATGGGCGTGGCGGCCGAGCTTGATGTTGTCGAGCACCGTCATGCCGCGAAAGAGCGCGATGTTCTGGAAAGTGCGTGCGAGGCCGAGGCGCGCGCGCTCAGGCGGCGCCGTGCCGGCAAGGCTCCTGCCCTCGAAGATGATGTTGCCGGAGCAGGGGCGGTAGAAGCCCGAGACGGCGTTGAAGAGCGAGGTCTTGCCGGCGCCGTTCGGCCCGATGACCGCAGTGATCGACCCGCGTCGCACGGAAAAGGAGACGTCGGTCAGCGCCCGCACGCCGCCGAAGGCGAGCGACACGCCCTCGACGTCGAGGATCACGTCGCGCGCCGCCTCCGTCACGGGCAGCCCTCGCATCGCAGCGCGCGTTCGCCGATCGCGTCGGGGAAGCACGGCCGGCTCAGCGCGATGACAGCGGTGGTACACACCGTCGCCCGCGGGACCGGCCTCTCGGCCTGCTCCATCGGATCTCCTCCCGCCGTGGCCCCCGCGATCGTTATGCGCCGCCGGTAGCTACGTTACCGAAGGATCATGAGGCTACTCGCGAGTAGCGTCAACGGCTGGGCCGCGTGCGCGGATACCCAGCCGAGGATTGCCATCGCTGCGCCAGTGCGTTTAACGGAACGAGGCGCGCAGGCGGGCCGGCGAGATGTCGTGCAGCCGGTTCCAGACCCTGCGGAACTGGCGCGTGGAGGAGAATCCTGCGCGTTCGGCGATGCTCTCCATGTCGAGCCGCGAGCCGATCACCAGCTCCCGCGCGAGGGCGATGCGCATCCGGTTGACATAGTCGGTCACACTCATGCCGGCGTGGTCGTTGAACAGCCGCGACAGGTTGCGCGGACTGGTGGCGGCGACTTCCGCCAGCGCCTCGACCGACCAGTCCCGGGCGGGATCGGCGCCCACCGCATCCTGCGCGCGGTGGATCGCCGGATGGAGATGGTTGCGCCCCTCCAGCCAGGGCGACAGCTGCGGATCGCCGCCAGCGCGGCGCAGGTAGATGACGAGATCGCGCGCCACGGCGAGCGCCGCCGCATGGCCGGCCTCGCGGGCGACCAGCGCCAGCATGAGGTCGATGCCGGCTGTGACGCCGGCGCTGGTCAGCCGCTCGCCATCCTCAACATAGAGCCGGTTCTCCCTGACCCGCGCCCTTGGGGCAAGGCGCATCAGCTCGCCAAGCGTCGCATGGTGCGTGGTGCATTCATGGCCGTCGAGCAGCCCTGCGCGGGCGGCGAGCAGCGCGCCGGAGCAGATCGAGACGAGGCGGATGCCCGGGCGGATCACGCGCTGCAGCCAGGAGACGATCTCGGCCTCGAGCGGAGCGTCATCGGCACGCGAACCGGCCGGGGCGCCGAGGGGCTCGTCGGCCGATCCGGAGATGACGACGAGGGCATCGTCGGGAAGGCCGTCGGGCAGCGGCGCGACATTCGCCACATCGAGCCCCACCGAACTCGTGACGCACGGCGCCGGGCCGACATAGCTGACCACGAAGCGCACGGCGGCCTGATCGATATTCGCCCGCCGCAGCACCTCCATCGGCCCGGCGATGTCGAGCAGCAGCGTCCGTGGCGGCACCACCACGATGACGGGGACGATGCGCGGCTGCCCGGTGAGGCTCATGCCGCCGCCTTGTCCGTCCGGCCGGCGAGCGCCTCCTCGACGGTGGCGATGCGGGCGAAACGCCCCGCCAGCACCAGCTCCGTGCGGGCGCGGATCTCCGCCGCGCTCCACTCACGGCCCGCCGCATCGGTCATCGGGAAGGTCAGCGTGGCCTCGCCGACATAATCGACCGCATAGCCGAGGTCGGAGGCATGGCGCGCCGTCGTCTCGCAGCACTGCTCGGTGCGGATGCCGGAGACGATCACCCGGCGGATGCCGTTCTCGGTCAGCCATACGTCGAGGCCGGTGCCGACGAGCGCGCTGTGGCGCCGCTTGCGGAAGACGATATCCGGCGCGACGTGGAGCGGCGCGAGGGCCCTGATGAAGCCCGAGTCTTCCGAGAAGGCCCCCGTCCCTTCCACGTGGAAGATCTGGACGATGGACATGCCAGCCGCTTTCGCGCCATCGATCAGCGCCTGCTGGCGCGCGATGTAGGCCGGCAGGCCCTCATCGCGGAAATAGGACCGGTGCCGAAAGGATTCCTGGGCGTCCACGAGGAGAAGCGCCGTATCACGAGCCATTTCGCTGTCTCCTGAGCTGATCGTGAGGAGACAGTAACGCCCTTCCGGCGGAACGAAATGATCGATCCGGACGAAAGAGGGACACTTCGCGCCATGGACTTCGCGGCCGGCGGCGGGCGACAGGCACCCGGGCGGCGATGCCGGGCGCCGCGGCGGGCCCGTCACATGCGCGGCTGGGGCACGATGCGGATGTAGGGCCGCGGGGCGGTCCAGCCGTCGGGATAGATCGTCCGCGCCTCCTCGTCGGGCACCGAGCCGGCAATGATGACATCGTCGCCCGCCTTCCAGTTCACGGGCGTGGCCACCCGGTGCTTGGCGGTGAGCTGGAGCGAGTCGATGACCCGCAGCACCTCGTCGAAATTGCGGCCGGTGGTCATCGGATAGACGAGGATGAGCTTGATCCTCTTGTCCGGCCCGATGACGAAGACGTTGCGCACCGTCTGGTTGTCCGCGGGCGTGCGGCCCTCGGAGGTGCTCCCGGCGCTCGCCGGCAACATGCCATAGAGCTTGGAGATCGACAGATCAGGATCGCCGATCATCGGGAAGTTCGGGGCATGCCCTTGCGTGTCACGAATGTCGTTCGCCCAGCGGGCATGGCTCTCGACCGGATCGACGCTCAGCCCGATGATCTTGACATTGCGCCGGTCGAACTCGGGCTTGATCCGGGCCATGTAGCCGAGTTCGGTCGTGCAGACGGGCGTGAAGTCCTTCGGATGGGAAAACAGCACGCACCAGGAATCACCGATCCAGTCGTGAAAGCGGATACGGCCTTCAGTGGTCTCGGCCTCGAAATCCGGCGCGACGTCACCGATCATGCGTGTCATGGAGCGTCCTCCCGCACTCAGCCCCTCTGCCGCAACAAGAAATATACACCCCGCCGCCCCGGCCATGAAGCTGTGGGCACCGGAACGCCACCGAACGGGCCCCTGGAAGCGACGGACGGCGCCCGGCGCGCCGGTCCAGCATTCCTCACATGACACGCACGGAACGGAAATACCCAATTTCCGATATAATTCTGGATTGTACGCAAGCATATCTTGCGGACAACGACAAATACGAAGTGATAATGATCGGCCGAACCCCGGATAATGACATAAACGATATTTGATAAACGGATATATACTGATGTCGATAGAACCACATACACTTAACAGAAACACTCCATACGCCCTCGCCAACGCATCAGCCGGCGCAGCGGCATTCCGACCCTGCGATCTCTCGCGCTCCCGGTACCGCAACGGATCGCCTGCATTCTATCCCCCCTGTGCGGCAACGGTGGCAAGGACGGAGAGGATGATCGCAGAAGCGCAGCAGCAGATGGCGGCGATGTTTCCCGACTTGCGATGCACACCGCCCTGCGAGGAGGAGCTACCACCGGAGCAACCAGCCATCGCAACGCCTCTCGCGCGGTCGCGCCGCAGCGACCGGCATGGCTCCGACGCAGCGCGCTGCGGCCGCGCGAACCTGCTCGCCGACGCACGGCAGAGCATGCCGACGCGGCTGGGTGTCGCGCTCGCGATCCTGCAGCGAGCGGGCTTCGACCCGGAAAAGGAATACACCTTTTCTGATCCCGTCATCGTCGGAATCGGCGGGGCCGCCATCAGAGGCAAGCACCGCCTCGTCGACCTTTACATGCAGGCGCAGATCCAGGCCCTGCCCTTCTTCAGCCGCGATTTTCCGCCGGAGCTGAAGAATCTCCCCGACCTCGACAGCCGCTTCGAGGAAGAATTCTCGGAGCATATCGTCGAGCAAGCCGCCAATGCTACCGCCAGGATCATGGACACGCTGTCGGCGGCGGGAATGGATGTCGAAAGGACGCAGGCGTCCGTGCTGTCCTTTGACGTGAAACGGATAGGTTGGGAGCACGGCGGGCTGAGGCCTGGCGTTTCCGTCGAACACGCCTCGCGAGGATATGTCCTGAAGGTCGCGGCCGACGCCGAGCCGTTGTTCCTTGCCGTTGTGCCGGGTGATCCTGCCCTGATCCTGCGCATGCCCGCAGACCATGCAGGCCAGAAAAGCTGGCTCTCGGGCCATATGTGCCAGTTCTTCGAGAAGCCTGTGCCCCCCCTGGATCCGCTGACCGACTACGTCCTCAAGGAGGTCGACAGCGGCATCACCCTGCGCGAGGCCGTCGCCGCCAGCAGCCTGCGCATCTTCGAGGATCTGCTGCTGCCGCTGAAGAACGAGGCTTTCGCTGAAACGACATACGAGCAGTTGGTCCACGCCGCGCGCGGCGGCACCATTCCCGGCTATGACCCAGTGCGCGAATGGCAGCAGGGGAACCACAAGACCGCGGTCGCCCTCGGTGCCCTGGATGCCGCCCCACCCGTCCTCGAGATGGCGGGCAAGCTGCGCCTGCCCGCGACGGTGGCCAGGACGATCGGCACCCAGGCGGACGCCCTGACCCAGATTGGAAAGGGGGCCAAGGGGGTGAAGACGGCGGCGGGCAGGATCGGAAAAGCCGATCCGGTCGTGGACGCCGGCCGGGCGGGGCGGCTCGCCGACACGCGAGACGCCTTGGCAAAGGCGAAGGGAATGGCATCGCCCGTCATCGACATGGAGCAGCACCTGCGGCGCCGGATCGAGGTGACGAAGCGCGGCCAAAGGTATTTTGTCAGGTTGCGCACCGGCGAGAGCGGCGCGGCGCCCGGCTCGACGGCGCCGGGAGCGCGCCGAGCGGATCCCGCTCGCATCCTGCGGGAGACCTATGAGACAGCCGGGCGGATACGCCAAGGCAGCGGCCGCGTGCTGAGCGCCGACGAGATCGCCCGCATCATCGACCGGCGAGCGAACAGGCCCATCCCCGACAGGCTCTACAGGGGACAGACCGGATCGGGCATCACGAGCACGTTCGACTGGAGCGGAGAAGATGCACAGGACCGATACCTCGCCGCCATCATCGAGCACGCCGGGAGCTATAGCGGCGCCGAGCACGGCAAGGTGCCCTCCCTTACGATGACCGAAGCAACGGCCGATTATTTTGCGCGCGGCAGGCCCGACGCGAAAGTGTGGGTCGTCGACACCAGGCCGAGCCCGCGGGATTTCCGGACGATCGAGGACATCCTGAAGAACGATGGCCCCAGGCTGGTCCGGGACGGCAAACTCTCCAAGCAGGTCCTGGCGAAGGCAGTGGGGCTGACCGTCACCAACCAGTGGGAGGACGAAGTCTTCTTCGTCCGCGGCAGCATTCCGGCCGACTGGACGCGGCTGCGTGGCCCCAAGCCGTTGCCTCGCCCCCTGGCGGACGCGCGCCGGTACGCCGCCGATTCCACGCCCGTAGCCGGCGTCCGCCCGGCGGACGGAGGAGCCCTTCCAGCGGTCACGCAGATCGCCGACTTCCTCGAGGTGCCAGGCAACTGGAACGCGGCAGCCGGCGACTATGCGCCGACGGCGATTGCCAATGCATTGGGTCGGGAACTTGTGCTGCGCGACTATCCCGCGAGCGGAAAGAGCCTGTCCGTGGTCCCGCATGGCCCAGTGTCGGGCCCCGCCGTCGAACTCGTCTATTCGCCCGGCCACTACGATGCCTATATCGCGGGCAAACTGCACCGGATCCAAGGGGATGGCGATTGTCTCTTCCGCGCCGCGCTGGCGAGCATGAACCAGAACGGGGCAGTCTCGGATGGGGCCGTGGCCGGGTTGCGACGGCTCGCCGCGCAGGAAATCCGCAACAATCCCGGCCATTACGCGCCCTTCATCGGGCGCCCATAGCGAACAGGCCTTAGCCTGCCGTCCCCTCGATCATGTTGAGGCGCAGGGCCGCCGCCCGGCGATGACCTTCGAGGCCTTCGCTGCGACTCTGGCGGCAGGCGGGCGGCGCGACGGCCATGACGCCGCGCGCGTCCAGCCATTGGTGGGTGGCGACCTTGACATAGGAGCCAACCCAGAGCCCGCCTGTGTAGCGCCCGGCACCCATCGTCGGCAGCGTGTGGTTGGTGCCGCAGCACTTGTCCGAATAGACGACGCTCGCAAGCGGCCCGATGAAGAGCGAGCCGTAGTTGGAGAGCTTCTTCGCGGTGGCGTGCGGATCGGCCGTATGCACCTGAAGGTGCTCCGCGGCGATGATGTCGGAATAGGCGATCATCGCTTCTTCACTGGCGGCCACGGCGATCTCGCCGTTGTCGCGCCAGGCAGGGCCGGCGACGGCGGCGGTCGGCAGGTCCGCAAGCTGACGCTCGACCTCGGCAAGCACGGCGTCGGCGAGCTCGCGCGAGGTCGTGATGAGGCCGACGCGCGTGTGTACGTCATGCTCAGCCTGGGCGAGGAGATCGGTGGCGATCATGGCGGGATCGCCCGTCTCGTCGGCGAGCACGTAGATCTCGCTCGGACCGGCGAGCTGGTCGATGCCGACGGCGCCGAAAACCTGGCGTTTGGCTTCGTTCACATAGGCATTGCCGGGGCCGACGATCTTGTGGACCGCGGGGATCGTCTCGGTGCCGAAGGCCATGGCGGCGATCGCCTGGGCCCCGCCCACGCGGAAGATGCGATCCGCCCCGGAGAGATGACAGCCGGCGATCATGGCGGGATGGGCCGTGGGCGGCAGGCAGGCGATGACTTCGGCACAACCCGCGACCTTGGCCGGCACGATCGTCATGATGGGTGCCGACAGGAGAGGATAGCGCCCGCCCGGCACATAAGCCCCGATCCGCCGGATGGGGATGACGCGATGGCCGAGGTGAAGGCCCGGCAGCGCCTCCACCTCGAGCGGCAGCAAGGTAGCGAGTTGGGCCTCGGCGAAAGCACGCACGCGCTCGATGGCGAATTCCGTGTCATTGCGGGTCTGCGGGTCGAGGTTGGCAAGCGCCTCGGCGCGCTCGGCGCCGCTCACCTCGAAACGCTCTGGCACCATGCCGTCGAAACGCGCGGAATAGATGCGCAGCGCCGCGTCGCCTTGCATGCGCACCGCATGGAGGACCTGCCGGACGGTCGCCTCCACGGCGCGCCCGTCCGGCCCCTCGGCCTGCTTGGGCGCCTTCACGTGAACCAAGTTCGCACGGAGTTCTGACGGCAGGTCGGGCATCGCTCACCTCTCGCAACTGGCTTGCGCGACCATCCGGGAAGGCTGACCCTTACTCAACGGCCCCGAGGGGCCTTGTTCAGGATTCTGAACACTCTTAGGCTCGCCGGGCCCGTTGCAACCGGAGCCGCCATGCCGCAGATCGGATCGCACCTGAAGGAGCTGCGCCGCCGACGCGACCTGAGCGTGCGCGAGCTCGCGCTGCGCTCGGGCATCTCCCATTCGGCCATCTCGCTCATCGAGCGCGACCGCATGAGCCCGTCGGTCGACACGCTGAGCGCCATCCTCGATGCGCTCGGCACGACGCTGCCGGGCTTCTTCGCGGACCTTTACTCCAGCGTTCCGCACTCTCCCTTCTACGCCGCGCACGAATGGATCGAGATCGGCAAGGCCGCGACCGTTTCCTATCGCATGGTGGGCATCAACCACCCCAACCGGCAGATCCTGATGCTGCACGAGACCTATGCCCGCGGGGCGGATTCGGGCGAGGCCTTCGCCCACTCCGCCCAGGAGGCCGGCATGGTGACGCGCGGCGCCGTGGAGCTCACGGTAGGCGGCGAGAGCCGCGTGCTGCACCGGGGCGACGGCTATTATTTCGACAGCCGCCTGCCGCACCGCTTCCGCAACGTCTCGGACGGCGAGAGCGAGATCGTGAGCGCCGTCACGCCGCCGACCTATTAGAATTGCCTTGCTGTTGACCGGTTGCACCAACGTGGTGATTATCGTCACCGCCGGACGGTCGAGAGCTTTCAAGTCCCCCGAAATATGCTTGCCTTCGGGGATAACAACAGAGGGGAAAGTCATGCGATCGGTGAGGACATTCGCGCTCGTCGGCTGCCTGTCGGCCGTCGTCGGCGCATGGGGGATTATCGGGGCCGAGGCGCGCGACCTCACGGTTGTGTCCTGGGGCGGCAACTACCAGGACGCCCAGCGCAAGATCTATTTCGAGCCCTTCGCGAAGCAGAGCGGAAAGCCGCTGCTCGACGAGAGCTGGGACGGCGGCATCGGCGTCATCGCCGCCAAGGTCAAGGCCGGCGTGCCGAACTGGGACGTCGTGCAGGTGGAATCTGAGGAACTCGCTCTCGGCTGTGCCGACGGTTTCTACGAACAGCTTGACTGGGACAAACTCGGCGGAAAGGACAAGTTCCTGCCGGCCGCCGTGAGCGACTGCGGTGTCGGCGCCATCGTTTGGAGCACGGCGCTCAGCTATGACGCGGACAAGCTGAAGGAGGCGCCGGCCTCCTGGGCCGACTTCTGGGACGTTCAGAAGTTTCCCGGCAAGCGCGGCCTCAGGCGCGGGCCGAAATACGCGCTCGAATTCGCGCTCATGGCGGACGGCGTCGCCCCGGCCGATGTCTACAGGGAGCTCGCGACGCCCGCCGGGGTGGACCGCGCCTTCAAGAAGCTCGACGCCTTGAAGCCCCATATCGTGTGGTGGGAATCGGGCGCCCAGCCGCTGCAGCTCCTCGCCTCCGGCGAGGTGGTGATGACGAGCGCCTACAACGGCCGCATCTCCGGCATCAACAAGGCCGAGGGCAAGAACTTCAAGGTCGTCTGGCCGGGCAGCATCTACGCCATTGACAGCTGGGTGATCCTGAAGAACAGCCCCAACAAGGACGCCGCAATGGACTTCATCGCCTTCGCGAGCGCGCCCGAGAACCAAGTGAAGCTGCCCGAATATATCGCCTACGGCCTGCCCAACAAGGAAGCGGCCGGCGCCGTACCGGCCAATCTCCAGGCGGACCTGCCGACCGCGCCGGACAACCTCGCCGGGGCGATCCCGCTCGATGCCGACTTCTGGGTGGACAACATCGAGGAGCTCAACAAGCGCTTCAACGCCTGGCTGGCCCAGTGAGGGCGGCAGTCGGCTGACCGATCCGGGGCGGGCGCCGCCGTCCGGCCCGGATTTCCTTTTCGTCCGGCCTCGGTCGCATGCTTCGCGTGCCGCCGGGCCTACGGCATGGGCGGAGCAATGGGCGCCTTCATCGCGTTTCAAGATGTCACCAAGAAATTCGGAGCCGTCACGGTCGTCGATCACCTCGGTCTCGAGATCTCCAAGGGCGAGTTCCTCAGCCTTCTCGGCCCCTCCGGCTCCGGCAAGACCACCATCCTGATGATGCTCGCGGGTTTCGAGCGCCCGACGAGCGGTTCGATCCTCCTCGCCGACAGGCCCATCACCCATCTGCCGCCCCACCGCCGGCAGATGGGCGTGGTGTTCCAGAACTACGCCCTCTTCCCGCATATGACCGTGGCGGAAAACGTCGCCTTCCCGCTCGAGATGCAGCGCGTGCCGCGTGCCGAGATCACCCGCCGCGTCGACCGGGCGCTCGACATGGTACGGCTCAGCGCCCTCAAGGACCGTAAGCCGTCGCAACTCTCCGGCGGGCAGCAACAGCGGGTAGCGCTGACCCGCGCCCTCGTCTTCGAGCCGGACGTCATCCTCATGGACGAGCCGCTTGGCGCCCTCGACAAGCAACTGCGCGAGCATATGCAGCTCGAGATCCGCGACCTGCACCGGCGCCTCGGGCTCACCATCGTCTTCGTCACCCACGACCAGTCGGAGGCGCTGACGATGTCGGACCGCATTGCCGTCTTCAACGCCGGAAAGGTCGAGCAGATCGACACGCCGCAGGCGGTCTACGACCGCCCGCGCACCCGCTTCGTGGCCGAGTTCATCGGCGAGACCAATCTCGTCGAGGGCAAGGTCGTGGAGGCCGGGGCGCAGCAGGCCGTGGTGCGCGTGGGCGAGGCTGCGCTCAACGTTTCGGGAGAGGTCTCCGCCGGCCGGGATGTGTCGCTGTCGCTGCGCCCTGAACGGATCCGGCTCGGCAAGGAGCCGGCCGCGGCCAATGCCCTACCCGTTACCGTCGCCGACTGCATCTACCACGGCGATCACATGCGCCTCGTGCTGAAAAGCGGGCCGCTCGAGCTTGTGGCGCGGGCCGAGCGCCTGGCTGGCGACTGGGCGGTGGGCACCGAGGCCGTCGCCTCCTTCGACCCGCAGGACTGTACGGTGCTCGCTTCATGAGCCGCGCCTCCGTCCGGGACAGGTCGCGGGCCTTCGCGCTCGTCGCGCCGCTCATCCTCTTCCTCGCCCTCTTCTTCGTCTGGCCGCTGTGGACCATGGTGACCGCGTCCGTGGTCGACGACGCGGTGACGAAGGTGCTGCCGCGCACCGCCGCCGCCATGGCCGACTGGGACGGAAGCGACCTGCCGCCGCCGGCCGTGCATGGCGCGCTCGCGGAAGACCTGCGGACGGCACAGGACCAGCAGGCCCTCGGCGAGGCCGTGCGCCGGCTGAACAGCGCCGTCTCCGGCTTCCGTACCCTTCTCACCCGCACCGTGACGGCAGCGCGCGAGGCGTCGGACCCGGCCACGCTCGATCTTTCCACCATCGACCCGCGCTGGAGCGAGCCCCGCTTCTGGCGCGCCATCAAGGAGGCTGTGCCCCCCTATACCGACCGCAATCTGCTCGCTGCGCTCGACCTCAGGCGCGACGCAGGCGGCAGCATCGTCGCGGAGGAGCCGGGGGCGGCGGCAAACCGCATCATCATGCTGCGGACCTTCGTGATTGCCGGCTCGGTGACGCTCGCCTGCGCGGCGATCGGCCTGCCCTATGCAATGCTAGCCGCCGCCGCGAGCGGCGTCATGCGCGCCCTCCTGCTGCTCGCCGTGCTGCTGCCACTCTGGACCTCGCTTCTCGTGCGCACCGCAGCCTGGTTCATCCTGCTGCAGCAGGAGGGCCTCATCAACCGCGCGCTCGCCGCGCTCGGCCTCATCGACGCGCCGCTGCCGCTCATCTTCAACCGGCTCGGCGTCATCATCGCCATGACGCACGTCCTGCTGCCGTTCATGGTGCTGCCCATCTACAGCGTTCTCATCGCCGTGCCGCGCAACCTGATGCCGGCGGCCGCCTCGCTCGGGGCGGGGCCGATCCGCGCCTTCTGGCGCGTACTGCTGCCGCTCGCCATGCCGGGCCTGATGTCGGGCTGCCTGCTCGTCTTCATGGTGGCCATCGGCTACTACATCACGCCCGCGCTCGTCGGCGGCGCCAACGACCAGATGATCTCCTCGGTCATCGCCTTCTATGCGCTCGGCACCGCCAACTGGGGCATGGCGGGGGCTCTCGGCCTCATCCTGCTCGCGGTCACGCTGCTGCTCTACCTCGTCTACGGGCGGCTTTCGCGCTCGCCGCAACTGCCGGGGGCCTGAGCCATGCTGCGCGCGCTCCAGATCGTCTTCGGCAGTCTCGTCGTCGCCTTCCTGATCCTGCCGATCATCGCCATCCTGCCGCTCGCCTTCACGTCGAGCGTGTTCCTCACCTACCCCATCCCCTCCTATTCGCTGCGGTGGTTCGAGGAACTCGTGACCGCCGATGTGTGGCGCCTGTCCATCATCAACAGCCTGATCGTCGGCGGCGGCGCGACCCTTCTCTCGACCGTGCTCGGCATGCTCGCGGCGCTCGGCCTGCGCGGCAACGCCCTGCCCCTCGCCGGCCTCCTGAGGACGCTCTTCCTCCTGCCCATGGTCGTTCCCGCCGTCGTCCTCGGCGTCGGCATGCAGATCTTCCTCGTCCGTCTCGGCCTCGCCAGCACCTATCCGGGCGTCATCATCGCCCATGCGGTGCTCTGCGTGCCCTTCGTCGTGGTGAGCGTCTCGGCGGCGCTGCAGGGCATTGATCCGGCGGTCGAGAAGGCGGCCATGAGCCTGGGCGCGCCGCCCATCACGGTCTTCCGCCGCGTCACCCTGCCGCTTGCGGTGCCGGGCGTCGTGTCCGGCGCCGTCTTCGCCTTCGCCACCTCCCTCGACGAGGTGGTGATCACGCTCTTCGTGGCGGGCCCCAACCAGCGCACCCTGGCGCGGCAGATGTTCTCGAGCATCCGCGAGAACATCAGCCCGACGGTGGCGGCGGCCGCGCTCCTCCTCATCGTCGGCACGCTGTGCCTCGCGGCCCTCGCCGCCCTTCTGCGCCGCCGCGAGAAACCTGCGGTGGCGTGATGGACACCAATCCTGCCGGATGCGGGCTCAGAACGCGCGCCACGCCCTGATGGCGCAGGAGGTCGCCGGCAAGGAACAGGCGGCCGCTGCATCGTCCAAAGGCAGGTTGCTCTGGCGAGCGGCTTCCCGCGGCCGTGGCCGCGCTCCGTCATCGCGACGGCGCGATCCGGATCGAGCGCACGCATCGGCTGCTCGAGCGCCTGGGCAAGGTTGCCTTTGAGGCCACGCCCGGGCCGGCGAAGATGGCTCCTTCCGCCAGGCTCGGGCGTGATCCGGCGATAGCGCCCGCCCTCTAGGAGACCTGCGGCGACGGTGCGGCCGCGCGCCGGGCGAGGCGGCCGATGGCGAAGGGCAGCACCGCCATGGCCACGGCCATGATCCACAGCACGATGGAAATGGTGCTCTGGAACAGGATCGACAGGTCGCCGCCGCTGATGGCAAGGGCGTTGCGCAGGTTCACCTCCATCACACGCCCAAGGACGAAGCCGAGGATGATGGGCGCCATGTCGAAGCCGAGCTTGCGCAGCAGCCAGCCGACAATCCCGATGCCGAGCATCATCACGACGGCGAGCACGCTGGCGTGGGTCGAATAGACGCCGACAATCGACAAGACGAGGATGCCCGGCACCAGAACCCAGTTCGGCAACTGCAACACCCGCGAGAAGACGCGCACCAGCGGCAGGTTGAGGATGAGCAGCAGGATGTTGCCGATGTAGAGCGAGGCGATGAGACCGCCGATCAGCTCCGGCCGCTCGGCGAAGAGCTGTGGCCCGGGCTGGATGTTGTAGAGCATGAGCGCGCCGAGCATCACCGCCGTGGTGCCGCTGCCCGGCACACCGAGCGTCAGCATCGGCACGAAGGCGCCCGCCGCCGTCGCGTTGTTGGCTGCTTCCGGCGCGGCGAGGCCGCGCACGTCACCCTTGCCGAAGGTGCCCTCCCGGTCCGAGAGGCGCTTCTCTGTGGTGTAGGAGACGGCGCTGGCGACGGAGGCGCCGGTGCCCGGCAGGACGCCGACGGTGAAGCCGATGACCGAGCTGCGCAGCGCCGGGCCGATGCAGCGCACGATGTCGGCCCAGCGGGCGAAGGTGCGGCCGGCGACCTTGATGACGCTGCCGCCCTTCGCCTGGTGCTCGAGCATGAACATCGCCTCCGAGATGGAGAACAGCCCGATCACCAGTACGACGAACTCGATGCCGTCGCCGAGCTCCGGCTCGTTGAAAGTGAAGCGGTAGGCGCCCGAGGTCGCGTCGAGCCCGACGGTCGCCAGCATCAGGCCGATGACGCAGCCGATCAGCGTCTTGACCGGCTGGCTGCCCACCATGGAGCCGAGGGTGGCGAAGGCAAAAATCATGAGCACGAAATATTCGGCCGGGCCGAAGCCGATGGCGAGCGTGCTGAGCAGCGGCGCGAAGAAGGTCAGGCCCACGACGCCGAGCGTGCCACCAACGAAGGAAGCGAGGCCGCTGATCATCAGGGCCTCGCCAGCCCGGCCCTGGCGAGCGAGCGGGTTGCCGTCGAGCGCCGTCATCACAGCGCCGGCATCCCCCGGCACGTTGAGCAGGATCGACGAGATGCGCCCGCCGTATTCGGCGCCCATATAGATACCGGCGAGCAGGATCATCGTGCTCTCGGGCGGCAGACCCATGGTATAGGCGATGGGCAGAAGCAGGGCGATGCCGTTGATCGGCCCGATGGCCGGCAGAGCCCCGATCAGCGTGCCGAGGAAGCAGCCGGTAAAGCCGATGGCGAGGTTAAGCGGGCTGAGGGCGACAGAGAAGCCTGCCCAGAGATAGCTCAGATCCATCTTCGCACTCCTTCAACTCACATGCCGAAGACGGCACCGCCCGGCAGATAGACCTCGAGCAGATAGCGGAAGACGGCGAACCACAGCGCCGCCTGCGCGAGGCCGCCGAGAATGGCAAGGCGCCATGAGGCCCCGAAGAGGCGGCCGACACCCGTCACCAGGGTCGTGACGGCGACAGCAAAACCCAGCGGTTCCAGCAGCAGCGCGGCGGCGAGCACCAGGCTCGGGATGGCGAGCGACTGGGCGAGCAGCCGGCCCTGCGGCCACGGCTCGGCCCCACCCGGTCTGAGGAGATAGATCACCGACAGGAGCGCCAGCGCTCCTGCCAGCATCATTGGGAAGACCCGCGGCCCGAGGGGATCCGACGAGAACGAATAGGCGATGCGGCTCGCCTCGAAGCCGTAGAGGAGAGCGAAGACCAGGAGGACGATGGCGCCGACGCGATCGCTCCTGCCCGCCCCGCGAGGACCGGTCGAAGAGGTCATGGGCTTCATCCCGATGTCAAAAGGGCGGCCCCCTTGCGGGAAGGCCGCCACATGGTGAATTGGCGATCAGAGGCCGGCTTCGGCCGCCAGCGCCTTGAAGCGCTCCACGTCCTTCCTGACGTCACGCTCGAAATCGGCGCCGAGGACCGTGTAGGGGTAGAGGCCGCGCGCCTCGCGCTCCTGCGCGAATTCGGGCGTCTGCGACAGCTTGCGGAAGGTCTCGACCCAATCCTGATACTGCGCGTCGGTGATGTTCTTGCCTGTGTAGAAACCACGCCACACCACCCAGTCGATGTCGAGCCCCTGCTCGCGGGCGGTTGCCACGTCCTTCAGATCGCCCGGCAGACGCTCCGGCGCCATGACGGCGAGGATGCGCACCTTGCCGGCGGCATGATGCTTGGCCATTTCGGCCGCGTCGCCGGCGGCGATCTTGATGTGCCCGCCTTCGAGCGCAGTCAGCACCGCTCCGCCGCCTTCGAGGGCGACATAGCGCATCTTCTTGGGATCCTGACCGGCGCTCTTCGCCACGAGTGCGCCCTTCATCCAGTCCTGACTGCCGACGGCGCCGCCGCCGCCGATGGGAAAATCGCCGGGCGCTTTGCCATAGGCCTCGACGAGATCCTTCAGGGACTTGTAAGGCGAGTCCGCGGCCACGACGATGACGCCGTAGTCGGCGCCCAGCGCGCCGATCCAACGCACAGCGCTTTCGTCGTACTGGCCGAACTTGCCTTGCGCAAGAAGGAGGGCCGAGCCGCTCGACGCCGCCGTGATCAGCGTCGGATCGCTCGACCGCTTGCCGACGACATGATTGTAGGCGACGGCCCCGACGCCGCCCTCCATGTAGGTCACCGGCATCGGCTTGTCGATCAGCTTGGCGGCGAGCAGCGCATTGCCGGCCAGACGGCAGGTCAGATCGAAGCCGCCACCGGGCTTGGCGCCCGCCAGGCATTCCGTCTTCTCCGGAGCGGCCACGGCGGCACCCGCCATGAAGCCGGCGAAGCCCAGGACAAGCGCGTTGACGAGGATCTTCTTCATCGGTTCCCTCCCTGTGGAATCAAGGTAACGCTCTGTTTGTGCGGAGCTTGGCCGTTACGGTAGGATCGAAACCTGTCATCCACCTGTCACAGCGAGCAGCGGAAGGGATGCGCATCTTTCTGGTCGAGGATACGCGCGACGTCGCCGAGGCGATCATCGAGCGCTTTGCGCGCATCGGCCACGTTGTGGACTGGGAGACGAGCGTCGATGCCGCCATCGCGGCGCTCGAAGATGCGCTTTACGACCTCGTCATCCTCGATGTGATGCTGCCCGACGGCAGCGGCTTCTCAGTCCTGCAGCGGCTGCGCAATGCCGGCGGCACGGTACCCGTCCTGATGCTGACGGCGCGCTCCGAGATCGAGGACCGGGTGAGCGCACTCGACATCGGGGCCGACGACTACCTCGTCAAGCCGTTCGACTTCCGCGAACTCGAGGCGCGGGCGCGCGCCCTCATGCGCCGCCGCCACGGCGACGCCACCAATCTGCTCGCCTGCGGCGACATCTTCATCGACCGCTCGGCCCGTTCCGTGCGCGTCGGCCAGCGCGAGGTTCATCTGACGCGCCGCGAGGTGACACTGCTCGAGATCCTCGCTACCCGCCCCGGGCGCGTGTTCAGTAAGGACGACCTGCTCGATCAGGTCTTCGGCTGGGACGAGGAAGCGCCGTCGGCCAATGCCGTCGAGCTCTACATCGGCCGCCTGCGCAAGAAGCTGCACGGCGCCTCGGCCCAGATCGTCACCGTGCGCGGCTTCGGATATCAGCTGGTGGCCGATGGTCCGGCGTGAACCGTCGCTGTTCGCCCGCCTCATCGTCCTCATCGCCATGGTGCTCGCCACCGGGGCGGCCGCGCTGACCACCGCCGCCTGGTATTACGCAAGGGCTGCGGCGAATGAGGCCTACGACCGGCTGCTCGTCGGCGCCGCCTACCAGATGGCCGAGGCAGTGCATGTGCAGGACGGTACCCTGACCGTCGAGTTGCCGATGTCGGCCTTCGAACTGCTCGCCCTGTCCGAGCGTGACCGCATCTTCTATCGGATCGTCGACACCTCCGGCCGCACGCTGACGGGCTACGGCGATCTGCCGCTGCCCGGCAGCGAGCCCCCCGCACCCGACCGGCCGGCACTCAGCAACGGCACCTTCATGGGCGCGCCGGTGCGCCTTGTCCGGGCATCGCGCGCCTTCGCCGACCCCTCGGTGCAGGGGCGCGTCGACGTGGTGGTGGCTCAGACCGTCGAGGCGCGCACAGCCCTCGCGCGCGAGCTCACCCTGCGCGCCGTGGGGCTGATCCTCGCCATGAGCACGCTGGCCCTCGGCGGCACCATCTTCGCCATCCGCCATGCGCTCAAACCCATGGCGCGCGTCGGCGCAGTCCTGCGCGAGCGCGACCCGCATGACGTCACGCCCATAACGGTCGCCACGCCGCGCGAACTGCGACCCTTCGTATCCGCCATCAACACCTTCATCGCGCGCCTGAAGAGCCGCATGGACCTGATGCAGCAATTCGTCGCCGACACCGCCCACCAGATCCGCACACCGCTGGCGGCCCTCAAATCTCAGGTGGACCTGCTCTCGCACCATCTCGGAGAGCCGCAGGCGCGCCAGCATCTGGCGCGCGTCGAGGAACGGGTCGACCAGTTGTCGCGCCTCGTCGGCCAGTTGCTCAGCCATGCGATGATCAGCCATCGCGCCGGTGCAGTGCCCTTCGCCCCGGTCGACGTCACCGAGACTGTCCGCCGCGCCATCCGCGAGGCAGTGCCTGATACCCTCGACCGCGATATCCTCACCATGCTGGAGGTGCCGCCGCAGCCCATCGAGGTGCGCGGTGACGCCATCAGCCTGAAGGAGGCGGTGAAGAACGTGATCGACAACGCCGTGCGCCACGGCGCCGCGACGCGCCTGACGGTGCGCCTGCGCGAGGAGAACGGCACGGTCGAGATCGAGGTCGAGGACGATGGCCCGGGCATCGCGCCGGAGCTGTGGCCGCGCGTCGTCGAGCGCTTCGGCGCCCCGTCGCCCGGCGGCTCCGGCCTCGGGCTGTCGATCGCCGCTGACGTGCTCGCCGCACACGGCGGCAGTCTCGGCTTCCGCCGCGACAACGAGAACAGCTTCGCCGTCGTCATGCGCATTGCCGGAAGAGCCTCATGAAGCGCCACTCCATTCTGCGTCATCGCCTCGCGACGCTTTGCCTGTCGATTTTGACGGTGCCGTTCTCGGCCACGCTGCCGCATGCGCAGGAGGCGACGACCTTCCCGGCGGTGGCGGCGGAAATCGAGGTGCTGTCGATCCACGCCGCGACCGACCTGTCGGCCATGGAGCCGCTGATCCGCGACTTCCAGGCCCTTTTTCCCAACACCCGCATCGAATTCGTCGAATACGTCACCAACGACCTCTATGCCGCTGCGGCCGAGGCCTGCCGGCAGGGCAAGGCCCTGGGCGACGTGCTGCTCTCCTCCTCCGTCGACCATCTGGTGAAGCTCGCCAACGACGGCTGCGCCCGCGGCATTGCCTCGCCCGAAACGGCCGCGGCCCCGCGCTGGGCCAACTGGCGCGGCGACGTCTTCGGCTTCACCTTCGAGCCCGTGGTGTTCGTTTACAACCGCAGCAAGGTGCCCGCGGGCGACGTCCCGAAGACGCATCTCGAGCTCGCCGACCTGCTGCGCCTCAAGCCAGAGACCTATGCCGGCCAGGTCGGCACCTACGATATCCGCCTATCGGGCATCGGTTTCCTGCTCGCCTTCTACGATTCCCAGGAGACGACGACGACCTTTGGCCGCTTGCTGGAGAGCCTCGGGCGCGCTCATGCGGTGATCCGCTGCTGCACAAGTCAGATCCTCGACGAGCTCGAAGCCGGCCGCCTCTCGATCGGCTACAACATGCTCGCATCCTATGCTTATGCGCGCGTGAGGGCCGGCGCCAACCTTGGCATCGTCATGCCTGCCGACTACACCCTGGTGCTCAGCCGTGGCGCCATGGTGCCCGCCCATGCGCCGCGCGCCGACGCCGGCACCCGCTTCGTCAACTACCTCCTCTCCTCTCGCGGGCAGGAGGTGTCGCGGCGCGAGGCCTTCTTCTTCGGCGCGGGCGGCGAGATGCCGCCGGGCGTCGAGGGGGCCTCCTCCATCGTGCGCACGGGCATCGCCCGCCCCATTGCCATCGGCCCGGCGCTGCTCGCCGTGCAGGATCACGAGCGGCGCCGACGCTTCATCAGCGACTGGGGACGCACCCTCGTCGAGATGAGTACGCCCTAGGGGCCGGGCCGATCATGCCCCAGCCCCCGTCCTCATCCGTTGAGGCGGTCCCTGATGAAGGCCATGCTCTCGCGCAACGCGGCGGCTGGATCGGCAAGGTCATGGACGCCGGGTGCAAAGGGCTCGAAGGAAAATGCCCCGGCATAGCCCCCCGCGACGAGCGCCGCGATCTGTCCGACGTTGTCGAGCCGATCGTCCGCGGCGACGAGCTCCCGGTGCCCATCGCGCATATCCGCGACCGAAACCGCGTCATCCGCAACGCCCGAGATGTGAACCAGGCCGGTCAGCTCCGGGAAGAGCTGAGACTCGCCCGCGAGGTAATGGTGGAAGGTGTCATGCACCAGGCGGAACACCCCCTCCCCGCCCACGGCTGCGATGGCGGCGGCAGCATCGGCCTTCGACCGCAGCGACGAGAAGGCGAAGCCGAGCGGCTCGACGAGGCCCGTGAGGTTGCGCTGCAAGAGGATCGGCTTCAGGGCGGAAAGCGCCCGTTCGAGCTTTTCCTGGTTCTTTGGCGTGCCGTCGCAGACGGGCACCAGAACGATGCCCCGGGCGCCACAGGCGGCGGCGTAGTCGGCAAGCACCACCGCCTCGGCCGCCCGGGCCGGCGTCCAGTCGTTGAAGCGCTGCAGGGCGTTGATCGAGAGGATCGTCAGGCCCGCCACCTCCGCCGTCGCGCGCACGACCCCGGGCGGCGTGCCGTCGGCAATGGCGGTGTCATCGAGATCGTTGCGAATCTCCACCGCGTCGATGCCGAGTTCGCACGCCAGCGCGACGAAGCCGGCGAGGTCGCGCCGGGGCGCGGCCATGTGGTTGAGGGCAAAGCGAGGTGTCGTCATGGGGCATCCCGTCAAGGGCATCGTCAGGCATCGCCAGGGGCGGCGAGCGATCGTCATCATTCTCGCCGAAGGCGCCCGCTGCAACCAGTCCTCGCCGGGCGGGAGGAGGATCAGGCAGACCGCCTTCACCCGCTCCTCTTCGATGCCGTCGGCCCGCGGCGCGGCTCGCATCTCAGCATACTGGTTGGCGTGCCATCATCTCGAGATAGAGGTCACGGTCGATATTGCCGCCGGACAGGATGACCGCAACTTCCTTGCCGCGCATGATTCGACGTTCTTTGAGGAGGGCGGCGAGCGCCGCCGCGCCGGCGCCTTCCGCCAGATTGTGCGTATCCTCGAAATAAGCCTGCATGGCGCTTGCGATATCGTCGTCGCTGACGGTCACGATCCGCTCGGCGCCCCGACCATAGATGGCCAAGGCCTCCGGTGAAGGAATGCGCACCGCCATGCCGTCGGCAAAGGTGTCTGCCGTCGCCGTCTCGACGACGCGTCCCGCTTCGAAGGACAGCTTTGCGCCGTCGGCCTTGTCGGAGACGACACCGACAACCTTCGTCCTCAGGGCGAGCGCATCGCGCGCGGCAATGACGCCGCAGATGCCGGAACCGAGGCCGATCGGGACATAGACCGTATCGAGGTCGGGCGCGGCGCAGAACAGTTCGAGCGCATAGGTGGCAACGCCGCGAACAAGTTCGGGATGGAAGGACGGCGCGAAGTACAAGTTCTCTTCTTCTGCCGCTTGCGCGGCCGCAATCCTTGCCTCGTCAAAGTCCTGACCCACCTCCACAAGTTCAGCACCGAAGGCGCGCATGGCGGCATTCTTCTCCCTGGAGTTGCCCTGCGGCACGAAGATCTTCGCCCTCAGGCCCAAGGCTTTCGCCGCCCGCGCTTGCGACTGGCCGTGATTACCGCGCGTCGCTGTCACAATGCCAGAAACGTCAGGATGCGCACGTCGCAGCCAATGCATGAAGGTGATGCCGCCCCGAATTTTGAATGCCCCGGTCGGCGTATGATTCTCGTGCTTCACCCAGACGGTCGTGCCGACACGCTCGCACAGCAGGGGCCAGACATACTGCGGCGTCGCCTGCATATGCGGATAAACGAGCTCGGCCGCGGCCTCCAGCTGTCCTCTCTCGAAGAGCATCAATCGCACCCCACATGGTCCGGAATCGAAGAGGGATTATGCACCGCACGATTGGTGACTTCCTGAAGAAAGTGTGGCTCCGACAGCAGCCAGCCGGCTCCCCCGACCGCCCTCGCCGACTTGCCCGATGACATACCGGATCTTTCGCTAGCTGCGGCGAATTGCGCGAAACCAGTGGATAACCCGGCGGCAGCGCGGACATCACCCGATGAGTCGACACATACGCCCCTAGGTTTCCGCCTGTGTTGCTCGAGAATATTCTGTTGACAGCGGGGTTGGGAACGAACCGAGATTCTCGCCACGCCGCATGACCATCGTCGTCTTGCGGCATTCCCCGACACATCGATCACAGGCGCGTGCCTCTCCCGCGAACTGGCGACGCTCGCCGTGAGACATGGCCTGACGAGGATGATCGTCAGCGACAATGGCGCGGGTTCACCTCGAACGCCATCCTCGCCTGGGCTGACCAGAACCGCGTCGAATGGCACTACATCGCGCCGGGCAAGCCGATGCAGAACGGCTTCATCGAGAGCTTCAACGGCCGCCTGCAGGATGAATTGCTCAACGAGACGCTGTTTACTTCGCTGGCCCAGGCACGTGTGACGACCGCCCTGTGGCGCGCCTATCTACGCTCCGTCATCGATCGGGTCGACGCCGACGGCACCGAAATCCGCATCCACGGGGGCGAGATGTTTTGGAGCGGCTTGCGATGGAGAATGGGGCGATCAGGCAGGAGTATCCAGTTTCGTTCGGAAATGGCGCACCCGACACGATTCGAACGTGTGACCTTCGCCTTCGGAGGGCGACGCTCTATCCAGCTGAGCTACGGGTGCTTCGCCAAGGCGGGCGCAACCTAGCCCAGCTTCGACGTTCCTGCAATCGGGGATTGGCGCTCCTCCCCGACGATCTCGGCGCAGCCCCGAAAACGCCACCGACGCGACCGCTTCATAGACCGGTGGCATGAGGCTTTCCGCACCATGTTACGAGGGAAGTCCGATCAGGTATATCACCCTGACCGGACACGGGTCAGTGCCTTGCGATGGCATGCTCGATCCACAATCCCGCGGCGAGAAGAGCGTCGTCATCGCCGGACGGGAGCGAGAACAGGGCGGAGGTCGGCAGGCCCTCTGCATTGGTGCCGGACGGCAGGGCAAGACCAGGCATGTCCAGGAAGCTGCCGGCCATCGTCAGCGTGAGCGTGGCGAGATTGATGCGGGCAAACAGTTCGGGGTCGGCTTCGAGCGACGCGAGCTCCGGCGCCACATGCTTGACGGTCGGGAGCGCGAACAGCGCGCCGGCGAGATCGTCGGCGATGGAGCGCGACAGCGTGGCCTTGAGGCTACGCAGACGTCCGGCCGCCTCGGCGGTGATCGCCGCCGCACCGTCGAGCCGCTTCAGCACACGCGCATCGATGAGGTCGCGCTTTGGACCGCTGATCGCCTCGAGATGCCAGGCGCGCGCCTCCACCGCGCCGAGCCAGCCGATCTCGGCGATGGCGCGCCGTGCCTCGCGCCAGGCAGCCACCGGCGCGCGGCGCACGCGAGCGCCCGATGCTTCGAGACCAGCGAGCATCGCTTCGAAATTGGCCCGCACTGCATCTTCGAGGCCGTCCTCCTCCAGCACCGCCGGGTCGACGACAATGTCGGGTGCGGCCGATGCGGCTTCGGCAACTCGCCCGGTACCCCGCATCACCGCGTCGATGGTCACACAATCGGCAACCGTCCGGGCGATGGGCCCGAGGCTGTCGAGACTCTTCGCCAGCGGATAGACACCGGCCATGGCATAGCGCCCGCCCGACGCCTTGAAGCCGACAAGACCGTTGAGGGCGGCAGGCACCCGTACTGAGCCGGCGGTATCCGTTCCGATGCCGACGGGAACGATGCCGCGCTGGACGGCGACCGCCGAGCCGGACGACGAGCCGCCGGGTACACGAGGGGTCGCCGCCGGAAAGTCTGGCGTCGGCGTGCCGAAATGCGGGTTGAGCCCAAGGCCGGAGAAGGCGAATTCGCTGAGATTGGTCTTGCCGAGCGGGATGAGGCCGACGCGCCGCGACGCTGCAACGACCGGCGCGTCCTCGCGGGCCATGGGCGCATCGTCCCGTGTGCGCGAGCCCGCGGTCGTCCGCGTACCGGCGATGTCGAAGAGGTCCTTCCAGGCGATCGGGATGCCGTCGAGCGGGCCGAGCGCCTGGCCGTTGCGCCGGCGCGCGGCGGCGGCGCGGGCCTCGGCCAGCGCCTCCTCGGCCATGAGGGTGATGAAAACGGCGGGGGCCGCGCGGGCCTTGTCGAGCGCCTCCTCGACGAGGCGCACGGGATCCGTCCGGCCCGACGCAAGGTCAGCCGCGATATCGGTCAAAGTCTGATGAGCCATGCCGTTCTTCTGTCCCTGGATGGATATGGCGTGTGATGGCGTCAGCCGGTCACGATGGCGACGCTGGCGCTCGCGCCGATGCGCGAGGCACCGGCGGCGAGCATGCGCAGGGCGTCCTCGCGCGTGCGGATACCCCCCGAGGCCTTGACGCCGATGCCCCGCCCGACGACGCGGCGCATGAGCGCAACATCTTCCACAGTCGCGCCGGCCTTGCCGAAGCCGGTCGAGGTCTTGACGAAATCGGCACCGGCGGCGACCGCGAGGCGGCAGGCCACCTCCTTCTCCTCGTCGCAGAGGAGGCAGGTCTCGATGATGACCTTGAGCAGCGCGGGACCGCAGGCCTCCCGCACGGCGGCAATGTCGGCGCCGACGTCGCCCTCCCGCCCCTCCTTCAGGGCGCCGACGTCGATGACCATGTCGACCTCGCGCGCGCCCGCAGCGACCACCCAGCGCGCCTCGGCGGCCTTGAGCAGGGAGGGCGTCGCCCCGAGCGGAAAGCCGACGACGGCGCAGGTGACGACGTCGCTGCCGGCGAGCGCCGCGGCGACATCCGGCACATGGACCGGATTGACGCAGACGGAGAAGAAGCCGTGCTCGCGCGCCTCGCGGCAAACCTGCGCGATATCAGCGCGCGTCGCGTCCGCCCGAAGAATCGTATGGTCGATGGTGCGCGCAAGTTCGGCGCGCGTCAGGGTCGTCATATGGGCCGCCTCTGCCTCGGGCACATCTTATAGGGCGCGCCGCGCAGCGCCCGCAAGCTCAGAAGCCGAGGGCGCAGCCGTCCTTGCGCTGGTCCGAGCCGGCGTGCAGCACGCCGCGGGCGTGGTCGATCCAGATGGCCTGCCCGCCGCCGAGCGGCGACGTGCGCGGCTTGATCGCATGGCCCTTGGCGGCGAGCGCGGCGATAACGCTCTCGCCGAGGGTCGGCTCTACCTCCAGCACGCCGTTGAAGGCGAAGCTGCGCGGCGCATCGAGCGCCGCCTGCACGTCGAGGCCCCGGTCGAGCATGCCGGAGAGGAAGGCCGCATGGCCGGCCGCCTGATAATGTCCGCCCATCACGCCGAAGGGCGCCACGGTGCGCCCGCCGCGGCGCAGGAGGCCGGGTATGATGGTGTGCATGGGCCGCTTGCGCGGGGCGATGGCATTGGGATGCCCCTCGATGAGGTTGAAGGACGCGCCGCGATTGTGCAGCACAATGCCCGTCTTGGGGTCGAGCCGCGTCGAGCCAAAGGCGTGGAAGATCGAATTGATGAAGGAGATGGCGTTGCCGTCGCGGTCCACCGCGCAGAGATAGACCGTATCCCGGTGCTCCGGCTCGTGCCAGAGCGCCGGTGCGCCGGCCTGCCCCATGTCGATGCGGCCGCGCAGCGCGTGTGCCACTTCGTCCGAGAGCAGTTGCTCGACCGGGTAGGGCAGATGCGCGGGATCGGCGATGAGCGCGTCGCGGTGATGGTAGACAAGCTTGGTCGCCTCGGCATGGAGGTGCACGCGCTCGGCGAGCGGCAGCTTCTCCGACAGGTCGAAGCCGGCGAGCACGTTGAGCATCATGAGCGCTGCGAGGCCCTGACCGTTGGGCGGGCATTCGTAGACATCATAGCCGTGATAGCTGGTGACGATCGGCGTCACGTAATCGGCCCCGTCGGCCGCATCGGCGAAATCCTCGAGCGTGTGCAGGCCGCCGAGGCCGTTGAGAAAACGCACCAGGCTCTCGGCTGTGCGGCCGAGATAGAAGGCCGCGGCGCCGTCGCGGGCGATCTCGCGCAGGCGCTGCCCGAGCAGCGGCTGGGCATGCCGCTCGCCCTCGGTCGGCGCGCGTCCGCCAGGCAAGAAAACGGTCTTGGCGCCGGCATCGCGCGCCAGAAGCGGGACCTCCTCCGCCCAGTCGAGGGCGACGCGCGCGGTGACCGGATAGCCATTCTCGGCATAGGCGATGGCGCGGACGAAGAGCCGCTCCAGCGGCAGGCGGCCGTGGTCGCGGTGCAGCTTCGTCCAGGCGGCGATGGCGCCCGGCACGGTGACGGCATGGGGGCTGGTGCGCTCGATGGTGGAGACGCCGAGGTCCTTGAGGCGTCCCACGCTCGCCGCCGCCGGGGCGCGGCCGCTGCCGTTGAGGGCGAGGACCTCGCCACCGGCCGGGGCGTAGAGGACGAAGCAGTCGCCGCCGATGCCCGTCATGTGCGGCTCGACCACGCATTGCACGGCAACTGCCGCGATGGCGGCATCGACGGCATTGCCGCCGCAGGCGAGGACATCAAGCCCTGCCGCGGTTGCGAGCGGGTGCGACGTGGCGATGGTCGCCTCGCCCGCAAGTGTCGGTCCACGTCCCGGCCTGAAGAAATCGCGCATGCCTGTCCCCAACCGCCCTGCCCTTGCCGCCTGCACGCGGTGCGACGCCGCGCCGGTCCCATGGCGGTAACAGCGGCGGGCGCTGCGTGCAAGGGCGGGGCGTTCAATGCGACAAGGCCTTCTGTCCTTCCCCGGCATGCCCCTCGTCCCGCGTCTTCCACAGAGACCAGCCGATGCCGGCGCCGAGGATGGCAAAGGTCACGGCGAGCGACCATTCGGCCGGGAACTTCGCCCAGCCGAAAAGATCGGCGACGAACACCTTCGAGCCGATGAAGACGAGCAGGACCGCCAGCGCTTGCTTGAGATAGGCGAAGCGGTGCAGCACTGCGGCAAGCGCGAAGTAGAGCGCGCGCAGGCCGAGGATGGCGAAGATGTTGGACGTGTAGACGATGTAGGGGTCAGTCGTGATGGCGAAGATCGCCGGCACCGAATCGACCGCGAAGATGATGTCCGCGATCTCGATGAAGACGAGCGCCAGGAACAGCGGCGTCAGGAAGAGGATGCTGCGGCCGTTGCCGCTGCGGCGACGCACGAAGAAGCGCTCACCGTGGAGGCGCCGCGTCACGCGGAAGCGGCGCTTGATCAGCCTGAGCAAGGGGTTCTGCGCGAGGTCCGTCTCCTGATCCCCCCACCACAGCATCTTGAGCCCGGTGACGATGAGAAAGGCGGCGAAGAGATAGAGCACCCATTCATATTGCGCGACGAGGGCGGCGCCGAAGCCGATCATGATGGCGCGCAGCACGATGACGCCGAGGATGCCCCAGAACAGCACACGGTGCTGGTAGCGCCGCGGAATGGCGAAGAAGCCGAAGATCATCGCGATGACGAAGATGTTGTCCATCGCGAGGCTCTTTTCGACCACGAAGCCGGTAATGTACTCGACGCTGGCCTGGGTGCCGAGCTGCCACCACACGAAACCGCCAAAGCCGAGACCAAGCACGATGTAGAAGGCCGAGAGCGCAAGGCTCTCGCGCACCCCGATCTCGCGGGAGCCACGATGCAGCACGCCGAGGTCAAGGGCCAGCAGCGCCATGACGAGGCCCATGAAGCCGAGCCACATCCACAGCGGATGGCCAAGAAAAAAGCTGGTGAGAACGTCCATCGGTTTCCTCTCTGTGCGGAGGGGAAACCCGATGCAGAACCCTGACTGGACAAAGGCAGAAATCCGGACCCTGCATCGAGTTCACCCGATGCGGTCCGACATCACGATGCATGGCATCGCCAGAGGGGCCCGGCCCGCGGCCGACGAAATGGGAAGTGGCCGGGCCAATGTCAAGAGCGGACGCGGCGCTGGCTGGTCGATTTTGCCCCGACAGGCGGCCTGATGCGCTAAGACGTCGGAACGCGGGTTTTTCAAAGGGCAGGCCGGCGATGATCGACCTCAGAAACATCGAGACCTTCTTCTGGGCGGCAGCACTCGGCAGCCTGCGTGCGGCCTCCGAAAAGCTCGGCACGACACAGCCGGCCGTATCGCACCGTATCGCCTCGCTCGAGGAGGCGCTGGGAGTGCGCCTCTTCGAGCGGGACGCACGCGGCGTGACGCTGACCGCCAAGGGGCAGGAGTTGCTCTCCCACGCCGAGCGCATGATCCAGCTCCGCTGCGACATGGTGCGCGCCGCCCAGGACCAGAACGTGATGAGCGGCACCGTGCGTATCGGGGTCGCCGAGACAATCGTGCAGACGTGGCTGTCGCGGCTCATCGAGCAGGTGCACGCCACCTATCCGGCGCTGGCGCTCGAGATCGAGGTCGACAGCTCGATGGTGTTGCGCTCGCACCTCATGTCGCGGCAGATCGACCTCGCCTTCCTGATGGGGCCCGTGCTGGAGGAACGGGTTGAGAACGTCCACCTGTGCACCTATCCGCTCGCCTGGGTGGCGAGCCCGCGGCTGAAGCTCGGCGACGGGCCCATCACGCTGAGGCGCCTGTCGGATCGTCCGATCATCACCTATCCCTCCAACAGCCGGCCCTATCTCGTGCTGCGCGACATGCTGGCGCGCGCCGGCGTGAAGGCCCGCCTCTACGGCAGCGCTTCGCTCTCCATGGTGGTACGCATGGCGCGTGACGGCATCGGCGCGGCCGTGATCGCCCCGGTTTTCCTCGACAAGGAGCTCGCCAGCGGAGACTTGAAGATTATTGATGTCGAGACCGATCCGCTGCCGGACCTGAGCTTCACCGCCACCTGGATCAACGGCCCGGAAAGCCACGCCGCCCGCGTGATCGCCGCGATGGCGCGGGAGGTTGCCATACAAGCCGATGGCGACGTGACGAGCAGCTCCAAGGCGGCGGGTTAAACTGTATTTATACCCCCTATTCGAACATACGATTGGACAGGAAAATCAATCACGGCATGCAATGCGGGCAGGGCGCCGGCTGCGGCCGGTGCGGCGGAGAGCCGCCACAAATCCAGCCAGGGGGACTGACACCGTGAATTGCATCCTTCGTGCCGCCATTGCCGTCACCGCGCTCGCCGGATCGGCCGCGCTCGCCCAGGATCTGCCGAAGACGCACCTCAAGATCGTCGGCGGCCTCAGCAACCTCACGGCCTACAACGACTACGAGAGGCCGTTCTGGACCCAGAAGGTGCCGGAGCTGTCGAACGGCCAGATCACGGCCGAGATCAAGGGTTTCAACGAAATGGGACTGAAGGGGCCGGAGCTGCTGCGCCTCATGTCCCAGGGCGTCGTCGAGTTCGGCACGGCCACCCTCTCCTATTTTGCCAGCGACAACGCCATCAACGAAGCCATCGACCTCGCCGGTCTCGCCCCGGACGTGAAGACGGCACGCGCTGTCACCGAGGCGTTCACGCCGGTCTACGAAAAGTTCTACGGTGACGGCGCGAAGGTGAAGCTGCTCGGCATCTCGACCTATCCGGCACAGGTGCTGTTCTGCAACGCGGAGATCAACAAGCTCTCCGACCTCAAAGGCAAGAAGGTGCGCACCTCGAGCCGCACCCAGGCGGAGTTCGTCGAGGCCTTCGGCGGCACGAGCGTGACCATGGCCTTCGGCGAGGTGGTGCCGGCCCTGCAGAACAAGGTGGTCGACTGCGCCATCACCGGCTCGCTCTCCGGCTACTCGGCCAAGTGGTACGAGGTCTCCACGCACCTCTATGCCCTGCCGATCAACTGGAATCAGCAGATTCACGCCGTCAACCAGGCGGCCTGGAACAAGCTCGACCCCAAGGTGCAGGCCTTCATCGAGACGAACGTCAAGACGCTCGTCGACGACATCTGGAAGGCAGCCGCCGAGCAGACGGAGCTGGGCTATGCCTGCAACACGGGCTCCGATGCCTGCACCCTGCCGGTCAAGGGCAAGATGAAGCTGGTGACGCCGAGCGAGGCGGACCGCCAGTTGCTGCGCGGGGCGCTGGGCGAGATGGTGCTGCCGAAGTGGGCGGCGCGCTGCTCGGCGGACTGCGTGAAGGATTTCAACGACACCGTCGGCAAGGTGCTCAACATCTCCGTCTCGAAGTAAGGGAATGGTGCGCCGCCCGCGCGGCGCACTCACCCGAGGCGCCGCAGCAGCGGCGCCCCCGATCCCGACGAGGTGGAGCCCATGTCCCTGCATCGTCTTTCCCTCGCCGGCCTGACGCGCGGCGCAGAACGCCTGTCGCTTCTCGCCGTGTGGGCGAGCGGCGCCCTCACCATCGGCAGCGTGCTGCTGATCTCCTTCGACGTCATCGCGCGGAAGTTCTTCGGCTTCAGCACCGGCGGCGCCGACGAACTGTCGAGCTATGCCTTCGCCATCAGCACGTCCTGGTCGCTCGCCTTCGCCACCTTGCAGCGGGCGAATGTTCGCGTCGACGTGATCTATCAGCACCTTCCGGTGCGCCTGTCGGCCCTCCTCGACTGGATCTCCATCGTCGCGCTCGGCGTCTTCATGGCCATGCTGACGTTCTACGCCTACGACGTCGTCGCCACCTCCTGGGCCGAAGGTTCGACCGCCAACACGCCGCTCGGCACGCCGCTCTACATCCCGCAGGGACTATGGCTGGCGGGGCTCTGCTGGATGTGTCTCGTCCTCGCGCTGATGCTGCTGCGCGCTTCGATCGCGCTCGCCAGCGGCGATACCGACGTGGTCAAGGCCATCGCCGGCGTGCGCTCGGCGAAGGAGGAGGCAGCGGAAGAGGCGGCAGCCGGCGAACGCCTCGTCAAGGAGGCTGCGGCATGATCGCGACTGCACTCGTCCTTCTATTCGTCCTCATCGGGCTCTCCATTCCCGTCGGGGCGGCGCTCGGCGTGCTCGGGCTCATTCTCGACCCGCTCTATTCCATGCTGCCGCTGACGCGCGCCATGGGCGAGCTCGCGTGGAGCACGAACAACGAATTCCTGCTCGTCGCCATCCCGCTCTTCATCCTCCTCGGCGAGGTGCTGCTGAGGGCCGGCTTCGCGGAGCGCATGTATGCGGCCATGAGCCTGTGGCTATCGTGGATGCCCGGTGGCCTGATGCATGCCAATATCGGCGCCTCGACGCTCTTTTCCGCCACCTCCGGCTCGAGCGTCGCGACGGCCGCCACGGTCGGCACCGTCGCCATCCCGCAGATCCGCCGCTACGGCTACAACGAGCCGCTCTTTCTCGGCAGCATCGCGGCCGGCGGCACGCTCGGCATCCTCATCCCGCCGTCGATCAACCTCGTCATCTACGGCGTCCTGACCAATTCCTCGGTGCCGAAGCTCTATCTCGCCGGCATCATCCCGGGCCTGCTCATGGCCGGGCTGTTCATGGCCGTCATCGCCGGCGGCTGCCTGGCACGGCCCGGCTGGAGCGGTCATCAGGTCCGCGCCTCGTGGGGCGAGCGCTTCCGCGGCCTCGCGCATCTTGCCCCGCCGCTCGGCATCTTCCTCCTCGTCGTGGGCTCGATCTATGCCGGGCTGGCGACGCCGACGGAAGCGGCAGCGCTCGGGGTGCTCGGCGCCCTCATCCTGGCCGCCTGCTTCGGGCGCCTGACATGGGCGATGCTGCGCGGCGCCGTCGAAGGCGCCATGAAGTCGACGGCCATGATCATGCTGATCGTGATCGCGGCCGGCTTCCTCAACTTCATCATGTCGGCGACCGGCCTCACCGACGCCATCACCGGCTCCATGAGCGGCCTCGGCCTGTCGCCCGCCTGGATGCTGCTGATCGTCATCGTCTTCTACCTCGTGCTCGGCTGTTTCATGGAGACCCTCTCCATGATGATCACGACGATCCCGATCATCGCGCCGATCATGATCGGCCTCGGCTACGATCCGATCTGGCTCGGCATCGTCATCATCGTACTGGTCGAGGCGGCGCTGATCACCCCGCCCGTGGGGCTCAACCTCTTTGTCGTGCAGAGCCTGCGCAAAGCCGGATCGATGGACGCGGTCATCGTGGGCACGCTGCCCTTCGTCCTCGCCATGTTCTTCATGCTCGCGCTACTCGCCTTCTTCCCGGCGCTCGCCCTGTGGCTGCCGGGCCTCTTCGGGTGAGCGACCAAGCTTCCTACCGCTGAAGGACCATCATGAGACTTGCCTTCGACATCGCCGGCGCTACGGGCGCCGGTGCTCTCGACATCGACATATCGGCGCTCGTCATCGCCGGTTGGGCCGGGCGCGATCGCCACGCGATCGAGCACCACATTGAGGAACTCGCCGCCATCGGCGTGCCGCGGCCGAGCACGGTGCCGCTCTACTACCGCGTGTCGGACAGCCTGCTGACGCAGGCGCCGCGCATCCAGGTGGTGGGCGGCGAGAGTTCGGGCGAGGTCGAGGTCTTCCTCTTCCAGGCCGGCGGCGAACTCTTCGTCAGCCTCTCGTCCGACCACACCGACCGCAAGCTCGAGACCGTGAGCGTCGCCCTGTCGAAACAGGTCTGCGCCAAGCCGGTGGCGCGGCAGGCCTGGCGCTTCGCAGAGGTCGCCGGCCACTGGGACGAGCTCGTCATCCGCTCGCACATCGTCGAGAACGGCGCGCGCGTCGTCTACCAGGAGGGCCGGCTCGCCGCGCTGCAGCCGCCGCTCGACCTCGTCGCGGGCTTCACCGGCGGCGCGGCCACGCTGCCGGAGGGAACGGCGATGCTCTGCGGCACCGTCGGTGCCAACGGCGGCATCCGCCCGGCCGTGTCCTTCACCATGGAGCTCTTCGACCCGCGCAGCGGCCGCACGCTCGGTCACGGCTACGACATCGAGGTTCTGCCGGAAGTCGCGTGAGCCGCCGTTCGGCCAAGAGCAAGGGACATCATCCATGTCACCAGACTTCGACCGCGCGGATCCCCATGCGGTGCGCCTTGCCGCCCGCACGGGCGCGCTGACGGGACACACGGCCCATCTCGCGCCGGGGCGCGTCCAGGCGAATCTCGCCATCCTGCCGGTGGCGCTGGCCCATGACTTCCTGCGCTTTTGCCAGCGCAATCCCAAGCCCTGTCCGCTTCTGGCCGTGTCCGAGCCCGGCGATCCGATGTTGCCGATGCTCGGACGCGACGTCGACATCCGCACGGACGTGCCGCGCTACCGCGTCTGGCGCGACGGTGAACTCGTCTCCGAGCCGACGGACATTCGCGACCTGTGGCGCGACGACCTCGTCGCCTTCCTCATCGGCTGCTCCTTCTCCTTCGAGGCGGCGATGCTCGCCGACGGCCTGCCGGTGCGCCACATCGAGCAGGGCACCAACGTGCCGATGTACCGGACCAACGTGCCGACCGTTGAGGCCGGCCCCTTCGGGGGACCGATGGTCGTTTCCATGCGGCCGCTGACCGCCGCCCAGGCCATCCGGGCCGTGCAGGTGACGTCGCGCTTTCCGGCCGTGCACGGGGCGCCGGTGCATCTCGGCGACCCGGCCGCGATCGGCATCGCCGATATCGGCAAGCCAGACTATGGCGATCCCGTCGAGATGCGGCCCGGCGAGATCCCGGTCTTCTGGGCCTGCGGCGTGACGCCCCAGTCGGTCATCGAACATGCCCGCCCGCCGTTCTCGATCTCGCACGCGCCGGGGCACATGCTCGTCACCGACCTCAGCAACAGCGCCGTCGCGGTGATGTAGAGGGCGCTCGCGCGCCCGCGACAACGACAGGCGAGAATTTACCCGGACGGCCTCGCCGGCTATGCTCGTCCGGCCCCGAACAGCGACGGGCCGGACGATGCACCATTACGCCATCTTCGAGACGGACGCCGGCTTCTGCGGCATCGCGTGGGGCGAGAGCGGCATCGTGCGCTTTCAGCTGCCGACCACGGACGCCGCCGGCACCGAGCGCCTGCTGCAACGGCGCCTGCCGGACGCGGTCCCAGGCACGCCGCCTCCACCCGTCGCCGAGACGATCGCGGCGGCAAAAGCCTATTTCGCCGGCCGCGAGACGGATTTTTCCGCCTGCGTGCTCGACCTTGGCGGCCGCGATGCCTTCGCCAGGGAGATTTATGCCGCGGCCCGGCGCGTCGGCTGGGGGCATACGACGACCTACGGCACGCTCGCGCGCGAGGTCGGCGCCGGCCCGGAGGCGGCGCGTGACGTCGGCCGGGCCATGGCGGAAAACCCGGTGCCACTGATCATCCCGTGCCACCGGGTGCTGGCGGCTGGCGGGCGGCTCGGTGGCTTCTCCGCCCCCGGCGGCACCGCGGCCAAGCTGCGCATGCTGGCGCTGGAGGGGATCGACCTTGCGCCGGAACCGGCGCAACGGTCCTTCGCCTTCTAGGGCTCGTCATGCCGCGCTTGATCGGCCTCAAGGCGGGGCCGAAGCAGCGGCTCCACGATGCCCTGCGGCAGGCGACAGGGAGCCACATCATGATCCGCGACATTCTCGTGCATCTCGACGGCAGCGCGGCAGACGAGACGCGCATCATCCATGCCGAAGCCATCGCCGGGCATTTCGATGCCCATGTGACCGGGCTCTTCACCAATATCGTGCCGACGCCCTTCATCCCCGCGGCCGACGGCCTCGCCGCGGCCAGCATCCTCGAGGAAAGCCGCCGGCAGGCCGAGGCGGCGGGAGAGTCCCAGGCGGCACGCCTGGCGCAGCGCCTCGACACGCTCGCAATGCCCAGCGAGCTGCGCCGGTTCGATCTTTTCGCCGATGCCGTCTGGAGCGCCGTTGCGCGGCAGGCGCGCGCCTGCGATCTCTTCGTCGCCCTGCGCCCGTACGGCGCCGACGGTTCATCGCACTGGCCGGAGGTGGTGGAGGCCGCCCTCTTCGGCTCCGGCCGCGGAGTCTACCTTGCGCCACCCGATGCGCCCGCTCGGGCGTTCGAAACCGTGCTCGTCGCCTGGAGCGATACGCGCGAGGCCGCCCATGCGGTGGCGGAGGCGATGCCCCTGCTGCGACTGGCGAAGCAGGTCGTGGTCGCCACGGTCGACGCCGATGGCCCTCCCGAGGAAGATCGCGAGGAGCCCGGCGCCGATCTCGCCCGCCATCTCGACCGGCACGGCGTCCGGGTCGAATTGCGGCACGTGCCCGAATGGCGCGAGGTTTCGCGTGCGCTGCTCAACGAGACCGAGAAGAGCGGTGCCGATCTCGCCGTGCTCGGCGCCTATGGGCATTCGCGCCTGCGCGAATGGGTGCTCGGCGGGGCGACGCGCGATTTCCTGACGCAATGCCCGGTTCCGATGCTGATGGCCCATTAGGCCGGGCCATCAAGAGGTGGCCGCCCCTGCGGATGCCGGGGCGGCCTCGTTTCGCCCCTGCCCGCTCACCGGTAGACGAGGACGGGGATCGTCGAATGGGTGAGTACCTTCAGCGTCACGCTGCCCAGCACGATGGCAGCCACGCCGCCGCGGCCGTGCGAACCCATCGCGATGAGGTCGCAGCCGCGCTCCTTGGCGGTATCGATGATGGCGCGATAGGGCTCGTCATGCACCACCTGCACCGTCTCGTAGGGCACACCGTTCACCCGCGCGACATTGCTTGCGGAGGACAGGAAGCCGGCCGCGCGCCGGCGTGCATGATCCTCGTACTCCGCCCGCGTATCCGTGAGCTGCTCGGCGTCCGTCGAGAGGAGGTGGAAGGGTTCCACAACCGTCAGTAACGTCACCTTGGCTCCGGCGTCGCGCGCGAAGGCCATCGCCTGTTCGACGGCCGCCGCCGACAGGAGTGAACCATCCGTCGGAATGAGAATGTTCTTGTACATGGCGCTCCCCTATTGGCGCTCCCTTTGTCGATGCGCGGGAAGGGTAAACGGGTAGGCCACGGCCGCGCCTTGCGCAGGATCAAGCCGACCCTGCGACGTTTGACCCATGTCAAGGAGCCCATGCGCGGGGGTGTTTTGATGTCCGTGGCAGCGCCGTCGGCCTGAGCCGACCGCTCGGCCCCGAGGCCGCAGTCTCAGCGCTCCGGGCGCCCGCTTCCAGGCCGGCCCGCCGCTGCCCCCGCGACAGGAGCACGACCATGCCTGAAGCAACCAAACTTCCCATCGAGACCGAGAAGCAAACTGCACCCGCGCCCGTCGCCCGGTGGACGCCCTTCGACAGCCTGCGCCGGGAGATCGACAGGCTGTTTGACGACCTCCATGTCGGCTCGTGGCGCATGCCCTTCGCCCGTGCGGAGTTCCAATCCGAACGGCCGTGGCTGCGCGAGAGCGCCTTTGCCCTCACCCCCGCGGTGGATGTGGTCGAGCGCGAGAAGGAATACGAGATCAGCGCCGAATTGCCGGGCCTCGAGCAGAAGGACGTCGAGGTGCGCCTGGCCAACGGCACGCTCATCGTCAGGGGCGAAAAGCGCGAGACCAAGGAAGAACACGACAAGGACTATTATGTGTCCGAGCGCCGCTACGGCACCTTCATGCGCTCGTTCCGTGTTCCCGACACGGTCGATACGGCCGGCATCGAGGCCCGGTTCGCGAACGGGGTGCTGACGGTCAAGCTGCCGAAATCCGCAGAGGCCCGGAAGAACGAGAAGAAGATCGACGTCAAGACCGGCTAGCCCTGAAACCTGCGGCGTTGTCGGCAAGGGTCGGCCGGCGGCGGACGCCGCCGCCGGCTTCGACATCAGCGCGCGAACCGCTCGCACGTGGCGCGCCCGGTGGCGGACGGCCGACATCGCCGGACTCGCGAAACGATCGCCGCGACTGCCGCTGACCGGCGGGCGCAGCAAGAACCCTCGACACCTTCGGTCTACGCCAGCCCTGCCCTGCACGGCCATATCAGCATGGGCTGTGACGCAAGGGGCAAGCCGGCCGTCACGGCGGCGAGGCGCACGGGCGCGGCATCGGTGGCAAGGCCCGCCGGAGCCCCGGTCATCCGGTCGGCGTGGACGGGCGAATTTCGCGATTGACGATGCGGCCATTATGGCCACGATGGGCCTTTCAAGAAGGGGGCGGCGCATGAAGGCGCTCTCGGCCCGCGAGGCCAAGTACAACTTCGGACGGCTGATCGACACGGCCCGCGCGGAGCCCGTGGTGATCGAGAAGCACGGGCGTCCGGTCGTGGTGGTGCTCGCGGTCGAGGAATACGAGAAGCTGACCGGCAACGCCGTTCCGCCGTCCCGCGACAAGCCCGCTGAAACGAACGGTGACTGATGCCGATCCTGAACTGGCTGACCCGCGACGAGGACCTTCGCCGCGCGAGCCGCGTGCCCTACCGTCTTCTGGAGGAAGTCCCGGACCTGTCGGCGGGCGACGGCAGCGCGGGCAACATGCTGATCCAGGGCGACAACCTCGAGGCGCTGAAGGCGCTGCTGCCGTTCTATGCCGGCCGGGTGAAATGCATCTACATCGACCCGCCCTACAACACGGGCGCGGCCTTCGAGCATTACGACGACAACCTGGAGCACACGCAGTGGCTGGCCATGATGTGGCCGCGGCTGGAACTGCTGCGCGATTTGCTCGCCGAGGATGGCTCGATCTGGGTGTCCATCGACGACAACGAGGGGCACTACCTCAAGGTCATCATGGACGAGGTGTTCGGGCGGCGGAATTTCGTAGTGAACGTCGTTTGGCAGAAAAGGATAGGCCCTGATAACCGTATACCTTTGGGCGACGCACACGACCACATCATGGTCTACGGACGGGAGAGGGAGAAATTTCGGAGTTCGACAAACCGTATTCCGCTGACCGAGAAGCAGCGTGCGCAATTCAAGAATCCAGATAATGACCCGCGCGGGCCTTGGACGTCTTCGTCCAACTTCTCGGCTCAAGGCTATCGGCCGAACCAAATGTACGAGATTACAACACCGGGCGGCGCGATACATAGGCCGCCCGCAGGACGATGCTGGGTCACGATCGAGCCCGAGTTCCTTCGCCTGAAGTCAGAAGGGCGAATGTGGTTCGGTAGCGATGGAAACGGAATGCCCCGGAAGAAAACGTATCTCAACGAGCACGAAGGACGGATGTCGTGGTCTTGGTGGTCCAACGACGATGTTGGCAACACTCAGGAGTCGAAAAAGGAAGTCATCGCACTTTTCGGCGATGACCTTTTCGACACCCCAAAGCCCGAACGCCTGATTGAACGCATCCTGCACATCGCCACCAACCCCGGCGATCTCGTGCTCGACTCCTTCCTCGGCTCCGGCACCACCGCCGCCGTCGCGCACAAGATGGGGCGGCGCTATATCGGCATCGAAATGGGCGAGCATGCCCGCACCCATTGCGCGCCGCGCCTGCAGAAGGTGATCGACGGCGAACAGGGCGGCATCTCGAAATCCGTCGGCTGGCAGGGCGGCGGCGGTTTCCGCTTCTACCGCCTCGGCCCGCCCGTCTTCGACGAGACGGGCCACATCCGGCAGGACATCCGCTTTCCCGTGCTGGCGGCGCATGTCTGGTTTTCGGAAACCGACCGGCCGTGGGACGGCAGCGGCGACAGCCCGCTGCTCGGCATTCATGACGGCCGCGCTCATGCGCTGCTCTACAACGGCATTCTCGGCGACAGGCGGCCCGGCGGCGGCAATGTGCTGACCCGCGCGACGCTCGCCATCATCCGCGAGGAGATCGCCAAGGTCGATCCGGCCTTCGACGGCCCGCTCACCATCTACGGCGAGCAGTCCCGGCTGACGCCCGCCACGCTCGACCGCGAGCGCATCACCTTCAAGCAGACGCCCTACGACGTCAAAGCGCGGGCCTGAGGGGGCATCTGATGAAGCTGAAGCAATACCAGACCGATACTCTCTCCATCCTCCGCCGCTTCTTCGAGGAGGCGCGCGTCGCCGGCCCCAAGGGCGCCTATGAGGCGATGACCCGGGAGCCGGAGCAGGCGAAGCGGCTCGGCCGCTATGGCGGCACCTACACGCCCCTCGCCGAGCTGCCGAACGTTCCTTACATATGCCTTCGCCTGCCCACCGGGGGCGGCAAGACCATCCTCGGCGCCCATTCCATCGCCGTCGCGCGTGATGCCTGGGTGGAGAAGGACTATCCGATGGTGCTCTGGCTGGTGCCGTCGAACACCATCCGCCTGCAGACGGCCGAGGCGCTGAAGAACGCCCGCCACCCCTACCGGCAGGCCTTGGACGAGGCCTTCGACGGCCGGGTGCGCGTGTTCGACATCGCCGATTTCACGCATATCCGCCCGCACGACATTCGCGACCATTGCTGCATCGTCGTGGGCACGATCCAGACCCTGCGCGTGTCGAACACCGAGGGCCGCAAGGTCTATGCCCACAACGAGAACATGGAGCCGCATTTCACGGCGCTGCCCAGGTCACTGCCGGGGCTCGAGCCGCTGGACGGCGGCGGCGTGAAGTTCTCCTTCGCCAACCTGATGCACATCCACCGTCCGCTGATGATCGTGGACGAGGCGCACAACGCCGTCACCGGCCTGACGCGGGAGATGCAGGCGCGGGTCAACCCGTCCGCCATCATCGAGTTCACGGCGACGCCGCGCCTCAACTCCAACATCCTGCACAGCGTGACGGCACAGGAACTGAAGCGCGAGGAGATGATCAAGCTGCCGATCATGCTGTCCGAGCACGACACCTGGCAGAATGCGGTGAACGGCGCCATCGCGGCGCGCGCCTCTCTGGCCGAGGAAGCCGAGAAGGATCCCGACTACATCCGCCCCATCGTCCTGTTCCAGGCGCAGCCGAAGAACCAGGAGGTGACGGTCGAGGCGCTGAAGACGCACCTGATGGAGGTCGAACAAATCCCCGCGGAGAAGATCGCCGTGGCGACCGGCGATCAGCGCGAATTGGACGGCATCGATCTGTTCGATCCCCAATGCCCGATTGAATACGTCATCACCGTCGAGGCGCTGAAGGAGGGCTGGGATTGCTCCTTCGCTTACGCCTTCTGCTCCGTCTCGCGGATCCAGAGCGCGGTGGATGTGGAGCAGTTGCTGGGGCGCGTGCTGCGGATGCCCTACGCCAAGCGCCGCAAGGCGGATCCGCTCAACCGCGCCTATGCCTTCCTGTCCGAACCATCCTTCGGCGAAGCGGCGCGGTCATTGGCCGACAAGCTGGTCGCCATGGGCTTCGAGGAGGACGAGGCGCGCGACAACATCGAACCGGCGCAGGCCTCGCTCGATGCCGACACCGGCCTGTTCGGCCCGCGCGACAAGCCGAAGCCGACCTTCAGGCACACCGTGACGGCGACGCCCGAGGTGGTTGCGGAGTTGAGGAAGCGTGGGGGCGTGAGCCTGCGCGACACCGGCGGCGGCAGGATCGAGATCGCTGTCACCGGCCGCGTCGACGGCGCGCTGGAGAAAATCATCGCCGACACGTTGCCCGAGACGGAGCGGCAGGGCTTCGCCGAGGCCGTCGCGAAATACCGCGTCGATGTGAAGGATCAGTTGTCGCCCGCCGAGCAGGGCGAGGCCTTCGAGGTCCCGCGGCTCATGGCCGAGATCCAGGGCGAACTGGCATTCGCCGACACCGACATGTTCATGGAGTTTCACGACTGGTCGCTGCTCGATCATTCCCCGAAACTGGGCGAGGCCGAGTTCGCGATCCGCGAAACGGCCCGCAGCTTCGAAATCGACCTCGACGGCAATCGCATCACCTATCAGTTCGCCGATGAGGCGGAGCAGTTGGCGCTCGACGTCGACGTCGAGGGTTGGACCCCGGAGGCGCTGGTGCTGTGGCTCGACAGGCAGGTGCACCAGCCGGATATTCACCAGAGCGAGCTGTTGCGCTGGTTGCGCGACCTCGTCGGTCACCTGATCACCGCACGCGGGATGCACATCACGGCGCTGATGCGCTGCAAGTTCATCCTTGCCCGCAAGGTCCGCGAGAAACTCGCCGCCATCCGCCAGCAGGAGCGCGACGGCGTCTACCAGCGATACCTGTTCGCGCCGGAAGCCAAGGTGGATGTGTCGTTCGATGAGGCGTTCAGCTTCAAGGACGGGATGTATTGGGATCAGCGCCGGTATCGTGGCCGCTGGAAGCCCCGAAAGCACTTCCTTGGTCCCGACCATGTGCCGGCCTTCGACGGCGCCGAGAATGGCGAGGAATTCCAGTGCGCGCAGGCCATCGACAGCCTGCCGGGCCTGAAGTTCTGGATCCGCAACGTCGCCCGCCACCCCAACTCGTTCTGGCTGCCGACTGCGACTGACAAGTTCTATCCGGATTTCGTGGCGCAGTTGGAGGACGGAAGGCTGCTCGTCGTCGAGTACAAAGGCGCCCACATCGCCGAAGGCCCCGACACCGCCGAAAAACGAACCATCGGCGAGCTGTGGGAGAAGACGAACGGCGGCAAGGGGCTCTTCATCGTCATCGAGAAGACGGTCAATGGGAAGGACATGCGGGCACAGCTGGTGGAGAAGATTGGCGCCTGATTCCAGCCGTTGATCCCAAGCCGTCTCGCCGCCGCCGAACCTTCCGGAAGGTTCAGTATTGACATGGCGCCACGAAGCAAGAGGCCTCCCGCGAGGGAGGCTTTTAAGCGGCTGTATTCTTGGAGTTATTTGGTTGCGGGGGCACGCAACCACCGATACCGACAATCGCTGGAAGTAGAGATATAGCAGCATTTCTTAAGGACGGTATATGACATCTTATGGCGGCTCATCGCGGCTCATAGAGGGTGTGACCTGCCACTGAGTTTTTCCTCCACCTGGAGTTAGAGTCCGGCCTTGATTGAAGGACGGACAGATGAAGCGGAAGCGGTTTTCGGAAGAGCAGATCATCGGGGTTCTGCGCGAGCACGAGTCGGGTGCGAAGGCGGCCGATCTGGCCCGCAAGCACGGGGTGAGCGAAGCGACCCTGTATAACTGGAAGGCGAAGTATGGGGGGATGGAGGTGTCCGACGCCAAGCGCCTGAGGTCTCTGGAAGAGGAGAATACGAAGCTGAAGAAGCTGCTCGCCGACCAGATGCTGGAAGCATCGGCATTTCGCGAGCTTCTGTCAAAAAAATGGTAGGGCCCGCCGCCAAGCGCGAAGCCGTCGCGCATCTGCAGGCCGCCATGGGCCTGTCGGAGCGTCGGGCCTGTTCCTTCGTCGGTGCCGATCGCAAGATGGTCCGCTACCAGTCCTGCCGTCCGCCGGAGACCGAACTGCGCGGCCGGCTGCGCGACCTTGCCAATGAACGCCGGCGTTTCGGCTATCGACGCCTGTTCATCCTGCTGCGACGGGAGGGTGAGCCGTCTGGCATCAACCGTATCTACCGGCTCTACCGAGAAGAAGGGTTGACGGTTCGCAAGCGCCGGGCAAGGCGACGGGCGGTGGGTACGCGAGCGCCGATCCTGGTCGAGGCGAGACCGAACGCACGCTGGTCACTGGACTTCGTGCACGACCAGTTCGCCTGCGGTCGGCGCTTTCGGGTGCTAAACATCGTCGATGACGTGACGCGCGAATGCCTTGCTGCGATCCCTGACACGTCGATCTCCGGTCGTCGTGTCGCCCGCGAGCTTACCGATCTGATCAGCCGTCGCGGCAAGCCGGACATGATCGTTTCGGACCACGGCACCGAGTTCACGTCGAACGCCATCCTTGCCTGGTCGAAAGATCATCGAGTCGAGTGGCATTACATCGCGCCAGGCAAACCCATGCAGAATGGCTATGTGGAGAGCTTCAACGGTCGGATGCGGGACGAGCTGCTGAACGAGAGCCTGTTCTTCGGCATCGACCATGCGCGCAGCGCCATCGCTGAATGGAGGCAGGACTTCAACACCGCGCGACCGCATTCCTCGCTCGGATACCAAACCCCGGCAGCCTTTGCCGAAACTCTCACCGCAACCGGCTCCGACGCTTCGCTCGATAAGGGCTTCGCGTCTCCACCGGTTGCTCAACCCGCGCCCTACGGCGTAACAGAAACGGCCGAGGCTCTAATCGCCGCTGGATGACAGTTCAGTGGCAGGTCAGATCAAGGCAAGTAGTTCGCCGATCAACGGCGGCGTGAACGGCGGCTAAGAACGATATCACCGCCCGGCCCTCGCTCGTTTGTGTATCGAATTATCAAGCGGCTCGGGTCATCGAGCTTGATATAGGCCAGCGCACAGCCCAGCTGCTGGGGTGGATTCGCCGCGACGGATGCCGCGGTGGGAATGGTCTCAAAGAAATATCTGAACTGAAGCGAGCGGCCAGCCGGATCATATGTCGGGATCGCGCCGAAGCTCCGTGATCGCATCCGCTCGGTTTCTACGTCGAAGACGACGTCCTGCCAGCGTTGCCGAACGTTCACAGTAGCAGGAATCTCCTCGTTCGAACCGTTCTCCCATTGCGATCGAATCGCTCCGGTCCACTTGCCGGTTAGATCGACCGACATCCATTCGGGACGGGGAAGATAGGGCATCCGCGCAATCCATCGCCAGGAATGAGACAGGAGGAAGAGCAGCACGAATTCAACGATGCCAACGATCGTTCCGATCGCTACCGGATGTAGCCCGAGCCAACTCGTGACGCCCGACGCGAGCGCTGCCAATCCAACGACGATCCAGACCTTTATTTTCAGGGGCAGGAGCTGGTGCATCAGCTGCTCATGTAGCTCTGCGCAAAGGCGACGAACTCCAGCGCCTCGTGCACCGACCAAGTCTGCCCATTGCCGAACAGGGTCTTGACCTCGTTCACCTCGACCCAAAAGGCCCAGGTTGGAAGCGTGAGGAGCGTCGTCCCGGCACTTCGATCGCTGAGCCCGCGACTGAGGAAGCCGAGGACTGCGACGACATCATCGTAGATCGACGCGCTGCCAAAGAGGTTGTCGGGGCAATTGTAGACCAGTGATTCGATAAGGAAGGACGCTGTGGCTTTTGCTCGACTGCGGATTTGAGCGGCGGCACCCACATTCTCGGCCATATGATTCCGGAGCCGCTTTAGGATACGAACAACCCTCTTATACCGGCGCCCGGTCCGATCGTTCTTAGCGCACCCGTTGGTGTAGTGTTGCCTCGGGAAATTCGTGATCCGCTGGCCCGCTGCGAGTAGCGCAATTCCTTCGGCCGGCGCGCCGCGCGGCATGAACAGGTTCTGGCGCGCGCCATAGAGCCGATAGACGAATGCCGGGACGACATCGATGCTGACACGCTCGTCGTCTGGCCTGCACCCGGTTCCGAAGACACCAAGTTAGGTGTTTTAATGGAACGGGAGGTGCGTCATGGAGCGTCGAAAATTTACGCGGGAATTCAAGCTTGAGGCTGTGCGGCTGATCAAGGAGCGCGGC